>ERZ780067.5-NODE-5-length-192112-cov-7.93729_pt1 | contig 192112 bp, 139 predicted proteins | sample MGYA00511841_ERZ780067 | MGnify/ENA primary metagenome ERZ780067 (study PRJEB29588, sample SAMEA2143295) | human gut metagenome | biome: human gut; feature: human-associated habitat; material: faeces | place: Denmark | collected 2008/2010 ... | reverse complement strand
GCGGCTTTGTCTGCGCCATCAGTGGAAGATCGCTTTTTTCAGTCCGGAGAATACGCCGATTGTCTATCACATCCGAAAGTTGGTGGAGAAGCTGACCGGACACCGTTTCCAGAAGGGGTGCGGCATTTCGGAAGGGCTGCTGATGCGGTCGGAGGAGTTTCTTACCGATAACGTGTCGCATATCTCTCTGAAGGGGAACGCCACGCCGGAGCGGGTGCTTGCGAAGGCGCACGAGCTGGTGGTGCGGCGGGGGTGCCGTATTCTGGTGGTCGACCCGCTCAACCGGCTCGACCACACTCCGCAGCCGGGACAGACGGAGACGCAGTATCTTTCCAATTTCCTGAATATGATTACGGAATTTGCGGTGCAGCATAATTGCCTGGTGGTGCTTGTCGCCCATCCGCGCAAGATGAACCGTAACCCGGTGACGAACACTACTCCGCGCGTGGAGATGTATGATATCAACGGCTCTGCCGATTTCTTCAATAAGGCGGATTATGGTATTGTGGTGGAACGTGACAAGGGGGTGGGGGTGACCCGTGTGTATGTGGATAAGGTGAAGTTCAAACATCTCGGAATGGGTGGGATGGTGACTTTCGCGTATGATCCCGTGAGCGGGCGTTACCTGCCGTGCGTGGAATCGCATGATCCGGCTGTTCCCGTAGAACAGCGCGTCGGAGGTGTGACGTTCGACTCCAGTTGCTGGCTGCCGGATAAGGAGCTGTTTGAGTCGTAAGCGGCACTCGTACTCAGGGTTCTTGCAGTAGTCGTACTCAGGGTTCTTGCGGTACTCGTACTCAAGGTTCTTGCAGTACTTCTACGATTAGCCGTACTTGTGCGGGGGTATAGCTTCTGCTTCGGGGATTCATGCCGGTGGCGATGAGTCGTTCTTTCAGTCCCGGAGCGGCGGCTATCCATTTGTTGAAACGGTCTACCGCACTCTGTTGTTGTATGTCGGGGAGGTACAACATGGCAAGCTCCCCTTTTCCGTAGCTTCGGTATTCAAATGTTTTCTCTTTCTTTTCGTCATCGGTCGGCTCTGCATCTGTCTTCATTTTCTGATTGTTTTTAGTCCGTATTTATAGAGTGTAAAGTTACGCTTTTTTACCGGATTTGCCAAGCTGTTCAGGCTGTTTTTGAGGATGAGATTCTCTTATTCCTTGTTATCCTTTCTTAATCCGTTCTAATCCCTCCTAGTCCGGTGTAATCCGTTAATCCGTCTTTCGGTTGTCGTACTTTTGTTGTACCAACAGAAAGGAAGAATGTCCTTCTTTTCGTAGAAACAACAATTTTTATGGCAACAGTTACAGTGGTGCGCTATAAGCGCAGAAAACGAATCAGCGATGCGGATTCGCCGATGGTATTTGCCCTCAAACCTAAGTCGGGGGAGTCAAAAATCTATTCAATAGAGGCGCTGGCGCGCGAAATCGAAACGATCGGTTCGCTTTCGGTGGAGGATGTGTCGCACGTCATGAAATCCTTTGTCCGCGCGATGAAGAAAGTCCTTGTGGCAGGCAATAAAGTGAAAGTGGAGGGGTTGGGAATCTTCTATACCACGCTGACCTGTCCCGGTGTGGAATTGGAGAAAGACTGCACCGTGAAAAGCATTACCCGTGTCAATCTTCGTTTCAAAGTCGACAATTCCCTCAGACTGGCAAACGACAGTACGGCCACTACTCGTGGCGGAGATAATAATATGGTGTTTGAGTTGCTCTCGGATAAGAAAAACGCTGCGGGAGGTGATGGCGGCAGTCCGGACAACCCGAATGGTTCTGGCGGAGGAGAGGACGGAGATAACAATGGGGAAGCTCCGGATCCGGCGGAGTAATCCGGCGGGGATGTTCAGTGAATAAATAATCAATTAAAAATGCAAAGCTATGGTTGACAAAATCTTGGAAGTTGTATTGGAAGTGTTGTTTTTCTTTCGCAGAAAGAGAAAAGCTAAAAGAATGAAAGGACAGGTTGATGAGGAAGATTGACCTGATTGTGATCCACTGTTCCGCCACTAGGGCGGACAGGGATTTCACGGAAGACGACCTGGACGTGTGCCATCGCCGTCGTGGTTTCAACGGTGTGGGGTATCATTTTTATATCCGAAAAAATGGCGACATCAAGTCTACCCGTGAAATAGAACGTATCGGAGCTCACGTGCGTGGCTATAACGCCCGTTCGATTGGCATCTGTTATGAGGGTGGGCTGGATTGTCACGGTCGTCCCGCCGATACCCGTACCGAGTGGCAGATTCATTCCATGCGTGTGCTCGTTCTCGCGTTGCTGCGTGATTATCCCGGTTGCCGTATCTGCGGTCATCGTGACTTGAGCCCCGACCTGAACGGAAACGGGGAGATAGAGCCGGAAGAGTGGATTAAGGCGTGTCCGTGCTTTGAGGTGAAAGAATCCGACTTCTTCTCCGGTCAAGAGTAGAATGGAAAACAAGACTTGCAACACTGGTAGCTGAATACCGGTGTTGCAAGTCTTTTTATATATTTTCTTTTTCAAATGAGGAAAAGTGGAATTTTATTTGTTACTTTGTTGATAGGAAATCTAATTTTGATGAGGATGTTTTTCGACAATTATAAGCAACATACAGATGCGCAGATACGTCAGTCCCTATTTTGGGAGTATGATATGTCACGTTTTGATTGGGAGAAGATGCGTACGCTAGTCGTTCAGCGGGTGATTGAACGGGGGCGGAAAGATGATTTCTTTGCCATCTTAAATAGGTATGGAGTGGAAGGAGTAAAGGAAAGTATCAAGGAAATTCCGACAATGAACGCGAAAGACATTTCTTTTGTCTGTGCCGTGTTTGACTTAAAAAAGGAGGATTTAAAATGTTACACAAGGAAACTGTCTCACCCTCAACATTGGAACTCTTGACAACGTTAATGAAAGACTGCCGACTCAAACACTTTGTATTGGTGGGTGGAACTTCATTATCCTTGCAGTTGGGGCATCGTATAAGTGTTGATTTGGATTTGTTCTCAGATTTGTCGTTCGATGAATCCGAACTGTCTTCCTATTTGGTGGAAAATTATGATTTAGAGTTGGATTTTATTTCCAGAAGTACGCTGAAAGGGGAAATTAGAGGGGTCCAGATAGACTGTATTTCGCACCAATATCCTTGGTTGTCTCCGTGTGTTGAGGAAGATGTTATCCGTTTGGCTTCTCCTGTCGATATTGCTGCTATGAAACTGAATGCTATTGCGGGCAACGGCACTCGTATAAAGGACTTTATCGATTTGGCCTATCTCTCCACTTTGCTTTCATTGGGAGAAATGCTGGAGGCCTATGAACATAAATATAAAGCAAATGTAATCATGCCTCTGAAGGCCCTTACATATTGGGAAGATATTAATTTTGACGAACCTATAAGAATGCTGGGCTCTGCACCTTTCGAATGGAAAAAGATAGAAAAGAGATTGTTGCAAATGCAGAAATATCCACAAAAGAGATTCGATCTTTTTCCATAAATCAGAGCTTTGCCCAGCGATACGGTTATACGTGCTTTTCTAACGCCATATTCCTATAGATATCGAGCAATGCTTTCGCACTGTTCTTCCATGAGAACAGTTTGCTGCGCTCCACTCCGCAGTCCGCTTGTTGCCGGTAAAATTCCGCATCTCCTTCCAACTGAAGAATCTTCGCCGTGATGTCCTCCGAACTGAACGGATCAGCCAGCAAAGCCCCTTCACCCGCTATTTCGGGCATTGCCGAAGTGTTTCCGGCAATGACAGGCGTACCACAGGCCATTGCTTCGAGCATAGGGATACCGAAACTCTCGCGAAGAGAGGGATAAAGGAATGCGAATGCACCGCTATACAGTGCCGGAAGGTCGGTATTCGCAATATATCCGGGAAAACGGAGATAGCCTTTGATGTCCGTAATCTTCTCTTCCCCCAGTATCCGGTCGATAGCGTCTTCCTTGAGGTCGGCTATGAGTAGCGGGAGCTTCTTCTGCGAACGTTTCAGATAGTCACTGTACGCTTTCAGCACTCGCGGCGTATTCTTTTTCGGATCAGTATTTCCCAAGAAAAAGAGATATTCGTCCGCATCTATATACTTCCGGGTGATTTCCGGAGCTTTGGGCTGAAGATGGAAATGGCTGTTGAATCCGTTGTATACGGCAACCAACTGTTCGTCGGACAGGTGCAGAGCATCGAGGATACGCTGACGTTCAAACTGGGAAACTGTAATGATTTTCTTGCATTTGGGGAGTATGCGGGGCACTACCAGGCGGCGGTAATGCCATCCCATCTCCTGATATAGCGACAGGCTGGACGATTGGCGTTTCTCCAGATAAATGATGTCGTGCAGCGTCAGCACCAACGGCACGGGGCAGTTCAACGGAGCCGTATTGCTGGTACAATGCAACAAGTCGGGGCGGATGCGCTTCACCGCTCGCGGAAGAGCCACCTGTTCCCACAACGGATAGGTAGGGCATTTCAGTTCGATGACGTGCATATTCTCCGAACTCTTCAGGCATTTGTCTTCACCGGGACTGACGAAAATGAAATACTCGTTTTCGTGATCCATCTTCTGTAACTCACGGATTGTTTCAAGAGCGACGAAATCCATTCCATGTTTGTTGGGGCGGAAGATGCGCTGTGCTTCAATGGCTATTTTCATTGCTTCTTGTTTGGGATAATGTGTTTATGAATGAGAGTGATGTTCACCGTGCTCTGTATGGATGAACTTCTTATTTGCTCCTTTAAGTTTGAATAAATTGCCTGTCATGGTGACAGCCAGCATGGGTACCTTCATGATGGCTTTCCCTACCTCTTTGGTAAACAGTTGCCCTCCCGGTACGGGTAGAATCATGGCGGAGACCTGTGCTACCGACAGAATCCACCATTTGATGGCCATCGTCCATTCATTTCCTCCATTGCGCAGGCTCATGACAAGACCGATAACGGTGAAAACGAAAGTCAGTCCGAACACTCCTGCCAACTGTATCAGGCGGGGAGGCAGCATCCATTGGAATATCTTGTCGCAATAGTCTATATTGCCTTGCAGCAGGGCTTTCGGCAGGTGGGGCAACGAAGCGCGGAGTGCTCCGAACTGCGCCGCTATCCAACGTTTGCGCTGGTTGCTGATCGCTTCTTTTTTCTGTGTCTTCTCATCGAACACAGGGAGGTCGTTCAGATAGACTGTATGGATCCGCTGCTGCAACAGCATGGATTCCAGTTCTTTGTCTTCGCCTGCCGTTTGCAGGTATTGCACATTCTGTTGAAACCATTTTGCATCAAAGGCCATTCCCGAGCCGGATAACCCGGCGGAAAGTCCGAGCGCGTTGTGCCCGCTGCGGAAGAAGCCGTTGTTGATCTCTTCGCTCGCGCTGTCCAGAATGGAGATATCGGTGTTCAGATTCTTACCTGTCCGGTGAGCCTGTATGGATCTTACGCCACTGTCGAACGCACGGTTGATGCAGGACAGGAATTCGGGGACGGTCACGTTGTCGGCGTCCATGATAACCACTATGTCATAGAGATCGGTGTCAATGTTATTCATGGCCATAGCCAGCGCTTTGGCTTTGGAGCTTTCCGTGTAATCCGCCATCAGTAGCCGGATGGGGAGCGTGCGTAAGGCTTCGTTCGTTTCCGGTTGCATCTGGTCGGAAATGACGACAAGGTCGAACAACTCCTTCGGATAGTCCTGCTCGAGAAAACTGCGGACCGAAGAGAGTATCACACGGTCTTCCTTGTAGGCGGGGAATAGCACGGCAATGTGCCGGAGCGTACGGGCTTCGGGATATTGGGGAGCCCGGTAGAACTTGGAGGCGATGGCGTAAAGCAGCAAGTAGCATACGCATAGCGTGAGGGGGATGTAGAGAACCCAGTCAATGATGTTCATAGTATTCGTTTTTTTGTTCTTTTGTTTCTTTGGTGGCCGACGGAAGGATCAGTCCTGAATTGACGCCTCTGCAGACAGCCAGGAAGAGATCGAAGCGTCCTTTTAAAGCATAGAGCAGACCGTTCTTCAAGGCTGCGACAGTGCTTTGATAGAGCACGGAGCCCAGACGTGCGGCTCCCCTCAGGTTGCGGCGGGCGTAGAGCAGGCGGTTGCGGGTCAGATAATAGGTACGCAGCCGACTGAGTTGTCCGGTACTCTGGCTTTCTTTGTGGAAGACCGTGCAACGGGGCTCGTACCATAGCTCGTAGCCGACACGTGTCATGCTTGTGCTCCAGTCCAGCTCTTCGTAGTACAGGAAAAAGATCTCAGGCATCATCCCCGCTTTCTCGACTACCTCACGTTTGATCATCATGGCTGCGCCATGCAGGTAGGGAGTGGGGTGGGGAGTGTCGTATTTCCCGTCATCGGGACAGCCGAACCCCAACATATGGTTACGTAACGTGATTCGCGACAAGGGGGTGAAGCCTGCGAACTGTATGTGCTGCGGCGGGAAAGCGAAACGTATTTTCGGCGATACGCCTCCGATTTCGGGACGGCTTTCCAGCCGTTCTACCAGGCAGGAGATTGCGTCTGACTCGATATAGGTGTCGTTGTTAATGAAGAAGAGGTATTTTCCTCTTGCCGCACGGATTCCGATGTTATTGCCGCCGGAGAATCCTCTGTTTACCTCGCTGCGGATGGCGATGACTGAGGGATATAGTCTGGATATCTTGGCAGCCTCGTCCTCGCGCGAGGCATTGTCTACCACAATGATCTCGTAGGTTACGGAATGCAGTTTCTCCTGTAACGATTCTATCAGCTCGCAAGTGTCTTTGAAACCATTGTAGCAGATCGTGATAAATGATATGTCCGTCCGGTGGCTGTCTGTCATTTTTTTATTCGTTTGGTTCTTTAATCAGGTGCGGTTCTTGTTTCTCACTTTCCTCCGGATTTTTACTTTCCTCCGGCTCCTCACCGATGTGTTTGTCTATATAAGGTGCGGCGAGACAGAGGGCGAAGCCTGTGTATACAGTCAGTTGGTTGGGATATTGCATCACGTCGTTGACGTAGGCGGCAATGAAGAGTCCGGCATTCATGCAAAGCCATGCCGCCGCCAGTCCTCGTAGATTCTTATTGCGTACTTTGAACATCAGGAGCCATGAACACCAGGCGAAGAGAGTGCCGTGTATGGCAAGATAAAGTATCAGCCCCACAATTCCGGTTTCCACCCAGACGGCAATCAGCCACGAGTCGGGTGGATAAGGCATTTGTTCTTTCGAATCGAAGTTTCCCGCTTTGGCCAGCCCGATTCCATAGCCTATCGGTTTCCTTGCCATCAGCTCCTTCATCCGCTGGCGGTTTTCGACACGCACGAGGTAGGAGGCGTCTTCGGTGGGGTGGAAGGAGGAACGCATCTTATGGATATACTGGTTGCCGCTCCCGATATTGGTGTAATAGAAAAATACGAAAATGCCGATAGATATGAATATTCCCCCTAATAACGCTTTCCAGTTCTTGGCTATGATAGTAATCATCAGCATACCGCCCATGAGCACTCCCATAGCGGAACGGGTTCCGGAAATACCCATGCCGTAGATACCGCACAAGGCTATAAAAAGGAAATAGAGGCGCTTCCATCTGGAGTCGACAAAGAATGCGGAGATGGAGAAGGTGACGGCTGCCATCGCTGAGTGCACACCGTAGTTTGCCGCGTCCGAAAAACAGGAAAAGTATCGTATGCCCGACCAGATGATGTGGGTTCGCGCACCGCCGAGAACGTGCAGGAAGTAAAGGTCTTTGGTGCTGAAACCGTGATTTTTCTGCCAGTATCCTTTGAGGGTGAAGATGATGACGAACACGGACCATACGAGCAATAGCAGTTCTATGTCTTTCCTGGTACGTATGACGACCGGAACGACAAATGCGCATATCAGGGGAATGAGCGCGTAGGGCGTGATGTTGATGTTCCATGCCTCCAACACGCAGTTGGGGTTCATGATCTCCATGATATAGTACAACAGCCAGACGATGAACAGCCAGGTCATGATGTTTTGCCCGCGCTTCCATTCGGTGGACTTGCCGTTACTGAGCTGTATCAGGCAAACGGTAGTGAGCAACAAGATAAGAACCATTGAGAACAGCCCTGTCTTGACGTTTACAAGCATACTTACCGCTATTAGCGCGAATTGTGCGGCAAGCAGGATATGGAAAGTAGTGTTCCTATTCGTCATCGTCCTCGTCTTCTGCTTCCTTTGCTTTTCTTCTGAGGTTGAATATGATTTTTTCTGTCAATGACAACTGGCTGAAGTGATAACTGAACCTGCGCAACAGGGTATATGGCGGCAACTGTCCGGTGAAGTCTTCGGCGGCTTCACGGCTGGCGTTGGTCAGGCAGATACGGAAAGGCACATTGCTCTTGCCCAACTGCAACATGAGCTGCTCGCATAGTTGCTTGTCTATCGTTTTCCATCCGCGATTGGCCGGAGTCACCAGTATATTGGCGTTGGCGTCATGCAACAGGGCACTCGATATGCTGCTCTTTGACAGAGGAGGATAGGCGACGATCAGTACGTCTTCTCCTTGCGGCGTATAGAAATCCGTGACGTTCCTTGCAAGCAGGTATTGGGTGGATGCAATGTCAAAATCTTTATTGTAGCAGATGAACTTCGTGTTCAGTTTGCGGCTTTGCATGAATCCGCAGATCAGTGTCCCGATTATGTCTTCTCCGGAATCCTCGCTGGTGCTGAACAGGTTGATGATAAACACACCGGGGGATTTCCGCTTGCTCAGGAAGCGGAGCAGGGAGTTGGTCAGCTCTCTTACGGAAAGTTGTATGTACGTTCTGGTCAGTCCTCCGTAGCGGGCGGTCGAAAGGCTGGGAACGGCACCTATCACCTTATATCCCGTCACCCGCAGGGTGCGGCTGGCGTCACGCAGTGTTCTGTCAAGCAATTCTACCAATACCAGCAAAGCTATGATAATCACGAAGATGGCAACACAGGCTGCTATGACGATCTGTTTCCGGTTGGTTGAGTTGGCTCCGATCGGATAGGTAGGCTCATTGAGGACTTTCAGCGTGGCGGAGGTCATCTCCAGATTCTTTTTCCTCAATAAAGCTTCGTTGTAACTTTGCAGGACGGTCAGGTAGCTGCGTTCCGTGAAGTTGATGCTACGTTCTTTCTGCTTGATGGTGGTACCCACAGGTGCGAAGAATACGTAACGGTTGTTCAAGTCGCGACGGGCGCTTTGTACGATTTTCAGTTCGGCTTTCGCTTTCTCGTACAGCAATGTCTGTTCCAGCCATTGGTCGATGATATTGGCGCGCGACGCACCTTCTTTGGTATATTTGTGACCTACGTATGAGGTAGTCAGGGCGTTCAGTTCTTCTTTAAGCTCGTTCAACCGCTTTTTGTCTCCTTCCAGCGAATGGAGGTCTTTCTTGCTGGAATTGGTCATTGCTTCGGCTTCCGATATCTTGCCGGTGATGTTGGAGGCTTCGCGCAGCTTGTCTACGAATTCCATGTTTTTCAGTACTTGCCTGGCGTTGTTGTCCATGTGTTTTTCCAACTCTTTGAGCATGGACGCGGTGCTGTTGAATGCGAAAAGCGCATCCTGTTCTCTCAGCTCGAATTCCTTGCTGATGGCGGCTATTTCCTTGGTCTCGTCGAGGTAGTTGATAATGCGTTTTTGTACATTATACTTCGTCAGGTCTTCTTCTTCCGCTCTCAGTTGCTTGCCGATACGTTTCAGCTCTTCTTCGAAATACTTGATCACTTTGTCCGTCTCTCCGTAACGGATACGGCGGTATTCCTCGACAAACTCGTGCATCAGGATACTTACGGTGTTGTAGGCGATACCCGGATCACCGGAAGTATAGCTGATGTCCAGCAGGTCACTGGTGAGGCGGCGCTGTACCTTTACGTTTTTCAGAGCACCGTAGCTGTAATAGGGATGGGAATAATAAAAGAGCCCGTAGATGTAATTGTCCTTGTGCGGGCGCATATATGCTTCCAGATTGGCTACTGTCTTATCTTCGCTCGATTTGTCGATCAGTTTCAGTATCTCGTCTCCCGGAGGGCTGTTTTTCAGATGGTTGTATGTGTAGTTGTAGCTGGCAGGGGTGATTCCGTCATTCTCTTTTTCAGGATTCCCTTTGATCAGTATGCGGGCGAACAATCGCAGACTGACTCTTTTCAGCGTACTTTCGGCCTGCATGATACTGATGAGGTTGTCCATGGAGTTCTGTACGGTTGCCCAATCGGTGCGTTTGTCACTTTCGAGGTTGTAGCCCGAAGCAACTCCTGTGTAAAGGGTTGCTTTCACATCATACCCGCCTCGCATATGGCGTGTGTAATAAATGACCAGTAATGTGAAGAGAGTGGTCCCTATCAGTATCAGCCAACGATGCCGAAATAGGGTCCGTATGATGGAAATGATGAGATTCATATCTTAGTCTTTTATTTTCGTATAATGGGCGTGCGTGAAATAATTTCAAGCATCATGAGACTCTTGGTTAACTCGAACTTGCTCTTTTCATATGCTTCACGGGCTTGCGACTGCCTTTCCTTGTCTGTCGCCAAGTCGATGGATTCGATGGTTCCGTTAGCAAAATTCTTTTCGGAAATCTCATATTGCACGTTCGCCAGCACCAGACCCTCGCTTCGCATCTGAAGGACTTTGATCTGTGATGTAGCCATCGCGTACATTTCGATTATGTTCTTCTTGATCTCATCGTATTTGATTTCCCGCTCAAGCTCCGCGCTTTTCAGATTGAGCTTCTGACGACTGACACGCGCTTTGAGGTCAAACAGGTCGTCCAATGGGATGCTGACTCCCGCTCCTACCGTATATCCGTTCTGGGCTTGGGTGGAGTAGGTGGGGTATGGCTCTACGTAAACGTCCGTATAGGTGGATTCATTGCCGAAAGTACCGTATTGGTAGCTTCCCCGCAGACTGAAGAATCCGAGAAATGCACGCTTTTCTTTCGCCAGCAGTTTGCGCTCTACCGCCGCTTTGACATCTGCCATCTCATAGATGGGATTGTCTTTGGCATTCTCAAACAGGACGGAGAGTGGGGGAAGAGTGATATTGCTGTAATCTTCTTCGCTTAATTGAGTATAATCACTGACCTCTTGCGCAACAATCGGTGTGTTGGAGGTGAATAGAAGGAGTAATCCTAAACAGATATATATAATTTGTTTCATAAAATAACCCTGTTATTTGCTTCTGCTGTGTTTTGTTGTGACATAGCTTGCGCAAATATAAGGATTAATTTCATTTATGAACAGTCTTTTGTTGTCTATTTTGCATTCTTTCTTGCTAATTTGTGCTAGAAGGGCCCTGACATTGGAACTAGAAGGCCTCTGTTACGTTGAACTAGAAGGCCTCCGTCATGTTGAAATAGAATAAATTCTGCTTGTTCACCATGTCTCTTCCCAAGTCGAGACGAACGTTCATGCGGGGCTGGACTTCAATACGCAGGCCGACTCCGAGATTAGGCAGGACGCCTTCTATCTTTCCCGGTGTGGGTCCCATGAATCCGCAGCCTCCCCAGGCCACATATCCTATGTGGCTCAACATCTTTTTGATCCATGTGCTTTTGTCTGTATTTATCATCTGGCGGTATTCAGCCATCATTACATGAGAGGACTTGTCGCGGAACTGTCCCATGTAATAGCCGCGAAGGTCGAAAGGGGTTCCGCTCAATACATATTTCGTCAAAGGAACGTCTCCGAATGCGTTTTTGCTTTGTACGGTCCAGGCGAGAACTTTCCGTTTTCCGACCGTTTTGTATTGACGGTAGTCTATCTCCAGACGGTAAAAATTGTCGTCACCTCCGAAAGCTTTGCTGTACATCATCCCCCGAAAGTCGAGGTAAGTGCCCTGATAGGCATTGGCGGGCACATCGCGTGTGTCGTAGGTCAGCAGGAATCCGAGTCCCGAACTGAAATTGGTGTATCCATGCTCCGTACCGCCTGCTGCGATATACGACGGTTGCTCAATCATTCCCGCCGCCGGTTTGGTAATCTTGTCGTAGTTCAAGTCAACCTGAGGACCTGCGAAGAGATCGCTTTCCCCCAACCGGAACAGAAACCACGGATTCACCTGAATACCGCTATATCGGTATTCACTCGTATCTTCCCCTCGCGGATAGTCCTTGTTTGTGTTATATCCGATACCGTAGAAGTTTTCGATGGTGTTTTTGTAGGAGAAAGTGCCGAATATGCGGAAACGGTCGCCTTTGAAGAAGAGTTGCGGCTTTGTCATGAGATTGAGCCCTCCGTTGAATATCAACGCGATGGACATGGGTACGACGGAACGTCTCTGGGTGGTGTCGCTCGGATTCATCCGGAACGTCATCAACGCGCTACCGCCCACCAGAAAACCGAAATCGGGTGTGTAGCTGGGACCTCCCAGAATGTTGTAATGCAAATTCCGCTTCGCCACACGCTGGCGGCGTAACTCGCGTTTGGTATCTTTTACCGTCCTTGTACTGTCTGTCTGTGCCAGCATGACACCGATAGGCAACAACGCCATCCATATACCTATTATATATTTCTTCATCTTGTAGAGCTTCGGCTGTTTCATATTCTTTCTTAATTTCAGGATACAAAGAAAACGCTTTTATTCTGATTAGTTTTCATATTCATAGATAATAAATGTAAATTCGCTCTTTTTCTTTGCTTTCGGGAGAAAAGAAAGATGGGGTACGTGTGCGAGCACGAAGATAATTACGGAAAAATCTCCGTAATTACTCCCTTTTTTCCTCCCGAATCCCAATCTTATTTATTACTTTTGCGGCAAATTTATGAAACCATTATTTTATATAGCATGGCAAATGTAATAAAGTTACGCAAAGGCCTTGACATAAACCTGAAAGGTAAAGCTGCTGAAACGTACACAACAGTGAAGGAGCCGGGTTTTTACGCCCTCGTGCCCGATGATTTTCCTGGTGTGACACCGAAGGTGCTTGTAAAGGAACAGGAATATGTGATGGCCGGTGGACCCTTGTTTATCGACAAGTATCATCCTGAAATTAAATTTGTTTCGCCCGTGAGCGGCGTAGTGACGAGTGTAGAGCGTGGAGCTCGTCGTAAGGTGTTGAACATCGTGGTAGAAGCTGCTACTGAGCAGGACTACGAGGAATTTGGCAAGAAGAATGTGGCAACGATGGATGCGGAGGCTGTAAAGAACGCTTTGCTGGAAGCCGGTCTTTTCGCATTTATCAGACAACGTCCTTATGACATTATCGCAGATCCGACGGTGACTCCGAAAGGTATCTTCGTTTCTGCTTTCGATACCAATCCGCTGGCACCCGATTTTGAGTTTGCGCTGAAAGGTGAAGAAGCAAATTTCCAGACAGGACTCGATGCGCTCGCCAAACTGGCAAAAACTTATCTGAGTATCAGCGTGAAACAGAATGCTGCCGCTCTGACGCAGGCCAAGAACGTTACAATCACCGCATTCGACGGACCGAACCCCGCCGGTAACGTGGGCGTTCAGATCAACCATCTCGACCCTGTCTCTAAAGGAGAAACGGTATGGACTATTGATCCGCAAGCTGTTATCTTCATCGGCCGTCTTTTCAATACCGGTCGTGTGAATTTCACCCGTACGGTGGCAGTGACAGGTTCCGAAGTGCTGAAACCTGCTTACTGCAAACTTCAGGTAGGGGCGCTGCTCACCAACGTGTTTGCCGACAATGTCACCAAGGACAAGGACTTGCGCTATATCAGCGGTAATGTGCTGACTGGAAAGCAAGTGTCTCCGAACGGATTCTTGGGAGCGTTCCACAGCCAGTTGACGGTGATTCCCGAAGGGGATGATATTCATGAAATGCTCGGATGGATCATGCCGCGTTTCAATCAGTTCAGTGCCAACCGCTCATACTTCAGTTGGCTGATGGGCAAGAAGGAGTATACATTGGATGCCCGCGTGAAAGGTGGCGAACGCCATATGATCATGTCCGGTGAGTACGACAAGGTATTACCGATGGATATCCTGCCCGAATTTCTGATTAAGGCTATCATCGCCGGTGATATCGACCGTATGGAAGCGCTTGGTATCTACGAAGTCGCACCCGAAGATTTCGCCCTCTGCGAATTCGTCTGCTCTTCGAAGATGGAACTGCAACGCATCGTTCGTGCCGGACTCGATATGCTGCGAGCTGAAATGGCATAATCGCCCGACTGTCGGCAAATAGTAAATTGTAAATAGTAAAATAGTAAATATATTAATGAAAGCGTTAAGAAATTATCTCGATAAGATAAAGCCGAACTTTGAAGAAGGCGGCAAATTCCACGCATTCCAGTCGGTGTTCGACGGCTTCGAAACATTCCTGTTCGTGCCCAGCAAGACTGCGAAAACGGGAACGCACATACATGACGCAATCGATAGCAAACGCATCATGTCGATTGTGGTTATTTCGTTAATACCGGCTCTCTTGTTCGGTATGTACAACGTAGGTTATCAGCATTTCACTCACACGGGCGCTACCGGTAGTTTCTTTGAGATGTTTATCTACGGATTCCTGGCAGTGTTGCCGAAAATTATCGTATCATACGTGGTAGGTCTGGGTATTGAGTTCGTTGTGGCTCAATGGAAGAAGGAGGAAATTCAGGAAGGATTCCTCGTTTCCGGTATCCTGATCCCGATGATCGTTCCGGTAGACTGTCCGCTGTGGATTCTTGCCGTAGCTACCGCATTCTCTGTGATCTTCGCAAAAGAGGTTTTCGGCGGTACAGGTATGAATATCTTTAATGTGGCGTTGATCACTCGCGCATTCCTGTTCTTCGCATATCCGACCAAGATGTCCGGTGATGCCGTTTGGGTATCGGGCGACAGTATCTTCGGTTTGGGACAGACGGTGGATGGATTGACGGTTGCCACTCCGCTCGGTGTGGCCGCTACGACAGGCGCTGCTCCTGAGTTCAGTATGGACATGGTGACAGGGCTGATTCCCGGTTCGATCGGTGAAACCAGTGTGATCGCTATTCTGATTGGTGCGGTTATCTTGCTTTGGACAGGCGTTGCTAGTTGGAAGACAATGATTTCCGTATTTGTAGGTGGCGCGTTCATGGCATGGGTATTCAACGCGATCGGCATGGAAGGCAATGCTATGGCAAATATGCCGTGGTACGAACATCTTGTGCTCGGCGGTTTCTGTTTCGGCGCCGTATTTATGGCTACCGACCCCGTAACGTCCGCACGTACTGAAAAAGGCAAGTATATCTTCGGATTCCTCATCGGTGTGATGGCTGTTGTCATCCGTGTGCTGAACCCGGGTTATCCGGAAGGTATGATGCTCGCCATCCTGTTGATGAACATCTTCGCTCCGTTGATCGACTACTGTGTGGTACAGGGCAATATCAGCCGTCGTGAAAAACGTGCTATCAAGTCTAACCAATAAATACCGAATGAAAATGAATACAAATAGTAACAGTTATACTATCATTTATGCTTCGGTAATGGTTATTATCGTTGCATTCCTTCTGGCATTCGTCAGCTCTTCACTGAAAGCTACGCAAGACAAGAATGTACAGTTGGATACGAAGAAGCAGATTCTTGCCGCATTGAATATTAAGAATGTGGAGGATGCGGATGCTGAATATAAGAAATATGTGAAAGGCGATATGCTGATGAATGCTGACGGTACGTTGACCGAAAACACAGGAGACTTTGCTACGAACTATGAGAAAGAAGCGAAAGAGAAAAAACGTCTTCATGTGTTTGTCTGCGAAGTGGACGGACAGACGAAATACGTAGTTCCTGTTTACGGTGTAGGTCTTTGGGGCGCTATCTGGGGATATGTCGCACTGAATGAGGACAAAGATACTGTATACGGTACTTATTTCTCTCATGCGAGTGAAACTCCGGGGTTGGGTGCTGAGATCGCAACTGACTGGTTCCAACAGGAATTTGTGGGCAAGAAAACATTGGCGAATGATAGTGTTGCCTTGAGTGTGGTGAAACATGGTAAGGTGGAGAAAGCTGATTATCAGGTGGATGGTATCTCCGGTGGTACAATCACTTCGGTAGGCGTGGACACTATGCTGAAAAAGTGTTTGAAAGAATACGTGAAATTTTTAACTAAATAATGAGGAGGAGAAAAATAGAATATGGGACAATTGTTTTCGAAGAAGAATAAAGAAGTATTCTCTGCTCCGTTGGGAATAGACAATCCGGTAACCGTACAGGTGCTCGGTATCTGTTCCGCACTTGCCGTTACCGCAAAACTGGAGCCTGCTATCGTGATGGGACTTTCGGTTACGGTTATTACGGCGTTTTCTAACGTGGTGATTTCATTGTTGCGCAAAACCATTCCTAACCGTATCCGTATCATCGTTCAGTTGGTTGTGGTAGCTGCGTTGGTGACTATCGTAAGTGAGATTCTGAAAGCATTTGCATACGATGTAAGCGTGCAGCTTTCTGTATATGTAGGTCTGATCATTACCAACTGTATCCTGATGGGACGCCTGGAAGCATTTGCCATGCAGAACGGCCCGTGGGAATCTTTCCTGGATGGTGTAGGTAACGGATTGGGTTACGCCAAGATTCTTGTTATCGTTGCGTTCTTCCGCGAACTGCTGGGTTCGGGAACATTGCTCGGTTTCAACATCTTGAACTACGAGCCTATTCAGAAAATCGGATACGTGAACAACGGTCTGATGTTGATGCCTCCGATGGCGCTGATTATCGTCGCTTGCATTATCTGGTACCAACGTTCACGTCACAAAGAACTGCAGGAAGAAAGTAATTAATTCTTCATTCTTAATTCTTAATTAAAAGATATGGAACATTTATTAAGCTTATTCGTCCGCTCTATCTTTGTGGACAACATGATATTCGCGTTCTTCTTGGGTATGTGTTCATACCTGGCTGTATCGAAGAATGTGAAGACTGCCGTAGGACTGGGTATCGCCGTGACTTTCGTGTTGCTGGTGACGCTTCCGGTCAACTATCTGTTGCAGACTAAGGTGCTGGCTGCCAACGCTATTATCGAAGGTGTCGACCTTAGTTTCTTGAGTTTTATTCTTTTCATTGCCGTTATTGCCGGTATCGTGCAATTGGTGGAGATGGTGGTGGAACGTTTCAGCCCTTCGCTCTACGCTTCATTGGGTATCTTCCTTCCGCTGATTGCCGTTAACTGTGCTATCATGGGTGCTTCTCTGTTTATGCAACAACGTATCAACCTAGGTCCGAGCGATCCGAAATATATCGGTGACATCTGGGATGCTATCTCATACGCGCTGGGTTCGGGTATCGGTTGGTTGCTGGCTATCGTTGGTCTGGCTGCTATCCGTGAAAAGATGGCTTACTCTGATGTGCCTGCTCCGTTGAAGGGCTTGGGTATCACATTTATCACAGTAGGTCTGATGGCAATCGCATTTATGTGTTTCTCTGGTTTGAACATCTAAAAAGAAAGGAATAAGACAATGGATATGAATTTAATATTAGCGAGCATTGGGGTATTCCTTGTGGTTATTCTCTTGCTTGTGGTTATCCTGTTGGTTGCCAAGAACTTCCTGGTGCCTTCAGGTGACGTGAAACTGACAATTAATGGCGAAAAGGAACTGGAGGTGGCTTCCGGCTCTACTTTGCTGAATACGCTGTCTGTGAATGGTATATTCCTGTCATCCGCTTGTGGTGGTAAGGGGTCTTGCGGACAGTGCAAATGCCAGGTGCTCGAAGGTGGTGGAGAGATCCTTCCTTCGGAAATTCCTCATTTCAGCCGCAAACAGCAACAAGATCATTGGCGTCTGGGCTGCCAGGTGAAAGTGAAAGGGGATATGTCTATCAAGATTGATGAGTCTATACTTGGCGTAAAAGAGTGGGAGTGCGAGGTTATCTCCAACAAGAACGTGGCTACATTTATCAAAGAGTTTATCGTTGCTTTGCCTAAGGGCGAACACATGGACTTTATTCCGGGTTCTTACGCGCAGATCAAGATTCCTAAATTCTCAATGGACTATGACAAGGATATTGATAAGAGTCTGATCGGTGACGAATACTTGCCTGCATGGGAGAAATTCGGCCTGATGGGATTGAAATGTAGAAATGACGAAGAGACGATTCGTGCCTATTCTATGGCGAACTATCCTGCCGAAGGTGACCGTATCATGTTGACAGTACGTATCGCTACTCCTCCGTTCAAACCGAAAGATCAGGGACCTGGATTTATGGATGTGATGCCGGGTATCGCTTCTTCTTATATCTTTACCCTGAAACCGGGTGACAAGGTAATCATGAGTGGTCCTTACGGAGACTTCCACCCGATCTTCAATTCCGACAAGGAAATGATGTGGATCGGTGGTGGTGCCGGTATGGCTCCGTTGCGTGCGCAAATCATGCACTTGACGAAGACGTTGCATACTACCAACCGCAAGATGTCTTACTTCTATGGTGCCCGTGCCTTGAACGAAGTGTTCTACTTGGAAGACTTCCTGCAAATCGAAAAGGATTTCCCGAACTTCTCATTCCATCTGGCACTTGACCGTCCGGATCCTGCTGCCGACGCCGCAGGTGTGAAGTATACCCCGGGATTCGTTCATAATGTGATTTATGAAACTTACTTGAAGAATCACGAAGCTCCTGAAGATATTGAATACTATATGTGTGGTCCTGGCCCGATGTCGAAAGCCGTTGAGAAAATGCTCGACGATCTCGGTGTTCCGGCACAGAACTTGATGTTCGATAACTTCGGAGGATAGTATCTGAGAAGTGTCAAACCGGTCGGTAGGATGATCGGCGGATAATATAAGACAGAGCGGGAAATCTGAAAAAGCCGATGTGCTTCTCAGATTTCCCGCTTCTTTTTCGTATCTTTGTCGCCATGTTAGAGAAAAATGAAATTATACAGTCAGCCCTTCACAACCTGAAGATTGAAGAGTTGAATCCGATGCAGGAAGCGTCACTGGAACAGGCTACCGGAAGGAAAGACGTTATCTTGTTGTCGCCGACCGGCTCGGGAAAGACACTTGCCTATTTGTTGCCTTTATTGCTCACACTGAAACCTGGCAATGACAATGTACAGGTTTTGATTCTGGTTCCTTCACGTGAGCTGGCTCTGCAGATTGATAGTGTATTTAAGGCAATGGGAACTGCTTGGAAGACCTGTTGTTGCTACGGCGGACATCCTATCGCGGAAGAAAAGAAGAGTATATCAGGCAATCATCCCGCTATTATTATCGGTACTCCGGGACGTATTACCGACCATCTGTCTAAAGGAAATTTCAATCCCGAAACGATTGAAACTTTGATCATCGATGAATTTGATAAATCATTAGAATTCGGTTTCCATGATGAGATGGCGGAGATTATCACGCAACTGCCCGGACTGAAAAAGCGGATGTTGCTTTCTGCAACCGACGCAGAAGAGATCCCGGAATTTACAGGGCTGAACCGTACAGTCAGACTGAACTTCTTGCCGGACGCTGCCGACGAACAGGAGTCCCGTTTGAAATTGATGAAAGTATTTTCTCCGGCAAAAGATAAAGTTGATACTTTATACAATCTGCTTTGCACATTGGGAAGCAGTTCGAGCATTGTTTTCTGCAATCATCGGGATGCGGTGGATCGTGTGCAAAAACTGCTGGCAGATAAGAAACTGTTTGCCGAGCGTTTTCATGGCGGTATGGAACAGCCGGATCGTGAGCGGGCATTATATAAGTTCCGTAACGGCAGTTGCCACGTGTTGATATCTACCGACTTGGCTGCCCGTGGACTGGATATTCCGGAGATTGAGCACATCATCCACTATCACTTGCCCGTGAATGAGGAAGCCTTTACGCATCGGAACGGGCGTACGGCACGTTGGGACGCTACCGGAACTTCTTATTTGATTCTTCATGCCGAAGAGAAACTCCCTGCCTATATCCCGGAAGATATGGAAACCGTCGCATTGCCGGAAAATCCACCCCGTCCGCCCAAATCTGTTTGGAGTACTATATATATAGGTAAGGGCAAGAAGGAAAAACTAAGCAAAATGGACATTGCCGGATTCTTGTATAAGAAAGGTAATCTGACTCGTGAAGATGTAGGAGCGATAGATGTGAAAGAGCATTATGCTTTTGTCGCTGTCCGGCGTGCAAAGGTCAAACAACTCCTGAATCTGATTCAAGGCGAGAAGATAAAAGGTATGAAAACCATTATTGAGGAGGCAAAGTAGGATAGGTTGACATCTACGGATAACAATATGGTGTATATATCCTGTATAAACCAATAAAAAGAAAGGAAAATCTGCTTTAAAACAGTATTTTTATAAGGAAAGATTTGTGCGGCGGAAATAAATTCGTAAATTCGCAAGGTCAAAAGACAAAAGTAACGAAATTGTTAAACCAAAAACAAACTTCAAATGAAAAAGCATAATTTCAATGCAGGACCTTCCATTCTTCCGCGTGAGGTGATAGAGGATACAGCGAAGGCTATTTTAGATTTCAACGGCTCTGGTCTCTCTTTGATGGAAATCAGCCACCGCGCCAAAGACTTCCAACCTGTGGTTGACGAAGCAGAGGCATTATTCAAGGAATTACTTAATATCCCCGAAGGCTATTCGGTACTGTTCCTGGGTGGAGGTGCTAGTATGGAGTTCTGCATGGTTCCTTATAACTTCCTGGAAAAAAAGGCTGCTTATCTGAACACAGGTGTGTGGGCTAAAAAAGCGATGAAAGAAGCTAAAGGATTTGGTGAAGTTGTAGAAGTTGCTTCCTCTGCTGAAGCTACATATACTTATATCCCCAAAGACTATACAATCCCGGCAGATGCAGATTATTTCCACATTACTACTAACAACACCATTTACGGTACGGAATTAAAGAAAGATCTTGATTCTCCGGTTCCTATGGTTGCCGATATGTCTTCTGACATTTTCTCACGTCCGATCGACGTTTCCAAATATATCTGTATTTATGGTGGTGCACAGAAGAACCTGGCTCCTGCCGGTGTGACATTCGTAATTGTGAAGAATGACGCTGTGGGAAAAGTTTCCCGCTACATCCCGACAATGTTGAATTATCAGACTCACATTGATGGCGGTTCTATGTTCAATACTCCTCCTGTTGTGCCTATCTACGCTGCATTGCTGACTTTGCGCTGGATCAAAGCACAGGGTGGTGTGAAAGAAATGGAACGTCGTGCTATCGAAAAAGCTGATATGTTGTATGCAGAAATCGACCGTAACAAAATGTTCGTGGGTACTGCCGCTAAGGAAGACCGTTCACGCATGAATATCTGTTTCGTAATGGCTCCCGAATACAAAGACCTCGAAGCCGACTTCTTGAAGTTTGCTACTGAAAAAGGTATGGTAGGTATCAAGGGACACCGTTCGGTAGGTGGTTTCCGCGCATCTTGCTATAACGCTATGCCGAAAGAAAGTGTGCAGGCATTGATCGATTGTATGCAGGAATTTGAGAAACTTCATTAATATATTATTTTCACCACAGATTACACGGATTGGCACAGATTTCTAAGGTTCTATAATCTGTGGAAATCTGCGTAATCTGTGGTGAGCCTTTATAAATAGAATCAGAATATGAAAGTACTTGTAGCTACTGAGAAACCGTTTGCTAAAGTGGCAGTAGACGGTATTCGTAAAGAAATAGAAGCAGCCGGATACGAGCTTGCTTTACTTGAGAAATATACAGATAAAGCCCAGTTGCTGGATGCAGTGAAAGATGCGAATGCCATTATTATCCGTAGTGATATCATTGACGCGGAAGTGCTTGATGCCGCTAAAGAACTGAAGATTGTAGTTCGTGCCGGTGCTGGCTACGATAACGTGGATTTGGCCGCTGCCACTGCCCACAATGTATGTGTGATGAACACTCCGGGACAGAACTCGAATGCTGTTGCCGAACTGGCTTTGGGTATGATGGTATATGCTGTCCGCAACTTCTACAACGGTACTTCCGGTACAGAATTGATGGGTAAGAAACTGGGTATTCACGCTTATGGAAACGTAGGCCGTAACGTAGCCCGCATTGCCAAAGGTTTTGGAATGGAAGTGTATGCTTACGATGCATTCTGCCCGAAAGAAGTAATCGAGAAAGACGGTGTGAAAGCGCTGGATTCTGCAGAAGAACTCTATAAGACTTGCCAAGTAGTGTCATTGCATATCCCTGCAACTGCCGAAACGAAGAATTCTATCAATTATGCTCTGTTGAAGGACATGCCGAAAGGTGCGATGTTGGTCAATACAGCCCGTAAGGAAGTTATCAATGAGGCTGAGCTGATTAAATTGATGGAGGAACGTGCCGACTTCAAATATATCACAGATATTATGCCTGCCGCTAATGCGGAATTTGCAGAGAAGTTTGCCGGACGTTATTTCTCTACTCCGAAGAAGATGGGAGCGCAGACGGCCGAAGCCAATATCAATGCCGGTATTGCTGCCGCTAAACAGATTGTAGGCTTCTTGAAGGACGGTTGCGAAAAATTCCGTGTGAATAAATAATATTTCATAGAAATAAATAGTATATTTGAGCCACAGATTTTAAATAAGTCTGTGGCTTTTATTTTTTACATCTAAAATACTAATATCATGGCAATAATTAAACCTTTTAAGGGCATTCGTCCTCCGCAAGACCTGGTAGAGCAGGTCGCTTCACGTCCTTACGACGTATTGAACTCCGAAGAGGCCCGCGTAGAAGCGGAAGGTAACGAAAAGTCTCTTTATCATATCATTAAACCGGAGATTGATTTCCCGGTAGGTACAGACGAGCATGATGAGCGTGTGTATGCCAAAGCTGCAGAAAATTTCCAACTGTTTCAGGATAAAGGCTGGTTGGTGCAGGATGGCAAGGAAAACTATTATATTTACGCCCAGACCATGAACGGGAAAACCCAATACGGATTGGTAGTCGGTGCATACGTTCCCGATTATATGAATGGGGTGATTAAAAAGCATGAACTTACCCGCCGTGACAAAGAGGAAGACCGTATGAAGCACGTTCGTGTGAATAATGCCAACATCGAGCCTGTTTTCTTCGCTTATCCTGATAATGACAAGTTGGACGCAATCATCAAGAAGTATACGGCAGAAAAACCTGTCTACGACTTCATCGCTCCGGGTGACGGCTTCGGTCATACTTTCTGGATTGTTGACCGGGAGGAAGACATTGCCCTCATTACCGAAGAATTTGCTAAAATGCCGGCTCTTTATATTGCCGACGGTCATCATCGTTCTGCCGCCGCCGCATTGGTCGGTGCAGAAAAGGCGAAACAGAATCCGAACCATCGTGGCGACGAAGAGTACAACTACTTTATGGCTGTCTGTTTCCCTGCCAACCAACTGACCATTATCGATTACAATCGTGTAGTGAAAGATCTTAACGGGTTGACTCCCGGACAATTCCTTGATGCGTTAGGCAAAAACTTTATCGTAGAAGAAAAAGGGACAGATATCTACAAGCCTTCCGGTTTGCATAATTTCTCTCTTTATCTGGATAGCAAATGGTACAGCTTGACAGCTAAAGCAGGCACATATAATGACAATGATCCTATCGGTGTGCTGGACGTTACTATCTCTTCCAATTTGATTTTAGATGAGATTTTGGGAATCAAGGATTTACGCTCGGATAAACGCATCGACTTTGTGGGGGGTATCCGTGGCTTGGGAGAGCTCAAGAAGCGTGTGGATAGCGGTGAAATGAAAGTGGCTTTGGCTCTCTATCCCGTATCCATGAAACAGTTGATGGACATTGCCGATACTGGTAATATCATGCCGCCGAAAACCACTTGGTTTGAACCCAAACTCCGTTCGGGACTTGTGATTCATAAGTTGGATTAATAACTGTCATCTTCTAACAAGAGCTGATATCTTATAAAATTGAGCGGCCGATCTGTTGCAATCATACGGTTAATTGCGTCAGATCGACCGCTTGTTTCGATGAAAAAGAGCGGTTGTTTATAGCGAAACGACTGCTCCTTTGTGCCACATCAACCGTATATTTGTGGCAAACGTATCATTTAATATTTCCAAATGACAGATGGTATTTTCCGTGTAAAGCCGTATCTTTGCATCATGACTGCTGAAGATACTTATAAAACCATCTCCGAACCCTCTGAAGGTATTTATACGGAAAAGCGAAGCAAGTTTATCGCTATCGCTCTTCCTGTGCGTAGCCTCGATGAAATAAAGGCGCATCTTGAAACGTATCAGAAGAAATACTATGATGCGCGCCATGTGTGTTATGCTTATATGCTCGGAGCAGCACGCAAGGATTTTCGGGCCAATGATAATGGAGAGCCTTCGGGCACTGCAGGAAAACCGATTCTCGGACAAATCAATTCGAACGAGTTGACAGATATATTGATCATTGTAGTCCGTTATTTCGGTGGAATCAAGTTGGGCACAAGCGGATTGATTGTAGCTTACAAGGCTGCTGCTGCCGAAGCCATTGCTGCCGCTACAATCATAGAAAAAACGGTGGACGAGGAAGTGACTGTTATGTTTGAGTATCCTTTTATGAATGATATAATGCGTATCGTGAAGGAAGAAGAACCGGAAATACTCAATCAGTCGTATGATATGGATTGCAGTATGACATTGCGCATTCGTCGTTCGATGATGGCGAAACTGCGTGCCCGGCTGGAAAAGGTAGAAACGGCTCGGATTTTGGATGAAGAAGAAAATCATTGAATGGAAAAGTGCCAGTTAATATACTGAAAGTAGAATAGGAGAGGAAGAAAATTTGAACCGGATGAGAAAGAAATACTACATGATATCGAGATTACTTTTGGTTTTTCTTGTGTGGAACGGTGTACAAGCCTATGCACAGGAAGCTCAAAAGTTCGCTCCCAACAACATTCCTGTTCCTTGGTATTCGCAGAAAATAGCGGGATATCCTTATTCGCATTGTTCTCTGGCTTCCTCGTTAATGGTCTTTGATTATTTTAAAGGGATGACAGCTGATACGCAACGCACAGCTCAGGATGCAGAACAGAAACTGATTGAATATCAGCGGAATTACTTTCTGAAAAAGCGTGCTCCTTTCCGTCGTCGCACTTCGATAGGGCAAGGAGGATACTATTCTTTTGAAATTGATTCTTTGGCACGCTATTATGAAAACATGATAAGTGCCGAACATTTCCAGCAGAAAGATTATCGGATATTGAAAGATTATATCGATCGTGGTATACCTGTGCTTGTGAATGTGAGATATACAGGTGCGGTTCGTGGTTTGCGTCCCGGTCCGAGAGGACATTGGATGGTACTTCGCGGTATTGATGACAAATATGTGTGGGTGAATGATCCCGGACGTTCACCGGAGATGCGGAGCAAAGGGGAAAACATCTGTTATCCTATTAAGAAACAGCCGGGCAATCCTTCTTATTTTGATGGTTGCTGGACGGGACGATTTATCGTAGTCACTCCCGGAGAATGGATACGGAACTCCCTGTTTGCACAAGTCGGCAAGCTCCCTCCGTTGGAAGAGGTGACTCATATCCTTCCTCCGGTTGTGCCGTCTGCAATTTTGCCGCAGGTTATCAATCAGTAGGAGTTGCTTATAGCCTATATATAATAAGGAAGATAGCAGTCGCAGAGATAGGATAAAATTAGATTAAGATAAAAACAGTTGTAGCAAAATAAAGAAAAAATATATGGCATTCGAAGCAACTAAAAAAGAATGGTGTGAACTTTATACTTTCTTCCGTTTGTTGGCGGACGGGAGAGTAGCGTTAGGCACGGCGGAAGCAAAGGCAGGAGATATATTCTGGCCTGTTGCAATGATTCAGAGGGAAGAGCACGACGGGACACGCCGGTATTATATTGAGGAAGAGACGATTCGCATAGAAGGGGAAACAGGAGTTAAAACTATGTCTCGTGAAGATTTCGGTATCGTAGCGGACTTGATACTGAAAGCGGTTAAATCCTCTTCGGAAAACGATGTGACCTCTCCGGATGGGGTAGAGGAGTTTCTGGATGAAGCGGCTATCTTCGACTTGGAGGCAAAAACGGAGGATCGAACCGATTTCTCTATTGCATTCTGGCATTCGGAAGCGCCTTTGAGAGGATTTAATGTCCGTTCGCGGTTGAGTGCCATGAATCCATTGTTGGATGGAGGGCGTGCGGCGAATCTTAAGCTGGAGCAGACCGGGATTAAATTTGCTACTCCGACAGTAAACAAGATCAATGCTTTGCCGGAGAGCCCTAATGAAGTTGCCGAGCGTATGATGATGATCGAACGTTTGGGAGGAGTACTTAAATATTCGGATGTGGCCGACCGTGTATTTCGTAGCAATCTTTTGATGATTGATTTGCATTTCCCGCGTGTACTGACAGAGATGGTTCGTATTATGCACCTTGACGGCATATCGCGTGTGAGTGAGTTGACGGAGATTATCAAACAAATGAATCCGCTGAAGATCAAGGATGAGCTGATAAACAAGCATAAGTTCTATGAATTTAAAATAAAGCAATTTCTGATGGCACTGGCATTGGGAATGCGTCCTGCAAAGATTTATACCGGGCTGGATTCGGCAGTGGAAGGCATTTTGCTGGTAGATGGTAATGGAGATGTGCTTTGCTACCATAAATCCGAGAAACAAGTGATGGAAGATTTCTTGTTTCTGAATACTCGCTTCGAAAAAGGATCTTTGGAGAAGGATAAATACGGATTTTTGGAGAGGGAGAATGGGGTCTATTATTTCAAACTAAACGCAAAGATCGGATTGGTCAAACGGTAGAAAAAAGTACAAAGTATTGAGACTGTCAAACTAATAATGATGATATACTTATATAAAACACTTGTCGCCCATGAAAACAAATGAAGTTTTAGAAAACATCAAGGCGCGCCGTAGCGTGCGTGCTTATACGGAGCAACAAGTTCCGGAAGAAGATTTGCGGACAATCCTGGAGGCTGCAACGTATGCTCCGAGTGGAATGCATTTGGAAACATGGCATTTCACTGCTATTCAGAATGTCAGTAAACTGGCAGAACTAAATGAACGCATAAAAGGAGCTTTTGCTAAAAGGGATGATGTCCGTTTGCAGGAACGTGCCCGCAATAAGGCTTATTGCTGTTACTATCATGCCCCGACTTTGGTAATCGTTTCTAACGAACCTACTCAATGGTGGGCGGGTATGGATTGCGCTTGTGCAATAGAGAATATGTTTTTGGCTGCACAGTCTTTAGGTATCGGCTCTTGTTGGATCAATCAGTTAGGTACGACTTGTGATGATCCCGAAGTACGTGAATTTATCACTGCATTGGGAGTACCGGTTAGTCATAAAGTATATGGCTGTGTTGCGTTAGGATATGGCGATCCGAAGATTCCAATGAAAGAGAAGAAGGTAAAAGCGGATACTGTAACTATTGTTAAGTAGAAATCATACTTTCAGATTTACACTTGGACTTATCTTCTATGTCACAAAGCATAAGCCTTGGGGAAATCAATGTTTCTCCAAGGCTTCAGTTTGTTTGCCCCCTTGGCTTATAGAAATAAGCCCACACCTCAAGGAATGTGAGCCCCGGGCTTACTCAAAGGTATCATAGCGAGTGGGTAGCAACTTACGGTCTCCCAATGTGTTGTCTACACGTGCTACATTTGCCCAGAATTTATTATCGCGTACACTCTCTATCGGATAAGCTGCCTTCTCACGTGTGTAGGAATGTTCCCAACGGTCATTCACAACCTCGTATTCCGGATGCGGCGCGTTAGCCAATACATTATCGTTCTTGTCCGCTTCGCCATTCTTCACTTCCTGAATCTCTTTCCAGATATTCAGCATGACAGCTACGAAGTTATCCAATTCCGCCAAACTCTCGCTTTCCGTAGGTTCAATCATCAATGTGCCGTGAACAGGGAATGAGAGGGTAGGGGCATGATAACCGTAGTCCATCAAACGCTTGGCGATGTCATTTTCGGAGATACCTGTCTCTTCGTACACTTTGCGGCATTCCAGAATCATCTCATGACCAACAAAACCATTTGCTCCACGATAGACAATGCCGTATGTATCTTTCAGACAGGCAGCCAGATAGTTGGCGTTCAAGATCGCTATTTTTGTAGCTTGGGTGAGTCCTTCCGTACCCATCATCCGGATATATCCGTATGTAATGGGGAGAATACCCGCACTACCGAACGGAGCGGACGATACCTGATTCTGTGTATTGCCGAAGATACCGTGTCCGGGCAGGAAAGGAACCAGATGTTCCGCTACACAGATAGGACCTACTCCCGGACCTCCGCCACCGTGTGGTGAGGCGAATGTCTTATGAAGATTCAAGTGGCAGACATCCGCGCCGATGAATCCCGGATTAGTCAATCCCACTTGCGCGTTCATATTGGCTCCATCCATATATACTTGCGCTCCGCAAGCATGGATAATGTCGCAGATCTCTTTTATTTCCGTTTCAAATATACCGTGGGTGGAGGGATAAGTGATCATCAGCGCAGCCAATTCCTCCTTGTTCTCTTCGGCTTTGGTACGTAAGTCATCCATCTTCACATTTCCGTACTCGTCGCACGCGCAGGTGATTGTTGTAAATCCCGCCTGGATAGCCGATGCAGGATTCGTTCCATGAGCCGATGCGGGTATCAATATCTTGTTCCGGTGTCCTTGACCTATACTTTCCAGATAGGCACGAATAACGCGAAGGCCCGTATATTCTCCCGCAGCCCCCGAATTCGGTTGTAGGCTGACACCGGCGAAGCCGGTAATAATCTTCAAGTCGTCACTCAAATTCCTTATAAGTTCACGATACCCTTCCGCCTGGTCTTCCGGAACTAACGGATGCATTCCCATAAACTCGGAACGGCTTAAAGGCAACATTTCTGCGGCTGCATTCAGCTTCATGGTGCATGATCCGAGAGAGATCATGGATTGCGCCAATGAGATATCCTTTCGATCCAAGCGTTTGATATAACGCATCATTTCCGTTTCCGTATGATATTTGCTGAACACTTCATGGGTAAGGAAAGGAGTCGTACGTTTCAAGGCTTTGCTGATCGTACTTCTTTCCGGGATGTCGTCTACCTTCTGATAGTCCTTTCCGGAGGCAATGGCGAAAATGGAAAGCAGCACATTAACGGCTGCAATGTCCGTTGTTTCGTCAATACTGAAACCTACGTCTCCGTTCTCGTAATACCTCAGATTAACTTCCTTGCTAAGAGCAATCGTGCGAATCTGTTGTGCGGAAACGTGTTCGGGCAATTCAAAACGCAGTGTGTCGAAATATTGTGCATTTACTTGCGTGTAACCGAATTTCTTCAGTTGCTTGTCGAGAAACACTGTGATACTGTGGATGCGGGAGGCAATGGTCGAAATTCCTTCCTGTCCGTGGTAGACTGCATAGAAGCCTGCCATTGTGGCTAGCAGAGCCTGTGCCGTGCATATATTTGAGGTCGCTTTTTCACGTTTGATGTGCTGTTCGCGAGTCTGCAATGCCATCCGGTAACAGAGTTTTCCATATTTATCTTTAGACCATCCGATGATTCGTCCCGGCATGTTCCGCTTATACTCATCCCGTGTGGCGAAGTAGGCTGCAGACGGACCGCCATAGAACATGGGTGTACCTAAACGTTGCGTTGTTCCAAACACGATGTCCGCTCCCCATTCTCCCGGAGGAGTCAGCAGGGCAAGGCTCAGAATATCGGCAGCAACAGCCACTTTGCATTCTGCCGTATGCGCTTTCTCTGTGAATGCGGCATAGTCTTCCACATTTCCGTTGGAATTGGGATATTGCAAGAGGCAGGCGAATATTTCCGGTGAAGGTTCGAACTCTTTATATTTGCCGACACGCAGTTCGATACCTTGAGGAACGGCACGTGTTGTCATAACAGCCAATGTCTGCGGGAAAATATTTTCGTCCACAAAGACTACATTGGCGCCGGACTTTTGTTGTGCGCGTGAGCGGAGGGCATACATCATACTTACGGCTTCGGCAGCGGCAGTACCTTCGTCGAGCAATGAGCAGTTGGCTAGCGGCATGGCGGTGAGGTCACATACGGCAGTCTGAAAGTTCATCAATGCTTCCAGACGTCCCTGTGATACTTCCGTCTGATAAGGAGTATAAGAGGTGTACCACACCGGATTCTCGAATACATTCCGTTGAATGACGGCAGGAGTAATCGTATTATACCAACCCAATCCAATATAGGTCGTATAAAGTTTGTTTTTACCAGCCAATGTGGCTATGTGTTTTCCAAATTCGTATTCCGTCAACGGACTAGTCAATGCAAGCGGTTCTTTCAGCCGGATATTGGCAGGAATTGTTTTGTCAATAAGTTCGTCTAATGATTCTACACCAATCTTGCGAAGCATTACGGCTGTGTCTTGTTCATTGATGCCGATGTGACGGCTAGCTAACAAATCGGTTTTCATAATTTGTGGGGGATTATATTTTATCTAAAAAAAGGGTTTTCTGCTTTTTCCATTCCGATGGTTGTAGGAGCACCGTGTCCCGGATATACGACGGTTTCGTTAGGGAGTACGAACAGACGGCTGCAAATGTGCTCTATCAGTTCGTCGAAGTTACCTCCTGTAAGGTCTGCACGTCCGATACTGCCTTGAAACAGGACATCACCGGAAAACATACAGTGCTCTTCTTTGCAATAGTACACCAGACTGCCGGGAGAATGGCCGGGCACATGGATTGCTTCCAGTTGGGTATGTCCGAAGGTGATAATATCTCCATCATGCAAGTATTTGCCCAATGGCACAGGGGCTTCCTGCAACTGAAAACCAAACATCCTACTTTGCTTCGGTGCTTCGTCGATCCAATATTCATCCGCTTTGTTTGCTTCTGCCGACAGACCGAACTCTTTGAGCATGAACGGGTTTCCGAAAATGTGATCCAAGTGTAGATGAGTATTCAGCAGATGTTTCACGTTCAGTTCATTTGATAGAATGAATTTTTTTAGTACCTGCTTTTCTTCTTCGTAAAAGCAGCCCGGATCGATAACAACCGCTTCCTTTGTTTCATCCCATAAAACATAACAGTTTACGGGAAACATATTAAACTCAAATCTCTTTATTTTCATGGTTCTCTATGATTTATCTTATATATCAAGCATATAGTTTCTAAATCGGAACATATACCACTTTTTTGGTTTCAAAGAACTCTTCCTTAAAATTGTCACTTAGGTTGTGAATGACCGTCTTATGTTTGAAAGGCATTGTTTCGTGTTCCAGCTCACCGCCTTTAAGGCAGATCAATCCGTTTGGCAACGCATTCTGCTGTTTGGAAGAAATGTTTTTCTTGATGATCTTTATCAGATCCGCCAGAGGCATGACTGCACGGCTGACAACGAAATCGAACATTCTCTTCTCTTCTTCGGCACGGGCATGGCGGAAAGTGACATTTTTCAATCCGATGGCATTTGCCACTTCAGTGGCTACGCGCACTTTCTTACCGATACTGTCAACCAGATGAAATTGGGTTTCCGGAAATAATATTGCTAAAGGAATGCCCGGAAAACCTCCGCCCGTACCTAAATCCATAACACTGGTGCCGGGACGGAATTGAATTACTTTTGCAATGCCTAACGAATGGAGCACATGATGTTCATATAAATTCTCGATATCCTTACGGGAGATAACGTTGATTTTTGAGTTCCAGTCGATGTAGAGGTCATATAGAGCTGCAAATTGTTTACGCTGCTCTTCTGTCAGATCAGGAAAATATTTCAGTATGATTTCCACTGCTGTTTCGTTTTTTATGAAGTTTAATCTTTTAGTTCTCCCAGAATCGGGTTACTGCCTAATAAATGCTCCATCATCGGGAACGGCACGGTCACTTTCACAGGACCCATAGCGTATGGAGTGATATCGTAGACATTGTAATAGAAAGTTACCCCTTCTTTGCTTAAATAGAAATTTTCGGTTGGAGTGATGTCTCCGGTAGAAGCATAGCCCATGTCTTCCAATGCTTCGTGAGTCGTCACTTTATTATCAGCCATGAGCTGGTTCCATATTAAGTCGGTCAGCGCATCTTTATATTCTCCTACGAAGATGTCATCGAGACGGAGCGGACGCATCAGTGTGAGGTCCATATTCAGATAGGTAGTCATGTAAATGCCGTGTGCGCCTCCGGTATATTCGTTATAGTCGATGCGATATACAAGCAAGTCCTTTTCATATAGTTGTACATGGCTTTCTATACCTTTATAATATGAATACCAGGCACCGATGGAGGATTCGTCCTCTTTGTCTTTTTCGTCTTCGGCATACATCGGTTCCAGATCACGGCGATATTCGTTGACATAATTCTCTGTATATTGCTTTATAACCTCCTCCGGCTTTTCTCCGATATACTTGTCGCCGAAACAAGCGGATATGAAATAGGCATTCAGACTGTCTTTCAGCATATCATCCGTTGACTTGTCGGAATAGGTGAAATTGATGATGATGTTACATGCCGGTTTGGCTGTATCATTAAAGAGGTGTACCGTCTCATTTACCCGGATACTATCGAACTGTAACGCACCAGTGTTTTTGTTCATCTTGTCATGACAAGAAAAGAAAAAGCCGCTTACTGAAAGTATAATAGCAAGCAAACTGACATATTGTTTTTTCATACTCGTTTTTTCTATAAATTCTACATTTGTTCTATCATTCACTATTGACAAATATAGATGAAATTCATGAATCGGACGAATAAAAACAGAAAAATATTCAGGTATTCGCTCTTTCGGTAAGCTGCTTTTCTTGTAGAGTGCGGGAATTAGGCTTAGTGGTTGCAGACTTTACTTATGTCTACTGTAAACCCATTTTCTACCGGCATGAATTTTCCTTTCTTCTTCAGAAATTCGATGAGGGTATCCACATCCATATCTTCTGCCGAACAGGCATAGAAATGCTGTTGTTTACCGAATTTTTGAATGATTGCTTCCCGTAATGATGCTTCTGAGTAGCTATTGCCTTCCATCATGCGGAGGATTTCATGAGCATGTAATTGTTCCATAATCTTTTTTCTGCAAAGATAAGGCAGAGATTGCCCGGAGGTTGTAACATATGTGACAATGTTATATTAATATTCATTGAAAATTGAAAATAACCATTTCGCCATGTGTCCCTATTCTGAAGGGTGGTCCCCATAGAGACAATCCGGAAGATACATATATATGCGTGTTTCCCCATTGGCGATAACCGTGGCTTTGCATATATAATCAGTCACCCAATTGATAGGCCATGTTTGTCCGTGGTGTATATGCCCGCTGAATTGCAAGTCGATGCCGGCAGCTTCCGTTTCTTTCAGGTTAAAAGGTTGATGATCCAATAATATACCGGTACACGGGGCAAAAGGATATATCGGAATACGTTTTAATTTAGCTAGGAATAGTGAGTAAAAACAGGAAATAGCGAACAAAGAAACTTGAAAAAGAAAAAAAGAAAGGTAATCAAAAGTCTGATAAGAAGTAATTGAACAAATACCTGTGTTAGCTTGTTTCTATAAATAAACAATGGTTCTTTCCCGACTCCTTAAAAGGAGTCGGGAAAGGCGTAAACTATAATTATATGGGTAACACAATAAAGAAGGCATTTCCTGTACTTAATATGCACTGTGCAGGATGTGCTAATAATGTAGAAAAAACAGTGAAAAAATTGCCGGGAGTTATCGAGGCTTCCGTTAATTTTGCTACCAATACGTTGACCGTTTCTTATGAGAAGGATCAACTGACTCCCGGAGAAATCCGTGCGGCTGTGCTTGCGGCAGGTTATGACCTGATTGTGGAAGAAGCCCACAAAGAGGAACGCCGGGAAGAGGAGCAGCATAAGCGTTACACTCGTTTGACGTGGAAAGTGATTGGGGCTTGGATTTTGGTAGTACCGTTGCTGGTATTTTCCATGATACTGATGCATGTACCATACTCTAATGAGATTCAGATGGTACTTGCTATCCCTGTCATGGTCTTTTTCGGAGGTGGTTTCTTTACCGGAGCTTGGAAACAGGCTAAACTGGGACGGAGCAATATGGATACACTGGTTGCACTTAGTACTTCCATTGCTTTTCTGTTCAGTCTGTTCAATACGTTCTTCCCCGAATTTTGGTATGCTCGTGGATTGGAACCGCACGTCTATTATGAGGCTTCTGCAGTGATTATCGCTTTCGTTCTTACCGGAAAATTGATGGAGGAGCGTGCTAAAGGCAATACCTCGACTGCTATTCGCAAGTTGATGGGAATGCAGCCTAAAGTTGCCCGGGTTCTGCGCAATGGAGCGGAAGAGGAGATTCTGATCGAGAACCTCCAGATAGGTGATATGGTTGTTGTACGCCCGGGAGAACAGATACCGGTGGACGGTCAGCTTTCCGAAGGCGATTCGTATGTTGACGAAAGTATGATTAGTGGTGAACCGGTTCCGGTAGAAAAGAAGAAAGGCGATAAAGTCTTGGCAGGAACGATCAACCAGCGTGGCTCGTTCATCATATATGCCACACAGGTAGGTAGTGAAACGGTGCTTGCCCGCATCATTTCCATGGTGCAGGAAGCACAGGGCAGCAAAGCTCCCGTACAACGTATTGTCGACCGCATTACCGGAATTTTCGTACCTGTCGTATTGGGGATTGCTATCCTGACATTTGTTTTATGGGTTGCCATCGGTGGCAGTGAATATATCTCTTATGGTATTCTGTCGGCTGTTTCTGTCCTTGTCATTGCTTGTCCGTGTGCTTTGGGACTTGCTACGCCTACTGCATTGATGGTGGGAATAGGCAAAGCTGCCAGCCAGCATATTCTGATTAAAGACGCGGTAGCTTTGGAACAAATGCGTAAAGTGGATGTCGTTGTACTGGATAAAACCGGGACATTGACCGAAGGACACCCTACTGCTACCGGATGGTTATGGGCACAATCGCAGGAACCTCATTTCAAAGGTGTGCTTTTAGCTGCGGAAATGAGATCGGAACATCCGCTTGCCGGTGCTATCGTGTCTGCTCTTCAGAACGAGGAGAAGGTAAAACCCGCTGCATTGGACAGCTTCGAGAGTATTACGGGAAAAGGAATCAAGGTCTCTTATGAGGGAGATACCTATTGGGTAGGTAGTCATAAACTCCTAAAAGATTTCAGTGCGACAGTAAATGATGTGATGGCTGAAATGCTGGTTCGCTATGAATCGGATGGCAATGGTATCATCTACTTTGGACGTGAAAATGAATTATTGGCTATCATTGCTGTTTCTGACCCGATAAAGGCTACTTCTGCCGAAGCGGTAAAAGAACTGAAACGTCAAGGTATTGACATCTGTATGTTGACGGGTGACGGGCAACGGACAGCATTAGCTGTTTCTTCCCGTTTAGGGATTGAACGTTTTGTCGCTGACGCTCTGCCGGACGATAAGGCCGAGTTTGTGCGTGAGCTTCAAATGCAGGGAAAGAAAGTCGCTATGGTAGGAGATGGTATCAACGATTCGCAGGCTTTGGCACTGGCTGACGTGAGCATTGCCATGGGGAAAGGAACTGATATTGCTATGGACGTAGCTATGGTAACTTTGATGACATCGGATTTATTGCTGCTTCCTAAAGCTTTTCAGTTGTCAAAGCAGACAGTTAAACTGATTCATCAGAATCTTTTCTGGGCGTTTATTTATAATCTGATCGGCATTCCTATTGCTGCCGGTATCTTGTTTCCATTGAACGGTTTGTTATTGAATCCGATGTTGGCAAGTGCTGCAATGGCCTTCTCCAGTGTGAGCGTAGTGCTCAATTCATTGAGCTTGGGAAGAAAATGAGTAAGCGACTGTAAAAAGAAAACAAACTGTAAGTAAATAATAAACGGTGAATACTTTGCGGATTATGCGCAACTTGTTCACCGTTCGTTTTTTGGGGTTCGTTGTTTATAATTTTATCCTCTATCGCTCTTCACAGGAATTATCTGTTCCTGAATTCCAATGGTGTCATTCCTGCGTACCGTCTAAAATACTTACCAAAGAATGAGGCACTGGGGAAATTTAGAGAATAAGCTATCTCTTGAATAGTCATATTAGTTCCTTTCAGTTTCGCTTTGGCGTCCATGACCACAATATACGCAATGGTATCCAACACGCTTTTGCCTGTCACTTGTTTTACGGTTGTACTTAGATGTTGAAGCGATATTCCTAGTTTATCTGCGTAGAATTGTGCACGACGTTCATCTTTATAATTCTCGGTGATGGCTTGAATCAATTCCCGGCAAATTTCCTTTTTACGGTTCGAACTATTGTTTTCACCCGGAAATTTACGATATATCAATCGTATGCTTGTCAAGATAGTCTGAAGAGATAATTCAACCAATTCAGAATCCATTTCAAAGTTCTCATTACAACTGACACGCGATAATAGAGCAAAATAGTCTTTCAGATAGCTGGCTACTTCTTCATTGAGAGGGATTACCGGCTGTTCTATCAGTTTTGGATATTCATTACCGATGTTTTTCATCAGATTGATTCGTTCGGCACAATAGGCGGAGAAACCGGCAAAGCAGAGACATACTTTTTCTGTTTTCTCCCGAAATTGGATGATTGTTCCCGGTAACAATGTTATCAGGTCATTAGGACGAATTTCATAATCAAGCAGATTGATGGAGGCTTTCATCGAACCTTCGGTGCAGATGGCAACAATACATGCCTGCAACCGACACGATTGCTTATAAATATTGAGAATGTCTTCCGTAACATTCGTCCATGCTAATACTTCGGTAGGCAAGTCTACCTGTGGGAAGTCCATTTTCATAGTTGTGTTTGTTATATTTACAGTGCAAAAGTACATATTTTCTTTTTATTTCTTACCTTTGTTTTTATGAAAACAACTTTTATCGATTGGAATTTAATACCGTATGCCGAAGCATGGCAACGGCAGGCGGAGTGGTTTGACGGTGTAGTTCGGGCAAAAGCCCAGAGTGAAGTCTATGAGAACCTCATTATTATGTGTGAGCATCCGCACGTTTATACATTGGGGCGCAGTGGAAAAGAAAATAATATGTTGCTGAGTGATGAGCAGCTGAAGGCGATTGGCGCTACTCTTTATCATATAGATCGGGGAGGGGACATCACTTATCATGGTCCCGGACAGTTGGTGTGTTATCCGATATTGAATTTGGATGAATTTGCATTAGGACTAAAGGAATATGTTCATTTGTTGGAAGAAGCGGTGATACGTGTATGTGCTTCTTATGACATTGAAGCGGGGAGGTTGGAGAAAGCTACAGGCGTATGGTTGGAAGGTGATACCCCTCACGCCCGTAAGATTTGTGCGATAGGAGTAAGGAGCAGTCATTATGTTACAATGCACGGGTTGGCATTGAATGTAAATACGGATTTACGGTATTTCAGTTATATTCACCCTTGCGGGTTTATTGATAAAGGCGTCACTTCTCTTCGTCAGGAATTGAAACGTGAGATACCTATGGACGAAGTGAAGCAGCGCCTTGAAAATGAATTTAGAAAACTATTCCGAATCCCAGTTGCCAAGTTTGGTGCATAAGGCAATCCTTATCGGCCAGTGCATAAGAGAAATCGACGCGCATTGGCCAGAAATTAATTCCACAACCCAGCGTACCATAGTTACCTATTCCTTTATCATTGTCTCCGAAATGATATCCTGCGCGGACTACTCCATATTTCAGGAAGTTATATTCGGCTCCTATTCCTGCTTGCAAATGCCGGATTTCGGAAGGAAGAAGATAGTTGAAGTCAAGTGCTACTTGCAAACGATTCTCCACGCTGAATGGAAGGTCGACACTACCTCCCAATCCCAATCGTGCAGGCAATTTCTGACCATCCAGCTTTTTGCCCAAGTTGGCGGCTTGGAAACCGATAGACCAAGAAGCCATTCCATCCAGAAGATCCGTATTCCGATAATAGGTGGCACCAAAGTCAAGAGCGACACTGCTCTTGCTATCTGCTTCCTTTGCTACTTTTTCTTGCAGATATCTGAATGTCAATGACAGTGATAAGTTCTTGGCTACATTCCTGAAGTAGGCAGCTTCCAAATCCCATATACGGGGACGGTAATCCATTATTTTAGGATCCTTGAAGTGGCGGAATCCCAAAGCAAATCCATGAATACCTTCTCTTCCGATCCGATAGAAAAGAGATGCGCTGTGCAGCGCACAGTCCTTGTTGATATCAGCGTATGAATAACTAGCGCCCATTGCTTCCTGTGAGAAAGCGATTGTAGAGGCGTTATGAAAGATAGCTGTGCTACCGTTATCGGTGATAGCTAATCCTGTACCTGCCATACCTGCCGATTGGGCATCCGGAGTAAGTTCCAGAAAGTTGGCATTTGCCATTTCTTGTGCTCCCAGCAAAGCGGGGAATAAGCACGAGGCTAGAAGGAAATGTTTAACTCGTTTCATAATTCGTTATTTTTTTAGTGAGACATTCGGACAACACGTATACCTGTCCACGATTTATTATTGTTAAGCATATGATTGAGGGGCTTATCACTGACAACTACTTTTCCCAGTGTAGAGGAAGCATGTAGCAGATGCAGTTTCCCTTTTATATATTGCGCTATCCCAACGTGAGCAATGTCCAGCCCGGGAAGTTTCGTTGTGATGGCGATAATATCTCCGTCCATAATCCAGGATAATCCATTTTCCGGTAATTCGCTTTTCGGCAGCCAATGTACGATTTTCCCGGATAATGCTTTCTCGTATTCGGTCATTCGGGTTACGTTTTCCGGAGAATTGGCTAACTTTTTATATAGTTTTGGGTGAGCGGACATATAAGAGAGGCTTAATTGAAGAGTTTGTACGCTGTTCTCTGCCGTCACATCCGTAAGGAATCCTTGACGGATACCATTCTCGATCCAATCGGAGGTGTAATGCAAACGGGAAGGATATCCGTCGATAATTCCATCTCTGTAGCGTATCTTTTGCAGGTTCTCAGTAAAAGAAGATCCGAGAGCTTGCGCCAGTGTGTATTCTACAAAAGTGAGGCAATCCACTGCATCGGTCCGGATAACCAGCTCTTCTTCTCCATCCCGGTCTAGTGTATTGGCCACATATTTGGTTCCCAAATAAGACTTTCCGATTTGCAGCATCGTTCGAGAGTCCTGCGGAGTAAGCTCCGCAGGCTGTTGTTGGGCAAAAGTCATTGCACTTATAAACGATACTATGACGGATAAAAGTCTCCTCATGTTTGCTTATTTAATTTTCATTGAGGCTTTGATAAAATAGAGAATCAGTAGGGCGTATGCTCCTAATGCCAACACTTCCGACCAAGTATTGTTCAGCCATGCTTCGTTCACCAAGTTGATTCCACCGAAGCGCATTGCGGCACTGATAACTCCCATTAACGCGCCACCGGCAATGAAACCGGAAGCCAGCAATGTTCCTTTTTCTCCTCTTTCCGTATTGATAGTCGAATCTTTGCTGCGGCTGGTCACAAACCAATTGACAGCTCCGCCTACAACCAACGGCACATTCAGTTCCAATGGAATAAACATACCTAGTGCGAAAGCTAATGCAGGAATCTTGCAAAGAGTCAGAATAATCGCTAAGACAGCACCGATGCCATATAATAACCAGGGTGCGCCTACACCACTCATCAACGGTTCGATAACAGCAGCCATCGCATTTGCCTGTGGAGCAGCTAATGCTCCGCTCGTAAATCCATATGTCTTATTCAGGATAATCATTACACCGCCTACAGTTGCAGCCGATACAATTGTTCCCAAGAACTTCCAGGTCTCCTGTTTGGCAGGGGTACTTCCCAGCCAATAACCGATTTTCAAGTCGGTAATGAAACCTCCGGCCATTGAAAGTGCAGTACATACCACACCGCCCATCACTAATGCTGCAACCATGCCTGAAGGGCCTTTCAGTCCTACGGCTACCATCACTACAGAAGCCAGAATCAGTGTCATCAATGTCATACCCGATACGGGATTTGTACCGACAATTGCAATCGCATTGGCGGCTACCGTAGTGAACAGGAAAGAAATGCCGGCAACTAGAAGAATCGCTACCAATGTGTGTAGCAGATTTCCTTGCATTACATCAAAGTAGAAAAACAGTACGATGAGTATCAAAGTGATGATAGAACCGATTGCAATAATCTTCATCGAGAGATCCCGTTGTGTACGGATGATGTTTTTCTCTACATTGCCTTTACCGCCCATCTCTTTGGCAGCCAGCCCAACTGCGCTTTTAATGATTCCCCATGAACGGATGATACCAATGACACCTGCCATAGCAATACCGCCGATACCAATGCTCTTAGCGTAATATTTGAATATTTCTTCCGGACTCATCATTCCTACAGTGGATGTAATCTCCGGATTCCATGCATTCAGCACACTGTCTCCCCAAATAGCGGACATTCCCGGAATGATAATCCACCATACAGCCAATGAACCGGCGCAGATGATGGAAGCATATTTTAATCCGACTATATAACCTAATCCCAATACGGCAGCTCCGGTATTTACCTTGAATATCAGTTTGGCTTTTTCCGCCAGCATTTCTCCGGCACTGCACACACGGGTCGTAAAATTCTCATTCCACCAACCGAATGTGGCTACGATAAAGTCATATAGTCCACCAATCATTCCCGCTATCAGCAAGGGTTTGGCTTGGCTTCCGCCTTTTTCTCCGGAGATCAATACCTGTGTGGTAGCTGTCGCTTCAGGGAAAGGGTATTTGCCATGCATATCACTTACGAAATATTTCCGGAAAGGAATCAGGAACAGAATTCCCAGTACACCACCCAGCAGGGAACTGATGAATACCTGCATGAAAGTAACTGTCATCTCTGGATATTTTGCCTGAAGGATATAAAGAGCAGGAAGTGTGAAGATCGCTCCGGCCACAATCACTCCGGAACAAGCTCCGATAGACTGGATAATAACATTTTCTCCTAACGCATTTTTTCTTTTGGCAGCTCCGGAGACTCCTACAGCAATAATGGCGATAGGAATAGCCGCCTCGAATACTTGGCCTACCTTTAATCCCAGATAGGCTGCGGCGGCTGAGAAGAGGATTGCCATAGCAATACCCCATGCTACCGACCAGAAGTTAACTTCCGGATAGTTTTTTGAGGGACTCATCAACGGGTTGTATACTTCCCCCGGTTTCAATTCTCTAAACGCATTCTCGGGCAACCCGGTGAATTTGTCTTCTTCTTGTTTCATAGTTTTATAATTTGCTAATGTGTCAATTTACGTTTCCGTCTTCAAAGTAAACAAAAAAAAAGGAGAACCGAAAGATTCTCCTTTATGTAATAGCCTAAAATTTTTTATTTAGCGTCTTTTGCTACCATATCGCCCTCAATATACAATCTTACCATCTCTGTTTTGGCGTTGGTACGCAAAGTGATTGATTTCTTGAAATGTCCCGGATATTTGCCTGTTCCGTTATAAGTCACTTTGATTGTACCTTTTTTGCCCGGCATGATAGGTTCTTTCGTATATTCGGGTACAGTACATCCGCATGAAGCTACCGCCTGGTGGATTACCAAAGGAGCGTCACCGATATTAGTAAAGGTAAATGTACAACTAACTACCGGACTGTTTTCTGAGAACTTGCCGAAGTCGTGAGTTGTTTTGTCAAACTTAATATCTGCATTGGTTTGAGCAAATGCAAAACTTACCCCCATTACTAACAAAGTCATAAAAAAAAGTATCTTTTTCATTTTTCCTTCTCTTTTTTGATTACAAGTGCCAAAGGTAATGCTTTTTCCCTTAAAATATACTTTATAGAGTGCGAAATAGTATTAAACGGATTGTATTTGCTATTTGGCAAGCTCGAATCCAAGCATCATTCCGTCATAGTTATCGGCCAGAGAACTAACGGCTTTGAGTGCGGTACTGTTGCTTTTACTACCGATAAACGCCATTAATTTTAGCAATTTATCCGAGTTGAATAACAATTCCAGTGAATTAGAACTGCAATTCACTTTAGCGTGCAGGTTCAGCAATCGCAAATATTTCAAGTCCACTTGTTTGGTGGAAGCATTGTAGGAGTAAGTTCCTTTCAATGTTTTCTTTCCCACTGTGCTGGTGAAAGTACTGTCTGCATTGAACGTGAAACTCATTTGCCCGTCCTTAATGCCAATCTTGCTCAACTGCTCGTTCAACTTGTTTTCCGCCATTGTCGCTGCGGCTGCACCTCCTGCTTTCATCAGCAGATTATCCGATTCGAACTCGACGGCTGAGCTTTTGTAACTCCATGTTCCAGTCATGTCGATCGTCTCAGTGTTTCCTGTAATGGCGTTCACAACTTTTGAGATGTTGTCCTTATTCAACAAGTCCGCCCATGATTGTGCCTGGCTGTTAGTTGCCGTCAGCATAAATACCACCATCAAGGTAGCAGATAAAAAATTCTTCTTCATTTTCATTTTATATTGAGATCTTTGTTTATGCTTTCTATATAATCAAGTATTTCTGTCCGTCCGGTGCGGTTTTCCGAAGAAGAAATAAAGTAGGGAGGGAGTTCTTCCCATTGTTTGCTCAGTTCACGGAGATAAGCATTGATATTCATCTTCAATCGTCCGCTTTTCAGTTTATCGGCTTTGGTGAAAATGATAGAAAAAGGAATGCCGTTTTCCCCCAGCCATTCCATGAATTCGAGATCAATCTTTTGAGGTTCCAAGCGACTGTCTATTAATAAAAAAAGGTTTGTCATCTGCTCCCGTTCAAGAATATAATCCTCGATTATCGTGCGTATCTGGTCTTTCCCTTTCTGACCGCGACGGGCATAGCCATATCCCGGAAGATCGACAAGATACCAGTTTTTATTAATCAGGAAATGGTTGATAAGCATAGTTTTTCCCGGAGTGGCAGAAGTCATAGCCAATCCCTTGCGGGCGGTCAACATATTGATAAGACTCGATTTTCCTACATTAGAACGACCGATGAAAGCATATTCGGGAAAAGTGCCTGCCGGACATTTCTTCACGTCTGTGTTGCTAATCACAAATTCTGCGCTTGTTATTTCCATTTTCTAGTCATTTGTTTCTTTGACATCAATATTAGCCCTGCAAAGGTAAGTGTTCCATTTAACATTAGCAATTCATAACCGAATTTATATCCGGTTTCTTTTCCAATCCACCAATCGGCGAGGTAACAGAGTAGGGGTGAAAGGATAGCTATCAACGGAACCCACCGATCGTTGGTTTGTCTGCGGGTAAAAAGTCCGAAAGCAAACATACCTAATAAGGGACCGTAAGTATAAGAGGCGATGATATAGATCGCGTCAATTACACTCTTATTGTTTAGAGTTTCTACGAGGCAGATGAAGAAAGCCAGTAAGACTGAAAGGGATAAATGTACCTTATTCCTTTTGCGGCGTGCCGTTTCTTCACTGTCTTTTTCCGTATTCAGCAAATCCACGCATACGCTGGTTGTCATGGCCGTCAGTGCGGAGTCCGAGTTGCTGAAAGCGGCTGCGATAATACCGATTGTAAAAAGTATCAGAACGGGTCGTCCCAGATAGCCTTGCGCTGCAAACATGGGTAAAATATCATCATTCATAGCAGGTAATGCCAATTGCATTTGTCCGGCTAATGTAATCAGTAATATTCCCAGACACAAGAATAGAAAGTTTAGCGGAATAAATGAGAATCCGTAACAATACATATTCTTCTGTGCTTCGCGAAGATTACGGCAAGACAGATTCTTTTGCATCATGTCTTGGTCGAGTCCGGTCATTACAATCACGATGAAGATACCGCTAAAGAACTGTTTAAAGAAATTTTGCCGGGATACCCAATCATCCATGACAAAAATTCTGCTGTGTTCATTGTGCTGAATGGTCTGGATAATGCCGTTAAAATCCAGTCCTAATTCTTGAATTGTAAAATAGATAATAAAAATCAGTGCTGCTATCAGACAGAAAGTCTGCAAAGTGTCTGTCCATACAATCGTTTTTATTCCGCTTTTGTGGGTATACACCCATACTAAGGCAACCGATCCGACAGCGATTATCCAAAAGGGAATATGCATCTCCTGAAATACATAAGTGTGGAGAATGAGACAAACCAGATAGAGTTTGGCTGCCGTTCCCAAAAAACGCGACAATAAAAAGAAAAACGAGCCGGTACGATAGGCGCGCGTTCCGATGCGTGTGCCGAGATAGCCGTATATACTTGTCAAGTTGAGTTTATAGTATAAGGGAAGCAATATATGCGCTACCACCATATATCCGAAGAAAAAGCCGAATACCGTCTGCATATATGTCATATCCATGCCACGCACCATGCCGGGAACAGAAACGAAGGTCACTCCGGAAATAGAGGCGCCGATCATGCCAAAAGAAACCACATACCAAGGAGATTTATTCTCTCCCTTGAAGAACGCTGCATTCGATCCGCCTTTATATCCGGTGATACGGGCTATTAATAATAATACCGCAAAGTAGCATATTATAGTGACAAGTATCATCATATCGACTGCAAAGGTAGTGTTTTTTGTAGGTATTATAACAATAATCTGTATCTTTGCGCCAAAATATCGATAGAACCGTAATTATTATCTATGAATCAACAATATCCTTCCATATTACTCGAAAAGGCGGTCGGTGAATTTTCCAAGTTGCCGGGTATAGGACGTAAAACGGCTATGAGGCTTGTTTTGCATCTGCTTCGTCAGGATACGGCCACCGTAGAGGCTTTCGGAAATTCCATCATGACATTGAAACGAGAGGTGAAGTACTGTAAGGTATGTCATAACATATCTGATACTGAAATTTGCCAGATCTGCGCCAATCCACAACGGGATGCTTCCACTATTTGCGTAGTAGAGAATATCCGCGACGTGATGGCGGTAGAAGCAACCCAGCAATATCGGGGGCTCTATCATGTTTTAGGAGGAGTCATTTCTCCAATGGACGGAGTGGGACCGAGCGACCTTCAGATTGAAAGTCTGGTGCGGCGGGTATCCGAAGGAGGAATTAAGGAGGTAATTCTGGCTTTGAGCACAACGATGGAAGGAGATACTACCAATTTCTATATCTATCGTAAATTGGATAGACTAGGGGTTAAACTGAGTGTGATTGCGCGTGGCATATCCGTTGGAGATGAATTGGAATATGCCGATGAAGTAACTTTGGGACGTAGTATTGTGAACCGGACTCTTTTCACCGGAACTGTATAATTTAATATTTAGAAATTTAGAACGAACATGGAAGAACAGATAAAACGTGCTGTCAGGAATTTGAATATAGGTTATGTTTTCTTTTGGGTATTTCCGGCTTTTCTGCTTGGAGCAGGGGAGTTCGATCTCTTGCCCGTAGGAAATCTGGTAGATAATGTACAGGCTACTTATTATTTTGAGACTATCGGCATTCTGTTGACGGCACTTTGCGTACCTCTTTCTTTGAAGCTATTCAGCTTGGTGCTCAAAAAGAAAATAGACAATATGACTATCACGCTAGCACTGAAACGTTATGTGCAATGGAGTATTGTCCGATTGGGAATACTTGAAGTTGCCATTGTAGCCAACATCCTATGTTACTATTTGACATTAAGCAGTACCGGCAATCTTTGTATGCTCATTGGCTTGACGGCTTCTCTTTTCTGTCTGCCCAGTGAGAAAAGATTGCGTAACGAACTTCACATCACAAAAGACTAAAGCGCATGAAACAATCTTATCTGACAAACGAGCGCATCTATCTTCGTGCAGTAGAGCCGGAAGATATGGATATTATGTACGAGATGGAGAATGATCCTTCTATGTGGGATATCAGCAATTTCACAGTCCCTTATTCCCGTTATGTACTGCGCCAATATATCGAAGGCTCACAATGTGATGTCTTTGCAGACAAGCAATTACGCTTGATGATTGTGAGTAAATCCGATCATGGCATACTAGGCACTATTGATATTACTGATTTTGTTCCGCTCCATTCGCGTGGAGAGGTCGGTATTGCCGTGCATAAAAACTATCGTCGGCAAGGCTATGCAACCGATGCGCTGAAGCTACTTTGCGAATATGCTTTCGGTTTTCTGTCCTTGAAGCAGCTCTATGCACACGTGGCAGTGGACAACGAGGTCTGTCTGAAGCTATTTGCATCGTGTGGCTTTACCCAATGCGGACTCTTAAAGAACTGGTTACAGGTAGAGGGATGCTATAAAGATGCCGTACTTCTTCAATGTCTGAATCCCCGAAAATAACTGAATTCCTATAAGATAGGTAATGAAAGCCTAAATGTCAGTTCAGCGTAGGCACTTGTGGAAAACGTGACCACGTTTCATACTTGCTGCCTAGCTTTTCCAAAGCCTCTTTCCACATATCTTTGGTGTCGTTTCTCATCAGATATGAGTTCTCTTCTTTGGATACCAGCCATGTGTTTTCCTTTATCTCACTATGTAACTGATTGCTTTCCCAACCGGAATATCCCAAGAAAAAGCGGATACATTCATTCACTTTATTCCCTTGCAATATATATTTCTTTATTTCTTCAAAATCACCGTTTAGGAAAAGCCCCTTACTGACAGGGATAGAGCCGGGAATTTTCTCTAGAGTATGGAGGTAGAATAAAGTATCAGTCGCTACAGGACCACCCTTGTAGAGAGGTATTTCATCCAAATACTTAAATTCCGTGATAACATCGTTGAGAAGCAGTGGCAATTGTTTATTGATGACCAATCCCATAGTTCCTTCCTCCGTATGATCGACCAGTAGAATTACGGATCTGCCAAACGTTGCATCGCGTAAAAAAGGTTCGGATATCAAAATCTTTCCTCTTGACGGCAATACATTATTCGATTGAATCTTAAATATGTCCAGGTTGATATTCATGCCCCTAAATTAATAAAAAAAACGGAATAATTATCGTTATTTCCGTTTTTTTTGATTTAGCAGGGTGCTTTTATGGATGTCTTACCGCAAACGTCAGGCTACCGGATGATTTTCTGCAAATAATCTCATTCTTTCATCAAGTTGTGCATATTGATGATCTTTAATAAAAGAGGTACACGCGCGCAAACCTTCCTGATGACTTCCGGTAGTCACTAATGAGATAGCGCTTACACCGTAGTACATCAGCTCCTTGGCAAGCTCACCGCTAGTCATTCCCGGATATCCGATTGTGAAATAAAATCCGTCTGCAATAGGATCACCCAAGTCATTGTCATATACCAGATGGAACCCGTGATGCAGGAAGATATCTTTCAACTTCTTCGCTCTTTCACCATATATTTTCACTTCATTGAGGAAATTGTATTGTCCTTCATTAGCAGCTTTCAGCATGGCAGCCATAGCGAACTGTGCAGAATGACTCGTTCCGGAAGAAAGTGCATAGAGCACCCGATGAATGAAGACGGTCCCGAAAGTTCCGCCGCCGTACCGTTTTGTCAGTCCCGGATAACTTCTGTGATATAACTTGTCGGAAATACAACTTACACCGATACGTTGTCCGGCATAGCTGAACGCTTTCGAACCGGAAATCAACAAGACATAATTATCCGTATAATGAGCTACCGACGGCTGGTAAGGAGCCTGATACGGCTTGCTCAAATCCTGACGGAAGTCCATTGCGAAATAGGCCAGATCTTCCAGTACAATCACATCATATTGCGTAGCCAGTTCACCGATAATCCTCAACTCTTCATCTTTCAAGCAGATCCAACTAGGATTATTGGGGTTTGAGTAGATGATTGCAGATATATTGCCTTTCTTCAAATAACTCTCCAATTTTTCTTTCAATTTGTCGCCTCGGTAATCGTATACATCGAATGTCTCGTATTTCTGCCCCATCACAACCAACTGCTGCTTCTGCACCGGAAAACCGGGATCGATAAACAGAATCGTATCTTTCTTTTCATCACATTGGCTGCAAGTGAGGAAAGAAGCGAATGTGCCTTGCATAGAACCGGTAACAGGTACACAGCCTTCCGGGCTTAAATCCACATTAATAAATGCCTTGATAAAGTTAGAAGCCTCCTTTTTCAATTCGGGCAGTCCGTTAATGTCCGGATATAGGCTGGCTATCCCTTTTTGTAGCGCTTCAACCTCTGCTTTCACCCCAACGGCAGAAGGAGGAAGTCCCGGAACACCCATTTCCATCTTAATAAACTCAACCCCTGATGCGGCTTCCGCTTTTGAAGCAATAGCTTTCACTTCACGAATGGTTGCTTTAGAAAAATCGACAATTTGAAACTCATTTATGGTTTCATCAATCAGATGTCGTTCAATTGGTGTATTTTTCATTCTATTTTCTATTTTATGTAATAGCTGCAAATGTACACGATAATTCTTAATAAACCCACTTTTTCAGAAAAAAGATATGAAAGCTATTGTAGGTTTCAAAAAAATATCTACCTTTGCATCCGCAATCAAGAAGATTGTGATTGTCAAATGATATTTTGGTGCGTTAGTTCAGTTGGTTAGAATACATGCCTGTCACGCATGGGGTCACGGGTTCGAGTCCCGTACGCACCGCTTCTCAACCAAGAGAGTAATAAAAAATCCCTCTGATTCTCAATGAATCAGAGGGATTTTTTATTACTCTCTTCTATTATTCTTTATTTCCGTTGTACCCCCATTTTACATAAATGGCTCCCCAAGCGAATCCGGCTCCAAATGCTGTGAAAATCAGGTTATCTCCCTTTTTGAACTTATTCTCAAAGTCCCAGAGGCAGAGCGGAAGTGTACCGGCACTTGTGTTGCCATACCGTTCGATGTTCACCATGACTTTCTCCGGCGGTATTCCCAACCGTTGTGTGACTGCCGCGATAATGCGTTGATTAGCTTGATGGGGAATCACCCAATCGATCTCCTCCTTGCTAAGATGATTCCTTTCGATCAGAGCCTCGCAAGCATCGGACATATTGGCTACTGCATATTTGAACACGGTGCGTCCTTCCTGATAAATATAATGCATCTTGTTATCCAACGTATAGTAGGAGGGAGGACATACCGAACCGCCTGCTTTTATATGTAAGAAAGGCAACCCTTTACCATCCGTTCTCAATACCGCGTCCATGATCCCCACATTCTCCGTTGTTGCCTCCAGCATGACAGCACCACCACCGTCACCGAAGATAGGACAAGTAGCACGATCAGTATAATCTATGATGGACGACATCTTCTCGGCTCCTATTACGATTACCTTCTTATAGTTTCCCGAACGGATAAAATTAGCCCCCGTCTCCAATGCATATAAGAATCCGCTGCACACAGCCTGCATATCGAAGGCAAAAGCATTTTTCAATCCCAACCTTTCGCATACGATTGAGGCGGTTGAAGGGAAGCGATAGTCAGGTGTGGTGGTAGCGGCGATAACCAGATCGATGTCGTCCGGATTGGCTTTTGTGCGTTGTATCAACTGTTTGGCCGCTTTACGCGCTATGTATGAAGTACCGAGTCCCTCTTCTTTTAAGATACGCCTTTCCTTAATGCCGATACGTCCCATAATCCATTCGTCGGTGGTATCCACCATCTTGGAAATTTCATCATTGGTCAGGATGTAATCGGGCACATATCCCCCGACTCCTGTAATTACTGCGTTTATACTCTCCATTGTTTTAAATTGATTTTGCTGTTTTTTTTTAGAATGAGGTAATTAATCCCAAATGATAAATGCGGGCGCAAATATATAGAAAAGAGAATAAAATCCAATGACTGTCTATGTCACAGCCACCTTTTTAAATAATAAAAAGGAATATTATGCCAAATTTTTCCAAAAGCGATAATCGTTTTCTTGTGTTTGCAGGAAGATGTGCGTGGACGGTTTTTAGTAATAAGTAAAAAGTTTTTTGAATTCTTTATTGAGTCTGTATTTTTTTATTTATCTTTGCGGCAAAATTATCCGGTAGCTCTTTGGGCGACGGGGTGATCTTTATAAATAATGAAACTTACTTCTGAACGCGTAACGACTAAGGTTTTACCTGCACATGTGACAGGTAACGGCGTAGCCTTGTCTAAAAAGCGTTGGTTGGTTGCTCAAGTTCGTATTTATCACGAGAAAAAGACAAGCGAGCGGCTAACAAAAATGGGCATAGAAAACTATGTTCCGGTTCAAAGAAAGACCCATCTGTGGAGTGATCGTCGCAAGCAGATCGATCACATCGTAATTCCGATGAAAATATTTGTACGTGTTGATGCACAAGAACAGAAAGACGTTCTTATGCTATCGGCCGTCAGCCGTTATATGGTGCTTCATGGTGAGAGCGCTCCGGCTGTTATACCCGATACCCAAATGGAGAAGTTCAAATTCATGTTAGACTATTCGGAGGAAGCGGTCAATATGAGTAATGCTCCATTGAGTCCGGGTGAGAAAGTACGTGTCATAAAAGGCCCGTTGAGAGGACTGGAAGGTGAGCTGGTTACTTTGAACGGGAAGACAAAAATTGCCGTCCGGCTGGATATGCTCGGATGTGCCAGTGTCGATATGCCTGTGGGATATATCGAACGGGTGGTGTAGTAATTTATTAATTGGGGTATATATGAAGAACTTATGTGAGCGCTCTGCCGCATAAGTTTGTAACAATCAATGTAATTTTATTGGGGAAATCATGATTATTGCTTATCTAGCAGGCATATTCTTACTATCCATACTGCTTGCCACTGTAATTATTCCGCGTATTTTATTCATCTCCTACAAGAAACGTCTTTTTGATGTTCCTGATAGCCGGAAAGTCCATAAAACTCCGATCCCTCGTCTGGGCGGTCTTTCTTTTCTTCCTGTCATCCTGATAGCCTTATGTTCTGTCACGGGGATCCGTTATTATACCTATCATCCGGTCGATATGCTATGGGCTTCCGATCTGTTCATACAATATTTATTCTTAATAGTAGGCCTCACCCTTTTGTACCTGGTAGGAGTTGCCGACGACCTTGTCGGAGTAGGCTATCGCTATAAGTTTGTCATACAGATTCTGGCAGCTCTTCTTTTCCCGTTGTCCGGTTTGTGGATTAACGATTTGGGCGGATTGCTGGGACTGCATGAGATACCGGCTTATATCGGAATGCCGTTGACAGTCTTTCTTACTGTATACATCACGAATGCCATCAATCTGATTGACGGTATCGACGGTCTGGCTTCCGGTCTGAGCTGCATTGCACTGGGACTGCTTATTATCGTTTGTGCGCTCGTCGGCCAATGGACTCATGCTTTTCTGGCGGCAGCGACATTGGGAGTCGTCATTACCTTCTATTATTATAATGTATTCAGCGTTTCCGGCAGGAAACTATTCATGGGCGATGCAGGAAGTCTGACGTTAGGTTATATACTCAGCTTTCTAGTCCTGCATTTCTGGCAGAAGACACAGCTTTGGGACCCGTTTACGATGAACCTGAATATGGTGACCGTCTCCACACTGCTGATTCCCCTGCTCGATGTCGTGCGTGTGTTCTATTCCCGTGTCAGTGAGGGACGCAATCCCTTTACACCGGACAAGAACCACATCCACCATCGCCTGTTGCGTACAGGCATGAAAGTACGTACCGTGATGATAACCCTGCTCATGCTGTCACTGTTTTTCGTTGTCTCCAACTTTATATTATCATTCTATATCAATACCACTTTCATGCTTTTACTGGATTTGGCTTTCTGGCTGACTACTCATTTCATCATCCGTTATTTCATCATGAAACATGAAACTGCCACAGGCAGGAAATGGTATAAGACATATCGGAATTTCTTTTGGTAATCAAACACATACTTACTTTATACATACATCAACAAATAATGAAAAAGATAAACTTCGGACTTTTATTATTTATCCTACTGACAGGAACTTCCTGCATCTCTTCCAAGAAGATGATCTACCTGCAAGGAGTTGATTCATTGGCAAATCCCGCTCAGGTGATACAGCAGGACTATGAATTACGTATCAAACCGGACGACCAGCTTTATATCATGGTGAGCAGTAAGGAACCGGAACTGCTTGCTCCCTTTGCCAATACGCAGATACTAGGTTCATCCACATCCGGTGGAGGTACGAATATCCAGGAAACCACCGGAGTCCAGGTAGACAAGAACGGAAAGATAGACGTACCTGTCTTGGGTGAGATACAGGCAGCGGGACTGACCCGCCTCCAACTGGCGGACGAAATCAAAAAACGTCTGGAAGAAGGACAATACATCAAAGACCCCGCTGTGAGTGTCCGCATCAAAGGACTGAAAATATCAGTAATGGGCGAGGTAAGCAATCCCGGCGTGCATGAGATGGCTGGCGACCGCATCACACTGCTCGAAGCGCTTAGCATGGCAGGCGACCTGACACCCACGGCCAAACGTACCAATATCCTCGTACTTCGTGAAGAAGAAGGGAAAAGACACACCTATACGGTCGATCTTACTTCCGGTCGGGATGTACTTGAGTCTCCCTGCTATTATCTTCAGCAGAACGATGTGGTATATGTAGAACCCAACAAATCCATCAACGTGAAAGGAAGCTCCGCATTGTCATATTTGGGAGCGGGAGCAAGTATCATTTCCGTATTAGCCTCCATTGTATCCCTGATTGTCGTACTAAGCAAGTAAAAAGAAAATATGGAATATATTCAGGAAAACGAGAGAACACCCAAGAAAGACGAAGGAGGAATCAATCTTCGTGATGTCGTCGAACTGATCATAGCCAACTGGTACTGGTTTGTCCTGTCCGTTTTAGTATGCGTGGGATCAGCTTATTTTTATGTACTGACCATTCAGCCGGTCTATCAGCGCCAGGCAGTGATGCTGGTGAAAGATAAAGAAAAATCCGCTTCGGACATGTCCGCCATGCTCGAAGTGAGCGGAGGCATAACAGGTACCAGTGTCGATAATGAAATCTATATCCTGCGTTCCCACCAGTTGCTTCGTGAAGTAGTCAATCGCCTTCATCTGGATGTGGGTTATGCCAAAGACGGCATACTGCGTGATGCTCCTCTTTATGCGGAATCACCGGTAGAAGTTCATTTTATTGACCCTTACAATCAGCCAGTGTCATTCAATATTACTCCCCTCAACACGACAAAGTTCCGTATATCCGACTGGAAAGTGGCGGGAGAAAAGGGCCGAATGCAGGAGCAGGACCTAACGTACAATGACACCATCCGGACAGAAGCGGGAAGAATCGTCGTGCAGTTGCGTCCGGAAAACTTGTCCGCCTATCTTTCCCAACCGATATCAGTCAGCCGTATCAGTCCGGAGATAGCAACAAACATTTACCAGTCCAAGATAGCGACCTCATTGGCAGGCGAACGCACCACGTTGGTACAGATAACCTGTTCCGATACCAATATATCCCGTGCCGACGCTATTCTGGCCGCTTTGGTGAAAGTATACAGCGAGACGATCATAGAAGATAAAAACCGCATTGCGGCCAACACAGCTAAATTCATTGACGAACGTATCTCCATTATCAGCCGTGAACTAAGTGACGTAGAAGAAGACCTCACCGATTTCAAGCAACGCAATCAGATTGTAGATATGAGTGCCAATGCCACGCAATACTTGGCTGAGAGCAGTAAAATAAAAGAAGAAAGCGCACAATTGGAGACAGAGTTGTCTATTGCGCGGTCCATCAAGACCTACCTGGCGGATGTTACCCGCAAAGACCAGCTGATTCCGAACGTGACAGGAGTGGGAGATGTCAGTATGCAGAGCCAGATTACCGCCTATAACGAACTTATGTTGCAACGCAACCGCCTGAAAGAAAGTTCGGGCGAGAAGAATCCCGTAGTTCAGGCAGCGGATAAGAATCTGGAAGGAATGCGTGCGACAATTTCAGGCTCTATGGACAATTATATGAAAACCTTGCGTCTTCGTCTGGATAAGGCAAAAGCAGTGGAGAACCGCCTGGCGTCAAGCATTCAGGCAGTACCCAAGCAGGAAAAGATGGCGTTGAGCATTATGCGCCAGCAATCTATTAAAGAGACCCTCTATACCTTCCTGCTCAACAAACGTGAAGAGAACGCCTTGCAACTGGCCATTACCGAAGCCAATATCCGGGTGGTTGAAGAACCTTTCGGCTCCTATTCACCGGTATCTCCCGCACGTTCTTCCATACTGGCTGCTGCCTTTATAGTAGGGCTGCTGATACCATTGGGAGTACAGGTCATCATCCTGCTGTTGAACACATCCGTCCGCGGACGTAAGGATATTGAAGAATACACTACCATTCCGATTGTCGGTGAGATTCCGGCACGCAAAGATTCGGAAGGAGACGATGCGATTGTAGTAAGTGACAGCAGAAACGACCGTATCTCCGAAGCTTTCCGTATGCTCCGTGTCGATCTGAACTTCATAGCGAAAGAAGCCCGTGTCCTGATGTTCACCTCTACCTTGTCCGGTGAAGGAAAATCATTTGTCTCCCGCAATCTGGCGGTTGCTTTAGCCATTTCCGGAAAGAAAGTCATATTACTCGACACAGACCTGCGCAAACACACTCAAAGTAAATTGGCGGGAGTAAACAGGAAAGAAGGATTAAGTACCTATCTATCCGGTCTGAATTCAAATCCGGACACTCTGATAACCGTCGGAGCTTTCCATCCTCAAGTCGATACCATCTTTGCGGGAATCATTCCTCCCAATCCGGCAGAACTGCTGATGAATGAACGTTTTGATCAGCTGATCGACGAACTGAAGAAACGGTATGATTACATCATCTTGGATAATGTCCCCGCTTTGGTGGTGGCAGATGCGGCCATCGTCAGCCGTGTGACAGATCTCACAATCTATGTCATTCGTGACGGAGTGTTAGACCGCCGTTACTTGCCCGAACTGGAACGCCTGCACCAGGACGGCAAATTCAAGAATATGTGTATCGTGTTGAATGACAGTCAGGTAGAAAAGAAGAAGTACGGCTACGGTTACGGGCAAGGTTATGGATACGGCTACGGATACGGCTACGGCTATGGACATATAAGTGGATATTATTCAGAGGAAAATAAAGATAAAAAGTAGATAAAGTTAGGAAATCCAAGAAAGAATTAGTTCTTTTGTAGGACGAAACGATAGCTATATAAAATGAGGTTAATACAGTTTACATATAGAGGAGACGATTGGAGGTTAGCTTTGCCTGTTAATTTGCAGGAAGTCAATCTGTTGGTTGGCAAAAATGCGGTAGGCAAATCTAAGACTGTTCGTGCTTTGGGGAATGTGTTGCTTTATTTGATGCAGTTGTCCGAACGAATTTCTGTATCAGATATATTCCGGTGTAAGCTTCTTTTTGAAGACAAGGACGGTTTTATTAGCTATGAGTTTCAGCTGAGCAAGTCAAATGTTGTTTACGAGTCACTGACAGCAAATGGTGAAACCCGGTTGTACCGGAATGAGAGTGAGACTCATTTATGTGGTGAACCCATTAATCCTCCTTCCAACAAACTCACGCTTCATGTTCGTCGTGATGTATTGCAATATCCATTCATTGAAAAGATAATGCTATGGGCGGAACATGCATGTGGATTGTGTTTCAATGAGATAGAAATAGGTGGCGACAATGATATGCCTTTTTATATATTAGGTCAGAGACAGACTCTTTTTGAAATGGTAAAGTCCCTGCCCGAAGAATCAATTCAGCAAGTTGTCAGTCAGGCACATGGTCTTGGTTATCCTATTCTGCAAATCGAACTGTTGGAGCATGGAAGTAATCTGAAAATGGTATTGTTCCACGAAGAAAATGTAAAGAGTCCGATTTTTGGTTCATTGATGTCCAAAGGAATGTATCGTGCTCTCTATCTTCTTATCTATGCGCAATATATGTCTGTTCGTGAATATCCTTCTTTATTGTTGATTGATGATTTGTGTGAAGGACTCGATTATGAACGTTCAACAAAGTTGGGTAAATACCTTTTTGATTTCTGTGCAAAGCATGATATACAGTTGATAGCTACATCTAATGATACATTTCTGATGGATGTAGTCGATTTGAAATATTGGAATATACTTCAGCGTGAAGGAAGTGACGTCACTTCCATTGATATCATAAAGAATCCGGAACTGTTCAACGATTTTGCATTTACAGGTCTGAGCAATTTTGATTTCTTTTCTTCCGATTATATTGCTCGGAAGATGAAAGGGCATAATGAATAAACGTAAAGTTGCCGTATTTGTAGAAGGACAGGCAGAATATGTCTTTGTCCGTGATTTTTTGTGCAGATGGTACGATTATGATTCTACTCTTTTGGGAATAGAATGTTTTTCTCTTCGTTCCGATCTTTATAATTCAGAACCATACCCATTTGGTGATCGTAAAAGCGTCAATTACTATCAGATAGTAAATGTAGGCAATGACAGGAGTGTACTCAGCAAAATGTTGAAAGAAGCTCCTCGTTTGCAAAATGCCGGTTTTCATCAAATCATAGGATTAAGTGATATGTACAGCGATCTTTATCATGTACAAACAAAGGAAAGATGCATTGATGTTGCTGTGAATCAGAAATTGATAGATGAATGTCAAAATAGCCTTAATGCGTCTTCACAGAGGGATTTATTAAGTTATCATTTTGCTATAATGGAGGTTGAAGCATGGATCTTAGGGATGTATCAGTTTCTTCAACAGATTGATTCAAGTCTGACTCCGCAATTCATCATGTCAAGATTACAAATTGATATTACTGCCGATCCGGAAATATCCTTTTATCATCCGGCTAAAGTCCTGGATGAGATATATCGTCTGGCAGGGAGACAATACGGTAAACACCTTAACGAAATAGCTTCCATAACTTCGCAGTTCAGTAAAGATGATTATGCCCGTTTGCTTGCATCCGGTCATTGCAAATCATTCAACGAATTTATAAAAGACCTTGTTGCTGAATAGCAAACCAACTATCAATTATATTTTTATTTATGTCACAAGAATCTCGCGTAAGGAAATCCTTGCTTAACGCGCGTGTCAATCTTATTTTTTATTTCCTGACTCTAGCATTATCTTTCTTTTCTCGAAAGATATTTCTTGATACGTTAGGAGCGGATTTTGTCGGGTTGACAGGTACATTGCAAAATCTGTTAGGTTTCCTCAATCTGGCAGAATTGGGTATTGGGACTGCTGTTAGTTTTAATCTTTATAAGCCAATTCAGGAAGGGAATAGAGAGAAAATTATTGATTTGGTATCAGTATTTGGTTCTTTATATCGTTATATAGGTTTTGCTATTATGGGAATAGCTATAATATTAAGCTGTTTTATACCTCTTATTTTTAAAAATACAATTTTTGATTATGGAATTATTTATTTTGCTTTTTTCTCTTTTCTATCATCATCACTCATAGGATATTTTATTAACTATCGACAGATACTATTATCGGCCGACCAGAAAAATTATGTTGTAGCAGGGTATTTTCAAGCAGGGAATATATTGAAATGTATTGTTCAGATGTATTTAGCCTACTATTATACTAATTATTATATTTGGATAGTTATTGAGCTGGTATTTGGAATATTATATAGCATAATTTTAAATAAGAAAATAAATAAGATATATCCATGGTTAAAAACAAATATTAAAATAGGAAATACAAAACGAAAAGAATACCCTGAAATTATTCGATATACTAGGCAAATTTTTATACATAAGTTGAAAGATTTTTTGCTGACTCAAAGTGATCAAATATTCATATTCGCTTTTGTTTCATTGAAAATGGTTGCTTATTATGGAAATTATGTACTTATAACGGGTCGGCTAACACAATTATTTGCAACTACATTAGATAGTATTGGGGCTGGAGTGGGTAATTTGGTAGCGGAAGGTAATCGTACAAAGATTCTGAATGTTTTCTGGGAATTAATGTTTGTTCGCTATTTGATAGCAGGTATTATTGTTTTTTCCATATATCATTTGATTACTCCTTTTATTTGTTTATGGTTAGGGCGTGAATATATCTTAGACCAACTAATATTAGTTTTATTACTTCTTAATTTATTCATAATGATAACTCGTGGTACTATAGATATGTTTAACGGAGCCTATGGAAACTATGGAGATATTTGGGCTGCATGGACTGAAGGGGGCATTAATTTAGGTGTTACGATAATTGCAGCAAGTTTTTGGGGCATATCAGGAATATTGTTAGGTAAAATATTAAGCCTATTGCCAATTATAGTGTTTTGGAAACCATATTATTTGTTTAAGTCAGGATTTATGGAAAGATATAGATTATATTGGACGGGAGCTATTAGATATTATATTGTTTTTGGATGTTCATTCCTAATATTACATTTTGTTAGTGTAATAATTCCAATAAATCCGTATGAGAATTTTTATAGTTTAATTTTATATTCATGTTTTCTAGTTTTTCCTTTTGCTATTATATATGGAATTGGGCTTGTTTTATTCGCAAAAGGAGCAAGAAGTGCCATATTAAGAATACCGTATGTTAAATATATTATAAAATAATATGATGAAATTATCTGTTATAACTATTAACTATAATAACAAAGAGGGTTTAAAAAAAACGATAGAGAGCGTTGTTTCACAGATATATCAAGATTTTGAATATATTGTTGTAGATGGTGGATCTACTGATGGAAGTATAGACATCATTAGAGAATATGATAAACATATTGATTTTTGGATTAGTGAACCTGATAGGGGTATTTATAATGCAATGAATAAAGGAATTAAATTTTCTCATGGAGAATTTTGCTTGTTTCTTAATTCTGGAGATTGTTTATTATCCTCTACCTCTATTAGTCAAGTATTTCCATTAATTCCTAGAAATATAGATATATTTTCTTTCAAAAATCCTAATTTGAAACATTCATGGTGCTTTCAAGAAAATGCTATATCATTTTATTATGTATACAGGTATAGTCTTTGGCATAGTAATACTTTTATCAAAAGAGAGCTTTTAGTTAGATTAGGGGGGTATAATGAATCTTTTAGAATTGTATCTGATTGGGAATTCTTTTTAAAGGCTTTATTTCTTGAGGGTTGTACTATTGCTTTTTTTTCAACTCAAATAGCGCAGAATGAACCGGATGGAATATCGGCTCATGAGATGAAATTACATATGGCAGAACGCAAAAAAGTAACAGATATGTATTTCTCGGGAATTTCGATAGACTGTATGGAACTTGCAAAATACAAGAATTCGAGATTGATATCTTTATATGATAGAATAATAAAGGTAATCAAGTGTGTTTAACATATTATTATAATATTGGTTTAGTGAAAATCCTTCAAGTAGCTTCTGGTAATTTCTTTTCTACATATGGTGGTGGACAGGTTTATGTAAAAAATATTGTTGATGAAATGATACGTCAACAGTGCTCCTTAATTATATTTTCTTTTTTAGATGATAGTAATGGAATTGAAAAGAGAAATTACAGAGGTATTGATTTATACGAAATAAAGAATGTTGAAAGGAGCAAGCTACAACAATTGATACAAGCTATCCAACCTGATATCATTCATGCTCATAGTCAGAAAGCTTTAATGTGTACCATTGGACAAGCCTTGCATATACCTGTTATTGTAACGTCCCATCATGGTGGAATAGTTTGTCCTGCGGGAACATTGTTAAACTTCAAGGACGAAATTTGTAATGTTTCAGTATCTCATACAAACTGCCTGCCATGTGTATTACGGAATATTCGGAGTGGGAAGTACTGGTATCCATTTATGAAACAGTTATCAATGGAGCAATATATTTCTTTAGGGGAGAAATTGCAGGCTAAGCCTTTTATCCCTTTTATTACCCCTATTGGACAGTCTGCATTATATATAAACTGTAAACAAAAAGAATGGCAAAGCATTGTAGAAGGATGTACCCGCATGATAGCTCCTTGTCATGCAATTAAAGAAGCGATGATACGCAATGGGTTGGATAAAAAAAAGATTATAGTAATTCCACACGGTATTCCTCTACCTTCCAATGTCTCTTCTCTCTCTTCTATCGGAAATGAGTGTGTTAAGTTTTTCTATGTAGGACGTATTTGTTATGTAAAAGGTATTCATGTCTTGCTGCAAGCTTTTAACAGCTTGGCAGAAGATAATGTGGAATTACATTTGATAGGTGGTGCGGGTAATAAGGGAGAACGCAGATATATGGCTCAATTACAGAGAAAATATAAAAAAGACTCCCGTATTATTTGGCATGGGAAAGTGGAACCTGCTCGAGTGTTTGATGAAATAAAGGATATGCACGTCTCTGTTGCTGCATCAATTTGTATGGAAATTTTCGGGCTAAATATCTCCGAATCATTAGCTATGGGAAAACCTGTGTTAGCAACACGATGCGGAGGTGCGGAAATACAAATTGAAGATGGAGTGAACGGATGGTTGGTAGAGCCTAATGATGTGGAAGCTTTAAAGGATAAGATGGAAGATATCATCAATGACGTTTCAACTATTCCTTCAATGGAGATGGCAGGAAGAAAAAGTGTAATATCTATTGAAGAACATTGCAAGACTTTAGTAAACTTATATAAAGAGAGTAAATTGTGAAAAAGAAGAAACTTCTCATTGATGTAAATTCCATAGTTCCTTATTATGTGTCAGGTAAGGTAAATGGCATAGGGCGTACTACATTGGAATTGCTACAAGCATTGGCAGATATAGATAATTTACCTTTTGAGATAGAACTGTATTCACAAAACATGAAAGGTATTGGTGGACGTAATACTGGGCTACCTTTTAAAAGTACGCATTTGTATTTGCCACATCGGGAAAAATGGAATAAGGTTTTGGCTAAATTCCCAATAAGGGAGTGGCTTACCAAATATGATATAATGCATATTCCACACAATTCTGATTATACAGAAAATATAGCAAAGACAATTTTTACTTTTCATGATTTGATAGCTTATCGTTATCCTGCGATGTGGGGAGTGAATAGGGATGATGATATTTTTGATTTTATAAAATATTTAGCTCAAAATTGTAAAGCAATTGTTACATGTTCTGAATCGTCTAAGAAAGATATAATAGATATCTTAGGTGTTTCAGAAAGGAAAGTTACTGCTATTCCGTGGGGGGTTAATCGAGATGTTTTTTGCCCAATCTATGATTACAACTTTTTATTAGAGAATGATATATCTTCTTTATATTATTTTACCGCTTCGTGTAATCACCCAAGAAAAAATCTACCATTGCTGTTACGATCTTATAAAGAGTATTTGACATTAGGGGGAGAAGGACAATTAATTTTGCTAAATCCTATTGAATCAGATTTATTGAATGTGCAAGATTTGATAAAAGAACATAAAATTGTTGTTTTTCGTAATATTTCAGATAAAGAATTAGCTGTATTATATACTCATGCTCATTGTTCAATTGTTCTTTCTGAATTTGAAGGATTTGGATTACCCATATTGGAATCTTTGTCATGTGGAACTATTGTACTCTCTTCGTACAATAGTAGTTTGATAGAGGCCGGAGGAAATATTGTGGATTATTTTGATGAATTAAAAGAGCCATTTATAAGTGAAAAAATGCTGAAGTATGACAAAATACTAAAGCAAAATATATTAAATAAAACTTTGTTAGATGAACATTTAAATAAGTTTTCATGGAAAGAATGTGCTAAAAGTTATGAGCGCTTTTATAAGCAGCAACTTAACAACGATTAATTCTGTAAAAAATGTATTTTAGTAGAAGTCCTTTTATTTATCATTATATATGGAAAACTACATAAAGATTAGTCGGAAAGTTTTTCTTTTTATTTATAGGAGCGTTGTCAAATGCTTTATTACTATTCCTATGCGTTGGTATTCTAATTTGCAATGGCATATTATTAAAGGACAATTTAAAGACATTGGTAGCAATGTACAAATAGCCTTTCCTTTTTGTGGATATGGGTTGGAAAATATTAGTATTGGCGATAACTTTCTTTCTGGTGAAAGACTGAAGCTACGAACATTCGGTGAATGGGAAGGTGTGAAATATACTCCTCAAATAAAGATAGGTAATAACGTGAATATTCAGACGGATTGTCATATTAGTGCAATCAATTCAGTGGTTATAGGGGACAATGTTTTGATAGCTTCGTTTGTTTATATAAGCGATCATTCACACGGAACTTGTGACTATTCAGAGCTTTTTATTTCACCTATTAAACGGAGATTGTATTCAAAAGGGGATGTCAGTATTGGTAAGAATGTTTGGATTGGAGAGAAAGCTACTATTTTACCTGGTGTAACTATTGGTGAGGGAAGTATTATTGGTGCTAATTCTGTTGTAACTAAAAATATTCCTCCATATTCTATAGCTTGTGGTATACCCGCAAAAGTAATAAAAAAACTGAAATGAGAACATTTTCCATAGTAATTCCGACTTATAACGGTGCAGACTTTATAGAGCAGGCTCTTTTGTCTGCGCTAAACCAAACTCGAAAAGCTGATGAAATTATTATATCAGATGATAATTCAACAGATGAGACTATTGATATATGTCAAAGATATAAAGATAAAATAAAGATATATCATAACTCTAATGGACCATCTGGATTTGTTAATGGTTGGAATATAGCAATAACTTATGCTACTAGTGAATATATATCTATATTACATCAGGATGACTTATTGGCACCGACTTTTTTAGAAGAAGTAGAAAAGGCTTTATGGATTTATCCGAAAGCTCGTCATTTTTTTGTACCTTGTAATTATATAAATGAAAAGGGGGTGAGCATACAAGAGCCAAATTATTGCGATAATCTCATACATCAATATATTGGAAAAGAATATGTTATGGCATATCAGACAATAGGACATCCTCATATACATCGATGTCCAGGTGTTGTTACTCATAAGGATATATTCAAAGTTTGTTCATATAGAGCAGAAGCTGGTCATATAGCTGATGACGATTTTTTTTATAGAGTGGGACAATATACTGATGTTGTCGGTATTTTAAAACCTTTGGCTTCATATCGATTGCATCAAAAGTCTGAAACTGGTCATTTGGGGAATAATAGGTTGATTCAAAGATTAGCTAATGACTATATTTTTCAGCTAAAACATTTTAGTGAGAATAAAGTTTTTGATAAACATGCATACCAATATTTTGTATATAATGCAATTCATTTTGCTTTTAATGAGTATATTATAGGTGTTAAATACAATGATATGGACTTGATGACTCAAGGAATACGTAATTTGAAGATCTTAAAAGATATGAATATTGTGTATCCTATTAAGGTGAAATTGTTTATTTTGTTTTCGTGGTTGTTTGGAACTAACATTATTCGTCTGTTTATTGGAAATAGTAAACTCTAATTTTATTTACTTTGCTTCTTGTATACTATGTTCAATTTGTATAAATAATCTCCGCAAAATATATTAAAATACAACGCTTGCTATATTTTCTTGCTATATTCGCACAATATAAAAATATAGGTCCGATTACTGATACAGGGATAATACCTTTGACTTCAGTTATGTTAGTGATTGGGAAACAAAGTTCCGGTAAAAGTACATTTCTGAAGATTTTATGTTTTTGTAGATGGATGGAAAAACTGATTATGTGGTATCTGATGAAGAAGCTATATCTCAATATACACATAATCTGAAATTCCTGAAAAGCATGAAACAGTTTCTCGGTTTAATGACTCTTATTTTTCATCTGCAAGTTCTATCCGTTATGAAGGCGATACAATCACAATCACGATGGAGAATATTCTCAGTGATGTGAAGATTCTGCGGAAACCGGAGTTTGAAACAGTCAGGTATAATAAATGATGGTGGAAACGATTTGGTCCGACTGATTGATGAGAATAAGATGATACCGGCTTATTATGCTTCCAGTGGCGTGCAGTCTGCCATGCCTAAAGGTAGGGGAGACAGTATGTTGGTTATGACTACACACAGCCCTTATATACTTCCACTTTGAATGTTCTTATAGCCGAGGCGTATACGATGGACACGAAGCCAAAGTCTGATAAATTACGGAATATAGTAAATAAAGAGTGTTTATTCCCTTCATCTGCTTATTCTGCCTGTTATATTCAGGAAGATGGCAAGTTTGCGGATATTATAGACAAGGATATTACGATGATTAGCGGAAATGAATTGGACGGGGTTTCCGATTGGATGGATGACAAGATAGCTCGGATAAATGAAGTGCTTTATGGTACAAAAAGATAAAATATAACTTCATACAATAATCTTATTTTTTAGGATAGCGTTCCTGCATTTAATTATTCATCTTCTGTGAAAATTTTAATAACTATACCGTGCCTTCTTACCGGAGGCACGGAGATACAAACATTGAATCTTGTACGTGCATTGGTACAGGAGGGACATCAGGTTATAGTAACCTGTTACTTTGAGTATACTCCGGCAATGGCACAATGTTATCAGGATAATGGTAGCAAAGTAATTTGTTTAAGCCCGGATGGTACACGAATAGGAGGCTGGAAAGGTATCCTGTTTTTATTTAAGGGCCTAAGGGAAGTCTTAAAAAATGAGAGACCGGATATTGCCCATGTACAATATATGGCTCCGGGAGCTATCCCCATTTTTCTTTTACGGTTGTTGGGCATGAAGAATATTATTGCCACCACACATACGGCAGCAGATATTTATCCAAATCTTCGTTTGATACACTTTGTTCAAAAGTACTGTGTGCGTGTGTTCACCTGTATCACTATGCGTGCGGAAAAGTCTTTTTTCGGGAGTGCAGAACTCTATAACTCAAGCACAATATTGAAAAAACGAAATCATTTCACCATTTACAATGCCTTGCCACCTTATATTCATATTCGCGAGGAACAGAAACCTTTTTCTGACGGACAAATCACATTAGGAGTAGTTAGCCGTTTGGAACGGATTAAAGGGATGGATTTGGTTGTCCCCGCATTTGCCAAATTGAAAAAACAATATACGGACATTCGGCTATTAGTGGTGGGGGACGGTTCGCAAAGGAGTATAATGCAAGAACAGGCGATAGAACTGGGAGTGAATGATAGTGTTGAATGGATGGGACGACAGGAACAGTCTTGTCTGCAATCATTGTATGACCGGATTGATATTCTCTTAATGCCATCACGTAGTGAGGGATTTGGACTGACTGCTATTGAAGGTATGGCTCGCGGTTGCGTGGTAGTGGCTTCAGATACCGGAGGATTGCCGGAAGTTGTAAAAGATGGAGAAACAGGACTTTTGCATCAGGTAGAAGATGTCGAAGATATGACTGCCAAAATACAATCCTTATTGGAGAGCAGGATGAGGATTATCCAGCTTTCCCGAAATTCAGTTTCGTATGTATCACAATTCAGTTTTGCGAAATATGCCACGGCATTTTGTAACTTATACGAACGTATAAAACATATAAATTGATTTATCCGGATGTATCTATTGAATTATTTTTATTTCATTATTATCACAGGCTTTGGCATTAAGTTTCTGTTTCAGCGTGCAGGAAAAGTGCGCCACCCTTTAAATAAGGAGCAAATGCTTAGTTTCGATGGTCCGGAGTTGTTTTGGACGTTAACTTTCTCTACCGGCTTGTTAGCGCTTTCTGCTCCGGGAGCACTCGACTTGATGGCTATCCGGCTTTTAGTACTTGAAAGCCTTTGTTTGATAGGTTTGTTTGTGGTGAAACGGAAACCGGTATGGAGTGCGGTGAGTATTTTCTATTTGCTTTATATTGCTTGGTTACTGATAGGACTTTCTTATTCTCCTGCTCCTTCCTATGGCTTCCGGGTTATTCTGAAATATTTGTATCCATTATGTATTATGTTATTTGCTTCGGCTGTGGTACGTGACGGCGAAGTGTTTCTAAAAGCAGGATTGTGTGCTCGATGGGTAGCGGTAGTTTGCCTCATTTTTTTTATTGTACCGGGAATAAATATTCTTGTACCCGGTGTGTTCTGGTATAGTACCGCTTGTGCCATTCATTTCATTCCTATCTGTATATTTTCATTGGCACTCTATTTTTATGGAAGAAAGAATAAAAAAGACTTATTGTATGCTGTTATATTCGCTATGCCTTGTTTCCTATGGGTATTTCGTACTAGTATAATGGGAACTATATTAGCCGCAATGACATTCTTTTATTTTCGATACCGGATGAAATCTTTACCTATAATAATAGGAATTATGTTATTGTCGGTCATTGCAGTCTTCACTATTCCTAGCTTGAAAGAGAAAATGTTTAAGAATGGTGATGTGACAATAGAACAATTGCAAGAAGGGAAGATTAGTAAAGATAATATTAATAGTAATGCTCGATTTGCAATGTGGGAACATTTGCAAAATCGTTTTTATACAAATAAACAATTACAAGGGTCGGGTACGGGAAGTGTGCAGAATTATATGTACACTCATCGTATTTTTGGAGGCTTGAAAGTTCCACATAGTGATTATATACAAATGCTTTGTGACAATGGAATTATTGCTGTGGTCATTTATATATTAATCGGCATTACTCTGATAATTCATACATTATCGGTTTATAGCCATACTTATTCATCTGTCGTTCAACTTTGTGCTATCACTGCGGGTAGTTCTATGGCAGGCTTATTACTAACATTATATTCAGATAATGTGGTGAATTATTCGATGGCAACCCTTTCTATGCCTTTTGGATTTTATGGAATGATGTTAGGACTAAACAAACAAGATAAATGATTTCAGTAGTAATACCTCTTTATAATAAAGCACATCAGATAGCCAATACATTATATTCTGTTTTGAAACAAACTTTCCGGAATTTTGAAATAGTAGTGGTAGATGATGGAAGCACAGATAACAGTGTACAGGAAGTAGAGAAAGTGAATGACATTCGTATTCGAATTATCCATCAAAAGAATGCGGGAGTATCTGCTGCACGCAACAAAGGTATTGAAGAAGCACGTTATAATTTAATAGCTTTCCTTGATGCGGATGATGAATGGAAACCTGAATATTTGGAAACCCAATACAATTTATTTTTGAAATATCCACAGTGTAATGTGTATGCTTGTGGATATGAATTTTGTAATTCTAATGGAACTGTATCTAATACAATTATTCGTAAACTTCCGTTTCAGGAGGAAGACGGAGTGTTGACTAATTATTTTGAAGTGGCAAGTTGTTCGCACCCACCAATTTGCTCTATTTCAATAATGGTCAAAAAAGAAGCAATTCAAGCTATTGGTGGTTTCCCGGTGGGTATTAAATCTGGAGAAGATTTATTGACTTGGGCACGATTAGCTGTTCATAATGAAATAGCATATTCCAGAAAAATAATGGCTATATTCCACGTGGAGGGGTATAATGTTTCGGAAAAGCCAAAGCGGATACCGGCAGAACAAGACTTGGTGGGAAATGAGTTGTCCGCCTTGTGGTACCTTTATCATCCGTCTTATATGAAACAATATATTTCTCATTGGCACAAAATGCGTAGTTCCATTTATATGCGGCTCAATATGAGAAGAAAGAGTATGAATGAGGCTCTGAAAGGATTGAAATACTCTCCCTTGAATTATAAACTTTATCTATATATATTGTTGGATTTATTGCCAACTAAAATTAGACCTTTTTAAAAATGCCTGCACCTATTGTAATTTTTGCCTTTAACCGTCCCGAAGCTTTATTAAAACTTAAAGAAACATTAGAAAGAAATACGCTTTATGAAGAATCGGAAAAGTATGTTTTTGTAGATGGAGCACGTAATGAAGGAGAATGTGCCAAAGTGGAGGAAGTTGTCTCTATAGCTCGGAAAATAACTTCAAATGTCACAGTGGCAGAAAAAAATAAAGGACTGGGAAGTTCTATCATCGAAGGAGTAACCACAGTAATTAATCAATATCATAAAGTAATTGTTCTTGAAGATGATCTGATATGTTCTGAAAATTTTCTGTCATACATGAATCAGGCACTTGATTTTTATCAGAATAATTCACGGATTTTCTCTATTTGCGGGTATGGGTTGAAGATAAAACGTCCAATGGGATATATTGGAGACGTTTATTTGTCCGGTCGCTCTTCTTCGTGGGGATGGGGCACTTGGAAAGACCGATGGGAACAAGTGGATTGGGAAATGAAGGACTGGAAAGAATTGAGCTCAAACAGGAAAATGCAGAAAGCATTCAATAAAAATGGCAGTGATATGTTTACCATGTTGAAAGGATATATGGAAGGAAGAAACCGTTCATGGGCAATACGTTTCTGTTATAGTCAATTTAAGTTGGGTAAATATTCTGTTCATCCTTTTCTTTCTAAAATAGACAATAAAGGTTTTGGAGAGGATGCAACAAATTGCAGACAGACTTATTCGCGATTTAAGGTAAATATAGATAAAGAACTTAGTAATAATTTTTCTTTTGATAAGAATATTGTACCGAACAGTGATATTGAGCGACAATGTCGTAAGTATCATTCCATATTGATAAGACTATATAGTAAAATACGAAGAATGTTACATATATAAATAAATGGAAACAAATAAATGTCAGCTGTCAATTGTGATTCCTGTCTTTAATGGAAGTAACGAGATAAATATTTGTCTTGACAGTATTTATTCGCAAGGAATGTCACCGGAACAATTTGAGGTAATATGCGTGGACGATTGTTCTTCTGATTCCACTGTTGAAGTAATTGAAGACTATGCAAATCGGATGCAGCCTGGAAATCTAAAAATTATCCGTCATAATGTTAATAAACGTCAAGGGGGGGGAGAAATACAGGTATTGAAAAAGCAATTGGTACATATATCTTATTTCTTGATCATGATGATTACTTTAAAGTTGGTAGTTTGTTGCAATTAGTGAGAATAGCGGAAATAAATACGGGAGTCGATATTGTGATGTTTGATTTTGAAGCCTTCACCAATGGTATAATAAGTCAGAAAAGCCACTACCTGCACAATGATACAAAGGAGATGAAAGGACGGGAGTTTTTGCAATCTCAAGAAATTCCGTGGGTACCGTGGTGTTATTTGTATCGGAGGGATTTCCTAAACGAACATTGTTTACGTTTTGAAGAGAATATTCGTTTTGAAGATGCAGATTTTGTAATGAAGTGCACGATTCTTGCCCAACGTATGTTTTTTGTTCCTTTAATAGTAGTAGGGCATACTTATTCTGATAGTCAAACTACGGCAGTAGGAAACAACGTTGGGAAAATTATTGATTTATTCCGTTTGTCAGATAGGATAAAAAAGATTGCAATGGAAGAAATGCTAGTCGACAAAGAATGCTCTAATGCAATTTTGGCACATCATCTTTTTAGGCATAAATATGATATTATGAGATATTTATGGCGGATTCCGTTCTCTCAAATGGTTTATATTCTCCGTCATTACAGAGCGTATGTACCCAATAATAATAAATGGCTGACTTTTAGTGCCCGCTATCCGTTGATATTTGCTATTGTTCTGCAATTGTTGAAACCGCTCTTTCCGTTAATGAGAAAAATATATCTATCGTCTAAATAAATAAAAACATGAATATAGCAATCGTAGGAACCGGTTATGTCGGTTTGGTTTCCGGCACGTGCTTTGCCGAGATGGGAGTGAATGTGACGTGCGTTGATGTTAATAATGAGAAAATAGAAAAGCTGAAGAAAGGGGAGATTCCCATCTATGAACCCGGATTGGAAGAAATGGTATTGCGTAACCATCGGGAAGGCAGACTGAAGTTTACAACAGACATTACTACGTGTCTGGATGATGTAGAACTTGTATTTAGTGCCGTAGGAACTCCACCGGATGAGGATGGCAGTGCAGATTTGACGTATGTACTCGAAGTAGCCCGGACTGTGGGACGCAACATGAACAAATACCTGGTATTGGTAACAAAATCTACCGTTCCGGTAGGAACGGCACAGAAAGTAAGAGCGGTCATTCAAGAAGAACTGGATAAACGGGGAGTGCAGATTCCGTTTGATGTGGCTTCCAACCCCGAGTTTCTGAAAGAGGGAGCAGCTATTAAAGATTTTATGAGTCCCGATCGTGTAGTGGTAGGAGTCGATTCTGAACGTTCGAAGGAGCTGATGACTAAATTGTACCGTCCATTCTTGTTGAATAATTTTCGGGTTATTTTTACGGATATTCCATCAGCGGAAATGATAAAGTATGCGGCCAATTCAATGCTTGCCACTCGTATCAGTTTTATGAATGATATTGCTAATCTTTGCGAATTGGTAGGTGCGGATGTCAACATGGTACGAAAGGGCATTGGAAGCGATAGCCGTATAGGAAGCAAGTTTCTTTATCCAGGTTGTGGCTATGGAGGTTCATGTTTCCCGAAAGATGTGAAAGCGTTGGTGAAAACAGCAGAAAAGAAAGGCTATGTAATGAAGGTGCTGAAAGCTGTGGAAGAAGTGAATGAGCACCAGAAAGAACTCCTTTTTCATAAGCTTGAGAAATATTATGGAGGTGCGTTGAAAGGAAAGACGATTGCTATCTGGGGATTAGCCTTTAAACCCGAAACGGATGATATGCGGGAAGCTACCTCTTTAGTAATTATCCGTCTGTTGAAAGATGCAGGTTGCAAAATACGTGTGTATGATCCGGTAGCAATGGATGAATGTCATCGGCGTATAGGGAATGATGTGGAGTATGCTGTCGATATGTACGATGCGGTGTTGAATGCTGACGCTTTACTACTGTTGACGGAATGGAAACCTTTCCGTTTACCGAGCTGGGGAGTGTTACAAAAGTCTATGAACCGGTCTGTTATTATAGATGGACGAAACATTTATGATGGCAAAGAATTGAGGCAATTAGGCTTTGATTATTACTGTATTGGTCAATAGAGATGAAAATTCTTCTCGTCCACAACAACTACGGTAAATATAGCGGTGAAGAGGCTGTGGTTGATAAAATGGCTTCAACGTTCCGTGAGCATGGACACGAAGTGTGTTTCTATCGCTTAACCACAGAAAGGAGTCGTGAGAGTTTATCCGGAAAGATAAAAGGTTTCCTTTGTGGCATTTATTCCCCATCAGGGGTGAAGGGCTTGCGGGAGATATTGGAACGGGAAAAGCCGGATGTTGTGAATGTACACAATCTTTATCCTTTCATTAGCCCTGCCGCTTTATTTGAATGTAAGAAGGCGAAAGTACCGGTAGTAATGACGGTTCACAATTTCCGTTTAATTTGTCCGACGGGGCTATTTATGCGTAATGGCAAGCCTTGTGAGGTTTGTCTACAAAAGAGAAATGAGTGGAGCTGTATCCGATATAACTGTGAGCATTCCTATCTCAAATCTGTGGGATATACGTTACGAAATGTATACGCTCGCTGGACGGGGGCATATAAAGATAATGTAAATACATTTGCTTGTATTACGGAGTTTCAGGAAGAGAAACTGATGGAAGCCGGATTTGATAAAAACAAAATAGTTGTGATTCCCAATTCGATAGATGCACCATCGGGGTATGAAGCAACATTGGGAAGCTACATAGCATATATCGGCAGGTTAAGTTACGAAAAGGGATATGACTTGTTGGTGGAAACAGCTCGCAAACATCCGGAAATTCAATTCTGTTTAGCAGGGGCAAAGAGAGAAGATACTAATATCGCTTTCCCTGAGAACGTGCGATTAATGGGGTATTTGAAGGGGAAGGAGTTAGAATCTTTTATAAAGAACGCCCGTCTGGTGGTGATACCGAGTAGATGTTATGAAGGTTTTCCTATGGCTATTTTGGAGGCGGCACAGTTTGGCAAACCTTGTATCGGTCCCGATCATGGTGGATTTACTGAAATTATAGGCAAAGGAGAGAGTGCTATCGGACGATTGTTTGAACCGAATAATCTGAATGACTTGGAAAAACAAGTCCTGACTTTGTGGAATCAACCTGTATTAACAGAGGAACTTGGACGTAAAGCCTATGAAAAGCTCCGGAAAGAATACTCATCGGAAGTCGTTTATAGGAAATGGGATGAATTGTTTACTAAGATACTTTATGGATAATATGCCCTTAGATTTAGATATTAGTGAGCTTTTGCCAATGGATATACACGAATGGGATAATTTGCGTAATACTCCATTGCCTTATTGTTTTTCTGACGAAGAATTTGAAAAAGAAATTGAAGAATCAGAAAAGAGTGGATGGGCAGAAGACAATGATGTGAATACATTTATAATTAAGTGGAAGAACTTAAAATAAAATCCCTAATAAATCAATGAATAATGAAAATGAAAACACAAACCTCTGTAACTTTGAGGGGGGGGGGACAAAAAGCGTGCCAAACTACGTATTCTTGGTCTTGATATTATTAGAAGTCTGGCAATCTTATTTGTAATAGCCGGACACTTTTTTGTCTTACATACTCCGTTTCGCTCTACTAATTTTGAAGGCTTATCCTTGTTCCTACAAGCAGGGCTTATCCCTTTGTTTCAAACGGGAGTTCCATTGTTCATCATGCTGACCGGATACCTGAATACAAATAAAATATCAGAGAAAAAATACTATCGGGGAATATGGAAGGTGCTGATTGCCTACGTTTTCTTTTCAATATTGACCCTTGTTTTTAGAAAATATTATTTGCATGAGGATCTTTCATTATTCAAATCAGGACTCAAGATTCTTGATTTCTCGGCAATCCCTTATGCGTGGTATATTGAGATGTGGATTGGTCTATTTCTTTTCACTCCATTTTTAAATCTTTTATATAAGGCTATTCCCACTCAAAAACAGAAAATGGTGTGGATAGGGATATTGTTTGCGATGACAGCTATTCCTGATTTGTTTAATCGTTATGGCTTTCATCTGGTTCCCGGATTCTGGCAGACTTGTTATCCTTTGATGTTTTTCTTTATTGGGAGTTATGTAAAAGAATATCAGCCTAAAATTAATCCATTATATGGATGGGGAATAATTATAATATGTTGTTTGATTAATCCCGTCTTCAATATATTGTTCGTCCATAATCGTCCGTTGATTCATATAGCGGGAAATCCTTCCGGTATGTTTGGGACCATCATAGCCGTTATCTTCTTTTTGTTAGTTTATCAGCGGGATATTCAAGTTCCGTTGATGAGGAAAATATTTACCAAAGTTTCTTTATTGTCACTGGACGTTTATTTGTGTTGTTATATATTCGATGCAATTTATTATCCGTGGTTTAAGGAACATTATTTTATCAACCAGTCTCAATTCGGAATGTTCTTTTTTGTGATTGTTCCTTTGGTATTTATTTCATCGTTGGTTTTGGCGCAAATAAAAGAATGGCTGTTTAAAATATCCGAATCCCATACATCAAGAAAACGGATTGCTTATCGGTGAATACCTATGGGATATACGTAACTATATACTTTTTTCTTTATGGAAAAATACTTCAACATCAATTACGAATTTGACAAACAAAGCGTTTTCTCTTCCATCGACCGCCAACTGCAAACTTCCTCTCCCGGCTACATCTGTGTGGCGGACGGGGTTATACTGAACACGGCCAACAGGAAGCCGGACTATCTGGAAGTGGTGAACGGCAGTATGTTCTCTATTTGCGACAGCAGTTATGTGCCGCTTTATCTGCGCTGGCTCTATGGAATTGAGCGGAAGCAGTATTGCGGAAGTGAAATCTTTATGGACATCATCCGGCAGAAAAAGTACCGGATGTTTTTCATGGGGACTTCACAGGGCACTTTGCAAGGGCTTAGCTATCATCTTTCACAGATTGACGAACGTATCAATGGGATGACTTTTTATGAACTTCCGTTTTGTAATGTAGAAGACTTCGATTATCCCGGAATTGCACGGATGATAGATGAAGATGGTGCGGACATCATCTGGGTGGCTCTGGGTGCTCCGAAACAGGAGATATTCATGAGCCGTCTGAAGCCTTATCTGAAAAGGGGAGTGATGATTGCCGTCGGAGCCGCCTTTAAGTTTTATAGCGGGACGGATGTGAAGCGCGCTCCCCATTGGATGGTTAAGATGCATCTTGAATTTGTCTATCGTATCTTTAGTGAACCTAAGAAACAGTTGAAACGCTGCGGATGGATTGTATATACACTTCCCGGATTGTTGTATCGGGAATGGAGAAAAAAGAAACTTGCTACCAATTTCATTCGATAATCACCCAACACCCTGATTTATTACTCCCTTCACGCCTTATATAACCTGCGTCACGAAGTTCCTTGATTTTCTTTTCAATAGCACGACGTGTCACAGAAAGAGTGTCAGCTATTTCGTCAAGTGTTATGCTTGAGTTATGACGAATCAACTCAATAATTTGTCCCGAACTTATCCCGAATTTAACCCGAACTTTATCCCGAACTTCAGAGTATTCGCTCTGGGGCAGGGGACTTCCTTGATGATTTTTTAAAGCATCCAGAATCTCTTGCAGCATAAAGTCAATGAAAGGTCCGGAATTGGCTGCTGCTGTGCTGGCTTGAATAGCGTTATAATAAGCCTCTTGGTTGGCATACACCATATTTTCCACAGGGAGATGTTCAAATAGAGGGTGTAATTTCCCTAATATGAGTGATTGCCATAATCTGCCGGTTCTTCCATTACCATCACTAAATGGATGTATAAACTCAAATTCATAATGGAATACACAACTGCGAATGAGCAAATGATCTTTTGCCTCTTTAAGCCATTCGAACAAATTGATTATCAATTCCGGAACTCTATTGGCAGGAGGCGCCATATGGACCAATCCTTTCTCAGAGAATACACCAACGCCACCACGTCGGAATCTGCCTGCATCATCGGTAAGCGCCATCATCATCGTACCATGTGCTTTTAATAAATCGTCTACACTGAATGGATTCAAGCTGCTATATAACTCATACGTCTTTATCGCATTCTTTACCTCTTGAATCTGGCGTAGTGGCGCTATAACAGTCTTGCCTTCTATGATATCCTTCACTTCATCTTCGGATAAAGTATTTCCTTCTATGGCCAACGAACTGTGAATTGTTCTTATCCGATTAGCTTTTCGCAATTTCATCGCATCACTCTGTTCCAAACGGATGGCATAACGTTCTATCTGTCCGGATATTTCCGCAATCAGATTAATGGCATGAGCAGATATGGTGAAAGGAGGTGTATACATATATCAGTTGAATGATTCGGTTCATAATAGATGGAACAAAAATACGAAAAAATATCAGTTTATACAAAATAAAAAGGCGGTTCATCCATCCGAACCGCCTTTATTATCCACATACCTCTTATTTTAAGAGGAACCGCTATTCCTACAAATCTTCATACTCTTTCCTCGCATCGAAGCATGGGCACGCTTTATGAACATTCGCGCTCAACTGATAATGCCCTACAATCTTAGCTTCGGGATACAGTCCTTTCAACTCACCCAATACCCGGCGGAGCGTTTCTTTTTGCGAAGCGGTTCTGGTATCCGTCGGCTTACCCAATTCATCCAGTCCACCTTCATAGCAAATCGATAAACTGTGCAGGTTGAATCCGAGCGCGTGTGCGCCAATCTCACTCATTGGGCGGGTGTGATGCAGCGCGCCATCCTTCGTCACATAAAAATGATACCCGATACATTTGAAGCCACGTTTCAGATGGCATTGGAGCAACTGCTCCTCCGTGAAGGGAATATTCGCACGGGTAGCACTGCAATGCACAACGATATACAGAATGCTGCGCGGCACATATTCCTCCTTCAACGAGAACTCTTTCAACTCTTTCATTCGATCCGGCCGTTTAGATATGTCCCATACAAGACGTTACACCCAGAGCAGATACGATTGAAGTAGCTACTGTAATAATGATCTGTAAAATTTGTTTCCAAATAGACTTTTTCATAATTCTTGAATTTTTAAATTAATACCACCAAACATCCTAGATCTTATTCTGCCGGATCCGGAGCTTCTCCATTATTGCCGTCGTCCGGGTTTCCACTGCCACCGTTTCCGCCATTCGGCTTCCCGTCCGGATCGGGGACAACCGCTTCATCGCTTTCCCCTTTTTTGACTAGCGTATACTTCATCGCCTTACACATATCCAGCAGCATATTGCCCGGACGGAAGCGGACACGCGAGGTCTTGATACAGGTGGCCGCCTTAAATTTCTCTGCCGTTTCCGTTGCATTGCCGGTGGCAATCGTTACACGGAAACTGCCCATATCGCCCAGAAGGACAATATTACCCAACGCCAACTGATTCTTCATCTCCAGCAAAAACTCCGTAATGCAACCCTTTAACTCACCGATAGAATAGGAGGAACGCTCCGACACACGGCTGATTACCTCGTCCGTATCCACTCTGCGGTTGCTGCGTGCCATCGCATAAAACTTAGCTGCTTCTTGTGGTTTCAACGGATTCTTACGCTCTACCACTACATACTTCTGTGCCATAAATCTAATTTTTTAATTGATAATTTTTAATTGTTCTGTAATCGATTACACTGCAAAGATACCACATCCGAAAGGGGGAGTGGACGACACCGAACGACACTGAACGATGGTTATTGTTTTTGACTGAACATTTGCTTCATTGCATAAAAAAGAGTACCTTTATAGCATTAACCAAAGAATAACTCAATAGAAAATGGAAGAAGAAAAATTTCGTGTGAGATGTTACGATAAGAATGAGTTGGCGAAGATGTATTTCCCCAAGCTGAGCGATCATGTGTCTGTGGCGAAACTCCGCCGTTGGATGCGCAACTGTACCCCTCTGATGGAAGAGCTCGCAACGGGAGATTTTCATCCCAAACTGAAAATGTTCAGCGCACGGGAAGTACGCCTGATCGCGCGCTATCTGGGCGAGCCGGATGGATATGTACCGGCACAGGGACATCCGGACATCAATTGACTGCATTTTCAGAATAAAACGACTGCTTCTTCCGGATAAGACAACGGTACTTCCCGAACGATACGACCGCTCTTTTCACTTGAAAGGAGCGGTCGATTTGTTAGATAAATACGGTTGATTTCATGCAGGCAACCGCTCGATCAGACACAAAGATACGGTCGTTTGCGCATAGTCGATTTCCCGGCTGGCCGACACCTAACGGGTGGTATTTTTCTTCATCCATTCCAAGTCGGGCTCGTAATCCACCAGCTTCGTCATACTCTTGTCGTGGCGGAAGTAAATCTCACCGGTAGGTCCGTTACGATGTTTGGCAATATCGATTACTCCCAATCCTTCAGTCGGGTAACCGCTTCTACGGTCTGTCTCACGACCGGACAGGCTGGGACGGGAAAGCATCAGTACGAGGTCGGCGTCCTGTTCGATAGCCCCGCTCTCACGAAGGTCGCTCAGAGCGGGACGGCCGTCGGGATGTCCCTCCACGTTACGGTTCAACTGGCTGAGAAGTATCACGGGGATATGCAACTCTTTAGCTATCATTTTCGCTTTCCGGCTCGCTTGAGCCACCTCCTGTTCGCGGTTACGGTTGTGCTGGTCGCTCTTCATGTCGCAGAGTTGCAGATAGTCGATGAAAAGACAATCGCAATCTCCCTTACTTTGTAGCAGTTTGGCGGACGTGCGGACATAATCCATGCTCACCGACGGATTATCGTCGATGTAAATAGGGAGGCGCGACAGCTCCGTCGATGCCTCATGGACCTCCCGGAGTTCGGACGGAGTAAGCGCCCCGCTCAGCAAGTGGGCGGGAGAAACCTCCTTCGTAGCCGCCAGCAGCCAACGGTCTCCCAAGCGTTCCCCTTGCATTTCGAGACTGTACACGGCAATGTGATAACCGGCGGAAGCGGCGGCACGTGCCAGATGCAGCGCAAAAGCCGTCTTTCCCACCGACGGACGGGCGGCGATGATTATCAGGTCGCCCGGTTGCCAGCCGCACGTCAGGCGGTTCAGCTCGTTGAATCCCGTCGGCAAGCCGGTAACTCCGTTCTTGTTCGAGGCGACACGTGTCTCTATCAGTTCCACAGTATCCTCCATCAATTGCAGCATGGAACGGAGATGTTCGGACATCCCGCATTCCTTTTCCAATTGGTCGAGAAGGGTATGCGCATCCGCCAGCGTGTCGGCTATGTCCGTTGTCTCGTCGGCAGCCTGTGCCAGCAGTTTATGGAATCCCAAGATCGCTTCACGGCGGATATACTTCTGTTGCAGGATACGGGCATGGTACTCCAGATGTGCGCTGGACGCTACGCGTGTGGTAATGCTTACCAGTGCATAAGGACCTCCGATGAAGTCGAGTTTGCCCCTTCGTGTGAGTTCTTCCTTTACAGTCATAAGGTCTATGACCTGCCCTGCACGGTACATACTCTGCAGGGCGGCATAGATTTCACGGTTCTTTTCAATGTAGAACACTTCCGGGTGCAATATTCCGGCAACCAATGTGATCGCCTTGCTCTCTATAAGGCAGGCGCCGAGTACGATTTCCTCGAGCTCGGCGTCCTGCGGATTTACAATGTCATCCATGAATCGTTTCAATAATCATATTCATCCAGAAACGCTTTGTCCGACAGATAAGTGCTTGCCTGCATACAGTATTTCGTATCCGTCAGATGATCGTAATACTCGTCAATCTGCCGTATGCTCATACTGCGTTCGCGGGGAGAAAGTTTCTTCCATTCCCGTCTGGCACGGCCGATATTGACCCTTTGTTTCTGGGTTACCTCGTGATATTTCTCCCAGAAAACCTCGAAGGTGACACCACCCGTTTCTTCACGTGCCGCCTCACGGCGTCTCTGTCCGATCAGCAAGTCATAGTCGGGGATACGGATGTGCGTGATGTACGGATTGACCACTCTTTCAATGATCCCTTCTTCGTACATCCTATCGAAGAAACGGCGTGTGCGGCTGAGTTTCCATCCGAACACTTTCGCCCAGTGGGTGAGGGAGATCACCGATTCTCCCCTCCGGCATTCGAAGGTCTGACCGTTGACACGACACGTCACAGTGCTGTAATTGACATGGGTTAATACCAAGATGAACGCTTCGAAACTGCCCGTTGCGTTTTTGGTCATCTTCATTTGTTCCTCGAATAAGACTTTAGGGAAGAGGATGTAGCCCTTTTTCAGCATTTCTGCTATTGATTTGTTCATAACTGAATATTATTAATTCGGCTCAAAGGTATACCGTTTATTTGAACCGGGCAATTGTGCGGTTCATTCCGGTTCAAAGTGATGTTTTCGGCTCACGCCCGGAGGGGCTTTATGCCATACGTGGGAGGGGTTTTCGGGGCCATATTTAGCGGCACCCCTCGCGGCACCCCTTGAAAATCTCTCAAACGCCTTGTAGGAAGGGGAATCCGGACGCACGTTTTTTGCGTTCCGGCACCCCATCCGGCAACTAATATATATAATAAATAAAGAATGTATTAAAATACATTATATCTTTTTCCTCATTTTGGGGATGGCAAGATAGGGATTTTCTTTAATCATTTCATATACCAGCGCAGGCGTTCCCCAACATCTCACGATGGCGGCAATCTGTTGGGGAGTAAGTGTCTGGGTGTGCGGGGTGAATCCCGCTTCCGTCAGTTGTTGCGGCAATGCCGGGTGTTCTGTTATCGTCCGGCGAAAAGCTCGCACCGCTGAACTGTTGTACTGAAAGTTCGGAAAATAAGCGATTGCCACTTCGGACAACGCATGGCAGCCACAAAGCAGCCAGTCATAGGATTTAATTTTCATGTTCCTTTATTCATTTAATTACGGCGCAAAAGTATGCTTTCTCCGAATGATGGGATAAACTGTTATTTTTATTGTCGGTAATTTCAATATGAAATTAGTTGGAAAATATTTAAATAAAAATCTAATTATTTAAACAATCTTTTCTATATTTGCACCCGGTATTAGATTTTATATGGCATTTCTGTTCTCTTATAGACAGTAGTGCCCAGTTTAAATAAAAATAAAGGAATTAGGATGTCGAAAAGAACAAAAGAAGCACAAAAACATTTACAACAGAAAAGGGAACAATATCATCGTCAGGAAGAGAAGATAGAGGAAATGAAATGTACAATGCAACATACGGAAGAGGAAATCAAGCAATTGGAATATGTGCTGGAAGTAATGAAAAGCGCAGAAAAAGGCCGCAAGCGGAGAGTGATCACTCATGATAAGATAAAGGAGTACTTTGCTTCTTTCAGCCGTTTCTTCGACTTTCTGCAGCACCGCTTGAATCTGTTCGTGCATTATGAGTTGGCGTGTGAGATCATCTTTGCGCGCTACCGGTTCCGAAGCAGGTCGCGCACTCCCGGAAGGGAATATCTCAGTTTCGCTACCGTACTGACTTACTTTAAAAATGAAAGGAGTATGGTGAGCTGATAGTACGAATAAAATAGAAATCTAAAGATAAAAGCATGAAAAACAAATGTTTTAGGAACAGAAATGACTAAATTGATATTTTTTCCTTATTTTTGTATGTCCATTTTTGAATGATATGATACAGATAATACAATTAAAAGGAAAAGACAAACGTTTATATCGGCTGCTGGCACCTCTGGTTATGGATCCTGACGTGATACGTGCCAACAACAATTATCCGTTCAAAACGAGTGAAGACTACGTCTGGTATATTGCGGTCGATGGAAAAGAAGTGAAGGGATTTATCCCGGTGGAACAGAAAAGCAAGAAAAAGGCTGTAATAAACAATTACTATATAGGAGCTGAAAATACGGAGCGGGAAGAGATCTTATCCGATCTGCTGCCTGCTATAATAAAAGATTTCGGTCCTGAGAGCTGGCTGCTTCATTCCATCACACTTGTACAAGACAAAGAAATATTCGAAAAGTTCGATTTTACATCCATGGATAAGAAATGGACACGTTACGTTAAAATGTATAGATAGGAGGCTTATGGGGAAAAAAGTTGCAGGCGCTAAAAATGTATATGAGCTGGCACAAGAACGATTGAAAGTAATATTTAGCGAGTTTGATAATATATATGTATCATTTTCCGGAGGTAAGGATAGTGGGGTATTGCTGAATATGTGTATTGATTATATCCGGAAAAATAATTTGAAAATACGTTTGGGGGTCTTCCACATGGATTACGAGATCCAGTATAAGATGACCATCGACTATGTAGACCGGATACTGGAGGCCAATAAGGATATTCTGGATGTTTACCGAGTATGCATTCCTTTCCGGGTGTCGACCTGCACATCTATGTATCAGTCTTTCTGGCGTCCGTGGGAGGACAGCAAGAAGAATATATGGGTACGCTCCATGCCCAAGAAGGCGATGACAAAGGAGGATTTCCCTTTTTATAATACGTCAATGTGGGATTACGAGTTCCAGATGCGTTTTGCGCAATGGCTGCATAATAAGAAGGACGCGGTGCGCACCTGCTGCCTGATCGGAATCCGTACCCAAGAGAGTTTCAACCGCTGGAGATGCATCTACATGAGCCGCAAATTCCAGATGTATCATAAGTATAAATGGACTTCAAAAGTAGGTAACGATATTTACAACGCGTATCCTATTTATGACTGGAAGACGACGGATGTATGGACGGCCAACGGAAAGTTCCAATGGGATTACAATACGCTGTATGATCTGTATTATCGGGCAGGTGTCAATCTGGAGCGCCAGCGCGTGGCGAGTCCTTTCATTAATGAGGCACAGGAGAGCCTGCAACTCTACCGGGTGCTCGATCCCAACACTTGGGGCAAGATGGTCGGGCGGGTGAACGGAGTCAACTTCACCGGTATGTATGGCGGTACCCACGCTATGGGATGGCAGTCGGTGAAACTTCCTGAAGGATACACATGGCGGGAGTTTATGTATTTCCTTCTGTCCACGTTGCCGGAGCGGGCACGGAAGAATTATCTCCGGAAACTGTCGGTAAGTGTGAATTTCTGGCGGACGAAAGGAGGCTGCCTGAGCGACTCGACCATCCAGAAACTGATTGACGCCAAAGTGCCGATTGTCGTGATGGACAACAGCAACTATAAAACGTTGAAGAAACCCGTGCGCATGGAATATCAGGATGACATCGACATCCCGGAATTCAAGGAGATACCTACCTACAAGCGGATGTGCATCTGCATCCTGAAGAACGACCATGCCTGCAAATACATGGGATTCTCGCCTACAAAGGAGGAAATGAGCAAAAGAAGTCAAATAATGGAACAATATAGAATCATAGTATCATGAGTGTAGATAAAAGCCCTGTTTATGAGGTAAAGGCGGTGCCTGTGGAAAAAGTGTATGCCAACGATTATAACCCGAATGTGGTGGCTCCGCCTGAAATGAAGTTGCTCGAACTGTCTATCTGGGAGGATGGATTTACGATGCCCTGCGTATGTTATTATGATAAGGAGGCCGACCGCTATATCCTGGTGGACGGTTACCACCGCTATACGGTACTGAAGACATCGAAACGGATTTACAAACGCGAGAACGGGCTGCTTCCGATTGTCGTGATAGACAAGGACCTGTCCAACCGTATGAGCTCGACCATCCGCCACAACCGTGCGAGAGGTATGCACAACATCGAATTGATGTGCAACATTGTTGCCGAACTTGACAAGGCGGGGATGTCGGATCAGTGGATTATGAAGAATATCGGTATGGACCGAGACGAATTGTTGCGTTTGAAACAAATTTCCGGGCTTGCCGACCTGTTTGCCAATCATGAGTTCAGTATTCCGGACGAAGTTGCCCCGACGGAAACGGAGCGTAAAGTGTTGTAATCAGGCAATTAGATATGTATGCTATTGTTAATTTGTCTTTTTTAGAAAATAACCTTTCTGAAAATTGTATATATTAATCAAATCGGTTACATTTGTAACCATAAACAAAACAGAGACAGCATCTATATTAGTAAACAATAGAATACATAAAATGAAAAGAATTCTGGTAAGTGGAGGGGCCGGCTTTATTGGTTCTCATCTTTGTACGCGGCTAATAAACAACGGTCACGAAGTGATATGCCTGGATAATTTTTTTACGGGGTCGAAAGACAACATCGCTCATCTGATGGGCAATCACCATTTTGAAGTAGTGCGGCATGATGTCACTTACCCATATTCTGCAGAGGTGGATGAAATATACAATTTGGCTTGTCCCGCGTCTCCCATTCATTATCAGCATGACCCTATACAAACGGCCAAGACGTCGGTGATGGGGGCTATCAATATGCTGGGATTGGCGATGAGACTGGATGCAAAGGTGTTGCAGGCTTCTACGAGCGAGGTGTACGGTGACCCGATTGTGCATCCGCAGCCGGAGTATTATTGGGGGAACGTAAATCCTGTGGGGTACCGTTCCTGCTACGATGAGGGGAAACGCTGTGCGGAGACATTGTTTATGGATTATCATCGACAGAATGATGTACGTGTGAAGATTATCCGCATATTCAATACGTATGGTCCGCGTATGCTGCCGAACGATGGGAGGGTAGTTTCAAACTTCGTTCTGCAGGCATTGAACAATGAAGACATCACGATATATGGAGATGGAAAGCAGACGCGCAGTTTCCAATATATCGATGATCTGATAGAGGGAATGATAAGGATGATGGAGACGGAGGACGATTTTACCGGTCCTGTGAATCTCGGCAATCCGAATGAGTTCTCGATACAGGAGTTGGCGAAAAAGATAATCGCCATGACGGGTTCTTCTTCGAAGATAGTGTTCAAGTCATTGCCGAACGATGATCCCAAGCAACGACAGCCGGATATAACGCTGGCAAGGAAAAAACTCGGTTGGGAGCCTACCATCGAACTGGAAGATGGGCTGAGCCGCATGATTGAGTATTTTAAGGGATCTAAAACGAATAAATAAGGTGATAATTATGAATGTAAAAATTAATCCTTCCGAATATAAAGTCCTCATTGTGGACGATGTCATTTCAAATGTACTATTATTGAAGGTGCTATTGAACAATGAGAAATTTCAGATTGTAACCGCCAGCAACGGTACGGAGGCTTTGGCGCAGGTGAAGAAAGAAAAACCGGATCTTGTGCTGTTGGATGTCATGATGCCGGACATCAGTGGATTTGACGTGGCGAAGCAGATGAAAGCTGATCCCGAAATGTCTGATATTCCTATCATTTTCCTGACTGCGCTGAATAGCACGGCGGATATAGTGAAGGGATTCCAGGTGGGAGGTAATGACTTTATTTCCAAGCCGTTCAATAAGGAGGAACTGATCATCCGGGTGACGCACCAGATTTCGCTGGTTGCCGCCAAACGGATCATTGTGGCGCAGACGGAGGAGTTGCGTAAGACGATCATGGGGCGTGACAAACTGTATTCTGTGATTGCGCACGACTTGCGTTCGCCGATGGGTTCTATCAAGATGGTGTTGAATATGCTGATTCTGAATCTGCCCAGCGAGACAATCGGTGAGGAGATGTATGAGTTGCTGACAATGGCGAACCAGACCACTGAGGATGTGTTCTCACTGCTCGATAATTTGCTGAAATGGACGAAAAGCCAGATCGGTAAGTTGAAGGTGGTTTATCAGGAGCTCAATATGGTGGAAGTCGTAGAGGGTGTAAGTGAGATCTTTACGATGGTGGCCGGTCTGAAGAACATTAAAATTGTGCAGGATATGCCTGTGGTGCCCGTGGTTGTCCGTGCGGATATAGATATGCTTAAGACGGTGATCCGTAACCTGATAAGTAATGCAATCAAGTTTAGCAATGAGGGCTCGGAAGTGCTGGTGTCACTGACTGAGGAGGACGGTATGGCTATCGTCAGCGTGAAGGATAGTGGCTGCGGCATCGATGAGGAGAACCAAAAGAAACTGCTGCATACGGATACGCATTTCAGTACCTTCGGCACTAACAACGAGGAAGGTTCGGGACTGGGATTGCTGCTGTGCCAGGATTTCATCGTCAAGAATGGAGGCAAACTCTGGTTTACTTCGAAGAAGGGAGAGGGATCTACATTCAGTTTCTCGGTGCCGCTGCTGGAGAAGTAAGTGTTATAATTATACATACTAAAAATAATAAACAGGGCATAATTTGCATAGATATGTAAATCATGCCCTGTTTTATTGGTATATTCTACTTTCGTCTATCGCTTACAGATTGCCTTGAAGTCGCAATACGCACATTTCTTTATGTCCTCTGTCTGCGTGAAAAGTTCTTTCTCGTCAAATATTTCTTCTAATAAAGCTTGCAGACGTTCACGGAACTCGTCTTCAAAGAAAGCGAAGTTGTTCACCGGTATCTTCGGTTTGCGGGGTTCTCCCATTTCAATGACAGGCGAATAGCTCTCTGAGGCGGCACGATGAATATAAAGCAAGGCGGGAGCTACCATTAAAGGCTGTTTCCGGCTCATGATGGCGGCATACAGGAACGTCTGGAAGATATAATTGGGACGCGTTTCCGAAGGAGTGAACAGTTGCTCGATATTGGCAGGAATCTTCGGGCTTCCTCCTGTTTTATAGTCTACGATACGTAATGTACCTTCTTTGGCGTCCATGCGGTCGATTGTTCCACCGAGACGGAGCGTTAAAGGGCCTAAGGCAGTCTGTATGGTTATCTTCTCCGATACCTTTTTCTCCATAGCGACCATCTCGAAAGGAGTGTATTGGAGGTCGTTACGAAGCAACTGTTTCAAGTAAGAAACGATTACTTTGGAATTGATGAGCTGCACACCGTTGTATTCGGGCTTCTCTTCCGGTGCGACTTTGAACAGTTCCTGCTTGAAGGCTTGGTCTACATAACCTTGCAGCTTTATTTCGTCACGCAGCAGACGTTCCAAGTCCTCTCTCTGAATCATTTTTCCATTGGCTGTCAGGTCAGTGTAAGCCAGTTGGGCGGAGAGGTGGAAGATCGTTCCGAACAGGGCGGAATCGATTTCCGCACTTACTTCATCCGGCGTTTTCAGTCCGGCAACGTATCGGTAATAGAACCTCAGCCGACAATCAAGATAAGTGTTGAGGGCAGAAGGAGAAAGGATGACGGATTCGGGCTGGGCAGTATCGTAGGCACGGTAAAGCCGTCTCAGTATTTCCGGAGTTTTTTCTATTTGTATCTCCAGCGTGTTTTGCGGAGATTGTCCGGCTTCCAGATACTCGCGGGTAATCTCGTGCGGACCTTCCACCAGCAGTTGCAGCATGAAACGGGACTCTTCGCCACGATTCAGTCCGTCCGAAGAGGTGTTGTAGAGCAGCGTGATATTCTCTGCCCGTTGAATCAGACGGTAGAAGTAGTAAGCGTATACTGCGTTTTTATGTTCGATGGTCGTCATACCGAAGGCTTTGCGGAGGTTGTAGGGGATGAAGGAAGACTCTCCACCGGCTTTCGGAAGTTGCCCCTCGTTGAGCGACAACATGATAAGATTGCGGAAATCGAGGTTACGTGTCTCCAACACTCCCATGATTTGCAGTCCGATAGCCGGTTCTCCGTGGAAGGGGATATTGGAAGCGGTCAGCACTTTAGTAATAAGACGTTTCAGGGTATCGGTACGCACGCTTAATTCTCCGCTTTCTATCAGGCTGTATAATCTATTTATTTTCAGGTGACTCTGGAAGATGGATTCCCGATATAGCTGGTTGAAAATATCGTCATATTCCCCTTCTTTGCGATAGAGGATGGATATGCTTTTGATTAATCGGAGCAGGTAGTCGCATAACTCCCTGATATTGCTTTGCGGAGTGAAAAGGATAGTCAGAAAATCATCTTTTTTCAGTTCCGACGGGAGCGGATAGAAACGGTTGGTCTTTGTCAGCTCGCGTTCCAGGCGGGTGGCATGATCCGATAGTTGCCGGGTGTAGGGGTGTTTTAATATTTTTGATACGGCTTCGTAGGTGAAACGTCCGGTATCCGGTCGATAGCCGTTGGTCTGTAATTCCATAGCTGCGTTGATGAAGCTGTACACCGGAGTTTGTGCCAATGGGAATCCCATAGTGATATTTACGTTTTGCACATCCTGTGGGATGGAGTGAAGCACGGGGAGGAGCAGGGCTTCGTTGCAGAGCACGATGGCGTTTTCCTTTTCGCTGACTATCTGCGTTGTGTGAGTCTGGGTTGCTTTTACCCATTCGGGCAGGAAGCGGGCTTGTGCATTTTCGGTGGAAGCGGAGATATAACGTATCTTTTTCGGCTTCCGGAAGATGTCGAAATAACTTTCCGGCAGTTCGTTGGGGAAGTCGATGAGGTTGCGTTTGATAAATTCTCCGGCTTCGTGCTTGGAGATTCGTTGGGTATAGAAGAGGTCGTAATCCCAATAAAACATGGCTTTCCCGGCTTTTTGCAGCTTTTGGAAGAATTCTTTCTCTACTTTGTTCAGTACGTTGAAACCGACGAATACGTATTTATCGTATTTGAGCCGGTCGGTATCGAGTTGTTCGATAACGTTCCGGTAGAGCATACCTTCGTAGGCAATGCCCAGTTCGGCAAGCTTCTCCCGATAACGATGATAGATAATACCCAGTTTGTCCCAGAGGGATATGAATTTTTCCTTGAGTTCGGTACGCCGTTCGATGGAGAAGTTCTGAAAGAATTGCCGGATAGCTTCTTCCTGTTCTTCATCGAGGAATTCGTAGTCGTCCATCAGGTTCTTCAGGTCTTGCAGATTGCTGAACAGTTTGTCTGCATCCACCATATTTTTGTCTACGTCGTCGAAATCGCTAATCAGCAGTTCACCCCAGAAGTAGAAATCGTCCAGCGTCTCCCGACTTTCGGTTTCTTCTTTGAATACTTTATAAAGCTCACAGACCAAACGGATCGGATCCCCTGCCTTTTGTACGGATAGTTTCTGCAACAGGTCACTGATACTCATGGCGGCAGGCGACCAGATAGGTTGGTCGGATTCTTCTGCCAGGTATTCGTTAAAAAACAGGTTAGCGCGTTTGTTGGGGAAAACGAGCACGGTGCGCGACAGGTCGTTTCCTATTTTCGTATATAAGTCATGGGCGACTAGTTGGAGAAATGGTTGCATATCGGATAATCATTTTTAGTCTGTGACAAAGATACGATATAGAAGTGAAAGAATAAGCGGAATATAGGAAATTAGCTTCTTTAAGATATCTCGATCTGCAGAAAGTTGCTTAATTGATCAACTTTTGCTATCTTTGCCGTATGAATAGAAAAGTAATAGCATACGAAAACTACTATAAAGATTTTTTTGACACCTTAGATAAAGGTACACAAGAAAAAGTCTTGTATGGCTTGCTCTTATTAAAGACTCAAGATAAACTGCCTGCAAAGTATGTGAAATTTCTCAAAGATGGTTTATATGAGTTAAGAATAGAATGGCAAGGTAATATTTATCGGATTTTCTTTTGTTATGATGAAGGACGCATTGTTATATTATTCAATGGTTTTCAAAAGAAAACGCAGAAAACTCCCGATAGAGAAATTGATAAAGCATTAAAACTAAAGAAAGAATATTATGAGCGAAAAAGAACTGAAGATGTTTGATGTCGATGCACAGTTGGACGCTGTGTTTGGCAAAGAAGGAACTCCGGAGCGTAAGGCTGCCGAAGATAGAGCCAATGCTTTCTTTACCGGGCAGATAATTGAAGAGGCTAGGAAGAAAGCTAAAATGACACAAGAGGAACTTGCTAAAAAGATTGGGACAAACAAATCTTATATTTCCCGTGTTGAAACAGGAAAAACAGAGCCTAAAGTCTCTACTTTTTATCGTATTGCTTCAGCCTTAGGTATGACGGTTGAATTGACCCCTGCTATGTGAAAGCTAAGATAAAATAATATGAATTTTCCTAATGTCTTTACTAATGAGGGGATGTCATAATGAATAATAAAACGCAGATTAACGCAAATCATCGCAGAAGTTTTTATAAGTCGTAACTGAAATAATCTGCGATAATTTCAGTTAATCCTGCGTTTTTCCCCCTTCTATACTTTTTCTATCCTCTCCTCATCCACATACCACAGATAACCGGTAATATTCTCGTACCCCATCTTAGAAAGTAACTGCATATATCCCTTCACCTGCTTGTTATATTTAGGATTCTCCTTGCCAAACTTAAAGTCTACTACAACCACCTGATTCTCTTTCATCATCACACGGTCCGGACGGCGGGTTTGCAGCACACCTTTCTCCTTGTAGATGATGGCACATTCGCTGAATAACGTCCATTCTCCTGAGTACCAATCCTGTATTTCGGGGGAAGAGAAAGCCTTTTGCACCACTTCGCGCACCATTCCCTCTTTTTCATCATCCCGGATAACCCCTTCAAAGACAAGGCGGTCGATAGCGGAATCGATGTCTTCTTCCGTCTCAATGGCGGAAAATAAGGTATGCAACAAACGGCCGCGATTGATAAAACGATCGTCGGAATCTTCCTCCTCAATGCCCTGAATAAAGTCCGCAGAACGGTTGGATTGGCGGAACTCGATGTCGTGCCGCATGGATTCCATACGGATAGGACGTTTCTCCGGTTTTTGAGTAAGTTTGTTGGTCGAAGTCTTGGCCTTTTCTTCTTCCGAAGAACAAAGTTCACCCTGCTCGTAACACTCTTCGTCCCATTCTATATCCTCTTTCAGCGCCACTACCGGAAGAACATTCGCCAATACTTCCGACATTGTACCCTTTTGGCCTTTCTTGCTCCAGATGATGAGATTCTTTCCTGCACGGGTGAAGGCAACATAGAGCAGATTCAGGTTATCCACCCAAAGTTGCAGGCGTTCGTTCAAGTAATCATCCCCGTAGATAGATTCCGCCATTTGTGTGGAGTAATTAATGGGAAGGATATCCAGCCCATCGAACGGAGCCACCTGCGGGGTACACCACACAAGCTGACCGTTCGTCTCGTTCTCCAATTTCCAGTCGCAGAAAGGAAGAAGTACCGTATGGAACTCCAGTCCTTTGGATTTGTGTATGGAGAAGATGCGGATACCCTCCACCTCACCGCTTGGAATCGTCTTGCTGCACAACGTTTCGTCCCAATAGCGGATGAATCCGTCGAGCTCGGAAGAGTTACTTTGCAGATAATCCGTCACTGCATCGAAAAAGGCGAACAGGTAAGCGTCCTGATCGCTGATGCGGTTCATCTCGAAGATACTGAAAAGTTCCTCCAAAAGTTCGTAGAGAGGCATTAACCGCAGTTCTTCCAGCTTCTCAAGGAATGCGGCAGGAAGATAATTCTCTACGGGAAGAAGTAGGAGCGTGTTCCAGTCCAGTCCTTTCCGCAGTACTTCGTTCTGATAAGCCACAGCAAGTTGGGCACGCGCTATCTTGTTGTTCCCGTCGGAGAGATAACGCAAGGCGTCCAACATCATGCAGATAGCGAGCGAGGCGTCAAGGCGGAAAGCTTCGTCCGACACGATCTTATAATGCAGCTCCTTGTCAAAGTAATCGGCAATGCGGGGAATGTTCTTATTCTTCCGCACGAGAATCGCTATATCATTCAGCCGTACGCCGGAGGAGAGAAGACGGTTCACCTCTTCACCTAAGCTGATCAATGTCTGTTCGGTATAGTCATGTTCCTCATCGGGTTCGAGGAACGAAACCTTCACGTAACCCTTTTCTATTTTCTTGGAAGATTCCTGCACGACATCAGCGTAGGCTTTCTGCAAATCCTTGCAGTCTTCGCCCAACTGACTGCGGTATATCCCGTTCAGATAATCGGCGGCGGCAGTAAAAACACGGTTGTTGAAACGGATGATATTGGTTTCGCTCCGCCGGTTGGTAGCCAATGTCCTTACATGGATGGGGAAATGCTCAATGCGGTCGTTCAGACTATTCAGAATCCCCCAGTCACCATTCCGCCAACGGTAAATGGACTGTTTGACATCTCCCACAATCAAGCTGTCCGCTCCTTGCGAAAGCCCTTCGAGCAAAAGCAGTTTGAAATTCCCCCATTGCATTCGGCTGGTATCCTGAAACTCGTCTATCATCACGTTGCGGATATTGGTTCCTATCTTTTCGAATACAAAAGAGGAATCACCGTCTTTCACCAATTGATGAAGCAGGGCATTGGTGTCCGACAATAAGAAACGGTTGTTATCGTGGTTCAGTTGGCGCACTTCCTCGTCGATATTGGCAAGAAGCTGCACTTTATTGAGATGTTGCAGAGACAGTCGGCAACTGTTCAGCAACAGGTTATTTTTTGAACGGAGCTTTTCCGCATCCTCCAGGATATGTATCAGACTGGAATCTGCCAAAGCGATGATGTCCGCGTAACGGGAAGAACTTTTTGCCGCCCAGTTCTTTGCATCTTCCAGACACTTCTCCACAGTCGCATTGCGGATATCGTTTCCTAAGATACCATTATTCAGTTTACGGAAATAACTGCCGATTCCGCGTGAACCGTTTTTCAGATCGTCGGCGGTTAGCGCATGGCCTTCCAATTCCTCCTCAAAATGATCATAGAAACCTTTCATTTCTTCCAGCACTTCGGCTTCCAGCTCTTTCAGTTGCTTACGGTATTCCTTGATGGTGTCCGGATTGCGCAACCGCTTCCGAAGTCCTTCTCCTTTTTCAATATAGCCCTCGTCAAAGATATTGCGACCGAAACTTTTCACCTCATCCGATACATTCCAACGCTTGTCGTCGGCAATCCGTTCGTTGATATAGTCCAGCAGCCACGCGAGGACAGGAGAGGTGGGACCGAGTTTCTCAATCATGCTGTCTACCGCATCGCTGAGTACTTCGGTATTGTTCAGCTCGATATTCAGATTCGGGCTGAGTTCCAGTTCCCGCGCCAGGTTACGCATGACGGATTGGAAGAACGAGTCGATGGTTTCCACCCGGAAACGGCTGTAATCGTGCAACATATAGCCGAGAGCGACTCCCGCCGCTTCCCGTATTTCCTGCTCCGCCCTTCCGGTTTCTTTTTTTATCCGGTCGAGATAGGCTTGGGAATCTCTGTCACCTATCTGAATGCCATATAGCTGGCTGAGAATACGCTCTTTCATTTCAGCCGTTGCCTTATTGGTAAAGGTAACGGCCAGAATCTGACGGTAGGCACGCGGATTGAGGATTAATAATTTAATGTATTCCACTGCAAGGGTAAACGTTTTACCCGAACCGGCGGAAGCCTTATATACTAAAAGTTCACTCATGCTTATTGTAAATCTGTTAATAGAATTTTTTCATAAAGTCCGGTCCGAAATAGAATAGGAATAAATGTAAGGCAAAAATAGTCAAAAGAAGTAGAGAAAAGAAATAAAAACACGAGATTTTTTTAGGAGGAGTAATCTTACATCGTGAAAAGATTAAGTGAGCGCACGGTTGAAATGATAATAAATGAAAAAAACAAAGGGAAGACGTTAGTAGTTTCCTCCCTTTAGTTGTACTATATATAGATTGGTCAGAAAAATGAGTTTATTCATCTATATACTATGATTTATGCAACAGAATAAAACTGCTTCTCAACGAAAGACTATTAACCCGGCTTGCTGGGTTCCCACTGCTTACTTTGCAATGGGACTTCCCTTTATTGCCATTAATCTGGTTTCCGTATTTATGTTTAAGGATCTGGGAGTGTCGGATACACAAATCGCATTCTGGACTTCCCTTATTATGATGCCTTGGACGCTGAAATTCTTGTGGAGCCCTTTTCTTGAGATGTTCCGGACAAAGAAATTCTTCGTACTGGTGACCGAATTGTTGAGCGGAGTGTTGTTTGGAGTGGTGGCTTTTTCTTTATTCTTCGACTATTTCTTCGCTATCAGTATTTCGACGATGGCGGTGATTGCTTTTAGCGGCGCGACACATGATATTGCTTGCGACGGTGTATATATGGCGGAACTGAACAAAGAGGATCAGGCGAAATATATCGGTGTGCAAGGTGCTTTCTATAATGTAGCCAAACTGGTAGCTAACGGTGGACTGGTCGCTATGGCAGGTGCATTGGCGGAACATTTCGGGGCGATAGAGGGAGCTTCAATCGATGCCAATAAAGGTGCGTATTCGTCTGCATGGATGATTATTTTCGCAGTAATCGCAGTGATAATGGTATTGATAGGTATCTATCATATAAAGGTACTGCCTTCTACACAGATTCCCTCAACAACGAAAAAAACGACTTCGGAAGTGGGACGGGAATTGGTAGGTGTGATTGCTAATTTCTTTACTAAAAAGCATATTCTTTATTATATCTGTTTCATCATCCTCTACCGTTTGGCGGAAGGATTCATAATGAAGATTGCTCCGCTGTTTCTGCGTGCGTCGAGAGAAGCGGGCGGGTTGGGACTGTCTTTGAAGGAGATTGGTACATTGAACGGAATTTTTGGTTCTGCCGCTTTCGTGTTAGGTTCACTGTTGGCAGGTATTTATGTATCTAAGTTCGGATTGAAGAAGACTTTGTTCACTCTCTGCTGCATCTTCAATCTTCCGTTTGTGGCTTATACTTTCCTTGCGGTGGTGCAGCCTACCGATGTGTATCTGATAGGAACGTGCATTACGATGGAGTATTTTGGCTATGGCTTCGGGTTTGTCGGATTGACGTTGTTTATGATGCAACAGATTGCTCCGGGAAAACACCAGATGTCGCATTATGCTTTTGCATCAGGAATCATGAATCTGGGAGTCATGCTCCCGGGAATGGTTAGCGGGTATTTCAGTGACCTGCTGGGCTACCGGAACTTCTTTATTTATGTTCTGATAGCAACTATACCGGCTTTTCTGATTACTTATTTCATACCGTTTACGTATGACGATTCAAAAAAATAACAATATAAACAATCAAAGATCATGAATAAAATTCAAATTCCTTGGGAAGATCGTCCTGTCGGATGTACGGACGTTATGTGGCGTTACTCACAAAATCCAGTTATCGGACGTTATCATATTCCTTCATCTAATAGTATTTTCAATAGTGCTGTTGTTCCTTTTGAGGATGGTTTTGCAGGCGTATTCCGTTGTGATAACAAAGCTGTACAGATGAATATCTTTGCAGGTTTTAGTAAGGACGGAATTCATTGGGATATCAATCATGAACCTATTCAGTTTAAAGCCGGCAACACGGAGATGATCGAATCGGAATATAAATATGACCCCCGTGTGACGTGGATTGAAGACCGTTATTGGGTGACTTGGTGCAACGGTTATCATGGTCCTACCATTGGCATTGCTTATACTTTCGACTTTAAGGAGTTCTTCCAATGCGAAAATGCTTTCCTGCCTTTCAACCGTAACGGTGTGCTTTTCCCGCAGAAGATAGACGGTAAATATGCCATGCTGAGTCGTCCCAGTGATAACGGGCATACTCCGTTCGGTGATATATATATCAGTTATAGCCCGGATATGAAGTACTGGGGAGAACATCGTTGCGTGATGAAAGTGACTCCTTTCCCGGAAAGCGCCTGGCAGTGTACGAAGATTGGTGCAGGTTCAGTTCCTTTCCTTACAGATGAAGGCTGGTTGCTGTTCTATCACGGTGTGATTACTACCTGCAACGGTTTCCGCTATGCAATGGGAGCTGCCATACTCGATAAGGATCATCCGGAAAAAGTGCTGTATCGTACCCGCGAATATTTGTTAGGTCCGGCTGCCCCGTACGAACTGCAGGGAGATGTGCCGAATGTAGTATTCCCTTGTGCCGCATTGCAGGATGGAGAACGTGTAGCTGTTTATTATGGCGCCGCCGACACTGTTGTGGGTATGGCCTTCGGATATATTAAAGAGATTATCGACTTTACTAAACGGACAAGTATCATTTAATAAAGCCATGAAACGTATTCTATTAACTTACACACTTGCTTTCGCCCTTCTTCCCGTATATGCGGGGGAGGGTGGAAGCCCCCCCGCTGATAAGAGTCTTCCGGTTGATTACGTAGATCCTTTTATCGGAACGACCAATTTCGGCACGACCAATCCCGGAGCGGTGTGTCCGAACGGAATGATGTCCGTAGTTCCTTTTAATGTGATGGGCTCTTCGGAAAACACGTATGATAAAGATGCACGATGGTGGTCTACTCCATACGAATATACCAATTGTTTCTTTACAGGATATGCTCATGTCAATCTGAGCGGAGTAGGTTGTCCGGAATTGGGGTCTTTACTTTTAATGCCCACTACCGGAGAGCTGAATGTGGATTATAAAGAATACGGAAGTAAATATAAGGATGAGCAGGCTTCACCGGGTTATTATTCCAATTATCTGACAAAATATAACGTCAAGACAGAGGTTTCCGCTACTCCACGTACAAGTATCGCCCGTTTTACTTTTCCAAAAGGCAAAAGCCATATATTGCTGAATTTAGGAGAGGGACTGACGAACGAAAGTGGTGCTATGCTCCGCCGTGTCAGTGATTGCGAGGTGGAAGGCATGAAACTGCTCGGTACGTTCTGTTATAATCCTCAAGCTGTTTTCCCTATTTACTTTGTGATGCGGGTTAAAAAGGTTCCTTCTGTAACCGGCTACTGGAAGAAGCAACGTCCGATGACGGGTGTGGAAGCCGAATGGGATGCGGATCAGGGGAAGTATAAACTCTATACCCGCTATGGAAAAGAAATAGCCGGTGATGATATCGGGACTTATTTTTCTTTTGAAACGGAAGAGGGAGAACAGGTGGAAGTGCAGATGGGAGTTTCCTTTGTGAGCATTGAAAATGCCCGGTTGAACCTGAACCGTGAACAGGAAGGAAAGAATTTTGAGCAGATTCTTGCCGAAGCGCATACTAAATGGAATGACGACTTGTCACGTATCACTGTAGAGGGCGGAACGGATGCGCAGAAGACTGTGTTTTATACGGCACTCTATCATCTGCTGATTCATCCTAATATCTTGCAGGATGCCAACGGAGAATATCCGGCAATGGAAAGCGATAAGATTATGACGACAAAGGGAGACCGCTATACAGTATTTTCTCTTTGGGATACGTATCGCAATGTTCACCAATTGTTGACACTGGTTTATCCGGAACGCCAGATGGAGATGGTACGCACCATGTTGGATATGTATCGTGAACATGGGTGGTTGCCGAAATGGGAATTGTATGGGAGAGAGACATTGACAATGGAAGGCGACCCAAGCATTCCGGTGATTGTAGATACATGGATGAAGGGTTTGCGTGACTTTGATGTGGAGCTGGCATACGAAGCGATGTACAAATCGGCTACACTGCCGGGAGCGGACAATCTGATGCGTCCTGACAATGACGATTATCTGTCGAAAGGATACGTGCCCCTCCGCGAACAGTATGACAATTCGGTATCTCACGCTTTGGAGTATTATATTGCAGATTTTGCACTTTCCCGTTTTGCAGAGGCTTTGGGTAAGAAAAAGGATGCGGAACTGTTCTATAAGCGGTCTTTAGGGTATAAACATTATTATAGCAAGGAGTTCGGAACGTTCCGTCCGATATTGCCTGACGGTACTTTTTATAGTCCGTTTAATCCGAGACAGGGAGAGAACTTCGAGCCGAATCCCGGTTTTCATGAAGGCAGCTCCTGGAATTATACATTTTATGTGCCGCATGATGTATATGGACTGGCAAAGTTGATGGGGGGCAAGAAACGTTTCATTGACAAGTTGCAGATGGTGTTTGATGAAGGACTTTATGATCCTGCCAACGAACCGGATATTGCATATCCTTATTTGTTCTCTTATTTTAAAGGAGAGGAATGGCGCACGCAGAAAGAAACGCAACGGTTGTTGGATAAGTATTTTACAACGAAGCCGGATGGTATCCCCGGAAATGATGATACGGGAACGATGTCTTCATGGGCTATTTTCAATATGATAGGTTTCTATCCGGATTGTCCGGGATTGCCGGAATATACATTGACGACTCCGGTATTCGACAAGGTGACTATTCGCCTGGATCCGAAATGGTATAAAGAAAAGGAATTAGTGATTGAAAGTAATCGCGCCCAACCGGGAACTCTTTATATCAATAAGGTGTTACTGAATGGAAAGAAATTCAATAAATATCGTATCACACATGATGAACTTGTTCATGGTCAACACATATATTTTGATTTGAAATGACGCACAGTGTTTCATAGGTATCGTTTTTGGGTTGACAGGGCTGTCGGACATTTCAGGGTCCGGCAGCCCATTTTTCTTCTCATTCTTTTCTCTTCTTCTCTCTTTCCTTCTTTTATTTTCTTCTTTGTGTTATAAGCGATTACAAAATTCTCTTTCATTCGTCTAGTACATAAATCGTGTATAAAATAGAATGATAATGAAAAGGAATTTGTTGAAGTGTATCCTATGGGTATTACTGCTTGCCGGATGTTTCCCTCTATTGGCCGTTGCCGGAGCGCAACAAAAAGAACAGCGTTATAAGATTGCCGTATGCGACTGGATGATTCTGAAACGTCAGAAAATCGGTTCTTTTCAATTGGTGCATGAATTGAAAGGGGATGGTGTGGAACTGGATATGGGCGGTCTTGGCAAAAGAGAAAGATTTGATAATAAGCTCCGTGAACCTCATTTCCAGCAACTGTTTCGGGAAACTGCACAGAAATTCCAAGTAGAAGTTTCATCTATTGCCATGTCCGGATTTTACGGGCAGTCTTTTTTAGAACGGACTAATTACAAAGAATTGGTCCGGGAATGTTTGGACGCCATGCAAGTGATGGGGGCTAAGGTCGCTTTTCTTCCATTAGGAGGTATTAAGGCCGGATGGGAGAATGAGCCGGAACTTAGAATGGCAGTAGTAAAACGTTTGAAAGAGGTAGGAGATATGGCAGCTTCCGAAGGTCTGGTCATCGGTATAGAAACTCAGCTTGATGCAAAAGGGGAGGTGAAACTGCTGAAAGAGATAAATTCTCCCGGCATCAAGATCTATTTCAAATTTCAGAATGCATTGGAGAATGGACGGGATTTGTGCAAAGAGCTTAAGATTCTGGGGAAAAAGAGAATTTGTCAGATTCATTGCACAGATACGGACGGAGTTACCCTGCCTTTCAACAAGCGGCTAGACATGAATAAGGTAAAAAAGACGCTCGATAAGATGGGATGGAGCGGATGGCTGGTTGTGGAACGCTCGCGAGATAAGGAGGATGTAAGGAATGTGAGGAAGAATTATGGAACGAATATCAAGTACTTAAAGAAGGTGTTTCAAGAGTGATAGGGTTGGGGAGATGTGTAGTCCTTAGTTTGAATGAAAAGATTTTTTCATTTTACTCTTTTTAAGTGATTACAACTTTCTTAGTTATACGTCTTAATATTGAATATCACTAGAATTAGAAGATATAATATATTATTTTTGTTTAAATTAAAATTTAATCTATGAAGAGTAAGATGAAGATTAAAATTAAATTAGTAGAGAGTCTATGGCTTCTGGCTATGGCTCTTTTCATTGTCTCTTGTGCGAAGGGTGTCGATGACAGTGAGACATTTTCTGGAGGTGTGACAAACGCACAGTTAGAATCACCGGAGGAAATAAACTTCGCAACGACAACGAATGCTGATGGTTCGGAAAATCTGAAGTTAAGTTGGTCGGTTGTTATGGGAGCTAGTGGTTATAAAGTGAATGTTCATAATATGAATGATCCTGTAAATCCGGTTGCAGTCGTGACGGATAGTATTATAGATGGTTCTTCTATGTCATTTGCGAAGTTGGAGGATACGAATTACCATATAAGTGTGCTGGCTCTTGGTAATGAAAAGTTGAATAATACAGATGCACAGACGGCTACGGAAAAAGATTACAAAGCTTTTGAGGCAGTAGCAACGATTCATGAAGGTGAAAGCCTTGCAGAATATGTCAATAATGATATGCCGGATTTTGCCCAAAATCTGGAACAATGTATTGTGCTGGAATCTGGTGTTACATACCAACTGGATGCTATTGCCGATTTTGGAATGAATGCTGTGACATTGCGCGGAGATGTGGAAAATCGTCCGACAATTGTTATCGGAACGGATGGAGGATTGGTTACACAAGGGGGCTTGAAAATTAAGAATGTGAATATAGACTGTACAGGAATGAGTGCAAAAGGAGTCATTTCTTTGAGTAGCACTCCTAGCGAGGCTTTAACAACAACCTCTCTTGGATATCAAGGTGGGAGTCTTATGGCAGATTGTTATATTATTAATAATCCAATTATTCTTCAAGGATGTAATTTGAAGAATGTTAAAAACGGTATTCTTTATGATAATGGAAAAAAATGGGGAATAAGAGACTTTCGTATAATGAATAGTATTGTACAACTAAATAATAGTGGGTCTAATCCAATAATAAATGTAGCTGGGGGCGGAGGAGTAAAAGATCTGACAGTCAAGAATAGTACGATCTACAATTTGTCCACTAAAGCTAATGCTCCTTTCCTAAAGTATAGTAATTCGCAACCTAAGAAGATGTTTGGTGATAATGATCAGACAGGTAGTCTTACTATTGCAAATAATACTTTTAGTCGAGTAATGAGTTCATATAAGTTTGGAGACCGAATCCCCAATGCAAATACAATAACTGTGAACTTTAGTTATAACATCTTCTATGATGTATATCAAATGTATCAAGCTGTAGTTACTCAAGCGACAAGAACAACTATCGGTAACACTATTTTTGGAGTAACCAAAACAACACATGAAAATGATACAAATCGTACGGATTCTAACGGCAGACCTCTTGCAACTTTTGAAAACCCGAATTTTGCAGGCCCGATTGATTTAGAATTCGACTTTACCAAGACGAATGGTGGTGTTGATTTTACTCCTCGCGGTAATGTCGCTATTGAATATAAAGCCGGTGACCCGCGTTGGTATGAATAATGAAAATATAATACTTATAAAGATGAAACATAAGAATATGCTCAAATTATGTCTAAGTATGTTTCTGGCTTTTATGATGGCTTTGCCAACTTTGGCTCAGAATATAACATACAAAGGAGTTGTTGTAGATGAGAGCGGAGAACCTATCATCGGTGCTTCCGTAAAAGTAGCAGGCACAACAACAGGAACTATTACAGACTTGGATGGAAAGTTTCAAGTAGTTGTACCCTCTGGAAAGCAAGTTGAAGTATCCTATATCGGATATATTACGCAAGTCTTGACAAACTTCAAGCAAACAAAAATAATATTGAAAGAAGACTCAAAACAATTGGATGAGGTTGTGGTAGTAGGTTATGGTACACAAAAGAAAGCGCATTTGACCGCTGCTATCGCTACAGTACCGATAGATGAAATCCAAGATATTTCCAGTGGTAGTCTTGCCAACACGTTAAGTGGTCTCGTAAATGGTGTCAGCGTCAGTGGAGGTAATTCTCGTCCAGGAGAGAACGCTCGGATTAGTATCCGTCAGAATGATGTTTTAACTTCCATGAAGGCAACCAATGTAGAACCTTTGTACGTAATCGATGGCTATATTTATCCGACAGAGGTAAAGGTCGGAAGTACTACTGAAAATCTAGGAGCAACAGCTTTCAACAATTTGGATCCTTCTGTGATAGAGAGTATTTCAGTATTGAAAGATGCGGCAGCTGCTGTGTATGGAGCCCGTGCTGCAAATGGCGTTATATTGGTTACTACCAAGAAAGGGAAACTGGGAGCACCTAAAGTCTCATATAGTGGAACATTCGGTATTGCTAATGAAGTGTCACGTGCAAAGATGTTGAACGCATATCAGTATGGTCAACTTTGGAATGCAGTGCGTGCAGCCGACCCGACTGATTCTTCTATCAATTTACAGACAGATTTGTTTCAGGCTGATGAATTGTCTGCCATGAAAGGATTGAACTATGATTTGTTGGATAAATATTGGAAAACAGCATTGACTCAACAGCATAGTATAAATATAACCGGTGCAACGGAAAGAGCCAGCTACTTTGCAGGTATTTCTTATTACGATCAAGATGGTAACTTGGGTAATCTGGATTATAATCGTTGGAATTATCGTGCAGGCGTTGATGTTAAGATCAGCAAGTGGTTGAAAGCTAATTTGCAGGTTTCCGGAGATTACGGAAAGAAAAATACTCCTAACCTGAAAGTCGGAGGTTCTAATAGTGAAATGGATTATAATCTTTTATTGACTCATCCCCGTTATATACCGGAAGAGGTGAATGGAAATCCTATTGCCAGCTATGGTGTCAGCAACACTCAGATTAGTGATTCGCAAAACTATTCATTTTCCACCCTTCAAAACTTAGGTGATTATAATAAGACTATGACATCCAATATGAATATCAATGCCGGAATTGAATATGATTTTGGTTGGAATAAATGGCTTAAAGGGTTGAAACTGAAATTCTCTTACTCAAAAAGTATTAATAGCTCAAAGAATAATCAATATGGTTCTTCATATAAATTGTATTATTTAGCTAAGCGCTCAGGTAGTGGAGAACACCTATATACTCCTATTGCCGGTGCAGAAGATGCGTACGAAGCACTAATGAATGATAATAATTTTCTGTTGGCCAACAATGGAGCTGCTATCTATAACGGTGACACATCTTATTTGTCTCGCGATATGAACCGCACAGACAACTATCAGATGAACTTTATGGCAACTTACAACAGAAGTTTTGGAGATCATAATGTAGGCGCTTTGTTCTCTATTGAACGCTCTGAAGCAGAAAGTGAATATCTGAATGGTAGTGTAACCGATCCTTATGAGTTTACTACCGGTCAATCTAATTCCGTAGGCGCTAACAGTACAGCCGGTACAGTATTCACACGTGCTGAATCCGGAACATTATCTTATATTGGTCGTATAAATTACGCTTATGCGGACAAATATCTGTTGGAGTTCTTACTTCGTTCAGATGCTTCCACAAAATTTGCACCTGACAATTATTGGGGATTTTTCCCGTCAGTTTCAGCCGGTTGGGTTATCTCACAAGAGAATTGGTTTAAAAAGAATGTGAAATGGGTTGATTACTTGAAAGTACGCGCTTCTTTCGGTTTGACAGGGCGTGATAATACGGTGGCATGGCAATGGATGCAGAATTATTCGACAGATAAGGATAAAGGTCCTATCTTTGGCACCGGGACTACAGTCAATGCGGGTAGTCACATTACACTCAACAAGAATAATTCGGCAGTCAATCCGAATGCACATTGGGATAAATCTTACAAAGCAAACTTCGGACTTGATTTCAATGTCTTGAATAATCGTCTGACATTTAATCTTGACGGATATTATGAATGGAATCGTGAAATGTTGTTGCCGTATATAGCTTCTATTCCAGGGACCGTTGGTACACAGTCCGCTTATATGAATTACGGTGAACTGGACACTTATGGAGTTGAATTATCTATGACATGGAGAGATAAGATCGGAAAAGATTTTAAATATAAGATATCGGTAAATACCGGATATTCGGATAATAAAGTGTTAGTGAAAGACTGGGATAATCCTATGACTTTTAAGAGCATACGTGAAGGAGACCGATTAGATATCGGTACATGGGGTATGCAGTGTATAGGTATGTTCCGTAGTTATCAGGACATTGATGAATATTTCACGAAGAATAATATTACTTCCTATATGGGATTGAATAAAGACAATGTCAAGCCTGGTATGTTGATTTATAAAGATGTACGTGGAGCCTTGCAGACCGATGGTACGTATGCCGGACCTGACGGAATCGTAGATAAGGAAAATGACCAGGTAAGATTGTCTAACCGTAACAATCCTTATGGATTAACTACCAATTTAAGTGCAGAGTGGAAAGGAATCTCATTATCTGCCCAGATTAGTGCTAGTTGGGGAGGTTATAGTTTTGTACCGACTTCTGCTTTGAAGATTGGTAATATGGTAGGCTCCGGTTCGGGTTCATATACAGACTTGGAATATACCAGTATGCCTTCTTTCTGGAATACAGAGAATATGTTTGTATACAATGATGTGCTTGATGCATCGGGGAATGTTGTTGTAAAGGCTAACCGGAACGCTAAATATCCTAACTTAAGATGGAGCAGTGTTAATAGCGTTACGTCTACTTTCTGGAGAGTAAGCGGTACACGTGTCAGATTGAACCGTTTGACGATCGCTTATCGTATTCCGTCAAAATATACCAAAATGGTCGGTATTGAAAGCTGTCGTTTTAATATTACAGGTCAGAACTTGTTGAGCTTCTATAATCCTTATCCGGATAATTTCATCGATCCAATGACTTCTTATGGCAGCTATCCTACTTTGCGTAAGTTTACTATCGGTGTTAACGTAACATTCTAAATGAAAATGAAGATGAAAAGAAAAAATATAAAAACTTTAGGTATTGCCTTCATGGCAGCTGTTGCCTTTACGTCTTGCAGTGATCAGTTCTTGCAGGATAAAAAGAACTATGATAGTGCCAGTGCCGATTCATATAACTATTATAGTGGTGCATTAGCACGTGTGGCAGACATATATATGTGGTGCTTGCCCGACGCTACGGCAGAACCTAGTTGGAAATATAATAGTACAGGACTGGCAGATCTTCAATCTAAATCAACTGAAGAATATAGTGGTTTTGGAGCATTCGTGGATCCTGATGCGGAAATGACTTATCAATCCGGTAATAATCCGGTTCCTGATTATTTTCAGGGACAGACGGGGAATATCCAACAAATGGCATGGGGACGTATTCGCAACTGTAATGATGTGATTGCCGGAATAGAAGGCAGTACGCTCTCGCAGGAAGAAAAAAATGAATTGTTGGGACAAGTCTACTTCTTCCGTGCATGGTGTTATTATAATTTAGTGAAATGGTATGGTGGTGTGCCCATCATTAAAGAAGTTCAGGATATTGTTGCAGAATCAGTTGTTCCTCGTTCTTCGACAAAGGATTGTATTGAATTTATTTGCGATGATCTGAATAGATCAGCAACGTTACTTGCTCCGTTTACCGAGAACGGAGGATGGCCTGCTACGGAATTCGGACGAGTAACATCCGGTACTGCACTGGCTTTGTTGGGACGTGTTCGTCTGCTATATGCCAGTCCGTTGTTTAATCGTAAAAATGACATTGAACGTTGGAAAAAGGCTTATGAAGATATAGGAAACTCTATCAGCAGATTGAATGCTTGCGGCTATGGCTTGCTTTATGAAAATAATCCGGGAGTCAATGCATCGGGATGGGCTAGTATGTTTTCACAAGTTCAAGATAATACAGAGGCTGTATTTGTAACATTGTATAACACTAATACTTCAAGCAGTCAGGCAGATTTTAGCAAGAATAACACTTGGGAACACGGTATTCGTCCGTCTACAGCCTTAGGTGGTGGAGGAAAAACTCCTTCTGCAATGTTAGTCGATATGTTCCCTATGGCAGATGGCAAAAGACCCAAAAGCTGTACAACGTATACTATGATTGAAGAATCAACACATTCCGGAGAAAAAGACTATCCGTTTATGAATCGTGACCCGCGTTTTTACAGGACATTCGCTTTCCCAGGTGTACGCTGGGCGTTCAGTGGAGATCCACGAAGTGAGAAAAGTAGAAATCCATACAATGGGACAGAATACGAACTGTGGAACTATGTTTGGTATCTTTCAGATAAAGAAGTAACTAATCCGGAAAGTAGTGCGTATGGAGCCGATAATTTGTTGTCAAATGCTAAGGGTTTTTATATTCGTAAGCGCTCAGACGATTTGGATGTAAGTGGAAGTCCAAGATATGTGTTTGATGCATCTAACGGTTTCAGATATAGCGCCAGTCCTTATATGGAAATTCGATACGCAGAAGTCTTGTTAAATTACGCAGAAGCAGCATGTGGCGCAAATCATTTGGATGTAGCAGTAGCACAATTGAAAAAGATACGTGCCAGAGTGGGCTATACGGCAGATAATAATTATGGTTTACAGACTAATTTAACGTCTGACCAACAAGCTTGTATGGCTGCTATCTTATATGAACGACAGATTGAACTGGCTTATGAAGGAAAACGATTTGATGATTTGCGCCGTTGGATGCTTTTTGACGGTGGAACAGAACGAGTAGATGGAGCACCTGATTCATGGACGTTAACAGGATGGGATGGAAATACTTGTGATTATCTGGGGTTCACTCCTCTTAATGGTCAACGTCGTGATAACCTCGAATTCCGTGTGCAAAGCAAGGCTGAATACAATAATGGATTGGGCGGTAAGAGTTGGGCTATAGATAATGACGAAGACCCGGATCCATTGAAAGATTATAAACAAAACCGACCGGATGCGATAGACTTAAGAATAGACATTTCAGAACAGCAAGAAGATTTGAAGTCTTTCTATGAAACCTATTTAGTTCGTAAAGAAAAAAAAGGGGATGCTTATTATACTGATCAATCAGTAAAATATATGCATTTCTATCCTAAGTATTATTTGCTCGGATTGTATCAAGGTGCACAGAGTGCCAATCCTACATTGTTGCAAACCATTGGTTGGGGAGATTACATGAATGGTGGTGCTAACGGTACATTCGACCCATTAGCTGAATAAAATTTTTTGTTTCTCTTTTTGAAACGGTATAAAATGAAGTTGCCATTTCCTAAGTCTTTCTTATGAAAGATGATAGGGAATGGCGATTTTCTGTTATTTGCAGCTTGGAATGCTTTTTTTACCGGTATAAGGTGGCTATTAAGCCGTGCATTAACTTGCTTATACGTTAATTCCCGCATAGAAATATAGGCATCGAAAATCGCTTTATTAGGAAGAAAATAGTTTCTGCCCCCACATCTAATAAAAAATCACCATTACTGATTACAAATCTTTTTCTTTTTCGTCTTATTATTGTATTTTTGAATTAACAACTTCACAAAACCCAATAAAAATGAAGAAGAAATATGTACTTTTAGCAGCTTTTGCTGCGGCAATGTTGACTCCGAGCGTTGTATGGGCACAATACCCACAGATAACAGACGAAGCCAAAGAAAATTATAAAAAGATGATGACTGAAGAACGGAAGCGTTCTGATGAAGCATGGGCAAAAGCGTTGCCAATCGTTCTGAAAGAAGCCAAAGAAGGTCGTCCGTATATACCTTGGGCCGGTCGTCCGTATGATTTGCCCCAAGCTGATATTCCTGCATTTCCTGGTGCAGAAGGTGGTGGAATGTATAGCTTCGGTGGCCGTGGAGGTAAAGTGATTACCGTTACCAATCTGAATGACCGTGGTCCCGGTTCTTTCCGTGAGGCTTGTGAAACAGGAGGTGCACGCATTATCGTATTTAATGTTGCAGGTATCATTCGTTTGGAATCTCCGATCATTGTACGCGCTCCTTATGTAACTATCGCCGGACAGACAGCTCCGGGAGATGGTGTCTGCATTGCCGGAGAATCATTCTGGGTAGATACGCATGATGTGGTTGTACGTCATATGCGTTTCCGTCGCGGTGAGACAAAGGTCTGGCATCGTGATGACTCTTTCGGAGGAAATCCGGTAGGAAATATTATGATTGACCACTGTTCATGTACTTGGGGGTTGGATGAAAATATATCTTTCTATCGTCATATGTATGATCCTAGCGAAGGACAGTATGAAAGCAAAGATTTGAAACTCCCTACTGTAAATGTAACTATTCAGAATACTATTTCCGCAAAAGCATTGGATACTTATAACCATGCATTCGGAAGTACGTTGGGAGGAGAAAACTGTGCGTTTGCCCGTAATCTGTGGGCTAGCAACTCAGGCCGTAACCCTTCTATCGGTTGGAACGGTATATTCAATTTCGTTAATAATATAGTGTTCAACTGGGTACACCGTTCTTCCGATGGAGGTGATTATACAGCGATGTTCAATATGATTAATAACTACTACAAGCCGGGACCTGCCACACCTAAAGATTCCAATGTAGGACACCGTATCTTAAAACCGGAAGCCGGACGTAGCAAGCTGGATCATAAAGTATACGGACGGGTATACGCCGACGGAAATATCATGGAAGGTTATCCCGAGATTACAAAAGATAACTGGAACGGCGGTATTCAGATTGAGACTCAGCCGAATACCGACGGATATACGGAGTATATGAGAAGCTACCAACCGTTCGAAATGCCATATATTAATATTATGAGTGCAAAGGACGCATACGATTATGTATTGAAACATGTAGGTGCAAATATCCCTTGCCGTGACATTGTAGACGAACGCGTTATCGAAGAAGTAAGAACCGGTATTCCTTATTACGAAAAGAAACTTCCGAAAGATGCATACGGTGATTTGACAGGATTGGCTCCAAAGTCAATGGGTGAAGACGGACAGTTTAAATATCGCCGTCTGCCGAAAGATTCATACAAACAAGGAATCATCACAGATATTCGCCAGATGGGCGGTTATCCCGAATACAAAGGTACTCCATACGTAGATACAGATGGCGACGGTATGCCGGATGAGTGGGAAAAAGCGAATGGATTGAATCCGAACGATCCGAGTGACGCCAATAAGGACTGTACCGGTGACGGATACACTAATATCGAAAAGTATATCAATGGTATCAGCACTAAGCACAAAGTAGATTGGAGAGACTTGAAAAACAACTATGATACTTTGGAGGAAAAAGGGAAGTTAATGTAAATGATGAAGTTAACGTAAACTAAGGTGCTGAAATGTCATTATTATACTAAAAAATAATATCAATGAAAAAGATACTGATAATTTCTCTGTTACTGCTCTCTACTTGGATGTCCGCCGGAGCAGTTGACCTGAACAAAGAGAACCGTGATCCGAAATATGTGGAGTCTATTGTCAACCGTTCTCAGAAGATTGTAGATAAGTTGGGACTCACAGATAAACAGGTTGCTGAGGATGTCCGGAATATCATTGCCAACCGTTATTTCGAATTGAACGATATTTATGAGATACGCGATGCGAAAGTCAAGAAGGTAAAAGAATCCGGATTGACGGGTGAGGCTAAGAATGAAGCATTGAAAGCAGCCGAGAATGAAAAAGATGCGGCTTTATACCGTTCCCATTTCGCATTTCCCGCCAATTTATCTCTTTTCCTTGACGAGAAGCAGATAGAAGCGGTGAAGGACGGAATGACTTACGGGGTTATGAAGGTGACCTACGATTCCCACCTCGACATGATTCCGACACTTAAAGAAGAAGAAAAAGCGCAAATATACGCTTGGTTGGTGGAAGCTCGTGAATTTGCTTTGGACGCTGAAAATTCAAATAAAAAACACGCTGCTTTTGGAAAATATAAAGGACGTATCAATAATTATCTGGCTAAACGCGGGTATGACTTGAAAAAAGAACGTGAAGAATGGTACAAACGTGTGAAAGCACGTGGAGGATCCTTATAAGATTCTCTTCCCATAATAAAAATGGTTAGTTTGTTTGATGACGGAAAGGGTGGCTCGGAGAGTCGCCCTTTTATCGTATATAAAATTCAATCGGAAGATGAAGATTCTTCGTTTATATTTGAGTACAAATTAGTCCTTTTATCGTCTCCTTTGTATAAAGGATACAATTTATAGATTATAATAGCAATGAAAAGGTTAAAAGATACATTAGCGGCAATAGGTATTTTATTTTTTGTTTCTTGCGGAGGAAGCAAGGACTATTATATGTTTACTTCGTTTCATGAACCTGCTGATGAGGGCTTAAGATATTTATATAGTGAAGACGGAATGCATTGGGACAGTATTCCCGGTATCTGGCTGAAGCCCGAATTAGGACAACATCAACTGTTGCGGGACCCTTCGATGGTACGTACTCCCGACGGAACTTTTCATCTGGTCTGGACGACAAGCTGGAAAGGCGATCTAGGGTTCGGCTATGCAAACTCCAAAGACCTGATTCATTGGTCAAAGCAACAGATGATACCTGTCATGACAGAAGAACCGACCACGGTCAATGTATGGGCTCCGGAGATTTTCTATGATGAAGATAGTGAACAGTTCATGGTAGTATGGGCTTCTTGCATTCCCGGCCGTTTTGAGAGAGGAATAGAAGAGGAAAACAATAATCATCGTTTGTATTATATCACTACGAAAGACTTTAAGACTATTTCTAAAGCGAAAGTCTTGTATGATCCGGGATTCAGTTCGATTGATGCAGTCCTTGTAAAACGGGATAAGAACGACTATGTGATGGTACTTAAGGATAATACCCGCCCGGAACGCAATCTGAAAATCGCTTTTGCCGATTCCCTGACAGGACCTTACTCACCTGCGTCGCAACCATTTACCGAATCGTTTGTAGAAGGTCCTACTGTAGAAAAGATAGGAGAGGAGTATCTTGTTTACTTTGATGTCTATCAGAAAAAGATATACGGTGCTATGCGCACAAAAAATTTTATAAATTTTACCGATGTGACGAGTGAAGTAAGTGTACCTGCCGGACATAAACACGGAACAATATTCAAAGCTCCCGAATCGGTAGTAAAAGCGTTGTTGACACATACCCGCCTTAATCACTAATCATTCACCGATAATCACTAAATAACATGAATAACTCTACAAAGATTCTCTTTGCATTGGCTGCCGGATGGTTGACATCTACGGTTGCAGCGCAAGACAGAATTCATTACACAGGAACAGAATTATCGAACCCTACTTATCACGACGGACAGTTGTCACCGGTGGTAGGAGTGCATAATATCCAATTGGTACGCGCCAACCGGGAACATCCCGATCCGTCGAACGGCAATGGATGGACATATAACCATCAACCGATGTTGGCCTATTGGAACGGCCAGTTTTATTATCAATATCTGGCTGATCCTTCGGACGAACATGTACCGCCTTCCCAAACATTTCTGATGACATCAAAAGATGGCTATCAATGGACGAACCCGGAAATAGTATTTCCGCCTTATAAAGTTCCGGACGGATATACCAAGGAATCTCGTCCGGGTATGCAAGCCAAAGATCTGATTGCTATTATGCACCAACGTGTAGGTTTCTATGTCTCCAAGTCCGGCCGATTAATAACAATGGGAAATTACGGAGTTGCCTTAGATAAGAAAGACGATCCGAACGATGGAAACGGTATCGGTCGGGTAGTACGCGAAATAAAAAAGGACGGTTCGTTCGGTCCTATTTATTTTATTTATTACAATCACGGATTTAACGAGAAGAACACCGATTATCCGTATTTCAAGAAAAGTAAAGACCGCGAGTTTGTGAAAGCCTGCCAAGAGATTCTTGACAATCCGCTGTATATGATGCAATGGGTAGAAGAGGCAGACCGTGAAGATCCTATTATCCCCTTAAAGAAAGGATATAAGGCATTTAACTGTTACACACTTCCCGACGGAAGAATTGCCAGCCTTTGGAAGCACGCGCTCACTTCTATCAGCGAAGACGGAGGATATACTTGGGAACAACCGGTACTCCGTGCTAAGGGATTTGTCAATAGTAATGCGAAAATCTGGGGACAACGTTTGAGTGACGGCACATACGCGACGGTATATAATCCTTCGGAATTCCGTTGGCCGTTGGCTATCTCATTGAGTAAGGACGGACTGGAGTATACAACGCTGAATCTGGTGCACGGCGAAATCACGCCGATGCGTTACGGTGGTAATTATAAATCATACGGTCCTCAGTATCCTCGTGGCATACAGGAGGGGAACGGGATACCTGCAGATGGCGATTTATGGGTTTCTTATAGTGTGAACAAGGAAGATATGTGGATCTCCCGCATTCCTGTGCCGGTGGAGCTCAATGCTTCTGCACATGCCAACGATGACTTTTCAAAATCGAAAGCAATATCGGAATTGACTGATTGGAATATTTACTCCCCGGTTTGGGCTCCGGTTTCCCTGGATGGACAATGGTTGAAACTGCAAGATAAAGATCCTTTTGACTATGCAAAAGTGGAACGGAAAATTCCCGCTTCTAAAGAATTGAATGTCTCCTTTGATTTGCAAGCCGGACAGAATGATAAAGGTACGCTTCAGATTGAATTTCTGGATGAGAATGGAATTGCCTGCTCCCGTTTGGAACTGACACAGGATGGTGTTTTTCGTGCAAAAGGTGGTTCCCGGTTTGCGAATATGATGAAGTATGAAGCAGGAAAAACCTATCATGTAGAAGCTGTCCTTTCAACGGCTGACCGTAATATTCAAGTATATGTAGATGGCAAGAGGGTAGGGCTGAGGATGTTCTATGCTCCGGTGGCAAGTATCGAAAGAATAGCTTTCCGTACAGGCATGCCACGTACATTCCCGACAGTGGATACTCCGGCCGACCAGACATACGATTTGCCCGGTGCCGGTGAACAGGAGCCGATGGCCGAATATCGTATAGCTAATGTAAAAACGTCTTCCGCAGACAAGGATGCATCTTCCGCTTTCTTGAAGTATAAGGATTTCAGCCATTATGCGGATTATTTCAATGGAATGGAAGATGAGAATATCGTTCAAGCGATTCCTAATGCAAAAGCTTCGGAGTGGATGGAAGACAACATTCCTTTGTTTGAATGCCCGCAACGTAATTTTGAAGAGATGTATTATTATCGTTGGTGGTCGTTGCGCAAGCATATCAAGGAAACTCCGGTTGGATACGGTATGACGGAATTTCTGGTTCAGCGTTCTTATTCGGATAAATATAACCTGATTGCCTGTGCAATCGGACATCATATTTACGAAAGCCGTTGGCTGCGTGATCCAAAATACCTGGATCAGATTATTCATACTTGGTATCGCGGTAATGATGGAGGACCGATGAAGAAAATGGATAAGTTCAGCTCATGGAACGCAGATGCTGTTTTGGCTCGTTACATGGTAGATGGTGATAAGGACTATCTGCTGGATATGAAGAAAGATCTGGAAACCGAATACCAGCGTTGGGAACGTACGAACCGTTTGAAGAACGGATTGTATTGGCAGGGTGACGTACAGGATGGTATGGAAGAATCAATCAGTGGCGGACGGAGGAAGAAATATGCCCGGCCGACAATCAATAGTTATATGTATGGCAATGCTAAAGCACTTTCATGTATAGGAATTCTTTCCGGTGATGAGGGGATGGCTATGAAATATGGCATGAGAGCAGATACTTTGAAAAATCTGGTAGAAAATGAATTGTGGAATACACGTCATCAGTTTTTTGAGACGATGCGTACGGACTCTTCTGCGAATGTGCGTGAAGCAATTGGATATATTCCCTGGTATTTCAACCTACCGGATACCACCCAAAAGTATGAAATTGCCTGGAAGGAAATTATGGATGAAAAAGGCTTCTCTGCTCCTTATGGACTGACAACTGCAGAACGTCGTCATCCGGAATTCCGTACACGTGGAGTAGGCAAGTGTGAGTGGGACGGTGCTATCTGGCCGTTTGCTTCCGCACAGACATTGACAGCAATGGCTAACTTTATGAATAATTATCCGCAGACTGTATTGTCTGACAGTGTATATTTCCGTCAGATGGAATTGTATGTGGAATCACAGTACCATCGTGGGCGTCCCTATATTGGTGAATATTTGGATGAGGTGACCGGTTATTGGCTGAAAGGAGATCAGGAACGTAGCCGTTATTATAACCATTCCACTTTCAACGACCTGATAATTACAGGATTGATCGGGCTTCGTCCGCGTTTGGATAATACGATTGAAGTGAACCCCTTAATTCCTGCCGACAAGTGGGATTGGTTCTGCCTGGATAATGTATTATATCATGGTCATAATCTGACGATTCTTTGGGATAAGAATGGTGATCGCTATCATTGCGGAAAAGGATTGCGCATTTTTGTAGATGGTAAGGAAGTAGGGCAGGCGAATACATTGACAAAAATCGTTTGTGAAAATGCACTTAAATGATAATTTTGCGGAGTGCCCTGAAAGGGTTTAATTATATAGCGTAGGGCAACGCCCTACGTAAAAGCGACAATCTGAATTTGCGCCCTGAAAGGGCATAATTGTATACAGTTCCGCCCTTTCAGGGCTTGTGGCTGGTGTGTTTTTTTCGTAGGGCGTTGCCCTACGCTATATAATTAAGCCCTTTCAGGGCACCCCAATAAATATATAATTGTAAGGCTTTCAGCCTAACTGCAAAATTCCCATTTAACCGATAAATTCTCATTTATCGAACAAATAAAAGATACTTGAAAAATGAAATTCAAAAAGATTCTTCTTTCATTGCTAATTTGTTTGTCTTGTTTTGTACAGGCGAAGAATATAACCATCAGTCGTCTTACCTGTGAGATGCAGGAGGGACTGGTAGTGGTCGAAGGTTCACCCCGTTTGGGCTGGGTGATGGAATCGCCGGAAAATGGGACACGACAATCTGCCTATGAGATTGATATTCGGGAAGCTTTTACAGGGCGTTCCGTTTGGAATAGTGGGAAGGTTTATTCTTCGCAGAGCCAGTTAGTTTCTACAAAGGGGGCAGATATACGTCCTGATAACTCATTTAATTATAGTTGGCGCGTTCGTGTTTGGGATGAAACAGATACACCTTCCGAGTGGAGCAATGAAGCGAAATTCCGGGCAGTACCCGAAAGATTATCTTCGGGGCAGTGGATTGGAGCTATTACCCGACAAAATGCTCATTTACCGGAAGGGCGTAAGTTCCACGGTGGAGAGCTGAAGAAACCGGAAGTGAAAGCTGCTTGGGAAGCAGTGGACACTTTGGCAAAGAAAAGTATTTGTTTGAGAAGAACATTCCAGGTAGGAGATGCGAAAGAAGGGGGTGCAAACCGTAAACCGGGCAAGAAAATAGTGGAGGCAACGGCATACGTTTGTGGTCTGGGATTCTATGAGTTTTCTTTGAATGGCAAAAAGGTGGGTAACAGTGAGTTTGCCCCATTGTGGAGTGATTATGATAAAACTGTTTACTATAACACATACGATGTGACGGAACAATTGCGGCGTGGTGAAAATGTCGTAGGAATCTTATTGGGGAATGGATTCTATAATGTGCAGGGGGGGCGTTATCGCAAATTACAGATCAGCTTTGGTCCTCCCACACTTTTATTTGAGCTGGTTATTAACTACGAAGATGGAACATGTACGACGGTTCATTCCGATAATAATTGGAAATATGATTTTAGTCCGGTAACCTTCAATTGCATATATGGAGGAGAAGATTATGATGCGCGTCGTGAACAGAAAGGATGGAATCAGATTGGCTTTGATGACAGTCATTGGCGTCCGGTAGTCATGCAGGAAGCTCCTAAAGGAATACTTCGTCCACAGATGGCGGCTCCGGTGAAAATCATGGAACGGTATGATATTCAAAAGGTAACCAAACTAAATGCGGACCAAGTTGCATCAGCTTCTGTATCAACTAAGAGAACAGTCGATCCTTCTGCTTTTGTGTTGGATATGGGACAGAATCTGGCTGGCTTTCCGGAAATAACAGTACGTGGCAAACGTGGTCAGAAAGTGACTTTGATTGTAGCCGAAGCATTGACAGAGGAAGGTGCTTGCAATCAGCGTCAGACAGGGCGTCAACACTATTACGAATACACTCTGAAAGGGGAAGGCGATGAAACCTGGCACCCTCGTTTCTCTTATTATGGTTTTAGATATATTCAGGTAGAGGGGGCTGTCTTAAAAGGACAGAAGAATCCGCAGAAATTGCCTGTATTAAAGAATATTCAATCCTGTTTCGTATATAATTCAGCCAAGAAAGTTTCCACTTTCGAATCATCCAACCGGATATTTAATGCTGCCCATCGATTGATCGAGAAAGCGGTTCGCAGCAATATGCAGTCTGTGTTTACGGATTGTCCGCATCGTGAGAAACTTGGGTGGCTGGAACAGGTACATCTGAATGGTACGGGTTTGTTGTATAACTATGATTTGACAGCATACGCTCCGCAGATTATGCAGAATATGGCAGATGCACAACATTCCAACGGGGCCATGCCGACAACTGCTCCGGAATACGTGATTTTTGAAGGTCCGGGTATGGATGCTTTTGCCGAATCTCCGGAGTGGGGTGGTTCTTTGGTTATTTTCCCTTTTATGTACTATGAGACTTATGGAGACGATTCATTGATTAAGAAATATTATCCGAATATGCGTCGTTACGTGGATTATCTCAAGACTCGTGCAGATAAAGGTATTCTTTCTTTCGGATTGGGAGACTGGTATGATTACGGAGATTTTCGTGCGGGATTCTCACGGAATACGCCCGTTCCTTTGGTGGCTACTGCGCATTATTACATGACAGTCATGTATTTGGTACAAGCTGCGAAAATGGTAGGTAATGACTTTGACATTCATTATTACACTTCGTTGGCACAGGATATAATGGTTGCATTTAATAAATGTTTTCTTCATAAAGATACGGCACAATATGGTACAGGAAGCCAATGTAGTAATGCGCTTCCGCTGTTCCTCCAAATGACGCAGGATGCAGATGAACAAGGTAACTACCGACCGGATGCAGATTTGAATGAGAAAGTATTCGCGAATCTGATAAAAGATGTGGAAGCACATGGCAACCGTTTGACTACCGGTGATGTGGGAAACCGTTATCTGATTCAGACATTGGCGCGTAATGGGGAACATGAACTTATTTATAAAATGTTCAATCATGAAGAAGCTCCCGGATATGGTTTCCAGTTAAAATTCGGCGCTACAACTTTGACCGAGCAATGGGACCCCCGTCAAGGTTCTTCCTGGAATCACTTTATGATGGGACAGATTGATGAATGGTTCTTTAATTCACTGGTCGGTATTCGTCCTTCTACCACTCCAAAACAAGGTTATCAGAAGTTCATCATCGCTCCCCAACCTGTGGGAGATTTGAAATATGTCAAAGCGTCGTATGAAACTTTATACGGTACCATTAATGTGGACTGGACTTGTGAGAATGGGACTTTCACTTTAAACGTGTCTGTTCCGGTGAATACTACCGCTGTTGTTTATCTCCCGGGCGGAAAAGAACCGAAAGAAATACAGAGCGGAACATATCAATTGGTTTGTGCAAAATAAAAGAACCTTTTTGTATATATTTGTAGAATTAAAAAACAATGTATTCGTATAAAAAATCATGCAGCATCTTTATTTTAATCATGTAGCATGTTTGAAAAAAACATCTCAATGATTGTTTTCAAACATTGGGAAGAAAAAAAGATTCTATTAGCATGATTTTTTAGAAGGAAACGATGAAATATACTTTAATAATATCGATTATGAATTTACGAACAACTCTTTTTGTCTTTCTTTGCTTCTGTGCAACCACAGTTCTTCGTGCCGAGCGTGTAGATATGCTGAAGGCCGGTGCAAAAGCAAATGGCAAGACTCTTAATACAAAGCTAATCAATTCAACGATTGACCGTCTGAACCGTGGCGGCGGAGGTACTCTTTTCTTTCCTGCCGGAACTTACCTGACGGGGAGTATCCATCTGAAAAGTAATATTACACTGGAGTTGGAAGCCGGAGCTACCTTGCTCTTTTCCGATAACTTTGATGACTATCTTCCTTTTGTCGAGGTTCGTCATGAAGGAGTGATGATGAAAAGTTTCCAGCCTTTGATTTATGCGGTAGATGCCGAGAATATTACGATCAAAGGAGAAGGAACTTTGGACGGACAAGGAAAGAAATGGTGGATGGAGTTCTTTCGTGTCATGATTGATTTGAAAGACAATGGCATGCGTGATGTGAATAAATATCAGTCCATGTGGGATGCAGCAAATGATACGACAGCAATTTATGCTGAAACGAACAAGGATTATGTAAATACATTGCAACGTCGCTTTTTCCGTCCTCCGTTCATTCAGCCCGTTCGTTGTAAGAAAGTAAAGATTGAAGGAGTGAAAATCATAAATTCTCCCTTCTGGACGGTCAATCCGGAGTTTTGCGACAATGTAACTATAAAGGGGATCACCATAGATAATGCGCCCTCACCAAATACGGACGGAGTGAATCCGGAATCCTGCCGCAACGTACATATCAGCGACTGCCATATATCAGTAGGAGACGATTGCATCACAATCAAGTCGGGAAGAGATGCGCAGGCCCGTCATTTGGGAGTACCTTGCGAGAATATCACTATCACCAACTGCACCATGCTTTCCGGTCACGGAGGCGTTGTTATCGGCAGCGAGATGAGTGGGAGTGTGCGTAAAGTTACTATTTCCAATTGTGTGTTTGACGGAACAGATCGTGGAATCCGTATTAAGTCAACCCGTGGAAGGGGAGGAGTCGTTGAAGATATTCGTGTCAGCAACGTCGTAATGAGCAACATTAAACAGGAAGCTGTCGTATTGAATTTGAAATACAGTAAAATGCCTGCCGAACCTAAGAGTGAACGCACTCCGATATTCCGTAACGTACATATCAGCGGAATGACTGTGACAAACGTAAAGACTCCGATCAAAATAGTGGGCTTGGAAGAAGCGCCGATATCTGACATCGTTTTGCGTGATATTCATATTCAAGGAGGGAAACAGAAATGTATCTTCGAAAATTGTGAACGTATCACGATGGATGACGTAATCATCAATGGTGAAGTAATTAAAAGCATCACAGATACCACAGATTAACACTGATTTTTAATTCGACTAAATTATAAGAATAATAAATCTGTGAAAATCTGTGTAATCTGTGGTGAAAAAACAACTTGCATAAATTAAAAATAAATGAAACGAATCCTTTTTACTATGCTTCTTGCCGCATCTCTTTCGGCCGAAGCCCAGACGCAAACATACGAGACGGAATTTGCCCGTCCCTTGAATGAAGTACTGACGGATATACAGAACCGTTTCGGAGTCCGTTTGAAATATGACATTGATACGGTGGGAAAAGTGCTGTCTTATGCCGATTTCCGTATTCGTCCTTATTCCGTGGAAGAATCCTTGACGAATGTATTGGCACCTTTCGATTATAAATTTGTTAAGCAGAAAGGAAATATGTATAAGCTGAAAGCATACGAGTATCCACGTCGTACAGATGCAGACGGAGAGAAGATGCTGGCTTATCTGAATACACTCTATACAGACCGACAGTCTTTTCAACTTCGTGCCGATTCTCTGAAAAAAGAGGTACGTCAGCGTTTAGGTATCGATCCTTTGTTGGCTCAATGTGTCAAATCCAAACCTATTCTTTCAAAGATACGTAAGTTTGATGGCTATACCGTGCAGAATTTCGCGCTTGAAACACTTCCCGGGTTATACGTTTGCGGTTCTATCTATACGCCCCAATCGAAAGGAAAACATGCGTTGATAATCTGCCCTAACGGACATTTTGGTGGCGGACGTTATCGGGAAGACCAACAACAACGTATGGGAACTTTAGCACGTATGGGAGCTGTTTGTGTAGACTATGATTTGTTCGGATGGGGAGAGTCGGCTTTGCAAGTGGGCAGTGCGGCACACCGTAGTAGTGCGGCGCACACTATTCAGGCAATGAACGGCTTACTGATTCTTGACTACATGCTTGCTTCCCGTAAGGACATTGATACCAGCCGTATCGGTACGAATGGCGGTTCGGGTGGAGGTACCCATACTGTATTGTTGAGCGTATTAGATGATCGTTTCACCGCTTCAGCTCCGGTGGTGAGCCTGGCTTCTCACTTCGACGGTGGTTGTCCCTGCGAAAGCGGAATGCCTATTCAACTATCTGCAGGAGGAACCTGTAATGCGGAATTAGCCGCTACTTTTGCTCCTCGTCCACAACTGATCGTATCGGATGGCGGCGACTGGACGGCCAGTGTTCCTACTCTTGAATTTCCTTATCTGCAACGAATTTACGGATTCTACCAGGCAAAAGATAAAGTAACGAATGTACATCTTCCCAAAGAGAAACATGACTTTGGCCCGAATAAGCGGAATGCTGTTTATGACTTCTTCGCAGAAGTATTCAAATTGGATAAAAAGATGTTGGATGAAAGCAAGGTCACCATTGAACCGGAATCCGCTATGTATAGTTTTGGTGAAAAAGGAGCTTTGCTTCCTGAAGGCGCCATCCGTTCTTTTGACAAGGTAGCTGCTTATTTTGACAAGAAGGCTTTTGCTAATTTAAAATCAGATGCTTCTCTCGAAAAGAAAGCCATCGACTGGGTAGCTTCTTTAGAGTTGAACGATGATAAAAAAGCAGGTTTTGCAGTAACTGCCATTTATAATCATCTTCGTAAAGTGCGTGACTGGCACAATGAGCACCCTTATACAACAATCCCCGAGGGTATCAATCCTCTGACAGGCAAACCGCTTTCCAAGCTCGACCGTGAAATGATTGCAGATTCTGCTATGCCGAAAGAAGTGCATGAAAGGCTAATGAAAGATTTACACAGAGTATTGACGGAAGAACAGATTGAACAAATCCTGGATAAATACACGGTAGGTAAAGTTGCTTTTACCTTGAAAGGTTATCAGGCCATTGTGCCCAATATGACGGAGGAGGAAACGGCTTTCGTTCTAGAACAGTTGAAACTGGCTCGCGAACAGGCTATTGACTACAAGAATATGAAGCAGATTTCTGCTATCTTCGAAATTTATAAAACCAAATGCGAACAGTATTTTAATGAGCATGGTCGCAACTGGCGTCAGATGTTCAAAGATTATGTGAATAAGCGAAACGCAGAAAAGAAGGCTCAAGGAAAGAAATAAAATGAAGGTAAACCCTTAACCTCCTACATAACCGGAAAATCTCCGGGATAATAGAAGAATATAATAGAGCTATGCTTTGCAACTGACAAAGCATAGCTTTATCATATCTAAAGCTATGCTTTAGTTCCCCTAAAACACTGCTATAATTTATTTCTTCACGATTACTAAACATCTTTTTCGCAGAAAATGTGTTATTTTGTAGATGGCTAACAGAAATGTATATGATATGGATAAGCAGAAAGTAGCATTAGTCCTTTCCATGGGGGGAGCACGTGGAATAGCACATATAGGAGTAATTGAAGAATTACTTCGTCACAACTTTGAGATTACTTCCATTGCAGGAAGTTCCATGGGAGCAATGGTGGGAGCAATGTATGCTTCAGGAAAAATGGAAGAATGTAAAGAATGGCTGTATAGTTGGGACAAACGCAAAATGTGGGAATTGGCGGATCTTACCTTAAGCCGGGATGGATTAGTGAAAGGTGACCGTTTTATTAAAGAACTGAAACAAATTATTCCGGACATGAATATCGAAGACCTGCCTGTCCCTTATGTAGCGATGGCTACGGATATTGTCCGCGATCAGGAAGTTAGGTTTGACAGAGGGAGCTTACATGAAGCTATCCGTGCGTCTATTTCTATCCCTATGCTTTTCCGTCCGTTGAGAAAAGACGGTATGGTATTGATTGATGGAGGTATTCTGAATCCTCTTCCATTGAGTCATGTGCAACGCACTGAAGGAGACATTCTGATAGCTGTCGATGTGAATGCACCCATTGATACCGGAAAGAAAAAGAAAGTATCTCCTTATAATCTGTTGACAGAATCTTCGAGAATGATGATGCAACAAATCACCCGTTACCAGATAGAACGTTGTCAGCCGGATATCTTAATTCAAATTTCCGGCGATACGTATGATATGTTGGAGTTCCATCATGCTGCTTCGATAGTGAAAACTGGAGTGGAAGTTGCTCGAAGAATATTAATGCAATAAATAGTGGATACTATCGTATTTGTTATCGTGCCCAAAAGACCTTAACAAATACGATAGTATTCATTAAAGTGATAGATTTTTATTCAATATAAATCATCTTTTTCGTCATTCCCCCGTCAATCGTGATGTTTTCTCCATTGATGAAATCATTGTTTTCCTCGCAGAGAAACAGGCACATGCGGGCAATATCTTCCGGTTTGCCTACTCGCCGGGAAGGATGCTGTGAATGGTCTTCCGGTTGGAGTTGATCATAATCATGAGTTTGTATCCATCCCGGAGCAATGGAATTTACGGTGATATTCCATTCGGATAAAGACAAAGCCAATGCATGAGTCAAAGAATAGATACCACCTTTCGATGCTGCATACCCTTCAGTTCCCGGTTCACTCATCAGATAACGTGTAGAGCAGATATTTATAATTCGGCCGTATGGGTTGGGAGAGGGCTGCTTTTTACGATGGATGGCAAGCAGTCGGGAAGTGATGAATACAGGACGCAGGTTAATAGAAAGAATTTTGTCGAAATCTTCTACACTTGTTTCTGTGATAGAAGAAAATTTGCTGATACCGACGTTGTTGACAATAATATCAATATCGTTCCATTCGGCAAGAATGGTTTGCATACAATTTTCAAGTGCGTTTTTATCACTTACGTCGACCTTATGGAATATAGCTCCGGTTGCCTTCGCAGTCTCCTGTCCCGATGTTTCGTTTATATCACAAAAGGCAACTTGATTTCCAGCCAGGCAAAAAGCTTCTACTATTGCTTTGCCTATTCCTTCCGCTCCGCCTGTTATAAATACTCTTTTGGGGGAGGTCTCTGGTTTTGAGGCCATTGGAGTACACGAAGCCGATTTGACCGGATGAACGGTTGTAGATTTCTTCTTACCATATTTCTGTGCTTGTTTCCAAGCAGCCTTTCTGGCTTCATATAGCTCTTGCTGTTTTTCTATATAGTTGTCTGCCATCGTTCTTTTTATTTATTGCAAATGTAAAACATAAAACGGATAAAAACAAAGAATCGACTGCTCGATTGAATAAGAACAACCGCTCGTCTGCGGAGAAAGGACCGTAGGATTATGACAAATCGACCGCTCATTCCTATCCGAATGAGCGGTCGATTTATGTAAAATGACTATTCGATTTTTAGAACTTCAGCGGATCTATCTCGGCATATTTTATCCGTTGACGACGCCAAGTGTAAATGGCATGCAGCTTTCCATCTTTACCTTCAATAATGCTAGGATAAGAATATTGACTGATCGGGCTATCCTCCAATGTGAGAACAGGCTTCCAGCTGATTCCATCCTCCGATATAGCTACACAAAGCGGTGTACGAGGCCCTTTCGGAGTTCCGGGCAATGTAGAGAAATTATTATAAATAAGCACATGCCTGCCATCCTTCATTGTCACGGCGTCTGTACCGGAATTATTATTCGGAACATCCAGCAGCGTTACTTTGCTCCACGTATCACCATTGTCACTGCTCCAGGCTGTTGCAATCTGTGCATTGCGCGTACGGCAGAGTATCTGCAATTTTCCGTCCTTATGCTTTAAAATACTAGGTTGTATCGCATAAATAGGTTTAGCGCCTTCCCCTTTGATGGCTTCCCCGCCTTCCTGATCATCCGTATTTATTCCTCCTTTTTTACGGTTCTGAGTCGGTACGGATAGTTCTGCTTCCAAAGGTCCTACCATTTTCCAGGTTTTTCCTTTATCATCAGAAATCTCGAAATGAACACGCCAGCCCTTACTCCCTTCCGTACTGGAAGGACAGATGATACGACCGTCGATATATTCCGGCTTATTCTTGATAGGACCTAGAAAACCTTTAGGAAGAGGTTCACGCTTGCTCCAGGTCTTTCCTCCGTCACGCGAACGAACCAACCATCCTGTCCAGTCACTCACTTTCAGACCTATTTTGTAGAAGAGAATCAAATCTCCGCCCGGAACTTGAAACAGTACCGGATTCCAACACGCTTTCTGACGTGCGATGAGTTTCCCTTTTGCATCTTTTACCGGTGTACAGGTGGAGTCGATTCCCGCTAATATAGCTTGCGGATCTTTGAGTGAAAACACACCATCGGCAGCAAGTTTGGGAGCACTCCACTCTTTGGCGCCTTTCGGCTTACGGCATACCCAAATACAACAATCGGGATTGCGTTCTTTCGTTCCTCCAAAGAAAGAGGCGACAAGATCTCCGTTCTTCATCTCTACAATAGTAGCTCCGTGACATTCGGGGAAAGCGGCCTTTTCGTACAGAAATTCATCACTTAGAATGGCTGTGTTCTTAGTCGGTATATCTACACTAAAATGATGTTTTCCCGAACCGATCTTCTCTTTTCGACCATCTGGCAAATGTACTTCGCCTGTTGTATTGGCAGGCAATTCAATATCCCATTCCAGATGCATGGGCGTTTTCTTCCATCGGCTGGTTATTTTTCCATAGATACTCATATAAGATGCATCTACATTGCTTAACTCTTGAATCTCAAAAGTCGGCTGGAAAATAATATGTTTGTAACCGGACTTCCAACGGTCTGCACGGATACCTGCCAGATTATTGAAACACCAAGGCAATAAATCTCCTAAAAGCATGACATGGTTGCCACTGTTCATTTCTGGATTTGCCGTATCACCATTCCATAATTCCCAAATGGTGGTAGCACCTTTTCCAACCATATACCCCCACGAAGGATACGTTTTGTTGGTAGCCAGCAAGTAAGCCACATCGGCATAACCACGACGGCTTAATTCACGCAACAGCCATTGCACACCAATGACTCCGGTGCTGATATGTCCCTTATTGGTGGTAATAATGGAAGTTACGGCATTTTTGGCAACCTCATGGATGTAATTCTTTGGCACTAACCCGAAAGCAAGTGGCAGAATATTGGCAGTGACCGTATTATTACCATAGTAGATACTGTCCGGATATAATGTATGTCCCGGCACATGGGATGTTCCCTCTTTTATATGCAAGAAGCGGGCATTGAATGCGTCTTTCATACGATGTTCCAGTTCTTCCCATTCTTCTGCATCGGCTTTCAGTCCTTGCAGGCTGGCAAAACGATGCATCAGTTGCAACACTTTCAAATAATAGGCAGTGGCGATCAGCGCACCGTCAGTCTTGCGGGAAGGATCCTTACTGTGAATCAGTTCCAAAGATTCGGGAGGAACACACCAGTCACCATATTTATCTTTAGTTATGATATATTCCTTTGTCATATAGTATTCACGGATATGAGCCACCCACTTTTTGATAGCCGGATAATTCTCCTCTATCGGACGTTTATCTCCGAAATTGGTAAAAAGCATATCACAAGCCATAGGCAACGCCGCGGGCCAAGTCACATTGTCCGAGTAATAGTTCCAATAGGCCGGAGCGACATCGGGAATACAACCGTCTTCACGTTGTGCTTCGCGGATATCACGTGTCCATTTGGTATACATTGCATAATTATCGAAAAGCATACTCTCTCCCCAACATCCCATGGTGCGGTCGCCCAACCAAGGCTGACGTTCATTCCGTTGCGGACAGTCTACCGGCATACCTTTATAATTACTCCGGATTCCCCAAAACGCATTACGGACAATCTTATTCAATGTCTCGTCAGAGCAACTGAAAGATCCTGTATGCGTCATCTCGTCTTCCACGACTTCAGCTACGAAGTCTCCAAGTTGCGCATCCGGATAATTGCTGACCTCCACATAACGGAAGCCATGATACACGAAACGAGGTGCCCACGTAGTGTCCTTCACTTCGCGTCCGCTTACGATATACGTATCTGTGGAACGGGCGTCACGTAGATTCCGAGTATAGAGTTCCCCATTGGCCTGCAAGGTTTCTGCGAAACGGAGACGAATACTGTCACCGGCTTGTCCTTTAATGCGGAACCGCACCCAACCAGCCATATTCTGACCAAAATCAAGGATGTACTTATCACCAAGTTTTTGGATGGAAACAGGTTTTAATGTATCCATTACTTTCATACCCGGCATTATTTGGGCACGCAATGTTCCTGAAGGAATACTGACTCTTTGTGCCGCTATCCAGCTTTTGTCGTCATAACCGCTTTGTGTCCAGTTGCCCAATTCCTTGCGGGCATCATATTCTTCGCCGTCATATTCGTTATTGCTACGGATAGCACCTTCGGTTGTCAGTTTCCATGAAGTGTTTGTAGCAATCGTTTCTTTACTGCCATCCATATATTCCACAATCAGATTCAGGCGGAGTTTGGGATAGCCGAATGTCGGTATCTTGTACGGTTTGTAATTCTGGCGCATCGTATAGAAACGTCCGTTGCCCAATGTCACACCAATAGCATTCTCTTTTCGAAGTTGTGGCGTCACATCGTAAGTGTTGTACAGAATTGTTTTCCGATAGTCGGTAGGAGCGGGGGCCAACACTTGATCGCCAATACGCTGTCCGTTAATAAATAATTCATAAAGTCCCATTCCAGCAATGTGTACCGTTGCACGTTTCACCTCTCTGCTCAAAGCAAATTCTTTGCGGAGATAACGGGCTGCCAAGCGGCTCCATTGGGTTTCACTGTCACCGGAAGCGGCACGGTCCAATCCAATCCACTGGCCTTGCCAGTCCGCTTCATTCAGCAATCCCATACTCCAAAAGGCCGGAGCACTCCAGTCCGCTTCCCCTCTATTAGTATAGACCTTCACTTTCCAATAATAGCGGGCATTACGCTTTAGCGGTTTACCTTGATAAGCAATCCATTGGGAAGCGTCGGACTCTATCTTTCCTGAATCCCAAATATCTCCCTTTCCTTGCGCCAGCAAGTCGGCAGAAGAAGCAACAAGAATGTGATACGCTGTTTGCATCACATTCTGTTCATCCGATTCGATGCGCCAACCCAATCGGGGCTGGCGCACGTCAATACCTAGCGGATTCTTTAATTGCTCCGTTCGCAGTTCGGTTATGCCTATGGCTGCATAGACTGAACCTGCTAAAAACAGAAACGCAAAGAATGCTACTATAAATATTCTCTTATTCATCATTTATCGCTGATATATTTCAGTTGGGCATCGGGAAGTTCCGTCCATGTCTTACCGAGGTAGTTTTTATTGCTGTCCACCACAATCAGAATATGATCGTTTCCACTGCAATAACCGCTATCGTGCTGGAAGGTATGCACACCGTTATTAAATTCACCGATATATTCCAGCTTACCGTCCTTTGTCGTATACCACCAGGCATTCTTCTTTGCCCCGCTAATCTTGCTGAAATCAACTTCCATCGGACGTCCGGTATAATTATACACCATCAGATAATCATTACCGCGTGTAGCGATGGCACGGTCGTAACGTTCTCCGTTCTTACCTGCGATGACAGACTGATCCGGTATACGTTCGAAGAACGGGAAAGTCAGCATCAGGTTTTTCAAATATTTCATTTGATTATAACCGGGATCATTCAATGCTTCATACCAAGGCTTCTTGGCTCCGTATGCACCACCCACACCCGGTTTGATAAACTGCATAATGGAATTATGCCCATACGTATGCCCGAAAGAACCGGCGAATACAGACCAATAAGCATAGCGGCGTACATCGTAATCTTTCCATAACAACTCGTTCTCGTCATGCAGACCGTGAGGAATTTCTTCATAGATAGGTTCTCCATCGATAACCGGTTTCATGGGTTTCATAGCCATACTGCGCTCAACGAAACGCCAGTTGTCTTCTTCCGTATTCTCTTCGATAGGATAGTCACCGTCACCAAAACGTTGTCCGTAACGACGGTGTCCGCTTTGAAACATATTGAAGTCCAGCCAGGAAGCGTTGTTGAACCAAGTTGCTGAGGTTGTTCTGCCACGCGGATGGAAGGTCATCAGGTGATTCTTGTCGATTGCTTTGATAGAAGTTGCCAATGCCTCCCATTCGGCTGTTTTCACATCACCGCGAATGTCTCCACCGATAAACCAAATGATATTCGGTTCGTCCTTATAACGTTCCGCCAGGAACTTTCCGTATGCTTTCGCCTGTTCGACAGTCATTTCTCCACGATTCACGGGACTTCCCCAGATACAAACCATACCGATATACAGTCCTTTTTTTGCAGCCGTACGAATGATATAATCCATGTGATCCCAATAACCATATACACCTTTCCGGTCGATGTTCTTGAAGTTATATCCATCTATCATGGAATATTGTCCGTAGATATTCATGGATGGCACATTATTCAAGGTCTGAACTTGAATTACATTGTATCCGCGATGTTTGCACTGTTCCAGATAATATTCGGCTTCGTCACGATTCAGACGCTCTGGGAGCAACCATCCTGTTTCCCCCAACCAGAAGAAAGGAGTACCGTTTTCGTGTTTCAGATAACGCCCCTCTTCGGAGACAACAAGTTTACCGTTGCTCCAGGGAATATACGTTTTCTGTGTTTTCTTTTGTGCCGCCACTGAAGTACTCAAGCTCAGCAGTAGCAGTAAAAAAGGAAGAATCTTGAATTTTTTCATTGTTTTTTTATCGTTTTTAGTTTATTCCAGTTCACCACAGATTATTTCTCAATCATTTTTTCAAATTCAATTGCAGCCAGGATAAATGCTCCTACTGACTTCGGATCATTCTCGATAATCGGTTCGCTGATATAATACTCAAATGAACCGTCACGGTATCTTTTAGAGTCTCCGCCCAGTCCGGCTACGGCACAACAATTGGTGATAGTATAACTTCCGTCTTCCTCCAAAAGGGTGAAATTTTCGGTCATGCCGTTGAAAGCTTTTCTTACCGGTTCGATATATTCATTTCCGATATATCCTTTGTTAATGGCTTTGGCGAGCGTATAAACAAACAAAGCGGTTGCCGAAGACTCTAGGTAATTACCTTTACGTGCACCTTGATCTGTCACTTGATACCATGTGCCGGATTGAGGGTCCTGATATTTTACAATCGCTTCGGCCAGCCTTTGAAGAATCTGTATGACGCTGTCCCGTCCTGCTGTTTCTTGTGGCAGATAATCCAGAACATCCACTATCGCAGCACCATACCATCCGATACTGCGGCTCCAGAAATTCGGAGAACACCCGGTTTCGGGATTTGCCCATTTCTGTTCACGGCTTTCATCCCATCCGTGATAGTAAAGACCGGTAGCCGGATCATACGTTTTACGGGCAATCAAAAGTATTTGCTTCACCGCTTCGTCAAACAAAGCCGGTTCCTGGAAAGTCGCACCATATTGTACCAGATAGGGAGAAGCCATAAAGATACCGTCCAACCACATCTGATGGGTATATTTCAATTTGTGCCAGAAGCCTCCTTCGCTGGTACGCGGCTGTTCGGTCATCTGCTTACGAAGCGTATCCATAGCCGTTTTGTAACGTTCATCTCCCGTCTTTGCGTAGAGGTCGAACAAAATCTTACCGCCATTTACATTGTCGATATTGAAAGAAAGATATTTCATGGTCTTTATACGTCCGTCAGTATCAATCAGACTATCCGCATAAATCTTGGCATACTCGTAATATGTACTGTCGCCCGTATGTTTCCATGCTTCGAGCATTGATTTTACCACAAGGCCATGCGTATATCCCCATCGTGGTTTTTTAGCTTTTTCAATCATCCAGGGCTCTGGGAAACGTTTCATTTCGGAACGTGCCATGCGTTCACTCCACTTTTCGGTTTCTGCTTTCTTGGTAGTCGTACAAGCAATAAAGCAGACAATTCCGCAGGCAATAATCGCCTTAAATAAATTTTGATTCATATAGTTGAGTTTTTATTTTCCGATCAGGATATATTCTTTTCCCGCCTTTGTGGGCAGGTCATACAAATAGGTTTCCGTCAGCTCTATTTTATTCAATTTTGCTTTCCCGTTAATCAATGGTTTGGTAATAGCGGGGACGGCAAAGAGAGGATTCGGGTTCTCGCCTTTGGCAGGTTTCAGTCCTTTACCTTTTAGCGGGTTGAGTGAGCGGAGACGACAGTTTCCTCCTTTGTGGGATTTTACTATCAGATGATTTACTTTTCCGTCTTTCCAACTCAAGTCAAGCTCAAAACCACCACGTGCGATAATACCTTTCACCGAACCTTCCTTCCACAAAGTAGGAAGGGCGGGAAGTAAATAGATGAATCCGTCATAACTCTGCATCAGCATTTCTACGATTCCTGCCGTACAACCGAAGTTCCCGTCAATCTGAAAGGGTGGATGTGCATCGAACAAATTAGGATAAGTACCACCTTTTTTCTTTTCGTTGCGTACAAGAGTCAACTGATCTGTTATCAGCTTATAAGCATGGTCACCATCAAGCAGACGCGCCCAAAGACAAACTTTCCATCCCATACTCCAGCCGGTAGACGGATCCCCGCGATGGATGAGCGAGGTGCGTGCCGCATCAAACAATTCCGGTGTGCGGTATGGGGAAATCTGATTGCTGGGGAACAATCCGTAAAGATGGGAGACATGACGATGTACGTCCTTCGGATCATCCCAATCGAACATCCATTCTTGCAATTGTCCCCAATGACCTATTTGCATAGGAGGCATTTCTTTCAAGCGTTGCTTTAGATGAGTTGCGAAATCTTTGTCGGTATCCAGAATTTCGGAAGCTGAAATAATAGCCGTCCAAAGATCGAAAATCAACTGATTATCCATCGTACATCCGGCGGCTGTCGTTGCCTTTCCGTTACTGCCCGAATGTACATTCTCCGGTGAATTGCTAGGACAAACCACCAACCAGTTGTGTATCGGTTCCTTTACCATGATTTCATCGAAGAAACGGCCGGACTCTTTCAGTATAGGATAGATGGAACGCAGAAAATCGGTATCTCCGGTATATAAATAACGTTCCCATAAATGACGGCAGAGCCACGCTCCACCACTAGGCCACATGCCCGAAGGGGCTTTGTCAATTGCTCCTGTGACGCGCCAGATATCTGTGTTGTGATGGAGTACCCAGCCATTCGCTCCATACATGATTTTAGCCGTTTCCTTGCCTGTCTCGCTGACCTCCTTTATCAGCCGGAAAAGAGGCTCGTTCAGCTCGCTAAGATTGGTAACTTCAGACGGCCAATAGTTCATCTCCAAGTTGATGTTGCAAGTGTATTTGCTGTCCCAAGAAGGAAATAATTTATCATTCCAGATACCTTGCAAGTTAGCGGGTTGTCCGCCAGGTTGTGAAGAACAAATCAATAGGTAACGCCCGAACTGGAAGTAAGTAGCTACCAAATGAGCATCATTTGTATCTTTGAAGTTTTCTACACGTTTATCGGTTGTGATGTTTTCATATCGGTTTTTACCTAAGTTCAAAGATACTCTGGTCAAGTATCGGCGATAGAAATCAGTATGATTTTTCTTGGCTTCCGGAAACGGATGTTTCATTGCTTTGGAAAGATAGTCTTTAGCCCGTTCTATCTGATTTCCTGTGATATCCAGATAATTATTGAAATTGGTGGCTATTGACACGTAAATGATAGCTTCATCAGCTCCTTCTACCGATAGAATTCCATCTGCACATGCTATTTTTCCACCTCTATTCCGTGCAGTCAACCGTCCTTGAAATTCCACTTTCCCTTTGAGACCTTCATGCCAGGAAGAGACACCGGAAAGCGTAACGCAATTTCCTTCCTCAGAGGAAATCATTACATCCTGATGAGGAGAGGTCAGTTGGGCATTAAAGGTTATTTGTCCCGGACGGCTGGCTGTCAGTCTGACCATTACCACTTGATCGGTAAATGAGGTAATCGTTTCGCGTTGGTATTGTACTCCGTCTACCTCATATCGCACGATGGCGCGGGCGGAATCCAGACTTAGCTCCCGATAGTAGTCCGAATAACGGGTATGTCCGGGAAAAGCGATTCGCAAGTCCCCGAAACTTTGATAAGGCATTCCCGAGTTTGTCTTAGCCATCACCTTCTCGGTAGCAAGAGTTTGCGCTTCGAGATATTTTCCTGCAAAGACCAGTTCACGCACTTTGGGAATATACTCAAGTGCGTTCGGATTGGCGTTGTTGTTAGGGCGTCCTGCCCAGATAGTTTCTTCGTTTAGTTGTATTTGTTCTGTACCCGGTATTCCATATACCATAGCTCCCAAACGGCCATTGCCCAAAGGCAGGGCTTCCGTCCATACCTGTGCGGGACGGTCATACCATAACTTATATTCTTGCGTAGAAGCGTTCGTTTCTTGTGCATGAATAGAAGTTACAGACAGCATGACGAGCACATATCCGATCAATCTCTTTTTATTCATTATCATCTAACGTCTTTTATACTTTTATAAAAGGACGGTTGAACGGACTTTTTGTACCCAATAAGTCGCTAAAAGAATATAATTACTCGGACATTATTTTTATCTTTTCAATCGGCTGCTGCTTGACGGTATCCATTGGAACAGCCCGATAATGCACTTTGGAAAAATCAATAGAGCGCAAATCAATGCTGCGGATCGTACTGTTGTACATCGTTCGGAAACAGATAATCCGGTTATTCATATCCGTTACTGATGTCCATTGCGTGGCACTTGGAACGATTGTTTTTTCCATAAACAAATTACTTGATAATAAGTTTGAAAGGAGACTGTCATATCCTCTGTATTTTCTTGTCATTTGAAATATACTTTCCTATATTTGTCAGTAAAATCATTAATCATTTCCGTTGCGAACGGAAATGTTAGCACAAACCGTTACTCCAAGTAAGAAGTACATCACAAGGGAAGTAAAGAATGTGAGCAATATTTTTTTAATTTGAAGAAAAAAAGAAGAAAAGAACAATATGGAAACTATAAAGATTACACGATATCAATCGCCTGTGGGCGAGATGCTTGTCGGTTCTTACGGAGATAAGCTGTGTATTTGCGACTGGGCGGTGGAGAAACGGCGAGGTACGATAGACCGCCGCATACAGCGACATCTGAATGCGAAGTACGAAGAGGGGACTTCCGACATCATCGAACGGGCAATCGGGGAACTCGAAGAATACTTTGCCGGACACCGTAAGATATTCGACATTCCTGTTGTCTTTACCGGCTCTGAATTTCAGTGCACTGTATGGGAAGAACTGATGAAAATACCCTATGGAACGACCATATCTTATGGCGAGCTTGCCCGCCGCATCCATAACCCGAAGGCTGTGCGTGCAGTTGCATCGGCCAATGCCACCAATCCTATCTCTATCTTTGTTCCCTGCCATCGGGTAATCGGCAGCAATCATAAACTTACGGGGTACGGAGGTGGTCTCGATGCGAAAAAAGGATTATTGGAGTTGGAATGTTCTAAAACGATGGGGCTCGGTTTATGGTAGATTTAATATACAAAATCACGAAAAGTGTCATTCACGCGAAACGATGGGTGGCACTTTTTATTATTTTTCAGTGAAATAAATGGCTATATGCCTGTATTTGGACTTGCAGGGCGTACCGAAATAGGGGCTTCGTTTTTTTGTTTTATTGAGTACAAAATACGGATAATTGCGTCTTTTTATAAAGATATTGTGTAAATTTTAAATTATCCATATTAATGAAACAGATAAAACTGTTACTTCTTTTAGCTTCCGCCTCCGTTACGGGAGCACTTGCGCAAAGCAATGGATTGACGGATATGAGTCAGAGCCGTTTTGCGAAGATGGCGAATACCGGAATCGGTGCCGTACATTGGACGGATGGATTCTGGAGAGATCGCTTTCAGGTATTTAGCCAGACTTCCCTGCAAAGTATGTGGAATACTTGGAACACGCCGGAGATCTCTCACGGTTTCCGTAATTTTGAGATTGCTGCCGGAGTATGCAAAGGAGAGCATTGGGGACCTCCATTCCATGACGGAGATATGTATAAGTGGATGGAAGGAGTGGCTTCTGTCTATGCAGTTAATAAAGATCCGGAGTTGGACAAGTTAATGGATAACTTTATTACTTGTGTTGTAAAAGCCCAACGTGCAGACGGTTATATACATACGCCTGTTATTATCGAAGAACTGAATAAAGGGATTGATTCCCATACAACAGCATTGGGTGATCAGTATAAACAGACGGTCATTGGAACGAAAGTAGGTGATGAGAATGAAAAAGGAGCTTTTGCCAATCGGCTGAACTTTGAGACTTATAATCTGGGACACTTAATGATGGCGGGTATCGTGCATCGTCGTGCTACCGGAAAGACTACTCTTTTCGATGCTGCTGTGAAAGCAACGGATTTCCTCTGTCATTTTTATGAAACGGCTTCTGCCGAACTGGCTCGCAATACTATTTGTCCCTCTCATTATATGGGGGTAGTCGAAATGTACCGGGCTACCGGAAATCCCCGTTATCTGGAACTTTCAAAGAATCTGATTGATATCCGTGGTATGGTAGAGAACGGTACGGACGATAATCAGGACCGTATTCCTTTCCGCGATCAATATCGTGCGATGGGACATGCGGTACGTGCCAACTATCTGTATGCCGGAGTAGCGGATGTATATGCAGAAACCGGTGAGCAGCAATTAATGAAGAACCTGACTAGTATCTGGAATGATATCGTGACCCGGAAAATGTACGTGACCGGTGCTTGCGGCGCTCTTTATGATGGTACATCGCCTGATGGAACGTGTTATGAGCCGGATAGTATTCAGAAAGTGCATCAGAGTTATGGACGTCCCTATCAGTTGCCGAATAGTACTGCTCACAATGAAACGTGTGCCAATATCGGTAATATGTTGTTCAACTGGCGGATGCTAGAAGTGACAGGGGATGCGAAATATGCCGATCTTGTGGAGACTTGTCTTTATAATAGTGTATTGAGCGGTATTAGTCTGGATGGAAAGAAGTATTTCTACACGAATCCGCTTCGTATCAGTGCCGATCTTCCTTACACGCTTCGCTGGCCGAAGGAACGGACAGAATATATCAGTTGTTTCTGCTGTCCTCCGAACACATTGCGTACGCTGTGTCAGGCACAAAACTATGCATATACATTGAGCCCGGAAGGGATTTATTGCAATTTGTATGGGGCAAATACATTGACAACGACTTGGAAAGAGAAGGGAGAAGTAGCTCTGACGCAGGAAACGGATTATCCTTGGGATGGAAATATACGTGTAACGTTGGATAAAGTTCCTCGTAAGGCAGGTACTTTCTCGCTCTTCTTACGCATCCCTGAATGGTGTGAAAAGGCTACGCTTAGGGTGAATGGACAGCCGTTGCAAGTCAATGCGAAGGCAAATTCGTATGCGGAAGTAAATCGTGCATGGAAGAAGGGGGATGTAGTGGAGTTAGTGATGGATATGCCTGTGCGTTTGCTCGAAGCTCATCCGTTGGCAGAGGAGATTCGTAATCAGGTGGTCGTGAAGCGCGGACCGTTGGTTTATTGCCTGGAAAGTATGGATATTGCAAACGGGGAAAGGATTGATAATGTATTGATTCCTGCTGATATAAAATTGACTCCGAAGAAAATCACGATTGAGGGTAGTCCGATTGTAGCGCTCGAAGGTAAAGCGCGTCTGGCACCTGCAATTTCTTGGGAAGGAGTACTTTATCGTCCGGTGGTTCAGACAGAGAAAACGGTGGATATTCGTTTGATTCCTTATTATGCCTGGGGAAATAGAGGAAAAGGAGAGATGACCGTATGGATGCCTCTTGCCAGATAATCATGATACAGAAATGAAGAAATCAGGAGGAAAAATAAAGAAATGAGGATGAGAAAGTTATTTTTAACGGCTATATGTATTTTGTGTAGTCATTGGTTATGGTCCGGTGAGATATGGGTTTCTCCCAAAGGTAATGACTTTAATGATGGAACCCGACAGTCTCCCAAAGCAACGCTGACTGCTGCTTTACGGCAGGCACGTGAATGGCGGAGGACGGGAGATGACCGTATGCAGGGAGGAATCACTGTTTATATGGAAGGGGGAACGTACGCTCTGTATGAGCCGGTTTTTATTCGTCCGGAAGATAGTGGGACAAAGGAATCCCCGACTGTGATCCGTTCGGCGATCAATGAAAAGACTGTGATCCGTTCGGCAGCCGATGAAAAGGTGGTGTTGAGTGGGGGAGTCCGTATCAAGAATTGGAAGAAACAAGGAAAGCTCTGGGTGGCAGATGTGCCGACATTTAATGGGCGTCCATTGGATTTCCGTCAGTTGTGGGTGAATGGAGAAAAGGCTGTCCGTGCCCGTGATGTAGAGGATTTCGAAAAGATGAACCGTATTTGCAGCGTGGATGAAAATAATGAAGTTCTTTATGTTCCTGCGGTTGCGGTACGCAGACTTATTGATAATAAGAGAAAAATGAAGGCTGAATATGCCGAGATGGTACTCCATCAGATGTGGTGTGTGGCTAATCTTCGGATTCGGTCTATTGAAGTGCAGGGAGATAGTGCGGCGGTACGTTTTCACCAGCCGGAAAGCCGGATTCAGTTTGAACATCCTTGGCCGCGTCCAATGGTGACGACGGACGGACATAATTCCGCTTTCTATCTGACGAATGCCCGTGAGCTATTGGATGTACCGGGCGAATGGTATCACGATATGAATGCCCGTAGAGTGTATTATTATCCACGGGAAGGAGAGAAGATGCAGGAGGCGGAAGTGATGGCACCTGCCATTGAGACGTTAGTACAGGTAGAAGGTACTTTGGATCGTCCTGTGTGCCATATTCGTTTTGAGAAAATTACTTTTTCTTATACTACGTGGATGCGTCCGTCAGAGAAAGGACATGTGCCTCTTCAGGCAGGCATGTATCTGACGGATGGGTACCGGATTGATCCGAAGATGCAACGGGATTATCTGAATCATCCGTTGGATAATCAAGGATGGTTGGGACGTCCTACGGCTGCTGTCCGGATAGCTGCTGCCAAACAGATTGATTTTGAGCGTTGCCGATTTGAACATCTGGGTTCTACCGGATTGGATTATGAAGAAGCGGTGCAAGGCGGTGTTGTTCGTGGCTGTCTCTTCCGCGATATTGCAGGAAATGGTCTGTTAGTCGGCAGTTTTTCTCCGGCTGCCCATGAAACGCATTTGCCATACGACCCTGCTGACCGTCGGGAAGTATGCACACAGCAACATATCAATAATTGCTATTTCACGGAAATAGGCAATGAAGATTGGGGATGTCTTGCCATTGCTGCGGGATATGTAGGGGACGTCAATATCGAGCATAATGAAATCAGTGAAGTGCCTTATAGTGGCATCAGCCTTGGTTGGGGATGGACGCAAACTGTGAATTGTATGCGTAATAACAGAGTACATGCCAATCTGATTCATCATTATGCGAAACACATGTATGATGTGGCAGGTATTTACACACTCGGTTCGCAGCCGAAAAGTTATGTAACGGAGAATTGCGTGCATAGTATTTATAAACCGGGATATGTACACGATCCTAATCATTGGTTCTATCTTTATACGGATGAAGGTTCTTCCTTTATTACTGTACGTGATAATTGGACAGAAGGAGAGAAGTATCTGCAAAATGCCAATGGCCCGGGAAATGTATGGGAGAACAATGGCCCGAAGGTGGATAATGATGTTCGTGAACGTGCGGGACTGGAAGCAGGATATAAGGATTTACTAAATATCCAGTAGGTATTGACAAGTCATTTAACTGTAATACGTGATTCGTTCCACAGATATGGAACTAAAGGAAAACAATTGTAGAACTAAAGGGAAACAGATGTGGAACTAAACGTCAACCACTGTGGAACGAATTATTTCTTACGATTCAGTTTGTTAGTAATAGAAAGAAAAATGAAAAAGAAATATATGATATTGCTTAGTGCCTTGTCTTTGGCAAGCAGCACATTTGCCCAGACCTGGATATGGTATCCGGGAGACTACGAAATCTGGCTGGGAAATCAAATGAATAACCGTCGTACGGAACGAGGTGCATTTTTTCCTCCTTTTTGGAAAACGGACAGTCATTATGTTGTCGTAGAATTCAGCAAGCAACTGAATCTTTCCGAGCCGGAAGAAATCTTTATTGCTGCCGAAGGAAAGTACAACGTCAAACTGGATGGAAAGCTCCAGTTCGGTATGCCGGAAACCATGTTGCTTCCGGCCGGAAAACATAATCTGAACATCAAAGTCTGGAATCAGGCAACTCCTCCCACTATTTATGTGAAGGGAAAAACAGTGAATTCAGACTCTTCCTGGCGTGTAACTTACGAAGATAAAGAATGGATTGACGAGAGCGGAAAAGCGAGTGACACATCTGCCACTATCTATATGGATGCCGGATGCTGGAACTTTGACGGAGCTACCCAACGTCCTTCCCAATTCAGTCTGATGCGTGAACCGCAGCAACCTGTTACGAAGACAGAACAGCCCGAAGGAGGTATCCTTTATGATTTTGGAAAAGAAACATTCGGGTTTATCACATTGAAGAATCTTTCCGGAAAAGGAAAAATAGAAATTTATTATGGTGAAAGCCCGGAAGAAGCAAAAGATAAAGCATATTGCGAAACATTGGACAAACTCTTGATCGAACCGGGACAAGTGACCGACCTTGCCATCCGCAGCACTTCTCCCTTGAGTAATTCTGAAAACGAATATACATTGGAGAACAGTAAAGCCTTCCGCTATGTCTATGTAACTCACGAGCCGGGTGTACAGATTGGAGAAGTCTCCATGCAATATGAATATCTTCCTGAAGAATACCGCGGAAATTTCCGTTGCAATGATGAAGAACTGAATCGTATTTGGGAAGTTGGCGCATACACCATGCATCTCACTACCCGTGAATTCTTCATTGACGGTATCAAACGTGACCGTTGGGTATGGAGTGGCGATGCCATCCAAAGTTATTTGATGAACTACTATCTTTTCTTTGATAACGAGTCCGTCAAACGTACAATCTGGTTGCTTCGTGGCAAGGACCCTGTAACCAGCCACAGTAATACAATCATGGACTATACTTTCTACTGGTTTCTTAGCGTATATGACTATTATATGTATAGTGGCGACCGCCATTTTGTCAACCAACTGTATCCACGTATGCAAACAATGATGGATTACGTGTTGGGACGTACCAATAAGAATGGCATGGTAGAAGGCATGACGGGCGACTGGGTATTTGTGGACTGGGCGGACGGCTATCTGGATAAGAAAGGCGAACTCTCTTTTGAACAAATTTTATTTTGCAGGAGTCTGGAAACAATGGCTTTGTGTGCGGAACTGGTTGGAGATGCCAATGGCAAACAGAAATACGAGAAACTGGCTGCTGCTTTGAAAGCAAAGTTAGAACCTGCCTTCTGGAATAACGAGAAACAGGCATTTGTACATAACTGCGTCAACGGTCAGCAAAGTGATGCGGTCACCCGCTATGCGAATATGTTTTCTGTCTTCTTTCAATATTTGAATGAAGATAAGCAACAAGCCATTAAACAGTCTGTTCTGCTGAATGACAGTATTCTGAAAATAACGACTCCCTATATGCGTTTTTACGAACTGGAAGCCCTTTGTGCTCTTGGCGAACAGGATGCTGTAATGAAAGAAATGAAAGCCTATTGGGGAGGAATGTTGAAGGAAGGTGCTACCTCCTTCTGGGAAAAATATAACCCGGAAGAAACCGGAACGCAACATCTTGCCATGTATGGCCGTCCATACGGAAAGAGTTTGTGCCATGCCTGGGGAGCGAGTCCTATCTACCTGTTGGGCAAATATTATCTGGGAGTGAAACCTGTAAAAGAAGGATATAAAGAGTTTGCTATTGCTCCTGTGTTGGGAGGATTGAAATGGATGGAAGGCACTGTGCCCACTCCGAATGGCAATATCCATGTCTATATGAACAGCAAAACGATGAAAGTGAAAGCAACAGAAGGGAAAGGCTATCTGACCATCAAAAGCCGTCGTCCACCTAAAGCAAATATCGGAACACCGGAAAAAGTGTCGGAAGGAGTATGGCGGCTCTGGATCGATTCACCCGAAGAAAGAATTGTTACCTATCAATTATAATACATTGTTAATTAGTTAGTGGAGTAGTCCTTGATTAACGGTTCCTCTTTTTAATGGGGGATTGTTAATCGGGGACTTTTTTTATTGGAATATGCACCACCTTTTCTAAATTTTACTACTTTTGTTTTGTGAAAGACACTTAATTGTAATACGCCTTTTGTTCTTTTGGAAAAACAATTAAACAAAATCCAAGGAATGTTAGATAAATCAGCTCAATATACTAATACAGATGACGAGAAGCTCTTTTCCTTCATAGAAAAAGGAGATAAAGGAGCTTTTACACAGGCTTATGACAGATATCATAAGCTGCTATATGTATTAGCTTACCGTTATTTAATGAATGCAGACATGGCAGAAGATGTAGTGCAACATGTCTTTGCTCGTTTATGGGAATTTAGGTCGGAACTACATGTAGGAATCAGCCTTAAAAACTATCTGTTCACTATGACGAAAAATCATGTCTTAAATCTGATTCGTAATGAGAATAGTGCAATCAGCAAGAACTATGAGATAGCACAATCGACGCCTGTCTACGAAGATAATCTGATAGAAAATCTGGAGAAGAAAGAATTGATGGCCTCTTTTTATAAAGCGGTAGATATGCTTCCGCCACAGAAACGCAGTATTTGTTTGATGAAAGTGAAAGAGGAACTAACGAATCAGGAAATAGCCGAACGGATGAATCTGTCTGTTAATACAGTCAAAACGCATTATACGGAAGCATTGAAAATGCTACGTATTCATTTAAGTAAAATGCTAATAATTGTTACTTTTGTCACACTAATGACATATTTAAGTGTCCACTATTTAAGATAAAAAGAGAATGAATCGACCCACTGATAAACAAATAGAAGAAGTGCTTGCCGGAGTTGCTACACCGGAGGATGCAAAATTTGTGGCGGAATGGTTTGCCACAGAAGAAGGGAACACTTACCTGGATGCTGTGATGACTCGGGAGGCAGAACATTTAAAAGCCGAAACGGCAGAAATATATGTGGACCATACTATACCTTCAGAAAAGATGTACCATCAGATCCAAAAGAACATATCACGCAAACAGATCAAACGTATCTGCTTCCGTGTGGCTGCAATCTTGATTCCCGTTATTTTCCTGATAGGTCTTTATATACAGATCAATTCCCGGGTGGATTTATTCGGCACTACGGAGTATGAGGAAATTCGTGTTGCCAAAGGAGAGCGGATACAGATGATGTTTCAAGACGGGACGCGAGTTTATATCAATTCAGATTCCTGGTTGAAGTATCCTAAAAAGTTCGGATTGAGTAAGCGGGAAGTTTTCTTGGTGGGAGAAGCCTATTTCGTGGTAGCCAAGAATAAAAAACGTCCGTTTATTGTTAATCTGAACGGACCTTCCGTTCATGTACTGGGTACTTCTTTTGATGTACAAGCCTACCCGGAAAATAAAGACATTGTGATCTGTCTGGATGAAGGACATGTAAACCTGACTCTTTCCTCTGCAAAAGAATACCCGTTACTGCCAGGCGAGAAACTGATATATAATAAAGAAAGTGACCAGTGCCGGATAATCAAGAACGATCATTCAAAGCAAGTCTCAATGTGGAAAGACAATGTGATTTCTTTTAAAGATACTCCTCTGGCAGAAGTAGTCAAGGCTTTGAACCGCTGGTATAATGTAAACTTTAAGATAGAGGATGAGCAGGCATCGAAATATGTATATACGTTGACCTCGGATAATACGATACTGGAGAAGGTGCTTCAGGATTTGGAAAAGATTGCACCGGTAAAATTTGAATATGATGAAGTCCGGAAAGAAGTGACAGTCCGAATGAAACAGGACGGAAAGAAGTAAAATATACTGGATAGGATAATAGAATGAGGACAGGCTGTGTATATACGCAGCCTTTACTGTTTTAGGATAAGAATGTTATGAAATAAATTAGGCTTATGCAAAAAAACTCTTTTTTCTCTCACCCGCTTTTTTGACTTGTGTGTCTACTAAGCATAAATGAGATTTTAAATCTAAGTTTAACTTTAATCAAAGCAAGTAGTATGAAACACAAAGTTCTGCTCGTATTGTTGCTGGGGATAATCATAAGCGTTTCCGCTTCTGCCCAAAAGGTGACAATGAATCTTAAACAAGTAAAGCTGGAGAAAGTATTCTCTGCTATTACACAGCAAACTGGTCTTACGGTGGCTTATAGCCGTACGATCGTCAATCCGGATCGAATAGTGACGGTAGAAGCAAAGAATCAGGAACTATCTAAAGTTCTGAATGATTTGTTTCTCGGTACTAACATAAACTATGAGATCGGAAAAACAAAAATTTATTTGAAGGAGAAAGTTACGGATTCTGAACAACAGACCAGTAATGCGAACAAAAGAAATATATCCGGTCGGGTAGTCGATGAAAAAGGGGAGCCGATTATTGGCGCCAGTGTGATGGTGCAAGGCAGCTCTTTGGGTACAATAACGAATGTAGACGGACGTTATACTTTGGCTAATGTTCCCGAAAACAGTACGATTACAGTATCATACATCGGATATATTACGGTTAATTACGCTGCTACCAGCAGAAATCTGTCTCAAGTAGTTCTCCGCGAAGATAGTAAGACACTGGAAGAAGTGGTAGTGGTGGGATATGGTACGCAAAAGAAAGTAAACCTGACTGGTGCCGTTGCTATCGTTTCGGGTGATGAACTGACGACCCGTTCTGCTGCCAACTTATCACAGCTTCTGCAAGGTTCTGTACCGAATATGAACGTAAACTTTAGTTCGGGACGTCCCGGACAAGGGGGAAGCTTCAATATCCGTGGAGTCAACTCCATTAGTGCGGATGCAGCACCTCTGACTATCATTGATGGAATCGAGGGAGATATAAATAAGGTAAACCCCAATGACGTAGAATCCATCAGTGTTTTAAAGGATGCTTCGGCTGCTGCCGTATATGGTGCCCGTGCTGCTTATGGAGTTATTTTGGTTACAACCAAGAATGGAAAGATAGGAAAGACCAATGTCAGCTATAACGGTCGTTTCAGTTTTGGTGATACAACAACTTCTACGGATTTTGAGACGCGTGGTTATTATTCGGCCGGTATCAATGATATGTTCTACAAAACATACCAGGGCGTCCCTTATACACATTATACCCAAGAAGATTACCATGAATTATGGATTCGCCGTAATGATAAAGTGGAAGATCCTTCCCGTCCATGGGTGGTAGAAAAAAACGGAGAGTATAAATATTACGGCAACTTTGACTGGTATAATTGTTTGTTTGATAATACCCGCCCTACTTGGGAGCATAACTTGACGGTTTCGGGAGGAACCGAAAAAGTGAAGTACATGCTATCAGGCAACTACTATAATCAGAAAGGAATTATCAGAATAGATCCGGACCGTTTTAAGAAATATACTTTTCGTTCGAAAATCATTGCCAATATCACTTCCTGGTTTGAATTGAGTAACAATACTTCCTATTACCATTCTGAATATACCTATCCGGGACTATCAGGAGTGAATGACGTTTTCACCAGAGCCGGGCGGCATGCTTTGGCAAGTATTGTGCCGATGCATCCGGATGGAACTCTGGTTTACAGAACAGGTTTGACAGACACAGGAGAAGTGGCAGATGGTGTTAGTGCCGTATTATTGAATGGCGGCCACCATAACCGGGATCGTGAATATGAGTTTGTAACTACGTTCGAGGCCGTATTGAAACCCATCAAACATTTTGAGGTTCGTGCAAACTACAGCTGGGCGCATTACAACCAGCAGAATTTGAATCGTTCCGTAGATGTATTATACTCCAGAAATCCGGGAGAAACAATCACAATGGATAACGGACGTACCAGAGGCAATTATTTGTCGGAAATACAAAACAACCAGATACGCCAAACTTTCAACTTATACGGGACGTATGACAATACCTTCGCAAATGCACATTCTGTAAAGGTCATTGTGGGAGGTAACTATGATTATAAGTATTTCAAGAAACTGGGAATGAAACGTAACGGGTTACTCTCTGAATCTCTCGATGATTTTAACCTGGCAAAAGGTGATGATATATCCATAACCGGAGGACAAGAGGAATATGCGATTCTTGGTTTTTTCTATCGTTTGAATTATGGATATAAAGACCGCTATCTATTTGAAGCCAGCGGACGTTATGACGGTAGTTCCCGTTTCCGTCGAGGACATCGTTTCGGTTTCTTCCCGTCGTTCTCTGCCGGATGGCGTGTCAGTGAAGAAGCCTTCTTTACACAAGCCAAAAACTATGTAAGTAATCTGAAACTAAGACTGTCTTACGGATCATTGGGAAATCAGAAAACAGTAGGCTATTATGACTATCTGCAACTGATTAATACCGGAGCGGTAATGAACTATGCTTTCGGAGATACTACGAAAGGCGATTATGCCTATGAGTCAGCTCCGAACTCTACCGATTTGACTTGGGAAACTGTAATCACAAAAAATATAGGTTTGGACTTGGGTTTTCTTAATAACCGTTTGAATGTATCTTTCGATGCATATATCCGTGATACCAAAGATATGTTGATGGCAGGAAAGACTTTGCCTGGCGTATATGGTGCCTCTTCTCCCAGAATGAATGTGGCAGACTTGCGTACGAAAGGGTGGGAAGCATCTGTTACTTGGAGAGATAGTTTTACACTGGCCGACAAGCCTTTCCACTACCGTATTGTGGCAGGCATCGGAGATAATACTTCCAAAGTGACTAAATATGATAATCCCAACCGGACACTGACCGATCCTTACGAGGGACAGCAGTTAGGTGAAATCTGGGGCTATGTAGTGGACGGATATTTTAAAACGGATGAGGAAGCGAAGAATTATAAAGTGGATCAATCGTTCGTTAACCAGATGATTAATGCGAGTGCACTGGATAACGGTCTCCATGCCGGTGATCTTAAATTCGTCGATTTAGATGGTAATAATAAGATAGAACAGACCACATCGGCTAATGACCGAAAGGATATGAAAGTGATCGGTAATTCATTGCCACGTTATAATTATAATTTAGGAATTTCTGCAGATTGGTATGGTATTGATTTCTCTGTTCTCTTTCAAGGTATTGGCAAACAAAACTGGTATCCTGGTGCTGAAACGTCCATGTTTTGGGGACCTTATTCCCGACCATACGCTAGTTTTATTCCTTCCAATTTCATGAGTCAGGTATGGAGTGAAGAAAATACAGGTGCTTATTTTCCACGTCCCAGAGGATATGTAGCACTCGGCAGTAATCGTGAATTAGGCGTGGTGAATACGAAGTATTTGCAGAATTTAGCTTACTGTAGGTTGAAGAATCTCTCTATTGGTTACACATTGCCGGATAAATGGCTTTCTAAAATAGGTTTCGAGAAAATACGTGTTTACTTTAGTGGTGAGAACTTACTGACATTCACTAAGCTACATTCCGATTATATTGATCCGGAACAAGCATCGGCAAGTAATAGCTGGAAAACGAGTAAAAGTGATGCGAACATTTATCCCTGGGCAAAGACCTACTCTTTTGGTATAGATATAACGTTTTGATAATAACGAATATAAAGAAGATATAGTATGAAAATCATGAAATATACATTGTGGGCGACTGTTGGTCTGTCGTTGTTATTTGCTTCTTGTGAAAGCATATTGGATATAAATCCAAAAGATCGCTTGACGACTAAGGATTACTTTACGAATGAAGAACAATTACAGTTGTATAGTAATCAGTTCTATTCAAACAACTTTCCGGGTGATGGTGATATTTACAGGGACAATGCCGATATGCTGATCGTATCTCCTTTGGACGATGAAGTGAGTGGGCAGCGTGTCATTCCGGAAACAGGTGGAGGATGGAATTGGAATGCGCTGCGTTCAATTAATTTTTTATTGGAGAATCTGGAAAACTGTAAAGACCAGAAAGTACGCAATAAATATGAGGCAGTAGCGCGGTTCTTTCGTGCTTATTTCTATTTCGAAAAGGTAAAACGTTTCGGTGATGTACCTTGGTATGATAAAGTGTTAGGATCGGATGATGCTGATTTGTATAAAGCCAGAGATTCACGTGAATTCGTGATGGAAAAGATTATGGAAGATCTCAATTTTGCTATAGAGGTTTTTAAAGAAACCAATCGGACCAAAGAGCTTTATCGTATTACCTGGTGGACTGCCCAAGCGTTAAAATCACGTGTAGGACTATTCGAAGGAACATACCGTAAATATCATGGATTGGAAGATTATGAAAAATATCTGAATGATTGTGTGAGTGCATCTAACGAAATTATGATTGCATCGGGAGGATATTCCTTATATCAGTCCGGTTCTCAATCATACCGTAATTTATTTAAATCGGAGAATGCGATTGATGCGGAAATCATATTGGCAAGGGATTATAATAATGATTTGAACCTAATCCATGGAGTGCAGGCTTTCGAAAATTCGCCAACTTTGGGACGTCCTGGACTCTCAAAAAAGCTGGTAAATTATTATCTAATGAAGAATGGAGACCGTTTCACCGATCAACCTAATTATGCAACAATGGAATTTAAGGATGAAATAGTAAATCGTGATCCGCGTTTGGCACAAACAATCCGTACTTCTAATATAAACATGAATGTTACCATGACCGGATACCACTTGCTGAAATACGCTAATGATAATATGAATTATACGGGTAATTTAAGTAATGATCTGCCTCTATTTAGGTTGGCAGAAATTTATCTGAACTATGCTGAAGCAAAGGCTGAATTAGGCACGTTGACTCAAACTGATATTGACAACACAATAAACAGGTTACGGACACGTGCAGGAGTAACAGGAAAATTGAACATGAATAAAGCAAACCAAAATCCTGACCCTTACATGTGTGATTCAAAGACCGGTTATGTGAATGTTACAGGAGATAATAAAGGAGTGATTTTGGAAATTCGACGGGAACGTGCCATCGAACTGGTCATGGAAGGTTTCCGCTATTATGACCTGATGCGCTGGAAAGAAGGACAGTGCATAGCCCAATCTTTTCAAGGATTTTATCTTCCTGCCACAGCTATCAACAAAGCGTATGATATTGACGGGGACGGAACAAATGATGTCTGTTTCTATACAACATCGTCGCAGCCCAATGTAGGAAGTATGACGTATGTGAAACTGGCGTCCGATGGAAGCGGCACTTCATTGTCAGAAGGTAATTATGGTAATTTACTGTGTTATAGTTGGATAGACCGTACTTGGAACGAAGAACGTGATTATCTGTATCCTATACCAAGACAGGAAATAACATTGTCTGATGGTATCGTAACCCAAAATCCGGGATGGAATGAATAACAAATATGAAAAATATAAATGATAGATTTATGAAAAAGATAGTAATATATACATTGATTTCCTTCATATTCTCTGTTTTTGCCAGCAGTTGTGAAGATAATAAAGACAATTCATTGTACTATCCTGATTTCACGTGGGATACAGGAGATGGCGAGGAAGACGAAGACCCCGTGACTGAAACGTCCATGCGTGTAGCAACTTATAACTTACAGGTGGAGACTGGTACAGGATGGACTAACCGCCGGGAACGTGTGGCACAATTAATCAAAGACTACGATTTTGAGATTTGTGGATTCGAAGAAGCCAGTTGGGAACAACGTTCCTACTTAGGAACTCAACTTGCGAGTGATTATCAGATTCTCGCTTATGGTCGTGACACTGGAAATGACGATAACAAGGCAGGAGAGATGAGTGGCATTTTATATAAGAAGAGCCGCTACACATTACTGGATGCCGGACGTTTCTGGTTTTCCGAAACTCCGGACATTCCTTCCAACGGATGGGATGAAACAAATTTCAAACGTTTCTGTGTATGGGGAAAATTCAAGGATAGCAAGACTCAAAAAGAATTTTATCTTTTTGAAACTCACATGCCTTTGGCTGATAATGCTAGAAAACACGCATGCCAAATGCTGGTGGATGCAGTTTCCGATAAAGCAAAAGACAATACTCCCGCATTTTGTACCGGCGACTTTAATGCTACTCCTGATGCTCCCGAAATAGCCACTACGATTTGCCAAAGTGGTATATTAAAAGATGCATATCGGGAAGCGGCCGTTCAGCATGGAGCTCTCTTTACATTTCCTTCTAAAAAGACCAGAATTGATTTTATTTTTGTGAAACATGCTACGGTGCTTTCTACCCGCACTATTGTCAGTTCTTTATCCGATCATTATCCTATGGTGATCGTAGTAGAAATCTAAAATAAAAATGAAGATTATGAAAAACAAATTTTATCATATAAGTACATACTCGGTAATGAGATATTGGACCATTTTATGGATGGCTATTTTATCTTTCTCATGCTCTGATTTTAATCCGATGGATTCCTATAGCCGTATTCCGCCGGATAGAAACACAGACATAGATGACGGAGACGAGGGTGACGGAGCAGGCGGGCTTTTTGAAAAAGGTTATGGAACAATGAACAAACCTTATCTCGTTATGGATGTGATACAGATTCAGAATATGAGTGAAGCCTTGGTGAAAGGAAAGATGATTTATTTCCAGTTAGGGGCTGATATTGATATGAAGTCTGTATCTAATTGGGAACCATTGAACTCAAACGGTGACTATTATATCTATTTTGATGGAAATAACCATATTATAAAGAATTTCACCTGTACAGACAAAGCGTATGCTAGTTTTTTCGGTATTTTGGCCGGGACTTGTAAAAATGTCGGTTTCTATAATGCCCATGTAGAAGCAGCTACTAATAGTGGGGCAGGGGTTATCGGCGGTTATATCGGAGTGAAAGCTCCGAACGCTGTAGAGAAGACAGGGCAGGTGGAAAACTGTTACGTCTCCGGAAAAGTGAAAGGAAAGTATGCTGGTGGAATAGCTTCCCGTATGGGTAGACCGTATGGAGGACAGATTTGTTATATCAAAAACTGTTATTCTACAGCAGAGGTTATATCTACAGGAGATGAATGTGGAGGTATTGTAGGTTCTATGTATGAAAACAGTGAGGTGTCATATTGCTATTCTACAGGTGTATTAATTGGTGCCAATTCAGTGGGAGGTATTGCTGCACTTCCTTCCGAAGGAGCTAAAATTACGTCCTGTGTTGCTTGGAACTGGAAAATAACAGGTCCTGCTGCCAGATCTGGACGTATCAGTGGAGTTTTGTCTCAAGGTGAAAATGGACATCAGGCGGATCCCGTCGCATCTGAATGTTATGCATGGGAGGATATGATTTGTACAGGATTTTCTCCGGAGGATAATGTAGGCTCCGTTTCGACAGGAAAATATGATGGAGTGGGCGAAAGTGTCCTGACTTTGCAGAATAGCATTGCCAATTGGGGGACTCCATGGCATAATGTTGGGAATATAGATATGGGATTCCCTATTTTAGAGTGGCAATTGGATAGAGGAGATTATGCTAGTTATGGAGGACATGACAACGAACCGGAAGGAGATTTTGCCAATGGAGACGGAACTCAAAATAATCCTTATGTGATTGCTAATGCTATCCATATTCAGAATATGAGCAAAGCTCTCATTGAAAAACAAACGACTTATTTTGTCTTGAGTGCGGATATTGATATGCAGGGGATCAAGTGGGCACCTCTAAATGATGCTAATGGTTACCATAAATGGATTGATTTCGATGGACGCAATCATGTAATTAAAAACCTTACTTGTGAGTCAGGCACATATAGAAGCTTCTTCGGGGTATTGTGTGGAGAATGTAGAAATGTGGGATTTGTGGATGCAAATATCTCATCTCCGAATACTGGTATTGGCATCATAGCCGGTTATGTAGGATTGGCTGCCGGTGCAGAGAATTATACTGGAAAGATAACAAACTGCTATACTACCGGAGTACTGAAGGGGTCGGGAGCAGCAGGTGGAATTGGCGGTGTACTTGGTGGTTCGGGATATATCAAAAATTGCTATTCCAGTGCTACTGTTATTGATCAAATTGCTAACAATGCAGGTAAAGCCGGTGGAATCATCGGAAGGGTGAATGGCAATGCCAGTGGAAGCAGTATTGAAAACTGTTATACTAGTGGTGATATCAATGCCATAGGTGGAGGAAATGCCGGAGGTATAGTCGGCAAAGTGGATGGCGGTAAACTAGTCATAAAAAATTGTATTGCTTGGAATAGTATGTTGGTTAGTACCGATAAAGCAAAGGTGGGACGTATAGTCGGAGGTACTGCCAATGCTACTTATGAAAACTGCTATGCTTATGACGGTATGATTTTGAAAGCAGGAGAGGCTACATTTACCGTTTCAGATGAGACATCACCGTCCGGTAGTAGTTTCCAGGGAGTAGCTAAATCTGCTAACGAGCTGAAAAACACTGTCATAAACTGGGATTCTTCTCTTTGGAAAGAAGGAGGCAACGGCTACCCGGTATTTAAATGGAGTAAATAAATTGATATTTAATGATTTGTAATATGAAGTGTTCTATAAATAAGAAATATTATTTTCTACTTTTGATTTTACTTTTTGCCGGAGGTCTTCCGGCAAAATCTTCCAACTTAGACAAAACGAAACCGGAAGATATTATTCGCCTTGCATCTTATAACATCCGTACCAAAGGAGACAAGGGGGATAAGGCTTGGGAAGTCCGTCTGAACGCATTGGTAGATGTTGTGCGACGGAATAAGTTCGATATGTTTGCCATACAGGAAGGACGTACCTCTCAATTAAAAGATATGATGATTCTGAACGAATATTCTTATATCGGTCGTGATCGTGACGGGGATAATAAAGGAGAACATTGTGCCATTTACTATAAAAAAGATCGCTTTAAGGTGTTGAAACATGGTGATTTCTGGTATTCGGAAACTCCGGATATACCTTCTTATGGTTGGGGAGCACGTTGTCGCCGGATTTGCACTTGGGGATATTTTAAAGACCTCCGGTCCGGGAAGAAATTCTATGTATTTAATTCGCATACGGATCATGAAGCAACAGAAGCAAGACGGCAATCTTCGTTCATGTTGTTGGAACAGGTAAGGAAAATCGCTAAAGGCAGACCAACCTTTTGCACCGGTGATTTTAATGCCACTCCGGACGAAGAACCGGTACAACTTCTCCTGAAAGATAGTTTATTACTGGATTCATATAAATGTACTTTGACGCCTCCTAAAGGACCGTCCGGTAGTTTTTATGCCTATGACAAAACTGGAAAAACAGCTAAGCGCATAGATTTTATTTTTGTGACTCCAAAAATAAAAATACTTTCTTATCACACCATTGATGATGATATAAAGTATAATAAGTACTCTTCAGATCATTTTCCTGTAATGGTGGAAACACTACTGAAATGAGAAAAGGAATAAACTTTGAATAGTTATAAAAAATCAAGTTGCAAAGGTCGTTCATAGTCATAAATGTATAGATATATTTGTATATATCGCATTAACGTTGTTTCGGCCTTTACACTATTTCCTTTTTTCTCATACAAGATGCTAACAAACTCATAGAACGTTTAGCAAATATACTAAAAAAAAGAAAAGTCAATAGCTTTTATTTATTCGAGATCTACAAAACTGCCCAAATATATTGATCATATTAATATTGAGAAACCAAACATTTGGACAACTCTTTTTATAGTCAGTCTAATCAGCAGCGTGGTACGGATGTGTAAACCAAAAACAGGAGCCGACTCCTTCAGTTGATTCCACGCCAATTTCTCCTCCCATTTGGGAAACAATGCTCTTACAGATAGAAAGTCCCAGTCCTGTACCCTGAACAAAAGTATTCAGCTTCACAAAACGTTCAAATACGCTCTTTTGCTTTTCTTCCGGTATTCCCATTCCGGTGTCGCGCACATAAAATTTTATTTTCTGATGGGATACTTGTTCATATCCCAAGGTGATACAGCCTTGCTGGGTGAACTTTAATGCGTTATTTATAAAGTTACTGATGACTTGAGTGAATCTGTTTTTGTCAGTGTAGAGATAACATTCCGGCAATGGTTCCTCAAAAATCAATTCAACACCTTTACTCACTTTCATACTCATTGATTTGATGATTTCAGCACACGTCTCATTTACATCCACATTGGTATATACAAAATTAAATGTTCCCGCTTCGATTTTCGAAAGATCGAGAATGTCCGATATCAGTTGTAAGAGAAGTTCATTATTCTCTTGCACAATCTTGATATATTCCTGCCGTTCGTTTCTGCTGTCCGTTTCTGCCAGAAGACTGGAAAAACCGACAATAGCATTGAGAGGAGTACGGATCTCATGACTCATGTTAGCTAGGAAAGCCGACTTCAGACGATCCAGTTCTTCCGCTTTATCGCGGGCAATAATCAATTTCTGTTCAGTTTCTTTCAAAGGCGTGATGTCATAATTGATACACAACATCTCAATAATGCCGTCTTGCGGACGGTAATCCCTGACCATCACATTGATGCTGGTCCATGTATATTTGCCATTCTCCCTGCATACACGAACTTCTTTACGCAAACTGGTTGCCTTTCCCGTTTTCACTTCACCTACAAAGTTTTTCAGAACAGCCTGATCTTCAGGAACTACATGTGCATATACTCCAATAACCTGTGGCATGGGAGTACCTTCTTTTTCACCCAAATTCCTGTACCATGTATCTTGGGCATATCCGTCTCTTGTCAATACATTGAAATGAGCAAATCCTACCTTGGCATAATCACCGATTAGAAGAAACAGATTCTCAAACTCCTGTATCTTAGTGTATGCATTGGTCGTTTCCGTTGTATCTATATTGATAAACAGATAGTTGATAAATCGATTTTGAGAATCATAGAGAGCAGTAACCTTAGTAGTAAGATTAATAATCCCATTTCTCCGGCTATCTACATATTGATTTATTTTTGAGAAGTCATAATTGATGGAGAAGTTTACATCTTCTTTCGCTCTCAATCTCTCTTTAACCTCTAAAGGAATATTGGGATTGTCGAACAGATTAACTCCCAATGCTTCATTCTTGTCAGACAAGCCGAATATTTCAAGCTCTTTATCATTAATATCTACCAGATAACCGTCTTTGTCATAAAGTTCGACGCCTGCCGGAAGGTTCTTATAGATGTTTCTCAATATCTTCTCGCTGTTGTCCAAAGCAAGACGATCTTCTTTGGCTTGTAATTCCGACTTTCGCAATTCGATGCAAATACTGATAATATTAGCAAGAGAGGAGAAGCATTGATAATCCACATTGCTCCAGCTACGCTGCGTTCTTACCATATCAATTCCCATATAGCCCCATACCTCATCTTTAGAGATTAGCGGAACTACCATCAGCGACTTGATATCTTGCATCTCCAGCGTCTGACGATATTCCGCAGCTTCTTCGGGCATGTCGTCCAGCGTGTTCAGAATGATAGCCCTTCTTTCGGCTATCTGATGATTCCACCAGGTAGAAGGATCCCAGGGAATATTGCTCAAGAATTCCTGTTCCTTGGATATTCCTTCGGCGGTAACCTCATAAGTGCAATCCTGGCGTTGTTCTTTTCTGTTTATTTCGAAGATATAGATACGATCGCCCAAAAACTGGTTGAGGAGATCTCCTAATGTCTTGTTAACCACTTGAGTGACATCATCACATTGCAGAAAAGCAAGCAATGAATATGAAATATTAGTTTGTTGGTAAAGCAGATTGCTCACTTGAAAGAAATCAATGTTTTCATTCGTAGTATCGATCGGTCTGTCAATATATTGCAGTAAGCCTGTCATATTCCTATATCCCTCTTTATCAGGCTTTTGGAAATTAATCTTAGAGTACACCCATATTTCCCCCGTCTTTTGCCCGGATTGGGAACATTTGTTCGTATGTCTCCAGATAAGAAAGAGACATATATTCATTTTTAAGACGCAGCCGGTGATCTTCACGTATTCTTTGGTGAAATTCGGTGAAACTGATGCGGTTACTTTCAAGGCCGAGTAAGTCAACAATAAAGTCAGAGCAGATATATTCTTTATTCTTCAAATCTGACTCCCACCATCCCATTTTGGCCATCTGTGCTATCTGAACGTATTTTTCATAGTCATAATTTGTTTGTTCTTTCATATTGTTTGCTCTTGTTTTCTGTTTTTATATTATAAGACACTAGCCTACAAAGATAAGCATAACTTTTAAATAATGAGGCATTTGCATATCACAGCAGGATGAAAGTGGAAATTTGGTGCTGAAAAGTGGAAAAAGAGACAAATGAGTACAAACAGAGGATTATTTCGTCTTTCTCTTAGTGAAGAAGTGAATTATATAATCTATAATATATATCAGAAGAATGAAAAATACCAGATTATTCATGTTTGCGGCATGCACACTTTTTTTGGCAGCGTGTGGCAGGCAAACCGTGAAGATTATGACTCCGCCAGATGCGTCAAATCGTGTTTTGTTTGGTGCGGAGCAGTTACAGACGACCTTGGATAAAGCCGGTTATCAGGTAATGATGCAACAGGGAGACACGACATTCTCCGATCCCGAAATCAAAACGATTCTCTTGACGGAAGTAAATGACACGACGCTCAAGAAAGAAGGTTTTCATATTTCGACGACGGGCAATCTGACCAGAGTGTCCGGCAGGGATGGGAGTGGTGTCATTTACGGATGCCGTGAACTGATTGACCGTGTGAATGATTCGGATGGTAAGTTGAACTTCCCGGAGGAACTGAAAGACGGTCCTGAAATGGTATTGCGTGGTGCATGTGTAGGATTACAGAAGATGACCTACCTGCCGGGACATGGTGTATACGAATATCCGTATACGCCGGAAAGTTTCCCTTGGTTTTATGATAAAGAACAATGGATTAAATACTTGGATATGCTGGTTGCCAACCGCATGAATTCACTGTACCTTTGGAATGGACATCCGTTTGCGTCATTGGTGAAACTGGAAGATTATCCGTTTGCACTGGAAGTAGATGAAGAAACCTTCAAAATGAACGAAGAAATGTTCTCTTTCCTCACGGAAGAAGCAGACAAACGCGGTATCTTTGTCATACAGATGTTTTATAATATCATTCTTTCCAAACCTTTTGCTGAACATTACGGACTGAAAACACAGGACCGTAACCGTCCTATTACTCCTCTGATTGCCGATTATACACGCAAGAGTATTACCGCTTTCATTGAAAAGTATCCTAATGTAGGATTACTTGTTTGTCTGGGTGAAGCGATGTGTACAGTGGAGGACGATGTGGAATGGTTTACCAAAACAATAATTCCGGGAGTGAAAGACGGATTACAGGCATTGGGACGTACGGATGAACCGCCTCTTTTGTTGCGTGCGCACGACACGGACTGCAAACTGGTGATGGACGCTGCCTTGCCGCTCTATAAGAATCTTTATACGATGCATAAGTACAATGGTGAATCGTTGACTACCTACGAACCTCGTGGCCCCTGGTCGAAAATTCATACGGATTTGAGTTCGTTGGGTTCCATTCATATCAGTAACGTACATATCCTGGCAAATTTGGAACCGTTCCGCTGGGGTTCTCCGGATTTCGTACAAAAGGCGGTCACTGCCATGCACAATGTACACGGTGCCAATGCGTTGCACCTTTATCCGCAGACCTCATATTGGGACTGGCCTTATACGGCTGACAAACTACCGAACAATGAACGCGAATTCCAGTTGGATCGTGATTGGATCTGGTATCAGACTTGGGGACGCTATGCGTGGAACTGCCATCGCGACCGTACAGATGAAATGGGTTACTGGGACCATCAGTTGGGCAAGTTCTACGGAACCTCTGACGAAAATGCAAGTAATATCCGTGTAGCATACGAAGAAAGCGGAGAGATTGCTCCGAAGTTGTTACGTCGTTTTGGTATTACAGAGGGAAATCGCCAAACGTTATTACTGGGTATGTTTATGAGTCAGCTTGTCAATCCGTACAAATATACGATCTATCCGGGATTCTATGAAAGCTGCGGACCAGAAGGAGAGAAGCTGATAGAGTATGTAGAGAAAGAATGGAAAAAGCAACCTCATGTAGGTGAAATGCCTTTGGATATTGTTGCTCAAGTAATAGAACATGGAGATAAAGCAGTAGCGGCTATTGATAAAGCAGCAGGTTCCGTCTCTTCAAATAAGGATGAATTTGCACGTTTGCAGAATGATATGCATTGTTATCGTGAGTTTGCGTATGCGTTCAACCTGAAAGTGAAAGCTGCCAAACTGGTATTGGATTATCAATGGGGAAAAGAGATTAAGAATCTTGAAGAAGCTATTCCTTTGATGGAACAAAGCTTGGAACACTATCGCAAATTGGTGGAACTGACGGACGAACATTACTTGTATGCCAACAGTATGCAAACTGCCCAACGTCGTATTCCTATCGGTGGAGATGATGGAAAGAACAAGACTTGGAAAGAATTGCTGGTACACTATGAGAAGGAATTGGAAAATTTCAAAGCCAACCTCGCTTTGTTGAAAGAAAAACAGAATGGAAATGCAGTGACTGAAACTGTCGAGATTGCTGCCTGGACTCCTGCAAACGTGAAACTGATTTCTAATTATCCGACAGTGAAAGTGGATGAGGGTATTTCTTTATTTGTGGATGTTCCAGGTAAGATAGAAGCAGTAGCTCCGGAATTGAAAGGAATGAAGGCGCTCCGCTTTAATGGAAATGAGCAGAGAGAGAAAGGCACAAGCATCACTTTTGAAACGGATGCTCCGGTGAAATTGTTAGTCGCTTATTTCAAAGACGACCAGAAAAAGTATGCAAAAGCTCCGAAACTGGAAATCGATGCGTCAGCCAATGATTACGGTCAGGCGGAACCTGTATTGACGAATGCTGTCCGTATCAATGGAATGCCTTTGGCAAATGTGCATGCATATAGTTTTCCGGCTGGAAAGCATACGTTGATGTTACCCAAAGGCTATCTGCAAGTGTTGGGATTCACGGCTGCGGAAACGAAAGTGCGTAATGCCGGGCTTGCCGGGGATGAAGAAACAATGGATTGGTTGTTTTATTAATGATAATTTATATTTCACCACAGAGGACACGGAGGACACAGAGTTCTTCTCTCTCTTTTCCGTAAGTAAAACAGAGCGATACATACGATTATAAATACGTAAGACTCTTTGTTACTCTATAGTGGATAAAAATAATAAACCTCTGTGTCCTCCGTGTCCTCTGTGGTGAAATATTAAGTATTAAACGATTAGAAAAAGTATCATGAAGAAGTTATTGCTGGCAGTTTTTAGTATAGCCACCACTTTCTCTCTGTATGCGCAACGGGAAGTTCCGCAGGAACGAATGGAGCAGATTTATGAGGAAGTAAAGACACCATACAAATACGGGCTTGCAGTTGCCCCGGCAGACAATTATCATAAGATTGATTGTCCTACCGTTTTTCGCCAGGGAGACAAGTGGCTGATGACTTATGTGGTTTACAACGGTAAAGGTGGAACCGATGGTCGTGGTTACGAAACGTGGATAGCAGAAAGTGATAATCTGCTCGAATGGCGCACTTTGGGACGGGTTCTTTCTTATCGGGATGGAAAATGGGACTGCAATCAGCGTGGCGGATTTCCTGCATTGCCAGATATGGAATGGGGTGGAAGCTATGAGCTTCAGACTTATAAAGGTCGCCATTGGATGACTTATATCGGTGGTGAAGGAACGGGTTACGAAGCTGTAAAAGCCCCGCTTTATGTCGGACTGGCATGGACGAAAGGAGATATTTCTACGGCACATGAATGGGAATCTCTGGACAAACCGATTTTGAGCATCCATGATAAAGATGCCCAATGGTGGGAAAAACTGACTCAATATAAGAGTACTGTTTATTGGGATAAAGATAAAACATTGGGAGCTCCGTTTGTGATGTATTACAACGCGGGCGGACGTCATCCGGAAACGGATTTAAAGGGCGAACGTGTCGGCATTGCGCTTTCCAAAGATATGAAAACATGGAAACGCTACTCCGGCAATCCGGTCTTTGCGCATGAAGCAGATGGAACCATAACAGGAGATGCGCATATCCAAAAGATGGGAGATGTGTATGTGATGTTTTACTTCTCTGCTTTTGAACCTTCGCGTAAATATAAAGCATTCAATACATTTGCCGCCAGCTATGATTTGGTGAACTGGACTGATTGGAAAGGAGCCGACCTGATTATCCCCTCCAAGAACTACGATGAACTGTTTGCTCATAAGAGCTATGTGGTGAAACATGACGGAGTGGTTTATCATTTCTATTGTGCAGTAAACAACGCAGAGCAACGTGGCATTGCCATTGCTACCAGTAAGCCAATGGGACGTTCGGCTGTCCGTTTCCCGGTTCCGGAGAGTAAGAATCGCCGGCAAATCATGACATTGAATGAGGGTTGGAAAACCTGGATTACAGAGGCAACTCACTTGAAAGGTAATTTTATGATGCCTGCAAAAACGGTGAATATTCCTCATAATTGGGACGATTATTATGGATACCGTCAGTTGACACATGGAAACCTGCATGGAACAGCTATGTATGTGAAAGATTTCACGGCAGATGTAAAATCCGGGAAACGGTATTTCCTTCGTTTTGACGGAGTGGGTACATACGCCACCATTACAGTGAACGGAAAGAATTTCGGTCGTCATCCCATAGGGCGCACCACATTGACTTTGGATGTCACAGATGAATTGAAACAGGGAGTAAATCGCCTGGAAGTGAAAGCCGAGCATCCTGAAATGATCGCCGATATGCCTTGGGTATGCGGGGGATGTTCGTCGGAATGGGGATTCAGTGAGGGTTCCCAGCCGTTAGGTATCTTCCGTCCTGTGGTATTGGAAGTAACGGATGAGATTCGTATAGAACCTTTCGGTGTACATATTTGGAATGACGAAAAAGCTGCTAACGTATTTGTTGAAACAGAGATAAAAAATTATAGTAAAACAACAGAAACGGTAGAGTTAGTCAATAAACTAAGCAATGCCGATGGAAAACAAGTTTTCCGTTTGGTTGAGAAAGTTACTTTAGCTCCGGGAGAAATGAAAGTGATTCGCCAGCAGGCTCCTGTTGAGAATCCTGTCTTGTGGAATACGGAAAATCCATATCTCTATAAATTGGCCAGCATGATTAAGCGTGATACGAAAACAACTGATGAAATTTCGACACCTTTCGGCATTCGTACCATTAGCTGGCCGGTAAAACGAAACGATGGAGACGGACGTTTTTACCTGAATGGGAAGCCCGTGTTTATCAATGGAGTATGCGAGTATGAGCATCAGTTCGGACAAAGCCATGCGTTCAGCAATGAACAGGTTGCTGCAAGGGTAAAACAGATACGTGCGGCCGGTTTCAATGCATTCCGGGATGCTCATCAGCCCCATCATCTCGATTATCAGAAGTACTGGGATGAAGAGGGAATCTTGTTTTGGACACAATTTTCCGCCCATGTGTGGTATGACACTCCGGAGTTTCGTGAGAACTTTAAAAAGTTGCTTCGTCAATGGGTGAAAGAACGTCGTAATTCCCCGTCAGTGGTGATGTGGGGATTGCAGAATGAAAGCACTTTGCCTCGTGAGTTTGCACAGGAGTGCAGTGATATTATTCGGGAGATGGATCCGACTGCAAAGACAATGCGTGTCATAACAACCTGTAATGGCGGTGAAGGTACAGACTGGAATGTAATTCAAAATTGGAGTGGTACGTATGGAGGAGATGTGACGAAATACGGTCGTGAACTCTCTCAAACGAACCAATTATTGAACGGGGAATATGGAGCGTGGAGAAGTATCGACCTGCATACGGAACCGGGAGATTTCCAGGTGAACGGAGTGTGGAGTGAAGACCGTATGTGTCAGCTGATGGAAACTAAAATCCGTTTGGCAGAACAGGCTAAAGATAGTGTTTGCGGACAATTCCAGTGGATATACAGCAGTCATGATAATCCCGGACGTCGTCAACCGGATGAAGCGTATCGCAAGATAGATAAAGTAGGTCCGTTCAATTATAAAGGATTGGTTACTCCGTGGGAAGAACCATTAGACGTATATTATATGTATCGCGCCAACTATGTTCCGGCTGCAAAAGATCCGATGGTTTACCTGGTATCACATACATGGGCCAACCGCTTTGAAAAAGGACGTCGCCGTGCCACTATCGAGGCTTACAGCAATTGTGATTCTGTATTGCTATACAACGATCTGACAAATGAAAAGGCAACCTTCCTCGGACGTAAAAAGAACAACGGAACAGGCACTCATTTTATGTGGGAAAACCGGGATATTCGTTATAACGTACTTCGTGCAGTAGGATATTATAAAGGTAAACCAGTAGCAGAAGACCTGATCCTATTGAATGGTCTGGAGCAAGCCCCTAACTTCGAACTTCTTTATCAGGATGATAAAAAGATATTGAAAGGAGAGGCAGGATATAATTATCTGTATCGTCTCAACTGTGGAGGGGATGATTATACAGATAGTTTCGGACAGCTCTGGTTGCAGGACAATACGAATTATTCCTGTTCATGGGCGGAGAATTTCAAGGATCTGAATCCTTATCTTGCCAGTCAACGTACCACCAATGATCCGATTCATGGCACTCGTGACTGGACGTTATTCCAACATTTCCGCTTCGGACGTCATCAGCTGGAATATCGTTTCCCTGTGGCAGACGGAACATATCGTATTGAACTGTATTTCACAGAGCCTTGGCATGGTACGGGCGGAAGCGCTTCTACCGACTGTGAAGGACTGCGCATATTCGATGTTGCCGTGAATGATTCTGTTGTATTAGACGACTTGGATATTTGGGCTGAAAGCGGTCATGACGGAGTGTGTAAGAAAGTAGTATATGCCACAGTGAGAGGTGGAATGTTGAAAATTCATTTCCCGGAAGTGAAAGCAGGACAAGCCTTGATTTCAGGCATTGCTATTGCCAGCACAGATCAGGAACTGAAACCGACGATATTCCCTGCATCCGGTTGGAGCTGGGAAAAAGCGGATAAAGAAGTGATGGAAAAGACTCCGAAAGAGTTGCTTCCGGAAGACAAAAATGCTCGTGTCAGTATATCATACGAAACGGAAATGGCTGTACTGAAAGGCAAATTCCAAAAGAAAGAACATCGCAAACAGATCGGAGTGTTTTTTGGTAAAGGAAAAAGCAACAGCATTGAATGGAATGTTTCTACCGGGTTGGCACAAGTGTACGCCCTTCGCTTTAAATATATGAATACTACCGGAAAGCCAATACCTGTCTTGATGAAATTCATTGATTCAAAAGGAGTTGTATTGAAAGAGGACGTATTGAACTTCCCGGAAACACCGGATAAATGGAAGATGATGAGCACCACTACCGGAACCTTTATCAATGCCGGACATTACAAAGTATTACTTTCGGCAGAAAATATGGACGGAATTGCTTTTGATGCATTGGATGTTCAATAAATAAAAAACGGGACACTTGGAAGTATACATAACTTTTCAGTGTCCCATTATTATTTCTTTCTTTATTTGGTAAGTTTTATTCCATTTATTTGCCAATCTTTTTTGGCTGTTCCTTCCGTGAAATTGAATAATTTAGTTTTGAGAGGTAATGGTTTGAAAGTTAGGGAAAATTCGGCTTCTCCGCTTTCAGGCAGAAAGAAATGCTCACCGGGAGTAATGCCGTCAGCTTTTTGTAATGTGTATGATGCACCTTGCTCGTCTACTAATTGGGCGTTTGCACTTACTTGTATCCAGTATTTGGGTATGTAATATGCATAGAAATGAACGATAGTGGCTGTGTCAGTCAATTCTACCTGCTTCACTTCAAGAATATCAGTATTGGTCGATTCAAAACTTGGATGGTTAACGACTTTTCTATTGGTGTCCCCGGTGATACTCATCTCACGCTTTGGCGCATCCAAATATCTACGCATCTTTAATTTCAGGCTGCCTTGACCATAACCCGACCACATTTTCACTATTTTACCTTCAGGAGAGATAAGAACATAATTCGGAATACCGTTGACATCATACACAGCATATAGTCCTGCAGTCTGTTTCAGATCACTTAAGTTTTGCCAAGTCATTTCATGTTGCGCAGAAGCAGCTTTCCATCTATTTTGCGTATCCGAACTCAAACTGATGATAGTGAGTCGATCTTTATATTGCTCCTGAATCTCTTTCATTTCAGGTAAAGCCATGATACAGGGACCACAACCGCTGCTCCAAAAATCAAGTAACATATATTTCCCTTTGAAGTCAGCCAAATGATGAACTTTTCCATCTAAATCAAAAAGATCGGCATCTGCCATGTCATCTCCTTCTTTCACCGTTTTAGGAGGGAAGAGATTAACCTTGATTTCTTGTCCTTCAATGGAAGCTTTCTGTTCTTCGTTTAATCTGTCATACAAAGCCAGTATTTCTTCTTTATGGGTAAACTTGGGATTGTATTTCAAAGACATACTCAAACGGAGCAATTTTTCCATCCAGACACTGGAAATAGGGACTTCCTTCATCAAATTCAATTCCCGCTGGCTGATAATAGCTAATATACTATCACTCTTTGTTTGAAGTGCTTCCCGTTCCGCTTCGGAAGCCGATCGCATGCCACTCTCTTTGATTGCTATACGTTGAAATTCGTCCCATAAATCACGAGAATCCTCGATAAATCTATTATGTTCTTGTTGCTCTTTTACCGGACTGTCTACCCTCCATGTATAAATCAGAGGGTTTGTGCCCGTTACTTTTATTTTTGCGCCCGGAGTTGCATAAACATCTAACGCCATTGGAGGAAAATCCGTATCGCGACACATGAGAGACAGATGATCCATACCACTTTCTCCTGCATTTCGCTTAAAAAAGAAAGTTCCATTACGTATCGTATCCGTGCCAACTACGCTTCCTACACGTCCATCCGTCAAAAATAAGGAAATATGAGTTCCGTCTTTCACTCCTTTTACCTCACCTTTAATTGTGTACTCGTGTTGTGCTTGTGAAACGAGACTGCCTAATAAAAAGAGGCTGCTAAATAGTAGTTTTTTCATCATCATAATATTAGAAGTAATTATACGCCACAAGGTAAAGCTTTTCTTTATAGAGTGTTACTCCTTTTATTGTTCTTTAATATTTCTGTAAAAGAAAGGGGTACAAAATGCCCTTTCGTTCGTCTACTTGATATGAAGAAAAAAGAACGAATGAAAATATATACTTTACTGCTTGGCGCATTGTTTGTAAGTCCTACACAGGCACAAACAATGCATGATTGGGAGAATCATCATGTTCTCCAGATCAATCGTGAACCGGCAAGAGCCGCTTTTACCCCTTTCTCTGTACAGAAAGGAGACGGTTCAATCTCTTTAGACGGAACCTGGAAATTCCGTTGGACTCCCGTTCCCAATGAAAGAGTCATGAATTTCTATCAGACAAATTTTGATGATAAAGATTGGACGGATTTTCCTGTTCCCGCCAACTGGGAAGTGAACGGATATGGCACGCCTATCTATGTTTCAGCAGGCTATCCGTTTAAAATAGATCCTCCACGGGTGATGGGAGAACCGAAAACTGACTATACCACGTATAAAGAAAGAAACCCGGTAGGGCAATATCGCCGCACTTTTGTATTGCCGCCCGGATGGGAAGTGAATGGACAGACTTTTCTACGGTTTGAGGGCGTAATGAGCGCCTTTTATGTTTGGATCAACGGTGAGCGGGTAGGGTATAGCCAAGGCAGTATGGAACCGAGCGAATTTAATGTCACGAAGTATCTGAAATCCGGAGAAAATCAGATTTCACTGGAAGTCTACCGATATAGTGACGGTTCTTATCTGGAAGATCAGGATTTCTGGCGTTTTGGTGGTATTCATCGTAGTATTCATCTGATACATACGCCGGATATTCATGTCCGTGATTATGCGATACGCACTCTTCCCGCATCTGTGGGTGATTATAAAGACTTTATTTTGCAGATTGATCCGCAATTCAGTGTATATCGAGGGATGACCGGAAAAGGGTATGTTTTACAGGGAGTATTAAAGGATGCTTCCGGCAAAGAAGTTGCCACATTGAAAGGCGATGTGGAAGATATTCTTGATTTGGAGCATAAAGCAAGCCGGATGAATGAATGGTATCCGCAGCGTGGCCCGCGTAAGATGGGACGTTTGTCAGCTATTATAAAATCACCGGAAAGATGGACGGCAGAAACACCCTATCTTTATAAACTACACTTAACTCTCCAAAATGAAGAAGGGAAAGTCGTAGAACAGATAGAACAGGCCGTAGGTTTCCGCTCTGTAGAAATCAAAAAAGGACAACTGTTAGTGAATGGTAATCCGGTTCGTTTTCGTGGGGTGAACCGCCACGAACATGATCCACGGACAGCACGTGTCATGAGCGAAGAACGGATGCTTCAGGATATTCTTTTAATGAAACAGGCAAATATAAATGCTGTACGCACCAGCCATTACCCCAATGTCAGCCGTTGGTACGAGCTATGCGACAGCTTGGGATTGTACGTGATGGACGAAGCGGATATAGAAGAACACGGATTACGTGGCACACTCGCAAGTACCCCCGACTGGCATGCAGCATTTATGGACCGTGCAGTCCGTATGGCGGAACGTGATAAGAATTATCCATGTATTGTAATGTGGAGCATGGGAAACGAAAGCGGTTACGGACCAAACTTCGCTGCTATTTCGGCATGGCTACATGATTTCGATCCCACTCGCCCTGTACACTATGAGGGGGCGCAGGGAGTGGACGGAAATCCTGACCCGAAGACGGTCGATGTTATCAGCCGCTTTTATACCCGGGTGAAACAAGAATATTTAAATCCCGGTATTGCAGAAGGAGAGGATAAAGAACGCGCTGAAAATGCACGTTGGGAACGGTTGCTGGAGATTGCGGAGCGTACCAATGACGACCGTCCGGTGATGACGAGTGAATATGCACATTCCATGGGGAATGCATTAGGAAATTTCAAGGAATATTGGGATGAGATATATAGTAATCCCCGTATGCTGGGTGGTTTTATATGGGATTGGGTAGATCAGGGAATCTACAAGACATTACCCGACGGTCGTACCATGGTGGCTTATGGTGGTGACTTTGGCGATAAGCCGAATTTAAAAGCTTTCTGCTTTAATGGATTGCTGATGAGTGACCGTGAAACTACGCCTAAATATTGGGAGGTAAAGAAGGTATATGCACCAGTTGAACTGAAAATGGAAAATGGGAAGCTGAAAGTGACGAACCGGAACCATCATATCGATTTATCATCTTATCGCTGCTTATGGACATTGTCTGTGGATGGAAAACAGAAAGAACAAGGAGAAATTACATTGCCGGAAATAGCTCCAGGAGAAAGTGGAACAATAGATTTGCCGACTTTCCGTTCATTGAATCCTCTTTCCGATTGCCAACTGAAAGTAAGCATTGTTTTGAAATCGGATGCTCTTTGGGCAAAGGCAGGACATGAAGTGGCCTGGGAACAATTCTGTTTGCAGAAAGGAGATTTAGCCTCTACCGATCTGATTAATAAAGGAACGCTTCAAGTGGAAGAGGATGATAAATCTTTATTGATTAGCGGACGCGGTTTTTCTGTTCAGTGGGAAAAGAAAGTGAACGGAAGTATGACCTCCCTTATATATAAGGGCAAAGAAATGCTGGCTCACTCCGATGATTTTCCGGTTCAGCCTGTCACTCAAGTTTTCCGTGCTCCGACAGATAATGACAAGAGCTTCGGAAACTGGTTGGCTAAAGACTGGAAATTGCATGGAATGGATCATCCGCAGATAAATCTGGAATCTTTCCACCATGAAAAACGTGCAGACGGGGCGGCCATTGTCCGGATTCAAACAAGTAATTTATATAAAGAAGGAAAAGTGGTGACTACTTCTGTCTATACGGTCTTTTCAGATGGAACGATTGATCTGGAAACAACTTTCTTGCCACAAGGAGTTCTTCCTGAAATTCCCCGTTTAGGTATCGCATTCTGTCTGGCACCTGCTTATGATACATTTACCTGGTATGGCAGAGGGCCACAGGATAACTATCCTGACCGCAAAACATCTGCTATGATAGGGCTTTGGAAAGGAAGCGTTGCAGAACAGTACGTACATTATCCACGTCCGCAGGATAGTGGGATCAAAGAGGAAGTGCATTATCTGACCCTGACCGACAAACAGAATAAAGGTATCCGTGTTGACGCGGTAGAAAACGTATTTTCTGCATCTGCCCTGCATTACACCGTACAAGACATCTATGAAGAAACTCACGATTGTAATTTAAAACCACGTGCAGAAGTTATTCTTAGCATGGATGCTGCCGTACTTGGATTAGGAAACAGTAGTTGCGGACCGGGTGTATTGAAGAAATATGCCATAGAGAAGAAAGAACATACGCTGCATATCCGTATCAGTAGTAAACAATGATAGCAATAAATAACTAACACAATTATAAAAGTAACAATGAAAAAAGTAACCACTTTATTATCGACCTTGGCGTTGGCAACTACCCTGGCTGCTCAAAACCTTCCACAAACGGAAAGGCAATATCTTTCCGGTCACGGATGCGACGATATGGTTGAATGGGACTTCTTTTGTACCGACGGACGCAATTCCGGCAAATGGGCGAAAATCGGTGTACCTTCCTGTTGGGAGCTGCAAGGATTCGGCACCTATCAGTATGGAATCACTTTCTATGGTAAACCATTCCCTGAAGGCGTTGCCAATGAAAAAGGTATGTATAAGTACGAGTTTGAAGTTCCGGAAAAGTTTCGCGGCAAACAGGTCAATCTTGTATTCGAAGCTTCAATGACAGATACGGAAGTAAAAGTGAACGGACGCAAAGTGGGTTCCAAACATCAGGGAGCCTTCTATCGTTTTTCATACAACGTCACGGATTTCCTGAAATATGGCAAAAAGAATTTACTGGAAGTCACTGTTGCCAAAGAGAGTGAAAATGCTAGTGTGAACCTTGCCGAACGTCGTGCTGATTATTGGAATTTTGGCGGTATCTTCCGTCCGGTGTTCCTGGAGGTGAAACCAGCCGTAAACCTGCGGCACATTGCCATTGACGCAAAGATGGATGGAACTTTCCGTGCCAACTGCTACACAAATATTTCTAATGACGGAATGAGCATCCGTACACAGATTTTAGATAAAAAAGGAAAAAAGATAACGGAAACCACCGTACCCGTAAAAGCTGGAGGTGACTGGACTTCCCTGCAACTGAATGTATCTAACCCCGCATTATGGACAGCGGAAACTCCGAATCTTTATCAAGCACAATTCTCTCTATTGGATAAGGCCGGTAAGGTTTTGCATAGTGAAACGGAAAATTTTGGTTTCCGCACGATTGAAGTACGCGAAAGCGACGGACTTTATATAAACGGAGTACGTATCAATGTACGTGGTGTCAATCGCCATAGTTTCCGTCCTGAAAGTGGCCGTACATTAAGTAAAGCGAAGAATATCGAAGACGTTCTTTTGATGAAAAGCATGAATATGAATTCTGTCCGTTTGAGCCATTATCCGGCTGACCCGGAATTTTTGGAAGCCTGTGATTCTCTCGGACTTTATGTGATGGATGAGTTGGGAGGCTGGCATGGCAAGTATGATACCCCCACCGGAGTACGTCTGATTGAAGGCATGATAGAACGTGACGTGAATCATCCGTCTATTATTTGGTGGAGTAATGGTAATGAAAAAGGATGGAATACCGAATTGGATGGAGAGTTTCATAAATACGATCCGCAGAAACGTCCGGTTATTCACCCGCAAGGTAACTTCTCCGGTTTTGAAACCATGCATTACCGCTCTTACGGAGAAAGCCAGAACTACATGCGCTTACCGGAAATCTTTATGCCTACGGAATTCTTGCATGGTTTGTACGATGGCGGCCATGGTGCCGGATTATACGATTATTGGGAAATGATGCGCAAGCATCCCCGTTGTATCGGTGGCTTCCTTTGGGTATTGGCAGACGAAGGTGTGAAGCGTGTAGATATGGACGGATTCATTGATAACCAAGGAAACTTTGGAGCAGACGGTATTGTAGGACCACATCACGAAAAGGAGGGTAGCTACTACACTATCAAGCAGTTATGGAGTCCGGTGCAAATCCTGAATACTTCTATCGACAAGCAATTTGATGGCAAATTCTCCGTAGAAAACCGTTACGATTATCTGAATCTGAATACTTGCCGTTTCCTTTGGAAGCAAGTAAAATTCCCGTTGGCAACAGATGCTTCCAATGCCGCTGTTCAAGTACTGAAAGAAGGTGAAGTGCAAGGCAGTGACGTGGTTGCTCACTCGGCAGGCATTTTGGATATAAAAACAAATATCCTCCCCAATGCAGACGCCCTCTTCCTGACAGCAATCGATCCATACGGCCATGAACTTTGGCGCTGGACTTTCCCGGTCAACAAGCTGAATCAGCAGACAGAACAGCTTTCTCCCTTGTCCAGTCGTCCTACTTATACAGAGACAGAAAATGATCTTACTGTGAAAGCGAATAAGCGTACATTCATCTTCTCAAAGAAAGACGGACAACTGAAAGGGGTATCTGTAGATAACCGTAAGATTAGTTTCGCCAATGGACCCCGTTTCATCGGAGCCCGTCGTGCAGACCGCTCATTGGATCAGTTCTATAACCATGATGATGAGAAAGCAAAAGAAAAAGACCGCACATACAGCGAATTCCCTGATGCAGCCGTATTTACGAAACTGGATGTGAAAGAAGACGGAGGTAATCTGGTTGTTACCGCCAATTATAAACTGGGCAATCTGGATAAAGCCCAATGGACAATTAACCCGAGTGGAGAACTGGCTTTGGATTATACCTATAATTTCTCCGGTGTCGTAGACTTGATGGGTATTCGTTTCGACTATCCTGAAGATCAGGTAATCAGCAAACGTTGGTTGGGTGCCGGACCTTACCGTGTATGGCAAAACCGTATTCACGGTACGCAATACGATGTATGGGAAAACGACTATAACGATCCTATTCCGGGTGAGACTTTCACATATCCCGAATTCAAAGGATACTTTGGTGATGTTTCCTGGATGAATATCCAAACGAAAGAAGGCACTATCAGCCTGACAAACGAAACTCCCGACGCTTATATCGGAGTATATCAGCCTCGTGATGGCCGCGACCGTTTGCTTTATACCCTTCCCGAAAGCGGAATCTCTGTCCTGAACGTAATTCCTCCGGTACGTAATAAAGTAAACTCCACCGATTTGTGTGGTCCCTCTTCACAACCGAAATGGGTAAATGGTCCACAAACCGGACGAGTCATTTTCCGGTTTATGTAAATGAATCATATAAAGGTATCCACATTGCGTTGGGTACCTTTTTTATTTAATCTTTTGAAGTTCGGGAATGAAAATGGCTACAAAATTCTTTTCCATAAAATAAATTTTCTATATTTGGAGGCAAGAATTCTTATTTATTTGAGGTTTACGAATTTTCTAATATTCAAACACGATGAAACACTATTATTCCTTTCTGATAATAACCTCATTGTTATTAGCCGGATGCGGGCAAAAAGACCGGGCAAAATTTCAATTCGAATCATCTGTACAGACAGAAGAAAGTTATCCGTTAGCGAAAGAATATATTAAAGAGGCTGTTATCACAGGAAAAGTGTTGAACCGGGATTTTTATCCTCAAGAAAAAGAATTAACTCTCATCATTCCATTTTTTGGGAAAATGGAAAATCAATATCGTACCCCCATACAAGAAGATGGCTCATTTTCATTCCGCTTTCCGGTTTATGCAAAATTAAGAGAAGTTTCTATTCGTAATTATGCAGAACATTTGTATATCCACCCGGGAGATAGCATACATGTGGAAATAGACTTCAAAGATCTTTTTCATCCCAAAGTAACAGGTAATGCAGAAAAACTGAATCAAGAAATACTGGCATTTACAGAAAGCGCCTATTATTACATACAGAATTATAGTATAAATCCGAATTTGAATATTAAAGATTTTGAGGCTGAATTAAAGAAGGAATATGATTTTCGTTTGGAGCGGAGAAACGAGTATCTGACGAAGTATAAGCCAATGGAAAATGTTACGTTATTTACTGAAGAGTTACTGAAACAGGGCTATTATTACGCTTTGTTATCTTATGGTAATCAATGCCAGTTTAAAACAAAAAAAGAAATGGACCGGTATCATAAACTTCTGCCTGCAATCAATAAACTTTATAATAAAGGGATTCTTTCGGCACGTTTATATGATATTGCCGATGAGGTAGAACGTTATATAGCTTATGGGATAACATACAAAGATAAAAAAAATCCATCTGTAGAAGAGATTATGTCGGCAGTAGGAGAGAATGAACTGAACCAGTATATATATACTAAAATGGCAGTTGGCTCTTTGAATGCAAATGATACACTTGCTTTAACAACGAGGCATACACAGTTTGATTCGATCGTAAAAATGCCGCATTTGCGTGCACAAGTGATGCAGATATATAATCAGACTAAATCTTACCTGGAAAATCCGCAACCAGTTTCCAATAATTTATTATATGGTGAGTTTCACGAAAACTCAAAGCTAAAAACATCTATGCCTTACATGGAACCCGTCTATAATATACTTGAGAAGAATCACGGGAAAGTGATCTATTTCGATTTTTGGGCTAGGTGGTGTCCACCATGCCTGGCAGAAATGGAACCTTTGAAACAATTGCGAAGTAAGTATTCCACCAAAGACCTGGTCATATATTCCATATGTGTAAGTGAACCCAAGGAAGAATGGGAAGAGTGCCTGAATGAGTATTCATTGAAAAACCGGGGAATTGAATGTATTTATGCATCTGATTATTTTGGAAAAGATAACTTACAGAAAATTCGCAAACAATGGAAAATAGATAGAATGCCCTATTATCTGTTGATTAATAGAAAAGGGCAAATTGTAGATTTCGGAACTACAGTATGTCCCAGTAATCCGCAATTTGTATCTCGAATTGAGGAAGCCGTAAAGGACAGCAAATAATGTTGTAAGAGAAATAAGGCAAACAAGAAAAAGTATAACAACCCACACAAAAAACATCAAATACTTCTGATTTATCATATATTAATATATGTTGCTGTGTTGAATTAATTTAGGATAGTTAAAGAACTATCTATCAACACATTGATTCTTTCCATATTGCATCTTCGTCAAATATTTGGTGTGCAATAGGGAAGTGTTGGGACTGTTTTCAATAAGTCACGAAATTATATTAATAGTGAGTACAAAACAGACCTTTTTTCGTCTTCTTTATTGTAAAAATATAGATTGGAATGAAAAATCGACTGAAACAACGAATATTTGCACTTTCTCTATTAGCATGGACAGCCGTATGCCCTGCCGATGCACAACAAACACGCTCACTTAGGGAGCAATTTCAAAATCCGTCAGACGAAGCAAAACCCTGGACCTTTTGGTATTGGATGTATGGTGTCGTGTCTAAAGAAGGGATTACAGCCGATTTGGAGGCAATGAAACATGCTGGATTGGGAGGTACTTACCTGATGCCGATTAAAGGTATTCATGAAGGCGTCCAATACGATGGCAAGGCGCAGCAGTTGACCCCTGAATGGTGGGAAATGGTGCGTTTCAGCATGGAGGAAGCCGACCGTTTAGGGTTGAAACTGGGAATGCATATTTGTGACGGTTTTGCATTGGCGGGAGGTCCCTGGATTACTCCGAAAGAATCAATGCAGAAAGTTGTTTGGAGTGATACAATCGTTGATGGTGGAAAGCTCAATGCATTACGTCTGCCACAGCCGGAAGCTTATGAAAACTATTATGAAGATATTGCGCTATTTGCTTTACCGGTAGAGGATGCAGCAGACGAAATGCCAGCAAAGATCACTTGCGTAAACTTAGCAACAGCGAACAATGTAAAATCTGCTCAAACAGTGAATATGGATGCCGCAGGCATTATCCGTTCTTCGTATCCATGCTATATTCAATATGAATATAAACAGGCTTTTACCTGCCGGAATATAGAAATCGTTTTAAATGGCAATAATTATCAGGCACATCGCCTGAAAGTAATGGCAAGTGACGATGGCGTAAATTATCGTTTCGTGAAACAGCTAGTCCCTGTCCGTCAGGGATGGCAAAATACAGATGAAAATTCTACTCATAGTATTCCCGCAACTACAGCCCGTTATTTCCGTTTCTACTGGACACCCGAGGGAAGTGAACCGGGAAGTGAAGATATGGATGCCGCAAAATGGAAACCTAATCTGAAGATCAAACAGCTGCGCCTGCATCAGGAAGCCCGTTTGAATCAGTGGGAAGGAAAAGCCGGACTGGTATGGCGGGTGGCTGAATCTACTAGGGAAGAGGAGATAGGAAAAGAGGACTGCTATTCCCTTTCACAGGTTATTAATCTAACGGAACAATATAAGAATGCCCCGGCTAGTCATTCTAAAGAGAAAACAATCACAGCTGTTCTCCCGAAAGGAAAATGGAAACTGCTGCGGATGGGACATACCGCTACCGGACATACCAATGCAACGGGCGGAGGAGGAAAAGGACTGGAATGTGATAAGTTCAATCCTCGGACCGTCCGGAAACAGTTTGACAACTGGTTTGCACAGGCTTTTGTAAAGACTCATCCGGAGGTGGCACGTCGGGTACTGAAATACATGCACGTAGATAGTTGGGAGTGTGGCAGTCAGAATTGGAGTGATAGTTTTGCAAAGGAGTTCCGTACACGTCGCGGGTATGACCTGCTACCTTATCTGCCTTTGTTGGCAGGCATTCCGATGGAGAGTGCCGGACGTAGCGAAGAGATTCTGAGAGATGTCCGTACGACTATCGCTGAACTGGTAGTGGATGTATTCTATCAGGTGTTGTCTGATTGTGCCAAAGAATATGATTGCCAGTTCTCGGCAGAATGTGTAGCTCCGACGATGGTAAGCGATGGTCTACTGCATTATCAGAAAGTAGATCTTCCTATGGGAGAGTTCTGGTTGAACAGTCCCACTCATGACAAACCGAATGATATGCTCGATGCCATCAGCGGAGCGCATATCTATGGAAAGAATATTATTCAGGCAGAAGGATTCACCGAAGTGCGTGGAACATGGGACGAATATCCTGCTATGTTGAAAGCATTGCTGGACCGTAACTATGCGCTAGGTATCAACCGACTTTTCTATCATGTCTACGTACATAATCCTTGGCTGGACCGTCAGCCGGGCATGACTTTGGATGGTATCGGACTTTTCTTTCAGCGTAACCAGACTTGGTGGGATAAAGGAGCGAAAGCATTTTCCGAATATGCTACCCGTTGCCAGTCGTTGTTACAATATGGTCATCCGGTAACGGATATTGCTGTGTTTACTGGAGAAGAGGTTCCCCGACGTTCCGTATTGCCGGAGCGGTTGGTTTCCTCACTTCCGGGACTTTTCGGTACGGAGCGGATAGAAAGTGAACGTATTCGTTTGGCGAATGAAGGTCAACCTTTGCGTGTGCGTCCGGTAGGCGTCACTCATTCCGCTAATATGGCTGATCCCGAAAAATGGGTGAATCCGCTTCGTGGATATGCTTACGACAGTTTTAATAAGGATGCGTTACTCCGTTTGGCAAAGGCGGAGAATGGCAGAATGAAGTTGGCGGAGGGAATGGGTTATAAGGTGGTCGTCCTGCCGCTTTCACGCCCTATGAATCCGGAGCCGGTGCTTTCTCCGGCAGTGCGGAAAAAGATGGATGAATTAAAAGCCGCGGGAGTCATTGTACCTGCTCTTCCTTATACAGAAGAAGATTTCTCGGCATACGGACTGGAACGGGATATGATTGTGCCGGAAGATGTCGCTTGGATGCATCGGAGTGGCGAACTCGGTGATATTTATTTCGTTGCCAATCAGCGGGAAGAAACACGTACGTTTACGGCAAGTATGCGTATTAATGGAAGAAAGCCCGAATGCTGGAATCCAGTAACGGGGGAAATGAATACTCATCCTTCTTATCGCATCCACGACAACCGGACAGAGGTTACGCTGACGTTGGCTCCGAATGAATCCGTATTCATTGTCTTTCCGACAGAAGAAGCTGCCGATAAAGAGAGGACATCGACAGATAAGAGAGAACCGTTGAATAGGACATTGGAAACAGAAGAATATACCGTAACATTTCTGGCTACGGGAAAGACTGTGGTCAGGAAAGACCTTTTCGATTGGAGTAAAGAAGAAGACGAGCAGATCCGTTATTATTCGGGAACAGCCGTTTATAAGGCCACTTTCCGCTGGAAGGATAAACTCAAGAAAGGACAACCCGTGTATCTGAACCTGGGGAAAGTCTGCAATCTGGCTACGGTTCGTGTAAACGGAATAGATTGCGGGACTGTCTGGACGGCTCCGTATCGAGCAGACATTACGTCCGCTTTGAAAAAAGGAACGAACGAACTGGAGATAGAAGTCACCAATACGTGGGCGAATGCGCTGAAAGGAGTGGACGAAGGAAAAGCACCGTATGACGGTATCTGGACAAATGCCAAATACCGAAAACAAGAAGATACTTTGCTTCCGGCAGGTTTACTGGGCATATTGACAATAGAAAATTAGGATAGACTTGAAAACTTATATAAATAGAATGATGAGAAGTTCAGTAATTAAAAAAGGCACATGGCTGGCTAGCTTTATGTTGGCTGTTTGCTTATGCGCACATGCAGAAGTAAAGCTACCCGCTATATTCTCCGACGGGATGGTGATGCAGCAACAGACAAAAGCGAATCTTTGGGGGACGTCCACCCCTAATAAGAAAATAACGGTTACTACCGGATGGAATGGAAAACAATATGCGGCAACAGCGGACAAGAACGGTGCATGGCAACTTTCTGTTTCCACTCCCGAAGCAGGAGGTCCTTATTCCATTACTTTCAACGATGGAAGCAAAAAAACATTAAATAATATCTTGATAGGCGAATTGTGGCTATGTTCCGGACAAAGCAATATGGAAATGCCCATGAAAGGATTCAAGAATCAGCCTGTAGAGAATGCCAACATGGATATTCTTCGTAGCAAGAACCCGAATATTCGTTTGTTTACGGTAAAACGTACTTCTACCTTCACTCCGCAAACGGACGTAGTCGGCACATGGAAAGAAGCCACACCGGCGAATGTCCGCGATTTCAGTGCGACAGCTTATTATTTCGGCAGATTAATCAATGAAATACTGGATGTTCCTGTGGGATTGGTGGTCGCCGCTTGGGGCGGTTCGGCTTGCGAGGCATGGATGACAGCCGACTGGCTGAAAGCGTTCCCCGACGCAAAGATACCCCAGTCCGAAGCGGATATCAAATCGAAAAACCGGACGCCGACTGTCCTCTACAACGGCATGTTGCATCCCTTGATTGGCATGACGATGAAAGGGGTTATCTGGTATCAGGGAGAAGATAACTGGAATCGCGCGCACACGTATGCGGATATGTTTACTACCTTGATTAACGGATGGCGTGCCGAATGGAAACAAGGCGATTTTCCTTTCTATTATTGTCAGATAGCTCCCTATGATTATGGAATTATTACGGAAAAAGGAAAAGAAGTGATAAATTCTGCTTATCTTCGGGAGGCGCAGGCAAAAGTAGAACATCGTGTGCCTAACAGTGGCATGGCGGTATTGCTGGATGCAGGCATGGAGAAAGGGATTCATCCCGCCAAGAAACAAATAGCAGGAGAGCGGCTGGCACTGCTGGCGCTGACAAAGACCTACGGAATAGAAGGGGTGAACGGTGAAAGTCCATATTATAAGAGTATGGAAATAAAGAATGATACGGTCATTGTGAGCTTTGAACGGGCAAAAATGTGGATTAGCGGCAAGAATTGCTTTGAATCGAAGAACTTTGAAGTAGCCAGTGAAGACAGAGTATTCTATCCTGCCAAAGCATGGATTGAACGCAGCAAGATACTTGTGAAAAGCGAGCATGTCCCGCATCCGGTAGCCGTTCGTTACGGATTCAAGAATTATGTAGAAGGAGATGTTTATTGTGACGGACTGCCTTTGGGATCTTTCCGTTCGGACAATTGGTGATCCTGCTCACCACACTGTGGTGAGCGAAACAAACTAATGAAGTGATAAATTTATGAATTATTTACGTCACATTTTTGTTCTTTTATTCGTATTTGTTAGCGTGTCAGCTCTTTGGAGTCAGCATGCTAATGTCATTTGGAACACTCCCAGTCGGAATTCCTCCGAATCCATGCCCTGCGGTGGTGGTGATATCGGCATGAATATATGGGTAGAGGAAGGTGATATACTATTCTATCTGAGTCGTAGCGGTACATTCGACGAGAATAACTGCCAACTGAAACAAGGACGTTTTAGGATTCGTCTGTTTCCTAGTCCATTCAAAGATGCAAAAGATTTCCGACAGGAACTGAAATTGAAAGACGGGTATGTAGAAGTATCGGCAGGAGGCACACAGATACAGTTGTGGGCAGATGTCTATCATCCGGTAGTCCATGTGGAAATCACCAACGCACAACCTTTGCGGACAGAAGTCTCTTATGAGAACTGGCGGTATAAGGAACGAATGATCAGAAAAGGAGAGGGGCAACAATGCTCTTACAAATGGGCACCCCCGAAAGGAGCTGTTACCACTGCCGACTTTGTTTCTTTATCTTCCAAAAGGAAACTACCAGGAATGACAAAAAAAGAAAACTTGCTTTTATTCTATCACCGCAATCCCGAACAAACAGTTTTTGACATTGTCGTAGCGCAACAAGGAATGGAAAATGTCAAATCTCAAATGATGAATCCTTTAAAGCATCTGACTTTTGGTGGCTATCTTTTCGGGGATAATCTGGAATATACAGGTACAACAGATAATATCTATGCCGGTACAGACTACCGTGCCTGGAACTTTCGCTCCTCAAAAGTTTCCCGGAAGGAGCAGTTCTGTATCGTCCTGCACACAGAACAGACGGCAACAGTAGAACAATGGGAACAAGACTTGCAAATCAATCTGCAAAGAATAGCCCCACAAGGAAAGATTTCGTCAAAAATTGTATCACAGGATAAAAAACAAACTCGCCTGTGGTGGAATGCCTTTTGGCAACGTAGCTTTATCGAACCTATTGGAGATACAGAAAACAAAAATGATAGCGATATAAAAGAAATTACCCGAAACTACACTCTTTTCCGCTATATGCTAGGTTGCAATGCTTACGGTAGTGTCCCGACCAAATTCAATGGTGGATTATTTACCTTTGATCCCTGTCATATAGACGAAAAACAGGCGTTCACTCCTGATTACCGCAAATGGGGAGGAGGTACAATGACCGCACAGAATCAGCGACTTGTATACTGGCCGATGTTGAAAAGCGGAGACTTCGATATGATGTCTTCCCAATTCGATTTCTACAACCGAATGCTAAAAAATGCAGAACTCCGTACCCAAGTATATTGGCAACACAATGGAGCATGTTTCTGTGAGCAAATAGAGAACTATGGTTTGCCTAATCCTGCGGAGTATGGCTTCAAACGTCCGGAATGGTTTGACAAAGGAGTGGAATATAATGCATGGCTGGAGTATGAGTGGGATACTATACTGGAATTCTGTCAAATGATATTGGAAACCAAGAATTATGCAAATGCAGACATTACTCCATATCTGCCTTTAATTGAAAGCTCGCTGACATTCTTTGACGAACATTATCGCCAACTTGCTTCCCGTCGAGGACGGAAAGCGCTGGATGGTAACGGACAGCTTGTCCTGTTTCCGGGCTCTGCCTGTGAAACATATAAGATGACTAACAATGCCAGCAGTACAATTGCCGCTTTGCGGACTGTATTGGAAAATTATGGGAAGAAAGATGAAATGCTGAAAACGATTCCTCCGATTCCATTGCGGTACATAGAAATCAAGGATTCCTTGAATCCCACAGCTTCACCCGAACTGAAGCAAACGATTTCTCCTGCTGTAAGCTGGGAACGAATCAATAATGTAGAAACTCCGCAATTGTATCCTGTATTTCCCTGGCGCATCTACGGAGTAGGAAAAGAAAATCTTGAATTGGCCCGTAATACTTATTTCTATGATCCGGAAGCAATCAAATTCCGTTCTCATGTCGGGTGGAAACAAGATAACATTTGGGCAGCTTGTCTGGGATTGACCGAAGAAGCCAAGAGGTTGACCCTCGCCAAACTGTCAAACGGACCACATCGTTTTCCTGCTTTTTGGGGACCGGGATATGACTGGACACCCGATCACAATTGGGGAGGTAGCGGTATGATAGGACTTCAAGAAATGTTATTGCAGACGAATGGTGAGCAAATACTCCTTTTTCCCGCATGGTCTAAAGAATGGGATATACATTTCAAACTTCATGCACCAGGTGAAACGACAGTAGAAGCAACCTTGAAAGACGGAAAAGTTACAGACTTGAAAGTTCTTCCCGAAAGTCGGAAAAAGGACATAATAATAATGATTTAAAAAGTCTACATCCCTATATTATGAAATGAAAGAAGCCATAAATAAAAGTATTATGAATAAAAGACTGTTTTTAATTTTATCAGCTTTTCTATTGTTATTCTCACTGATAGAGAAAGGGTGGACAATAGAAACTTACCGCCCCGAAACATCAGTTGCCGGATTCATTCAGCTCCCCGGTAGCGGACGACAAGTGTATAACTTCAATCCGGGATGGAGATTTTTCAAGGGGGACATTCGTGGAGCCGAATCCGTTGATTTCGACGATTGTTCCTGGACAATTGTTTCCACCCCTCATACAGTAGAGTTAATGCCTGCCGAAGCTAGCGGCTGTCGTAACTATCAAGGCCCTGCCTGGTATCGCAAGCATTTCGTACTTCCTGCGGAAACCAAAGGAAAACAGGTCCTGCTCCACTTTGAGGCAGCGATGGGAAAGCAAATCCTTTACTTAAACGGAAAGCGTATTCAAGAACATATTGGCGGTTATCTTCCTTTTACTTTGGATTTGACAGCCAATGGTGTACAGGCAGGAGACTCTTGTCTGCTTGCCGTTTTTGTAGACAATAGCAATGATAAATCCTTTCCTCCCGGCAAGCCCCAATATACGTTGGATTTTGCCTATCATGGCGGTATCTACCGTGATGTATGGATGATAGCTAAATCACCGGTATCCATTACTGACGCAATAGAGTCCCAGACTATTGCAGGTGGTGGAGTTTTTGTTCATTTCGACAAGATCAGTGAAAAGAGCGCACAAGTTTATGTAAATACGGAACTACAAAATAAGGATCAGCATTCCGAAACCGTTACTGTGGAAACGGCTCTGACAGATACTGATGGAAAGGTTATCAGACGAGCTTCCGGCAAGCTTTTCCTAAAACCCGGAGAAAAGAAAACGATCCGGCAGCAGATAGAGATAAAGAACCCTAAACTGTGGTCACCCGATTCACCTTATTTATATAGAGTGCAATCACGGGTTAAAAAAGGTAATCAGTCCATTGACGGAGGCATCACACGTATCGGAATCCGCCAAGCGGAATTTCGTGGTAAGGATGGTTTCTGGCTGAACGGAAAGCCCTTCGGTCAATTAGTAGGCGCCAACCGCCATCAGGACTTTGCATACGTAGGCAATGCCCTGCCTAATTCTCAGCAATGGCGGGATGCAAAACGCCTGCGGGATGCCGGTTGCACAATTATCCGGGTAGCACACTATCCACAAGATCCTGCTTTTATGGATGCTTGCGATGAACTCGGTATGTTTGTTATCGTAGCTACTCCGGGATGGCAATATTGGAACAAGGATGTGAAATTCGGAGAATTGGTTCATCAAAACACCCGCGAAATGATTCGCCGTGACCGTAATCACCCATCTGTTTTGATGTGGGAACCTATTCTGAATGAAACCCGCTATCCGCTCGACTTTGCCTTGAAAGCACTCGAAATAACCAAAGAAGAATTTCCTTATCCGGGACGTCCCGTAGCTGCTGCCGATGTGCATTCCGCCGGTGTGAAAGAACATTATGACGTAGTTTACGGTTGGCCGGGAGATGACGAAAAGACTGATAGGCCGGAGCAATGTATTTTCACCCGTGAATTCGGAGAGAATGTAGACGATTGGTACGCTCACAACAACAATAACCGTGCGAGCCGCAGTTGGGGGGAACGTCCGCTGCTCGTACAGGCGCTGTCTCTGGCTAAAAGTTATGATGAGATGTACCGTACTACCGGTCAGTTTATCGGTGGAGCACAATGGCATCCGTTCGATCATCAGCGCGGTTATCATCCCGATCCTTATTGGGGAGGTATATATGATGCTTTCCGACAAAAGAAATATGCCTACGAAATGTTCCGTAGTCAATCACCCGCCAATCTTCACCATCCGCTGACAGAATGTGGACCAATGGTATTCATTGCTCATGAAATGTCACAGTTCTCCGATAAAGATGTAGTGATATTCAGTAACTGCGACTCGGTGCGTCTTTCTATCTATGATGGGACGAAATCATGGACTAAGCCTGTAATTCATGCCAAAGGGCATATGCCGAATGCACCTGTTATATTCGAAGATGTATGGGATTTCTGGGAAGCACGCGGATATAGCTATACACAAAAGAACTGGCAGAAAGTAAATATGGTTGCTGAAGGTATCATTGACGGAAAAGTGGTGTGTACACAAAAGAAAATGCCTTCCCGTCGGTCTACCAAACTTCGTTTGTATGCAGATACTCAAAAAGTAAATTTGATAGCGGACGGTTCGGATTTCATTGTGGTAGTTGCCGAAGTGACAGATGATAGCGGTAATGTGCGTCGTCTGGCAAAAGAAAATATTGTGTTCACTGTAGAAGGAGAAGGACAAATTATTGGTGACGCTACCATTGGCGCCAATCCTCGTACTGTAGAATTCGGTTCGGCTCCTTTGTTGGTCCGGTCTACTCGGAAAGCCGGAAAGATTAAAGTGAAAGCTCATGTACAATTTGAAGGAACACAGGCTCCTATGGCTGCCGAATTGGAGTTTGAAAGTATCCCGGCCGAATTTCCTTTCTGCTACAAAGAACAAACAATCACTTCACCTACAATGAAAACCGGTTTGTCGGAAAGGAAATCGGAAGGAAAGCTACAGCTCACCGAAGAAGAACGCCAACGAGTATTGGACGAAGTAGAACGCCAACAGACCGAATTCGGAACTGAAAAATAGCACAAGAAACAATAAGAAGATAGTGATTCCAGTCACTATCTTCAAAAAAAAGACTACCTTTGGGAGCATTAAAACCTCTATTATTATCATAAATGAGAAAACGGAATATTCTAATACTATTATTATCGTTGGCGGGTGTATGTGCTTTTGCCTATCCAAATATGATTGTAGAACATTATACGGCTGAACGTGGTTTGCCCAATAACATCGTCAACTGCACTTTAAAAGGGACAGATGGATTTGTCTGGTTTGGCACATGGTACGGATTATGCAGCTTTGACGGAGCTAAATTCCGTTCGTATGATAATCGGGACGGTTTTTATTCTGCAGATATTCCTCCTCGCAAGATTCAGCGTATTGTAGAAGATAAGAATGGTTTTCTATGGCTCAAGACTATTGACCGCAAACTATATTTATTTGACAAGAAGCATGAAACTTTTCATGCCGTCTATGATGATGTAAAAGAATACTCCGAGAATATTCAGATTATCAAGATTCAAACGACAGAAGACGGAGACGTTCTACTGTTGACTAAAGATAAAAGTTTGTTGCGTGCACATACCGATAAAACAGGCAAGATTACAATGAAGCAGTTGCACGACTCACGCCCCAACGTGAACGTATATGATATGCGTTTGAAACATAATGTGTTTTGTGAAACTGCTGAATTTATTAATTGGATAGGTATGGATTACCAGATTCTGTCTCTTAGAAAAGGAAGTGCCTTGAAAGATAAACCTTCCGATTTTATACAAAAAAAAGTTTCTGCCGATCCCAAATTGTTCACTTGCGCTTCTTATAATTCAAAGTTCCTGTGGCTGGGAGATCAAAACGGGCATATCTATAGCATTGATCCTCAAAATGGGGTTGTGAATCGTTACGAGATACCGGAGATCAAACAGGCTATCTCTCGTTTACTGGTCACCGAGTCCGGCTTGATGTATATAACTACCAATGACGGAGCATACGAATACAACATCGGTTACAAACAGCTAATCAAACTACCGTTTGCAATCCCCCAAGAGGATAGTGGCATCATATTCTATGACAAATATGATAAAATATGGTTTCAGGAAGGCAATCACGCATTGATATATTATGATCCTCTGAATAAAAGTAGTCATCGTTTTACTTTTCCCAATCAGAATACCATTGGCAATTTTGAGATGCAGGATGCAGGTGAGCAAGGAATGTTTTTTCTCACTCCGGGCGGAGAAATTCTTCTTTTCGACAGGGATAAGCTGGAAATGACCCGTATCAATCAAATGAAACCTTTCTCTGAGGATCTTCCCAATCAACTTTTTTTTCATTTGTTATTGGATAAAGATGGAATCCTTTGGTTAGCATCTACCGGTAGCGGGGTGTATCGAGTGAATTTCCCCAAAAAACAATTCCAGTTACTGACCGATATATCTCCCGTTCCAGTTTCTACAGAAAAACAGACATCCTGGAATCAAGGAATCCGTGCTCTCTATCAGGCACAAAACGGAGATATTTGGGTAGGAACCCGATGGCAGGCTCTATACCGTCTTGATCGTAACGGACAAGTGAAGCAGATTTTCTCGGACCATAACTACCTGTTGGGAGCAGTCTATCATATTATGGAAGATAAAGACGGAAATCTATGGTTCTCTACCAAAGGTAATGGATTGGTGAAAGCTGAACCGGATATGAACTCACCTCATGGACTGCGTTTTACCCGTTACAAGAATGATCCGAAAAATTCAAACTCCATTAGTAATAATGACGTATACTTTACTTACCAAGATAGTCAGGAACGCATTTGGGTAGGATTATTGGGAGGAGGATTAAATCTGATTGCCGAAGAAAACGGAGAAGTTGTTTTCAAACATAAATACAACGGACTGAAACAGTATCCTCCTTATGGACTATATATGGAGGTACGCACAATGACAGAAGATGAAGACGGTCGGATATGGGTAGGAACAATGGATGGTTTAATGTCTTTCGACGGACATTTTGCAACACCCGAACAGATACAATTTGAGACTTACCGTCAAGTCAGCGAACGATCCAATGTCGCAGATAATGATATTTATGTGCTATATAAGGACACTGACTCGCAAATCTGGGTAAGCGTATTTGGTGGAGGTCTGAACAAACTTGTTCGATATGATAAAGAAAAGCATGAACCGATCTTTAAATCATACGGCATACGTGAAGGAATGAATAATGACGTGGTCAAGTCAATTGTAGAAGATAAAAACGGAAATCTCTGGTTTACAACAGAAATCGGTTTGTCCTGCTTTAATAAAGCTACCGAACAGTTCCGCAATTATGATAAATATGACGGTTTCCTAAACGTAGAATTGGAAGAGGGAAGTACACTTCGTACATTAAACAGAGATTTATGGCTCGGTACACGACAAGGTATATTGGCATTTTCTCCGGATAAGTTGGAAACACAACACATGGACTATGATACACGTATTGTCGATTTCAAAGTATCCAATCGCGATCTGCGGAGTTTTCAGGATTGCCCCATTCTAAAAGAATCCATTATTTATACCGATGCGATTCAACTGAAATACAACCAGTCCATGTTCACAATAGAATTCGCTGCTCTGAATTTTTATAATCAGAACAGGGTATCTTATCGTTACATACTTGAAGGATATGAAAAAGAATGGCATTATAATGGAAAGAACCGGATTGCTTCTTATACTAATGTGCCTCCCGGTGATTATACTTTCCGTGTAGAAACGCTGGATGAAGCCAATCCCGAACTTGTTTCGAGCCGAACTTTAGCCGTTACGGTTCTTCCACCCTGGTGGCTGAGTTGGTGGGCAATGATTATTTATGTCATACTTGGATTGGCAGCTCTTTATTTCGGTTTGCGCCTGGCTTTCTTCATGATCAAAATGAAGAATGATATCTATATCGAGCAAAAAGTATCGGAAATGAAAATTAAGTTCTTTACCAATATTTCCCATGAACTTCGCACTCCCTTGACATTGATAAAAGGACCTATACAGGAACTGAAAGAACGGGAAAAATTATCCCCGAAAGGATTGCAGTATGTTGATCTGATGGAGAAAAATACCAATCAAATGTTACAATTGGTGAATCAGATATTGGATTTCCGGAAGATTCAGAATGGCAAGATGCGCTTGCATGTTTCTTTGATTGATTTTAATGAAATGATAGCTTCTTTCCAGAAAGAATTCCGTGTACTTTCAGAAGAGAATGAAGTTAGTTTCACTTTCCAGTTACCGGACGAATCTATTATGGTATGGGCAGACAAGGAAAAATTAAGTATTGTCATCCGCAACATTATATCCAATGCGTTTAAGTTCACGCATTCCGGTGGAAGTATCTACGTCACTACCGGATTGACGGATGACGGAAAACGCTGTTTCGTACGGGTAGAAGATAATGGAGAGGGCATTCCACAAAGTAAGCTGACTGAAATATTCGAACGCTTCTCACAAGGAGAAAATACTAAGAATCCATACTATCAAGGTACAGGCATTGGTCTGGCACTTTCTAAAGAAATCGTAAACCTGCATCATGGTTCTATTTATGCTGAAAGTCCCGAAGGACAGGGAGCCGTATTTACAGTTGAACTTCTGATGGATAAGGAACACTATCGTCCGTCGGAAGTCGACTTCTATGTCAGCGACACGGAAACTGCTCCAACCGCTTCCGAAGAAGAAGCTGTTACGAATATTTCTTCGGTAGAAACTACAGAAGAAGAACCGGAAATAGACTCTTCACTACCGACCCTGTTATTAGTAGAAGATAACAGAGATCTTTGTCAACTGATAAAATTGCAATTAGAAGACAAATTCAACATCCATATTGCCAATAATGGAGTAGAAGGTTTGAAGAAAGTCCATCTTTACCATCCGGACATTGTGGTGACAGATCAGATGATGCCTGAGATGGACGGGTTGGAAATGTTACAGTCTATCCGTAAAGATTTCCAGATCAGCCATATTCCTGTAATAATACTGACTGCAAAGAATGATGAAGGTGCCAAGACAAAAGCCATAACTTTGGGTGCCAATGCTTATATAACTAAACCATTCAGCAAAGAATACCTGTTGGCACGAATCGACCAGTTATTGTCTGAGCGAAAATTATTCCGTGAACGTATCCGGCAGCAAATGGAGAACCAGACAACGACGGAAGAGGATAGTTATGAACAGTACCTGGTAAAGAAAGATGTACAGTTCCTCGAGAAAATCCATCAAGTGATCGAAGAGAATATGGATGATAGTGATTTCAATATAGATACAATAGCTTCCGGTATAGGTTTGAGTCGTTCGGCATTCTTTAAAAAGTTGAAGAGCCTGACCGGGTTAGCCCCCGTAGATTTGGTTAAAGAAATTCGTCTGAACAAATCTATTGAATTGATTAAGAGTACGGATTTAAGTGTCTCTGAAATTGCTTTTGCTGTCGGATTCAAGGATTCCGGCTATTACAGTAAATGTTTCCGGAAGAAATATAACCAAACTCCCCGCGAATATATGAATGAATGGCGGAAAGGAGAGAAATAACCGGTTACAAAACGCTTTCTTAATCGTCTTTTTAGAAAAACTATTAAGATTCGAAAGAATGAACAACATCAAGAAAGTATTATCAGTATGGATGCTGGTTGCCTGTGTATTACCTGTGGCAGCGCAGTATCCGGTGATTCCGGACTCTGTAAAGGCAAGAGGGGCAAAACAAGAAGCCGAGTTTGAACATCAATCAAATGTAGCATGGGAAAAAGCTCTGCCGACAGTTTTGGAAGAGGCACAAAAAGGACGTCCCTATAAACCGTGGGCTTCAAAACCGGAAGATTTGGTAAAAAGTAATATCCCCGCTTTTCCCGGTGCGGAGGGAGGGGGAATGTATACTCCCGGTGGTCGTGGAGGGAAAGTAATCGTAGTCACATCGCTCGAAGATTCCGGTCCCGGAACATTCCGTGAAGCTTGTGAAACGGGGGGGGCACGTATTATCGTTTTCAATGTATCGGGCGTAATACATCTCAAGAGTCCTATCAGTGTACGTGCACCGTATGTGACCATTGCCGGACAAACGGCTCCGGGAGACGGCATATGTGTGGCAGGACAGTCTTTTCTGATTGATACACACGATGTTGTTATCCGTCATATGCGTTTCCGTCGTGGTGCACAGGATGTTGCCTTTCGTGATGATGCGGTAGGCGGAAATGCAGTCGGGAATATCATGATAGACCACTGTTCGGCAAGTTGGGGACTGGATGAAAATATGTCTATCTACCGACACGTATACAATAGAGGTGCAGATGGACACGGACTGAAACTTCCGACTGTAAATATCACTATTCAGAACTCTATATTCTCCGAAGCGTTGGACACTTACAATCATGCTTTCGGCGCTACCATCGGCGGGCATAACAGTATGTTCTGCCGTAATCTATTTGCTTCCAATATCAGCCGTAACAGTTCGGTAGGGATGGACGGAGATTTCAATTTTGTTAATAATGTCGTATTTAATTGGTGGAATCGTTCTGTGGACGGAGGAGATAATAAAAGTTTCTATAACATGATTAATAATTACTTCAAACCGGGCCCCATTACTCCATTAGACAAACCGATCTCATATCGTATCCTCAAACCGGAAGCCGGACGTGACAAAAACCGTCCTTTATCTTTTGGAAAAGCTTATGTCAACGGAAATATCATTCATGGAAATGCAAAAGTGACAAAGAACAATTGGGATGGCGGTGTACAGCTTAAGGATGGCGTAGACTCAGAAAAGTTCCTTCCGCAAATTAAATCGGACGAAGCATTCAAAATGCCTCCTGTCACTATAATGGATACTCCAAAAGCCTATAGCTTTGTATTGGACAATGCAGGAGCTAACTTTCCAAAACGTGATGCAGTCGATTCCCGTGTGATCAAAACAGTACGAATGGGTAAAGCCATTTATGTAAAAGACGCTCCGGAATTTGTGTCACCATATGTAAAGAGACGTTTACCGGCAGACTCTTATAAACAAGGAATTATTACAGACATCCGTCAAGTAGGCGGACTTCCCGAATATAAAGGAGAACCGTATGCCGATACAGATAATGACGGGATGCCGGATGTTTGGGAAGTTGCTAACGGGCTGAATCCGAACGATCCTTCCGACGCAGTGAAAGATTGTAATGGGGACGGCTATACTAACATTGAGAAATATATCAATGGTATCGATACAAAGAAGAAAGTGGATTGGACAGATTTGAAAAACAATCATGATACACTTTCTAAAAGGAAAAGTCTGTTTTAGCCAAATAAATTGATAATAAAGTTTATTGTAATGAATATACAAATAAGAACTATCCTTTTGGGATTATTAAGTATCGGGTTTGCGCAGAGTCATGCGCAAACCTTTGCTTTACAAGTAAAAGACGACCGGATTACTTACCTTAATGACAAATTGGGAAATAGGATTCTCGATTTCTCAACGTGTGGTTATCAGGCTTCGGAACAGGATATTCCCTCCGTTCGGAATGTCGTATTTGTATCTTGGAAACCCGGAGACAATACAACAAGAATTCAACGTGCCATAGACTATGTAGCCTCCTTGCCTCCTGATATTTCAGGTTTCCGCGGTGCTGTGTTATTGGATAAAGGCGAGTTTTCCCTGTCCGGAAGTATCCGCATTGCTACATCCGGAATCGTATTACGGGGAATGGATAAAGAAAGTACAATATTATTAAAGAAAGGAGTGGATCGGGGTTCTCTTATCTATATGGAAGGAGAAAACGACTTGGTAATAAAAGATACATTACAAGTACTCTCAAACTATGTTCCGGTGAATACAAAAACGTTGGAAGTCGCTTTGGGGACTTCTCTGAAAAAAGGAGACCGGATTATGGTAACCCGTCCTTCCGGTAAGGAGTGGATTGCTTCTTTAGGTTGTAACATCTTTGGAGGAGGAATCAGCGCCTTAGGATGGAAAGAAGGGGATATGGATTTAACATGGGACCGGGTTGTTAGCGATATTAATGGTAACCTGCTTACCTTAGATGCACCGTTGACTGTGGCATTGGATGCCAAATACGGTGTATCTACCATTATGACATACCAATGGAACGGACGTATTGAAAACTGCGGTGTAGAGAATCTGACATTGGTCTCAGATTATGATAAACACTATCCGAAAGACGAGGATCATTGTTGGACAGGGATTTCCATCGAAGCTGCAGAAAACTGCTGGGTAAGACAAGTTAATTTCAGGCATTTTGCAGGAAGCGCTGTAATCGTTCAACGGACCGGTTCTAAAATCACTGTCGAGGATTGTATTTCGAAAGATCCCGTTTCCGAAATAGGAGGGATGCGCCGTTGTACTTTCCACACATTGGGACAGCAGACTTTATTCCAACGTTGTTATTCGGAACAAGGCATTCACGATTTCGCGGCCGGATTCTGCGCTGCCGGCCCTAATGCTTTCGTTCAATGCGATTCGTACCAATCTTTAGGATTCAGTGGTTCTATTGATGCTTGGGCGTGTGGTTTACTGTTTGATGTCGTCAATATCGACGGACATAATCTCACTTTTAAAAATTTAGGGCAGGATAAGAATGGAGCCGGTTGGAATACAGGCAACAGTCTGTTCTGGCAATGTACCGCTGCAGAAATAGAATGTTATACTCCGGCAAAAGATGCACAAAATCGTGCGTATGGTTGCTGGGCACAGTTCTCGGGAGACGGAGAATGGGCACAGTCCAATAATCATGTCCAGCCGCGCAGTATATTTTATGCCCAATTAACGGAACGCCTGCAAAAAGAATGCGCAGAACGGGCACGTATCCTGCCTAGAAACACAAGTGCAACAAGTAGCCCTACCGTAGAAGTAGCTATGGCATTGGCAAAAGAAGCTTATAATCCTCGTTTGACATTGGAGCATTGGATCGAAGAAAATAAATTTATCCCTTCAGTCGTGCCAACAGGAGTCAAATCAATCGATGATATTAAAGAGAAAAAGACTATTTCAAACAAACAACGGACACAACCGGAAATAAGTATCGTCAACGGACGTATTCAAATGGATGGTGTATTGCTTGTAGGAGGCAGTCATACAACTCCTTGGTGGAATGGAAAACTTAAAACCAACTTTTTGAAAAAAGCAAGCCCTGCCATCACCCGCTTTGTGCCGGGACGCGAAGGATTGGGACTGACTGACCGTATCGACTCTGTAGTCAGCTTCATGAAACAGAAGAACATACTTGTTTTTGACCAGAACTATGGATTGTGGTATGACCGCCGTCGGGATGACCATGAACGTATCCGCCGCCGGGATGGAGATGTATGGGGTCCTTTTTACGAACAGCCATTCGGACGTAGTGGTCAGGGAACAGCTTGGGAAGGTTTAAGCAAATATGATTTGAAACGCCCCAATGCCTGGTACTGGTCGCGCTTGAAAGAATTTGCAGAGAAAGGAAGCAAAGATGGACTGCTTCTATTCCACGAAAACTACTTCCAGCATAATATTCTGGAAGCCGGAGCACATTGGGTGGACTGTCCGTGGAGAAGCAGTAATAATATCAATGAGACCGGATTTCCGGAACCCGTTCCATTTGCCGGAGACAAACGTATTTTCGTAGCAGATATGTTTTACGATATCAGTCATCCGGTACGCCGCGAGTTGCATAGGCAATACATTCGCCAATGTCTCAATAACTTCGCAGATAATTCGAATGTCATTCAACTGACAAGTGCAGAATTTACAGGGCCATTGCACTTCGTACAGTTCTGGTTGGATGTCATAGCCGAGTGGGAAGCTGAAACCGGAAAGAAAGCTAAAGTAGCATTGAGTACGACAAAGGATGTGCAGGATGCTATTCTTGCAGACCCTAAACGGGCTGCTGTGGTAGATGTTATTGATATTCGTTATTGGCATTATAAGAAAGATGGAATCTTTGCGCCGGAAGGTGGGAAAAACATGGCTCCCCGCCAGCATATGCGTAAGATGAAAGTAGGAAAGATAACCTTTAATGAAGCTTATAAGGCAGTGAGCGAATACCGCCGGAAGTTTCCTCAGAAAGCAGTAACTTTCTATGCGCAAAATTATCCTTCTATGGGATGGGCAGTATTCATGGCAAGTGGCTCGTGTCCTGTTATTCCGTGTAAAGACAAGGCTTTCTTAAAGGATGCGGCAGCTATGGAAGTGGAAGAGACCAATACTGATCAATATAAGAAATTGGTAAAATCTGATACAGGAAATATCATTTATTCCAAGTCTGGAACAGAAATTCCCATTCATTTATCGTCCGGGAAATATGTACTAAAGTACATTCACCCTAATTCCGGGGAAGTGAACACAATAAATAAATCACTGAAAATAAAAGGATTATATACTTTAAAGGTACCAGATAAGAAAGAAGGCATTTATTGGTTTCATAAGCTATAAGATAGAAAATCCCGTTGAATGATCTTCAACGGGATTTTTGTTTTATATAGGTAAATTCTAATAAAAGAGTGTTATAAAACATGATACTTATTTTTTCAATCCACAAACCAGATTTTACCTAAGGTTGTGACGGATACTGCCTAGTTTTGCAACATCAAATCAATCGAATTAATGCTATGATGGGACAAACTAATAATTCAACCGAAACTTTATTCGCTTCATTTCAAGCGGGGAATATGGCAGCTTTTTCTCAGCTATATGATTTATATATCAATATCCTTTTTAATTATGGGCTAAAGCTAACTTTGGATAAAGAGTTATTGAAAGATTGCATCCATGATGTTTTTGTGAAGCTTTATACTAAGAAAGATGAACTAGGAACTATTGATAATCTGAAATCCTATATGTTCATCTCATTAAAGAACAAGTTGTGCGATGAACTTCGTAAACGTATGTATATGTCCGATACAGCTATTGAAGAGGTCAATATGCTGGCTCCTACAGATGTAGAAAATGATTATGCGGAAAAAGAACAGCGCAAAAATGAGTTTTTCCTTATTAAGCGTTTACTAAACCAACTATCCCCCCGCCAGCGCGAAGCACTCACTCTATATTATATAGAAGAAAAGAAATATGAAGATATCTGCGAAATTATGAACATGAATTATCAGTCTGTACGCAACTTGATGTATCGCGGATTGACAAAGTTACGTGATTTGGCAAGTTAATTATGGTAAAAAGAATGCTTTATTGAGTACATATACAGGATAACATCGTCCTATTTACGTAAACGCTTAAAAAGGATGTGATATGTATTCTAAGGTAAAAGATTTTTTGACGGATGATGACTTTATCAACTATGTGTTGGGGGTGGTTCCACAGTCAGCCTCCAAATGGGAGGCTTATTTCATGGAACATCCGGATGAACTGGCAGACGCGGAAGAAGCCAAGGCAGTATTAATGGCTCCGACAGATGTTGCCTGTGATTTTACAATGGCTGAAAGCAAAGAATTAAAAGATAGGATTGTTAGTAGTATAAAAGATTTTTCGGGTATTTTATAATTAGGTTAGGTAGTTGCTATTTTTTTTGTACTTTTGCGCCCAATTAAAAATATCACATTCATGAAGACAAGCGAATCTTTATTATCGATAGGTAAATTTATAGCAGAATATTCGGCCCATTTAATGGGCGCAGGAGTACATACTTCGCGGGTAGTGCGCAATTCCAAACGTATTGGAGAAGCTTTCGGACTAGATGTAAAGTTAGGCGTATTTCATAAAAACATCATTCTGACAATTGTAGATAAAGAGACGAATGAAGCTTGTAATGAAGTTATCGATATCCCCGCACATCCCATTAGTTTTGAACACAACTCAGAGTTAAGCGCATTAAGTTGGGAAGCGGTAGACAATCATCTGTCATTGGAGGAACTGACAGCCAAATACAAGAAAATCGTTTCCGCCCCGATGATACATCCTCTCTTCGTCTTATTGTTAGTCGGATTCGCCAATGCATCATTCTGCAAATTGTTCGGTGGCGATTTAATATCTATGGGAATTGTCTTTTCTGCTACCATCACAGGATTCTATCTGAAACAACAGATGCAGAAGAAAAAGCTGAATCATTACATTGTTTTTATCGTTTCAGCTTTTGTTGCTTCCCTTTGCGCTTCTACAGCCTTGATTTTCGATACAACTTCAGAGATAGCAATGGCTACCAGTGTACTTTATCTTGTTCCCGGTGTTCCTTTGATTAATGGAGTGATTGATATAGTCGAAGGATATGTACTGACCGGATTTGCCCGTCTGACAGAAGCCTCCTTGCTGATTGTCAGCATTGCTATCGGACTTTCTTTCACATTACTAATGGTAAAAAACAGTTTAATTTAATATGATAGCACTCGACATTTTTACTGACGGATTTTTTGCAGCAGTGGCAGGTATAGGATTTGGTGCGATTTCCGATCCTCCTTTGCGGGCATTTAAGATGATTGCCTTATTGGCGGCATTGGGACACGCTTGCCGTTTTTGCCTGATGACTTATTTAGGGGTAGATATTGCTACAGCTTCTTTATTTGCCGGCTTAGTGATCGGTTTTGGTAGTTTATGGTTAGGGAAAAAAGTATATTGCCCGATGACAGTACTTTATATTCCGGCTCTGCTTCCGATGATTCCGGGCAAATTTGCATACAACATGGTATTTTCACTTATCATGTGTTTGCAGAACGTGAATGACCCGGAAAATCTGGATAAGTTCATGTCAATGTTCTTCTCCAACAGCCTGGTAGCAAGCACGGTTATTTTCATGTTGGCAGTAGGAGCCACTTTCCCGATGTTCCTATTCCCACATAGAGTTTTTTCATTAACAAGACATTAAAACTACTTTTATGGAGATTTTTTGGAGAACAATTGCATATTATAATTCAGCTACTTGGCTTTTACAGACAGTCATCATTCTGATTGGTATTGCATTGACCGGATTGCTTATCAGTAAACCGCGCACATGGGTGAAGATGGCGATGAAGTTTTATATGATAGGACTTTATACATGGATTTCGGTAATCTACTATTATGTCTATTGCGAAGAACGTAGTTACAATGGAGTGATGGCTATGTTCTGGGGAGTAATGGCTATTATTTGGATATGGGATGCGATTACGGGATACACGACTTTCGAACGTACCCACAAATACGATATCCTGTCCTATATCTTGTTGGCAATGCCATTCATATATCCTTTAGTATCATTAGCGCGCGGACTTTCCTTTCCGGAAATGACTTCTCCGGTAATGCCTTGTTCTGTGGTTGTGTTTACCATTGGGCTATTATTGCTGTTTGCTCACAAAGTGAATATGTTTCTAGTCCTTTTCCTTTGCCACTGGTCATTGATCGGATTATCCAAAACTTATTTCTTCCAGATTCCGGAAGATTTCCTGTTGGCAAGTGCCACAATTCCCGGCCTGTATCTTTTCTTCAGAGAATATTTCCTGAACAATCTGCATGCCGACACCAAGCCGAAAGCCAAATATATCAATTGGCTATTGATAAGCGTTTGCATCGGACTGGCTGTGTTGCTGACTACTACCATGTTTTTAGAATTAGTTCCGAAGAATTGATCTAGAACACATAGAAGATATTCAAATCAAAAAAGTCTTTCTAGCTTTAATGGCTATGAAAGACTTTTTGCATTACTTCAGGATAACAGTCATTTTCTCCCGCCAATCTTCACCATTCTTCGGCTGGAAAGTTTCAAATCCTAGTCCTTTACCGATTTGGATATTCGAGGCGCCGTCATCTACAAATAAAGTTTCAGAAGGAATGATATTGCAATCATTCACCATATAATCGAATATTTCCGGTGCAGGTTTTGTGTGACCGACTTGATAAGACAGATATAGTTTATCACAGTAATCATTCAACGGCTTTTTCCTTGACGAGAAATCAGGGCTGCATGCCCATGACATAACGAAAGGATTAGTATTACTTAAAATATACACATGATATGATTTTCTCAATTCTAATATATAATCGAGTTTATTTAGATTCACCTCATTGAAAAAGCCCAGCCATGCCTGTTTGGTTTCCTCCATCGTCAATGAACGGCCACATAAATTCCCCAGTTGTTTTCGAAACTCATCCGCACTTAGCTTACCTTCTTCCAGTTCTTGAAAGATGCCAGTCTGGTGATATTTATCCAGACGGGTGTCGGCATCTGCCAGTCCCAGTTTGATAAATGCTTGAACCGCTTTGTCACGGTCAATATCCACAATCACACCACCAAAATCAAATACAATGTTCTTAATCATGATATATCATTTTTAATTTACTACAAAGATATTATAAAATCATTAGAGACTTCTTCATTTTAGTACAGAAATAGTAACCTTTTATGCAATCGAGTAGTAGTCCCGTTATAACGTGACAATGGTCACCTTATAGGGTGACAAATGGCACGTTACAAGGTGCAGGGCAGACGCATTATATTTTTTACTATATTCTCCTTTGCTATTCCTTTGTTATATTATTGTTTATTAGTATATTACCATTTGTTTATGTCGATTGTTTTTCTTATCTTTATAAGATATATTAAAACATAAACTAACATGAAAATTGGCATAATTGACCTTTGTAAACAAATAGAA
>ERZ780067.2-NODE-2-length-224064-cov-8.95238_pt1 | contig 224064 bp, 160 predicted proteins | sample MGYA00511841_ERZ780067 | MGnify/ENA primary metagenome ERZ780067 (study PRJEB29588, sample SAMEA2143295) | human gut metagenome | biome: human gut; feature: human-associated habitat; material: faeces | place: Denmark | collected 2008/2010 ... | reverse complement strand
GAATACAGTTTTATTTTTCTCTCCTATATTTTTCTTTTAGTTGAATATCGGCAGTGAAACTTTTAGGTTCGGATACAGGTCGCCTAGTTGTTTCAAAAAATCATTTGCTATGATAATGGCTTCTATTGTCTTTTGGGGATTCGTTGGTATTTCTGCAATATTGGTAAAAATCAAGCAGGAGTAGATGATGAGTACGACAGGTTTGTCATCAGTCTGTAGTGATAACTTATAAGCTTTTACGTTATTTCCGCGAGCTTGAGCCTGTGCCTGTACCGAACCGGTCAGTGGAAGTTCGGTAAGTCTGGAATTCTCAAGACGTGCTGCATCGAAGATAAAGTGCCGATCGATCTCACCGTCCGTATCTGTGTCGAATAAATGTAAGTTTTTTCCGCTTAGTACGAGATATTTAGGTGTTTGCACTGTGGTGAAACGTACTGCTCCCAAAGTTGCCATTCCTTTTAATTTGTCTTTTACTCCGTCTTTGAGGGCAGAAGCTACCCCATATTCATTGCTGGCATAGTTGAAAGCATCAATCTTTTCCTGTTCCATCGCTTTCTTTAAGAAAGGTAGTTCGGAAGTCAGGAAGTGGTTTTTATACTTCTCGGCATTTGCAAATTCTGCTTTGAAATCAGTGTTGCTGACAATTTGAGCTTGTTGTGAGTTCTTGTTCTTTATATAGAACCAATACCCTAAATATAGGGCGATAAAAACGATGGGAATGAGTGTGTAAATTGACATAATTTATCTTTTTAAGTTATTGACTTAGGCGCAAATATATAAAAAAGTTAAGCAAAAACCATACAATTGTTTGGTTTTTTGCTTAACTTTCTGTCAATGTACACTTTATCAGTGGCTTATCATTTCAGTAATGAGTAAATGTAACGGAAATTTTCAGCAAGAAGATCGACATCCAATCCGTTTAAGAATGATTGCTCATAAGACAGACCGAAATACATTTGACGGAACATGGTTGCCGCCTTCTTCACATCTGTATCAGGACGTATTTCTCCACTATCTTTTGCTTGTTGTATAATGGTAGTCCACAAATGATAATCTTGTTCATAAAACTTGGGTATCTGTTTCCGGATATTGGGATAGTACATCCTGACCTGTGTGAAGAAGTGAAAATAGTAAAAGTTGGGACAAGAATCATAAGGATTGTTGCCGTCATCTATTAATTCCACCAATCGCTTCATGGTAGCGGTTACACCTTTCAAATACAGTTCGATAAAATCTTTTAAGGTACATTCTTTTACATCGAACTTATTATTCGGATGATGGATTTGAAATACAAATTTGTCTACTACTGCTACAAATAAATCTAATTTGTATGGAAAGTAGTGGATGATGCCTGCCCTTGATAGTCCGCAGGCTTTCGCAATCTCTGTAAAGCTGGCTTTCTCGTAGTTCATTTTGACAAATACCTTAAAGGCCTTTTCCAGCACTTCTTCCCGATTGGTAATCATACTTTTTGTAGGTTTTATGTTTTTATTACGAAGATACAGAATTTTTCAAATTGCTCCTTATTTTTATTGGATAGAGTTTGTTAATTAGCTTTATTCAATTTTTGTATGACTATGGTGAGAAATGTAATACTTAAGACTTACGAAGGTGTAATGAATGATTCTGTTTCTTTTTGAACCAAATAATAAAGCCGGTGACAGGTAACGATGCTCCGATTAGTGCACATACGAATACAATGATTTCCCCGAAGATACCCAAAATTCTTCCATCGTGAATTTCAAGATTCATCCGTCTTAGTTTGTCGGCAGGTGATGCTTCTGTGTATTTTCCGGCATAAGCTCCTGAGCCTTGTAAGGGAGCAAGTGTATATTGATCGAAGAATAAGTTGTCGGTTTTATAATAAGAGCCTCTTTCATGAACTACGCTGACACGTATTACCTCTTCCTTTTTCTGTGGCAGGGCAAAATAAAATGTGGCGGCGTTAGGAGATTCTTCTTTTAATTTCTTAAAGAGGACATTCAGACTGGCTTTTCCTGCTTCGATATGTAAAGTGCCCGATTGCGGAAGTACATAAGGTTTCAGTTCTTTTCCTCCGGAAGTGATGTAATATGTTGCCTTGCTGAACCAATTAAAACTCCATACTAGTCCGGTAGCAGAGAGGACGAACAATACGATGGCGGCATATCCGCCTAAAACATTATGCAGGTCATAATTGAGCCGTGCAAAAGGAGCTTTGATTTTCAGTGTGAAATTACGGAGGGCAGTTTTCTTATTCCATTATCTTTTACCGTTTTCTCTTTTACGTCAATAATACAGGCTTTCAATTCTTTATCTGCCCATCTGGTCATTTCTTCCGATTGCAATGTACTTACTTGAGCAAAGAACTTACCGTTACCCAAATATTGCAAATGAACGGGTTTCAGACCTCTGGCTGCGGTTTCAACGTCAAAGTAATAGTCATCGAATTGGGTTGTTCCTTTCGGGATATGTAAGAATGCGGCTTTTTTTGTACTGTTCTCTGTAAAACCGTTAGCTATGGATGTATTTGAGAACGTGTACATGTTACCTGATTCGGTTTGGAAGATCCCATTGTAAGCATTCCATGAACCGGCTATGGCTGCACGTTCATCTTCCATTGTCGTGATATATTCCAGTTCAGGATAAGAGTATACGGCTACATACGCTTTGTTGATGTAACGTGTCACACTCGGCTTTTTTGTTTCGTCTGTCAAGTAATATGTGATATAAATCTTGTTGTCACTGACAGTCATACCGGTAAGGCGGGGCCAGTCCGAAGTTGACAGTTCATTCACAGGCTTTGTCACCTTTCGAACAAGGTAGCATTCCATCGTGTATATTTGGCCATCCATCCCAGACCAAGTATTGCTTGTCAATACTCTGAGAAACTTTATTGTATTCGTTGGCAGGATCTTCTACATCGGACACTTTGCGTGTCAGTCCGGAGTAGACATGATTTAGTGATAAAGTGTGATACTGATTGAATGTATAGTTCAGACTGGTATTTGTTCTCCATTCTTTGTTATTGATATGGAGTTGTGAGCGCGATCTTTCGCCTGAACTGGTGGAAGCGTTTGGCACCCATTCGCCCTGCCAGTTGTATCGTCTTGGGACAGTATCCGTACTGTTATTGTCAACGTCACTGTAAGAACCGTAAAAAGAAAGTCCCCACCCTTCTATGAACAGGTCTGATTTTTTATAACGCAGCATTGGAATGACCGAACGGCTGTCTGTTGTTCGAGCTCCATATACGAGCTCCATGACGACTCCGTTCTGAATATCTTTGTCGTTTCCGGCAACAATAATGCCTGCCAGCAGATAATCAGCGAACGGACGGTTTACGAAACCGGTTTCTAATCGTACTCTCAACGACTTATATCCATCGTGGAAACGCTTAACCCATTGATTGCCCAATTTCTGCCCGCTTTCCAAGTCAATGATCGGTACATATACCTTATAATTATTATCCGAATAATTGAGGAAAGAAGTGAGGCGGGTTGTGAGTCCGGTTTTTCCGTTAGTATATGCTCCGTTAATGGAGGCTTTGTGTGTGTTGAATGAGCCGAAAGAGTATGAAACATCCAAATAATTTGCAGTCTTGCGGGTGATTACATTGACCGCACCGCCCAATGCATCAGCTCCCAAGCCTACGGGGAGTACACCTTTGTAGACTTCCGCTCGTTCCACCATATTGGCAGGAAGGTTATTTATACTGAAAGCATCACCGAAATTGTCCATTGCCAGACCGTCCATGAAAAATTTTACCTGTCGTCCGGAAAAACCGTTCAAGGTGAAATTGTAATCAGAGCCGACTCCACTATTTACACGGAGTTTGACTCCTGCCATACGGTTGGTGATAGTACCGATATCGACAGAAGTGTTATAGTTCTTGCTCAAATCGGCAACCGAGATGGCGAATGCCTGCTCCTGCTGTCGGCAGGCCTCACTTTTACCGACAATAACTACCTCGTCGATTTCTACATAATTGCTGTTTTTGATGTCCGGTATCGAAGTGGTTCTTCGGAAACTGTGTTCTGAGCTTCAGAAATCAGAGGAATATTAATGAGAATAGGTATAACCGACAAATACCATTTAAACATACTTTTTTTCTTTCTTTTCATATCAATCGTTATCCTGAATAGTTTGCGGTGCAAAAGTAGATAAACGGGATATGCCTGGCAATCGTTATATTTGGGTATTTGTATGGCTGCTGTTTGTAGAAGGATTTACGCAATCATTATTTATTGGTATATTTGGAAACCATAGTTTGGAATTTATTCATAGAAATAAAAAGTCCGGGCAAATGAGTCCGGACTTTTTTAGTTGTAGGAGAGTCTGCTAAAACGCAGATTAATCTCTTATTCCTGAGAGAAGCGTTTTACCTGTTCTTCGATCAGTTCTTTATCATCGAAGTAATTGATCTTCATTGCTTTCTTTACATCAGCCAATGTCTCGGCTGCGGTAGCTCTTGCCACTTCACATCCTTTTCGGAGCATTTCGTAGACAGCAGGAATATCTTTGCTGAATTCTTTGCGGCGATTGCGAATCGGTTCCAGCGTCTCCTGCATGATGGAATTCAGGAAGCGTTTTACTTTTACATCCCCCAATCCGCCGCGTTGGTAGTGAGCTTTCAATTCAGCCAGATTCGGGTAATCCGGTAAATAACGTTCAAAATGTTCCGGACGGCAGAAAGCATCGAGATATGTGAACACGGTATTGCCTTCGATTTTTCCCGGATCCTGCACACGGAGATGTCCCGGGTCGGTGTACATACTCATGATTTTTTTCTGTATTTCCTCCGGCTCTTCCGAAAGGTAGATACAGTTCCCAAGTGATTTGCTCATTTTTGCCTTACCGTCAGTTCCCGGCAAACGCAGGCAAGCGGCATTGTCAGGCAACAGGATTTCCGGCTCTACCAATGTCTCACCATAAATATAATTAAAACGACGGACAATCTCGCGTGCCTGTTCAAGCATTGGCTCCTGGTCCTCACCTACGGGAACAGTCGTAGCACGGAAAGCAGTGATATCCGCAGCCTGGCTGATAGGATAAGTGAAGAAGCCTACGGGGATACTTGCTTCGAAATTACGCATCTGGATTTCCGCTTTAACCGTCGGATTACGTTGCAGACGCGATACACTTACAAGGTCCATGTAATAGAAACTAAGTTCGCACAGTTCCGGTATTTGCGACTGAATAAAGATGGTCGCTTTGGAAGGATCGATTCCGCAAGCCAGATAGTCGAGGGCAACCTCAATAACATTCTGACGTACTTTCTCCGGATTGTCTATATTGTCTGTCAATGCCTGCGAATCGGCAATGAAGATAAACATCTTGCTATAATCACCCGCGTCTTGTAACTCCACTCTGCGTTTCAACGAACCTACATAATGGCCGATATGAAGTCTGCCGGTAGGACGGTCGCCCGTCAATATTATTTTTTCTTTTCCCATTGTTATTACCTTATTAATATCTATTTAGCGACAAAGATACGGATAAAAACTGAAAGATGTATCAAAATGGGAGCACTTCACTGTAAAAAAGTAGACGTTTCTTTTTGCCATTTGCAAAATATGTCGTTACTTTGCACAAATTTTGGAACCGACAATGAATCAACAGGAAATCAGAAGTAAGTATTATCTACATTCGGATGTTTTGCACCCGGAAACGGCAGGCTTCTTCTTTTTTCTCCAAAAACGATATTTTAGTTCTTTGGTAATGCGTTAATCCTTTTTTGAGGGTAACGCATTTTTTTTTATGGACGAACTTAGAAATAACAACTTATTATAACAACAAAAGAAATGGAAAAGGAAATCAAGAAAGTTCTCGTTTTGGGTTCTGGAGCACTCAAAATCGGACAAGCCGGAGAGTTCGACTACTCAGGCTCACAAGCACTGAAAGCTTTGAAAGAAGAAGGTATCAGCTCAGTATTGGTAAACCCGAACATCGCAACCATTCAGACTTCTGAAGGCATTGCCGATAAAGTGTATTTCCTTCCCGTAACTACTTATTTCGTAGAAGAGATTATCAAGAAGGAACGTCCGGACGGTATTCTGTTGGCATTTGGCGGACAGACCGCGTTGAACTGTGGTGCAGAACTCTATACACAGGGTATTCTTGATAAATATGGAGTAAAAGTGCTTGGTACGTCTGTTGAGGCTATCATGTATACTGAAGACCGCGATCTGTTCGTGAAGAAGCTCGATGAAATCAGTATGAAAACTCCTGTCAGCCAAGCTGTAGAAAGTATGGAAGACGCGATTGCTGCTGCCCGTAAGATTGGCTATCCGGTTATGGTGCGCTCGGCTTATGCGCTGGGAGGCCTTGGTAGCGGTATTTGCGCTAATGAGGAAGAATTTCTGAAGTTGGCTGAAAGTTCATTTGCGTTCTCTAAACAAATTCTTGTTGAAGAGTCTTTGAAGGGCTGGAAAGAAATAGAGTTTGAGGTAATCCGTGACGCTAATGACCACTGTTTTACAGTAGCGAGCATGGAAAACTTCGACCCTTTGGGCATTCATACCGGTGAGTCTATCGTTGTTGCTCCGACTTGCTCACTGGACGACAAGGAACTGAAAATGTTGCAGGAGCTTTCTACAAAATGTATTCGCCATTTAGGTATCGTAGGTGAATGTAATATTCAGTATGCTTTCAACTCTGATACGGATGATTACCGTGTGATTGAAGTAAACGCTCGTTTGAGCCGTTCTTCCGCTTTGGCTTCTAAGGCTACCGGTTATCCGTTGGCATTTGTCGCAGCCAAAATTGCTTTGGGTTACTCGCTCGACCAGATTGGTGAGATGGGAACTCCTAACTCTGCATATGTTGCTCCTCAGCTTGACTATTATATCTGTAAGATCCCTCGTTGGGACTTGACGAAGTTTGCCGGTGTATCTCGTGAAATCGGTTCGAGCATGAAGTCGGTAGGTGAGATCATGTCTATCGGGCGCTCTTTCGAAGAAATCATTCAGAAAGGTCTTCGTATGATTGGGCAGGGTATGCATGGTTTCGTAGGTAATGACGAACTCCATTTCGACGATCTCGATAAGGAACTTTCACGTCCGACTGACTTGCGTATCTTCTCCATTGCGCAGGCTATGGAAGAAGGCTACACTATCGAACGTATCCATGATCTGACAAAGATTGATCCTTGGTTCCTCGGCAAACTAAAAAATATTGTTGATTATAAAGCTAAGTTATCTACTTATAATAAGGTAGAAGATATTCCGGCTGATGTAATGCGTGAAGCAAAGATTTTAGGCTTCTCTGACTTCCAGATCGCACGTTTTGTTCTGAATCCGACAGGAAATATGGAGAAAGAAAACTTGGCGGTACGTGCTCATCGTAAATCTATGGGTATCCTTCCGGCTGTAAAACGTATCAATACAGTTGCTTCCGAACATCCGGAACTGACCAACTATCTGTATATGACATATGCAGTGGAAGGTTATGATGTGAACTATTATAAGAACGAAAAATCAGTAGTCGTGTTGGGCTCGGGTGCTTATCGCATCGGTAGCTCGGTTGAGTTTGACTGGTGTTCGGTGAATGCAGTTCAGACCGCTCGTAAGCTGGGCTATAAATCAATTATGATTAACTACAACCCGGAAACAGTTTCTACAGACTATGATATGTGCGACCGTCTGTACTTCGACGAACTTTCTTTTGAACGTGTGCTCGACGTAATCGATCTTGAACAGCCTCGCGGTGTGATTGTTTCCGTAGGTGGACAGATCCCGAACAACCTGGCCATGAAACTTTACCGTCAGTCGGTTCCTGTATTGGGTACTTCTCCAATCTCGATCGACCGCGCCGAGAATCGTAACAAATTCTCCGCTATGCTTGATCAACTGGGTATCGACCAGCCGGCTTGGCAAGAGCTGACGAGCCTTGAGGATGTCAAAGGATTCGTAGAAAAAGTAGGCTATCCGGTATTGGTTCGTCCTTCTTACGTGCTTTCGGGAGCTGCAATGAATGTTTGCTATGATGACGAGGAGCTGGAGAATTTCTTGAAGATGGCTGCCGAAGTTTCTAAAGAATATCCGGTGGTTGTTTCTCAATTCCTTGAAAATACAAAAGAGATTGAGTTTGACGCGGTTGCCCAGAACGGTGAAGTAGTAGAGTACGCAATCTCTGAACATGTGGAATTTGCAGGTGTTCACTCCGGTGACGCTACATTGGTGTTCCCGGCTCAGAAGATTTATTTTGCAACAGCACGCCGTATCAAGAAGATCAGCCGTCAGATTGCCAAAGAACTCAATATCTCCGGCCCGTTCAATATTCAGTTCTTGGCCCGTAACAATGAGGTGAAAGTAATCGAGTGTAACTTGCGTGCTTCTCGTAGCTTCCCGTTTGTTTCTAAGGTACTGAAACGTAACTTCATTGAAACGGCTACCCGCATCATGCTGGATGCTCCGTACTCACGTCCGGATAAATCTGCATTCGATATCGATTGGATTGGTGTAAAAGCATCTCAGTTCTCTTTCTCCCGTTTGCACAAGGCTGACCCGGTATTGGGTGTGGATATGTCTTCTACGGGTGAAGTGGGATGTATCGGTGATGATTTCTCTGAAGCATTGTTGAATGCAATGATTGCTACCGGCTTCAAGATTCCTGAAAAAGCAGTGATGTTCTCTTCCGGTGCTATGAAGTCAAAGGTTGATTTGCTGGACGCCAGCCGTATGTTATTCGCTAAGGGATATCAGATCTACGCTACTGCCGGAACTGCAGCCTTCCTGAATGCTCATGGTGTGGATACTACTCCGGTTTATTGGCCGGATGAGAAGCCGGGTGCGGAAAACAACGTGATGAAGATGATTGCCGATCACAAGTTTGATTTGATCGTCAACATTCCGAAGAATCATAGCAAACGTGAATTGACAAACGGTTACCGTATCCGTCGTGGCGCTATTGACCATAACATTCCGTTGATTACAAACGCTCGTCTGGCAAGTGCCTTTATCGAAGCATTCTGTGACTTGAAATTGAATGATATTCAGATTAAGAGCTGGCAGGAATATAAATAAAAACTGCTTGAGCGGTATGGTATATTAAACTAAGTAGGACTCCCTCTTTGGCTTGTTCAAGGAGGGAGTTGTAGATAAAATAGGATTCATCATGTTAGTACTTCTATCCTGCGCCAAGACCATGAGTGAGACTTCAAAGGTGAAAGCCCCTTTGAACACAGTTCCGCGTTTTCAAAAAGAAGCGTCCGAGATAGCTTTGCAGATGTCGCAGTTCTCGGTGGACGAGTTGGAACGTCTGTTGCGTGTAAACGCAAAGATAGCTGTGGAGAATTATAAGCGTTATCAAGTCTTTCATTCAGAAGGCACTCCGGAACTTCCGGCCCTGTTGGCTTACACCGGAACCGTGTTCAAGCGTTTGAATGCGAAAGATTTCTCCAAAGAAGAATTTGAATATGCACAGGAACATCTACGGTTGACTTCATTTTGTTACGGCTTGTTGAGGCCGCTGGATGTTATCCGTTCTTATCGGTTGGAGGGGGATGTCGTGCTGCCGGAATTGGGGAATCAGACAATGTTCTCTTATTGGCAGTCCCGTCTGACGGATATATTCATAGAAGATATAAAGAATGCGGGTGGCATACTCTGCAATTTGGCAAGTGATGAGATGAAAAGCCTGTTCGACTGGAAGCGGGTAGAAAAAGAAGTACGTGTCATTACTCCGGGATTTCAGGTGTGGAAAAACGGGAAGTGGGCTTCGGTTGTTATCTATATAAAGATGTCGCGTGGTGAAATGACACGTTTCGTCCTAAAGAATAAAATAGAAAATCCGGAAGAACTGAAACATTTCTCTTGGGAAGGATTCGAGTTTGATGAGTCTCTTTCGGATGAGAAAAAGTTTGTGTTTACTAACGGTAAAGAAATATAACGTATGACAGAAGTAGAAAAAATGCGTAGCAGCCGGTTGGCCGATATGGCTGTGCCGGAAATACAAGAACGTTTTGCGCATGCCAAAGCACTGCTGGCTCGTATGGGAGGAATGAGTACATACGAAGACGGATACAGAAAGCTATTGGAAGAATTGGTGCCCGGGATACCTGAGACATCGATTATCTGTCCGCCTTTCCATTGCGATCATGGAGATGGAATCAAACTGGGCGAGCACGTTTTTGTCAATGCCAATTGTACATTTCTGGATGGTGGATATATTACGATTGGTGCTCATACGTTGATTGGCCCCTGTGTACAGATTTACACTCCGCATCATCCGATGGATTATCTGGAAAGAAGAGGCTCTAAGGAATACGCTTATCCGGTGACGATTGGTGAAGATTGCTGGATTGGCGGTGGAGCTATCATCTGTCCCGGTGTGACGATTGGCAGTCGCTGTGTGATAGGAGCAGGTAGTGTCGTCACAAAAGATATCCCCGATGCTTGTGTTGCAGTCGGGAATCCGGCACGTATAATTCGGAAACAAGCGTAACCGTCGGGAAAAATTGCATGAAAAAAATCTCCTTTATTATTTGCTGATAATCAGTAGATTCGTTTGCCGGATAAAAACTTTCTTGAAAAATATTATTAGAAATGTTTGGAGGTTTCAAAAAAAGCCGTACCTTTGCATCGCTTTTGAAACGGAAGTGTACGGGCGTTTAGCTCAGCTGGTTCAGAGCATCTGCCTTACAAGCAGAGGGTCGGCGGTTCGAATCCGTCAACGCCCACACAAAATCCAAGCACTTTCGTTCATCAAAAGGGCGTTTAGCTCAGCTGGTTCAGAGCATCTGCCTTACAAGCAGAGGGTCGGCGGTTCGAATCCGTCAACGCCCACACAAAACAGAAGTCTTGCGAAGAAATTCGTGAGACTTTTTTTTATTTCTTACCGCTTTTATACAAACTTTCTTTATCCTTTTGCCTTATAACTCAGGAAAAAGAGTTAATTTTGCGTTCTGATAATTATCTAAGAAAACGTATGGAACTTGATGTATTAACGGCCATATCCCCGATTGATGGTCGATATAGAGGCAAAACGAAAGCTTTGGCAGCTTATTTCTCTGAATTTGCACTGATCAAATACCGTGTACAGGTAGAGGTGGAATACTTTATCACCTTGTGCGAACTTCCCTTGCCGCAATTAAAAGGAATCGATAGCAGCGTGTTTGAAACTTTACGGAATATCTACCGTAACTTCTCAGAAGCGGATGCACAGCGCATTAAAGATATCGAGAGTGTGACTAACCACGACGTGAAAGCAGTAGAATACTTCCTGAAAGAAGAATTTGACAAGATGGGCGGGATGGATGACTATAAGGAATTCATCCACTTCGGACTGACTTCTCAGGATATCAACAATACGTCTGTTCCCCTTTCTATCAAAGAAGCATTGGAACAGGTCTACTATCCGTTGATTGAAGAACTGATTGCACAATTGAAAACATACGCAACGGACTGGGCAAATATCCCTATGCTTGCCAAAACTCACGGTCAACCGGCTTCTCCCACCCGCTTGGGTAAAGAAGTGATGGTGTTCGTTTACCGTCTGGAACGTCAGTTGGCAACATTGAAAGCCAGCCCGATTACTGCCAAGTTCGGTGGCGCTACCGGAAATTACAATGCACATCATGTTGCATATCCCCAGTACGATTGGAAACAATTCGGTAACAGATTTGTTGCAGAGAAGTTGGGGTTGGAGCGTGAAGAGTATACAACGCAGATTTCGAACTATGATAACCTTTCTGCTGTTTTTGATGCAATGAAGCGTATCAATACCATTATGGTGGATATGAACCGTGACTTCTGGCAGTATATCTCTATGGAGTACTTCAAGCAGAAGATCAAAGCCGGAGAAGTTGGTTCGAGCGCTATGCCGCATAAGGTCAACCCGATTGACTTCGAAAATGCGGAGGGTAATCTGGGTATTGCGACTTCCATTCTGGAACATTTGGCCGTGAAACTCCCTGTTTCCCGTTTGCAGCGTGACTTGACAGATTCAACGGTGCTGCGTAATGTGGGTGTGCCTTTCGGCCACATCGTGATTGCCATCCAGAGTTCTTTGAAGGGATTGCGCAAACTGTTGCTGAACGAGCCGGCTATCTATCGTGACTTGGATAACTGTTGGAGTGTAGTGGCAGAAGCTATTCAGACAATTCTGCGCCGTGAGGCTTATCCGCATCCGTATGAAGCCTTGAAAGCTTTGACCCGGACCAACCAGGCTATTACAGAAAGTTCTATTAAAGAGTTTATTGAAGAATTGAATGTAAGCGAAGATATTAAAAAAGAGTTAAGAGCAATCACTCCCCATACTTATACGGGGCTTTAATTGTTTACTAATATAATAAACGTGTTTTTAAATAGGCCGTGAGGCCAAAGTCTAATTTTATTCGAATAAAAAAATGAGCACAGAAAACGAAGAATGGCGCGAAAATTCTTTCAATGAAGAGAATGCAGGTGCCGGCCGTGATGGTAACAGGTCTTACAACAGAGAAGGTGGAGAACGTCCGTATCGTCCTTCTTACAATCGTGAAGGAGGGGATCGTCCGTATCGCCCGAGATTTAATGCCAACAATGAAGGAGGCGACCGTCCGCAGCGTTCATACGGTGACCGTCCTCAACGTCCTCGCTTCAATAGCGAAGGAGGTTCTTACGGTGACCGTTCTCAACGTCCCCGCTTCAATAGCGAAGGAGGTTCATACGGTGATCGTCCTCAACGTCCCCGTTTCAATAGTGAAGGTGGTTCATACGGTGACCGTCCTCAACGTCCCCGTTTCAGTAGCGAAGGTGGTGACCGTCCTTACCGTCCTCGTTTCAATAACGGTGAAGGTGGCGACCGTCCGTATCGTCCCCGTTTCAATAGTGAAGGTGGTTCATACGGTGACCGTCCTCAACGTCCCCGTTTCAGTAGCGAAGGTGGTGACCGTCCTTACCGTCCTCGTTTCAATAACGGTGAAGGTGGCGACCGTCCGTATCGTCCCCGTTTCAATAACGGTGAAGGTGGCGACCGTCCGTATCGTCCCCGTTTCAACAACGGTGAAGGTGGCGGCTATCGCAGCAACAATGGCGGAGGTTACCGTCCGAGATTCAACAACGACCGTCAAGGAGGATACCGTCCTCGTCCGCGTACCGCTGATTATGATCCGAATGCTAAGTACAGCGTGAAGAAACAGATTGAGTACAAGGAACAGTTTGTGGACCCGAACGAACCGATTCGTCTGAATAAGTTCCTGGCAAATGCCGGTGTTTGTTCACGCCGTGAGGCTGATGAATTTATTACGGCGGGTGTGGTTTCTGTAAACGGTGAGGTAGTAACTGAATTGGGCACAAAGATCAAACGCTCGGATGTGGTTAAGTTCCACGAAGAACCGGTTAGCATTGAACGCAAAGTATACGTGTTGTTGAATAAGCCGAAAGATACGGTTACTACATCGGATGATCCGCAGGAACGCCGTACAGTAATGGATTTGGTAAAAGGCGCTTGCAATGAACGTATCTATCCGGTAGGACGTCTTGACCGTAACACCACCGGGGTACTGTTACTGACGAATGACGGTGATCTGGCTTCCAAGCTGACACACCCGAAATTCCTGAAGAAGAAGATTTATCATGTTCATCTGGACAAGAATCTGACGAAAGCGGATATGGATCAGATTGCAGCCGGTATCCAGTTGGAAGACGGCGAGATTCATGCAGACGCTATCAGCTATACAGATGACTTTAAAAAAGACCAGGTAGGTATCGAAATCCACTCCGGCAAGAACCGTATCGTTCGCCGTATTTTCGAATCACTGGGTTATAAAGTAGTGAAACTCGACCGTGTATTCTTCGCCGGGCTGACTAAAAAAGGTCTGCGACGCGGAGACTGGCGTTACCTGACGGAAGCAGAAGTAAACTACCTCCGTATGGGTTCGTTTGAATAAAAACGTTAATAAAAGAATAAGTTAAATGGAAAAGATTGGTAGAACAAAAATTGTTGATCTGTTGAAGCGCACGGATATTGGCGCTATGGTCAATGTGAAAGGATGGGTTCGCACCCGCAGAGGTAGCAAACAAGTAAACTTTATCGCACTGAATGACGGTTCTACAATAAATAATTTGCAGGTCGTAGTAGACTTGGCTAATTTCGACGAAGAGATGTTGAAGCAGATCACCACCGGCGCTTGTATCAGCGTGAACGGGGAAATGGTAGAATCAGTAGGTTCCGGCCAGAAGGTGGAAGTGCAGGCTCGTGAAATCGAAGTGCTGGGTACTTGCGACAATACATATCCATTGCAGAAGAAAGGTCATTCCATGGAATTCTTGCGTGAGATAGCTCATTTGCGTCCGCGTACCAATACATTTGGTGCTGTGTTCCGCATCCGCCACAATATGGCGATCGCTATCCATAAGTTCTTCCATGAAAAAGGATTCTTCTATTTCCATACACCGATCATTACGGCTTCCGACTGCGAAGGTGCCGGACAGATGTTCCAGGTGACCACCATGAACTTGTATGACTTGAAGAAAAACGAAGAAGGCTCTATCATTTATGATGACGATTTCTTTGGCAAACAGGCAAGTCTGACAGTCTCCGGTCAGTTGGAAGGTGAGTTGGCTGCTACGGCTTTGGGATCTATTTACACATTCGGTCCTACGTTCCGTGCCGAAAACTCCAATACTCCCCGTCACTTGGCAGAGTTCTGGATGATTGAACCGGAAGTTGCTTTCAACGACATTACAGATAATATGGACTTGGCTGAAGAGTTCATCAAATACTGTGTGAGATGGGCGTTGGATAACTGTGCGGATGATGTGAAGTTCCTGAACGATATGTTCGACAAGGGCTTGATTGAGCGTCTGCAAGGTGTATTGAAAGATGATTTTGTTCGTCTGCCCTATACAGACGGCATCAAGATTCTGGAAGATGCCGTAGCGAAAGGTCATAAGTTCGAGTTCCCCGTTTACTGGGGGGTGGACTTGGCTTCCGAGCACGAACGCTACTTGGTGGAAGAGCACTTCAAACGTCCGGTCATCCTGACTGACTATCCGAAGGAAATCAAAGCCTTCTATATGAAGCAGAACGAGGATGGCAAGACGGTACGTGCGATGGATGTTCTTTTCCCGAAGATCGGTGAAATTATCGGTGGTTCTGAACGTGAATCGGACTACAACAAGTTGATGACCCGTATCGAAGAACTTCACATTCCGATGAAGGATATGTGGTGGTATCTGGATACGCGTAAGTTCGGTACCTGTCCTCATTCCGGTTTCGGACTGGGTTTTGAACGCCTGTTGCTCTTTGTAACGGGTATGTCCAACATCCGTGACGTGATACCGTTCCCGCGTACACCGCGAAATGCTGAATTCTAATATTTCGGTATATTTATGTAAAACTCGCATAATCTTCTGGTTATGCGAGTTTTTTATGAGCTTTCTGTTTCTTTTCTCAAAATAAATCTTTATATTTGAACATACGCATTCGAGAGTGTTAACTAAAATAATACTATCATGAAAAAGCTCTATTTCTTTACCATGCTTTCAATAATGTTGTTGGCGGTAACAGGTGCGATGGCCCAGAAGAAAACAAAATTCCAGTTGGCCGATCTGAAAGGCATTTGGCAGCTTTGCCACTATGTGTCCGAATCTCCTGATGTTCCGGGATCTTTAAAGCCTAGTAATACGTTCAAGGTTCTGAGTGATGACGGACGAATTGTGAACTTCACGATTATTCCCGGTTCCGATGCTATCATCACGGGATATGGAACATGGAAGCAACTGACGGATGATTCTTATAAAGAGAGTATCGAGAAGAATATCCATCTTCCGATGTTGGACAATCAGGATAATATTCTGCAATTCGAAATCAAGGATAAAGATTACTTGCATCTGAAATACTTTATCAAGAACGATTTGAATGGAAACGAACTCAATGCCTGGTATTATGAAACTTGGAAGAGACTGGGAATGCCGGCCAAGTTCCCGGAAGACATCGTGAGATAGTCTAGTCTGTTTAGCTATAAAAAGAACATATATCCAACTAATTAAAATATAATTGAATTAAGGAACACTAGAAAATGAAAGAAAATGGTTATGTAGTACAGGAATATAAAGTTCCGGTGAAAAGGTACTGCCAGACAATGGATTTGAAAGACAACCCCGAATTGATAGCGGAATATGTAAAGCGTCATAGTGAAGCAGAGGCGTGGCCGGAAATCCGGGCTGGAATCCGTGAAGTGGGTATTCTGGAAATGGAGATTTATATATTGGGGACCCGTCTGTTCATGATAGTCGAGACACCGCTTGATTTTGATTGGGAGACTGCGATGGCGCGTCTCGCCACCCTGCCTCGTCAGGCTGAATGGGAAGCCTATATGTCTATATTCCAGCAGGCGGATGCAACAGCGACTTCAGCGGAGAAATGGCAACTGATGGACCGTATGTTCTATTTATATAAATAAAATACATTCCGATAAAGTGAACTGCGTACATTATCCGTGAAAGGATATATGTACGCAATTTTTATATATAGGCGCTAATGCCAATTTGCAATGTCGATAGCTTCCTTTCTGAGACGAGATTGTAAATAATAGTACTACATATACACAAAATCAAAACTTCTTTGGACGATATTAATACCTGTTGATAAGGAATCAATACTGAAAAAATAGATATATAAAGTCCGTCTTTCCGATAATCCCTACTTTTGTCACAAGTAATATCGATTAATTTTAATAGTATGAATCTACGAGAAAGTAACTTTCGCACATCGTTGACAATCTGGGGATTTACAGTTTTCTGTTCTTTGTTTTCCGTGCTGACTCTGGGGGCCCGAGAGTATTCTCCGGCTTGTATTCATGAGAATATGAGACAGACCCCTTATCCGCAAGAGTACCACCGACCCTATCTGAATCCGGTTCCTTTGTTGGTGCCGCAGCAGATGAAACAGGCGGATTTCCTCCAGTTTGCGCTATCCAAAGAGAAAGACTTCTCCGGAAATACGACAGTCGTTTTCAAACCTGTCCCCTGGTGTATGTTCAACCCTCATCAGATATTGAGCAGCGGAACCTGGTATTGGCGTTTTCGTTCGGTAAGTAAGTCCGGTGAGAATATGGCGTGGAGTCCTACTTATTCTTTCACGATAACGGGTGATATCCCCCAGTTTGTAACTCCCTCTTTCGAGGTAGTCCGAAAGAAGATAGTCGGAAATTCCCCTCGTCTTTACTGTTTCTTGGAAGATGACCTGAAGAAGTCGCGGTCGAAAATATATACCCATCCGGAATACAATCTGATGGTTACTTCCGGACGGGAAGGCCTGGCTGCCAACTATGCTACCGACACACTCGTATCCAATCATGTGTCTGCTATGGTTGTCCAATGTGAAAAGTTGCATACGGCTTATACTTTGCTCCAACGGGATGTCTATGCCGATAAGATGGCGCAGTTGGTCCGCTGGCTGCTTCCTTCCCCCGTAACCGACCGTCAGATAGAGAATGACTTTTATGCCGGTGATCTCGCCTATCTCCTTGCTTGTACATACGAGACCTGTTATGACCGTTTTTCTGTGAAGGAACGTGAGCAGATGGAACAACTGATGGAACGGATCATTAAATTCTATAAGCGTCGTTTCTTCGGTGGAACGGAAAATCATATCTTCGACAACCATTTGTGGCAGTTCACTTTCCGTCGTCTGTTGCAGACCTCCTTAGTGCTCTACGAAAAATCTCCCGAAGCGCGTGAGTTTTTTGAATACGCCTACGAGTTATGGACTTGCCGTGCTCCGGCCACAGGCTTCAACCGCGACGGTATCTGGATGAACGGTACTTGCTATTTCAGTGCCAATGCAGTGAGCTTATACTATATTCCGAGCCTTTTTTCTTATCTGGCCGACACCGATTTTCTGCAACATCCCTGGTATCGGGAGGTGGGGAAGGCAATGGTCTATAGCTGGCCGCCTCTTTCCCGGAGTGTGAGCTTTGGCGACGGTCATGAGCAGATGAACGATAAACCTTTGGTGATTCGCAGCGCTTTTGCTGAGTTTCTGGCAAGAGAAACCGGCGACCCTTATTCCGCTTGGTATACCTCCATTGACAAACGATATGAAATGGACGACGAGATGCGTTTGTACCGCATGGTACGGAGTGAATCAAAGAAACCGATAGCCGCACTTCCGGCCGATGAACCTAAAGCTGTCTGGTTCCGTGATACGGGGGAGATGATAGCCAATTCCTCCATGAAAGACTACCGTAATAACCTATGCCTGAGTTTTCATTCCAGCCCTTTCGGTTCCGGCAGTCATACGCACTCTGCACAAAATGCTTTCAACCTGCATTATCGGGGAGTACCGGTATACGGTTCCACCGGTTACTATATGAATTTCTCGGATGCGCATAATCTATTGTCTTATCGTCATACCCGTGCCCATAACACTTTGCTGATAGATGGCATCGGACAGCCTTTCACCACCAGAGCGTATGGCAATATCGTGCGTGCGTTCAGTGGCGAACACATCTCATACGCTTTGGGTGACGCGTCGAATGCCTATTGCGGCATTAGCGAGTATCCGATGTGGGTTACGAATTTTGCCAAACAGCATTTGGAACAATCGGTGGAGAACGGATTTGGAGAAACTCCTCTGACTCTTTATAGAAGGCACATTTTCCTTTTGCATCCCGATAAAATCGTGATTTATGATGAGATGGAAGCCAAAAAGCCTGTCCGTTGGGATTGGTTGCTACATAGTCCTGTAAAGTTTTCTATTGATGAACAGACCTGTAAGCTCGTTACCCGGAACGAAGAGAAACAGTTTACTTCGGTAGCGCAACTGTTCAGCCGACAAGATTGTAAGATTACACAGACCGATCGTTTTGTCGTTCCGCCAAATCAGGAGAATGCTGTTCGCGGGGAAGTCTTTACTAATTCATGGCATTTGACCGCAAGCTTTACTCCCGGTAAGCGCAACCGTATCCTGACTATCATTCAAGTACAGCCTGACGGTAAACAGGCTGTCGGAATACAAAGAGACGGCAATCTTTTTCAATGTGGCGACTGGACGATTGAAGCGGAACTGGATGTGAAGAAGCCGGCGAGTCTGTATATTACGAATAAAAACAATCAAGCAGTGTTCGGTTATGGAAAATCGTCTTTACTGATAAATGGCAAATCGTACAGACCGATTGATAAAACGGCCTCTTTGTTGTTTGACAAAATAGATGGCAGTTGGCAGATGCAGGAAAGGATGGATAGAAAACCACAGCTTACCGGAAGCAATCGATAAGAATACATTTAATCACTAAAGCTATTAATATGAAAATGAAAAGAAAGTTGTATGTAGCGGTTTGGGGAATGAGTCTGCTGGCCGCTTGCAGCGCCCCCAAGACGGGTGCACCGGAATGGTTTGAGAATGCGGTAAAAACATCCGATCATCAGTTGCTCTATATGGCTGAACAATTGAAAGATGTACCGGATACAGCCTGTTTCCCGCGCTCAACCAAAGCGGACGGAAGCTATCGTTTGGAAAATGCGAAAGACTGGACAAGCGGATTCTACCCTGGCTCCATGTGGCTGGCTTACGAATTGTCGGGAGATGAGGCTTTGGCAAAAGAAGCCCGTCGGTACACCGACCGTCTGGAAGATATTCAGTATTATACAGGTAACCATGACATTGGTTTTATGATGTATTGCAGTTATGGGAATGCTCTTCGTCTGAAACCGGAGCCGAAAGATAAAGAGATCCTGATTAATTCTTCGGAAAGTCTTTGCGCACGTTTCAGTCCCGAAATCGGTCTGATTCGTTCTTGGGATTTCGGTGATTGGAGTTATCCCGTCATCATTGATAATATGATGAATCTTGAAATGCTTTTCTGGGCGTCCGAGCAAACCGGCAATTCCAAATATCGCGACATCGCCATTGCTCATGCCGACAAGACTTTAAAGAATCATTTTCGTGAGAATATGACTTCGTATCATGTGGTAAGTTATTCCGTTCCGAGCGGAAAGGTAGAGTCAAAGGGCACATTTCAAGGTTATGCCGATTCTTCCGCTTGGGCTCGCGGGCAGGCATGGGGAGTGTATGGCTATACCATGTGCTATCGCTTTACGAAAAATCCGGTTTATCTGGAGGCGGCACATAAGATTGCCCGCTTCATTATGGAGAACCGTCCTTCGGGGAATGATTATATTCCTTATTGGGATTATGATGCGCCCGATATTCCGAATGCTCCCCGTGACGCTTCTGCAGCGGCGGTTACGGCTTCCGCATTGCTCGAGTTATATGCTTATACGGAAGACCAGAGCCTAAGTGATGCGTATATTGAATATGCGGAGAATATATTGAAACAGTTATCCTCACCGGATTATCTGGCGAAGGAGAATGAGAATAAAGGATTTATCCTGATGCATTCTGTAGGCAGTTTCCCGCATGACAGTGAGGTGAATGTTCCGTTGAACTATGCCGACTATTATTATTTGGAAGCAATGAAGCGGTATAAAGACTTGAAGAAGTTTTAGTTAGACTATCGGTTTTAAGGTCCCCCGGTGCGAAGACCAAGGCCTTTCAGCGCACAAAACAGTGGCCTTTTAGGGAGCTGGGAAGTCGTCCCGTTATAAGGGGACAATGGTCACCTTATAGAGTGATAAATGGCACTTTGTAAGGTGACCATTGTCACTCTGTAAGGTGATTACTTTTTTTCAAGAGGAGAGAAATCCCTAAAGATACAAAATTAAATAGAGAAAAGCAAGAGTGGGCAGAAAGAAATGGTATGTAATCTGTATCAGTATTTAGCGGTTTTGATGTATAAACCGCTTTTTATAGGATTTATTCGGATAAGAATGTTTATTAATAATTCTTTTGTAACCATACCCCCAGTAACTTGTCGGATATTTCATATTGATTCTGCTCTTGAGATACCAGATTCTTCTCCTGTAGCCCTTTGAGTGCTGCCTGTACGGAGCTTGGAGTGCTTAGCTTATACTTTTTGATAAACTTTCCGGAAGCGACTCCTGTTGCTTTTCGTTCTTTTCCGATGGCAATCAGTACTTCTTTTTGTTTTTCCGGAAGTCGGGAGAAAATCTCCTGATAGGTGAAATCTTGCATTTGAAGAATATTGGTCAAGGCAGTATCGTGTAAGGAGCGGTCGCATAATTGCCCTTTTCCGGTCAGTATGTATAGCTCATTAAACATAAGCTGTACATACCAAGTGTGTCCCTCAAAGAAATCATATACCTGTTCTATCAGTTCCGGTTCAATATTTTTTTCGTTTTCAAGGAAGAGCCTTTCCACGAATGGCTTATATGCAATGAGCGGGATACTTTGTAGCTGCATCATGTTGACGCTTTGGTAGAAAGGACGGGCAGGACTGTTGAACATATTCATCATAATATGTTTTTGGCTTCCGGCAAAAATAAAATGAGCGTTCCGGCAATGCTGAACTTTGGTTCTCAAGATGGCTTCTACATTCTTTTCAGCATAATTGCCTATCTGTTGGAATTCATCAATGGCTACGATACAAGGTTTGTCTGCCTGCTCCAGATAAGCAAAGATTTCATCCAATGTGGCTTCCGCCGCATGAATATCTCCCAGACCGATATTCAAAAATCTCTTTTCCGAGTGCAAAAACGAACTCCCGCAGGCTGGATGTGGCATAGATATCAATGAAGAATGTATGGTAATGTTCCTTTATTTCGTTTTGATAGAAGCAGTGGCGAATCAAGCCTGTCTTTCCCATACGGCGTGTAGAAATGATAACGACATTTCTTCCGTTCGTAATGTTGCGTATCAACTGTTCTGTTTCTTTTTCCCGGTCACAGAAATAATGAGGAGATATGTATCCGCCTACAATAAAAGGGTTATGAATGGCTGCCATACTGATTATTATAAATACAATTATTGCAAATATAATAATTGTATTTATAATAATGCTGTATCAGCCCCGATATTTAGTGAAGATTGGGGATAAACCGGGTAAATAGTGTCTTTCCATTTTCCTGATGTTTCTTCATCCATTCGGCTAATAGCTCCCGATGCTGCCGGAGGATATCGGCATATTTCTTTTCGATGGCAAGGTTGCGCATTTCTCCGCGATCTGTCTCCATGTCATAGAGCTGTTCGCGATTTTTGCCGGTATCGTACAATACATATTTATATTGGGAAGTACGAAGCATCCATCCCCGCGTTGAGGCTGTTTGGGCAAAGCTCGTTTCTGTTACGATGTAAGGTTGGTGCTGCTTGTCGGCACTGCCGTTTTCTACGATAGGGCGGAAACTCACTCCTTGACGTTTGCCGGGAACATTGATTCCTGCCCAATCACAAATGGAGGGCATGAGGTCTACCCCGTTGTTGATAAGTTGGGGCAATATCTTTCCGGCATGCTTGCCTTTGGGCAGACAGACGATGAACGGGACATTGGCTACCTCTTCATATAGAACTGTTTTCTGATTCCATTGATGTGCTCCACAGCCGTCACCATGATCGCTGGTAAAGATGATAACCGTATTCTTCCATAAGTCCTGGCGGTCTAGCTCCGCAATGATTTTCCCTATTTCCGCATCTACGGTTTCTACCAGTCGATAGTAAGCGTTCCGGTAACGTCGCCAGTCGTCCGGCGTGTAGTCGTGAGTGGGATAGAGACGGTGGTTTTGTTTTTTCTCGAAAGCCAACGCCGTTGCATCGTACGGATTGACGGCAAAGTTAGACGGCAGTCCCGGACAATCCTCCAAGGCCGGTTCTTTGATGGTAGCATACGGAGTGTTCTGTTTGCGGGCATATTCGCAGATATTGTGTGGATTGTCGAAGGAAGCTACCAGAAAGAAAGGTTGGCCTTTCTTCTTGCGTTGCAGGAAAGAGACGGCTGCCTCCGCCAAGCCGAAATCATTGTGTCCGTGCAGGTTCTCGAAACCGAATGCTTGTTTGTCAGGCAGTGAGTTGGTGTGTACGTGCCACTTCCCGGCGTATGCGCAGGTATAACCGGCTTTGTTCATCAGCACACCGAGAGAGGTGGAGTGAAGTGAATCAGGCATAGGAGTCCCGTTTTCCAGCAGGCCGACTTCTCCGGGCATATATCCTGTAAACATGGCGCCGCGTGACGGACCGCTGAGGGGCATGGAGCAATAGGCGTTTGTAAAGCGGATACCCCGTTCCGCCAACTTGTCCATGTTGGGAGTGCGCAGATCGGTATTACCGGCACAGCTCATGGCGTTGGCCGTCTGCTGGTCGGTCATGATGTAGAGGATGTTCGGACGTTCTTGTGCCGACAATGCCGCAGGAAGCATCATACCGCAAAGTAATGTAGGTTTTAAATTCTTCATGATTCAATTTGAGGATTAATGTTTATGTTCACAAAGATAGGAGATTCCCGTATGAACGGAGTTCACTCTTGTGCAGACCTTGTTTGAAAGTCAATATCCGACTTTTGAATCCTATCGAAAAGCTTTTGATTTTGTCCATATCCTATTGTCCGAGTCCTATTGCTCCATATTCTTCCCCTGATTCTTGGCATACTCCGATGGCAGGCAACCTACATACTTCTTGAAGCTCGTCGAGAAATAGGACGGTGAACTGAAACCAATCTTGTTACTGATTTCAGAGATTGAATATCGTCCCTCAAGCAATAGTTTGCAAGCCTTGTTGAAACGGATACGGCGGATAAAGTTGGCGGGTGGCTCTCCCGATATGGAGTTCATTTTGAGATACAGTGAAGAACGGCTTATAAAGAGCTTTTCCGCTAAATCATCGGCAGTGAAACTCTCATCATCGATATTCTCTTCCACGATCTGTATCGCTTTGCTCATAAACTCCTCGTCCAGTGCGTTGGACGTCATTTTCGCCGTGTCAATATCAATCGTATTCGAATAATAATACCTTAACCGTTGTTTGGATTTCAGGATATTCGCGATTTTTCCTTTCAGCAAACTCATAGAGAAAGGTTTGGGGATATAGTCGTCCGCCCCGGTCCGGATACCGGTAGTCTGAGCTTCAATGCTACCTTTGGCCGATAAGAGGATGACCGGAATATGGCAAGTCTGCATATTCTTTTTAATCAGTTCGCACAACTTAATGCCGTCAATGCCAGGCATCATCACGTCGGAAAGCACGATGTCCACCTTTTGTTCCTTGAGAATCGCCAAAGCCTCCTCACCGTTTCCGGCAGTCAGTGTGGTGTACTTCGACTTGAAGTTGCTTTTCAGGTAGTCCACCATTTCCTTGTTGTCGTCGACCAACAGAATTGTTTCGGTCGTTTCTCCGGTGGAAGTGTCTTTTTCCTCTTCGTTGATTCCGTTTGTTTCGGAGAACTCTTCGCTTTCAACCATTGTGCCGGTTGTCGGCGATGGAGACGGTGTGATGTCACTGCGTTCTGTTCTCTGTTGATCTTGGTCGAGCAATTCCGTAGCGGCAAACGTATGCAAGTCAGCGGGGAGCTCGATGGAAAACTCTGTACCTTTATCCGGTTCGCTGGATACTTGAATCGTTCCGTGATGTTTTTCAACCAGACATTTTACGAGTGAAAGTCCGATTCCGCTTCCTTTCACGCTTTCGTTGGCTTGATAGAACCGCTCAAAGATACGTGCTAGTTTATCTTGGGGGATTCCGATTCCATTGTCCTTTACGCTAAATCCGAAGCTGTTTTCCTTTCTCCAGACGGAAAGTGTTATCTTACCACCGTTGCGGGTGAATTTGAAAGCATTGGACAACAGGTTGGTCAACATCATCTCTACGTACATCTTGTCTACCGGGAGTAAATCATCCTTCAGGTCGGACTGATATTCGTATGTGATATTTCGTTTCTGCGCATTCTCTTCGAACATGGTAAAGATATTCTTCGCCAGCTTGTCTACCTGATTCATAGCCACATGAATAGGCAATGCGCCTGATTCCGCTTTACGGAAGTCGAGCAACTGGTTGATGAGATGCAGCAGTTTGCGCCCGTTCCGGTAGATATACGAAAGTTTTTGCTGCTCTTGCAGGTCAAACTTGCTTTTCTCTTCCACCAGCTCTTCCAGAGGAGCCAGTATCAGGCTTAACGGAGTACGCAGCTCGTGAGACATATTGATATAGAAACGGACTTTCTCCTGACTGACTTCTTCCACTTTCATCCGTTCCAGATGCTCGATCTGCACTTGCATTTTCATTTTGGCGCGTGCGATAAAGAAGTAGAGTATGAAAGCGATTCCGCCCAAAGTGAGTAGGACGTAGAGTGTCTTTGCCCACCACGTCTGATACCACATGGGAGTGATATGAACGAAAAACTCGGTAGGAGTGAGGCTCCATCGTCCGTTATTGTTGCACGCCTTTACTCTGAATGTGTATTTTCCCGGTGGAAGATTGGAGTAAGTGACACCTCGTTGCGAGATAGCCTGAGCGGAAGAAATCCAGTTATCATCAAATCCTTCCAATTGGTAGGCGAAGAGATTACGTCTTCCGGAAAGATAATTGATAACGGAAAAGCGGATACTGAACGTCTTCCGGTTGGCGGGGAAAGACATCCCCAGCAGTTTTCCGTTGCTAGCCTGGAAGTATTTGGATACACCGTCCCTGATATTCGTTACCGGCTGGTTCTGGATGGTCGCTCCGGTAATGACGGCGTTCGGAGAATAGGGGTTATCAACAAACTGATAGGGGTTGAAATAAGTGATACCTTTCAGACTTCCCAAATAAATAATACCGTCTTTGGTCTGGCACGCTCCGTATGTATTGAACTGGTTGTGGCTGAGTCCGTCCTTGACGCTATAATTGAGGAAAGTTTGTTCCGACGGGTCAAAGCAGGATAGTCCGTGATTGGTAGTGATCCAAAGCCGTCCCCGTCCGTCTTCCAGAATGCCATAGATAAAATTGTTGGGTAGTCCGTCGTAGGTGGAATAACGGGTGAGCGGTCGGGGAGTAGTATTGTCAGACTTGTACAGGCCTACCGAAGAACCGATCCAGATATGGTGATTGCTATCCTCATGGATACAAAATGCCTGTACCAGTGCCGGAAACCGGGAGGTCTCATCTTTCCATTCCTCCAATTTGCCGTCGGCATATACAAACAGGCTTTCTTCAGTGCCAATCCATATCCGCTCCTTGCTGTCGCGATAGAGAACGGAAATGAGCATATTGTTTAAGCGCGGATGTTTTTGCGCTAGCGGGTGTAAAGAGAGAGAACCGGTCTTTTTGTTGAATTGATACAATCCGATGATGGTGCCTACCCAGATAGTTCCGTCTTGTCCGTCGAGCAGCGAATAGCAACTGTTGTTGAACGAGACAGCTCCCGGAAATGTGTAATTCTTTATTTGTCGGGTGCGGGTGGACAGATAGCTTAACCCTCCTCCATGACTCCCTATATAAACGCCATCGTCGTCGGGAAGTACACATTTGATATTGTCCGACTGCAATGCGTGTGCATCCTTGCGGTTGGCCCGGAAGACGGAGAAATGGTTGGTGCGGCGGTTATATTCATTTAGTCCGCCATCGTTGGTTCCGATCCATAGGTTTCCTGTAAAGGGATCTTCTACAATGCAACTGACCGTATTGTCACTAAGTGAATTTTTATAGGCGGAATAAGTCATGGTGTCAAATGCCGGTGCCATAGCATGATAGTAGCTCAGTCCTCCGTAGAATGTCCCTACCCATATGCCGCCTTGATTGTCTTTCAGAAGAGAACGTACGGAGTTGTGGCCTAGCGAGTTTCCGTTTTCATGGGAGAAGGTGTATTTTTCCATTGCTTCGGTTTCCGGTTCAAGGATAAACAACCCGTTGATGGTTCCGATCCACAGATTCCCCTTGTCGTCTTGCGCCAGAGTGCGTACAGTTCCTAACGGCTCTTTTTGTTGTCTGTCTGTATATGGGTAGTGTTTCTTTATCTGGAATTTGTCGTCCATGCAATATACTCCGTTTATAAAAGAGCCCATCCAGTAGACACGTTTTCTGGGATCGTAGACGATGGAGGAGATTACTTCGTTTTTCAGTTCCGGAAGCAGCCGGACTATGGAGTTATCTTGTGGCAGGTAATGGTAAATACCGGTGTGAGTACCCAGCAGAACCTCGTCGTTTGCTTTGCGGATGGAATAAACGGTTGTTGCTTGCAGGTGAGGATGTAATTGCATCAGTCCGGTCTTCTTGTCAAAGACCGCCAGTCCGTTGTTCGTGCCAAGCAAAAGCTGTTGCTTGTCTTTGAGTTCCTCAATGGCAAAAATCTGTACAGGCGTTCCTTCGGGTAAAGTATAATTGGTGAAGTTGTTTCCTACGATATTGTATCGCGATAATCCAGTCAGAGTTCCTACCCATACCGTGCCGTCCGCATCTGTGTAGAGAGAGTATATATGACTGTTGCTGAGGCTGGTACTGTCATTCAGATCCTTATGAAAGGGGGCGAATCGGTAACCGTCATACCAATTCAGCCCATCCATTGTTCCTACCCAGATTTTTCCATTATGGTCTTGCGTCAGGGCAAGAACAGTACTTTGAGACATTCCGTCGTTTACCGAAAGTCGTTTGAAATGAATACGACTGGAATTATGGGCTGCCGCTTGGCAGAGAGACAAACAGCATAAGAGACAAATGCTGAGCAGGATGTTTGCGGGCATATTTCGGTTCTTCATAAACGTTGGATAATCAATGTGATTACTGATAAATGCGAAGGTAAAGATAAACATCTTTCATTCAATAGCCAAACATCGTATCGAAATATTGCTTTATCCTGCTCGTTTGCATGGTATTTGTTATTGCGCCATCCGGGTGGAAGCCGGTATATAGTCAGTTTGTTCCGTTACACCGTATTTCCCGTTCGTTTCGTCATAGAGTAGCGAAGAAGAAGCGTATCTACGCAGATAAGTGCTTCCTTCGATTGTCGGGTTACCCGGAGAATAACTGAATACGGTAGGAGTGTTACGGTTAGTCACAATCAATTCTGCCGGTTCCTGCGGATTAAGGATAGCTGTTATGTCCCAGTCGCCACAGTAGAAAGTATCTCCCTGACGGGTAATTGCGGGTACCTGTTCCGTATTCGAAGCTATTTGGATAATGGTCAATATACGGTTCCGTTCGCTTTGCGCGAAAGTACCGGTCAAATGCCATAAGGTTGGATATTGGGGATCAGGCGTTTCCGTTATCGGTATAATGGTCTGGTCGGTTTGCGAAATATCGGAAGATATGTCGCTGAATTGAGAAACTTTAGTATAGAACCCTTTTTCCGTATTTGCTGTCTTCCAACTTTTGCGGGTGTTGTCTATAGAGAATGGGGTGGGACTATGCAACAGCCATTCCCATTGTACAGGCTCGTTTGCTTCCAGTTCGTCGTAGATGAGCATGGTCTGCGGATAAAGTACCAGTATGTGACGTTTGTATTTTTTCAACGGAGTTTTACCGAAACCGTTTTCCGGAGTTTGAGCAATGCCTGCGCTTGCGAATAAATCGGTCCAAGACTTCTCTTCACTGATACCGTTATAGGCTTTCGATGCGTCTCCCAGACAATAAGCGATGTGATTTCCGTCTATGGCCCTCAGTACTTGTCCGTATCCCGTCAAGGAATAAGGTTGTCCGATACCATTCACCAGAATGCTGTTATGACCGCGCGTGTGCCGATACCACAGCAGATTGTAGGGAGTGTTGTTGGCTCCGATGTAATAGCCGCCGTTTCGGAATACGTCATGACCTCGATAGAGCAAGGTGAAACTGTTCTGATCGGCAACGGCATGGCTGTTGGACCCGAATGTACTCGAACGGAAAGCGAGTGAGAGGTTATTGTCTATATGCTGTAAGTCCGAGTGGATGGCCACCTCTCCTGCATCTTTATACCATAGTAACTTGGGAGAATAAGACGGCAACTCCTCTCCCGAATAAATTTTCGGACTGATCATACGATACAGACGCATATCTACGTCTGTGACTAATGTCTCGTCGCATTGCTTGGCATACCAAGAGGCGTATGCGTCCCCCGTCTCTCGTGCGAGGAAGTCGGCGAAAGCTACCCGTTGCCGGTCGGGGGTACTTGCTTTCTCGTTGCCGTCTCCGAAGCTGGTGCTCTTGGATTGAGGAGGCCAGGCGTATACAAGTGCCTGACCGGCATTCCGATACCACGGATGAGTAAGGAAATTACTGCCTGTCAGTGTGGAAAACAGCGACGGCATATAAAAAAGAGTTTTCACATTGGCGGTGAAGTATCCCACACCGTTTTTCCAAAGCCCGCTACGGTTGTATCCGGCGTCCGGAGCGCGGGCTGTCCAAAGCTCGTAATAATATTCAAGCATTTCGGAACATTCTTCCGTATATGCGTCTTTGTCGAACAGGACGAGTGCGGACTGGAAGAGAATGCGCATATTGTGTTGCCAGAAGTGGTTATCGAAGAAGCGGTTTTCCTGCATTCCCCGATACATCTTATAATAGTGGCGGGCAATCTTCATCAATAGCTCTTCAATATCTCTTTTCTCCTCTGCGGAAAGCTCGTTGAAAGCGATGTCGTATATTTCGATAAAGATAATGGCAATGTTGGTGGAGCCGAAGTTGGTTGCGAACAGCTCTTTATCGGTGAGACTTGGAAGCTTTTGTCGCATATATCTTAGAATCTCTTTCATCTTGTCCAGATACTTTGTATTCTGCGTCAGATGATAGGCTTGATAGAGCATATCTACATGGAGCTTTATGTCTTCGGTGCTCTCAAAGTCGAACGGGTTGGGATAGGCGGTAGTATAATCGATCCCTGCTGCGGTATTGGCACGTCCGGTCAGAGCCTTATATTCCCGGTGCTTGGAGGCATTTTTGCGTGCCTGTTCCAAGTAGTTGTCCAGAAAACAGTATAAACGGGGATGGGTGTGGGGGATATTAAGAAAGAATGTATCAAAAGTCGGTGTTACAAATTTAGGAGTGTCATCCTTTATCTCGAATGAGTAGGTAGCGCTCCAGGACTGTGGCGTGCCGGAGACGATGGAACGGAAACGCCAGTACCAGGTACCGTTGTTCATTATTTGGTGTGGATTGAACATACACCACGGCTTTGGTTCGGACACGATGGTTTCCGCATCCGGAAAGTCTTCTTTTTGTGAGAGGGAAAATTGAAGCTGCTCTCCGGTCATCATATCTTGGGGCACGATGAACGGGGCAGGGTTAATGAATATTTCATTGTCCGCTTTGGGGTATGGCTTCTCGCGAATCTTGTCGTGCCATGCATCGGGAGATTCGGTACTGTCGGCTATTTCTTTGTTGTCTGTCATGGGGAGGGAATCATCGCTGCATGAGGTAGCTAATATCCCTGAACAGATAAGGACGTAAAAGAGGTCCCGGAAGCGGAAGTATGTTTTCATAAGATGGTTTGATAAAAAGTGAATGAAAAGAAGTTAAGGATAAGCAAGGCATTGGGGGGCCTTGCTTATCTTGACTTGATTATTGTGTTCGCTTTTGACTGTTTATTCTAAAATGGTGAGGATAGGACGGATTTGTCCTTGTACACCGGCTTTGTCGGGGGCTGTGTTGAAAATGGGCTGAATTTTGGTATTAGCGTCCAATACATTATTAGTAAGTGTGATAGGGCTGATGGATTTGTTGCTGACACTGCTGGAAAGTAAGTAGCGTGCCGATGTTGTGGTATGAACAAATAGGTTAGCGCCTTCTATTGCGTTTATGGCATTGACAAATGTCTCGTTTTTAGCAGTCTCTTCGAAACCATAATATCCGATTGTCATTTCTTTTAATTGATTGATGGAAGGTATGTACCATCCGCTTGACTTTTCAGGAGTAGGCGTATTTGTTTTGAAAGCAAGGTATTTCTCAATTACGGGATATTTGTCTGTATTATTGGTATAACGTTCATCTGCAAAAAACGCCTTTGTATTTTCATATCCAGTTTTGTTTAACTCCATTCCTGTGAAATCAATATCACTACCTTTAGCACAAAATTCCAGACGTGTATTAGTCGGTGCGCTTTCCAGTGCGACTACATATCCTTTAATAGCCGTATATTCGCTACCGTAGTTAGATGCTACATCTCCATCCAATGGTGTTGTTGCGAATACGATACCGACACACGGATTCTCTGCATCCTCTTTCAATTCTGCGGAATATGTACCGTCTTTATAATAGAAATCACCAATTTCCGGATTTACTGTCGGTACGACAGGCTCGAGGTCTCCACCGTCTATGTCCGGATTCCATTCTCCGAAGTCTGTATCAATTTGTGTGTTTGCAGAAGATTCCGCTATGAAATATCCTCTGATTTGTGTACGTGTATTCTTCTTGACAGGCACATTGGCGGGGATAGCAACGGTGCGTCCGCCGTCCTCTGTTACAAAAGTCAGGGCTATTTCTCCTAAAACATCGTCTTCTGCGAAGACATAACAAGAGAAAAGTTGCAAATCGGTTGTCTCACCGGTAGTCTCGCCTGTTCCGATTGGTTCGGTGGCTGACATGATAGCGTCAATCATCTCCGTAGAAACCTTGCCTGTTGAAACATTAAAAGCGGCTGGAATCTTCTGGCTGACAGCTACTGTCTGGCATTTGTCGAAGTTTGCCTTGCTCTTGTCCGAAACAATCAGTTTGGCGAACGGGCGGGTCAGGGTGACATTCAGCGGGTTCTCTAAAGAAGCTTGGCTCTTTTCAAAAGAACCTTGACTGGAGAAAGCGTCGCAAGCGTCACTATTGTAGAGCAGGCTTGCATCTTTGATTGTGACTTTGGTAAGGTCTTCCGTATTGTAGAACTTGTCGGCGTAGCGTCCGGTTACTTGGTCTTTGCTTTGTCCCTCAGCGGGGATAAAGTCCGCCCACATCATATAATTATAAGTCCCGGCGTTTTCGAGTGCAAAGGTGAAAGAAAGCTTTCCGTTAGTGGCTTCGGTTCCTAATTTTTCTTCCCGATAGACCTGATTACCATCTGCATCGCTGATTTCGAGGATACAACGCAGGTAGTGGTCGGTCACTTCGGGGATAGCACGTGTTTGTGCAAATTCAGAGGGTAATTCAGCCGAGATGTTGACTAAATTGTTAGAGCTACTTGAAGCTCCCGGAGCTTCTTCTTGGCTACATGCGGCAAACAGCCCCATGAGCAGCGTGATTGCGAAATAAATAAAGTTCTTTTTCATAATGGTAATGATTAAAGTGTATTATAATTATTATTCGGTTGGAGTGATGGGAGTAACATCGATAATGATGTCCTCGTCCTCAAAGTCAGGATCGAAATCAATACCCGGACTGGCGGTCATAAAGTGTCCCCGTATATTGGTCTCCTTGTTCCGTTCATAGGGTATTTTCAGATTTTGGTAGCGTGCCACGACTTTCTTGCTCTCATTGGTTATCTCGATGGTCACCGGGACAGAAGCTGTGCTCTCGTTATTGATGAGCAGATAGTCGAATCCGATAGTGAACTCGTCCTTGTTCTCTAATCCTCGTAGTGTTGCTAGTTCAACCGTCTTGTTATATTCCATATATTGCAGGGAACGCTTCAACTTTCCGGTGAGTGCATCGAATGCGGTGGGCAGATAGTAGTTGTACTTCACGGTAATAGTAAACTTCTTTCCCGTGATTTCTTTCTTGTCCACTTTCTGTAGGAACTTTTCGACATCTGTGGCTATCAGGTTGTAGCGTGCCATCGGACGGATCATTTCGATATCTGTCGGCACGGTGACATTCCATTGGTCACGATAGGCGCTTAAATCCAGCGAAGTGCTTCCGTAAAAAGCGTCATAATACTTGGAGTTGGCTTTATAAGGAGTGGCTCGCATGATAAATCCTTTGTCTTCCGCATTGTAGAAGAGTTGGTAAGTGTCTCCTGTTTTACCTGTATAGTCCGCCCATACGGCAATCTGATACTTGCGGGCGTGGAGCTTCAGTCTGACGGGTATGCTGATGGTGGTTTCTCCTGTCTGCACCTTTTGGAAAATAACTTGCGACGCTACTTTCTGTGTACCCTCATAGGCAGAAACCGTGAAACGATGTAGGAATTCAGTTTCTTCTTCCGCACGGGTGTTGCGGCTGATGTCTATCGGGTCGAAGGGTGTTTCCAAAATCAGGTTGGTCATGATATTGACAGCGGTAGGGTCTACTCCGATTTCTCCGTCAGCCGTCAGCTCCGGATCTTCATGAATACAGCTACTTGCAAATACCGGCAATAACAGCAGGCAACCCAGCGTACGAATAATAGAGGTATATGTATTTCTTTTCATAATCGAACTGGCTTAAAAGTGATAAGACAATGACAAACCGAGACGGGTAATTCCCCAATAGTTACGGCTTCGGGTTTCTATTTGAGCTCCGTTGTCTATATTATAATAGGTGTTGTACTTCATATTGGCATATCCGGCGCCTAAGGTAAACTCCGCTCCCCAATGGCGGGATAAGGGAAGCTTATATCCATAACTTACACCTGCTCCCAATAGTGGGCGGCCGGTATCCTGATAACGGTTCTCGTCCCATTTCACATTGAAGAATGCCATGTGGGCGTGTACTCCGAAGAAATGGCCTGTTCCGGCTTTTTTCAACCACCAGCGTCCTTCGGGCTGGATAGCGAAGGTACGGACTGCGTGTTCGCTACTGATATCCCAGCCACTGAACATGACGGGCAGTTCAACGGAAATATGTTTGCTGCACTGTATTTCGAATGCAAGGTTCGGCACAGCAATGGCATCGTAGGCAATATTCGTTTTGAGTGCCATATAACGTTCGGAAACTTTGCGTTGCCGAGAGACTTTAGTCTTAGGTTGCCGGGACTCTCTTTTCGCTTCCTTTTTCTTAGGAGAATCGTTCACAACTGTTTGCCCTTGTCCGGTAACGGGCTTGAATACGATTTCTTTTTCGCTCGCCGATGTCTGTATGCGCGGGCGTTTCCCGTTTTGTTTCTGCGGTTCCTGCGGGTGTTGTGTTCCTTCAGACGGAGAACCCGCCATTGCTGTCAGAGAGCAAAGTAGCAACAGGAAGCCTTGTACCAAGTATCTTTTTGTTTTCATATCTTTCAGGTTGTTTTTAGATTTCCAGTTCAGGCAATTTGTCTACTAAAGTCGTTTCGTAACCGTCTTCGCGTACGATGGTAGCTCCGCCTTTATAAGTAATGTTCACATCTTCCCCTTTTCGGGTGGAACGGATGAAGAAAGACGGAGTGCCTTCTGATGATATGTTCACTTTGATAATCCAGCTACCTATCTTGATACGTCCGTCGGGCAGTATCTGCGGGTCGGCGGCAGGCTTGTTCAGCGCATGTGTGTTGATGACCGTTGCGAAACGATATATTTGTTTCTTTTCGGAAGTAGCCTTGAAGTGCCAGTGGTTGGGGTAAGGAGCGAACTTACCGTTTGCATCCGCCCGTAGCCAGTTGACGGCGGGAACGAAGAACTGACTGGTGGTATCCGTTTTCAATGCACCGCTTGAAAAGAGGTAAGCGTCGGAAGCGCCGTTCTTGTTGGTGGCCTGTATGTGTACGAACTTATCTTTCTTGGTAACACTCATCGGCTTGATGACTGTGTGCAACAGATAATCCCAAGTGACAGGCTTGTCCGCTTCCAGTTCGTCGTAGATAAACATCAGTCCCGATTTGCCTAAAGCAACCGTATGTCGTCTGAAAGTTTTCAGATGATTCTCGTCCCAGCCGTTGGCGGGAGTATATTCGATGCCGCCCTCTTTGCCACGTTCCAGCCAAAGGGGGGAAACCTCTTTTCCGTACGCATTGGAAGCGTCACCGAGCACATAGCCGATTTTCTCGCCTACATAATAGCGTGGAATCCAGCCATAACCCTCTGTACCGATACGCTGCCCCATACCATTCACGAGGATTGTGTTGTGAGCGCGGGTGGAACGGTGGCAAAGCATACTATGCTTGTCTACAAAGGCGATGTGATGGCCGCTGCTGTAGAAGAGCGAGTTTCCTCCGAAAAAGGTGTTGAACGCATTTTGGTTGGCTATGGCGTGTGACGTGCTGCCGTAAGGACTGCTGCGGAAGCTGAACATGGCGTTGCTGCCTACGCGATCCCAGTTGGTCATGAAAGAGGCAAGACCGCTCTGAGGAAAGACATATCCCATCGGGAGTGAGGTGAGTCCTTCTCCTGTCGGCAAAGGTTTGTCACATTGGAGACGGAACCATGCCAGGCTACCGGATTTTACGGTTATAAGACGCTTGTGATAGTCGGGAGTAGTGGCGACGCGACGTACATAATCGGCTGCGTATGTATTGCCGGTTAGTCGTGCCAATGCGTCCAGATAGCCTACACGAATCGAATTCGGTTTTAGGTTGCCTTGATGTCCGCTACCGTTTCCTCCGGATTTGGAAAAAGGAGGTTGCTGGTACATGGTGTACATGACAGAACCTTGATACCATGGATCACTGAAGAAATCGAAACCGGTAACGGTACTGTAAAAGTAAGGAACTTCGATGAGTGTGCGGAAGTTGACAGCGAAATAACTGTCGCCATTGTGCCAGGCACCGTCCTTGTTCAGACCGGGGAATCGTGCCAGCCATACATTGTAACAGTAATCCGCCCATACCGTTGCTTCGGGAAGATCACCATACACGCTGAATGCGGCGAATGTGAAAATGCGAAGTGTCATTTGCCAGACATGGTTGTCAGCAATATGGTTCTCCAGCCGGTTGTTGAAGTTCGCATAGAACTCACTTCCGCGTCTTTTTATTTCTTTCAATAAATCCTGTTTTTGCGGCCCGGTCAGCAGATCATAGAATGAGTCGTATGCCAGTGAACTGAGTGAAAGCATAGTAGCGGCATTGAAGTCCCCCATCACGTTTTTGTTTTTATCCCAACTAAGCATTTCCATGATGCGTTTGATAGCCTCTTTGCTGTAACGGGTATCTTTGGTCAGCAGGTAGGCGCGTATCAGGAGTTCCACGTTACCCTCTTCTTTGTCGATGATGCGGCGGCTTTCACGGGTTAGCATGGCGCTGCGCTGCATCTCGCTCTTCAGTCCTTTGGCAAGGTCGGCTTTGATGTCATTAACGGATTGCATCGGAATTGTCAGAACCTTGTCTGCACGTTCCAGATACCATTGATGTTCGGGCTTGGACTTGCTGTTGTTCATAAAGTCCGTCCATTTATCTTTCTGTACCAGGATGCGCGGATGATTCTTAGGCAAACGTGCCTGCATCGTCTTGAATGATGGCGGACAGAATTTGTCCGGATTGGCTTTGACGGTGAATTGCAGGATAGGAGACCATAAAGTATTTCCGTCTTCCACATATCCGTACTGCCAATACCATACACCGGTGCCCAGATCCTTTTCCGGGTTAAAGAAAGGCCAACGGCTTTCCACCTGCACAACATTGCTCTTCATGGCTGCATTCTGTGAATAGCGTAACTGGTATTTCAATTGCGACTTGTCTATTTTCTTCTTGGTGGATTTCATTCCGTCCAATACCTCTTCGGAAGTATCTACATCTGCATGAAGCGGCCATTGGAACGAAACGGCACGGTCGTTTACCGTCGCTTTGTCCAGCGGGGATGGGGTGGAGAGCATCTCGTGCATGAGAGTTACCTCGTTCAACTTGATCCGTGCGGACTTTTGCTGTGCCTGCATTCCGGAGATTGCCGCCAGGCAGCAGAATAGTATGGTGCTAACTGATCTTTTCATGGTACTATTAATAATTAGGGTTGTTCTTATTTTCTAACAGCGGGTTCAATTGCAATTCATCCAATGGGATGGGGAACAGTTCGTGCTTTCCTTTTTGGAAATTCTCTCCGGCAGGGTAGGCGGTTGTGGTACTTGTGTTCACTTCCGAACGGTTGCCAAACAGCGACAAGGCATCTTTGATAATGCCCCAACGGATAAGGTCGTATTTGCGTTGTCCTTCAAAAGCTAACTCAAAGCCACGCTCCCAAAATAATGCTGTACGGAACTTGCCCGCATCATCGCTGTCGGAAATAAACCGTAGTTTGTAGACTTTCTCTTTCATCAGTTCCTGATAGTTCTCCGTTGTGATTTCCCGCGCACCAGCACGTCTGCGTACACTATTGAGCAGCTTCCAGGCTTCAGCGGTATTTTCTGTCTCGTTATAGGCTTCGGCAGCCATCAATACTACGTCGGCATAGCGCAGGTAGCAGAAGTTGACATCGGTCACGTTCGGGTCTTTGTATCCGATAGGCATCCATTCACGGCGCCATTTGCCCGGATACCAGTCTTTTCCGCTTTTATTGATTACTTTCTTGTGACTGTATGCCTCTTTATCCCAAGTGAATTTGTAGTTGCAAATCATCACGTCACGGCGTTCGTCACCTTTGATGATAGTACCATCCTCATCTTCTTCCTGCACATCAAAGAAATCTCTCCATTCGGGTACTGCACGGAACATGGCGCTGGCACGTCCCATGAAATGACTTACTTCCGTCACTTTGATACTGGGCTGCGCCACGGACGGTCCGATATAGGTTCCCCAATATCCTTTGGCTCCGCTCTTACCGTCGGCACTGTAGAAAGCTATTTCAAACAGACTTTCTTTGGAATCAATCGTCCCGGCGGAAAAGCCTTTGAACAGCTCCGTGTAACCGCCGGGATAGAAATCGTGGTATTTGCTTATTTGAAAGGCTTTCCATTCTTCAATAACGGCTTCGAAATATTCTTTGCGTTTCACGTCGTCGGGGCGGGTTATGCTTCCGTCCATTTGCAAGCTGTAACCGGCACGTTGGAGTAGGACACGCATCAGGAGTCCACGGGCAGCACCTTGTGTCGCTTTTTCGGGACTGGTGGCTGCGGTAGCCCAAGGAAGATGATTCTTGGCGAAATTCAGGTCGTCGATTATCTGATTGTAAATGAGTTCGCGGCTGACACGTGGCTGGTAGATATCTTTATTCACATTGGTAGAGGTTGTTTTGAACGGTACGTCTCCCCAATAGCGGACAAGGTTGAAAGCATACAAAGCTCTCAGATATTTTGCTTCCGCAACCAGTGTCTGCAAATCTTCGTCTCCTTCGTAATTCTCCATACCTTCAATTCCCTCGATAGTATAGTTGGCACGTTCAATTCCTGTGTAATTGCCTTGCCACACACTGTTTACCCAAGTGTTTGAACTGTTCAGTTTGTAATGGGCGATGTCTCGTCTGCCCTTATCGGTGGTCTGTCCCGACATGTAGTAGGTATCGTCCGAACATGGAAATGCCATATCCATATAACCGTAGAGTGTAGGGAGTTTATCATATACTCCGGTAACCGCCATTGCCGCTTTCTCTTCGCTGGCAAATATTTCTTTCTTTTCGTAATAGGAGTTCGGGTCTTCTGTCAACAAGTCGGAGCAGGATGTGGTGAATAGTTCGCCTGCCAGCAAAAGACTTAATATATAAATATAGGTATTATTGCTTTTCATCTTATCTTGTTTTTGAATGGATTAAAATGTTACGTTCAGACCGAATACAAAACTACGGCTTCTCGGATAGGCTCCGAAGTCTACACCGGGAGTCAGGTTGTTCCCTTTGGTAGATACTTCCGGATCGAATCCTGTATAGGGAGTCCATACAAACAGGTTGCTGCCTGTGGCATATAGGCGGAGTTTCTGGATGAAAGCTTTCCGTATCCATTGTCTGGGGAAGTTATATCCGATGGTTATATTACTCAGACGAAGGTAGGACGCGTCTTCTACAGCCCATGAATGGATGTAGGTATCTCCTTGTTCCATATCGTAAACGGCTGCTACGCTTTTGCCTGCATTCAACGCTGCAAGTTCCGCTGGGTCGGTGATGATATCTCCATTGGCGTTGATGGTCATCCAGCGTTTATGGCTATTGGCGACATCCAGTACGTTATAGTTGGATTTTCCGGCTTGTGTATTGGTCAGTTTCGTGGCATTCAGTACTTCTCCACCGTATGAGAAAGTGAAGAACACACTCAGATCAAAGTTTTTGTACGTGAAAGAGTTGTTTAATCCACCATAGAAGGTGGGGTTGGCGTTGCCTATGACTGTCTGGTCATTCTCGTCGATTACATTATTATGATCCGTATCGGCGAATTTCCACATACCTGGCTGTATATCATTGCGTGAACCTCTGTATGGAATGCCTTCTTTCAGGGTATATTTCTTTGTGTTCGGGTCGTAATTGAAATCTTCTATCTGGTAGAGTCCCAAAGTACGATATCCGTAGAACTGCCCGATGGGTTTGCCTACTTCTATTTTATGGGTCTTCTGGTTATATCCGAATTTTGCTTCTTCCAAGAAGAACTCTTCACCGGAGAGGGCTTTGATTTTGTTCTTATTGTGGGAAAGGTTCAGGCTGGTGTTCCAGGTAAAGTTCCTTTTCTGGATATTGACGGAGCTGATTGTCAGGTCTACACCTACATTCTGTGTTTTTCCGATGTTGCGTACCATGTTGCTGTAACCGGAAGAACTGGGGATACGTGAGTTTAAAAGCAGGTGTGTACTTTGGTTGACATAGAATTCCGGCGAGATGGTGAGTCGCTGTTCGAGGAATCCAAGGTCTATTCCGAGATTGAACGTATTATTCGATTCCCATTGCAGATATTCATTCGGAATGGAGGCCGGCACATATCCCGGTGTGTAATTTTCACCGTTGGGATACTTTATGGAATTCAGAAGTTCCAAAGAAGCGTAGCTGCCAATGCGGTTGTTTCCTGCCATACCGTATCCTGCGCGTAGTTTCAGATCGGAGAATATGCCTAGTTTCTTGATAAATTCTTCTTCCCCCATACGCCATGCCGCTGAGAAAGAGGGGAAGAATCCCCACTTCTTGTCTGCGCTGAACTTGGAAGAACCGTCCGCGCGCAGGGTGGCTGTGAACAGGTATTTCTCTCCTATATTATAATTGAACCGTGTGAAGAAAGACAACAGTTTGTCATCGTCGTTGAAGTTGGAAGTGATGGAGCCGGGAATTCCCAAGCCCATATCATTCAGGTTGATATCGTTGTTGGGGAAATTGGTAGCGCTCGCTCTCATATTACGTGTCCAGCGTGATACCCATTCCTGTCCGAGCATGGCGATTAATTTGTGTTTCTTCCTTTTGTATTCGTAGTTAAGTACGTTGGAAGTCTGGAAACTGCTGTTTTCCGCATATTGGATGTAGCCGTTGGCGTTGGAACGTTTACCGAAACTGGAACGCTCGCCATAAAAAATGTCATTACGTACCGTCTGGTAACGCATTCCGGTATTGTTGCGGAACGTCAGGCCTTTGAATATCTTAAACGTTAGTCCTCCGTTTGCTTGAAAGGTACGCAATTGCTTGTTATTGATTTCTTCCGATGCGGAAATCAACGGGTTCTGCATCGGGTTGGAGTCGTCGTCCTCTATGGTATCTTCGCTATTCCGAAAGTCCTCATCGCTTTTATATATACCGGCTGTGGGACGATACTGGAGAATATGTTCCATCTTATTAAAGCGGGTGGATTCTTCGGAAGTTCCCATACCATAAATACGAGATTGGTTATAATTCACACGTGCATTGATGGAAAGGCGTTTGGTGGATTTGTGGGAAATGCTGAATGATATGTTGTGCTTGTCGCTGCCGCTATATACCATTGCCCCGAGATCCTTGAAATAACTGTAGTTAAGAGAATATTTCAAGTCTTTGTTGCCACCGGATATGTTGATACGGTAGTTTTGTGAAGTCGTTGTCCTGCCTAAAGTCTCTTCTTGCCAGTCAATGCCGGGACGGCTTCCGTAGTTTTCGTCAATGTCGAGGAATGAACCGTATGTGTTTTGGAAGTTTTTTACTCCGGATTCGCCGTCAAACTGTAATCTGCGTTCATAGTCGAGCAATACAAACTCTTTGGTGGAGAGTACCGGAAGCTTACGCGCCAATGTCTTTACACCGACATAGCTGTCAAAGCTGACCGACATTTTACTATCGTCCTTGTTTCCTTTCTTGGTGGTAATGACTACTACTCCGTTTGCTCCGCGTGCACCGTAAATGGCTGTTGCCGAAGCGTCCTTCAGGATATCAATGGTTTCGATTTCCGCTGGGTCGAGAGTTGACATCCCGTCTTCGCTGGGGAAGCCGTCGATGATATAAAGGGGGTCGTTGCTTTGGGTAATGGAAATACCTCCACGTACACGAATGGATATTTCAGAACCGGGGGCTCCTTCGCTTTGCGTGATTTGCACACCTGCCACTCTTCCCGCCAATGCTTGGGCGACATCGGAGGTAGGCATTTTCATTAGGTCTTCACTCTTTACGGAAACGACGGAGCCTGTCAGGTCACTGCGCTTGCTTGTTCCATAACCTACTACTACCACTTCATCCAATGCTTTCGCATCACTTTGCAGCGTCACGTTGATGACCGCTTTCCCTTTAACGAGGACTTCTTGTGTTTTCATTCCTATATAAGAAAATACAAGGATAGCCTTGGCGGCATTGTCGACTTTCAGCCTGTAATTTCCGCTTAAATCACTGATTGAACCGACACCGGAAGCACCTTTGAGGGTAATGTTGGCTCCAATGACTTCCAAACCTTCCGCATCAATCACCTTTCCGGTGACCGTCAGGCTTTGGGCTTGAACCGTAAATGCGGTGCAAAGACAAACCGCAAAAAAGAGAATTCTTTGAATGTTTTTCATATCAATTCTATTCGTTGTTTTCTGAGTTAAGAATCTATGGCAAAGGTATGGGCCTTTCGTATAAATGTTGTTTCCCTATTGTCTTTCCTTTATTTGAAAACTGATAATGGGCTTTAGAATTTATGTAAAAACCTTTAGGATTTATCTATTATGAGTGATTGAATATTTGTATTTGTGGTAGTTGTAATAGATACCTATTGTTGTTTGACTTTGAAACTGAATGCCAAAGCTTCTTTTTTTAAGTCTTTAGGCAGTGTAACTGTTACTTTACCGTTCTCACAAGTGTATTTCACTCGTGCTCCATTCTGTAACAATGTCATCTTCCCGGTGGGTTCGTTACCTTCCCATTCGATGGTTGACGGCAAATCTTCTCCTTCGGGCAGGGTATAGATGGCGTACAAAGTCTTCTTGTCTTTGTTGGCTGTGAACCATACATTTCCACTATGGTAGTTAGGAGTGGGGCGTGTCGCATAGATAGCTGTGCCGTTTTTCTTTAACCATGCTCCTATGGTCTTCAGGCATTTTATGACTTCCTCTTCGATGACGCCTTCTCCCGTTGGTCCTACATTCAGGGCTAGACATCCACCTTTAGCAGTGACCTCTGCTAAGGTGTTGATAACCCATGCTGCAGATTTAAGCTTTGGCTTAGGATTCCATCCCCAGCTATTGCTGATGGTGATACAGCTTTCCCAGGGATGATTTAGCTGGGTCTTGGGAATAGTAAGTTCCGGTGTCTGATAGTTTTCGTTTCGTCCGGGGACAGTCCTGTCTGCGACAATCAGACCGGGCTGTTTTTTGCGGGCATTATCAACGATTTCATCCAGTTTGATGCTCTGTTGAGGCTTTCTTACCCAGCCTCCATCCAACCAGAGGATGTCTATGCTACCATAGTTAGACATCAATTCATCGATTTGGTTGGCTGTGTATTGCTGATATTTAGCCCATTTCTCCGGATATTTTTTGATATCGTAATTCGGATTTCGTGTCGGGGTGGACAGATATGGATCCCAATAATCCTCGCAGTGCCAGTCCGGCTTGGAAAAATAAGCGCCTATCATAAATCCCTCTTGTCTGAATGCGTCGAACAAGTGATAGGCAACATTACTATACTTCCCATCTTTGTAAGGACCTTTAGCAATATTGTAATCAGTGTATTTGGAGTCGAACATACAAAATCCGTCATGATGCTTGGTCGTAAATATAAGGTATTTGAAACCGGCGTCTTTCATAATGGAAGCCCATTCGGAAGGTTCAAACTTGGTAGGATTAAAGGAATCTGCAAGTCCCCAATACCATTTCTTGAAATCTCCATAGGTTGTGCCCGGACGAATCCTCTTACGTCGTGCCGTAAATTTGTCTTCCGAGCAAAGTGCCCATGATTCCGAGATTCCGGGAACGGAGTAGACGCCCCAGTGGAACATAATTCCGAACTTACGGTCTTGCCATTCGTCCAGTTTCTTTAGTACTTTAGGATCAGTAGGCCATTCGTATTGTTTGGATGCGCTATGTACAAAACCGTGATCCTTGGTTGAAAAATTCTTTTGTTGCGCATGCTGTGTCAGTGAAAGACCGATCCCTGCGATTAGAAATAAAATTCTTCTCATGTTTTTAATGGTTAGATTAGCATTGAGTCTTGACTTTGAAATTTTGCCGCTAATTTATCGTAATTCTTGCATTCGGTCGTTGAATTATGTCTTTTATTCTTTATGGAAACAGGTATAAAGCTTTTGAATTCGTCTAAAAGCTTTTTGATTTTATCCCGATACCCGACAGAGGGCTTGTGGAAGGGGTGGAAATTGTACTTTTTTCCTCGGTGCCAGAGCCTGTGTTCTTCGGTGGAGAACCATGCCTTCCCCGGTGCCGAACGGTGTCTTTCCCGGTGCCGGACTTTTGTATACCTTATTATCTACTCCTTGTCATTCAACCGAATAAATCCAAAAAAAGGAAGAATTTGTTTGCCAATTCAAAGAAAAGCCGTACTTTTGCAAGCCGATTATTATCACAAAATGATAAGAGATTAATTCATAGCGAGTTAGTCGTCCTTTGTCCGGGGAGGACTAATAAGTGGTGAAGAAATTTTAGTAGTAACATTTAAAAACAAATTTAAGAGTGGATACTTTAAGTTACAAGACCATTTCTGCAAACAAGGCAACCGTAACCAAAGAATGGGTTATTGTTGACGCTACAGACCAGACTTTAGGTCGTCTGGGAGCAAAAGTTGCAAAATTGCTGAGAGGAAAGTACAAACCGAACTTTACTCCTCACGTAGACTGCGGTGATAACGTTATCATCATCAATGCAGACAAAGTAAAACTGACTGGTAACAAATGGAATGACAGAGTATATTTGTCATATACTGGTTATCCCGGTGGTCAGAGAGAAATGACTCCTGCCCGTTTGATCGCTAAACCGAACGGTGAAGAGAGATTACTGAAAAAAGTAGTGAAGGGGATGCTTCCTAAGAACATTCTGGGAGCTAAATTGCTGAACAACTTGTATGTTTACGCTGGTAGCGAACACAAGCACGAAGCTCAAAGCCCGAAAATGATTGATATTAATTCATATAAATAAGATATAATGGAAGTAGTAAATGCATTAGGCAGACGTAAACGTGCTATCGCACGCATATTCGTAAGCGAAGGTACAGGAAAGATTACTATTAACAAGAGAGACCTTGCAGAGTACTTTCCATCAACTATTCTTCAGTATGTTGTAAAACAACCATTGAACAAGATTGGTGCTGCTGAGAAGTATGACATCAAGGTTAACTTGTGTGGTGGTGGTTTCACAGGTCAGTCTCAGGCTTTGCGTCTGGCAATCGCCCGTGCACTGGTGAAAATCAACGCTGAAGACAAAGCTGCTCTTCGTGCTGAAGGCTTCATGACTCGTGACCCGCGTTCTGTTGAACGTAAGAAACCGGGACAGCCGAAAGCTCGTAGAAGATTCCAGTTCAGCAAGCGTTAATGGGTTGCCTGACAGAGGAATATGTTTAGTATCTAAACTACTGGGACTCTGCTTGCGGACTACCCGGCGGTTGGTTTAGAAAAAACAAAAAAGAAAGTAAACGATTTAAAGAAAAACAAGATGTCAAGAACAAATTTTGATACATTATTGGAAGCTGGTTGCCACTTCGGACACCTTAAGAGAAAGTGGAATCCTGCAATGGCTCCTTATATTTTCATGGAACGCAATGGTATTCACATCATTGACCTCCACAAAACAGTTGCAAAAGTAGACGAAGCTGCTGAAGCTTTGAAACAGATTGCCAAATCCGGCAAGAAAGTTCTTTTTGTTGCTACTAAAAAACAAGCGAAACAAGTTGTAGCTGAGAAAGCTCAATCTGTTAATATGCCTTATGTAATCGAACGCTGGCCGGGTGGTATGTTGACCAACTTCCCGACTATCCGTAAGGCTGTGAAGAAAATGGCTACTATCGATAAATTGACTAACGATGGTACTTATGCTAACCTTTCTAAGAGAGAAATCCTTCAGATCTCTCGTCAACGTGCAAAATTGGACAAGACTTTGGGCTCTATCGCTGACCTGACTCGTCTGCCATCTGCTTTGTTCGTTATTGACGTGATGAAAGAAAACATCGCAGTTCGCGAAGCTAACCGTTTGGGTATCCCTGTGTTCGGTATCGTTGATACTAACTCTGATCCTACAAACATCGACTTCGTAATTCCTGCTAACGATGACGCTACTAAATCTGTAGAAGTTATCTTGGATGCTTGTTGCGCTGCAATGATCGAAGGTTTGGAAGAAAGAAAAGCTGAAAAGATCGATATGGAAGCTGCTGGTGAAGCTCCTGCCAACAAAGGCAAGAAGAAATCAGTGAAAGCTAGACTCGACAAGTCTGACGAAGAAGCTATCAACGCAGCTAAAGCTGCTGCTTTCATCAAGGAAGACGAAGAGGCTTAATATATAAATGTGCCAATTTGCTAATGTGCAAGAGTATGCTTATACACTTGTATCTTGATTGGCAGATTGGCACATTTTTTGTTTAGGAAATTATTATTCATTTAAATAAAGGAAATTATTATGGCTGTAAGTATGGCTGATATTACCAAGCTGCGCAAAATGACCGGAGCTGGTATGATGGATTGCAAAAACGCGTTGACTGAAGCTGAGGGCGATTTCGACAAGGCAATGGAGATTATCCGTAAGAAAGGACAAGCTGTTGCTGCTAAGCGTTCAGAACGTGAAGCTTCTGAAGGTTGCGTTTTGGCTAAAACTACCGGTGACCGTGCTGTTATCGTTGCTTTGAAGTGTGAAACTGACTTTGTGGCTCAGAACGCTGATTTCGTGAAGTTGACTCAGGATATTCTTGATCTTGCTGTGGCTAACAAATGCAAGACTTTGGATGAAGTAAAGGCATTGCCTATGGGTAACGGTACTGTACAGGATGCGGTGACTGACCGTAGCGGTATCACAGGTGAGAAAATGGAATTGGATGGCTACATGACTGTAGAAGGTGTAAGCACTGCTGTTTACAACCACATGAACAGAAATGGCCTTTGCACGATTGTTGCTTTCAACAAGCCTGTTGACGAGCAACTGGCTAAGCAGGTAGCTATGCAGATTGCTGCTATGAACCCGATTGCTATTGATGAGGACGGTGTTTCTGAAGAAATCAAACAGAAAGAAATCGAAGTTGCTATTGAGAAAACAAAAGCTGAACAGGTACAGAAAGCTGTTGAGGTTGCTTTGAAGAAAGCTAATATCAACCCGGCTCACGTAGACAGCGAAGAGCACATGGAAAGCAACATGGCTAAGGGCTGGATTACAGCTGAAGATGTAGCGAAAGCAAAAGAAATCATCACTACTGTTTCTGCTGAGAAAGCTGCACACTTGCCTGAACAGATGATTCAGAATATCGCTAAGGGTCGTTTGGCTAAGTTCTTGAAAGAAGTTTGCTTGCTGAATCAGGAAGATATCATGGACGGTAAGAAGACTGTAAGAGAAGTATTGACTGCTGCTGATCCTGAATTGAAGATTGTTGACTTCAAACGTTTCACTTTGAAAGCTGAATAATTTTCTTCGGAAATAAGATATGGAGGGGAGGTGTCAAAGCTCCCCTTTTTTTATTGAATGGATTAACCGCCTGTCCCTTTGGTTCTGGTATAGCCTTCCTTGATGAGCAGTTCTATAATTTTGATCTTGAAGTCTCCCTGTACCATTATCTCTCCGTCTTTGGCCGAACCGCCTACTCCACATTTGCTTTTAAGCAGCTTGCCTAATTCTTTCAAGTCGTTTTCCGTACCCACGAATCCGGTAATTAATGTTACCACTTTTCCGCCGCGATTCTTCTTATCAATGGAAACCCGGAGGTTTTGTTTGTCTTTGTCAAGGGTGGACTGTTCTTCATTATTGTCCATCTCATAGCCGAAGTCGGGATTAGTAGAATACACAACGTTCAATCGATCTTTCCAATCATTCTTTTTCATACTCGTCATATTTATTTCTTCTCAAAAGTATCAAACTTATGGAAAAGGGCAAAATTTGAGCCTGTTTTCCTTGTTTTGTTTAATCTCTATTAAGGTTTTCTGTTATAGGGTTGTCAGTCTCAAAAAATAATGTACTTTTGCAAAATACCAAATTTTGTAAGAAGTATGAGCACTTATATACGAAAAGAGGCGGATAAAGTGCCGGAGCCTACCTTGCGCAGACTTCCCTGGTATCTGTCCAATATAAAACTAATGAAAGAAAAAGGAGAGCAATATGTCTCCTCGACACAAATCTCTAAGGAAATAAATATTGACGCTTCTCAAATCGCCAAAGACTTGTCGTATGTGAACATATCGGGACGTACGAGAGTGGGCTATAATATTGATGCACTGATTGAGGTTTTGGAAAGCTTTCTTGGATTTACTAATATGCACAAAGCCTTTTTGTTTGGTGTAGGTAGTTTGGGAGGTGCGTTACTCCGTGACTTGGGTTTGCGTCATTTCGGTCTGGAAATCGTGGCGGCTTTTGATGTCAATCCGGAATTGGTAGGGAAGGACTTAGGTGGAATTCCAATTTTCCATTCTGATGACTTTGAAGCAAAGATGAAGGAATATGATGTGAATATCGGTGTGCTGACAGTACCTATTAATATCGCTCAGGAAATTACAAATAAGATGGTAGACGGAGGAATAAAAGCAGTGTGGAACTTTACTCCTTTCCGTATTCGCGTGCCGGAAAATATTGTCGTACAGAACACTTCTCTTTATGCGCATCTGGCCGTTATGTTTAACCGATTGAATTTTAACGAGAAATAATGAAGATTATCGCAGTAGGAATGAACTACGCTCAGCATAATCAGGAGCTGGTACATACACAGGTAAATACGGAACCGGTCGTTTTTATGAAGCCGGACTCTGCCATTTTAAAGGACGGCAAGCCGTTTTTCATTCCCGACTTTTCTAACGAGATACATTATGAGACGGAATTGGTAGTCCGTATCAACCGTTTGGGGAAGAATATCGCTCCTCGTTTTGCTAACCGCTATTATGACGCCGTGACTGTGGGTATCGATTTTACTGCCCGTGATCTTCAGCGAAAATTCCGTGAACAGGGAAATCCTTGGGAACTTTGCAAAGGATTCGATTCTTCGGCGGCTATCGGAGATTTTGTTCCGGTAGACCGTTACAAGGATATCCGGCATTTGAACTTCAATCTGTTGATTGACGGTAAAGAAGTGCAAAAAGGGTGTACGGCGGATATGCTTTTCAAAGTGGATGACATCATAGCGTATGTCAGTCAATTTGTGACACTGAAAATAGGTGATTTGCTATTTACAGGTACACCTGCCGGTGTAGGTCCGGTCAGTATCGGACAACATTTGCAAGGATATCTAGAAGGGGAAAAACTATTGGACTTCTATGTCCGCTGATGGAGGAAGGTAAATTATGAGGATAAGAGTAGGCTTTGGTTTCGATGTGCACCAATTGGTTGAAGGACGTGAGCTGTGGCTTGGAGGCGTTCTTCTGGAACACACAAAAGGATTGCTGGGGCATTCGGACGCTGATGTGCTATTGCACGCCGTCTGTGATGCATTGCTGGGAGCTGCGAATATGCGTGACATCGGTTATCACTTTCCGGATACAGCGGGAGAATTTAAGAATATTGACAGCAAAATCCTTCTGAAAAAGACCGTAGAACTGATTGCTTCCAAGGGATATAAGGTCGGTAATATTGACGCGACTATCTGCGCCGAACGCCCGAAGCTGAAAGCGCATATTCCTTTGATGCAGGAGACAATGGCAAACGTGATGGGTATCGATGTTGATGATATTTCCATTAAAGCGACCACTACCGAGAAACTCGGATTTACTGGTCGGGAAGAAGGTATCTCGGCTTATGCCACAGTACTGATAGAAAAGGATTAAACTGTCGTGGTCATAACAAGTTTGACGTGACTGATACGGGTATACTTTGATCCGTAACTTTCGTATCGGCGTGACACCCGCGCAGATGCGACATAAATGATTTCTCCCGGTCGGTATTCATGTTCTATCCCGGATAGTGTGCATGAAACCGCACTGGGATTTTTTGACGGTATACTCATGATAACCAGGTTGCCGCTTGCATCGGCCAATGTCAGTACCTGCTTTACAAAAAATTGTGGTACAGTACCATTTATTCTTGTCTTATACGGATCATCTTCCAATCGCACCCGTATGACTTTTAATCTGAGGTCCGTGAGTTTTTCCCCTAGTTCACCCAAATACCGGCTTACTGAATGTTTCTCTTTCGACTTCCTTTGCATGAGGTCTAAATGTACGGAGTGATAAGCTTGCGCTATCTTGACGAAACGTTCCTGCTTTGGGATTCTCGGTGTAAACTTATAGGCTATCCAACTCAAATAAGCCGGATCCACTTTCAATATCTCATGTAGGAAATGCCCCCGATACTTCCCGAAAAAGATAAGGTCATCGCCATTGCTTTGCATTCTCTTTTCGTTGTAATCTACAAGAATCAGGCATCGCCTTGAATAATAGAACATAGTACTTGCCATGCGGAGGGATTCGTTGATGTCCGGTGACAAATCATGTATGTAAAGGATGGATTGTTTTTCCGGTAGAGGAGAATAAAGCCATAACGAATAGTTGGGTTTACCCGGTCGGGGTAATACCACCAAGTAAACTCCCGCCTCTTTGAAAGAGGCCCTGCCTCGGTTGTATTCATTCAGTTTGGCATACAATAAGGCTTGCTCATTTTCGGAAATGCCCGGTAATCTTGGGTTAGCCATAATTGTTCTTGCTTTTGTATATCTCAAATATAAGGATTTTCTTCCGGAAAAGCAAGAATTCTCTTTGAAATCTCGTACATTTGTATCCATGTAACTTTTCAAAGATCAGATGAAAGAACGAAATAAGAGAGTGCTGGTGGGTATGAGTGGCGGTATAGACAGTACCGCTACCTGTCTTATGCTGCAAGAACAAGGATACGAAATAGTGGGAGTCACTATGCGTGTGTGGGGAGATGAGCCGCAGGATGCCAGAGAGTTGGCTGCCAGGATGGGTATTGAACATTATGTGGCGGATGAACGTATACCTTTTAAAGAGACTATTGTAAAAAACTTCATAGACGAATATAAGCAGGGACGTACACCGAATCCTTGTGTGATGTGCAATCCGTTGTTTAAGTTCCGTGTGTTGACGGAATGGGCGGATAAGTTGGATTGTGATTGGATTGCTACCGGACATTATTCACGGTTGGAAGAGAAAAACGGGCATATTTATATCATAGCTGGAGACGATGATAAAAAAGACCAGTCTTATTTTCTTTGGAGGTTGGGACAGGATGTGCTGCGGCGTTGTATCTTTCCGTTGGGGGCTTATACGAAAATAAAGGTGCGTGAATACCTGGCTGAGAAAGGCTATGAGGCTAAATCGAAGGAGGGGGAGAGCATGGAAGTATGTTTCATTAAAGGAGATTACCGCGACTTTCTCCGCGAACAGTGTCCGGAATTGGATAGCGAGATCGGGCCGGGATGGTTTGTCAACTCCGAAGGTGTAAAGTTGGGGCAGCACAAAGGGGCGCCTTATTATACTATAGGTCAGAGGAAAGGACTGGAAATCGCGCTTGGAAAGCCTGCTTATGTATTGAAAATCAATCCTCAGAAGAATACGGTAATGCTTGGCGATGCGGAGCAGTTGAAGACGGATTATATGTTGGCGGAGCAGGATAAGATTGTGGACGAACAAGAACTGTTTCAGTGTGAGAACCTGACAGTACGGATTCGCTATCGCAGTCGTCCGTTGGCTTGTCGGGTGAGACGTCTTGAAGACGGGCGTTTGCTTGTCCGTTTTCTTGAAACGGCTTCGGCTATAGCTCCCGGACAATCGGCTGTTTTTTATGATGGAAAGCGAGTGTTGGGAGGAGCCTTCATTGCTTCACAGCGTGGAATAGGTCTGGTGATTCTGGAAAACGAAGGATTTTAATTGATAAAATAAAGATAACTGATGAAGAAGTTCATACTATTGATTCTTACTTTAACTGTGTGCTTGGGTGGATTCGCCCAATTTACTCCCGGAGATACCTTGAAGTATCGTATCAGTCTGAAAGACAAGGCTGCTACCGATTATTCTTTGCAAAAACCGGAAAAGTACTTATCCAAAAAGTCTATTGAACGGAGAAAGAAACAGGGGTTGAAGATTGATTCCACCGATTTGCCGGTATGTAAGAAATATGTAGACGCTATCCGTCGGAAAGGAGTTCACATACTTGTGACCGGAAAATGGGAGAATTTCGTTACTGTCTCTTGTAATGACAGTGTATTGATAGATGAGATTGCCCGGTTGCCTTTTGTGCGTTCTGCGGAAAGAGTATGGAAAGGTAATATGGAAAAAGCTACCCGAAGAGATTCGCTGATTAATAAGCCGCTGCGTACAGACAGCCTTTACGGTCCTGCGTGCACCCAGGTTGAGATGAGCAAGGCGAACCTCCTTCATGATGCGGGTTTCAAGGGAAAAGGAATGATGATTGCGGTTATTGATGCGGGATTCCATAATGTAGATAAGATTGAAGCGATGAAGAATATCGATATTCAGGGTGTGCGTGACTTTGTAAGCCCGGAGGCGGATATTTATGCGGAAAGCAGTCACGGTATGTCCGTCCTTTCCTGTATGGCGATGAATCAGCCGAATGTCATGATCGGTACGGCTCCCGAAGCTTCTTATTGGTTATTGCGCAGTGAGGATGAGTATTCGGAGAACTTAGTAGAACAGGACTATTGGGCGGCAGCTATTGAGTTTGCCGATAGTGTAGGTGTGGATTTGGTGAATACATCACTCGGATATTATTCCTTTGATGATCCGACAAAGAATTATAGGTACCGTGATCTGAACGGACATTATGCGTTGATGTCACGTGAGGCTTCCCATGCGGCCGATAAAGGAATGGTCGTTGTTTGCAGTGCCGGAAACTCCGGTGCGGGTTCGTGGAAGAAGATTACCCCTCCGGGAGATGCGGAAAATGTGATCACTGTAGGCGCCATTAATAAAAGAGGTGAGTTGGCTCCGTTTTCTTCCGTAGGAAATACGGCGGACGGACGGGTGAAACCTGATGTGGTGGCTGTCGGTCTGGGATCGGATGTGATGGGAACGAATGGCAATCTTAGCCGTGCCAACGGTACGTCTTTCTCTTCTCCGATTATGTGTGGGATGGTGGCTTGTCTGTGGCAGGCTTGTCCGAAGCTGACGGCAAAAGAGATAATCGAACTTGTTCGCCGTTCGGGTGACAGAGCCGGTTTCCCCGACAATATTTATGGCTATGGCATACCCGACTTATGGAAGGCTTATCTAGACTCCTCCTCTAAGGAAAAGAAATAAGATGGCTGCTGTATGATAAACACTATGAATCAGTCGAAACGGTCAGCCCCCTTCTCTTCGGGGGAGGGTGGAGAAAGACTTTCTCTTTTGGAGCTGAATGCGCTTGTCCGCCGTAGTCTGGAGCAATGCCTGCCTGATGAATATTGGATACAGGCTGAGCTGAGCGATGTCCGTTCCAATACGACAGGCCATTGCTATCTGGAATTTGTGCAGAAAGATCCTCGCAGCAATAGTCTTATTGCTAAAGCACGCGGTATGATTTGGAATACCATTTATCGTTTGCTGAAACCCTATTTCGAGGAAACGACCGGGCAACCGTTTACATCCGGCATTAAAGTGCTGGTGAAAGTGACCGTCCAGTTTCACGAACTTTACGGTTACAGTCTGACCGTGCTCGATATTGATCCTGCCTATACATTGGGAGATATGGCCCGTCGTCGCCGGGAAATACTGTTGCAGTTGGAGGAAGAAGGAGTACTGACCTTGAACAAGGAATTGGAAATGCCTCAGCTTCCTCAACGTATTGCGGTCATCTCTTCCGCTACTGCAGCCGGATACGGTGATTTTTGTCATCAGTTGCAGCACAATCCCGGAGGGTTCTTCTTTTACACAGAACTGTTTCCTGCATTGATGCAGGGGAATCAGGTGGAAGAATCTGTGTTGGCTGCATTAGACCGCGTCAATGCCCGTATTGATGATTTTGATGTGGTGGTCATCATTCGTGGCGGAGGGGCTACTTCCGATTTGTCCGGTTTCGATACTTACCTATTAGCTGCTGCATGTGCGCAGTTCCCGCTTCCTATCATTACTGGAATTGGTCATGAACGAGACGATACAGTGCTTGATTCGGTAGCTCATACCCGAGTGAAAACTCCTACGGCTGCGGCGGAACTTTTGATTCATCGGGTTGCGGAAGTGGCGGACCGTCTGGAGGATTTGTCTGTTCGCATTCGGCAAGGAGCATATATGCTGTTGGAGCGGGAGCGGAGAAGATTGGATACACTGCAGGCTCGTATCCCGAACCTTGTACAGCGGAAACTGACAGAGACGCGTTTTGCCTTGCTGACAGCCCGAAAGGATCTGTCGCAAGCCACAATGGCGTTATTGTCCCGCCAGCGTCACCGATTGGAACTTTTGCAACAACGCATTGCCGATGCTTCTCCTGATAAATTGTTAAGTCGTGGATACAGCATCACGCTGAAAGATGGGAAGGCGGTAACGGACGCATCCTCATTGAAGTCGGGAGACAGATTGTTCACCCGGTTCTCAAAAGGGGAGGCGCAATCTGTGGTAGAGCAAAGCCGTCTTATCGGAACTGATAAAAGAAACAAATCTCATTAACTCTTAATAAATATAACGATCGTGGCAGCAAAAAAAGAAACCTATCTTCAAGCAATGGAACGTCTCGAGAAGATTGTTCGCCAGATAGACAATAATGAATTGGATATTGACATCTTGGGTGAGAAAATCAAAGAAGCCAATGAAATAATAGCTTTCTGCACCGAAAAATTGACGAAAGCAGATAAGGAAGTCGAAAAATTATTGCAAGAAAAGCGGCAATCTGAAGAATAAAAGCTATTTTTGCGAATCAATACATAAGAAAAATAAACTAATACGTTACAATATGAAAGAAATAGACTGGGCGAATCTGTCGTTTGGCTACATGAAGACAGACTACAATGTGAGAATTAATTTCCGCAATGGAGCATGGGGAGAACTGGAAGTGAGCAGTGACGAACATCTGAATCTGCACATGGCAGCTACGTGCTTGCATTATGGTCAGGAAGCGTTTGAAGGCTTGAAAGCTTTTCGTGGAAAAGACGGTAAAGTGCGTATTTTCCGTTTGGAAGAGAATGCAGCCCGCCTGCAATCTACTTGTCAGGGAATCCTGATGGCTGAACTTCCAACTGAACGTTTCAAGGAAGCTATTCTGAAAGTGGTGAAACTGAACGAACGTTTCATTCCTCCATACGAGACAGGTGCTTCTCTTTACATTCGTCCGTTGCTGATCGGAACAAGTGCTCAAGTGGGGGTGCATCCGGCAAATGAATATATGTTTGTCGTATTTGTGACTCCGGTAGGTCCGTACTTCAAGGGTGGTTTCTCTACCAATCCGTACGTTATCATTCGCGAATATGACCGTGCCGCTCCTCACGGAACTGGTATCTATAAAGTGGGTGGTAACTATGCCGCCAGTCTTCGTGCCAACAAAAAAGCGCATGACTTGGGTTATTCCTGCGAATTCTATCTCGACGCAAAAGAAAAGAAGTATATCGATGAGTGTGGAGCTGCCAACTTCTTCGGTATCAAAAATAACACTTATATCACTCCGAAGTCAACTTCCATTCTCCCGTCTATCACGAACAAGAGCTTAATGCAGTTGGCGGAAGATATGGGTATCAAGGTTGAACGCCGCCCGATACCGGAAGAAGAACTGGAGACTTTTGAAGAAGCCGGTGCTTGCGGAACTGCGGCAGTAATCAGCCCGATTCAGCGTATCGATGATTTGGAGAATGGAAAATCATACGTTATTTCTAAAGACGGAAAGCCGGGACCGATTTGTACGAAGCTGTACAATAAGTTGCGTGGTATCCAATATGGTGACGAACCGGATACACACGGATGGGTGACAATCGTAGAATAATACAGATTTCACCACAGATTACACGGATTAACGCAGATTAAAAAGAAGAAATAATCTGTGTTAATCCGTGTAATCTGTGGTGAAAATAATCCTCTTCTTTTTTCTTTTTGCCGATTACGTCAAAATCAGTACCTTTGCAGCCTAATCAGGATTGATATGGGTAAGAACAAATTAGAAAAGTTTGCCGATATGGCAAGTTATCCGCACGTCTTCGAGTATCCTTATTCGGCGATAGATAACGTGCCTTTCGATATGAAGGGAAAATGGCATGAGGAGTTTTTCAAAAACGATCATCCTATTGTACTCGAACTAGGCTGCGGACGTGGTGAGTACACGGTCGGTTTGGGAAAGATGTTTCCCGAGAAGAATTTTATAGCGGTCGATATCAAAGGAGCCCGTATGTGGACCGGAGCTACGGAGTCATTGCAGGCGGGAATGAAGAATGTGGCTTTCCTGCGTACCAATATTGAGATTATCGAACGCTTCTTTGCTGAGGGTGAGGTGAGCGAAATATGGCTTACTTTCTCTGATCCGCAGATGAAGAAAGCGACGAAACGGCTGACCTCCACTTACTTTATGGAAAGATACCGCAAGTTCTTGCGACCGGACGGCATTATCCACCTGAAGACGGACAGCAATTTCATGTTCACTTATACAAAATACATGATAGAGGCGAACCGGTTTCCAGTAGATTTTATGACCGAAGATTTATATCACTCGGGATTGGTGGATGATATTCTCGGTATCAAGACCTATTATGAACAACAATGGCTCGATCGTGGTTTAAACATCAAGTATATCAAATTCCGTCTTCCACAGGAAGGGAAGTTGCAAGAGCCGGATGTGGAAATAGAACTTGATTCTTATCGCAGTTATAACCGCAGCAAGCGTAGCGGACTAAATACAAGTAAATAGAACTGCATAAATATGGATCGGACCTACGCATCTCCTCCTATCACTCAAGGAGCCTGCGCATCTCCCTCTTTAATTTTTAATATTTAATTTTTAATTGACATGACTCTTTATCCTAAATTAATATTGGATGCATTGGCAACGGTGCGCTATCCCGGTACGGGAAAGAATTTGGTAGAAGCGGAGATGGTTGCCGATAATCTCCGTATTGACGGTATGTCTGTCAGTTTTTCATTGATCTTTGAGAAACCGACCGATCCGTTTATGAAATCAATGGTGAAAGCTGCCGAGACGGCTATTCATACCTATGTGTCTCCGGATGTGCAGGTGACGATTGCGACAGAAAGTAAGCAAGCTCCCCGTCCAGAGGTGGGCAAGATGCTTCCTCAGGTAAAGAATATTATTGGTATCTCTTCCGGTAAAGGTGGAGTAGGCAAGTCTACCGTGTCAGCAAATCTGGCAGTTGCTTTGGCGAAATTGGGTTATAAGGTAGGTTTGCTCGATGCGGATATTTTCGGTCCTTCCATGCCGAAAATGTTCCAGGTGGAAGATGCGCGCCCGTATGCCGAGCGTATAGACGGTCGTGATCTGATTATTCCGGTAGAGAAATATGGAGTGAAATTATTGTCTATCGGTTTCTTTGTTGATCCGGATCAAGCTACTTTATGGCGTGGCGGGATGGCAAGCAATGCGTTAAAACAGTTGATAGGTGATGCGGCTTGGGGAGATTTGGATTATTTCCTGATAGACCTTCCTCCCGGAACCAGTGATATTCATCTGACCGTTGTTCAGACATTGGCTATGACAGGAGCGATTGTTGTCAGCACTCCGCAGGCAGTGGCTTTGGCAGATGCCCGTAAGGGAATCAATATGTTTACCAATGATAAGGTAAATGTACCTATCCTTGGTTTGGTTGAAAATATGGCTTGGTTTACTCCTGCCGAACTTCCCGAAAATAAATACTATATCTTCGGAAAAGAAGGCGCAAAGAAGCTGGCTGAAGAGATGAATGTTCCTTTGCTGGGACAGATTCCTATCGTGCAAAGCATCTGTGAAGGAGGAGATAATGGTACTCCTGTCGCATTGGATGAAGATTCCGTGACCGGACGTGCGTTCCTTTCCTTGGCAGCTAGTGTTGTCCGTCAGGTAGATCGTCGGAATGTGGAAATGGCTCCTACCAAGATTGTAGAGATGCATAAATAAGAGTTTGTAAAAGAACTGTATCGTAATGAATAATAAAACGCAGATTAACGCAAATTATCGTAGGGTATTTCAATTATATATTTATCAATAACTTGTAAAATTGCTTCTACGATATTTGCGTTAATCTGCGTTTCGTTTATTCATTATGACAATCCTCTTCTGGATACTTCACCCCCCCCCCTTTCATACCATATTCGGAACTATTTACTCAAAGTTTTCAGTAACTGCTTTTTCATCGTTTCCACTCCCGGAAATCCTGTCTTCTTATAAGTGATATTGCCCTCAGGATCAATGATAAAATAGGTAGGGACTCCCTCTATGTTAAGGTTGGACATCAGAAAATTCCATTGTTCGTTGGTTACGCGGAAATGCTCACCGTGAATATCGGAAATCATATTTTCCCATGTTCCTTTGGGAGACGTTTCGCCTGTGATGTAAAGGTAGATAATGTCTTTCTCTTTCAATTCCTCTTTCATCGGGGCGATTGCTTTATTGGCCATTCGGCAAGGACCGCACCAGGTTGCCCAAATATCAACCAGTAAAGTGTGTCCGCGAAACTTGGAAAGGATGGATGGGAACAAATCTTCATTGGAGACTTCTCCCGCTTCATTGATAGTAAATCCACTCTTCCTTTTGTTTAATTCTATTTTCTTTATTGTTTCTTTGTTCGTTTGAGTAAGCATTTCGGTATACGCCGGAGAAGACAACTTCTTTATTTCTATCTCCTGATCTGCTGTCAATGGAATGAAATCTTTGATAGAATGGTACAGTTCGTTGAATCTTATATAATCAAATAATGGCCCTTGATTCGTTCCTAACGTTTCTTTAAATATTTTCTGATAGTTCGGCATAAAACTGATCAGATAGATTGTTGATGCATACTGCCTGCTGTATAACGCTTTGAGGGTATTGATGGAAGTAAATTCCTTTAATATGTCATAGTATCCTTCGGGAATATCAATATGCGTATTGGAAAAATATTCGTTTGCTTTTTCTCTGTTCAACTTATTTACAGCAATATAAGCAGATTTTAGCTCTCTGTCCGTCATAGCGATTTTCCCGGTTGCTGCCAGATCTACCTGTATGTTTAATAGTTCTTTGCATGCATTGCTATAGGAAGATTGTTCTATTGCTTTCCGGATGGATGGAAGACGTTCCAGTACGTAGGCTTTATATTCATCTGCGCTTTTCCCTGCAATGGCGTTGTACATATCCATGTAGAAAACACTTTTTAATGTGATATCAATATCTACCGAAGCCAGTTCTTGTTGCAGGCTGGCCAGATATCCGTTGAAGTATACAGATTCTCCGAATGTTTTATCCTTCTTTTGCAGATGTGTCTGCCTACGGCAAAGTTCTTTTGTGTTGATAATGAGAGATGTTTCTTCATTGGGGGCTATCAGGCATTCCACCCAGCCGAAAGGAAGCTCCAATGCAACGCTTGTGACGGACGTTACTTTTACTTCTGCTTGAAAGCTGCCATCCTCCTCGATTTTTATAATATTCTGTTCGTTGTGGATATTCGATGCGGGACTTTCTATATGCATCCGCATCTGTTTCATCATATCTTTCTGATAATCGAGGATTTTCCCTTTCAAAGTAGCGGTAGCATAAGCTAACTTAGGGGTGGGTAATGCCGCTTTTTTGTTTATTTTGTGCTTGACCGCTTCTTTAGGAAGTTTTTGCTTGTAAAATGCGTTTCTATCTAGTTGTATTCCCCATATCTTGTACGCTCCGTCAAAATCTCCTTCCGAGAAATCAAGACTAGTTACATTTTGAGGAATGGGAGGAAACAATAATTGGAATTCGGCTTCTCCTGATTCCGGCATCCAGAATTCTTTGTCCAATGTGATTCCAACTCCCTTGCGGATAGGGTAAAGCATTCCGTTATTGTCTCTTAGAAAACTGCCTGTCGCAATTTTTATCCAATATTTAGGGCGATAATAAGCTTTGATGTATAGGGTGGTAACTGTATCTCCCATAACAATTTTATCAATCTCAATGCTATTGGAACTCCAGGCTAGAAAAGGAGGACGTTCAATCACTCTGTCTTGGGCTTGTACACCGTAAACGGTGCAAAGTAGCAAACCGATAATCCATGCGAAACTTCTCATATCTATATAATGTTTCTTAATACAACGAACAAATATAAGAATATTCTTGTGACTACCTGTTGGTTTATAATAAAATATGTGTGTTTGTTGCAAGAATGTTTCAATGACATTATTTCGACAAAATTATTAAGCACGAAAAATGATAGGATAAACACTATTTTTGCCTAAATAGTCACACTTTAATAACATTTATGCAAAAAATAGTTGTTCTAGGATTTTTTTATATAAAATAAATGAAATATATTTGCGGATACAAAACAGACGTTAAATATGAAACGGTGTGTCTTGATACTCTAACAAAGTTCAGGAAATTCCCCGCACTAGAGATACAAAACTATTAATAATGCTGACCAAAGGGAAAGAGGGAGGCGAATTAAAAAATAAATGATATGAAAAAAGGTTTGATTTTTGTGCTATTTGCACTTGTTTCTATCGTTTCTTATTCTCAGCTTTCTTGGAATGCCAAAGTTGGTATGAACATGAGTAATTTTACAGGAGATGCGTTTAAAGATAGTAAGATGAGAATTGGATTTAATGTAGGCGTAGGTGCGGAATATCAATTCACAGAAATGTGGTCTATCCAACCATCGTTGATGTTCACTCAAAAAGGAACTAAAATGGAAGAGAGTGAAGAGGGAATTACTGCTACTGCGAAATTGAATCCGATGTATTTAGAGATTCCTGTGTTGGCAGCTGCTCGTTTTGCGATTGCTGATAACCAAAACATCGTGGTGAAAGCTGGTCCATACTTTGCTTTTGGTATTGCAGGTAAGTGGAAAACTGATATTGAAGGTGATTTAGGTGGAATTTCTGTAGAAGATGTTTTGGATTATCTAGATATTCCTAAAGAAGCAGATCTTTTTGGAAGTGGTGAAGATCAAATGGATATGAAGAGGTTTGATTTTGGTATTGGTGTTGGTGTTGCTTATGAGATCAATAAGTTCTTTGTTAGTTTAGATGGAGAATTTGGTCTGACCAAACTTGTTGACGGTGACGGTGCTCCGAAGAACATGAACTTCTCTATCGGTGTAGGTTATAAATTCTAATTAGGATTATACTCTCTTTATAATATCTCTTTAAAATCCCTCGTTCTATACTCTCTGGAACGGGGGATTTTTATATTATAATGTTTGATATATTTCTTCTTATTATATGGTATTGGGATGAGTTATATATTCTGCCTCATTTATCTGCAAGAACTACTTGTCTGACACCCGGGTGTCAGTACAACTTGATATCCTATATCAAAAATGAATTAATGTAGAGTTTTCTCCTTTAGTTCTTTATATCTCTCTATCGCATGTTTGCGACTCATAAGGATTTGCCAGCGATATACCCAACAGGTGGTAAGGAAGTAAATGCCTGCCTGTAACCATAAAGCTTTATATTCAAAGGCTACTTCGCTTAGAGTAGCTCCCATATTATTGATTTTCACGAAACCATTGATACCGAAAGTAGACGGGAAGATGTAAGATACATACTTCCAAAAGGGAGGTATGGCGGCTCCCGGCCATGAAATTCCGGAGATAAATAATAAAGGGACAGATGTAAATACAAAAATCAGCATACACGTTTCCCGGTTGCGGATAGCGATAGAGGCAGTCATTGCAAAGAATATACAGGCGGCTAAATAGGGGACAACAAATAACACTAATGAGTCCGGTTGTCCTATTTGGTTGAGGCTGAATATTCTTGGGACAATATACAGTACATAAAAAGCTACCAATATATAAATCAAGAAGTAGCTCAGACCTTTTCCGAGTACAATCCGTAAAGTACCGTTGTAATGCCGGTTGATGGGAACAAGGTCTTTGAAACGGTTGTTTTCTCGGGCAGTACCGGCAGCCAAGCCAATACCGAGCAATAAGGTTTGCTGAATGATTAACACCAGTACGGCAGGAATCAGAAAAGCTGCGAATCCGGCAGTGGGATTGAATATGGAAATTTCCTCATACTCTATCGGATAAGCGGTGATTTCATCCTGACGGTCAGTAGTATTGCTACTACGTGCAATTTTGATATCCTGATTCATATCCAGTGAAACGGCTGTATTGGCTATGAGCATGGATTTATAATAAAGTAATCCGCTCATATCACAATAAATGCTGACTTGCGTCTGTTTTCCTTTAGCTATATTATCACTAAAGTCAGAGGGTATATAGATAATACCATACGCAAGTCGGTTTTTCAACATCTGTTTGGCTTCCTCCATATCGGCACAGTATGAAACAATTTGGATATCAGGCGTAGCGTCTACTTTGCGCAGGTATTCGCGGCTGAGAGATGAATGTGAGTCATCCACAACGATAGCGGGGACCTCACGCACAACTTCATTATCGTAAATGAAACTGTATAATAGCGGATAACCCAATGGAACGAGTATAAAGAATATCAGTACCCCTTGGTCGCGGAAAGTTGTCTGAAACTCCCGTTTCCAGATATAAAACAGGTCATTGATACCTTGTACTATCTTATCTTTTAATTTTATATCTTTCATTTAGGGAATATATTTATAATAAATAAGTGCTTCTTTTAAGCGGTGAACTACCAGAAAAGGAAGCAGCATGAATATCAGTAATGCCATATAATTACTCCAAGAATAAGCCATGCTGTACCCATTGAGCGCTTGATCTACATAAATAAGGAAGTAGTGACGCAACGGAAACAGATTGCTCAAAGCTTGTAAAACAGGATGCATCGCCATTACCGGAAATGAAAAGCCGGAGATGGAGAATGATATAACTCCCCATAAGGAAGCGAAACTCAGTCCAAGCCGCAAAGTCGGTAAGGTTCCTATCATGACAACACCGCAACATTGCGAGGCGAGAACGAGACAGAGTGTTGCGAATATCATCGGAAGAATACCGCTATTGCAAGGAAAATGTAGGAAACCATACAGGTATACATTATAGAATATGCCCATAATAAAAAAGATAACCGTATGGGGCAGTAGTTTTCCTGCCAATGCAATATAAATCGAGTTATTGCTCATACGTAACCATTCACGTGCGGTACGGTCCTTGATTTCCACACCGATTGAATAGACGGTAACCATGAATATAAGCAACATAAGTACTCCCGGTATCAATGTGTTGCACAGATATACCGAATAGTTCAGCCACGGGTTGTTCAGAGGATGCGTATCAATCACAATAGGTTGCAGAAATCCCATCGCTTGGCCTTCCGTTGCCCCTTTGGCGTATAAAGCGGTTCGTGCGGCGGCACCGGAGGTGAGTTCCCCCATCATTTTCATGTCTCTGAAAAGCAAGGAGCCGGCAATCAGATAAGAATAATTGGTGTAGAAAGAAATCTTAGGTTGTCGCTGGCTTTGCGCTTCTACGGATAATCCCTTCGGGATGTAGAAAAATCCATAAATTTTCCCTTCCTGTACAGCAATTCGAGCATCCGTCACATTACTGTAATGCGCTATGACACCCGTCTGTGAGAAGGCATCCAGATTGCGCACGATGTTGCGGGAAGTCGATGAGTCGTCCATATCCACTACACCGGCCGGAAGATTTTGCGGAAGTCCCGAATCCATTAATGTAGTGAAGAAGATATAGCAGAATAGTGGAGCGATTACCATACAGAAAAGGTAGAGCGGACGTGAAACCAACCGTCGGCATTCCCTTTGTATGACTTGCCACAAAGCTATATATTTCTTTTCTCTTTCTTTCATGACCTCTTATTTGTCAATGACAACCGACATTCCCGGACGGAGGTTTTCTACTTTTTCCATAGGGGAAGCTTTCACCTCAAATGTTTTCAAGTCAAACTGTCCGGTTGTTTTAGTTGCTTTCCAAGCGGCATAACTTCCTAGATCTTTCAGATAATATACTTTGAGTTTGATTGTTTTATTATCCAGAGCGGGTACGATTGCCTCAAACTCGGTTCCCATAGTCAAATCTTTGAGGAGGTCTTCGCGCACATTAAATGTTACCCACATATTGTTCAGTTCGGCTATGTTCATGATTGGCGCTCCTGTACCCACTAATTCACCGACTTTCGGGAATATTTCAGAAACCTCTCCGGCGGCAGGCGCTATAAGATAGGTTTCCTTGATATACGATTCCACTTCGGCAACAGCACCTTTTGCCCGGTTCACCAAAGCCTCCGCAGCCATTTTGTCCTCACGTTCGGCTCCGTTCTTAGCCATTGTATATTGAGCTTTGGCGGCTTTCTCGGTTGCGATGGCAGCGTCACGCTGTGCGGTTACCTCATCCAACTTTTGTGCGGGCATAACTCCTTGCTCATGCAGGTTTTTGATTCTTTGGTATGATTTCTCGGCAATAGTAACACCTGCCTGTGCTTTTTGCCACATCTCGTAAGCAGCTTGGATTTGTTCCTTGCGGGCTCCTTTGATTGCTTTCTCATTCTGTGCTTGCGCAGCGGCTTCGGCTGCACGTGCCTGTTCCATTTTTGCCATGACGTCAGGAGCTTCTAAAATAGCCAGTGTATCACCGGCATTTACGCTTTGACCTTCTTTCACGCGAAATTCCAGAATACGCCCCGGAACTTTGCTTGAAACGCGGTACTCGGTAACCTCTGCCTGCCCTTGTATGATCTCAGGGCCTTTGCGAAGCATGAAAAAACCAACTACTGCAACGATTGCAATAACTCCGAGTAAAGTAAGAAAAGCCAGCAGCATATTGCTGTTTTGTGATTTTGTAGTTACCATATTATAATGAATTACTAAATTACTATTTATAAATTACCAGATAATGAGTTTTACTCCCAACTCTCCATCCTCCACTTTTTACTCTCCACTTATTGAAGAGTTCCTAATGATTTCTTCAGATAAATCTCAGTCAGTTTCACGTCTATTTGTGCGTCGATCTTTTCAGATTGGGCGGATAGCCAGGCGGTTTGCGCTTCGAGAACGTTGCTGGTGGCAATTACGCCTTCTCTGAATCCAAGTGTCGCGTAACGGAGGTTTTCTTCTGCTTTTTCCATATTTTTGGAAGCCATAACCAACTTCTTACCTGCTTCATTCACTTTGAATGCTGCTTGATTGACTTGCAACTCTATTTTTTCTCGTGCATCTTGAAGCTGATACTGGGCGATGCGTGCTTCGGCCTTGGCAGCTTTTGTTTTATAGATACCTTCTCCCCAATGCCATATAGGAAGCTGCACCATGACACCTACGTTCCACATACCTTTGAATTTATTCTCAAAACTGTTGAAAACGGAAGGGTTGGTGACCATGTAGTTTCCCATCAATGCGATAGACGGAAGATGTTCGGCGCGGGTTACGTTGACTTTCTGCTTATAGATTTGTGTCGCCAGTTCAAGACTGCGTATCTCCGGACGGTTTTCGTATGCAGTGGACAGATCGAAATGAGTGTCTGTCGGAATTAATGGAATATTTTCCATATTTTCATCCGCCAGCGTGATGGGTGAACTCAGATCGAGACCGCATAGTTGACACAACAACATTCGGGCAAGGCTCAATCCGTCTTCTACTTTAGTTAATGTCATTTCCGCTTCATTGACTTTGACGCGTACGGAAAGACCGTCCGCTTTGGTCGCTACTCCCTCGGCGATCATCTTCTCAACGTCGCTATCCAGTTGTTGCAGAAGTTTTAAGTAACCTTCTGCCAATTTTTTCTTATTGACCAGTGAGATTACCTGCCAATAGGCTTGGTCGGTGCTCATGATAACCTCCTGCATACCGCCATTATGTTGTTGGCGTGCCAACTCTTCGGCGTATTTTGTTATTTTATTATAAGCACGGATTTTACCGCCCATATATAAAGGCTGGGTTAATGTGATGGCTCCGGCATATACATTTCTGGTGTCTGTACGAAGCGCGTCCACCAGAGAATTGCCTGCCTGGTCGAGGGCTGCCGGTAAACTTCCGGTTAATGAGGATATGAGTGGAGCCAGTTCGGGATAAGTTGCTATAATTCCGGCTGCGGCTTGCCCGATGGGACCTGCCAGATTACTTCCCAATCCGGAGAGTGCCGCTTTCTGATCGTTGTTCAATAGAGAGAATTCTTTTTGATTTCTCATGTAAGCTCCGGTTGCCGAAAAGTTGGGTAAGTAGTTGGTAAATGCCGCCTTTCGTTGGTAATGGGCTGCATTTATTTTTTCATGGCTTATCAACAAATCTTTGTTGTTGGCAAGCGCTAATGCCCGGCAACTATCCAAGCTTAGTGAAGTTTGCGCTTTTACTATAAAAGTCAGGTGTAATAGGATTGTCAGGAGAAATAGTTTTTTCATCGCATCTTGCATATTAATAAGGTGATACTTCTATTTAAATAACCCTGTTTTTATGTAATTTGTTTATGGAAATAGTCTGTTTATTTGTACTTGTTGGCTTAAACAATAATTGCATAAACAACGATGCAAATGTATGTGCTTTCTATGAGAAAGCAAAAAGAATTAGCTTTTTTTAGAAATATAGCAAAATTAGTGATTCCGGTGAAAAGAAAAAGGCCGTTCTTCTGAAATGAAGAACAGCCTTTTAATATATTAAATGTAAAAGGGGATTAAAGAGCACCTACTTCTTTCAAAGCAGCGTTTGTTTTGTGAACAGCAGCAGCACTGGCAGCAAATTTAGCTTTCTCGTCAGCGTTCAGGTCTAGTTCAACAATCTTTTCGATACCGTTTTTGCCAAGAATAACAGGAACACCGATACAGATATCTGATTCGCCGTATTCGCCTTCCAGGAATACAGAGCAAGGAATCATCTTCTTCTGGTTGTGGATGATGGATTCAACTACAAATGCTCCAGCTGCACCCGGTGCATACCATGCGGAGGTACCCAGCAATTTAGTCAGTGTAGCACCACCTACCATAGTAGCGGCAGCTACTTCGTTCAGTTTTTCTTCTGACAGGAAGTTGGTTACAGGCATACCTTTGTAAGTAGCGAAACGAGTCAACGGAATCATAGTAGTATCACCGTGACCACCGATAACCATACCTTCTACTTCGTTAGCATTGCATCCCAAAGCCTGAGCCAGGAAATATTTGAAGCGAGAGCTATCCAGAGCACCACCCATACCGATAATACGGTTTTTCGGCAAGCCTAAAGATTTCAATGACAAATAAGTCATTGTGTCCATCGGGTTAGAAATTACAACAAGGATAGCGTTTGGAGAATATTTCAAGATGTTCTGTGCTACCGATTTAACGATGCCAGCATTCACACCGATCAGTTCTTCACGAGTCATACCCGGTTTACGAGGAATACCTGAAGTAATCACAACAACGTCAGAATCAGCAGTCTGAGCATAGTCGTTAGTGCAGCCTACTATTGTAGTGTCGAAGCCCAGCAATTGAGCTGTCTGCATCATATCCATTGCTTTACCTTCTGAAACGCCTTCTTTAACGTCCAGCATTACTACTTCGTCTGCTACTTCATTAAAAGCAAGTACATTTGCACATGTAGCACCTACGTTACCTGCGCCTACTACGGTTACTTTTGACATAATACTATATATTTAAAAAGTTGATAATTTGTTTTATCTTTTAGCGCGACAAAATTACAACGATAATCCTGATTAAAGAAATTTTTCCGTAATAATTTTAGTTAAAGGTCTGAGTTCCCAATAATATAATAGGTATGATAATTTAATAATTGCTTGCCTATCCGGATTTACTTCGTCCGCTACTATTACTTCGTTGCACTATAGTGTTCCGCAAGAATGACTATAGTTAAACGAAATAAGTATAGGCAGTGAAATTAATAATAGTAGGCAGAGAAAGAAATAAAGTTCGTATCATACAATATCAGGAAATGTCGTGGACTATAATACGTTACCTCTTGAAAAAGGTAAGGACTTGGCCGATTGGGAGAGCAGTGTTGCTAACAGAAAAATTGATAATATCTCAAAAGGTATTCGTGAACATACTTCGGCACAAGTCTATTCTTTGATTGCTACCCATCAATAAGTTAAAATTGTATGGATTAGCAGAGGGGATATAAAAAACTCTCTGCTTTTCTGCTTGACTTCTATTGCGAAATGATTACTTTTGCGGCGGTTATCAATTAACGTACTGGAACTATGAACAAAAAAGGCATTCTTATTGCGGCTGTTGCCGTATTAGTGATAGCGATTATCGGTGTTACCTATCTGTTATTTACTGAAAAACAGGCTAACCGGGAGTTGGTGCAAGAATTCCAATTAGATAAGGAGGATCTGGAAAGCGAATATACTCGTTTTGCACAACAATATGATGAGTTAAAGATGACAATTTCCAATGACTCTTTATCTCAGTTGCTGGAGCAAGAGCAGTTGAAGACTCAGCGATTATTGGAAGAACTCCGTACGGTGAAAAGTTCGAATGCGACGGAGATTCGTCGCCTGAAGAAGGAATTGGCTACCTTGCGCAAGGTAATGATTGGCTATATCAATCAGATAGATTCACTGAATAAACTGACGGCACAACAGAAACAAGTCATCGCGGAAGTCACCCAGAAATACAATCAGGCTTCACGGCAGATTGATAACCTTTCCGAAGAAAAGAAGAATCTGGATAAGAAAGTGACGTTGGCAGCCCAGCTTGATGCGACCAATATTCGTGTCGAACCACGCAATAAGCGCGGTAAAGTGGCGAAAAAAGTGAAAGATGTCGTGAAATTGGCTATCAGCTTTACTATTGTGAAGAATATAACGGCTGAGAACGGAGAGCGTACTGTTTATATACGTATTACCAAACCGGATAATGATGTGTTGACCAAGAGTGCATCCAATACTTTCCCTTATGAAAACCGAACATTGACTTATTCCATTAAGAAGTATATCGAGTACAATGGTGAAGAGCAGAATGTGAATGTGTTTTGGGATGTGGAAGAATTCTTGTACGCCGGAAACTATCGGGTGGATATTTTCGAAGGCGGCAACTTGATCGGTTCCCAGGCGTTCACATTAAATTAAGTCGGTGGGTACAAAATGAGTTATTGCGCCCTGCCATCCGCTCCCCACATCATCTTGGTACGGAGTGTATCGAAAAAAACATGATTGAACCTTTTTACCACTTTTACACTGTAGTCAGCCCGACGGATAGTAAGTTGAGTAGTCTCTTTGCAGGTTTCGCTCCGACCGTCGATGGCGACGAGGAAGTTGTGGCTACGGCTTTCTACATCTAGTGTGATTTCCCAATCATCGCGGATAACGATGGGACGGACATTGAGGCTATGTGGAGCTACGGGAGTGATGGCGATGGTGTTGGAGTGAGGCACAATGATAGGCCCGCCTACGCTCAATGAGTATGCGGTTGATCCGGTCGGAGTGGCAATCACCAGTCCGTCAGCCTGATATGTATTTAGAAAAGCGCCGTTGATAGCCGTGTGGATACTGATCATGGAGGAACTGTCCCGCTTTAATACTGCTATCTCGTTCAAGGCATACGGACATTCCTGTAAATGTGTGTCGTTACAAATCAATTGCAGCACGCTTCTTTCCTCCACACTGTACCGTCCGGCATGAATTTCATTGAATGTCTCTTCCATTTCTTCGGGAGAGATGTCGGCAAGGAATCCTAAACGTCCCGTATTAATGCCAAGAATCGGAATCCCTTTTTTGCCTACACGGCGGGCGGCTTTCAGAAAAGTTCCGTCACCTCCGATACTGATCACCATATCGGCTGTAAAATCATCGCCATCCAGTAATTGATCGGCTTCGATTTTCATTTGTTCTGAAATCAAGAACTGGTAGAACTCTCTGCATACACATATTTCAGCTCCCTGTCTCTTCAATAATTGAAACAGGTTGGCGGCATGAAAAGACTTTTTGGGCTGATAAGTATTTCCGAAGATGGCAAATTTCATAAGCTGTATCATTGGTTTCGGTTGCAAATTTGGCACTTTTTCTTGGATTTCTACTTTAAATAACCAAAAAAGAACGGAGAATGCGTTTCGTATTATTAGGCAACTAATAATAATATTTGTATTTTTGCGGCAAATATTACGTAGAACTATGACTAAATTAAGTGTGAACATAAACAAGATAGCTACGCTGAGAAACGCACGGGGAGGAAATGTTCCCGATGTGGTGAAGGTAGCCCTTGATTGTGAGTCTTTTGGAGCAGACGGCATAACGGTTCATCCCCGTCCCGATGAACGCCACATTCGCCATTCGGATGTATACGCCTTGCGCCCTTTGTTGCGGACTGAATTTAATATCGAAGGTTATCCGTCGCCTGAGTTTATAGACCTGGTGCTGAAGGTAAAGCCGCATCAAGTAACTTTGGTTCCCGATGACCCTTCACAATTGACTTCCAATTCAGGCTGGGATACAAAAGCAAATCTGGAACTTCTGACGGAAGTTCTCGACCAATTCAACAGTGCGGGTATTCGTACATCCGTTTTTGTTGCCGCCGATTCGGAAATGGTGGAATATGCAGCAAAGGCTGGTGCCGACCGTGTGGAGCTTTATACGGAACCATATGCTACGAATTATCCGAAGAACCCGGAAACGGCTATCGCCCCTTTTATCGAAGCTGCGAAAACCGCTCGTAAATTGGGCATCGGTCTCAATGCCGGTCATGATTTGAGTCTTGTTAATTTAAACTATTTCTATAAAAACATTCCTTGGGTGGATGAGGTTTCTATCGGGCACGCTTTGATTAGTGACGCACTGTATTTAGGATTGGAACGTACCATTCAGGAATATAAAAACTGTTTACGCTGATGAATGCAATGATATTGTTGGCTCAAGGGGCTATGAATATGGCCGACTCGCTGGCTACCGCCAACCCTGTACTGACGGAAGTTGGCACTCCTGAAATGAATATGCTTGATATGGCTATCAAGGGGGGATGGATTATGGTTGTGCTGGGCGTACTGTCTGTGGTCTGTTTCTATATCCTGTTTGAACGTAACTATATGATCCGTAAGGCCGGGAAAGAGGATCCTATGTTTATGGAGCGGATTAAAGATTATATTCATAGCGGAGAAATCAAAGCGGCTATCAACTATTGCCGTACGATGAATACTCCTTCGGCGCGTATGATTGAAAAAGGTATCAGTCGTTTGGGACGTCCGATAAATGATGTACAGGTAGCTATCGAGAATGTAGGTAACATTGAGGTTGCGAAGCTGGAAAAAGGGCTTACCGTGATGGCGACTATCTCCGGCGGCGCTCCAATGCTGGGATTTCTCGGAACGGTGACCGGTATGGTGCGCGCATTCTACGAGATGGCGAATGCGGGTAGCGGGAATATAGATATTACGTTGCTTTCCGGTGGTATCTATGAAGCGATGATTACTACAGTCGGAGGTCTGATTGTCGGTATTATTGCCATGTTTGCTTATAACTATCTGGTGATGCTGGTAGACCGTGTCGTAAACAAAATGGAATCCCGCACAATGGAATTCATGGATTTGTTGAACGAGCCTGCCCAAAAGTAACTTTATAGCTGACAGCTAATCACTAACCATTAATCACTAATAAAGTGGGATTAAAAAGAAGAAATAGAGTATCGCCCAATTTCAGTATGGCTTCCATGACGGATGTCATATTTCTGTTGCTGATATTCTTTATGATAACCTCTACTGTGGTGTCGCCCAATGCTATTAAAGTGCTGTTACCGCAAGGCAAGCAGCAAACTTCGGCCAAACCGCTGACCAGAGTCATTATCGATAAGGACTTGAATTTCTATGCGGCTTTCGGCAATGAGAAGGAACAACCCGTAGCGTTGAATGATTTGACATCATTTTTGCAGAGCTGTGCGGAGAAGGAACCTGAAATGTATGTGGCATTATATGCGGATGAATCAGTGCCTTACCGTGAAATAGTACGGGTACTGAACATCGCGAACGAGAATCATTTTAAGATGGTGTTGGCTACACGCCCGCCCGAAAACAGATAAGAATGATGGACAGAAGAAAAAAGGGTGAATACATAGGAGCGCTGGGTGCATTGCTGGTGCACGTGGCAGTGATTGCTCTTTTGATTCTGGTGAGCTTCACTGTTCCGCAGCCGGATGAAGATGCGGGTGGAATACCCGTGATGATGGGCAATGTGGAATCGGCGCGTGGCTTTGACGACCCTTCGCTGGTAGATGTGGACGTGCTGGATGAGGATGCGGCAGCTCCTGCGGAAACACAGCCGGAACTACCTTCAAAACAAGACCTGTTGACGCAGACTGAGGAGGAAACGGTCGCCGTGAAACCGAAAACAGAAGAAGTTAAAAAGGAGACGGTGAAACCTAAGGAGACGGTTAAGCCGAAAGAACCTGTGAAGAAACCGGAAAAGACCGAAGCTGAGAAAGCTGCGGAAGCCAAACGGCTTGCAGAGGAAAAGGCGGAACGTGAACGTAAGGCTGCCGAAGAAGCCGCAAGGAAGAAAGTTGCCGGTGCTTTTGGTAAGGGAGCGCAAATGACCGGCAATAAAGGGACGGCAACCGGTGGCACAGGTACGGAAGGCAGCAAAGAAGGCAATTCTTCTACCGGTGCGAAAATAGGAATAGGAGGCGAGGGAACATTTGACCTCGGCGGACGTTCTTTAGGTGCAGGCACCAGTCTGCCGAAACCTGTTTATAATGTACAGGAAGAGGGACGGGTTGTTGTGAATATCACGGTAAATCCTGCCGGACAGGTGATTGCAACCAGTATCAATCTTTCGCATACGAATACTCCGAACCGTTTCTTACGAAAAGCAGCCGAAGATGCGGCAAAGAAAGCCCGTTTTGAGGCGGTGGAAAGAATGACGAATCAGATTGGAACGATTACGTATAACTTTAAGTTGAGATAGAGAATAGTTAACAATCAGTGCGCAGCCAATTGGCACATTAATACATTATTATATATGGGAACTGTATACGCATTTTTTGCAGATGGCTTTGAAGAAATCGAAGCATTAACTGCTGTTGACACGTTGAGACGTGCCGGACTGAATGTAGAAATCGTATCCGTTACACCGGATGAAATCGTAGTCGGAGCACATGATGTGTCCCTTCTTTGCGACGTCAACTTTGAAAATTGCGATTTCTTTGACGCTGAGCTTTTGTTGTTGCCGGGAGGAATGCCGGGAGCAGCTACGCTTGATAAGCACGAAGGATTGCGCAAACTGATTCTTAGCTTTGCGGAAAAAGGCAAGCCTATCGCTGCCATTTGCGCGGCTCCGATGGTATTGGGCAAATTGGGATTGCTGAAAGGTAAGAAAGCTACTTGTTATCCCGGATTCGAACAGTATCTGGAAGGTGCGGAATGTGTCGGTGAACACGTTGTCTGTGACGGAAATATTATAACGGGTATGGGACCGGGCGCTGCTATGGAATTTGCTTTAGCTATCGTAGAGCTGTTGGCTGGTAAAGAGAAAGTAGACGAATTGGCGGAAGCGATGTGTGTTAAGCGCTAAGCCGTTTATGAAGAAATATGTCATTATTGTCGCCGGTGGGAAGGGGTTGCGAATGGGGAGTGAGCTTCCGAAACAATTTCTTCCTATCGGTGGTAAGCCTGTACTGATGCGTACGTTGGAAGCATTCCGGAAGTATGAGGCTACACTTCAGATTATATTAGTGCTTCCCAAAGAACAACAGGATTTCTGGAAACAGCTTTGTGAAGAATATCATTTTGACGTAGGACACCTCATTGCCGATGGGGGAGAGACACGCTTTCATTCGGTAAAGAATGGTTTGGCATTGGTGCGGGAATCCGGATTGGTGGGAGTTCATGACGGGGTTCGTCCGTTTGTCTCGGTCGATGTAATCCGTAACTGCTATGATTTGGCGGAGACAAGGAAGGCTGTAATTCCTGTTATCGATGTAGTGGAAACCGTACGCCATTTGACCGGCAATAGTAGCGAGACAGTCAGTCGCAATGATTATAAACTGGTGCAGACACCGCAAGTATTCGATACTGAACTATTGAAGCGGGCATATACGCAGGAGTTTACTCCGTTCTTTACAGATGACGCTTCTGTGGTAGAAGCAATGGGAGTGCCTGTATATCTTGCCGAAGGCAACCGTGAGAATATAAAAATAACGACCCCTTTCGATTTAAAAATAGGGAGTGCACTTTTGTAAATGTTCGATTTAGTCACACGAGACATAAAGTTTATCTCCGGTGTAGGTCCTCAGAGGGCCGCTATATTAAATAAGGAGCTTGGAATCTACTCTTTGCACGATTTAATTTACTACTTTCCTTATAAATACGTTGACCGGAGCCGCGTCTATTACATTCACGAAATAGATGGCAATATGCCGTATATCCAATTGAAGGGAGAGATTCTCGGCTTTGAGGCTATCGGTGAAGGACGGCAGCGTCGCCTGACTGCTCATTTTTCGGATGGGACGGGTGTAGTGGATCTGGTGTGGTTTCAAGGAATAAAGTACATCTTAGGCAAATATAAACTTCACGAAGAGTATATCATTTTCGGTAAACCGACCGTGTTCAACGGACGTATCAACGTAGCGCATCCCGATATAGACAAATCGGATGAACTGAAACTTTCGTCCGTAGGTTTGCAGCCTTATTACAATACGACGGAGAAAATGAAGCGCAGCTTCCTCAACTCCCATGCGATAGAGAAAATGATGGCTACTGTCATTCAGCAGATACAGGAGCCTTTGCCCGAGACTCTTTCGCCCAAACTGCTGGCGGAACATCATCTGATGCCCTTGACGGAAGCGCTTCGGAATATTCATTTCCCTGCCAACCCCGATTTGCTCCGCAGAGCGCAATACCGTCTCAAATTCGAGGAACTGTTTTATGTGCAATTGAATATTCTTCGGTATGCCAAAGACAGGCAGAGAAGGTATCGGGGCTATGTTTTTGAGAAGGTAGGGGATGTATTTAACACATTCTATGCCAAGAATCTTCCTTTTCAGCTGACGGGTGCTCAGAAACGGGTATTGAAGGAAATACGTAACGACGTAGGCAGCGGGCGGCAGATGAACCGCCTTTTGCAAGGGGATGTCGGAAGCGGAAAAACATTGGTTGCTTTGATGAGTATGTTGCTGGCTTTGGATAATGGTTATCAGGCGTGTATGATGGCCCCTACGGAGATACTCGCCAATCAGCATTATGAAACCATAAAAGAACTGCTTTTCGGCATGGATATCCGTGTTGAGTTGTTGACCGGATCCATTAAAGGAAAAAAACGGGAGGCTATTCTTTCCGGACTGCTGACCGGAGATGTGCATATCCTGATAGGAACGCATGCCGTTATCGAAGATACTGTAAATTTCTCATCTTTGGGATTCGTGGTTATTGACGAACAACATCGTTTCGGGGTAGCGCAACGTGCCCGCCTGTGGAGTAAGAATAATCAACCTCCACATGTGCTTGTCATGACAGCGACCCCCATTCCGCGAACATTGGCCATGACTTTATACGGTGATCTGGATGTGTCTGTTATTGACGAGTTGCCTCCCGGACGAAAGCCGATAACCACTGTGCATCAGTTCGACAATCGTCGGGAGAGCATCTACCGTTCAGTGCAGAAGCAGATTGATGAGGGACGTCAGGTTTATATCGTTTATCCTTTGATAAAGGAAAGCGAGAAGATCGATTTGAAGAACCTTGAAGAGGGGTATCAACATATCCTCGAAGAATTCCCCAAGTGCAAGGTTTGCAAGGTGCATGGCAAAATGAAACCGGCTGAGAAAGACGAACAGATGCAGCTTTTCGTTTCGGGAGAGGCACAGATAATGGTGGCTACTACGGTGATAGAAGTCGGAGTAAACGTACCGAATGCTTCGGTAATGATTATTGAAAATGCCGAACGTTTCGGACTTTCTCAATTGCACCAGTTGAGGGGACGGGTAGGACGTGGAGCGGAACAGTCTTATTGTATTTTAGTCACTAATTATAAGTTGACGGAAGATACTCGTAAACGACTGGAAATAATGGTGCGTACCAACGATGGTTTTGAAATAGCGGAGGCCGATTTAAAACTTCGTGGTCCGGGCGATCTTGAAGGTACTCAGCAGAGTGGTGTCGCTTTTGACCTGAAGATTGCCGATATAGCCCGCGACGGACAACTTCTGCAATATGTCCGTACCATTGCCGAAGAAATAGTAGAGCATGACTTTGCTGCGCAGAATCCGGAGAACGAGATTTTGTGGCGACAACTGAAAGCATTGCGGAAAACGAATGTTAACTGGGCTGCCATTAGCTGAAAAACGGTTAAATATACAGTTTATTTACGTAAATGTGTTGCAAAACATATTTAGTCCTTATTCTCCCTATTTATAGGAGTTTAGGGGATAATTATTAGCCCGCTTACCGGCTAACCGTCTGAAAAATAGTTAATGACTTCCTTGCAGTTTCATCGGAAAATGCTACCTTTGGGGGAATTTTTTAGTAAATGTATAGTTTAACCAATTTATAAAGTCGAGTATTATGCTTGAAAAAACGCTGGTCATTTTAAAACCATGTACCCTTCAACGGGGATTGATAGGTGAGATAACCCATCGCTTTGAACGTAAAGGATTACGGTTGGCCGGTATGAAGATGATGCAACTGACAGATGAATTGTTAAGCGAACATTACGCCCACCTTAGCGGCAAGCCATTCTTTCAACGTGTGAAAGATTCCATGATGACAGCTCCTGTCATCGTTTGTTGTTTTGAGGGTGTGGATGCTATTCAAACAGTCCGTACATTGGCGGGACCAACTAACGGACGTCTGGCTGCTCCGGGAACCATTCGTGGAGATTACAGTATGAGCTTTCAAGAGAATATAGTTCATGCTTCCGATTCTCCGGAAACCGCAGCTGTTGAATTAACGAGATTTTTTAAACCGGAAGAAATATTCGATTACAAGCAGGCTACTTTTGATTACCTGTATGCAAACGACGAATATTAAATGATTTGACAAGAACGAATGAATTTTAACTGCATTATTAAAACCGGATTGGTGGCTGTAGCGGCTATGGTTAGTTTGAGCTCTTTCTCTCAAGACCTGATTGCCCGCCAAGCACCGATAGACAAGAAATTGAAAACTGTTGACTCTTTGGCATTGCAGAAGCAAATCCGTGCCGAACAGTCCGAATATCCTGCCCTTAGTCTTTATCCTAACTGGAATAACCAGTATGTACATGCTTACGGAAACGCTATTATTCCCGAAACTTATACAATCGACCTGACCGGATTCCATATGCCGACTCCGAGTACAAAGATAACTTCGCCTTTCGGTCCCCGTTGGAGAAGAATGCACAACGGTCTTGACTTGAAGGTTAATATCGGCGATACTATCGTGGCTGCCTTTGATGGTAAGGTACGTATCGTGAAATATGAGCGTAGAGGTTATGGCAAGTATGTCGTTATTCGTCACGACAATGGTTTGGAGACTGTTTACGGACACTTGTCCAAGCAGTTGGTAGAAGAAAATCAATTGGTGAAAGCCGGTGAAGTGATAGGTCTGGGTGGTAATACGGGACGTTCTACCGGTTCGCATCTTCATTTTGAGACTCGTTTCTTAGGAATTGCAATCAATCCGATTTATATGTTCGACTTCCCGAAACAGGATATCGTAGCCGATACCTATACGTTCCGGAAAACGAAAGGTGTGAAACGCGCCGGTTCTCATGACACACAAGTGGCAGATGGCGCTATCCGCTATCATAAAGTGAAAAGTGGAGATACCCTGTCACGCATCGCTAAGTTGCGTGGCGTATCGGTCAGCACGCTTTGTAAGTTAAACCGTATTAAGCCGACAACGACTTTGCGCATCGGACAAGTCTTGCGTTGTTCATAAATATCTTGCTTATAAAACAGTAATACAATATCTTTAGAAGAGGGCACTTTAATATAATTTAGAGTGCCCTCTTTCTGTTTTTACTTAATTATTGTTACCTTTGCACACTATTTGGAAGAAAATGAAAGATACCAAGCAACAATTTGAACATGTCATCGCTTTATGCCGTGACTTATTCTCCAAGAAGCTGCACGATTACGGTCCTGCGTGGCGTATCCTGCGTCCGGCTTCGGTGACCGATCAGATTTTTATCAAAGCCAACCGGATACGTAGTATTGAAACTAAAGGAGTGACTTTGGTAGACGAAGGAATCCGTTCTGAATTCATTGCGATTGTCAATTACGGTATTGTCGGACTGATTCAGCTGGAATTGGGATATGCAGAATCTGCCGACATCAGTAATGAAGAAGCGATGGCGCTTTATGATAAGTATGCCCAAGCGGCATTGGAACTGATGCTTGCCAAGAACCATGATTATGATGAGGCTTGGCGGAGCATGCGCGTTAGTTCGTATACAGACTTGATTTTGATGAAAATTTACCGCACCAAGCAGATTGAAAGTCTGTCCGGTAACACATTGGTGTCCGAAGGAATCGATGCTAATTACATGGACATGATTAATTATTCGGTTTTTGGATTGATAAAGATAGAATTTGAAGGATAAGAACTTACATATCATTCAGGAAGTGGTGGCGAACACCGGTCGCTTTATTCTGGCGGCTTCGTTCATATTTTCCGGATTTGTAAAGGCAGTTGATCCACTGGGATTCCAGTATAAGATACAGGATTATCTGGCTGCATTCGGAATGGCTTCTTGGTTCCCTTCATTTTTCCCGCTATTGGGAGGTATCGTGTTATCTTCTGTCGAATTCTTTATTGGTATCTCTTTGTTTTTCGGAACGCGAAGGACGATCGCTTCTTCATTGGCGTTAATGCTGATGATTTTTATGACGCCACTGACACTGTACCTTGCCCTCTTTGATCCGGTTTCGGACTGTGGTTGTTTTGGCGATGCTTGGGTTTTGACGAATTGGGAGACATTTGGCAAAAATGTAGTGCTCCTGCTTGCGGCTGCCGGAACGTTCCGATATAGGAAGATGGTGTTCCGGTTCATTAGCGTGAAGATGGAATGGCTGGTTTCATTATATACACTGTTTTTTGTGTTTACTTTGTCATTTTATTGCTTGAACCGTTTGCCTGTATTAGACTTCCGGCCGTATAAGATTGGAAAGAATATATCGGAAGGGATGACGATTCCCGATGGAGCGAAACCGAGTGTATATGAAAGTATTTTTGTGCTGGAAAAGAATGGCGAAAAGAAAGAATTTACGCTGGATAACTATCCGGACAGTACTTGGACATTTGTCGATACACGTACTGTACTTAAGGAAAAAGGCTATGAACCGCCCATCCATGATTTTTCCATAATGGATTTGGATACAGGAGATGATATTACGGAAGATGTCCTGACCGATATGGGATATACATTCCTGTTGGTTGCCCACCGGATTGAGGAAGCGGATGACAGTAATATTGATTTGATTAATGAAATATATGATTATTCGGTGGAACATGGTTACAGATTTTATTGCCTGACTTCCTCACCCGAAGAACAAATCGAATTATGGAAAGACAAGACTGGTGCAGAGTATCCTTTCTGTCAGATGGATGATATAACTCTGAAGACGATGGTGCGTTCCAATCCGGGATTAATGCTGATTAAGAACGGGACTATTCTGAATAAGTGGAGTGACGAGGATATTCCGGACGAATACGTGTTGACCGATAAACTGGAGAATTTGCCATTGGGACAACAAAAGTTGGAAAGTGATTTTCACACAGTGGGATATGTTTTCCTGTGGTTTGTTATCCCGTTGTTGCTTGTGCTGGGCGTGGATGTGCTGGTTATTCGCCGTAGAGAACGAAAAAAAAGTTTTATTAACCCTTTAAATAAAGAAAACAAAATGAGAAAGAACATTGTTGCAGGAAACTGGAAAATGAACAAAACCCTTCAAGAGGGTATCGCTTTGGCTAAAGAATTGAACGAAGCATTGGCTAACGAAAAGCCTAACTGTGATGTGATCATCTGTACTCCGTTTATCCACTTGGCTTCTGTCACTCCGTTGGTAGACGCTGCTAAGATTGGTGTAGGTGCTGAAAACTGTGCAGACAAGGCTTCCGGTGCATATACAGGTGAGGTATCGGCTGAGATGGTTGCTTCTACAGGAGCCAAATATGTAATTTTGGGACACTCTGAACGTCGTGCTTACTACGGTGAAACAGTTGCTATCCTTGAAGAAAAAGTGAAATTGGCTTTGGCTAACGGTCTGACTCCGATTTTCTGTATCGGTGAGGTTCTGGAAGAACGCGAAGCTAACAAGCAGAATGAAGTGGTAGCTGCACAGATGGCTTCTGTATTCTCTCTGTCTGCTGAAGATTTCTCAAAGATTATCTTGGCTTACGAACCGGTTTGGGCTATCGGTACAGGTAAAACTGCTACTCCGGAACAAGCTCAGGAAATCCACGCTTTCATCCGTTCAATCGTTGCTGACAAGTATGGCAAGGAGATCGCTGACAATACCTCTATCCTTTATGGTGGTAGCTGCAAGCCTTCTAATGCAAAAGAATTGTTCGCTAATCCGGACGTTGATGGTGGTTTGATCGGTGGCGCCGCTCTGAAGGTTGCTGATTTCAAAGGTATCATTGATGCGTTCAATGCATAATTAACTTTCACCACGGATTACACAGACTCGCACAGATTAACTTCATTCAATGAAAATCTGTATTAATCCGTGTAATCTGTGGTGAACTATTTCATTATCAAATGAGAAAACTTGTTTTATTTGTCCTATTGCTTCTCTTGGTGGGTGCCGGTGCACAGGCGCAGGGCATTATCAGGAGTTTGGAGCGTACGGTGCCGGGGCAGGGAAAGGTGACCATTCACCAGGATCCCCGTATTGAAGCTCTGATTGGCATGGAGCGTCCTGTAACAGGCGAACAGAAGGTGATAAAGACTTCCGGTTTCCGGATACAGGCGTATGCAGGCAATAATACACGACAGGCAAAAAACGATGCTGATCGTGTAGCTTCAAGAGTCAAAGAGTATTTTCCAGAGTTGTCGGTATATACTTCGTTTATTTCGCCCCGTTGGCTTTGTCGTGTGGGTGATTTCCGAAGTATTGAAGAGGCGGACGCAATGATGCGTCGGTTGAAAGCTACCGGTATGTTTAAAGAGGTTTCTATTGTAAGAGACCAGATCAATATTCCTTTATAAATCTGTCATGTTGGAAAAAGAAGAAATCGTCTCTCCGAATTTGGAGGAATTGAAGAATCATTATCGTAGTATTATAACTTTGTTGGGCGAAGATGCTGAACGGGAAGGGCTGTTGAAAACTCCCGAACGGGTAGCTAAGGCGATGCTGAGTTTAACAAAAGGGTATCACATCGATCCGCACGAAGTACTTCGTTCCGCTAAATTCAAAGAGGAATATAGTCAGATGGTGATTGTGAAAGACATTGATTTCTTCTCTCTCTGCGAACATCATATGCTACCGTTTTATGGAAAGGCACACGTGGCCTATATTCCTAACGGCTATATCACGGGACTTAGTAAGATTGCCCGTGTGGTCGATATATTCTCTCATCGCCTGCAAGTGCAGGAACGCATGACGTTGCAAATCAAAGAGTGTATTCAGGAAACGCTGAATCCGTTAGGTGTAATGGTTGTAGTGGAAGCCAAACATATGTGTATGCAAATGCGTGGTGTTGAAAAACAGAACTCTATTACTACTACTTCCGACTTTACGGGGGCTTTCAATCAGGCAAAGACTCGCGAAGAGTTTATGAATCTCATCCAGCACAGGAGTTAGCGTAGAACAACCCTATCCCCCAAGCGTTTTGCCATAATGCTTTGTACGGTTCTCAGCTCATTATAACGTTGCATTAGTGAGTCGCACTTTTCATTGTCATGAGCGAGCGCCGGGTCCTGCAGTGCATAAAGCATATGCTTCAGTTCTTCCGTAACGATTGCGTATTTAAAGTTAATCATCAACATGGGAACCAGTTCGTAGAGCCGTTCTTCATCTGTCACAATCTTCTGTGATTTGGAGTGGTATTTGCTGAGTTGATAACGTACATTAATCAGGTCTACGCTCAATTTACTGATAATCGGGTCAGGATGTGCCAGAAAGTAACGTTCCGCGATAAAAGCCGAATCATGCATGTGTGCGGCAGCTTCCGACAGCATTTGGCGATGCAACGGATTATGGAAAGCCAAATCATCCTCTTTCAAGTCATTGACAACATATTCTATGACAGTGACTGGGATTTCATTTCCTTCTTCGTCAGTCAGATTACACATGACTTTCTCACCGTAACGGACTACGGCCTGTAATATCAACCGCTCGAATTTATAAAATTCCTGCCCTTCTTTTCCTTCCTGCGGAATAAAAGAAGCATAGTTGTCTTCTTGTGGCGGGAAAGGGGATTCTGTATATCCTGCCTCAGCAATTTCAGGAGGCAATGGAACATCTTCATTGGGAGCGGGCATATTTCCGGCCTGTTCACCTTGTGACATAGAGGCTGCCCTTTCGGCAATCCGTCGGTCCCGTTCTGTCTGTTCCGCCCGTTTCTCCGCTTGCGTTTCCCGTCTTTTGGCTACTTCCGAAACCAACAGTTTATCTTCTATATGTAATAGTTGGGCACATTCTTTGATATACACATCCCGTACAATCGCTTCCGGTATGACCGAAATGCTTTGTACCAGATTACCGATCAGTTCCGCACGTTTGATGGGATCTCTTCCGGCGTCCTCTAACAACAAGTTAGTCTTGAAGCGGATAAAGTCCGTTTCGTGTTCCGAGATGAAGGCCTGGAATTCCGTAGAGTTATGTTTGCGGGCGAAAGAGTCCGGGTCGTCACCGTCGGGAAGCAGGCAGACTTTGACGTTCATACCCTCTTCGAGCAGCATATCAATACCACGGATAGAAGCTTTGATACCTGCGGCGTCCCCGTCATAAAGCACCGTCATATTGTTTGTGAAGCGGTGAATCATACGGATTTGTCCCGGGGTAAGCGCTGTTCCCGAAGAGGCCACTACATTCTCGATGCCGGATTGATGCATAGAGATTACGTCTGTGTACCCTTCAACCAAAAAGCAACGGTCTTGTTTTACAATCGCCTGTTTGGCAAAATAGATACCGTATAGTTCGTTGCTCTTGTGGTAAATATCCGATTCGGGAGAATTGACATATTTGACCTTAACCCCTTTGGTCGCACTGGCAAGCACACGTCCGCCGAAAGCTACTACCTTTCCCGAAAGAGTGTGTACCGGGAATATGACACGTCCCCAAAAGCGGTCCCGCAGACGGTGGTCATCCGTTTCATAACAAAGTCCCGTTTTCACAAGATACTCTTTCTTATATCCTTTCTGTATTGCTTCTTGGGCGAAAGCGTCGTGGCTGTCGGTGCAATATCCTAACTGAAATTTCTCGATGATATCATCCCGAAAGCCGCGATTGCGGAAATAAGCCATCCCGATACTACGGCCGTCTACATGATTCTTCAGTATATTCTGAAAGTAATCGCGTGCGAAGTTATTGACGATAAACAGGCTTTCCCGTTCGCTTTGCACAAACTTTTCTTCATCACTCAGTTCCCGTTCTTTGATTTCGATATTGTACTTTTTGGCGAGGTATCTTAGTGCTTCCGGATAGGACATCTGCTCGTGCTCCATGATGAAGTGTACGGCATTTCCCCCTTTTCCACATGCGAAACATTTGCAAAGCCCTTTGGCGGGAGAGACATAAAAAGAAGGAGTCTTGTCGTTATGAAAAGGACACAAACCGACATAATTCACTCCACGCTTGCGTAGTGTGACAAAATCTGAAACGACATCCATGATCTGTGCCGCATCCAATATCCGGTCTATGGTAGCTTGATCTATCATTCTTTCTATCTCCTGTAAATCTGTTTTTGCGGATACAAAGGTACACATAAAAAAATCCCCTGCAAAGAACTTTTTTGCAGGGGACCGTTAAATCTTATGTGTAATCAGTGATTGCCGATTACGGGTTATTTGATCTTTTCCCGAATCTTTGTTAGATACTTCTTCATTCCTTCCGCATCCTTGTTCTCAATGATTTCGAGAAGATTTTTCAGCTCGGTGCGGATGTTGGCCACCTGTCCCGGAGTGCGCGGGTTGAACAGAATTTCCTGAAGCAGGTAGTCATCTTCGCTCAGCAAACCTTTGGCAATAGCCATATGCTTCTTGAATGTGGTTCCCGGTGCTTCCTGGTGTTTCATTACAGCTGCAAATACGAACGTCGAAACGAACGGGATGGATAGCGAGTAAGCCACCGTTTCATCATGTTCGTCAAAGGTATATTCGAAGATGTTCAACCGCAAGGTCTGGTAGAGGTCTTTAAAAAAGATCTTACCCAAGTGATCTCCTTCACTGATGATAATGGCGTTCTCGCTGCTTAGATTGCTAAGGCTGGCGAAAGTCGGACCGAACATAGGGTGACTGGAAACATAACGGAAGCCGCTTTCTTCGTAGAACTTCTTCAGTCCCGTTTTAACAGAAGCAATATCACTGATGATGCAATCTTTGGGCAGCACAGGCAACACTTTGCGGAAAGCGTCCAGTGTGTACTTTACTGTTGCGGCGTTGATAACCAGTTCCGGTTCAAAATCCTTGATTTCTTCCAATGTCGTGAAACGATAAGTGTTGTAGACAAAACGTAATTGGTGCGGGTTGACGTCGAACACGGCCGTTTCGTGTTGGAAGCTCAATATATCAGTAAAGAAAGAGCCCATTTTCCCGGCTCCGAGTATTAATATTCTCATATCTATTGTTTATTTGTTGATAATCTCCATCTGTTGGCGGACAGACTCTTCGTGGATAGCCTCGAAGATTTTCTTCATGAATTCCGCATCCATACCGCATTGTTCCCCTTGTGAACCGCGCTTTTCCAGAATTTCATTGTAACGTCCGGTCTGGAGTACGGTGATATTATGTTCTTTCTTGTATGTACCGATTTCACGGGCAATGCGCATTCTTTTTGCCAACTCTTGAATGATGTTGTCATCGCATTCATCAATCTGTTTGCGTAGCAGCCCCAGACTTTCGGTCGATTGGGTCTCGGTACGGATAACCAATAGATTGAGGATATAGTCGAGTACATCCGGTGTCACTTGTTGGGAAGCGTCACTCCATGCACAATCCGGATTGCAGTGGCTTTCTACGATCAGACCGTCGAAGTTAAGGTCCATAGCCTGCTGACAAAGCGGAGCTACCAGTTCGCGTTTTCCACCGATATGACTGGGATCGCAGAAGATGGGCAGATTAGGGATGCGGCGGCGCAGTTCGATAGGAATGTGCCATTGGGGCAGATTGCGGTAAATCTTCTTATCGTAGCTGCTGAAACCACGATGAATAGCACCTAGACGTTTCAGACCTGCATTGTTGATACGTTCCAAGGCTCCGATCCACAATTCAAGATCCGGATTTACAGGGTTCTTGACCAATACGGGGATATCAACGCCTTTCAGAGCGTCTGCGATTTCCTGTACGGCGAAAGGGTTGGCAGTGGTACGTGCACCTACCCAAAGAATATCGATTCCGGCTTTCAGACATTCGTAAACGTGCTTGGCCGTTGCAACTTCGGTTGCGACATACATACCGGTTTCTTTTTTCACCTCTTTCAACCAGGCAAGACCTTCGACGCCTATACCCTCGAAGCCTCCCGGTTTGGTACGTGGTTTCCAGATTCCTGCACGGAATATCTTCTGACCTTTCGCTGCCAATTGCTTGGCTGTATCCATTACCTGTTCTTCTGTTTCTGCGCTACACGGGCCGGCAATGACAATCGGTCTTTTAGCCTCAATGCCCGGTAATAAAATTGATTCGAGTTCCATAATAATAATGTATCAATATGCCAATGTGCTAGTAATTCCATTGGCAGTTGGGTTATCTAAACTATTTAATTGTTCTATTTATCGGCACGTTGGCTGTCAGCACATTGTGTCATTGTTTTTATCCTTTCGAGTGCTTCATCCAACTTGGCGTCTTTGCAGCAAAGAGAGATGCGGATATATCTCGCTCCGTTGCTGCCAAAGATAAATCCCGGTGTGATAAACACTCTGGCTTCATGCAATACCTTTTCCGTCAACTCTTCCACATCTTTGCAGGAAGCGGGGATCTTTCCCCAAAGGAACATACCTACCTGTTTCTCATCGTATGTGCACCCTAGTGTTTTCATAATTTCACCGGCTAGGTGGCGACGGTTACGGTAGTTCTTGTTATTGCCCTCGTACCAGTCGGCTTTGGCTTCCAGAGCAGTGGCTGCCGCCAGTTGCATGGCACGGAACATTCCGCTGTCTATATTGCTTTTCACCTTCAGAATCCATTGTACAAACTCAGCATTTGAGGCTAGCATACCGATACGCCATCCCGGCATATTGTGGCTTTTGCTCATGGAGTTGAATTCGATACAACAGTCTTTGGCCCCCGGTACGCTCAGAATACTGATCGGTTTCTCGTTCAGGATAAAGCTGTATGGGTTATCATTCACGATTACAATATTCTTGCGGCGGGCAAAGTCAACGAGACGCCCGTATAATTCCGGAGTTGCATTGGCGCCTGTCGGCATATTCGGATAATTGGTCCACATCAGTTTTACCCGGCTGAGGTCCATTCTCTCCAGGGCTTCAAAATCAGGCATCCAGTTCTCGTCTTCTTTGAGGTCGTAGTTGATGACTTCCGCACCGAGTATCTTGCTCAGCGAAGTGTAAGTAGGATATCCCGGATTAGGAACCAGCACTTGTTCTCCCGGATTGACAAATGCCAGAGTGACATGGAGTATTCCCTCTTTCGAGCCGATCAAAGGCTGTATCTCCGTGTTCGGATTCAGTTCCACTCCATACCAACGTTGATACCAGGCGGCAAAACCCTTGCGAAGTTCGGGGATGCCCACGTACGGTTGGTAGCCGTGTCCGTTGGGATCATGCGCATTGCTGCACAATGTTTCGATGGTTTTCTCGGAGGGGGGCATATCGGGACTTCCGATACCCAGACTGATGACGTCCTTACCTTCCGCATTCATCTGTGCTACCTCTTTCAGTTTCTTGGAGAAGTAGTATTCACTTACGCTTGCCAGTCTGTCGGCAGGAACGATCTTATACATTTGACTTTCCTTCTGCATATTCGCCTAATGTTTTGAGTTCTTTGGTTAATGGAGTGATTGCTGTAATGGACTGCTTATATCTCAGATAATCGTTGAAAGCCACATCTACATAAAATTGGTATTCCCATTCACGTCCGATGATCGGTAACGATTGTATCTTGGTCAGGTTGATATTATAAAAAGACAGGATGGACAACACTTGCGACAAACTGCCTTCCGTATGCGGCAAGGTGAATACCATGCTTGCCTTGTTGGTAGCATTTGCATGATGTTGGCGTAGTTCATCCGCCTGCCAGGGATCGGCAACTACCAGAAAACGGGTGAAGTTGTGTTTGTTTGTCTCGATTCCTTCTTGAAGCACCTTCATACCGTAACGCTCGGCTGCCGCTTTGGAACAGATGGCGGCGTGTCCTTTCAAGTTCTCGTTCTTGATGATTTCCGCGCTGCGTGCCGTATCCTCACCCTCTACTACTTTCAGTTGCGGATGTTGGTTCAGGAATTCGCGGCATTGCATCAGGGCGATAGGGTGGGAATTTACTTCCGTCAGGTCTTCCCAACTTTCGTCGGGAAGGCAGACAAAACTGTGTGAGATACGCAATTTGTATTCGCCGATAATTTGTGTGCCGCTTTGTCTCAACAACTCATTGTTGTGCAACAAGCTTCCCGCAATTGTATTTTCGATGGCGAGCATTCCGATTACCTGGCTGTCTTTTCGTATCGAAGTAAACACGTCCTCGAAATTGGCGCAGCAGATTAGCTCTATTTCTTCCCCTTCGAAGTACTTGTGTGCGGCGATATCATGGTAGGAACCTAATGTTCCTTGAATTGCTATCTTTTTCATTGTTCTAAATGGTTTATATAAAAAAATCCCGCGTCCATATTGGAGCGGGATTCATATGATTGATTTCTCTATTCAGTTCTTAAGCATCACTGTCACTTGATACATACAAACTCCCGCTCTACTTTGTTGCTAAAGTAAAAGTAAAAAAAGAAGTAATATGCATAAGTAAACGATTTCATTCGATCCTTTGTTTTTGCTTTGGTTTCTAATTCTAGGGCAAAAGTAATAATTTTCTGTTAGATGCAAACAAAAAGCGATACTTTTTTTCTATTCTTGCCTAAAAAATATAAAAAGGACACTTAGAAGATACCCGGAAGAGTTTCCGGCTTTGCTCCCAGAGTCTTGAATTCACCGTTCAAACCGGCTTCATCTTTCGGGTTCAGCTCCAATGATTTCTTCATGTCCTCGATAGAACCGTCCTTGTCGCCATTTAACAATTTGGCACGTCCGCGTTCCTTATAAGCTTCTGCGAAGTTCGGATTCAGCTCAATGGCTTCGTCAAAGAGTCCGATAGCTTCCGTCAGTTTCTTCTGACTGATGTAAAGTCGTCCCAGATAGAGGTACGCCTGTTCGTTGAAAGGATTTATTTCCGTGACAAGTCGATAATCCTTTTCCGCTTCTTCGGACTCTCCGTTGTCCTCCTTCACTTTTCCATGTAGGAGTATCGCCGTTTCTTCTTCCGGATTCTGAGCCAATATGGCATCTACATCCTCCATTACCTCTTTGTATTGTTTCATTTTCAATAAGGCTTCTGCGCGTAACAGACGGGCTTCGATGAAATCATCCTTCAAGGTGATAGCTTTGGTGAGGTGGGCGATAGTCATCAGGTCGTCGTCCTGGCCTTTGCGGGCTTTTCCCAGCAGATAATGCGCTACGGCATTTCCTTCTTCGATGGCGATGGCCTTGTTGGCTGCCTCTTCCATAGCCTGATAATCTTCCTGAATGAAGCATACGTTCGCCAATGTCAGGAAAGTATTGGTAACATGAGGTTCCATTACAGCCATTTTCTCCAAAAGTTCGCGGGCCTTTGCCGTTTCTCCCAATTGGACGTAGAGTTGGCTGAGATATCCCAATGTCTCGAAATCCTCCTCAATGGCAAGGGCTTCCGTGAAACATTTTACGGCATAATCCGGGCGTCCCATGCGTTGCGCGCGCAAACCGTCATATTTGAAGATCTCGAATCTTTTCCGGTCGTTTTTCTGCTTTTCACTTTCCGGTGTCTCCGATTTCCCGGAGAAGAAAGATTTAAAAAAGTTCGGCATGATATGTTGTTTTTGAGTTACACTTGCAAATGTAATAACTTATTTTGATATATGTATCATTCCATCCTGCATCTTCCATTCGCCTTCCTCCAATAAATAGCGGATAACCTCTCCAACCTTTTCTTTCTCCGCTTCCATGTTATTGGCTATTTCTGCCGGAGTAAGTGGTTTTTGAATGAGCAGTCCGGTCATTCGCCTCTTTAATTCTTCAAAGGAGTCATCGGACAGACTGTCTGTGGCGCGGTGGCTGAGGCAGATATCGCATTGGCCGCAATTATGTTCGTTTTTCTCTCCGAAGTAGCGGAGCAGCATCCGGCTTCGACATACGTTTTCTGAAGTGACATATTCCTCCATCGCCTTGATGCGCGCTTCGTATCTTGCTTTCCGTTCTTCGTAGACAGAGGGAGGAATATGTACAAAACGCAGTTCCTGCCGTTCGCGCGTATATATAATATAAGGTGTCTTTTTGTGTGGAATATAATCCACGATGCGGCGTTTGGTCAATGTCACCAGGATGTTATAGATCTGTTCGCGTGTCAGCCCCGTGCGTATCGACAGTGAAGCCTCGCTGATATAGGCATAATCCGTGAATACCCCTGTGTAGGAACGAAGGATTGTCTGTATCAGCGCTTTGGTTTCTTTTCCCATCTCCCGTAGTTTGTACAGTTCGTCCCGGTGAATCGTAAAAAGGATGCGGGAAGCATTATCCTGTTCGTCCGTATATTCCAGATAACCGGCTTGCGTCAGTATCTTCAGCGCACTGTCTACCGGGACCGGAAAGTATTTGAATTTCCGGCAGAATTCTTCCAGATTAAATTCGCGGACACATTGGAAACCGTCGCCCATCGCCATCTGATAGTAATATTGCAAATGCTCGTAAACATCGAGAATATACTCTTTGTCGGGGAAGGTGTCTGCCACCCGTTTGTGCAGGGTAGTCTTATCAGATTTGGCATATAGAATGACAGCATATGCCTTTTTCCCGTCTCTGCCTGCCCGTCCGGCCTCTTGAAAATACGCTTCCGGAGAATCGGGGAGATCAAGATGAAGGACGATGCGGACATCCGGTTTGTCAATACCCATTCCGAAAGCATTGGTGGCTACCATTACGCGGACTTCCCCGTTTTGCCAGCGTTTCTGGCGGAGGTCTTTCACTGCATTATCCAGTCCGGCATGATAGAAGTCAGCGGTAATATCTTCGTTCACCAGCAGTTCGGTGATTTCCTTTGTCCGTCGCCTGTTGCGGACATAAATGATGGCGCTACCTGGTATTTTCCGTAAGATATGCAATAACTCGTTCGTCTTGTTGTCTGTCTTACGGACAATGTACGCCAGGTTCTTCCGTTCAAAACTCATGCGGAAGACATTGCCTTCATGGAAGTTCAGACGATTCTGAATATCCTTTACTACTTCCGGTGTAGCGGTTGCGGTCAGTGCCAGCACCGGAACTCCGGGCAGGAGTTCCCGTATTTCCGCAATTTTCAGATAGGCAGGCCGGAAGTCATATCCCCATTGGGAGATACAGTGACTTTCGTCTACTGTGATCATGGAGACTTTCATCGCTTTCAGTTTGGTGCGGAAAATCTCCGTATCCACACGTTCCGGAGAAATATAGAGGAATTTGTAATCACCGAAGATACAATTCTCCAGTGCGGTGAGAATCTCCTGGCGCGTCATGCCGGAATATACGGCAAGCGCCATGATTCCCCGTTTGCGCAGGTTCTGCACTTGATCTTTCATCAAGGCAATGAGGGGAGTAATGACAATGCAAATACCTTCTTGAGCGAGAGCAGGCACTTGGAAGGTGATGGACTTTCCACCGCCTGTCGGCATAAGCCCCAATGTATCTTTGCCTTCGCCGATACTGGTAATGATCTCCTCCTGCAAGTCGCGGAAGGAGTCATACCCCCAGTATTGTTTCAATATCTCCTGATACTTATTCAATCGGTTTTATATCTTCAATTTGAAGTTGGATTTCGCCACGCTTATGCGTGTTTTCTTCGATGGTGTAGCAGATGTCGAACGAGCGTTTCGTCTTGATATAACGTACGTGCGAACTTTGCCCGAAAGCAATGCCGTTCATTACATTGTTCGATTTATTATCCACCAGTTCCAGTTTGATGTGCTCCTGATCACGTCCCACCACCTTGCTTGTTCCGTAGTCGTAGACATGGTGCGTACAGAAAATAGGTTTCATATTGTCAGGACCGAAAGGATTGAATCTTTTCAGATCATTGAAGAACTTGGATGAAATGTCTCTGAAATCTATCTCCGCATCAATGTCGATTACGGCACTGGTCTGCTCCGGTAAAATATGCTGCGAGACGTATTCTTCAAATCGTCTGGTGAACTCTTCCACGTTTTCTACTTTCATGGATAGTCCGGCAGCATACGTATGTCCTCCAAAGTTCTCCAGCAGGTCGCGGCAATGTTCGATTGCTCTATATACATCGAAGCCGGAAACGGAACGTGCGGAACCTGTCGCCATGTCGTCCGTCCGGGTTAGCACTACAGCCGGGCGATAGTAGACTTCTGTCAGTCGGGAAGCCACAATACCGATCACTCCTTTGTGCCACTCTTCGTTGTAGATCACGATAGAGCGGCGGTCGGCAAGCCCTTCCAGATTGGCGACGATATTGTTCGCCTCTTCCGTCATACTCTTGTCGAGGTCTTTACGAGTCTCGTTGTACTGATTAATTTGTCCGGCTTTCTCCAGCGCTACCGAGAAATCTTTTTCGGTGAGTAAGTCTACCGCTTCTTTTCCGTTTTGGATACGTCCCGATGCGTTGATACGCGGTCCTATTTTGAATACGATATCGCTGACGGTAATCTCTTTTTCGGAGAGTCCGCATACATCGATGATCGCTTTCATTCCGGTACTCGGGTTGCTGTTCAGCTGCTTCAACCCATGAAAAGCGAGAATACGGTTTTCACCCATGATGGGCACGATATCCGATGCGATACTTACCGCCACGATGTCGAGCAGCGGAATCAGATGATGAAACTCGATACCGTTGCTGATGGCGAACGCTTGCATAAACTTGAAACCGACCCCGCAACCGGAAAGGTGTGTGTACGGATACGTATTATCCAAGCGTTTGGCATTCAGAATGGCTACGGCAGGTGGAAGCACCTCATCCGGCACATGATGGTCGCAGATGATAAAGTCGATTCCTTTCTCTTTGGCATACGTGATTTCCTCCACAGCCTTTATGCCGCAATCGAGCACAATAATAAGCCCTACACCGGTTTCGGCGGCATAGTCCACTCCTTTTTTAGAAATGCCATACCCTTCATTGTAACGGTCGGGTATATAATAGTCAAGGTTCGAATAGAACTGTTGAATAAACTTGTAGACCAATGCTACCGCAGTAGTGCCGTCTACGTCATAATCTCCATAAATTAGAATACGTTCTTTCTTTCCCATCGCCTTGTTCAGACGTTCTACTGCAACGTCCATATCCTTCATCAGGAATGGGTCGTGCAGGTCGGGCAATTGCGGACGGAAGAATTTCTTAGCGTCTGCCGCTTTCGTAATTCCCCGTTGCACCAAAAGTTGTCCAAGTATCGGGCTAATCCCTAATTCTTGGGCCAATATCTGGCTTGTCTCTGCCTGTCCGGGTGTAATGGGTCGATAATTCCATTTGTGATTCATTTTATATATTGCTTTTTTCTTTTTCTGTTCTCAAGGGTCAGAAAGGCACTTCTTTCCAACAAGGGGTAAAAGTACGAAAAAAAGCGGAAGTGTAGGATAAGATATGACGAAAATATTTCATGATGGTGTGTTGAAACGCAAATTATTATGCCACCCTCATAGCAATAGAGTGGCACAATATGTTCTGTAAGCAATCGGAAACCTAGAGCCCGTTGATAAACAGATTCGCTTTTTCCACTACGACGTTTGCCGGAGTCTTTAACAGTTGGAGCTCATCAAAACTTTCAAGTACTCTCTCCAGTTTGCGTAGTGTAGCAGTCTTGTTTTGGGTTTGCAGTTCCGTTTTCAGGATTCGGATTTTCTCGTATGCCTGTATGCCTGCCACCAGATTCTCGAAACGCAGACAGGTCCTTCCTCCCGGATAGAGAAGGTAAGTATCTCCGGCTCCCCATGTGTAGAAGCGGCTGTCCAGTAACGGCTCGATAGTCCAGCTGTTCAATGCCCAACGCAGGTATCCGTCCAGATTCTCTTTCGCTGCATACCAGGCTATCCAAGCGCCTTCTGCCGGGTTGCTGAATGTGTATGTGTTGGGATGGGATTCTGCGCAACAGGTGTAGTAAGTTGTGATTTTTCCTTCTGCTTTCCGTTTCGTTTTCATCTCTTCACTGAATTTCTCTGCGATGGCAATGCAATAATCATTCAGTTCGTCGGAAAGTTCTTTATGGAGTGAGCCGGCAAGTGAAACCTTGAAATTCGGATCTGCCTCACGGATAATCTTCAGCGCTTTCAACATATCGGGCATGGGGCGTTCGTCCATAGCGATGTGCGTAATGTCAAACCAGCCTTTGGATTTTAAGTGAGCAGCAAAGTCTTTCAGCATACTTAACCATAGGTCGTGATAAGCCTGCTCTCCCGGCTTGGATTTTAATTCTTTCATGCTGTTGGTGGCTTGGTCGAAATAGAGGAAAGACAGTTTCCAGGGAATCATGGAATAACATCCGATCTCCTTTTTTATTCCCATATCTATCATGAACTCCACCCATTTGTCGAAGATCGTGTAGTCGAACCACCAGCTACCGTCTATTTTCCGAACCCAAGTGATCATCGTTTCGTATGGATCATAAGTTTGTCCGCCCCAAGGGTGATGCATGATGGGGACGGTAATCACTTTTCCGCCTGCATCCGCGTATGGTTGCAGTTCTGTCTTTAAGATTCTGAAGTGTTCCTCCGACCATAAAGGAACCTGATGATAACGGGCCACTGCAAATGGGTTTTGCCAAAGGTCCAGATGGAAAGCCCATTGATCGGGTTGAGGCAATGTGCGTTGCTGAACCTGTACGGTCAGTTTTAACTTCCCGATCACTTCGTGATTATTCTTTATAAGTACATCGGATGAATAATTGCCGCTAATTGCATCTTCAGGAATCCAGACGCGTATCCAGTAGCCTTGAGAGGTCTTCGCTTTTATCGGTAAAGCAGCGGCGAGATGGTCGATAGGGTCAGCTACCAGTGTGGAGTCGAATTGTGACAAGTCCGGTCGGGGACCGCAAGTACCTTTTTGGTTCTTGTTCAGTTCATCTGTCATCACATATCTGACAAACCCTTTCAGAATACGGTCTGCCGAAATACTTTGTTTACCGGAGGAATGCGTCAGGGGAGCTATTTCTACGGAAACATTATCCAAATCGATAGCGGAAGAAACTACCAACTGTGCGGCGACTCTTTCTCCTTTCCATCCTTTGATATCAATCTTTTTCTGATTGAGATGTGGATTTACCTCTTTCTTATATCGGGTGTAAGTGTCTCCCCATGCACAACGAGTGCCGGAAAGGTCTTTCCAGGATTCCTCGTCCGTTGGAGCCGGATTTTTGAGTTCCGTGTACTGTGTCAATGGGAAAGGAGCTTGCGAGGTTGACTGCCCGGAATGGGTAACTCCCATCGGGATTTGTCCGTTCAGGCTTCCCAGACTGCAAAGTCCGGAGAAGATGAGGACGATAGCTTTTACTCTAATGTTCATACGAGTTGTTTTTAATAGGTGATTAAAGGAAATATACTTTAGTTTGATTTAATTCAGAAGAATTGGGACCGATGCCGATGATAAAGCTTCCGGGTTCCAGTACCTTTTCCATTTTATTATTGTATATGCTAAAATCTGCGGAAGGAATAGTAAAACGAATCTCCTTTTCTTCGCCGGGCTGAAGATGGATGGAAGCAAAGCGTTTTAATTCCTTTTCTCTCGGAATGACGGTAGCCACTTCGTCACGTATATAAAGCTGTACAATTTCTCTGCCGACTACGGAACCTGTATTCTTGATTTTTATCCGTACAGTGACGGAATCTCCCCTTCGGTATTCTGTTTTATCGGTAACGGGAGAGGAATATTTGTATTGCGTGTAACTTAGACCGAATCCGAATGGAAATAAGGCTCCTTGCGGTATGTCGGCGTGGTGTACTGTGTAAAAAGTTCTTCTGGCATTATAAACAATAGGAATCTGCCCCGCATGTCTGGGGAAAGTCTGCGAAAGTTTCCCTGAGGGATTTTCGATACCTGTCAGTAAGGCTGCTACGGCTTTTCCTCCCATAGTGCCGGGATACCAGGCTTCTAGTAGAGCATCGCAGTTCTTGATGACTTCATCCAATACTAGTGGTCGGCCGTTGAATAACACTACGATGATTTTTTTCCCGGTTGTCTTCAATGCTTTCAGCAATCTCATCTGCTGATCTGGTAACTCGATTTTGGCGGTTGAAACAGCTTCTCCAGATAAGTTGGACGGTTCTCCGAGACAAGCTATAATGATTTCATTTTTTTGTGCCAAAGCACAAACATCCGACAAATAGGCCGGTGTAATACCGGAGAAGTCACAAGCCCGTACATCAATCGGGATATCAGTACGTAAGGCTTTGAAGCCTTCTTCTACCGTAATTACCTCTTTGCTGTCTCCTTTCATATTCCAGGAACCCAGCAAATGGTAGCGTGTATTGGCGAATGGACCAACTAGTGCTATTCTTTTAGAATCGGATAAGGGAAGTGTGCGATCTTCATTTTTTAAGAGTATCATACTTTGACAAGCCATTTGGTATGCGTCTTCCTGGCTTTCTTTAGAATAAAGTGTCTGCTTTTCCCGTTCGGTATTAAAATAGGCGAATGGATTATCAAACAGTCCCAACCGGAATTTCAGTTCTAAGGCACGGGCGGCAGCGCGGTTAATCAGTTGCTCCGGAACTTTCTGTGTTCTTACCAGCTCCGGCAGGAATTCGATAAACTGTTTGGCACTCATATCCATGTCTATTCCGCTTTTGATGCCTCTTTCAGCAGCTTCTTGTCCGTTGTCGGCAGCTCCTTCCGTCACCGCATGTTGAAAAGTTGTCCAATCGGTCATTAGCAATCCTTTGAACTGCATTTGTTTACGCAACACCTCTTCATTCATGAAATAGTTCATTGTCAGCGGCTCTCCATCGTAGGAGGTATATGCGCACATGACACTTGCTACTCCTGCATTAATGGCTGCTTGAAAAGGAGGGAGATAAATTTCCTGAAGTTTGCGCAGAGATACGTCCGTTTCTTGATAGTCTCTTCCTGCCATGACTGCCCCATAACCGGCAAAATGCTTTACGCAGGCAGCAATCGTATGAGGGCTTGTCAAGTCGTTCCCTTGAAACCCTCGGACTCTTGCGGCAGCCAGTTCTCCGCACAAGTAAGCATCTTCACCGGATGTTTCCATAATACGTCCCCAACGAGGATCGTATGATATGTCAACCATCGGTGCGTAGGTCAGTTGGATACCTGCTGCGGCGGCTTCCCGCGCTGCCATAGCAGCACTTTGTTCTACTAATTCCGGATTCCAACTACACGATTCGGCTAGTGGAATGGGGGTAATGGTGCGATATCCGTGAATGACATCTTCATGAAAGATTAAAGGAATACCTAACCTGCTATGTTTCAGAGCTTCCTCTTGTAGAGAACGGTTTAGTTCCGCTCCATTCGCTTTCAAAAAAGCGCCGACTTTCCCTGCACGTATCAGAGACCGGCAGATGGAGTCGTCTTTCGTATAATAAGGTATTAAGTTCAGTTCTGCTATTTTTTCTTCAAGTGTCATGCGTGACAATAGATCTTTCACCCGTTGGGGGACGGGGATGGATTCCTTTTGATAAGGATAGGATTGTGCAAGGCATACCGAAAACACGTTTTCCACAAGGAATAGTGTTATAAAGATAAACTTGTTCATGTTTAAAGTCTGTTATGAGTTAAATTAATAAATATTACCGCAGACTTTTCTTATTTATACAGACAAACAGGGGATGTGGAAACATCCCGATTTTAATTGGAGAAGAGAAACACGTTGCAATATTAGGAATAATATTCGAAGTACACAAGTAAAGCGGGCAAAGAATTTGAAAGGGAAAATTTGTTCGTTACTTTATTTATTTATAATATTGCGGACTTTATCATCCAATAAAGCTCTATTTATATGCTAGATACTGATGAAAAAACATTCGAGAAGCTCTTTAGGGAGCATTATTCCCTTCTATGTAATTATGCGAATAGCATTGTCTGTAATGAGCAGGCGGTAGAGGACATTGTACAGAATTTCTTTATTGCCGTCTGGGAGAAGAAACACTTATCTATAACGGAGGATACTTTTCTTCCGTATGCCTATCGTGCTATCAAGAACAGTTGTATCAACTACTATAAGTCAGAGATTGCCAAAGAGAATTTTTTCACTGTGCTGGCGGAGGAATGGCAATTACAACTGCAAGAAGAAGAGGAGTTCAGATATAAACAGGAGGTACATGCCGCTCTTCAGAAGTTACCGGAAAAATGCAGGAAGGTATTTTTGCTGAAGTGTGTCACCGGTCTTCGTTATAAAGAAATCGCGGAAATTTCCGATATTTCGGTCAATACCGTGAAATACCATCTGGGAGAGGCTTTTCGTGTCATGAGGGAAGAACTGAAAGACCTGATGATACTATTAATATTAATTTTTAGCTGATTGTGCCTACCCATTTTAGGGAAAGCAATTGTCATAGTAACAGAAAGATAAAAAGAAAATGATGAAACAGGAATTGATCTATCAAGCTATTCTTTCTACATTAGCTCATGAGGCTACCGATGAGGAACAAAAGATTGTTGACGAGTGGCTGCGTGAGTCTGAGGAAAACAGAGAGGAATATGAGGGGATGCGTCGTATGTATGAGAAAGCGACGGCTCCTCGTAAACCCAGACAATTTGATGCAGACCGGGCTTGGAAACAGGTGGCCGACCATACCATATATAAAAAGAAAAGTTGGTATCTGTCTATGTGGGTGCGCTATGCGGCCGTTGTAGCTGTTGTGGTGGCAAGCGGATTGTTCTTTATCACAGATTGGTTTCGTGCGGACAGTCTGGATGGGATAGACATGATGGCTTACAATGAGCCTACCCTGCTTTTGGAAGGGGGGGATGAGATTGATTTGAGCGGGCGGTCCTTTACGATGAAGCGTGATCAGGCTTTGATAAAGAACGATGCGGACAACCTGCTCTCTTATGAGGCGGAAGGCGGGACGGATAAAGCGAAGATTGTTCATAACCGCCTGATTATCCCAATAGGAAAAATGTACAGACTGGTGTTGGAGGATGGCACGAAAGTATGGCTGAACTCAGAAACGGAACTCTCATATCCGAGCCGGTTTACCGGAACCAAGAGGGAAGTAAAGTTATTGGGTGAGGCTTTCTTTGAAGTCACTCCTGACAAGGAAAGACCGTTCTATGTAAAGGCGAACGGAATGGATATACGTGTTCTGGGAACTTCTTTCAACGTAAGTGCCTATCAAGATAGCGAGAGTACGAGTACGACATTGGTAGAGGGATCGGTAGCTGTGAGCACGGCCAATGGTGCGGAACGGACAATAACGCCTTCCGAACGATTGGCGTATAATAAGAAAAGCCATCAGTTATCTGTGGAGAAAGTGGATACTGAACTTTATACTTCCTGGATCAACGGTGTATACATCTTTAAGAATATGCCTTTAGAGGAAATATTGGAGAAACTTTCCCGATGGTATGATTTCTCTGTTACCTATCAGGATGAAACATTGAAACACACCCGTTTTTCTCTTACCGCAGACCGAAAAACGGATATAGACAAACTCTTGGAAGTGATAAACTACACTTCGGATGTTAAATTGGAGAAACAAGGAAAGAGTATTAATGTAAAAAAAAGGAGGATAGAATGAAGTAAGAAAGAACTGTGTCACGAAAAAACAAAATAGAGCCTATGCTGACCTTGATTAAGATGAAATGGATAGTGATGTTGTTACTGCTGCTGTATACGGCAGGCAGTTACCTGCATTGCGCTGTTCTCTATGGGGATATACTTGCTCAAAAGTACACTATTGTGCTTGATTTTAAGGATACTCCGGTAGAAGCCGTACTGGACGCCATCACCAAGCAGACTGGAATCAAGATTGCCTATAATAACGAGGTACTCGACCGGAAGAAACCGGTGACCGTCAAGATAGAGACATCCGATATTTTGGAAGCGTTGTATGCCGTATTGGGCGACAGCTATATCTGTCGGCAGATTGATGACTATATCGCTGTTTCCAAACGGCCAAAACCTGTTTCGGGCAAGATTACCGGTAAATCGCCAACGATGACGGAAGCTTTTTCTTCCGCCATCGTTAGCGGCTTGATTACGGATGGAGACGGAAACCCGCTTATCGGTGTCAATATTCTGGTGAAAGGGAAAAGCACAGGTGTTGTTTCCGATTTATACGGTCGTTATCAGATTGAGGTGACGGAAGGTGACCGGTTGGAATTTCGTTATGTCGGATATAATAGCGAGGAAAGGGTCGTGAGGAAGGTCCCGGTCATTAATGTGCGTATGGTGGAATTACCGGTTGGGCTGGGAGATGTGGTGGTAGTCGGATATGGACAGCAGAAGAAATCCAGCGTCGTTTCGTCTATACAGACATTGGAATCGCGGGATATGAACGTGAAACAACGTAATCTGGCAACCAATATTGCCGGACGGATTGCCGGTGTGATTTCCGTACAGCGTAGCGGCGAACCGGGAAATGACGAAGCGGAGTTTTACATTCGCGGACAGAGTTCGTATACGGGAGGAACTAACCCGTTGGTACTGGTGGATGGTGTTCCCCGTAATATGGAAGATATCGATGTAGATGAAATAGAGACTTTTACGGTACTTAAAGATGCCGCTGCCACTGCTGTTTATGGAGCTGAAGGGGCAAATGGTGTCGTGCTGATTACTTCCAAACGCGGAAGGCCACAGAAGACTCTCGTTAATTTCAGCGCACAATATGCCATTGCCACTCCTTTCAGAATGCCCCGGTCGTTGGGTGCCTGTGAGTATCTGTCCATGTATAACGAGGCGGTGTGGAATGATCGGGGAAATCCGGATAAAGATCATTTTCAGCCGGAAGTGACCGATGAGGTTATAGAAAAATACCGTTCGGGAGCGGATACCGATTTATATCCTTCCGTTGATTGGACTGATTTGCTGAAGAAACACACCCAAAGCCAGCGTTATACGATCAATTTCAGGGGCGGTTCCGAGAAAACACGCTTTTTCGTTTCGGGAGCTTATTATACGGAAGAGGGAATCTATCGTTCAAATCCTATTGAGGACTATGATGCCAATATTGACTTGAAGCGTTTTAATCTGCGCTCCAACATTGATATGACAATCACAAAGACTACCCAACTGTCCGTAGATTTGAGCGGGCAGTATGTGATGAAGAATAATCCCGGATATAGTTCCGACCAGATATTTTCGTACATAACCCATAGCCCTACTCACGTTATTCCTATGTATTATTCGGACGGAACAGCTTCTATTTACAGTAATTTAGGCTACGGACACGACAAGCAGCCTTACAGTATGCTCAATCATAGCGGATATACCAAGACATGGGATACATATCTCCAGTCGAAGGTTTGTTTGGAGCAAAAGATGGATTTTCTTCTTCCGGGCTTGTTGGTTAAAGGAATGATGGGGTTTGATGCGGACTTCGGAGCCTCGACGAAGAGAACCAAGTCTCCTAAAACTTATTTTGCGTTGCGCCGGAAAGAGGATGGTACTCTGGAGAAGAAAACGATGGAGGAGGGGACTGCCTTGAGCGATCCTGTCAAGGGAGAGACTTCGGGAGCCAAAAGGATTTATCTGGAGGCTTCTCTGAACTATCAGCAACGCTTTGCGGACAAGCATGACCTTTCCGCTTTGTTTCTGTATATGCAGAAAGAGACCCAGTACCAGCAGGAAGAAGGATTGTTGCGGCTTCCCTATCGGAAACAGAGCCTTGTATCGCGTATTTCATATGCTTATGATGACCGATATATCGTAGAAGCCAGCATGGGAGCTACTGGCAGTGAGAATTTTGCGCAGAATCATCGCTGGGGGATATTTCCGGCAGTGGGAATAGCCTGGTATATCAGTCATGAGAAATTTATGCAGGGGGTGGAAAACAGCTTGACCAAGCTGAAACTGAGAACGTCTTACGGAATAGCGGGTAACGACAATGTGTTCAGCCAAAATGGTGGATTAGTGCGTTTTCCGTATCGGGGACAAGTCACGACAGACGGTCCCGGATATGATCTCGGACTGACGCCCGGTGCCGGTGGCGGAGTGTCCAATTGGGTCGGTGGGGTGTACGAACGGAGCTTTGCCAGTCCGAATCTTAGTTGGGAAACGGAACGGAAGTTGAATGTTGGGTTGGATGTCGGCTTGTGGGAAGGCAGGATTGATTTTTCTGTCGACTATTTTAGTAACCGTAGAAAAGATATTCTGATTCAGCGGCAGACCATTTCCGCTGTTACGGGTTTCCGGACCGGGATGTATCAGAATTTCGGTATTACGACGAATAAAGGGGTGGATGCAAATCTCATTTTCCGACATCAGTGGGGACCGGTCGGTCTTTCTGCTCGCGGAAATGTAACGTATGCAAGGAATGAAATCATTGAATGTGATGAAATTACTCCTAAATATGGTTGGATGTCACAAGTGGGAACCTCTATTGGTCAGCAATCTCTTTATATTGCGGAGGGGCTGTATACTCCGGATGACTTTGATGTGACGGAAAGGGGAGACGGTTCCCGGACTTATCAATTGAGGGAAGGATTGCCGAAACCTTCGGCAAATGTGGCTCCGGGTGATATCAAGTATAGGGACTTGAACAAGGATGGCATTATCGATTCCTACGATAAGACCTACGACAGTGGATTTTACTCTACGGGTATACCGGAAATTGTATATGGATTCGGGGTGAATCTTTCCTGGAACGGACTGTTTGTCGGGGCTTTTTTTCAGGGAGTGTCTCATGCGTCTGCCAGTCTGATAGCTTCTCCTAGTAATATCATTCCTTTTACGTCGGGCAGGGACAATGGTTCCGCCCGCGATATTATACGCGACCACTGGTCGGCTGAAGCACCTCTCAATCAAAAGGTGTTTTTTCCGCGTCTTCACACAGGAGCGTTTCAGCACAATCAGTTGCCTAGTACCTGGTGGATGCGTGATGCGGCGTTTCTGCGTCTGAAGAACATAGAAGTAGGTTATGAATTCGATAAAACGGTACTCCAGCGACTGAGGATGGAGAATCTGCGTGTCTATGTGCAGGGGAATAATGTAGCGGTGTGGGACAAGATTAAATATTGGGACCCTGAATTGGGAAATGCTAACTCGGGAGCTAAATATCCGCTTTGCAGGAACTTTACTGTTGGGTTGGAAATCACTTATTAAAACGGAAGGTCACTCATTAAAAACAGAAAAGTCACTTATTTAAATTAAGGGAAGGAAACAAGATGGAACGAATTTGGAAGAAAATGATAGGGGCGCTCGGGTTTACGCTTTGCATGGCTTTGGCGGCTTGTTCCGATTATCTGGATGTCTCGAATGAGATCGCGGAGTCGTTGGATCTGGAAGCGGTATTCCGTAATCCGGCATATACACGGCAATGGCACGCCAATCTTTTTAATTGTATTTCCGAATATTCATGTACCGGCGGTAACAATGCCAGTGGGTTCACCAATGTCTGGTCGTCTCTTTGTGGTGAAACGTTGATAAGCAGCGGACCTTCTTCCCGGCTGATGGAAGCCGGTTACAATTCGAGTAACGCTCCCCTCCATCGCTGGTGGGTGCTTTATCGGGAGATACGTGACGCTTTTATTTTCTTGAAACGGGTAACGCCGTTGGGAGCGGTGGAAGATGAGCAGCAGTTGACGGAAGAAAGTGTACGCCGTATGAAAGCGGAAGCGAAGTTCTTGATTGCCTATTCCTATTTTTCCCTGTTTGAACTTTATGGGCCGGTGCCGTTACTGACGGAAGAGGTTGATCCGGAAAGTAAGGATTTGAATTTTCCCCGGGCTACGGTGGATGAGTTGGTGGATTATATCGATCGGCTGCTCGAAGAGGTGATTCAGTCGGGCGATTTGCCGCCTACATTGATTAATGCTGCCATCCCTGACGGGAATGAGCGGTATAATTTGAATGAGATTGTCCGTCCTACCCGTTCGGCAGCTATTGCGCTGCGCGCCAAATTATGGGTATATGCTGCTTCTCCATTGTTCAACGGAGGATATGCGGAAGCTTTAGAAGTGAAAAATAATGATGGAGAATATTTGTTTCCTCCTTATGATCCGGAAAAATGGAAGATAGCCAAGAAGCGCCTCGAAGAGGTACTGGAAGATGCGGAAGTTTGTGGATACAGATTGTACAAGGTTTACCAAACCGATGGCTCCATAGATGCCGACCGTTCTGTTTATGAGGTGTTTCAGGCTTATAATGATGAGATAATCTGGGCTACCGGACGAAACTATTATCACACCGGAAGCCAGGATGGTGTAATGGAGGAGAATACGACTCCGCGTGACCTCTATAAAGGATGGGCGCACGTTTGTGTCACTCAAGAGTCGGTCGACGGTTTTTTCATGAAGGACGGACTGACCATTGATGATCCGGGCACTGGATACGATGAAAGCGGATTTACGGAGGTCGTCAATCCGTGCAACGATAGAAAACGTACCGATAAGAATATCTTTACGATGTATGCCGACAGAGAACCTCGTTTCTATGCTGCTGTCACTTATGAGGGGAAAAGCTGGCATATACAGCCACGTTTCAATTATGACTGGGGAGCCGGTTTTGCAAAAGGGGAAGGAAGCGACAACTCGGTTGGCGATTATCCTCGAAACGGATATTTGCTTTATAAGTTCAAGAATCGTCAGATTATGTACACCGGTGATTATATCAAGAAATGGGCACGTCCGTCCATCTTGTTCCGTTTGGCGGATTTTTATCTTTATTATGCGGAAGTCTGCAATGAAATTGATCCCGAAGACGAATGTGTTATTGATTATTTGGATAAGATACGCGAGCGTGCCGGGTTACTTGGATATCGTGAGCTGGCAGCCACCGGGAAAAAGAATATCATAGGCGACCGGAAATTACAACGCAGGGCTATTCAACAAGAGCGCAGGGTAGAGCTTTTTGCTGAGGGACAGCGTTTCTTCGACATCCGCCGCTGGATGATTTGCGGAGAAGGGGAGGATGCCGACCAGCGATTTGTACATGGGATGAATATGAACGGAGAAAGAAACCGCCCTTTGGGTACAGACCAATCCTTTTATCGCCGGACACTGATTGAAAACCGCCCCTGGAAACGGGCGATGTATCTACATCCAATACCCTTCGATGAACTTCAGGTGAATAAGAAAATCGTACAGAATCCTCTTTGGTAGAATTGCTGAAACAATAAGAAAACTCCCTCCGTTACCATCTGTTTCCTTTCTCGGTGGCGGAGGAGGTTTTCCTCGGTGCCGGACACCTCCTTCCCCGGTGCCGGACTTTCTCTGTGTAAATGGTATAAAAAATCTAGTCGGTTCCGTAATCCATCCTTATATTTATATTTTCTTGATTGTCAACAAACCTCTCTAGAGATTGATAACCTTTCTTCTGAAAGCGCAGTATCTCCCGATTGCCGGTCTTTACGGTGAAATTTCCCCGATTGTCACTTTTCCCTAACAGTTTGCCGGTCGTTTTCTCATAAATCCGGACTTCGGGGATCAAGGTGGCCTGCACGTCTCTGATGACTCCTTGCACGGTTATCTGCCGTTCACTTTTGGGTAGAACCTGTTCCTGCCTGTTCACGACCGGTTGAGGCTGTCCCACTCGGATAGTCTTCCGTAAGAGAATATGGTCGGAGGCAGAACCTACTTGTATCTCGAACTCTCCCGGTTCTACGATGGCTTCATTCTTCTCATTCAGAATGGTAAGCTCACTGACAGGAATACTGAGACGGACAATTTGAGTCTCGCCTGCCTGGAGAGCTACCTTGCGGAAATCTCTTAATTGGCGTACCGGCATGGCAACCGAACTGCATGCGTCTGATACATACAATTGCACCACCTCTTTTCCTTCGCACTCCCCGGTGTTTTTCAAATCTATACGTACGTGAACGGTATCGTTGAGCAGATAAGACGCTCGATCCGTTTGTAGGTTGGAATACTCGAAAGTGGTATACGTCAGTCCGTGTCCGAATGACCACAGCGGGACAGGAGCGGAGAAAACATAATCTCTTCCCGGTGAGTCATAACTGCCGGGAGATTTGTAGAATCCACGGTCGGATCGTAGATGATTATAGTAGACTGGGAGATGTCCGGTACTTTCGGGAAAAGAGAATGTCAGCCGACCGGAGGGAGATACCTTTCCGAACAGGATGTCCGCTATGGAGTTCCCGCTCTGTTCCCCGGCATACCATTGTACCAGGATAGCCGGTATATTTTTCTTTTCCCAGGGAATGGCAAAAGGCTTGCCGGTTACTAAGACAAGAATGACAGGTTTGCCTGTGGCTTGAACCGCTTTTATCAAGGCGGGTTGTGCTCCTGTCAAGGTTAGGTCGTTGAGGTCGAATCCTTCTCCGCAAGTCGAACTTTTATAGTCGCGTGCCAAGGCCGCGCTGGCGCTTCCGCAAAAAAGCACACAGACATCGCTTTGCTCGGCGGCCTCGACCGCCTGCCGGATTCCACTTTCATCCATAGATACCAAACTGCAACCTTTAGCGTAATTGACTTTCACGTTTGTGCCTGCCCATTTCCGGATACCTTGTAAGGGGGTAACTCCGAAACGGTTGTCGCGTGTCCATGTGTAATCACCGAATTGTATCTGATCGGCGTTCGGACCAATGACTGCAATCGATTTCAACTTTCCGATAGAGAGAGGGAGTAGCTGCCGTTCATTTTTCAATAAGACGGTCGATTCGTCCGCTATCTTTTTCGATAGCGCTATCGCTTTCCCGGAGTGAATAGCCCCTTTGGCAAATTTTTCTCCATACGGATCATCAAACAGACCGATCCGGAATTTGGCATACAATACCCGGCGGACAGCTTCGTCCACTATCTCGCGGTTCAGCTCTCCTCTTTCTATCAGTCCGGGGATGGCCGGATAGCAGTCACTCGAAGCTTCTACATCCAGACCGGCGGTCAGTGCCTGCAAGGCGGCTTCTTCCGAATTGCGGGCTGTGAAGTGGAAGTTCTTCAGCATTTCAATGGCTCCCCAATCCGAGTAGACATATCCTTTGAATCCCCATTCTTTTCTTAGAACATCCGTTAGCAGATAGTGCGAGGCGGAATTAGGGATGCGGTTCCATGAGTTATAGGCGGACATCACGGCGAGGGTAGGCGCTTGCTTCATTACCATTTCGAACGGTTTCAGATAGACTTCGTGCAGGTCACGGATACTGGTTTCTACGGATGCGAGGTTGAGGCCGCTTAAAGGGTTGCCGTGCGGACCATAGTGTTTCAGCATGGGGGATATGCCGTTGTCCATATACCCTTTCACTTCGGCTATGCCGAATCTTCCGCAGAGATAAGGATCTTCTCCGAAAGACTCTTCCACTCTTCCCCAGCGGAGGTCTCGCACTACATCAATGCAGGGGGATAACACTTGCCGCATACCTACCGCATGGAGCTCGTCGGCAATCATGGATGTTTTGCGATAGGCGAGATCTGTATCGAAAGTACTTCCTAGAGCAATGTTCTGCGGGAAGACGGTGGCTTCCTCATGCACTACCCCGTGTAACGATTCCGCTACGGTAAAGATAGGAATGCCTAAACGAGTTTTCTCGACCATGAAGCGTTGGATGGCTAGCATATTCTTTGCACAGTTTTCTGCCGTCAGGGGAAACCCCTCAACGAACCCCCAACTCATTCCCTGCGCTTTTTCTTCCAACTTGCGTTCGTCCAGCGCTTGTCCGTTGAATATCTCCCAAGAATGGATATGTCTGATTTGAGCGAGTTTCTCTTCCGGAGTCATTCGTTGTAACAAGTCTTTTACCCGCTCCTCAATAGGTAAATCCGCTCTTTGATAAGGTAGTTTGGGTGAGGCTGTTGCTGATGAAAAGGAGACTGCTGATGATACAGGCACTTGCAGAGTGGTGAGGATATTGATTCCATAACGTCGGTCGGGCGAAATCCACCAAGGAATATCTCCGTTGGCGCAGCGGATAGCAAAGCGGGAAAGGTGTTGGAGCTGTCGGGAACCGTCGGGTATCCATAAACCGAGTTTATAAGTGCCGTTCGCCGTCTTGGGGAGGGTCACTTGTCCTTTGATTGTGTGAATCAAAGGCGTGTAGGTTTTATCTCCCGGTCGATAAGGCTGGAAACTGTTGGTATCCGCATTGGTCAGGAACTCTTTCACTTGGTTGTGTTCGTCCACTAATACGAAGTAGACAGGGTGCTCATTGAACAGCGTAGAGAAGCCACGGTTTATCAATGTGAGCGAAAGGTTGAGGATATGGTTATCCGTATGCTTGAGTGTGTCGATTTGCAGTTCTTGCAATTCGAGACGGTATCCCAGATGATCGCGCACATATTCGAATGCGTTTCTTTGGGCAGCACTGCCGTCGTGTTTCCGAAAATATCCGTCAGAGACGGGCATGTGCTTCTCTTTCAGGTATTCTTCGCTGATGGGTGTTTCTTTCCAGTACATCATGGAATACTTGTCCGGTGCACCGCGCTCTTTGTAATTGTGGATGACGCTTAATGAGGTGTAATGCTCCAGGAATAATTGTCGTGCTGTCTTTTTGCCGTCTATGATCCAGCCGTTCGCGTCTCCGTTCTCTTTGTTCATGCTCCACGTTCCCCAAGGCAGTTCGCCGTCTACGGGCATGAATGCTCCTTCTTCTACAATCTGGTCGAAGTTGGGCGTACCTTCATGCATATTTCCGTCCCATCTGTGTGGGTCTACTACGATAAAGTCGTCATGGAAAGAGGTTTTCCGGTAGGCTTCGCTATCTTTGGGTAACAGGTTCTTGTAGTCCGGCACTCTGACTTGTACCACCCGATCTTGAGGGGTCATCCGGCAGATCTTTTCAAGGATAATACGTTTGTTCGCATCGGAACTTTCGATATTATGTTTGGAACTGTGCCATTCTCCCCATGCACCGATAAATCCGGCTTGAAGAGCCAGTATGACATCTTTGTTTTTCTCGAGGTAAGGTTTCAATTGTTTCATATGGCGAAACATATCTTCCATTGTGGGACCTGACGAGACGGTTCCCATCGGTTCTGTTTCGTAGGCGAACCGTAGCAATGCTTTCTTGCCAAGTTGGCGCAACTTGTTGAAGTAGACATCCATTGTGGCAAAAGCTTCCGGAGGTAGCTGTCGGCCTATATATCCATGCAGATAAAAATATGTTTGAACTAACGAGACACTGTCGCAAGCGTATTTGTTTATCTCTGATTCCAGATAGTCGGTAATTCCCGGATATTCCTGCGGTTTCCACACATCGCATTTTTTAGCGATGTCTACGGCTATTTCCAGGCGGAAACCTCTTTCCGGATTATATATTCCGGCAGTGCCGTTCGGATCGTCGGCGTAGATACCCCGATATGGAATGCGGGTTGTCTGTCCGGCAAATAATACGGGAAGAAGGGCAAGAAGAAATAAAATTGTCAAGTTGAACTTTCGCATATTAATAAGGATTAGATAAGATATGAATAGAGGTGAGGGTGTGCCATAATGAGTAATAATTCGCATTAATCTGCATTTTGACACACTCTCGTTCTCCTATTGAATAAGATTTCTGTTATTCTACAGGTATCAGACTAAATTCGTCAAACCAGTAAATAACACCACCCCAAGCGCCTTTTCCCCAGATTTCGTGCGTGTTGATGTCTCCTACATAGGCGCAAGGCTTGAATACGAATCGTATAAGTACATTTTCGGGGATATCTACTGTAACGGAGTATTTGATCCAGCCTTTTCCGGCTTTATTGTCACAGGTGGCCGCAAGCCCCCAAGTGGGACCGGGAGAAAGAGACTGTGAACCGTCCGGATTGAAAATGATACTCTTCTGATTTTCTTTTAATACCAAAGGTATGTCATCTTCTGTTTCGCATACGACAATACTAAGTGTAAATGGCGTATCGTCTTGATTGGTCTTAACGTAATAACTAAATGTATATCTGCCTTCCATTACGTTTTGTAATGCGTATGACAGGTTAACTTTCTCTGCATCCATTATTTCCGTAGCTTCGTATTTTAGTGAGCGTGAACTGTTGTTCGCTCCTTCGCTTTTATCTATAGTCATATTACAACTTGGAGCGTCCGGTCGGCAGAACCATCTGTCAAGATAATTAAGAATTCCACTTTGATCGGTTTTGTCGGCACTGAAGACACCGGGTTGCTGATCTTCTGCAAAATTCTTCTCGAAGTTTCCGTTCTGAATGAGGTTATCGGAAGGTTCTTCCTCCTCGTCATCGTCATTTCCTTTATTTTCTTTCTCATAATACCGGACATATTCCACCTCCATGTGTGCAGGTAGTCCTCTGTCGTCAATCGGTCCCGGCCATGCGTCCTCACCGCCTACCGAATAGTTGAGAATCAGGTAATAAGGTACATCGAACGGCCATTGCTGCATGAGTGATTCATTCGGAAGATGCAGGTTCGGATAGCTGAAAGTCTCTTCTCCGTTCACCGTAAAGATAATCTTCTCCGCTGTCCATTCAATTCCGTAAATATTGAACTCGCTATCCCGATATTCTCCGTATCCGTTACGGGGAGGATTCTTGTCATAACCTAAATCTAATGTATAATGCGTATGCACCGAATGTTGTGCGATCTTGTCCATGCTTACTTGTTCCATGATATCGATTTCACCGGGATAACTATTGTTTACTGATGGATATTGTCGTTCTTGCGGCATGAGCCAGATAGCTGCCCATCCACCTTGAAAACTAGTAAACTTGGCACAAACCTCCAGCTTCCCATATTTGAAACCTACTTTGTCCATCGTCCACACGCCACCTGTCTTGTATTCACCGTCTTTCTTTTCGGCTATCAGATATAGTTTCCCGTCTTTCACATAAGCTTGGTCGTAGCTTTCGGACATATAGCGATTCCAAGGAGAAGCCTCTTTAGCTGCCAGTGACCAGCTTTGGGCATTCGGAATGTTACTTTCCTGTTCAAACTCTTCCGACCACACCAGATTCCATCCGTCTTTATTTTTCGATATCTCTTTCACGTGCTGGGTATAGATATTTATTTCTTCGGATTGGCAGGATAGAAAACTAATCCAGAAGACTAAAAAAGCAATGATCTGTTTCATATTGTCTCACTTTTAGTTGATTAAAAAAGGGGGAGTGGAGGGAGTATGATTACTCCCAACCACTATTTTGTGTTAAGTTAGGATTCTTGTAAAGTTCTGTTTGGGCGATGGGATACAAGTACATCTTCCTGTCCCATATACGTGTCTGGATTTTTGTGCGGGTATAGGTGTACTTACTTCCTCGCTTGGTGATTTTAATCCCATAGATATCTTTTACTACGTCCCCGTCCATCCAACGGCAAATGTCCCAAAAACGATGGTCTTCGAAAGCCAGCTCTATCCGGCGTTCGTTGCGCAAGCGTTTGGTGAAAGCTTCACCGGTGTCCTCTATAGGTGGCATATTGGCAGCAGCACGTACCTGGTTCAAGGCTTCGCGGGCTGTGAGTCTGTCGCTAACCTTATAATCCGGACCGCCTAATTCGTTCATGGCTTCTGCATAGTTCAACAATGTTTCCGCATAACGGAATAAGATGAAATGGTGGGGTTTTGTTACCGGGTCGGTCGGAGAGAGGGATACCGTTTCGTTCATGTTTTTCCTCAAGTAATATCCGGTCAGTGTAGCACCATTGAGAGGAGCACCGTTTCTGCCGCCTTCGTAAGTCTCGATGGGGGTATTCATGAATGAACTTCCATTGTAAAGAACGGTTTTATAGAAACGAGGGTCACGTTTTGAGTAAGGCCGTGCGGCATGTTTCGGGTTATTCCAATCAAACGGCTTGCCGTCGGACATTTCGAAAGCGTCTACCAGATTTTGTGTGGGCGTGCTTCCACTGTTCCCGTTTTCGAAGCCGATAGGCAGATTCAGTCCTTCGAACGAGTTGCTTGCACCATTGCGGCGTTCGAAGATGAGCTGCGAAGAACTAAGGACGTCATTTCCCCCATTCACATTGTAAAGCGGGTCTACATCAATATTTGGCAAAGAGTACCAATTCTCTTTGATAATATCATAAGCAGCTTCGGCGGCTTTTTCCCATTTGCTTTTCTCACCGGACGGATTGTGTAGTTTGCTGGCAGCATAGAGCAGGGCGCGTGCCTTGACAGACAATGCCATGCCACGTGTTACCCGTCCGGACTCGTTGTAAAAATCCTTTTGCGAGACGGGTAATGCCGGAGCCACTTCGCTACATTCTTTGGCAATGAACTCAATTACTTTGTCGAAAGGAGTCTCTGATACGGTGTTGATCTCGTCAATTCCGTAAGTACGGGTCAGCAGCGGGATGTCACCGTATCTTTTGGCTAGTTCCAAATAGTAGAAAGCGCGCAATGCACGTACTTCGTTCACATACATCTTGGCCTTTTCCATGTTTTCCTTGTAGTTGGGATTCCATTGGAAACGTTCCAGCTTCTCCAGTGAATAGTTCTCCAGAAAAGAATTGGCGGCACGGATGGCGGTATAATAGTTACCCCATACGTCGTCTATGGGATTGAGTGGACTCCAATTACCGTTATAGATGTCGTACACACTGTTGCTGTTCCAGGTATATACGGCATTGTCGGTTGCCGCATCCCGTACAGCACCGCCGATGGCGCCGTAATCTTGAGGCAGTTGGGAATAAATGTAGGTTGCCAGGCTTGAGATATTCTCGAAGTAGGTGTACATCTCGTCCTGTGTCTTACCGATGGATTCGTCGAAATCCAGATAGTCGCATCCCGACAGGGAAGTCACTATGCAAGCTATTGTGATATATTTAGTTATTTTCATACAATCAATCTATTAGAATTTGATACTCGCTCCGAAATATACGGAGAACATATCCGGATAGTTAACACTGAAATCTTCGCAGTTCATGTATTTCACATGGTCGATAGAGAACACATTGTTGGCGCGGGCAAAAATCTGGCACTGTTCCAGTTTGACTTTTGAGATCCAGCGCTGCGGCAGGTTGTAGTAGACGTTGAGATTGCGCAGCTTAAAGTAATCACCGTTTACCAGCCATTGGGTACTGTTGCGGAAGTTATTGCTGTTGTTCAGCGTTGTCAGACGCGGTACATTGGCGATGTCTCTCGTTTCCTCCGTCCACCGGATTTTGTCGTGCAGATACCAGTCGGATACATTGGTGTTATTGCGCAATGGCCAATATACACTGCTTACATTCATCATTCTGCTGTAGTCGGCCACTCCTTGAAATAGAGCGTCAAGACCAAATCCCTTGTATTCGAACCCGAGTTTGAGGCCATAATATATTTCCGGTACGGAACTTGAATGTCCGATGGGATGCACGTCGTTGTCGTCGATGATCCGGTCTCCGTTCATATCCTTGTATTTGATATCTCCCGGTCGCACTTCCGAAAACATCTGTTGAGGACTATTGGCGATATCCGCTTCATCCCGGAAATAACCGATTGCTTCCAGACCGAAAAGCTGTCCATCGGGAAGTCCCTTGCCGGAAAGATAGTCGTAGGGAATATATCCTTCCCCGTTTTCTATTACCTCAGTCCGGATATAGTTCAGCGTACCACCCACGTAGTAAGTGAAGTCTTTGCCGACTTTGTCTTTCCAGTCGATTCCCAAGTCAATCCCTTTGTATTCGGTCTTACCGTTGTTCTGTTGCGGGATACTGATACCGATGGCGGAAGAAATGACATTGCTGCCGCTTACCGGCATTTTGCTCCTTTTATCCATATAGGCGTCAACGGACAGGTTCAGTCTTTTGAATAACCGCATCTCCAGACCTATGTTATATTTGTCGGACACTTCGAGCGTCAAGTTATTCATAGCCAGTTTGTCCTCTTTCATACCCTCCGACTGGGTGTTTGCGTCACCAAACCAATAGGCTCCACCCCATGCCCAATATTGGCGGTCCAGTTCATAACTGATGTCATCCCATCCGGCGCGTCCGTAAGAAGCACGCAGTTTCAGATAGTCAATGACGGTAGCCTTCTTCATGAAGTTTTCGTTGGAGATGACCCAAGCGGCTGATATGGCAGGATAGGTACGGAATTTGTCTCCGTCGGGCAGTACACTTGTCCCTGTGTGATTGACTAGTGCGTGAATCAGATAAGTGTCTTTGTAGCTGTATCCGGCGGAAGCATTCACATACATCCGTTTGTGGGCATTGTTACGTCCGATTCCTCTCTCCGATTCCAGGCGATACGAACCTAAAGCGCTGACGGCATGTTTCCCGAAAGAACGGTTATACTTCAAAGCGGCTTCCAGATTGGCGTTTATGTATTGTTCCGTCATGTCGAGGTTGTTTACTTGCAAGGTACTGTTGTCACCATACACTTTGGAATCCGCTTCTATCTTGTCTGTGATTACATTTCTGACAGGCGTATTGACTTCATATTGGAATTTCTTGTAGCCTTCTTCCTTGTAAACGGCATTGTTATCGTACGCTACGGCGGCTTCCAGACTTAATCCCGGAGTGATGAGTGACAAATCCTGCCGGATGCGGAAGTCGGCTTGCAACGTTCGCGGGTTTTCTTTGAAATAACCGATATCTGCGATACGGGCTATTGGATTTGTTTTCAGTACATTATTACTCCCCCAATATCCATTAGACGTCTGCATGGGGAAAGCACCGGACGGTGTGTTGAAAAGCCCGGCGAATAAGTCATACTCACTTGTATTCGGACGTTTCCGTTCGCGGAGTTGTCCTAACATACTGAATTGTGCCAGAGTCGTCGGTGTGATATCTACGTCAATGTTCATCCGCAGTCCCAGTTCGTATTTCCTCATTTGAGCGGTGTAGCGGTCGGAATATTTGGCGTATGTTTCATTCAGGATACCGTAGTCGTTCTTGTAACTTAACAGGGTGAAGTAGCGAAGACGTTTGCCACCCCCGTGAAAGGAGATATCGAGCTGATTGTTGATGGTATGTTTGCGCAGCCCCTCTTTCATCCAATCGGTGTCGGCATATAAATCCCGGTTACTTCCGTTTCTGAACGCGTCCAGCTCTTCACGCGTGTATTGTGGTTCCAGTCCGTCGTAATAAAGCGCTTCGTTCAGTGCCGACGCATACTCGTATCCGTTGGCGAACTTGGGTTGGTTGATTGGAAAATCCATACCGAACTTATAACTGGCATCTATTTGCATTTTGGTGTTGTACTCTCCTCTTTTGGTGGTAATCAGAATCACACCGTTTGCTCCCCGTGTTCCCCACACGGCAGTTGCGGCACCGTCTTTCAGTACGGTGACCGATTCGATTTCCGCTGTGTTCAGATAAGAGAGCGGACGTGCGAATCCGTCAACTACAATCAGCGGATTATTATATCCTCGCAAAAGAGTAGCTGCATCGTCTGTCCACCCCGTCTGCTGCATGACTGACAGTCCTGGTAGCAACCCATACAATGTATTGGATACATTGGGAGTTGCATTCTTTGATATTTCATCGGCCGATATTGTGGAGACGGCCTGTGTCTTTCGGGCAATGCTGTCCGTTATATCCTGCGCTCCTGCGACGACGGAGGATAATATGGCAACCCCCATTAGTATATATTTACGTTTCATACGTTCTTTCATTTTTAATTAGTCTTTTGTTGATTGTTTATTCCCATCCCGGATTCTGTACGAGTCCGTACTTCTTGTTGATTTCATCCAATGGAATAGGAATGAGGAAGTAGCGGTCTGTCCACCGTTTTATCCAGCCGCGAGGGTTGGCTATCTTGTTATCCCTTACATAATCGAAGCTTCCATCTTCATTCCTGGTGATAACAAGGCGTTCGATGTCGGTTTTGAATAGGTCGGAACGTTTCCAACGTACCAGGTCAAAATAACGTACCTCTTCAAATCCCATCTCTACGGCACGCTCGTGGAGGATGGCTTCTCTCAAAGGCAGTCCGGAAGCTACTTTCTGATTGGTCAATGCTGGCATTTTTACCCGTTCGCGAACCAGATTGACATAATCATAAGCATCTCGCCCGAATTCGTCTTTCTCTGTTGCTTTCCCCAGTTCGTTCATGGCTTCCGCTATATTCAGGTAGATTTCCGGAAGGCGGATAAGCGGGCAGGAGTAGAATTTTCCGCCGACTTCCGTACTCCGGTCTCGCAGGAATTTGCGCATACCGTAACCGTTGTAAGTGGCTCTGGCCAGTTCGTCCGAATATCCGTCACATTGTTCCCGTCCGCCTTTGTATATTTCCAGAGTACGTCCTCTGAAACGGTCACCGTTGACGAAAAGGGTTTCATACAGGCGGATATCCCGGATCGGATTGTTATGCTCGTCAAAGAAAGGATTGGCATACTTATTCGGTTCTCCTAAAGCGAAATCATCCCAGTTGAAAGGAGTTCCGTCGGCCATTTCGAACATATCCGCATAGTTGGAGGTGGCGCCACCCATACCATAAATGAGTTCGTTGAAAGCATTTCCCCATACATTGTAAGTAACCCAACGATGAGAGGCAAGCAGTACCTCGCCATTGTAACGGTCGAAATAGGCGGAGATAAAGTCTTCTCTGGGGTTTCCCGTGTTGACGAGTTTATAATATTCGTTGTTTTCCTTATTGGCGCGCAGAAATTCCAGTCCGGCATCCAAAGCATTTTGCCAACGAGTCTTGTCGAAGTTGCCATACCACACATAATGCTTGTCGGCCGCTTCCCCACTCATGAAAGGGTCTTTGTTATTGAATAGAGGGCTTGCTACAAATTGGAGCATTCTCGATTTCAGACCGAGAACGGCTGCCGCCGTCATTCGTCCTTCGTCGGACGCAGAAACGTTCCATGGTAAAACCTGTACGGCTTCTTTCATTAGTTCGAGGGTCTTTTGTACGGTCTCTTCCACAGTCATACGGGTGAATTTCATCTCTTCATCCGGGCGGTAAGAGCGGTCTACCCATGGCATTCCACCGTAGTAACGCAACATTTGGACGTAGTGGAAGGCGATGATGGCTTTAGCTTCCGCCTTGCGTATCGTTTTTTCACGGTCTGTCATGTCCGGAACACGGTCGATATTCTCCAGAAAGATATAGGCTTTGCGTATGCCCGTCATGGGTGCCATGCCTACGGTAGGGCCATCCTCTGCAGGCGGTACATCCAGACGGTAGGGCAGAGAACCTACGGAGGAGGCATTGACGTCTCCTGCATGATAAGCACGTATACCGCCGGGTTTGGAAGTGTCACCGAGATCGGTCATACATTCTAGTGTCGCCCAAGATAGTCTTCCGCCTGTGGGGAGAAAGTCGGGCAAGGAACGGTAGATTTCCGCTAACGCTTGTTCGGCATATACTTTGCGTGAAAATACGGTGTCGATAGTGACATCGGTTGTAATGGGCTTGTCGAGAAAGTCATTGCCGAACTTGAAGTCCTCGCATGCACTGACAGAAAGCAGTAGCATGGCTGCCATGCCGGTATGTAATATATTCCTTCGTTTCATGATATTGATGTTTTAAAAGGTGATGTTGACTCCGAGATTATAGATCTTGTTGATAGGGTATGAATCGGTCAGTCCCGGCGTACATTCCGGGTCCATAATCTTGAACTTATCGAATGTGAGCAAGTTGTAACCGCTTAGTTTGATGGCAAGTTCGGAGATACCGATTCTTTTCAAGGCAGCCACGTTGCGGAAGTTATACCCTAGTGTGACGGTCTTCAGCTTGAGATAGTTACCGTTCTTTACCCATAGCGAAGAAGTCTTGCTGTTGTGAGTCATAGTCTTCGTTGCAAATCGGGGCACAGTAGCGGTTTCAGCTGTCTCGGGAGTCCATCGGTTGTCGGCATGGAATTGCATCAACGCATTGTTGGAATTGATCCCGAAAGGTATCCGGAAGAACTCTTCCAACAGAAGTGAACGCTCGGCGGCTCCTGTCCAGTTCATGCTGAAGAAGAACCCTTTGTAGTCGGCTCCGTAATTCAGACCGAAAGTATAGGACGGACGTGTAGGATGACCGATTTTGCATTGATCATCTTCATTGATGACGTGGTCGTTATTCAAGTCTTTGTATTTGATGTCACCCGGTTGTACATCTGCGTCGGGGACGGGCAGCCCGTCTTTTAATGCTCCTTCTTTCGTGAAGTCCTCTTCACCGTAGAATCCGTCGGCCACGTATCCGAAGATACTTCCTACCGGTTGACCGGTACGCCATAGGTAAGTTTCGTTCGGCTCTATCTCGTCCTGAAAGATAATCTTGTTTTTACTGTAAGATACATTGGCATTGATATAATAATGGAAGTCTCCTTTAATCCGGTCTTCCCATTTTATATCGACTTCGTATCCATGGTTTTTCACCTGTCCCATGTTGACCACAGGCATGATGTTACTGTTCAGATCAGTGAAGATGGGAATGGTCTTCCGCTTGATCAGAATGTCTTTCCGATTCTCGAAGAAAAGGTCGGCACTCACTTTCAGACGATTGTTCAGAAAGTTGACATCGATACCGTAATTGTGTTTTAAAGCTGTCTCCCAACTGACGTTCGGGTTGCCGATACGGCTTTCGATAGCTCCGAACATCGTGTTACTGTTGTTGTACCCGAAGTTGTATCCGTGCTGGTACGCTCCCCAATTGTCGACGACATTGCCCAGTTGGTCAACTGTCCATCCGTTAGGCAGGTAGAGGAAACGGTTGTCGTTCATATTATCGTTCCCCACCAAACCGACGGAAGCACGCAGTTTTAAATAATCCACTACCTTTTGTTTTTTCATGAACGGTTCTTCTGAAAGTACATATCCGACAGAACCGGCCGGGAAGGCACCAAACCGCTTGTCGGGGGCAAAGTTTTCGGAACCGTTGTATCCGAAGTCAAATTCCGCGATATACCGGGTTTTGTAATCGTAGGTCAGTCGGCCTACCAAACCGACGTATGCCGTCGGAACGTCCGTGAACTCGGAAGGGTAGTATCTTTTATTCTGGTTGTAGAGCAATAATCCGCCTACATTATGGTCGCCGAATTTCCGATTGTAACGAAGACTCGCTTCAAAATACCAATTGCGCCCCCGATAGGTCTTTTCGGCATAGCCCAGCCGTTTGTTCTGTCCGTCTACCCGGTAAACGATGGTTTTGTTATAAGCAGGATCTTTGATATCCAAATCGGGATTCTCCAGTTCCGATTGGTAGTAAGGAGTGTACGATTCGACAGAACCGTGACGCTGCTGCAGGAAAGAGTAAGAAGTATTATAGGCACCTTTAACCTCTACGGATAATCCTTTTGTAATAAAGTCCAGCTTCTGTGTCAATGACAAGTCCATATTCATGGTATTGCTGGTATTCCTGTCGTATCCTTGTCCGTAATAGCGTGCCAATGCATTATTGTTCATCAAGATACCTTCATACTTTCCCGGATTGATGGTGACGAGCTTTCCGTCTATGATTCCCGGACTGTTGAAAGGTTGTGCCATGTTGATGAGCGAGAAGAGGCCATATTCATAATTATTGTCATTAGGCTCGTGGGTGATACCGACGATACCGCCGAGTCCAACTTTCAATAAAGTACTTTTGGTAATGTCCAAATCAAGGTTTCCCCGATAATTGTAACGGGTATAGTTAAAGTTGTTATTGTAGTCCAGTTCCTTATATTGCCGGAAAAGTCCGTCCTGCCATAAGAATCCCATAGAGATAAAGTAACGGACACGTTCTGTTCCGCCACTTATGTTAAGGTTATGCTGGGTTTGGATAGAAGAACTCTTCATGATATACTTCCGCCAATTCACGTTGGGATACATGATCGGGTCGTCACCGAGTCGGAAACGTTCCAATGTATATTCGTCGAAAGCGTGCTTCGGCTTTTTGTCGTTATCATTCATCTCATTAAAGAGTTGGGCGTAGGTGTAACTGTCCGCCATTTCCAGAATCCGTGTGGGTTGTTGGATGCCGACAGAGGAAGAAATGGATATCTTGGCTTTTCCTTCCTCTCCTCGGCGGGTGGTAACCAGGATTACACCATTGGCACCACGTACCCCGAATACAGCTGTAGCGGAAGCGTCTTTCAGGACGGTCACACTTTCTATCTCATTGGGGTCCATCTGGAAAAAGGAACGTTCTACTCCGTCTACCAATATGAGCGGAGCCGAAGCACTTTCTGTCAATGAACCTACTCCGCGAATGTAGATTGCCGGGTCTTCCTTGCCCGGTTGTCCGCTTGTGGCGACGGAAGAAAGGCCGGTGATTTGTCCGGCAAGAGACGTAGCGATGCTTGCATTGGGAGAGCGGAGCAAGACATCCGTTTTGACAGAAGAGATAGCTCCCGTCAGAGTCTCTTTCTTTTGAGTTCCGTAGGCTACTACCATTACTTCATTCAACGCGTTGGCCTCTTCCTTTAGGATAACTCTGATTCTGGTTTTTCCTTTGAGAGGGATTGTCTGCGTCTCGTAGCCGACATAAGAAATTTGTAATACTGCCGTTTGGGCGTTCGGTACACTTAACTTGAAATTACCTTCGGAGTCTGTAATGGCTCCTTTCTGACTACCGACAAGTAAGACTGTGGCACCGATGGCCCCTTCGTCTCTCTCATCCCGAACATTACCGGTTACGGTAACTTGAGCAAACATCCAAGATGTTATGAATAGCATAGCCAGTAACAATCCGATTCGTTTGCCTTTTGATGCATAGTTTTTCATGGTGATTAAATTAATTGATTTGTAACATTAACAGTTATGGGGTTCGAAATGGGTAGGGGAATCAAAAGATTTTTTTTGGAAGCTAGCTTCTTTTATCTATCTTTGTTTCGCTAACGAAAAGCTGAATAGATGAGAAACTGCTAAAATGAGAAGACTGGATAATACAATAAACACTAGTATGCCATTTGATGATATCTATCTAGAGTATTATCAACGCTGCTTTTTGTTTGCCAAATCTTATCTTCAAGATGAAATGCTATCCAAAGACATAGCCTCCGAAGCGATGATTACCTTATGGACCACGATGAAGACGGAAGAGGTGAAAAATGTCCGTTCTTTCCTGATGACCGTAGTGAAAAATCAGGCCTTAAACCATCTGCGCAATGAACACTTACGGATGGAAGCCCGTGAAAGCATATTGGCGGATGAACTTTATGAGCTCGATTTCCGTATTGCTTCGTTGGATTCTTCCGATCCGAACCGGCTCTTTTCAGAAGAAATCGTTGAGATTGTAAATCGTACTTTGGGAGAACTGCCCGAAAAGACAAGAAAGGCATTTATGATGAGCCGGTATCAGAATAAATCGGTGAAGGAGATTGCCGGATTATTGGATGTTACGGTGAAAGGAGCGGATTACCATATTGGGAAAGCGCTCCAAGCCTTGAGGAAAAGTCTCAAGGATTACCTTTCCTCTTTCCTCTTTTTCTAACTTTTTTCATTTTTCCACTAGTGAACTTCGTGAGTGGCGTGTCTTATATATGTAAGGCGGAAAACTGCTGATATTTTAATTCAAAACCGTATGGACACGAAACTATTAAATAAATATATTGCCGGTGATGTACTTCCCGAAGAAAAGAAGGAAGTGGTACGTTGGCTGAAAGAGAACGAAGAACACCGTGAGCAGTTGATGCAGCTACGCCATATCTATGATGCGACTGTCTGGAATGCTAATCTGAAGGAAGAAAAACCGGGAAAGAAAAAGACCGTGACTCATTATCTCCGGACTTCCATAAAGATAGCCGCTGTTGTTGCTATGCTTGCCTTTATTCTTCATAAAGAATATCAGGAGTACCGGTTGGAACATTCTACAGAGATGCAGGTGATGACTGTTCCCGCAGGACAAAGAGCCAGTCTGGTTCTGGCTGATGGAACAACCGTTTGGTTGAACTCGAACTCCATTTTAAAATATCCGGCTGCCGGATTCCACTCCAAAGAGAGGAAAGTGATTTTGGAGGGAGAGGGGTATTTTGAGGTAGCGCGTGATGAGAAACATCCTTTTATTGTTGAAACGGAGAAATATAACGTCAGAGTATTGGGAACCACGTTCAATGTTTCCGCCTATCCGGATTCCGATCTGTTTGAAACCTCTTTGATAGAAGGTAAGGTTACCGTGTATCAGCCCGATACACAGAATGAAGTCACACTGCAACCTAATGAGAAAGTAGAAACGAGAGATGGGAAACTTTGTAAGGAAGCCTTTACGTCAGATCATGCTTTCTTGTGGAGGATAGGTGTTTATTCTTTCAAGAATGAACCGTTGGAAGCTGTATTCAAGAAACTGGAGCAATATTATGAAGTGCGGATTATCAATAAGAACATTGAAATAGCTTCTCGTCCGTGTACGGGTAAATTCCGTCAAAAAGAGGGGATAGAGCACGTGGTAAAGGTATTGCAGAAATATGTCGGCTTCGACTATACTTTGGATGAAGAGAACAATCAGATAATTATCTATTAACCCTAGTACTTAATCTAAAAAACACAGAAAATGAGAGCAAGAGAACCGGCCCGTCCAGAACAGAAATATCGGTAAGTGCTGCAACACTTACCGATATGTGAGAAGTCAACAAGAAAGACTCGCATCTGTTACAAATCTTTATGTATTAACTTAATAACTCGAAGCAAAGATATGAAAAATAATCTTTGGTGTGTGTGTATTGCCCATAGAAAAACACACTGTACTCAAATTTTAAGAATTATGAGGTTGACTGTCTTTTTCCTGTTATTCATCATTTTTGAGGCGTATTCCGTGAATAGTTATTCGCAAAATCAGAAGGTTAGAATGAATAAAGGAATCGCAACACTGGCTGAGATTATCAGACAGATTGAAAAGCAAACGGACTATTTGTTTATTTACAACGAACGTGAGGTTAGCCTGAAACGCAAAGTGGCTATTTCCACTCCGAACGGGACGGTGGCAAGTCTGTTGATAGATGCGTTGAAAGGTACGGAGTTCTCCTACACGATGGAAGGAAAGCACATCATTCTTACGAAGAAGCAAGTGGAGGGACGGACTCCCACACAACACAAGAAAAGAATAACCGGACTCGTGAAGGAAACTTCCGGTGAAGTTGTTGTGGGATGTAATGTGACCGTGAAGGGTACTACGATCGGTACCATTACCGATATAAACGGTAAATATAGCCTTGAAGTGCCCGAGCATGCAACATTGGTCTTTTCTTTTTTGGGATATAAGAGTATGGAATATCCGGTGAAAGCGCAACAGAACATCAATGTCACGTTGAGTGAAGATTCAAAAGCATTGAATGAAGTAGTTGTGGTAGGCTACGGAACACAGCGCAAGGCATTGGTAACTAATGCTATCAGCTCCTTCAAACCGACAGAATCGAATATGCGTCCGGTGCTTAGCCCGAGCGAACTGTTACAGGGACGAGTAGCGGGGGTTACGGTATCGACAGGTTCCGGCAACTTGGGAAGTTCCGAACGGATGAGTATTCGTGGAGCCGCCTCATTGAGCGCCAGCAATGAACCGCTTTATGTAGTGGACGGGATACCTATTCTCAACAGCAACGCTTCTCTATTTAACATGGGAGAGAATCTAAGTTCGATGGCAGTGTTGAATCTGACAGATATCGAATCCATCGAGGTTCTGAAAGATGCGGCTTCTGCCGCTATCTACGGATCCCGGGCTACCAACGGTGTAGTTGTGATAACGACCAAATCCGGTAAGGAAGGCCGTTCGGACATTCGTTTGAATGTCAGTACGGGTATCTCTAAATTTGCCAATAAAGGACGTATCAAATATGCGGATTCCGACTTGTACGTAGAGACCTATAATGACGGAGTGGAACGCTACAATCGTCAGAACGGATATACCGTAGGGACTTCCGGTTATGTCGTTCCTATCTCAAATCCTTTTCAGGGAATGCCGGATACGGACTGGTTGGATCTGATTACTCAGGTAGGGCATTCTTATAATGTAGACCTGTCTTTCTCCGGTGGCAGCAAGAAAACGAAGTTTTACGTTGGAGCGAATTACAATTATCAGGAGGGTATTATCAAAACGAACGATATAACCAAAATCAACTTGAAGGCGAAAATCAGTCATGAAATGACTTCATGGTTGGAAGTCGGCGCCAATGTTAGTGGCAATTATTTGAAAAATAACCGGGTGCCGGGTGCCAATATCGGTTCTACTATCGTGGCCCGTGCTGTGGAACAGCGTCCTTTCGACCGTCCGTACAAGCCGAACGGTGACTATTATTTGGGAGGAACCGACGAGCTGACGCGTCACAATCCGCTTCAGATATTGAACGAGGAAGTGTCCTATATTGACACGTACCGTTATCTGGGTACATTCAACGCTGACCTGAAATATAAGAAATTCAGCTTGAAAAACTCCGTCAGTACCGATATCGGATATACGTATGACTATGTTTATTATAATGAGAACCATCCGTATGGAGCCGGTGGCGGACGTATCGTTGAGTACAATCGTCTGGTAAAGAACATATTGATAGAGAATATCTTCAATTATAATGATAAGTTCGGTGACTTTGAAGTCGGCTTGATGTTGGGACACTCGTTCCAGAAGATGTCTACGCGTACTTCCTCCATCGATGGTCGCGGCTTTCCTTCTCCGGTGTTTGATACGGTGGGCACCGCTTCCGAGATTTATGACGCTTCGGGCGGTCTGTCGGAATTTGCTATGGAATCCTACTTCGGACGTATCAGTCTCTCTTATTTGGACCGTTACATCCTGAATATGACGATGCGTACGGATGGCTCTTCCCGTTTTGCTCCTTCGGACCGTTATGGATACTTCCCTTCTGTTTCTTTAGGATGGAATGTCTCAAAAGAACCTTTCTGGAAATTTGACCGGACAGATTTGAAGTTCCGTTTGAGTTACGGTAAGACGGGTAATCAGGATGGTATCGGCAATTATGCATGGCAGCCGCTGATGTCTGGAGGTATCAACTACGGAAATAATAGCGGTATGGCTGTCACCAGTATGGGAAATAACACACTGACATGGGAGACCGCCGACCAATACGACTTTGGTTTCGACCTTGGTTTCTGGAACGGAAAGTTGAATATGATTGCGGACGTTTATCTGAAGAATACGAACAATCTGCTGTATTCGATGCCTCTGCACGGAACAAGTGGTTTCACTAGTATCACTAACAATATCGGTTCGATGCGCAATTATGGCGTGGAGTTTTCTATCAACGGACACATGAATCTGGGAAAAGTGAATTGGACTTCTTCTTTCAATATTTCCCACAATAAGAACAAACTGACTAAGTTGTTGGGAGATGACCTGCTCCCGATAGGCTCGAACCGTGCCTTGAAGGTGGGTGAGGAACTCGGAGCGTTCTATCTGTTCCAAATGGACGGTATTTACCAATATGACGGCGAAGTGCCGCAGCCGTTGTATGACTTGGGGGTACGTGCCGGTGATGTGAAATATCATGATGTGGATAATAACGGTATCATTAATGATAGTGACCGGGTGCTTACTGGTTCTTCCAATCCCGATTTCTTTGGCGGATGGAACAATACTTTCAAATATAAAGGTTTCCAATTGGATGTGTTCTTTACCTACATGTATGGCAACGATGTATATGCCGAATGGGCGGTAACGGCTACCCGTCCGGGATATCGTATGGCCATCACGGAGGATGCGGCAAAAAATCGCTGGACTGCTCCGGGAAGCTCGAACAAATATCCTCGTGCGGTTAATACGCTTTGTGGACATAATAGCAAAAACTCCACCCGTTTTTTGGAGGACGGCTCTTTTATCCGACTGCGTTCGTTGACATTCAGTTACACTTTCCCGCAAGTGATGTTGCAGAAGATCCGGATGAAAGGACTTCGCCTGTATGTTCAGGGGGATAACTTACTGTTGTTTTCCAAATACTCCGGTTGGGATCCTGAAGTGAGTAAGAATATGGATCCGCAGTACTTCGGAGTCGATCTTTACGGAGTGCCGCCTTCCCGTTCGGTCAATTTCGGAATAAACCTTAGTTTCTAATCATAAATGCTCACAATGATGAAAAAGATTATATATATATTTATCGGTTGCCTGTTGCTGACTTCGTGTAGCGGTATGCTGGATATTGAGTCTCATTCCGCAGTATCGCCGGGAAGCGTGACTCCCCAAGATCTCTCCGCTTTGCGTATGGGAATGTACAATAAGGTACAGAACTCTCCAACGAGGGAATCTTACATTACTTTTGATATATTGGGCGGTGACTTGACGCAAAGCACTGGGAATGCGAAGGACTTGATCAACTCAGTGCTCTCTTCGTTGAATTCAATCGTATCCAATAGTTGGAATGGATATTATAATGCCCTTTATCAGGTGAATAATGTACTTTCTATCGTCGAATCTCTTCCTGAATCGGAACTGCGGAATCTGATTATCGGCGAAGCGCATTATTTCAGGGCATACATTTATCATGCACTGGTGACTCGTTGGGGTGGTGTCCCTATTCAGAAAGTGAATACGATGGAAAAGCCTTTCCGCGATTCGGAAGAGGCGGTATGGAGCTTTATCGAAGAAGAACTGCAGACGGCACTTGCCTTTCTCGGCACATCGTCCAGCTATTATTATGTGTCCCGTGACGCGGCTTTGGCATTGAAAGCCCGTGTGATGTTGGAACGTGGAAACTTGACGGAGGCGGCTACTCTGGCGGAGGGGTTGATAACAGACGGCAAATACAAGCTGGACAGTTTTGATAAGATATTTCGTGGAAAGTCCAATACGGAGGTCATCTTCTCTTTCCAGTGTTTGGCGGAAGAATCGAATATCACTATCTCTACCTTATTTTATACCTATGCGCATCCCAATCACGGCAGTTATGTCTATCGGCCTACCAATGAGGTGATGAATATGTATGATGATAAGGACAAACGTAAGGACGTTTCCATTATCAATGTGGGCGCCGAACCTTGTATCAACAAGTATCCGAGCGGGCAGACCGGGACCGATCCGGTAGTAATGAGCCGTTTGGCGGAAATGTACCTCATCAGTGCGGAAGCGCAAGGATTCCCAAAAGGACTGGGACGCTTGAATGACTTGCGGAAAGAACGCGGGCTGGAAGGTGTGGATCCGAAAGACAAGGACGAATTTCTGCAATGTGTGCTGGACGAACGTCGGAAGGAATTGTTGGCGGAGGGTTTCAGGTACTATGACCTCATACGTACGAATATGGCGAAAACGACACTCGGACTGAAAGATTATCAGCACGTGTTACCTATTCCGGGAAAAGAAATGATTTCCAACCCGAATCTGGAACCGAATCCCGGATATTGATACCTATTGTTTATACTTACTTTAAAGAGATAAAATGATGAAAAAACTGATATATGATTCCGTTCTTCTGCTTTGGGGTTGTCTCTTGTGGACGGCTTGCAACAATGATGAAGATTTGACCGTATTCTCAACGGAGGGTGCGAAGACGGAACTGGGACAGAAAATAATTGCCGGAAGTGATGGATACGTCGGACAATACTTCTCGGATTCCACTTACACGCTAGCTCCCGGTGTACAGGCTCTTGAGATGAAAATCCTTTCTTCGACAGGACTGGCTGTGAAAATGTTTGTATTGGAGGTAGACCTGAAAGAGGCACATCTGACGATGAAGGCGTCTTCTCCCAATGAGGAGGGTAAATTGAAGACCAAGCAGCAAATGACATTGCAGGCTTTGGCATATGATAAGTCCGGCAGCAGGGTATTGGCTGCCGTGAACGGTGATTTCTTTGCAAAGGATGGAACACCGCAAGGAATCTACTACCGGAATGGTACTTGTCTGAAAGGTACGATGACTGATAACGTTTGTACTTTCTTCGCCATTACGAAAAACAAGAGAGCGATCATCGGCTCGTATGATGAATATGATTCGTACAAAGAGAATATTCAGGAAGCTGTGGGAGGGCGTGTGCGTCTGATGACAAACGGGAATGTGCTTCCTCAGACGGTAACCGCATTGGAACCGAGAACCGCTATCGGAGTGACGGATGATAATGTGGTCTATATCCTCGTTGCCGACGGGCGTAACTTCTGGTACTCCAACGGAATGAGATATGCTGAAATGGGTGCGGTGATGAAGGCGTTAGGAGCAAAGAACGCTATCAATCTCGACGGAGGAGGTTCTTCTACTTTTATCATCCGTAAGATTGCCGGATTTGAGGACGGGCGTTTTGCCATACGCAACTGGCCTTATGATAATGGTGGAGTAGAAAGGGAAGTGGCAAACGGACTGCTGGTTGTGACTGATAATTGATTGTTTGAATTTTAAATAGCTGAATATATGATACTAAATAGAATACTATCTTTGTGCGGACAAAGCTGTATCGGAAGAATCGGGCTTTTGTCTTTGCTGATAGGTTTGTCGGGTTGTCAGGATTTTACGGATGATACGGGTATGACTCTGCCGGAACCGGACTTGAAATTTGTGGATGAGGCATTGAATTTGCCTTTGGATGAAAAGGAATATACAGTGGATATCGAATCGAATCTCCCTTGGAGGGTGAAGACTTCTGCGGCATGGATTGACTTGCTGACCTCTAATGGACTGAAATCCGGAAGCTTCAAAATGTCGGTGACCAAGAATACGGATGTGGCCTCTCGTGAAGCCGAAATATCCGCTTGGATCGTGGAAGGTGCTGAAACAAAGTTGAAGGTGGTGCAGGAAGGTATTGGCATTGCCTTGAAGAAGCGTACGTTGAAAGTGGGAGCTAAGGGGAGCGAAGAAGAAGTGATTCCTTTTGTTACGATGGTTGCTTATACGTATGAATTGTCGGAAGGCTGCGATTGGATACACATAACCGATGGTGAGCCGATCACTCCCGGTGTTGTGAACGAATCGGAACTGAAACTTAAAATCGATCCTTATAAAGATGTGGAAGACGGCCGCACCGCTTATCTGTATTTGAAGGGCTCGAACGGGGTAACCGATATGCTGACCATTACTCAGGACAAGAAACCGTTGGAAGATATTGATTATTTGAGGATGTTCTATGAGGGGGCGAACGGAGATAATTGGGTGAAGAAGTGGAACTTTGACGCTCCTTTGGAAACGAATGCGACTCATTGGCCGGGTGTGAAATTTGAGAATGGGAGAGTGGTACAGATTGATATTCAAGAACCGAATAACATTGTGGGAGATATCACTCCGTTATGTGAATTGTCGGAACTGAAAGTGCTGAAGTTCAAGCGTCAAAAGATAACAGGTATTCCGGAAGAGATAGGACATTTGTCTCAATTGACAAATTTGTGGATTATTGAATCAGCGGCGGGTGGCAGTTTGCCGGAGTCTTTGGGGGAATGTCAATTATTGACTAGCTTTAATATATCCAATCATCCGACAGCAACTCCTGCCGGATTTGAAAATTCTTTTAGCGGAAATCTGGATCCGTTGATTAAGATTCCGGGCATTGTCACGATTAAAGCATATTGTAATGATCTGAGTGGCTCTCTTCCGGTGATTCCGTTAGATGGCAGCAATAAACCGACTACTTGGAAAAACTTGATGGAATTTATGGTCTATGACAATGGATTCAATGGAAGTATCCCTTATGGATATGGAATTGTGATCGAGAAGAGTGGTTCTAAAGGGATATTTAGAGTAAATGATAACCAGTTGAGCGGGCAAATTCCTTCGGATATCAAAGCTTGGTCGCAGTATGCTACTCAAAAAAAGGACTGGATATTGAAAGGCAATAACCTCACTGAATAAAATAACTTAATTGATTTATTATACTTAACACATTTATTAATCTGTTTATGATGAAAAGAAACTTGTTACTCGGCATTGTCTTGGCTGTATGCTCTTTGGGAATAGTAAAAGGGCAAACTGTATCGGATTCGCTGGCAATCGTATCTGCGCAATGGAAGATAGAAAGTCCCCAAAAAGGGATTATCCATAAGTATGTTTCCATTCCTCAATTATATCAGGTCCCCCAATCTATCAGCCTGATAGAAATTGATCCCGGTGCAGGATTGAAAGTCGGTGTAACCGTCTCGGATAAGATGAGAGAAACAAGTAAAATGGCTTCGGAACAGGGCGCTATCGCAGCTATAAACGGTTCTTACTTTGATATGAAGCGAGGAAACTCGGTCTGTTTCCTTAAAGTAGACCGCCAGGTGGTAGATACTACTACTTTGGGTGAGTTTGCGAGACGTGTCACCGGAGCCGTTAGTATCCGCAAGGGAAAAATGAAGATAATCTCTTGGAATAGACAGATAGAAAAGCAATATAAAGGGAAAAAAGGTATCGTATTGGCCTCCGGGCCGTTGATGTTGAAAGACGGTCGCTATTGCGACTGGAGTTTATGCGAGAAAGACTTTATCCGGACTAAGCATCCCCGTAGTGCGGTAGCCCTTACCAAAGACGGAAAGATACTATTCATAACCGTGGACGGACGTTTCCCGAAACATGCCGGAGGGGTAAGTATCCCGGAATTGGCGCATCTGATCCGAATCCTGGGAGGCAAAGATGCGATCAATCTTGATGGAGGAGGTTCTACTACTCTTTGGTTATCCGGTGCACCGGATAATGGAATCGTTAACTACCCCTGCGACAATAAGCGTTTCGACCATCGTGGAGAACGTACGGTACCTAATATCCTTTATATTCACGACTAACATATTTATGACTAACCTTTTTTAATATAGATATAAAATGAAAGACAGGATGACAAGACCTATGAGGCCTGTTTTGTTCGGGCTACTGCTAGTCTGCGCTACATTGGCATACGGAGCGCAGGCGCCGAAATACATATTTTTATTTATCGGTGACGGGATGGGGTTCAATCATGTGGAAGCTTCGCAGATATATGCGAGAAAGTCGGTACAGATACCGGTGAGCGTTCACTACTGTTCCCTACTTTTCCCGTGATGACACAAGTGTGCACACGGTCGGCCTCTCACTTGATAACTTGCTCTTCGGCGGCTGCCACAGCTTTGGCGACGGGAGAAAAGACGACTAACTATGTAATTTTATGATGCTAGAGGGTGGCAAGATAGATTGGGCGGCTCATGCCCATGATGCGGCTACGGTTGTTACGGAAACTATCGACTTTGACCAATGTATCCGCCTGGCTTATGAATTCTACAAGAAACATCCCGATGAAACCTTGATTCTTGTAACTGCTGACCATGAAACCGGAGGTTTAGGATTGGGAAATTCTGGCACAAACTTGAATATCGAATTGCAGAAATACCAGCAGTGCTCGCAAGAAGCTTTGACCAATGCTATGCGGAAAATGAAAAGTGCTGTTGCCATTCCTTCTTGGGAGGAGATGAAATTTTTCTTGAAGAAGAATCTGGGCTTTTGGGAACAAATTACGATTACTCCACGTGAAGAGTTGGAACTGTTGATATGCTATGAGCAGCAGTCTTTCTTGAAGAAGAAATCAAAAGATATAGTGAGCCTCTATGCTAAAGATGAGCCGTTGGCGGTGGCTGCGGTCGCCTTGCTAGATAAAAAAGACTCTATTGGGTGGACTACCAAATCTCATACAGGCGCTCCGGTTCCTCTGTATGTTGTTGGGGGAAAGGCACATTTTCATTTTAGGGAAACAGTCTCATTTGTATTCGGGCAGAAGAGATAACACGGATATGGCGAATATCTTGAGGCGGCTGTTTAACCTCAAGCAGTGGGAAGAATAAGGTCTTGCTGTGCGAAAAAGAGTGGGGTTTTATGTAGCCGGGTAGTCGTCACCTTACAAGGGGACAATGGTCACTTTGTAGAATGACAATAGTCACCTTATAAAGTGACAAATGTCATTCTATAAGGTGACTACCTATTTTCAAACGGACGTGAGTCCTAAAGATACAAAATTAATTGGTGAAAAGCAATAGTGGGGCAGTAATTTTGATAGTATTATCAACAGATGTTTGCCTTTGTAATGCTTGGGCTCATTTTCGCAAATCCCGTCCCTCATACTTGCATATCGCCTCTATCCACTCTTTTGTCAAGGGGATGGATTCATGCTTTTCGAGGTCGAAAGTCACCATGACGGACTTACAGATACATTTTATTTCATTCGTTGTGGTGTCAATGACCCGTTGGATGAGATGAAAGCTTTTCGTGCCTATTTGGGAAACAGCCGTTTGCACAGCGATGTGGTCTGAGGCGAAGATTTGTTTGACGAAGTCCGCTTCGATGTGAACGACGACAATTCCCATCTTTTCCCAATCGACTCCCGGACATACTGAGGCGAAGTATTCAGTCTTTCCCAAATCATAAAAAGAGAAATAAACAGTATTGTTGACGTGCCCGAATTTGTCTACGTCATTGAAGCGCAACTGGATAGGCAGAGTGTGGTGAAATACGATTTCTTCCATTGTTTTCACTTAATCTTTTTGAATTTGGCGCAAAAGTACTACTTTTGCGTGTTATTCTCAACAGAAATTAATCAAGAAATGATAGAAGATATTAAAAAAGCCTGTCAGGTGATGAATGAAGGAGGAGTGATTCTTTATCCTACCGATACCGTATGGGGAATAGGCTGCGACGCTACTAATGAAGAGGCTGTACGCCGTGTGTATGAGATTAAGAAACGTGCTGATAGCAAGGCTATGCTGGTGTTGGTGGACAGTCCTGTGAAGGTGGATTTTTATGTACAGGATGTACCGGCTGTAGCGTGGGACTTGATTGAAGTTGCCGACAAGCCGTTGACGATTATATATTCCGGTGCGCGCAATTTAGCGACGAACCTGTTGGCGGAAGACGGCAGTGTGGGAATCCGTGTTACAAACGAAGAATTTTCCCAAAGGCTTTGCCAGCAATTCCGCAAAGCGATTGTCTCCACATCGGCCAATGTGAGCGGTCAGCCCGGAGCTGCGAATTTTAGTGAGATCAGCGATGAAATCAAGTCGGCGGTGGACTATATCGTCGGTTTCCGTCAAGAGGATCTGAGTCGGCCGAAACCCTCAAGCATTATTAAGTTGGACAAAGGTGGAGTGATTAAGATAATTCGCGAATAAATGAAAGAAGAAAAATTGAGTTTATTACAGCGTTGTATCAAGTGGCGGGAAGCGAATATAAAGGAAAAGCAGTTTATCCTTATATTAAGTTTTCTGGTCGGTATCTTTACAGCGTTTGCCGCATTAATATTGAAATTCTTTATCCATCAGATACAGAATTTCCTGACCGATAATTTCAACGTGACTCAAGCTAACTATTTGTATCTGGTATATCCGGTAGTCGGAATTTTCCTGGCAGGCTGGTTTGTACGCAACATTGTTAAAGACGATATCAGTCATGGAGTCACAAAGATTCTGTATGCCATTTCCCGCCGACAGGGACGCATCAAACGACATAATATTTGGTCGTCTATCATTGCCAGTGCGATAACTATCGGTTTTGGTGGGTCGGTTGGGGCGGAGGCGCCTATCGTCTTGACAGGTTCCGCTATCGGCTCCAATCTGGGAAGTGTGTTCAAGATGGAGCACCGTACATTGATGTTGCTCGTAGGTTGTGGTGCGGCGGGTGCGGTTGCCGGTATCTTTAAAGCACCGATTGCGGGATTGGTATTTACATTGGAAGTTCTGATGATTGACCTTACCATGTCCTCCCTGCTTCCGTTGCTGATTTCTGCGGTCACGGCAGCTACCGTTTCCTATATTACTACCGGTACGGAGGCTATGTTTAAATTCCACCTCGATCAGGCGTTCGAATTGGAACGTATTCCTTATGTCATCCTGCTGGGTATCTTTTGTGGTTTGGTTTCGCTTTATTTCACACGTGCCATGAATTCGGTGGAGGGCGTGTTCGGCAAGCTCAATAATCCCTATAAGAAACTTGCTTTCGGCGGTGTGATGTTGAGTGTGTTGATTTTCCTTTTCCCGCCTCTCTACGGTGAAGGATACGATACGATTGAGCTGTTGCTGAACGGAACTTCCACAGCCGAATGGGATACGGTGATGAACAACTCCATGTTTTATGGTTATGGCAATCTGCTGCTGGTCTATCTGATGTTGATCATTCTGTTGAAAGTATTTGCCTCTAGCGCGACGAATGGCGGTGGCGGTTGCGGTGGTATCTTTGCCCCTTCGCTTTATTTAGGGTGTATCGCCGGATTCGTCTTTTCCCATTTCAGTAATGACTTTACTTTCTCCGCTTATTTGCCGGAGAAGAATTTTGCTTTGATGGGAATGGCGGGAGTCATGAGCGGTGTCATGCACGCTCCTCTGACGGGAGTATTCCTGATAGCCGAACTGACGGGTGGATACGATTTGTTCCTTCCGCTGATGATTGTATCCGTTAGCTCATACCTGACGATTATCGCATTTGAGCCTCATAGTATATATTCCATGCGTCTGGCAAAGAAGGGGCAGCTGATTACGCATCACAAAGACAAGGCTGTGTTGACATTGATGAAGATGGAGAATGTGGTGGAGAAGGATTTTGTAGTTGTACATCCGGAGATGGATTTGGGCGAGCTGGTGAAAGCGATTGCCGCTTCCCATCGGAATGTGTTCCCGGTAACGGATAAAAAAACGGGCGAACTGTTGGGTATTGTCCTGCTCGATGACATCCGTAACATCATGTTCCGACAAGAACTTTATCATCGTTTCACTGTTAACAAATTGATGACATCCGCACCTGCCAAGATATTCGATACGGACGGAATGGAACAGGTAATGCAGACGTTTGACGATACGAAAGCCTGGAATCTTCCGGTGGTGGACGAGGAGGGACGCTATGAGGGCTTTGTCTCTAAATCGAAGATATTTAACTCATATCGGCAGGTGCTGGTACATTTCTCGGAAGACTAGACTTTGCGTTTTAATGATAATATAGTTGGATTATGAAGAAAGAAGACTTAAGAATAGTATATATGGGTACTCCCGATTTTGCGGTAGAGGCCTTGCGTCAGTTGGTGGAAGGCGGTTATAATGTAGTGGGTGTGATCACAATGCCCGACAAGCCTGCCGGACGCGGACATAAAATACAGTATTCTCCGGTCAAGCAATATGCGTTGGAGCGGAACTTACCGTTGCTTCAGCCCGAGAAGTTGAAAGATGAGGCTTTTGTGGAGGCCTTGCGCGAATGGAAAGCCGACTTGCAGATTGTGGTTGCTTTCCGGATGTTGCCGGAGGTGGTCTGGAATATGCCGCGACTGGGTACGTTTAACCTTCATGCTTCTCTGCTTCCTCAATATCGTGGAGCTGCTCCCATCAATTGGGCGGTGATCAATGGTGACACGGAGACAGGAATCACTACGTTTTTCCTGAAACATGAGATTGATACGGGAGAGGTTATTCAGCAGGTACGTGTGCCTATTGCGGATACAGACAATGTGGAAGTGGTACATGACAAATTGATGATGTTGGGAGGGGAACTGGTTCTTGAAACGGTAGATGCTATATTGAATGGAACGGTAAAACCGATTCCTCAAGAAGAAATGGCGGTTGTTGGTGAACTCCGTCCGGCTCCGAAGATATTCAAAGATACTTGCCGGATTGATTGGAATCAACCGGTGAAGAAGGTGTACGACTTTATTCGTGGATTATCACCTTATCCCGCTGCCTGGAGTGAACTGGTCGCTTCTGACAATGAAGCGGTAGTGGTGAAAATCTTCGAGACTGAAAAGATGTACGAATCACATCAGCTCTCTGCGGGAACGGTTGTGACGGATGGCAAGAAATATATAAAGGTTGCTGTGCCGGATGGGTTTGTATCCATTCTTTCCTTGCAGCTTCCCGGCAAGAAACGTTTGAAAACAGATGAGTTGCTTCGTGGATACCGTTTGGCGGACGGCTGTAAGATGAAGTGATAAACCTTAAATATAGAAGAATTATGAAACCGATTATTGCTCCTTCCATTCTTTCTGCCGATTTCGGACAATTGGCGAAAGATATTGAAATGATAAACCGCAGTGAAGCGGAGTGGGTACATATTGATATAATGGACGGGGTCTTTGTCCCGAACATTTCATTCGGCTTTCCGGTATTGAAGTATGTAGCGAAGTTGAGTAAGAAACCGTTGGATGTGCATCTGATGATTGTTAATCCGGAAAAATTCATCCCTGAAGTAAAGGCGTTGGGCGCTCATACGATGAATGTGCATTATGAGGCTTGTCCGCATTTGCATCGGGTGATACAGCAAATCCGGGAAGCGGGGATGCAGCCTGCCGTAACCATCAATCCTGCTACTCCGGTAGCTCTGCTGCAAGATATTATCCGGGATGTGTATATGGTGCTTGTCATGAGCGTGAATCCGGGATTTGGCGGACAGAAGTTTATCGAACATTCGGTTGAGAAAGTCCGTGAGCTGCGTGCCCTGATTGAACGGACAGGATCGAAAGCGTTGATTGAAGTAGACGGTGGTGTAAACTTGGAAACAGGAGCCCGGCTGGTTGAGGCGGGAGCCGATGCGTTGGTGGCAGGTAATGCCGTCTTTGCAGCACCGGATCCGGAGGCGATGATTCATCAATTACATGACTTGTAATTATTGCATCCATCAATATCCTTATATGCGCCTGGTTATCCCCTGGATAGCAGGCGTTTTTTGTGGAGAACGCTTTTTCGACTGTTCGATGGATGTTCTTTGGGGAGTATCGGTTTCCATCTTCCTGTTAATCTTGGCTTTTCTCTTTCATTTCTGTGAGCATTATTCGCAGCGTTGGTGTTTCGGAGCAGTCCTGACAGTCCTGTGTTTCGCGGGCGGATGGACAGGAATAACTTGGCAACTGCGGCAAACACAATATACCTTTCCTGACGATGACGTAATTTATCGGGTTCTGATAACGGATATTCCACAACCAAGGGAGCGTACATCGCTCTGCAGGGTACTTGTGAAAGAATATTATGATTCTATCGGTAGTCATCCGGTAGAGCGAAAAGCGATACTCTATCTGAAACAGGATTCAGCTGCCGCCTGCTTGAAGAGCGGGGATGAATTGTTGGTTTCTACACGCATTTCCCCACCTGCTAATCAGAAGAACTTCGATGAGTTTGATTATGCCCGCTACTTGATGCGAAGAGGTATTAGTGGGACGGGCTATGTCGCTGCCGGAAAATGGATAACACTGCGTTCCGTACAGACAAACGGAACGATTCATTTGCGTCTTCGGTGTCTGGCCGATTCTTACCGTGAGGAAGTGATAGCTCTTTACCGTCAATTAGGCTTTACCGGAGATGAACTAGCCGTGCTGTCTGCTTTGACCATTGGTGATAAGACTGAATTAAGCGAATCTGTTCGCGAAAGCTATTCGATAGCCGGCGCGAGTCATATTCTAGCTCTATCTGGGTTACACATCGGACTTCTGTATGCTTTTCTTTTCTTTATTCTACGACCTGTTGCCCGAAAAGGGCGGACCGGCAGATGTGTCCGTTCCGTGTCTCTTTTAGTCTTATTATGGGCTTTCGCCTTTTTTACGGGACTTTCTCCCTCAGTAGTCCGTTCGGTCACCATGTTCTCCATCCTGGCATTGGCAGATGTATTCGGCCGTCAACCATTCTCCTTGAATACACTAGCTGTGACAGCATGGCTTATGCTGCTTTGTAATCCGGCAGGACTGTTTGATGTCGGCTTTCAGCTTTCCTTCCTTGCGGTTGCCTCCATTTTATTGATTCAGAGGCCGGTTTATCGCCTGTTTGCTGTAAGAAACAGAGTGGGGAAGTCCATCTGGGGACTGATGAGCGTATCTATTGCCGCACAGATAGGAACTGCTCCGCTTGTCATGTTTTACTTCTCCCGATTCTCCGTACACTTTCTTTTGACGAATCTGCTGGTCATTCCTTTGATTACTATTATCCTGTATGCCGCTATTTTCATGCTTCTTCTGACTCCTTTTCCTTGGCTTCAGATATGGGCAGTGGTAGGTGTCAGAAAACTGTTGGAGGGATTGAACCTCTTTGTGAGATGGGTGGAGCAACTTCCTTGCTCGTCTGTCGATGGAATCTGGCTTTATCAATTGGAAGTTTGCGGTATCTATGTTTTCCTGTTCGGAGCAGTCTGTTACTGTTTGCATAGGCGGCTTAGAAACCTGTTATTCTGTCTTCTTTCCGTTCTTTTATTAAGTATTTATCATGTTACGATGGTTTGGATAGACCGTCCGCAGAGAGGTTTGGCCTTTTATAATGTACGGGGTTGTCCGGCGGTTCATTGCATAGAAAGCAGTGGAGATTCCTGGATAAGTTATGCGGACACGTTACCGAACAAAAAAGCATTGGAACGTGTGACAGCCAACTACTGGAAACGTCGGCATTTTTTACCACCGACGGAAATCACCTCCGACTGTCGGACTGACGTATTTTCCCGACAACGGCAACTTGTATCATTTCATGGATGTAATATCTGTATTGTAAACGATAATCATTGGCAGACGTTGCGGAACAAATCGACGACTCCCACGTTATATATTGATTATCTTTACTTATGCAAAGGCTATGACGGTCGATTGAAAGAACTAACCAAATTCTTTCTTCCCGGTTGTATCATCTTCGATGCCTCCCTCTCAGAGTATCGTAGAGACTGTTTTAAGGAGGAATGCAAGGAATACGGTTTACGTTTTATCTCCTTATCGGAAGAAGGTTCTGTCCGCTTTTTGCTCTAAGTACAAAGAATTATCGTACATTTGCACCTTGATAAAGAAAAAAAAGTATGTTGACGAAAGTAATAGAACAAGCTAAAATAGACCATTTTACTAAATGGTTTGAGCGAGCTGACAAAATAGTAATAGTATCTCATGTATCTCCTGACGGTGATGCAATCGGTTCATCACTGGGATTATATCATTTCTTGGATTCTCAGGAAAAGACAGTGAACGTAATTGTGCCTAATGCATTTCCCGATTTCCTCAAGTGGATGCCGGGCAGTAAGGACATTTTTTTGTATGACCGCTATAAAGAGTTTGCGGATAAACTGCTTGCTGAGGCCGATGTTATCTGTTGCCTGGACTTCAACGCGCTGAAACGCATCGAAGATATGGCGGATGCCGTAGCTGCTTCTCCTGCGCGTAAGATACTGATAGACCATCATTTGTATCCTGAAGACTTTTGTAAGATAACGATGTCCTACCCGAAGATCTCTTCTACTTCCGAACTGGTGTTCCGCCTTATTTGCCGGATGGGCTATTTCGACGAGATTTCTAAAGAGGGTGCCGAGTGTATCTATACGGGCATGATGACCGATACGGGTGGTTTTACCTATAATTCCAACAATCGGGAGATCTACTTCATTATCAGCGAACTCCTTTCCAAAGGCATTGATAAAGACGATATTTATCGTAAGGTGTACAACACCTATTCCGAGAGCCGTTTGCGGCTGATGGGATATGTCTTGTCGAACATGACCGTCTATTCGGATTGTAACTCGGCTTTAATTACACTGACGAAAGCCGAACAAAGCAAGTTCCACTATATAAAAGGAGATAGTGAAGGCTTTGTCAATATCCCTCTCAGCATTAAGAACGTTCGCTTTTCCTGCTTTTTGCGGGAAGATACAGAGAAACCGATGATTAAAATTTCCCTCCGTTCGGTCGGGACTTTTCCGTGCAATCAGTTGGCAGCCGAATTCTTTAACGGTGGCGGTCACTTGAACGCGTCCGGAGGTGAATTTTTCGGAACGATGGAAGAGGCAAAAGCTGTTTTCGAGAAAGCGCTTGAGAAATATAAGTCTCTATTAACAGCCAAAAGCTAAAGGTGGAAGGTTAAAAGTGAATATGGAAAGGTTAAAAGATACGAACTTTCAACATTGCTCTTTCAACTTTTAATGATTTTGAGATACATTTGTGCGGAATATAGCTAAATAACAGATAATGAAGAAACTTGTATTTTTATTTCTCTCTTTGCTGACTGCCGGAAGTCTGTTCCAGGCGTGCGATGATTCGAAGACATACGCGGAAATGCTGGAAGATGAGAAGAATGCGGTAAGCCAGTTCATCAAAGATAGTGCGATTCATGTGATTTCAGTCGAGGAATTCGAAAAGAATGATACGGTGACGAAAGCGAAAGCGAATGGGGACGCATACGATGAATTCGTGTCTTTCACCAGCGAGGGAATATATATGCAGATTATAGACCGTGGACGTGGTGATGATAATGGTGGAGAATATGCGGACGCGGACAAAGAAAAAGATAAGTTCGTAGACGGTAATATCGTTTGTACCCGTTATGCGGAGACCAACATCGCTACACGCGAACTTGCGGCTTTTAATATACCTATGGAAGAGTATATGGACGCTTCACAGCTGTATGCCTATCCTGCCGTATTCCGTTATGTGAAGACAGACACTTATTCAGCTGGTACATTCATCGAAATGGACTATGTCTGGTCGTCCTATTACGCCAGTACGGCCGTACCTCAAGGATGGCTTTTGGCATTGCCCTACCTGCGTGACAATGCCCACGTGCGTCTGATCGTTCCTTCAAAGATGGGACATACTTCTGCTCAACAGTACGTAACTCCTTACTTCTATGATATCACTGAGTTCCGTAAAGCACGAAGCTAGAAACACTAACATTTAAATAAATCTTTAAGTAAAGAACCTATGACTCTAATCAAATCTATCTCTGGAATCCGCGGAACTATCGGCGGAGGAGCGGGCGAAGGATTAAATCCGCTCGACATCGTGAAATTCACCTCGGCTTATGCTACTTTAATCCGTAAAACTTGTACGGTAAAGAGCAACAAGATTGTTGTGGGACGCGATGCCCGCATCTCGGGTGAAATGGTAAAAAACGTAGTAGTCGGCACATTAATGGGAATGGGCTGGGATGTAGTAGATATTGATCTTGCTTCTACTCCGACCACAGAACTTGCTGTGACAATGGAAGGCGCTTGTGGCGGTATCATCCTGACAGCTTCTCATAACCCTAAACAGTGGAATGCACTGAAGTTACTGAATGAACATGGCGAATTTCTGAATGCAGCCGAAGGCAACGAAGTACTTCGTATTGCTGAAGCAGAAGAATTTGACTATGCCGACGTAGATCACTTGGGCTCTTACCGTAAAGACCTGACTTATAACCAGAAACATATCGACAGTGTATTGGCTCTTGACTTGGTGGATGTAGAAGCTATCAAGAAAGCTGATTTCCGGGTGGCTATTGACTGTGTAAACTCGGTAGGCGGTATCATTCTTCCCGAACTTCTTGAACGTTTAGGTGTGAAACATGTAGAAAAACTCTACTGTGAACCTACCGGAAACTTCCAGCACAACCCCGAACCGCTTGAAAAGAACCTCGGTGACATCATGAACTTAATGAAAGGTGGAAAGGCTGATGTAGCCTTCGTTGTAGACCCCGATGTTGACCGTCTGGCAATGATCTGCGAGAATGGCGTAATGTACGGTGAAGAATATACATTGGTTACTGTTGCCGACTATGTACTGAAACATACTCCCGGTAACACTGTTTCTAATTTGAGCTCTACCCGTGCTTTGCGTGATGTAACTCGCAAGTATGGAATGGAATACAGCGCTTCTGCCGTAGGCGAAGTAAATGTTGTAACGAAGATGAAAGCAACCAATGCTGTTATCGGCGGTGAGGGAAATGGTGGAGTAATTTATCCTGCTAGTCACTACGGACGTGATGCATTGGTAGGCATCGCATTATTCCTTAGCCATCTGGCTCACGAAGGAAAGAAGGTTAGCGAGCTCCGTGCTACTTATCCTCCTTACTTCATTGCTAAAAACCGTGTAGACTTGACTCCGGAAATCGATGTAGATGCTATCCTTGCCAAAGTGAAGGAAATCTATAAGAACGAAGAAATTAACGATATCGACGGTGTGAAAATAGACTTTGCCGACAAATGGGTGCATTTGCGCAAGAGTAATACAGAACCGATCATCCGTGTGTATAGTGAAGCTTCTACTATGGAAGCTGCCGAGGAAATCGGTCAGAAGATAATGGATGTGATTAATGAATTAGCAAAATAATATCCTGTAAAATAGGATTTTATTTATAACATTTGAGTCTCGTATATCATAAAGATAACTGAATAAGTTGTCTCATTGATATACGAGACTTTTTATTAGGATGATATCCACTGAATGATGATAGTTACTCTTCTTCTTGAGTATTAACAATAAAGTTTCTTTTGATTAAGTCTAAACTTCCTTTCGTCCAATAGTAAACTTCTCTTTTGTTATTTACAAACTTAAAATGCAAGCTTCATTTTTATAAATGCAAGTTTTGTTTTTAAAAACGGAACCTTTGTTTTTATAAATGAAGCTTGCATTTATAGATTGGAAGGGATGAAAAGCAACTTTACTGTTAATAAAAAGAAAGTTTGGACTTAATCAAGAGTAACTTTTCTATTAATAGTTTACATAAGAAGTAAGCAGTGTTAAGAGGGAACTAATCTATATAGCTTACTTCTCTACTTCGTTAGAATAGATATAGTATAAGGAGGTTAGTTGATATACAAAGGTTTATAGATCTTATAATCAATGATAAATAAACGGCTTATATATGTAGATTTGATATGTGAAAAGGATAATTAAAGGAAAATTGTAGTATATTTGTACTGTCCTTTAGGACGTTTTTATTATAAGGAAGCGTTTAGTGCTTTTTCTCAAGTGCGAATCTGGACAATTCGAGCTGTGTTGAGGAAATAAACAAAACGTTCTCCCTTTGGTTTGTATGTTGCACCTAGGTGCTGATATACAGTCAAGGGCGTGAGCTGTTTTTGCTTGTATTCAACACAGAGGTAGTCCAGAACCTGCACTTGGATATAAGTTTAGCGGTCTCGCGCTTCTTTTGTGTATACACTTCTGTTGAGACTAGGAAGGAACTAACAAATTGAAAAACATGCAAACGGTACAAGTGTTGCCAGTAATGTTACTAATGTCCGTAACAGTATCAGCAAGAGGCCTAACAGGTTTTGAACAGCTTATTGATAAACGTACGACATGAAAATAAAACTGATAGCATTATTTATAATGATGAGATCATTGGCTGCTATAGCTGACAATGATACTTATTTCTTTTCAAAAGTAGATTATCAACAAGGCTTATCCAATAGTGCAGTGCTTTGTCTTTTTCAAGATAATGTGGGGCTGATGTGGTTTGGCACGTATGATGGAGTGAACTGTTGGGATGGAAAGACGATGGAAGTGTTTCGCTCTGATTTTTCAGAAAGCAAAACGTTGAGCAATAACGTGATTCATTCCATTTCGCAGGCAGATAACAGTTGCTTATGGATTTCTACCCATTTGGGAGTAAACCGCTTCTCGCAAAAGGCGAGGCAAGTGGTAGCCAACTATGATTTTTCAGGTGATTATTATGTTCATTCTAATAATCAGGGAAACACTTGGATACTTACCGGAGACGGAATTTACTATTATAATACGCATCATCAACGTTTTATCCGGGTACAAACTTCTGTTTTACCAGTGGATAGTATGGAACGACGTGCATTTGTGACCGATGATGGGGGGCTTTGGGTATTTCCACCTAGTACGGGACAAATTCTTAATTACTCACTCAATAGGTTTGATACGGATAGTTTGTCGGTGAAATTATCTATCTCAACAAACAAGTTCCATTCGAAAGCAATTGAAGATATTTTCTATCAGAATGGTATTTTTTGTTTCGTAGATTGTGACAGAGATTTATATATGTATGATATCTCTCGTAAATCCAAGATTTATATTCGTAATCTTTCATCACTCGTTCAGAAATATGGAGTAATAACAGGGATTGTTCCCTTTTATGAAGATATTATCATTGGATTTCGTGCTAATGGATTGATTCGTTTACGTACTTCTAAAAAGTATGAAGAAGAGATCGTCAATCGTAATATCCGAATCTATGGAATTTATAGGGAACCGCGTCAAGGGTTGCTTTGGATTGCATCGGACGGGCAGGGAGCTGTGATGTACGCCAAAAAATATTCGATCGCTACCAATTTGATGTTGAATCGTATGTCACCTAATTTGAGTAGACAAGTACGTTCGATACTGACAGATGAATATGGAGGATTATGGTTTGGAACAAAGGGAGATGGGCTTTTACATTTGCCTGATTATCATGAAGCAGTAGGAAATCCTCTTGGGAGGGCTATGGTTTATTCTCCTGGAGAGAAACAGGTAATGTCATCATATATTAAATGGAATCATGAGTTTCACGTTTATAAACTGGCCCAAAGTCGCTATATGGATGGCTTCTGGATAGGGGCAGGAAATCCGGGATTATTTTATTATTCATTCAGAGATGATGCTGTGCATTCGGTAGAATATTCTTCCGGTCGACCTGTTATTGAGATACATGATATTTATGAAGAAAATGATAGTGTGTTATATGCTGTAACGGCGGTGGATGGTTTTTATAAAATGGTGCTTGAAAAGAAAGGAGGGACTATTAATGTACGTCAGCAAAAACGTTATCATTTTTTTCATGAGCAACGGGAGATTATGATGTTTTATCCCATGTTGGCGGAAGGGGATTCTATCTTATGGTTAGGTAGTCGTGAAAAAGGACTTGTTCGTTTCGATAAACGAACGGAAGAATATCAAGTCATCTCTTTGAAAGAAAAGCTGCGCAAGTCGGTAGACGATATATTAAGTTTGTACCGCACTGAAGATGGTAAAATGTATGTAGGAACAACTTCTGGTTTGGTTTGTCTTTCATTTTGTGGAAAGAAGATAGAAGCTACTTATATCGGTAGGGAGCAGGGACTTCTTAATGATATGATACATGGTATACAGGAAGATGGCAATGGCTTCCTTTGGCTGGGTACCAATCGCGGACTCATCAAATATAATCCGAAAAATGGCTCGTCGCATGATTATTATTACAGTGCCGGTGTGCAAATAGGAGAGTTTAGTGATGATGCCTATTATCAGTGTCCTTATACAGGCAGTCTTTTCTTTGGAGGAATTGATGGACTGCTTTATCTGGATCGTAAAGTGGCGGCTGCCCCTGAGTTTTATCCGGATATTGTGTTACGTCGGTTGTGGCTTGGGCGGACAGCAGTAAATTTAGGTGATTATTATACGGAAGATGGAAAAAGTCTGCAATTGGAAGGAGCGGAAACTTCTTTCTCTCTTTCTTTTACCGTACCTGATTATTTGACCGGGAAAGAAGTGGAATATTCATTCATCCTGGAAGGATATGATAACCAATGGACTTCATTCAGCAGCATCAATGAGGCTTCATATACTGATGTGCCTGCGGGTGATTATATTTTTAAAGTCCGTTATAAGAAAGACGTGTTCGATACGGAGTATAAATTCTTTTCCATTCCCATACATATTCTTCCACCGTGGTATCAGTCGCTATGGGCTTATCTCCTTTATATTTTATTAATAGTGCTCTTTGTGGTTTATTTGTTTCATTTACTTCGTAAATATATCCTTCATGAACGTATACTGAAACGGTTGCTCAATACGGAAAATAATAAAAAGGTGCTGGAAAGTAGTAGTTATAATCGTGACTTATTGGATAGTTTTACCCTCATTTACCATGCTTGCGATCAGCTACGTGCAGAAAACACCTCTTATGAACAACGTCGTAAGCAAGTGGAGTTAATACGTGAAACAGCGATGAGTGCTCTTTTCCGGCCAGAGACGCTTTATTCAGAGAAACTGAAGCATTTTTATCCTACTACCTTTGTTTTGTCTGCCCGTATGTGTATACAGGAGTTATCTATGGAAGTACTTCGCACGTTGAAGTCAGAAGGAGTAGATGTTACTTTGGTACAATCTCTGATTCCTGCGAATTTTACTTTTCCGGTCTATAAAAATGCTTTGCGTTGTATTCTTTATTATTGTTACCAGTTTGTTTGCCAAAAAACGTCGTCAGGCAAAGTTACGGTTAGTGTGCAGGAAGAAAACGGTAAGATGTCGTTGGTAATATCTGGTACGGTTGATGTGCTTAAAGAACTACAACAACAACTGACCGGAACTCCTTCCTCTGTGGTTAATAAAGAAGATATTGACCGTTTTTTCGGTATTCAGTTGATGCTTTGTTTTGTGCAATCAGCTTTAGAGCAACTTCATACAGTTGTTCGTTGTGTAGAATCTGGCAGTGGTCAGCATAGCCTGATGTTTACTTTCGATCCTGCCACATTAATTGAAAATCAATCGAGTGAAAAGAAAACGATTCTTTTATTAGAAGATCGTGAAGAAATGGTTTGGCTGATAACAGGATTACTTTCTGAAGAATATTTGATACATTCGGTGAAAAGTGTACAAGTGGCATTTGAGGAAATTCATCGTTCGGTTCCTGCCGTTTTCTTAGTTGATATGGCTATGTATGCAGAAGAGGAGAGTACGTTTATGGAATATGTTGGAAAGAATCGCTCGGCTTTATCGAAAACAGCTTTTATTCCTTTGCTGACATGGAAAGCAAGTTCGGTTATTCAGCGCGAACTGATTAAATGGTCCGATTCCTATATTGTACTACCCTATGATATTCTCTTTTTGAAAGAAGATGTTCATAAAGCTATTTATGGTAAGCGGGAAGCCAAACAAATTTATTTGGAAGATTTGGGTGAATTGGCAGGGCAAATAGTGTGTACTACAGCAGAACAGGCTTATTTTATCCGTAAACTTTTGCAAGTGATTGAACAGAATCTTGAAGAGGAAGAATTGGGTTCAACATTGATAGCCGATCGTATGGCAATGAGTCCGCGCCAGTTTTATCGTAAGTTTAAGGAAATATCTCCCATTGCTCCTAGTGATCTGATTAAAAACTATCGAATGGAGAAAGCTGCGCGCCTTTTGAGAGAGGAAGATCTTTCTATTCAGGACGTTATTGCTGATGTGGGGATATCAAGTCGTTCCTATTTTTACAAAGAATTTGCTAAAAAATTCGGTATGACACCTAAGGATTATCGAGAACAGTGGAAAAATATATAATTCTTACTTGTACTTTGTGTTGTGCTCTCATTGTACTATTTATATGTAAGATTATTGATTTACAGAATAATATAATATGCTCTCATTACACATCTTGTGTTCTTGTCTACCAACCGATTTTTGCCTGTTTTTTGTCACTACAGAGGATTAATAATAACCGGAAACCAGTTTAATTTGCTTTCGTTAACAAGAAATTAAACATGTTTGATAACCTTATTATTAATCAAAAAAGCAAGTAACATGAATTTGTTTGGAATGGAAAAACATCACACTAAGTCGATGTGGCTACTGGCAATTTTAATTGCATTTAGCACTACGGTGTGTGCACAAGGCACTTCGGTTACAGGACGTGTCTCTGACGAAAAAGGAGAGTTGCTCATAGGAGTGAGTGTTCAGGAAAAAGGTACTACCAATGGTACTATTACTGATACTAACGGGCAGTATAACCTTAAATTATCTTCTAAAAATCCTATTTTAGTAGTTTCTTATATAGGATATAAGCCACAGGAAGTAAAGGTTGCTAAGCAGAAGGTTCTTGATGTCATTTTAGTAGAAGATGTGTCTTCTTTAGATGAGGTAGTGGTGGTGGCTTATGGACATCAACGTAAGGTATCAGTAGTCGGAGCGCAGTCTTCAATGAAGATAGAGGATATCAAGATGCCGACAGCCAATTTGTCCTCTGCTATTGTCGGCCGTTTGCCGGGCGTAGTAGCTGTACAACGTACAGGAGAGCCGGGACATGATGATTCAGATCTCTGGATTCGTGGTATTTCTACACTGGCTGGTCAGAATTCTAAACCACTGGTATTGGTAGATGGTGTGGAGCGTAGTTTTAACAATATCGATCCTGAAGACATTGAATCATTCACAGTATTAAAAGATGCTTCCGCTACAGCCGTGTATGGAGTGCGTGGTGCCAATGGTGTAATTTTGATCAAGACTAAACCGGGTAAAGTCGGGAAGCCGCAGTTTTCTGTTGACTACTATGAAGGTTTTGTGACATTGACTAAGAAACCGGAAATGGCAGATGCTTTTACTTATATGGACGCTGCCAACGAAGCTTATATGGATACTAAAGGTAGTATGCTATATTCTTCACAATACATTGAGGCAACAAAGAAGGCTCACGGCTTACTGCCGAATGACAACCCGTTAATGTTCAATCCTTACCTGTACCCAAATGTGAATTGGATGGACGAATTATTTAATGACTGGGGGCATAATCGCCGTGTAAATGTAAGTGTGCGTGGTGGTGTGCCCAATGCTACGTACTACGTTTCGCTGAGCTATTACAATGAGAAAGGGTTGACGCGTACTGCCGAGATGGAAAATTACGATGCTAACATTCGTTACGACCGCTATAATTATACTGCCAACTTGAATTTGAAACCTACAGAAACGACTACCATTGACTTGGGTTTCAACGGTTTTCTTTCTATGGGTAACTATCCACAGCAGTCTACCAGCGACTTGTTTGCATCCGCTATGGAGATTAATCCTGTCTATTTGCCATTGATGATGCCTGATGGTTCTGTGCCGGGTATTTCTACTAATGGTGACCTGCGTAACCCATATGCAGACTTGACTCGTCGCGGTTACAAAAACGAAGCAAGAAACCAGTTGAACTCTAATATTCGTTTGACACAAGATCTTGGTTTTTGGAAATGGAGCAAAGGATTTACTGTTTCTGCCATGCTAGCTTTCGACGTACATAATAGTCGTGACTTGAAGTACAACAAGCGTGAAGATACATACAACTTTGCCGGAACAAAAGATGAAAACGGATTGTGGAATGATGATGTGTTTGATGAAAACGGGGATTATCGTTATGCGCTGACTTATACCGGACATAAAGATTTGGCTTTCGACCAAGGCGCTTCTGATTCGAGAAGTACTTATTTTGAGGCTTCTTTAAATTATGATCGTTCTTTCGGTTTACACCGTATAGGTGCTCTCTTGCTTTATAATCAGAAGATCTATCGTTCAAGTTCCGACAATTTGGTGGGCTCCTTACCTTATAAGCAGCAAGGTTTAGCAGCTCGTGTCACTTATTCCTGGAATGATCGTTATTTCTTCGAGGCAAATGCCGGATACAATGGTTCCGAGAACTTTAGTCCCGATAAACGTTTCGGTTTTTTCCCTGCATTCGGTTTTGGTTGGGCTGTTTCTAACGAATCTTGGTGGGAATCTTTGCAAGATGTTGTGTCTTATTTAAAGGTACGCTATACGGATGGTTTAGTTGGTACGGACGCTGTAACCGGACGTCGTTTCATGTATCTCGACCAAATGGCTGGTTTAGATGGTTATCGTTTTGGCGACCAAAATAATGGAGTTGGTGGTTGGGGATATAGCAAGTACGGCGCTAATGTCGGTTGGTCTACTTCCCGCAAGCAAGATTTGGGTATCGACTTGAAATTTATGAAGGACAATCTGTCATTGACATTAGACGTATTTAAAGAACATCGTAAAGACATCTTTATTACTCGTCGGGTGATTCCTGATTACTCGGGATTTGTAGAAATGCCTTACGCTAATTTAGGTGTGGTAGACAATAAAGGATTTGAAGCTACATTGGAATATACACAGCAACTCGGCAAGAAATCTTTCCTGACCGTTCGCGGCAACTTTTCATGGAATGAAGATGAAATAGTAGAGAATGATGATCCGCGAGTACAGTATCCGTGGATGGAAAAGCGAGGAACGAACGTAAATGGACGTTGGGGCTGGGTTGCCGAAGGATTGTTCACTAGCGAAGAAGAAATTATGGACCACGCTAAACAGTTCGGTGAAGGATACCCTGGACAGATTTCAAAAGTGGGTGATATCAAGTATAAAGACCTGAATAGCGACGGAGTGATTGATGATTACGACAAATGTTTGATAGGTCAGGGCGACGTGCCTAAGATTTATTATGGCTTTGGTGCCGACCTGCAAGTGGGCGACTTTTCCATAGGGGCACTCTTTGCCGGAAATGCAAAGGCAGACCGTTGCTTGGGTGGCAATGCTATCTATCCTTTCAATGATGGTTCGGGAATCACAAATCTGTATGCGAACATTACCGATAGATGGTCTGCTGACGATCCGACTAATCAGGATGTGTTCTATCCGCGTCTGCATCATGGCAACAATGCCAACCAAAACAATATGAAAACCAGTACATGGTGGCAGAAAGATGTCAGCTTCTTGCGCCTGAAGCAGCTGACGATTGCTTACCAGTTCCCGAAACAGTTGATAAACAAGACATTCTTGAAGAGTGCGCGTATTTACTTAATGGGAACCAATTTGCTGACATTCTCCAAGTTTAAACTTTGGGATCCGGAATTGAATACTAACAATGGTACTTCTTATCCGAATGTACGTACCTATTCAGTGGGTGTGAATGTGAGTTTTTAAATAATAATCAGTTAGCAAGAATATGAAAAATATATTTAAGAAAGGAACTTTGGCGCTGTGTTTAGCAGTCGGATTAAATTCGTGTAATGATTTCTTCGATGCAATCCCCGGTCAGCAATACGATTTAGAGGATACGTTTACCAATCGTGCGAAGACAGAACAGTTTCTGAACAACGTATATAATTATGTGCCCGACGAAACACTCGAACGTAGTGCGAGAAATACCATGTCGGGAATTTGGACGACAGGTTCATTGGAATGTAAACTTTCCTGGGACGGAAATAATGGTAGCGAGTGGGCTTCCGGAGCTACCTATGCTGGCTCTTCATGGATCAACTTCTGGCATATTGAATATTATAAGGGAATTTCTCGCGCTAGTACGTTTATCATGAATGTAGACCGTTGTTTAGAAGCATCTGCGGCACAACGCAAACAATGGAAGGCGCAAGCCCGCGCTTTGCGTGCTTTCTATTATTTCATGATTTTCCGTTCATACGGTCCGTTTGTGATTTTGGGTGAAGAACCGATTCCATTGGACATATCAACAAGCGAATTGCTGAAAGAACGTAATTCGGTAGACGAATGCGTGGATTTCATGGTGAAAGAATTTGATGATGCGGCAAACGATCTTCCGGATAGATATGACGGTTCTAACTTGGGACGTATAGACAGGGCTGCTTGTAAGGCTTTCAAAGCAAAAATGTTGTTGTATGCGGCAAGCCCGTTGTTCAATTGCAACGCTGATTATGCAGGCATTGTCAATCCGGAGAGCGGCAAGCAACTTTTCCCACAAGATAAGTCGCAGGAAAGAGCGAAGTGGGAGGCTGCACGTAGTGCTTACAAGGACTTTTTCGATGAATTTGGAAACACTTTCTCATTATATACGGAAAAGTCTAACGGAAAGACCGATTTCTATGAATCTTACAGAAAGGTGACATCGGGAGTGTTCTATGGTGCTGACAACAAGGAGCAAATTTTCATCAGGTTGGCAGACCATGACATGCGTGCCTACGAAACCACACCTTATCACAAAGGATTCGATGATAACAATGGCGCTTTGAGAGGTGGCTTGGGATTTGGTGTACCTCAAGAGATGGTGGATTTGTACTTTATGAAAGACGGTCGTAGAATTGTGGACGATGAGAACTATAAAGAATATACTGGCGTACCATCCAGTGATTATTTGGGATGGTCAACGGATTATAATGACGTTGTGGTTAGTGATAGAACCTATTTTAAAGCGAACTCCGATAAAACCCTGAAACAATGGGCAGATCGTGAACCTCGTTTTTATACGAACATTACATTTAACGGTTCTACTTGGCTAAAGACGGATACTCCACGTGGGAAAGTAACAACGGAGTTGACGTTTAACGGTAACTCTGGTTATGCAAATGCCAACTGGGATGCTCCTTACACCGGTTATGGTATGCGTAAGATGGCACCAAAAGAGGGGCGTAGTGGAGCCAATAGACATTGTGCCACTTTGCTTCGTCTGGCTGATATGTATCTGGGATATGCTGAAACTTTGAGTGCATGTGAACAGCGCGATGAGGCTATTAGGTATGTGAATAAGGTGCGTGCCCGTGCCGGCATTCCCGGATATGGCAAAACGGGTACGACAGACGAAAACGGCTTTGTATGCATTCCTTATGAAGACACGCGTGACGGAGTGGACAAGCGTATTCGCCGCGAACGTTTGGTTGAACTGATGTTCGAATGGAATCACTTCTTTGATGTGCGTCGTTGGAAAGTGGCCGATATGGCTGTGGGTGACGACTGGATATATCCTAAATATCATAAAGGAGGTGAAGGTGGAGCGATTCATGGTATGGCATTCCGTTCCGATGCTCCCGCGTTTTTTGAGAAGGTTGTGGTGGAAACCCGTACATTCTTGACTAAACACTATCTTTTCCCGATTCCTGACGAAGATGTACGTCGTAATCCGAAGATGGTACAAAACCTGGGATGGACAACGGAGTAATAATATACTCCGGATGTCCGATCTGCGAATGAATGAAAGAAATTAATGAAAAGAAAAACAATGAAGATACCTCAAATAAGATGTAGCGATGTGAATGCAGTGAAGAGAATCATTTTTCTTTTGGTGCTGCTAATTCCCTTTTGTCTGGCAGGATGTTCGTCCGACGATGATGAAGGAGAAGGTCCGAACGAAGATGCTCCGGTTTCTTATGTACTTGGTTCGGGTAACACGAATATGCCCTCCAGTGGTACAATTATAGCGCAATATGCTGATGCTCCTGTCGGTTCGGAAATCAGACGTTTGGTAGACGATAATGCTGATACGAAGTATGTTACTTATCATAGTAGTTTCAACATCACTTGGAATGGAAATAGTAGTAAGGCTGTCACTGCCTATTCGTTGACCTCGGCTGCCGATACCCCCGAAATGGACCCGAAAGATTGGACACTCTATGGTTCTAATGATAATACTACGTGGACAGAACTGGATGCGCAGACAAACCAACTTTTTGCAGCGAGAAAAGAAGAGAAAAGCTATGAAGTGGATAATGCAACTTCCTATCGTTACTACAGACTTTCTGTTGAAGCGAACAATGGTGGTGCTGCCACGCAGATAGCTGAATGGAAACTGGTTGCCATGCGTTCATATACGGAGAATATCAACGATTTGATTGCTAGTAAAGGTTCCAGTACGTTTAGTGCGATAACTCCGATGGGCAGACAGCATGAGAATGACAGAGAAGCTACGGCAGCGGATTTGGAATGGCTTGCCGATCCTGCAGAAGAGCCGGAACCATTTGGAGACAACGGAACGAAGATGGCTTGGAATACGTTTAATGTAGTATCGCTTTATCCGAATGGAAATCCTACCTTATCGGATGTAAATCAGCGTTGGGTGGGCGACTGTTGCGCGTGTGCTGTTTTTGCTTCGATGGCTTATCTCTATCCCCGTTTCATTAAACACATTATTAAGGATAATAAAGACAAAACATACACGGTTACTATGTATGATCCGACGGGAAAGCAAATACCAGTAGGTGTAAGTGGAGATTATTTTATCGGTAATAGTGGTGATTTAGGTGCATTAGGTGGTAGAAACAAGGAGGTTACATGGGCTACGATCCTTGAAAAGGCGATGATGAAGTGGCGTCAGGTTTATCTGGGTAGTTCTAATGTCGGTGGTATCGGTACGGAATATGTGTCTGCCATCTTTACTGGCGATGGAGAAAGTGTAGGTTTTGGTGCAGGTGCCTTAATTGCTGAAGACTTGCAACGTGCTGTAGAAGTATCACTTAAACAAGGTCGATTGGTTATTGGTGGTTTCACAAGAAGTGGTGAACAAGTGGATGAGAACTGGCAGACGACTAGTGGACATGCGTTTACCTTCATTTTGCCGGACGATGACTCCCATCTATTCAAAATGCGTAATCCTTGGGGAGGCACTACTGACGGTGTGATGAAAGTGAAAAATGACAACCGGATTCCGCCGATGATTGACTTGCGTATCTGTGCGCCGGGAGCAGCTAAAAACTATGGGGTGGGACCGGACTTGGGAGGATATATCCCTAATTTTTAATTTCAAATCTTAAAAGAAGAATATCATGAAGAAATTGATTTATATAATGTTGTCGTTGTGCTGCTTTGTTCTTTATAGTTGTGGCATGACGGAACCTTGGAAAGACTGGGAGAACGAAGGTAATATGAGCGAAGACCGCTTGCGTCCTTCGGAAGTGAAAGATTTGTTATGCACGACAGGAGGATGGAAAATGGCCTATGAAGGAGTTACTTTTTATTTCCAGTTTAGTGAGGACGGAGCAGTGACTTCGGATTCTGATGAAAGTTTGTTGAAGAATGCAGTTGAAACTGATTATTCTTTGGATTTTGAAGGTGAAAAGGTTGTTCTGCTTACGTTGCAGAATGGAGGTATGTTACAATATTTGGGAGAAAATCAGGAAAATACATTTGTTATTACGGGATATTCTGATTCACAGATTGTTGCAACGGGGCAAGTGAATGGCAAAACGATGATTTTGAATTCGGTAACTGCTGTAGAACTGCAACAAGCGAAGGAGAGAAAACGGTTGGCTATTATTGCTTACAATAAAGCTCAAGCTATGGAAATACTTAAGACGGACTTGAGTAATGGATTACTTCGTAATGCATCAACTAATCAGTTTGCAGCACATTATGCGATGTCTTGTGATGACGATGATAATTGGAAGATTAAAATCTCATTGCTGGATGGCAAAATATTGAAGCATACGGAATATGCTATGACAATTAATACTACCAATGATGAGAAAGCTACATTAAGTATTGATGGTTTGACTGTGAATGGTGTGGCTGTTGGAGCACTATATTATAAATATGATACAGGAGATTTGAGCACGGATAATCCGGCCTTTAAGGTGGATTTGAATAAAAGTTCTGATATGCTGAAAACATATACAAGTTCTTGGAAAACACATATTGTCGATAGAGATAATATTTGTGATCATTTGACTGGATTGCTTACACAAATAGAATTTGATGACCGTTCTCCAAGGAATATTATAGTTTGTCCGGGAGAGACTGGGGCTGGTAAATGGCATTATGTAGGTTTTGTAATAAATGCTACAGCCAATGACGCGACCGGTTGTGTCTATTTTGAAAATACAGGAATTAATTACATTCTTGGAAGCTATGGTGATGATGCAGGAGTTGTACGGTCAATCCCGGTTTATAGTTCCTTCTTGGATTTCTGTTTTTCGGATAAGGGTGTTTGGATGTATGAAGATTCAGATTCATATCTTTATGTAATCAGTCCGGTCTCCGATGAATGGTTCAGAATGAAGATATAAAATGAAATAACATTTTTTTGAATCAAGCAAGAAAGTAAGAAGTACAACTTTTCTTTCTTGCTTGTACTTTCTGTTCCCAATAGATCATTTTATCATGATAGTTTTAGCTAAAGAATACCTAACTTTGCTGGCAGAAATGACGAAATAAATATATTCACCAATTATAATAGCTTAATTCGCTAACCATGAATAAAAAGAACTTATTGTCTCTCGGAGCTGCCCTATTAGTGGGTACTTCTCTCCTTTTTGCTCAAAAAGAACCAGTGGACTACGTCAATCCTTTAATGGGAACCGACTCCAAGATTTCGCTCTCCAACGGAAACACCTATCCTGCCATTGCACTTCCCTGGGGGATGAACTTCTGGATGCCGCAGACCGGAAAGATGGGCGACGGCTGGGCTTACACGTATGCTTCTGACAAAATCAGAGGATTCAAGCAGACCCATCAGCCCAGTCCCTGGATCAATGACTACGGACAGTTCTCCATTATGCCGATGACCAAACAGCTGAAGATTGATCAGGACAGCCGTGCTTCCTGGTTTTCGCATAAGGCAGAGAAAGCAACTCCTTATTATTACAGTGTTTATCTGTCAGAGTATAACATGACAACGGAGATTGTCCCGACAGAGCGTTGTGCGTATTTCCGTTTTACTTTCCCCGAAGCGTCCGATGCTTATGTGGTAGTAGATGCTTTCGACCGTGGTTCGTATGTGAAGGTGATTCCCGAAGAAAATAAGATTGTAGGTTATACGACACGTAACAGTGGCGGCGTTCCGCAGAATTTCAGGAACTACTTTGTGATAGAGTTCGACAAGCCTTTTACATTTAATAAAGTATGGGCGGACTACCATCTGGTAGAGACGCATCTTGAACTGCAATCCAATCACGTAGGTGCTGCCATCGGTTTTTCGACAAAGAAAGGAGAGCAGGTGCATGCCAAAGTGGCTTCCTCATTTATCAGCCCCGAACAGGCGGAACTGAATCTGAAAGAAATCGGAAACAAGACATTCGAACAGGCCAAGGAAGCTGGACGTAAAGCTTGGAATGACGTACTGGGACGTATCAAAGTCGAAGACAATGATGAGAACCGGATGTGTACCTTCTATTCTTGTCTGTATCGTTCGGTGTTATTCCCCCGTATGTTCCACGAAGTGAATGCGAAGGGTGAAACGGTACATTATAGCCCTTATAACGGTGAAATCCGTCCGGGATATATGTTTACCGATACCGGTTTCTGGGATACGTTCCGTTGCCTGTTCCCGTTTGTCAATTTGGTATATCCTTCAATGGGAGAGAAAATGCAGGAAGGACTGTTGAATACATATCTTGAAAGTGGATTCTTCCCCGAATGGGCGAGTCCGGGACATCGTGGCTGTATGGTCGGAAACAATTCGGCTTCTGTAGTGGCAGATGCTTTTATGAAGAATGTGACCAAAGCGGATGCGGAGAAAATGTATGAAGGTTTGCTCAAAGGAGCGAACAGTGTACATCCGAGAGTTTCTACAACAGGGCGCCGTGGATACGAATATTATAATAAACTGGGTTATGTGCCTTACGATGTAAAGATTAACGAGAATGCGGCGCGTACATTAGAGTATGCATACGATGACTGGTGCATCTACCGAATGGGTGAAAAGCTAGGGCGTCCGGCAGAAGAACTGGAACTCTATAAGAGCAGAAGCCAGAACTACCGCAACCTGTTCGACCCTGAAACAAAACTGATGCGTGGCAAGAACGCCGATGGCACCTTCCAGACTCCTTTTAATCCGTTCAAGTGGGGGGATGCTTTTACCGAAGGAAACAGCTGGCACTATACGTGGTCTGTATTTCATGATGTACAGGGACTGGCCGATTTGATGGGCGGCAGAAAGATGTTTGTCAGTATGCTCGATTCTGTGTTCAACCTTCCACCGATATTTGATGATAGCTACTACGGAGGTGTGATTCATGAAATCCGTGAAATGGAAATTGCCAATATGGGTAACTATGCGCACGGCAACCAGCCTATCCAGCACATGATTTACTTGTATAACTATGCAGGCGAGCCCTGGAAAGCCCAGTACTGGCTGCGTGAAGTGATGAACCGCCTCTATTTTGCCACTCCCGACGGCTATTGTGGTGATGAGGATAACGGACAGACTTCTGCCTGGTATGTGTTTACCGCTTTAGGCTTCTATCCGGTATGCCCGGGCAGCAACGAATATGTGATGGGTGCTCCTTATTTCAAGAACGCGACGATCACACTGGAGAACGGCAAGAAACTGGAAATCTCCGCTCCTAAAAATAGTGATGCCAATCGTTACATCCGTTCGCTGAACTATAACGGTAAGAACTATACAAAGAATTATCTGAATCATTTCGACTTGCTGAAAGGCGGACGTCTGGTATTTGATATGGATAATAAACCGAATAAAGGAAGAGGTATTAACGAATCCGACTTTCCCTATTCCTTCTCTCGTGATAACAAGTAAGCAGGTATGAATAAGATGAAAAAGAAAGTATTGATGATGACTATGGTGGCGGTAACCTTGTCCGCCGTAGCTCAGCAACCGGTAGATTATGTAAATCCGATTATGGGGACAAACGGAATGGGGCATACCTTCCCCGGTGCTTGTACCCCTTTCGGATGGGTACAGTTGAGTCCGGACACAGACACAATTCCACATAATGTGAATGGAGCTTATCAGAAGAAAGCGTATGAATATTGTGCCGGTTACCAGTATCGGGATAAAACCATCGTAGGTTTCAGTCACACCCACCTCAGCGGTACGGGACATTCCGACCTGGGAGATATATTGCTGATGCCTGCTGTCGGCGATGTAAAATTGAATCCCGGACGGGCGGACCATCCGGAAGAGGGTTACCGTTCGCGCTTCGATCATGCCACAGAGAAAGCGACACCCGGATACTACGAAGTGATGCTGGACGACTATGGCATTAAAGCACAACTGACAGCTACTCAACGGACGGGTGTACATAAATATACCTTCCCGAAAGGAAAAGACGGTCATCTGATTCTGGACCTGGTGCATGGCATTTATAATTATGACGGCAAAGTATTGTGGGCAAACCTGCGGGTGGAAAACGATACATTGCTGACAGGATACCGCATCACCAACGGATGGGCACGTACGAATTATACCTATTTTGCCATCTCCTTGTCACAGCCGATCAAGGATTACGGATATAAGGATAAGGAAAAGGTATTGTATAATGGCTTTTGGCGTCGTTTCAAGCTGGAGAAGAACTTTCCGGAAATCACCGGTCGAAAAATCGTGGCTTACTTTAACTTCGAAATGGCCAAAGACCCTGACCTGGTTGTAAAGGTAGCCTTGTCGGCAGTCAGCACGGAAAGCGCTGTAAAGAACCTGTGTGCCGAGGCTTCCGGAAAGAGCTTCGAACAGTTGGCGGAAGCTGCCCGGACAGACTGGAACAATGAACTGGATCATTTTGAAATTGAAGGTACACCGGATCAGAAGGTGATGTTCTACACTTCGCTTTATCATACCATGATTAATCCGTCCGTATATATGGATGTGGACGGTGCATATCGCGGCCTGGATCATAACATACATCAGGCGAAAGGATTCACTAACTATACTATATTCTCACTTTGGGATACATATCGCGCGGAACATCCGTTCCTCAACCTGGTGAAACCGGAACGCAATGCGGATATGGTGGAATCAATGATCAAACATGAACAGCAGAGCGTGCATGGCATGTTGCCGATATGGAACCTGATGGGAAATGAGAACTGGTGTATGAGCGGTTATCATGCTGTGTCCGTGCTGGCGGATGCAATAACCAAAGGAGTTTTTTCAAATGTGGATGAGGCATTATCGGCGATGGTTAGCACATCTACGGTACCTTACTATGAAGGTGTAGCCGATTATATGAAGTTGGGATATATCCCGCTGGACAAGAGTGGTACAGCAGCTTCCTCTACGTTAGAATATGCATACGACGACTGGACTATTTATCAGACAGCCTTGAAAGCCGGTAATAAAGAGATAGCGGATACTTACCGCAAACGTGCTCTCAACTATCGTAATATCTATGATACAAGCATCGGTTTTGCCCGTCCCCGCTACAGTGACGGCACATTCAAAAAGGAGTTCGATGTGTTGCAAACTTACGGCGAAGGCTTTATCGAAGGTAATTCATGGAACTTCTCCTTCCATGTACCGCATGATGTGTTTGGTATGATCGACCTGATGGGAGGAGAAAAGACATTCGTACAGAAACTGGACGAACTCTTCTCCATGCATCTGCCGGAGAAGTACTATGAACATAATGAGGATATTACGGAAGAATGCCTGGTAGGTGGATACGTACATGGCAATGAACCGAGCCATCATGTACCTTATTTGTACGCATGGACCTCCCAACCGTGGAAAACACAGTACTGGCTGCGTGAAATCCTGAACAAGATGTATAAGAATGACATCAACGGACTGGGTGGAAATGACGATTGCGGACAGATGTCGGCATGGTATCTTTTCTCTGTGATGGGCTTCTATCCGGTTTGTCCGGGTACAGACCAGTATGTCCTTGGTGCTCCCTATCTGCCCTATCTGAAGCTGACACTTCCCAACGGAAAGACACTGGAAATCAAAGCGCCGGGCGTCAGCGACAAGAAGCGTTATGTACAGTCACTGAAACTGAACGGCGAGTCTTATGATAAAATGTACATCACACATGAGGATATCCTGAAAGGAGGCGTATTGGAATTTAAAATGTCGGCATCGCCCAACAAACGTCGTGGAGTATCGGCGCAGGACAAACCTTATTCATTAACTAATGGAATCAATTAACAGCATCAATAAATAATCAAGAAAAAAATATGAAAAAGAGACATTTGGTATATGCAATTGCCCTGATTATGGGCATGGAAGCTTGTGCGGCAAGTGTGAAGAAGCAAGCCGAAGCAAAACCGGACGTATGGAAAAGCTACAATGTAGGAACTGTCTTATTTGAAGATAAAGCTTCGGAAACAAAAGGCTCGGACATTTATCACCGGATCATTCCGGATGCGGAGTCTTATATCAAAGAGCAGGCACGCACTGTATTGGCTACTCTTTATAACTCACCGGAAGACAGCATAACTCCGGTGAACAAGATACATTATACACTGGAAGACATCGAAGGAATTTCTGCCAAAGGCGGTGGTAATGGAGACGTTACTATCTTCTACAGCACGCGGCATATCGAGAAATCATTTGCGAAGAATGATACGGCAAAGCTGTTTTTCGAAACGCGCGGAGTATTGCTGCACGAACTGACACACGCCTATCAGCTGGAACCACAAGGCATCGGCTCTTACGGAACCAATCGTGTGTTCTGGGCATTTATTGAAGGCATGGCAGATGCCGTACGTGTAGCCAACGGCGGATTTGACGGACCGAATGCCCGTCCGAAAGGTGGAAATTATATGGACGGATACCGTACGGCGGGTTATTTCTTCGTGTGGTTACGTGACAACAAAGATCCTGAATTTCTGCGTAAGTTTAACCGGAGTACATTGGAGGTTATCCCTTGGTCGTTTGATGGGGCTATCAAGCATGTTTTGGGGGACGAATATAATATTGATGAACTGTGGCACGAATATCAAGTCGCAGTAGGAGATATACAAGCACAATAAGAATAAATATGGTCAGTAGATTGGGTAAAAAGAGATTGTTTTTGGTTTGGTCGTGTCTGGTGAGTATTTTGCCGGGCATGGCTCAAACCGAGAAACTGATTGATTATGTGAATCCTTTTGTGGGAACAGATGGTTATGGTAATGTGTATCCGGGTGCGCAGATTCCTTTCGGGGGAATTCAGATGAGTCCGGACACAGATAGTAAATACTATGATGCGGCTTCCGGCTATAAATATAATCATTCCACCTTGTTGGGATTCAGTCTGACTCATTTAAGCGGGACCGGTATACCTGATTTGGGAGACTTTTTGTTTATTCCCGGAACAGGAGAGATGAAACTGGATCCGGGGACACGTGAAGAGCCGGAAAAGGGATACCGTTCACGTTATTCTCATGAAAAGGAATGGGCATCACCTAATTATTATGCAGTAGAACTGTCAGATTATGGAGTAAAGGCTGAAATGACGTCGGGGGTACGTAGTGGTATGTTTCGCTTCACCTATCCTCAATCGGATAAAGCTTTTATTATGATCGATATGAACCATACTTTATGGCAATCTTGTGAATGGGCGAATCTGCGCATGGAAAATGATTCTACCATCACCGGATATAAACTGGTGAAAGGCTGGGGACCGGAACGGCATATCTATTTCACGGCTACTTTCTCTAAAAAGTTGACAGGCTTGCGCTTTATGCAGAATAAAAAGCCGGTGATTTACAATACCTCCCGATTTCGTAGCAGCTATGAGGCTTGGGGAAAGAATCTGATGGCTTGTATTTCTTTTGAAACAAAAGCCGGAGAGGAGGTGATTGTAAAAACTGCTATTTCATCGGTCAGCACAAACGGGGCAAAAAACAATATGGCAGAACTTGCCGGACTCGCTTTCGATGATCTGAAAGCCAAAGGAGAAGCATTATGGGAAAAAGAACTGGGAAAATATACCCTTACTGCTGACCATAAAACGAAAAGAACATTCTATACGTCGGCTTACCATGCGGCTTTGCATCCGTTCATCTTTCAGGATGCAGACGGGCAGTTTCGAGGATTAGATAAAAATATAGAGAAAGCCGAAGGGTTTACCAACTATACGGTATTCTCTCTTTGGGATACCTACCGGGCTTTGCATCCCTGGTTCAATCTGGTGCAGCAGGAAGTGAATGCCGATATTGCCAATTCCATGCTGGCTCATTATGATAAGAGTGTGGAGAAAATGCTTCCTATCTGGTCGTTTTATGGAAATGAGACTTGGTGTATGATTGGTTATCATGCAGTTTCCGTATTGGCTGACATGATTGTGAAGGGAGTAAAAGGGTTCGATTACGAACGTGCGTATGAGGCTATGAAGACCACGGCGATGAATCCGAATTATGACTGTTTGCCGGAATATCGTATGATGGGATATGTGCCTTTCGATAAAGAGGCGGAATCAGTGTCTAAAACATTGGAATATGCGTATGATGATTATTGTATGGCACAGGCTGCGAAGGCTTTGGGTAAAGAGGATGATTATCGTTATTTCTTGAATCGTGCACTCTCTTATCAGACTTTGATTGATCCGGAAACGAAATATATGCGCGGCAAGGACAGTCAGGGAAACTGGCGTACACCGTTTACTCCGGTAGCTTATCAGGGCCCCGGATCTGTAAATGGATGGGGGGATATAACAGAAGGCTTCACTGTACAATATACTTGGTACGTACCACAAGATGTACAAGGATATATCAACGAAGCTGGCGAAGATTGGTTCCGCAACCGGTTGGATGAGCTATTTACAGTAGAGCTTCCGGATGACATTCCGGGAGCACATGATATTCAAGGCCGTATCGGAGCCTATTGGCATGGAAATGAACCTTGCCATCATGTAGCGTATCTTTATAATTACTTGAAAGAACCTTGGAAATGTCAGAAGTGGGTCCGTACTATCGTTGACCGTTTCTATGGCGATACTCCGGATGCATTAAGTGGCAATGACGATTGCGGACAGATGTCGGCTTGGTATATATTTAATTGCATAGGCTTTTACCCGGTGGCTCCTTCAAGCAATATGTATAACATCGGTTCTCCTTGCGTCGAGGCAATAACTGTTCGGATGAGTAATGGAAAAGCTATTGAAATGGTAGCAGATAATTGGTCGCCGAAGAATGTGTATGTAAAGGAATTGTATGTGAACGGCAAGAAGTATGACAAATCTTATTTGAAATATGAAGATATACGTGATGGCGTGAAACTGCGTTTTGTCATGAGCAGTAGACCGAACTATAAGCGTGCGGTATCGGATGAAGCGGTAGCTCCTTCTTTGTCGTTGCCTGGAAAGACAATGAAATATCAGGTAAATTTGATGAAAACGGGTATATCAAACCAGTGAAAATGACTTTTAAAGGAGTATTACCCAGTCCGTTTGATAGTACGAAGTGATGTTTTTATTACATTTGCCACTGTAAAACGATTATTAATTAAATATCTAAATCATGAGAAGATATTTCCTGTTAGTTGTGTGTTTGTGCTTAGTTTCACTACTTCATGCGCAGAACCGGTTAGAGTTGGTTTCTCCCAATGGAGAATTGAAAGTGTCCTTGAATCTCTCGGATAAAATCTATTATAGTATAGATTATAACGGAGATGTATTGTTGAAAGACAATTCTCTTCTGTTGGTTCTTAAAAATCAAGTGTTGGGACAGAACCCTAAGTTGCGTCGTCAGAAACGTACAAGTGTCGACGAGCAATTAACTCCTATTGTTCCTTTGAAATATTCGAAAGTCAATAATCGTTATAATCAATTGCTACTGACCTTCAAAGACTATTCAGTAGAATTCCGTGCTTTTGACGATGGAGTTGCTTACCGGTTTATTACCTCACAAAAAGGTGATGTTGAAGTAATGAACGAAGAGTTTGCTATCAACTTCCCGTCGGATTATCTTCTTCACTTGCAACAACCGGGGGGCTTCCATACAGCTTATGAGGAACCTTACACGCATGTTCAAAGTAATGCGTGGAAGCCTGAAGAACGGATAGCTGTTTTGCCGGTATTGGTTGACACACAAAAAGATTATAAGATATTAATCAGCGAGTCGGGTCTGACTGATTATCCATGTATGTTTCTCAAAGGAACGGGTACGAACGGAGCAATCTCTGTTTTTCCTAAAGCTCCGCTTGCGTTTGCCGAAAACAGTGATCGTAGTGTGAAGATTACTCAAGAAGCTGATTACATTGCTAAAACAAAAGGTACGAGAAATTATCCTTGGCGTTACTTTGTGATAAGTAAAAATGATAAGCAGTTGCTTGAGAACACAATGACTTATAAACTGGCTGAAAAGAATCAACTCCAGGATGTTTCATGGATTAAACCGGGACAGGTAAGCTGGGAATGGTGGAATGACGCTTCTCCTTACGGACCGGATGTGGATTTTGTTTCCGGTTATAACTTGGATACTTATAAGTATTACATTGATTTTGCTTCTAAATTTGGTATTCCATATATCATTATGGATGAAGGCTGGGCTAAAAGTACGCGTGATCCTTATACGCCTAATCCCAAAGTGGACTTGCACGAGTTGATTCGTTATGGCAAAGAAAAAAATGTAGGGATTGTGCTTTGGTTGACATGGTTGACGGTAGAAAACAATTTTGATCTCTTCAAGACTTTCAATGAGTGGGGAGTAAAAGGACTTAAGATTGATTTTATGGACAGAAGCGATCAGTGGATGGTCAACTATTACGAACGGGTAGCCCGGGAAGCAGCCAAACATCATTTGTTTGTCGATTTTCATGGTTCTTTCAAACCTGCCGGACTGGAATATAAATATCCGAATGTGTTGTCTTACGAAGGAGTGCGTGGCATGGAACAAATGGGCGGTTGCTATCCGGACAATAGCCTGTATTTGCCGTTTATGCGTAATGCTGTCGGCCCAATGGATTATACTCCCGGAGCGATGATTAGTATGCAGCCTAATGTGTATCGGTCGGAACGTCCTAATGCTGCAAGTATCGGAACACGTGCTTATCAGTTGGCACTCTTTGTGGTTTTTGAGAGTGGTCTGCAGATGTTGGCGGATAATCCTACTCTTTATTATCGTAATGAAGATTGTACCCGTTTCATCACACAAGTTCCCGTAACATGGGACGAGACTGTGGCACTGGAAGCTAAAGCGGGTGAATATGTCATTGTAGCAAAACGGAAAGGCGATAAGTGGTTTATAGGAGGAATGACTAACAATGGTGAAAAGGAACGTGAGTTTACCATAAAGTTAGATTTCTTGAATAAAGATCGCTCTTATCAAATGACATCTTTTGAGGATGGTATCAACGCAGGACGTCAGGCGATGGATTATCGTTGCAAGTCATCCCAGGTGAAAGCCGGGGAGCAGCTAACTATAAAGATGGTTAGAAATGGTGGATTTGCAGCTGTCATTGAGTGACAGAATATTTAGTTTATAATGTTCCTCTCTCTCTTTCAAATTTAAATTTAACAGCGTCTCCCAGAGAAGATTTTTGAATTTCATTTCTCATATTCTCATTCATTAGATGTAAATAGCAGAAAACTAATAGGATAGATTATGAGAAATGATTTTTGAAACAGTATTTCTCATAGTTTCTTCGTAAAAAAGCTCGGATTTTATCCAGTTTCTCATACTTGTTGGATTCATTTCTCATAGTGTATCGGGAACGGTAATGAATCAATGAAACTATGCAATCTTCGTTTACTTCTGTTGCATCTTTCATTTGTCCCATATATTGTGGGAAAGTATTCCCTCATATTATGGGAATTTGTTCCCACAAAATGTGGGAATACTTTCCCAACTAACAGGGAATCCTGTTCCTGTTAATAGGGAAACTTTTCCCCACTGTACTTCTCTGGTATTGGTTATGTACTTCCCTAATTTATAAGAAAGTCTGCTATTTGGATTATTACTTGGATAGAGAAGGGATAAGAGAGACTTTTTTCAGCTCTTCTTCGAAGTTGGGAGTGAAGATTCCTTTACCCAGATTTTCTTTTATTTCTTCGATCTTCCAAAATCGTCCCCCATCCAGTTCGTTGCTGGGATAAATTTCTCCATCATAAACGGTTTTATGGACAAAAACAAGTTCTTTTTCACGGCTGGATTCAAAAACATAACTGGTGAGAAGCTCGGGAGTGAAGTCTGTGATGCCCAATTCTTCATGGGCTTCTCTCTTTAGGGCGATTTCCACGCTTTCGCCCAAATCAATATGTCCACCCACAGCCGTATCCCATTTTCCCGGTTGAATGTCTTTCCATTCGGGGCGTTTCTGTAAATAGATGTCTCCTTGGGTATTGAATACGTGAAGATGAACTACCGGATGAAGCAGTTTGCTGCCGCTGTGACATTCTCCGCGAGTGGCAGCTCCGGTGATGTTTCCCTGTTCGTCTACGATAGGGAACATTTCCTGGTTATTATCGCTTGGCATAGTGTCTTTTATATTGGGTGAAATCTTTCGGAGAGGAGAATATCTTATGGTATTAATAAAGAAGAATCTCCATAACTTAGGAACCGGAAGTCATGCGCCAGTGCATAATCATAAATAGTGCGCCAATTCCCTTTTACAAAAGCTGAAACCAAAAGCAGCAAGGTGCTTTGCGGCTGATGGAAATTAGTAACCATCGCTTTCACTATTTTATAATTGTATCCCGGTGCTATGATAATTTGTGTACTGGTGTGAAGGGTTTCCAAACCATTCCTGTCGAGATATCCTAATATCTTTTGCAGCGCAACGACGGGAGGAATCTGGTCGTACTTTTCATAAGGCTGCCATTGTTTGACACGTAGTTCTTCTTCCGTAGCATACGGATTTTCAGCCAATGTAACTCCAATGTGATACAGGCTTTCCAGAGTCCGTACAGAAGTAGTCCCTACTGCAATAGCACAACCGTCATGGTCAATCAGTTTTTTGATGGTACTCCGGTTGACCGATATATATTCCGTGTGCATCTCGTGACCTTCGATTTCTTCACTTTTTACAGGTTTGAATGTGCCTGCTCCTACATGTAGAGTTAATTCTTCAAGATCGATCCCCTTCTCTTGAAGTGCATCCAATACTCGTGGAGTGAAGTGTAATCCCGCTGTGGGCGCAGCTACCGAACCTTTTATCTTAGAATAAACAGTCTGATAAGTCTCCTTGTCACTTTCTTCCGTATCCCGGTTTAAGTAAGGAGGAATAGGAAGTTCTCCGAATACTTCAAGGATATCGGCAAATGTCACTTCCGGATTATCCCATGCAAAATCTACCCAATGGCTGGTGCCTTTACATTCTCCTCGGGTAGCGGTCAGAGTAATAGGGAATCCTTTGACGGTCATTTCGCGTTTCAGCTGTCCGTCTTTCCATTTTTTCAGATTGCCGATCATGCAAAGCCAGGCGGCATGGTTTGTCTGTTGGAAATTCAAGACATAATCGTTTGGCTGAATCGGTTCAAGACAAAACACTTCGATCAGCGCTCCCGTCTTTTTTCGAAAATGGAGGCGTGCCTGGATGACTTTCGTATTATTGAATATCATCAGGCTGCCTTGCGGCAGATATTCCGGCAAAGAAGTGAAAACATCTTCACTGACTTCTCCACGACGATATATTAAGAGTTTGGACTGGTCGCGGGTAGGCAACGGGAATTTTGCAATACGTTCATCCGGAAGAGGATAACTGTATTCACTGATATGGATATGTCTAGGATCTTCTTTCATTGTCTTCTAAAATAAAAAGAGGTTAGAACCCATTCGGTTTCTAACCTCTTTAACCAGTCGGGGTGACTGGATTCGAACCAGCGACCACACGCCCCCCAGACGCGTACTCTAACCGGGCTGAGCTACACCCCGAATTGCGGATGCAAAAGTAGTGCTTTATTTTTAATTAGCAAATAAATTCTTTGAATTTTATTGTGCGGTGATTTTTTTTGTGCGGTTTTAAATCTTTTCTTATGTTTGGTAGAGGATAAATGAGGTATGGCAGGTTTAAAGTGTCGAGGTACGGATAAACAATTCACCAGTAGTTTTGTTTATGAATTAATGTAAATAACAGGTATATTATTTCTGTAGAATAATACCATAATTCCACTGATAGTGCTTTGGTATAAGGGGATGTTATACATTTGTAGAAAAGACTAGTTTAGATTAGAAAGGCGTTAAATGTTAGACATTAATAATACAGAGACATTAGAGATATATGTTTTGGGTGATGACTTTAAATTTTACCAGAATCTAAAATACCTTCCTCTGACTTCCTATCCTTCCAATATCCAATCTGCTTTGATTGTATATAGTTTGAGGGGAAAAGCGAAACTTACTGTACATGAGGACGTACATTGGATACAGCCGAAGGAACTGATAATACTGTTGCCCGGACAGTTTGTCTCATTTAGTGATCCTAGCGAAGATTTCTTGACTGTAACAATGGTCATATCATCTTCCTTGTTTAGCGATGCGTTAAGTGGAGCTCCCCGATTTTCTCCACATTTTTTCTTTTATATGCGAAACCATTATTGGTATTCGCAGACGGAATCTGATGTTCTTCGGATCTATAATTTTCTGGGGATGATAAAAGGAAAAGTTACATCTCAGGATATATATAGACGGGAACTGATAGTTCATCTGCTGCGATATCTGTATCTCGAGCTGTTCAACGCTTATCAGAAGGAAGCTACTTTGAAGACTGATAGGAAAGATATACGTAAGGAAGAGTTGGCTAATAAATTCTTCGAGCTTATCATGAAGCATTTTAAAGAGAATAAGGATGTGGCCTTTTATGCGGATAAACTTTGTATCACTTCCAAATATCTGACTATGGTTATCAAGGAGACGAGCGGAAAGTCTGCGAAAGACTGGATCGTTGAATACGTCATACTGGAAATAAAAACACTGTTGAAGAATACAAATATGAATATTCAGGAGATAGCCATTAGGACAAATTTTGCCAACCAGTCTTCGCTAGGACGTTTCTTCAGAAAACATACAGGAATGTCGCTTTCTCAGTATCGAATGTCTCACTTGGGCGGGAATTAAATTCCCATACATTCACGGTAAAAGTCCAACATTTCAAAGATGGTATCCTTATCGGCAGTCTGGTTGATACAGATGTCTCCGATGTCTTTCAATAATGTGAAATTAATTGTTCCTGAAGTATTTTTTTTGTCATGTGTCATGAATGCGTATAGTTGTTCATATTTCTTGCAGTCGAAAGTGAATACTCCATAATTGTCTTTGATAAACCGGATTGTCTGTCTCATTTTCTCTTTCGGAAAACCGACTTTAGTATGGGACAGGTACAATTCACATACAATTCCCCAGGCGACTGCATAACCATGCAGTACCGGACGGTTTTCCGCCAATGCCATGCTTTCGAATGCGTGTCCTACCGTATGCCCCAGGTTTAATGCTTTACGAATGTTACGTTCGAAGGGATCCTGTTCCACTATTTCTTCTTTCACTTGCACCGACTTGCCAACCAGCCTTTTGAGAGCGGCATAGTCGATATTGATGGTATCGAAACTGAGTAACTCTGCCCAATGTTCTACGTTGCTGATCAAACCGTGTTTCAGCATTTCTGCATATCCGGAAAAGAAGTTATGCGCATCCAGTGTGCGCAGGAATTCTGTTTCGAGTAGCACACTGTTGGCCGGAAAAAATGAGCCGATCTCGTTCTTCAGTCCGTTGAAGTTGATTCCTGTTTTACCGCCGACAGACGCGTCCACCATAGCCAATAGGGTAGTGGGTATATTGATATAAGCAATACCACGTTTGAAAGTGGCTGCGGCAAAGCCACCCAAATCCGTAACCATCCCCCCTCCGAGATTGATAAGCAGAGAGTGGCGGGTAGCTCCTTGCGTGCTTAATGCCATCCAGACGGAGGCGAGTGTATCCAACGTCTTATGTACGTCTTCGGCTCCGATACATATTTCAACAGCCTCTTTCAGCAATGAGGTTTCCTTTAAGGAAGGAAGACAGAGAGAGCGGGTATGCTCGTCTGTAAGAATGAATAATTTGTCGTGCGGACACTGTTCGATGGCACGGCGCAGGCTTGTTTCCAAGCTTTCACAGAGAATAACTTCTTGTTTACTCATGATTCTTTTGCTTTTCTGTCTGCAAATGTATATAAAATTATCTTTTTTGCTTACTTTTGTCTCGTTAAAACGTTCAATCATTCAATTATGAAAGCATTATTACCTGTCTATTGTCGTCCTTTGGGATATGTTGTCTTGTTGGTAGCTCTGTTCATTCCTTTTATTCTGGTGATGCAAGGGATGGTGACCGACAGAAATCTGTTGTTTTATAAAGAATGTACAAAGTTGCTGATGATGGCAGGATGTTTATTGATAATCTTTGCTTTTAGTAAGCATGAAAGTCGTGAAACGGTGCAGATTCGTAATTCGGCTGTTCGGAATGCGATCTTTCTGACGTTCCTGTTTGTCTTTGGAGGGATGTTATGGCGCGTTATGCAAGGAGATGTCATCAATGTTGATACTTCTTCTTTTCTTACTTTCCTAGTCTTTAATGTGCTTTGTCTGGAGTTTGGTCTGAAAAAAGCGCTCGTTGAGCGATTCTTTAAAAGATAATTATCTTCCCGATTAAACCTTTTACGATCTTATTTGTCAAAAGAGCATTGCTATTGCTACTAATATAATCGTAAATAAGGTAAATGAAAAGATTTTCAGTCGGGTTGGTGTTGCTATTGCTGAGCACCTTCTCTATTTTTGCACAAAATAAGGTGATTACTGTTTCGGGACGTGTTGTAGAGTCCGACTCGAAAGAGCCGGCGGCACAGGCTACAGTTCAATTGTTATCATTGCCCGATAGCGCTTATGCTGCCGGTATTGCCAGTAATAATCAAGGTTGGTTTACTCTTCCCAAAGTGAAGGCCGGGAAATATCTTTTGAAGGTATCCTATATCGGTTTCCTCACAAAGTATGTACCTCTTCATCTTTATGCGAACATGACGGAAAAGCGTGTGGGGACGATAGCGCTGGAGTCTGACGCTGTTATGCTGAAGGAGGCGGTGATTACTGCCGAAGCTCCCCAAGTGACTGTGAAAGAAGATACATTGGAGTATAATTCCTCCGCTTACCGTACCCCTGAAGGAGCTATGCTCGAAGAATTGGTGAAAAAACTTCCCGGTGCGGAAATTGACGATGAGGGGAATGTCAAGATCAATGGTAAGGAAGTGAAGAAGATTATGGTGGATGGTAAGGAATTCTTTGGCGGTGATGTGAAAACCGGACTGAAGAACTTGCCGGTTAACATGATTGATAAACTGAAGACGTATGATAAGAAATCTGACTTGGCGCGTGTTACGGGAATTGACGATGGAGAAGAAGAAACGGTTCTCGACTTGAAGGTGAAGAAGGGAATGAACCAAGGCTGGTTTGGAAATGCGAGTGCGGCTGTCGGTACGGAAGACCGTTATGGGAGTAACTTGATGTTGAATCGTTTTGTTGATAACAGTCAGTTCTCCTTGATTGGTTCAGCTAATAATGTAAACGATCAGGGATTTTCCGGAGGTGGTGGACCCCGTTTCCGAAACAGTAATGGACTGACTGCAACCAAAATGTTAGGAGTCAACTTTGCTTCCCAGTCGGAGAAATTGGAATTAGGAGGTAGTGCCCGTTATAACTTTAGCGACCGTGATGCGCTTTCTACCAACTATTCGGAACGTTTCTTGCAGAATGGAAATTCTTACTCGAACTCAAATAGCAAGAATCGAAGTAAAAATACGAACTTCAAAGCTGACTTCCGTTTGGAATGGAAGCCTGATACACTGACCAATATAATCTTTCGTCCGAATTTTTCGTATGGAAAGTCTGACAGTTACTCTAAATCCGAGTCGGGAACTTTTAAGAGTGACCCATTCAATTTGGTATCCAATCCTAATGACTTTCTGGATAAAAGTATTTGGAATACGACGGATGATCCTTTGGATGATATCCGTGTGAATGCCAGCAATAGCGAGTCTTCGACTGAAAGTAATAGTCTGTCAGCTAATGCTTCTTTACAAGTGAACAGAAGATTGAATAATCAGGGAAGGAATATAACTTTTCGTGGCACATTTAGTTATGGAGATAATGATAGTGAACAGTTTAGCGAGTCGTTAACACGCTATTTTGATACGGCAGCGGGAAAATCGGATGATGAACGTAGGCAGTATATAACATCTCCGACCCAAAATTATGATTATACGGCAGAACTGACTTATAACGAACCGGTTGCAAAGGCTACTTTTTTGCAGTTCCGGTATAAGTTTCAATACAAATATAGCGAAAGTGACAGAAGTACGTATAGTCTGCTTCCCGATGCTGATAAAGGACAAGACTGGATTTGGAATTATGGTGATGGACTACCTGAAGGTTACGAAAGCAATAAGGATATGAGTCTGAGTAAATATGCTCAGTATAAATATTATAATCACGATATTAATGCGGGGTTGAACATAATCCGTGAGAAATATCGGTTGAACTTTGGAGTATCTTTGCAGCCACAAAACACAACGTTGACTTATAGAAAGGATGATGTGGATACGATTGTCAAAAGAAAGGTGTTCAATTTTGCGCCTAATATCGATTTCCGTTATCGTTTCTCTAAGGTGAGCCAATTGCGGTTTACTTATCGAGGGCGTGCTAGTCAGCCAAGTATGGAAAACCTCTTGGATATTGAAGATAACTCAAATCCGTTAAATGTTCGTAAAGGTAATCCGGGACTGAAACCTTCTTTTTCTCACTCTATGCGGTTGTTCTATAATACTTATAATGGAGACAAACAACGTGGAATGATGGCGCACGCCTTCCTTAATATGACTCAAAACAGCATTACCAATTCTACTACTTATAATCAGACAACCGGTGGGGTGACAGTAAAACCAGAGAATATTAATGGTAACTGGAATGCAATGGGTATGTTCGGATTTAATACGGCTCTGAAGGATAAACGTTTTACTATCAATTCGTTCTCTCTTGTTAACTATACTAATGCAGTGGCTTATCTTTATAACGAAAGTACACAGGTGAATGATAAGAACACGAGTACAACGTTGACTTTGGGTGAAAATCTGAATGGAACTTTCCGTAATGATTGGTTTGAGTTTACTATTAACGGTTCGATCAACTATAATTTCGAACGTAATGAGTTGCGTCCGGAGAACAATCAGGAGCCATATACATTCGGATATGGAGCAAGCACCAATATTTCTTTGCCTTGGAGTATGACATTGTCTACAAACATAACCAACAATGCACGTCGTGGCTATCGTGACGCCAGCATGAATAAGAATGAGCTTATCTGGAATGCGCAGATTGCCCAGAACTTCCTAAAAGGTAATGCCGCGACAATCAGTTTAGAGATATACGATATTCTGAGACAGCAGTCCAATATCAGTCGTTCGTTGACGGCCGATATGCGTTCCGTTTCTGAGTATAATGGAATAAACAGCTACTGTATGCTTCGTTTTTCTTATCGTCTGAACGTCTTTGGAAATAAAGGAGCTCGTGGCAATATGCGTCAAGGCGGATTTGACGGAGGTGGTCATCGTGGACCGCGTGGACCACACGGCGGTGGACCGGGACGGATGATGCGTTTTTGAGGATAAGTGAATACAGATAAAAAGGAAGTCCCGGTGTAATGAACGAGAGTTGTTACCGGGACTTTTTTGTTTATCCGATAAATTACTCTATATTTGTTGCTTAGTATCCGCTTTTAGAAGAGATTCTTATGATAGATTGGAATTACATACTTGGTCAGATTGCAACGGTGGCTTTTGATATTCTCTATTTCGGGGCTATCATCGGTACGATTGTCATCATTATCCTTGACAACCGGAATCCGGTTAAGACTATGGCTTGGATACTGATCTTGCTTTTTCTGCCCATTGTAGGTCTTGTCTTTTATTTTTTCTTTGGGCGCAGCCAGCGTCGCGAACGGATTATCGGGAGGAAGAGTTATGACCGTCTTCTCAAGAAGCCGATGGCGGAATACTTGGCGCAAGATTGCTCGGAAGTGCAATACGAATATTCCCGTCTTATCCGACTATTCCAGCATACCAACCAAGCCTTTCCGTTCGAAGGAAACCGGGTAGCCGTCTATACGGAAGGTTATACTAAACTTCAGTCTTTACTGCGTGAATTGCAAAAAGCGAAGCAGCATATTCACGTGGAATATTATATATTTGAGGATGACGCTATCGGGCGTATGGTCAGAGATGTATTGATAGAGAAAGCCATGCAGGGAGTTGAGGTACGGGTGATTTATGATGACGTAGGTTGCTGGCATGTTCCCAACCGCTTTTTTGAGGAGATGCGTAATGCGGGTATTGAGGTGAGGAGCTTCTTGAAAGTCCGCTTTCCCTTATTCACAAGTAGGGTGAATTATCGGAATCATAGGAAAATTGTTGTTATCGACGGGCAGGTAGGCTTTGTAGGAGGAATGAATCTGGCGGAACGTTATATGCGCGGTTTCTCTTGGGGAATCTGGCGAGACACGCACATCATGATAGAAGGCAAGGCGGTACACGGTTTGCAGACGGCTTTTCTGCTTGATTGGTATTTCGTAGACCGTACTCTGATAACCGCTTCCCGTTATTTCCCGAAAATAGACTCTTATGGAAATTCACTGGTACAGATCGTTACCAGCGAACCTATCGGTCCTTGGAAAGAAATCATGCAGGGATTGACCGTAGCGATAACCGGTGCAAAGAAATACTTCTATATGCAAACACCTTATTTCTTGCCGACCGAACAAATATTGGCTGCTATGCAGACGGCGGCATTATCCGGAGTGGACGTACGTTTGATGTTGCCGGAACATGCCGATAATAGAATCACCCATCTTGGTTCCTGCTCCTACCTGGCTGATGTGATGCAAGCAGGTGTGAAGGTTTATTTCTATAAAAAAGGCTTCCTGCATTCCAAACTTATGGTTTCGGATGATATGCTTTCTACAGTAGGCTCCACCAATGTGGACTTTCGCAGCTTTGAGCATAATTTTGAGGTGAATGCCTTTATATACGATGTGAACACAGCACTTGAGATGAAGGAGATATTCCTGCAAGACCAACGGGAAAGCACGCAGATATTCTTAAAGAATTGGGTGAAGCGTTCGTGGAGACAAAAAGCGGTAGAGTCTATTGTCCGTTTGTTGGCTCCATTGCTGTAGCCCGAAAGATAGAGAAGTTCACGCTTCCATATACTCTCCTTTCTACAAAATACGGATTTTCCTCAAAGTTATTGTCCTTTCCGTGCTCCAATACTAATAAGCCTCCCTCTTTGAGTAAATTGTTTTGGAAGATAAGTTCGGGGATTGTCTCCAGTTCCTTTAAAGCGTAAGGGGGATCGGCAAAGATGAAATCGAACTGCTCGCGGCTGCTCTTGATGAATTTGAATACATCCCCGCGTATCGGCAGGCATTTGTCTGTCTTCACCTCTTTCATTATTTTGGAGATGAACGCGTGATGAGCAGGTTCTTTCTCAATGCTGATTACACGGTCGCAGCCTCTCGATACAAGTTCGATACTTATGCTTCCGGTTCCGGCAAACAAGTCCAATGCACTGACTCCTTCTTCAAAGTCGATATAATTATTGAGTACATTAAACAGATTCTCTTTGGCAAAATCTGTTGTGGGACGTGCTTTGAATGTTCGTGGCACATCGAATCTTCTTCGTTTGTAAATACCGCTGATTACTCGCATAAGATCATAACCTTTTATAATGTATTGAATATCACTAATGAAAAGCCAGTCTCCCCTGCTTGGAAGTAACAGTATAGTAACGACATTGATGAATCAGACTGTTTTGGTAGACTTTTCATGGTCAAAGATACAGATTCTTTTTGATATAGCAATATATATTGATTGGCGCTTACTTGTTACATTGAACACATTTGCTTACTTTCGCAGAAAAGATATTCCCCAATAGAATACAGCCCAAGTCTGACAGTATATCAATCGCCTGCCTCAATTGTGCTAAAAGAATAATACCAAAGTAGAATAAGATGGAACAACTCGAAGTAATACAGAGTAAGATTTATGACATACGTGGACAAAAGGTTATGCTGGATAGAGATTTGGCAGAAATGTATGGAGTTGAACCCCGCGCTTTAAATCAAGCGGTGAAACGTAATACAGATTGTTTTCCTATTGATTTTTTGTTTCAGTTGACAGATGAAAAAACGGAAATCAAAGACGGTCATACAAATAAACATGGGCATTATGCGTGCTTTTGTTGCTGTTCGTTACTGTTAAGTCCTCCTGTCAGTCCGGTACATGAACTACAGCGTGAAGTCAAGGAACTGAAAGAGTATATCGAAGAAGTGTTCGCAGACTACAACGACATCAATGACGACACTCGTATGCAATTGGAATTGATAAATCAGACATTAGCCGAATTGTAGGTGCAAAAAGCATTGGCAGACAAGCCGCGTAATCCTATTGGCTTCATTACCCCTAAGAAGAAATAAAAAACAGACTGCTTTATCGTCTCTCCGTTAACCACCGGTTATTCGCATGTCAATAAGGCCTGCATATCAATATTAGTAGCAGGATTCATGATAAATACCTGTAATATAAACTTTTTCAGTTCACTCATCAGAGTTTCTTTATCCGGAAGCGTCCCGGTCAGATGCAGTTCGTCCCTTTCCTGATTGAACTCCAATTGTTTCCAGACATACAACAGATAATAAATGCGGTCCTCCGTATGCGTGCATTCAAAAGAATTGGCTAAAAGCAGATGTCCCCGTTCAAAACAATAAATGTCAATTGCTTCCCGATGTATGGAAACGTACATCTTTTTACTGTTTCCCAGCCTGCTCTTGACGGAGAAATAATCGATGAGCGGGGTAGATTGAGAATAGAAATGGGCTTCGGGGTATTGTTCGCTCAGAAAGGTATGTGCACTCTTGTCCATACCGAAAATGATAGCTACATTATTCTTTTTGAGAATATTGCAGATCACCGTCTCGTTTTCCCGTTTCTGATGATTGTGGTAAAATAGAAGTTCCGCCTGTTCCTCTTCAAACAACTCCAGTGGCACGATAGTAAAACGCTTATCAGCCATCATGATGTTAACTCGTTTGTAGGAGTGGTTTAGAAAGTCCGATTCACGGAAAGTAGCTTTCAGATTAGCAGTAAGAGACAGGGAAGTATCCGTCTCTTTCTCTATCGTCGACAGCGAATTATCGTGAATCGGGTTATAGATAGAAAAAGAAAATCCATCCGTACTAAGACGGATGGATAAAGTATATTGTTGTGATTTAGTAAAATCAATCATTATTCCCAGTTACCGGCACCATTGTTCGGAGTATCGATAGAACCTACCATCAAACCGCAGTATCTACCCAATTTGCTCTGAACATCTTTTAAGTTAATGATTTCCTGTTTGTCAAGACCACCTAGATAAGTTTCGTACGGAGCTTTTACTTCGAACAAGAATACAGGAGCACCGGATTTAGCGGTATCATTCCTAACATTCATTTCGAACTGAGCACCGTTTCCATAAGGAATATATCTCATAGAGTCAGGATTGAATCCTTTAGGGAAGATAGTATCCATAACGGCTACCCACATAGTATCACGTTTGAAACCTTCGAGTCCCCATTTCTTGACTTCGTCATATTTACCTGTCTTCTTAGCTTTGTTGATGATAGCCATTGCCTTCTTTTCAGTCAGTCCGTCTTCCAACTGCTTGTCTGTCAACATACCCATTTTCATTACGAACGGTAGTTTTTGATTTTTAACGAAGTCAATCAGCGTATCAAATTTGTCTGTATACATTCCGTGATTAAGCGTGCGGTATTCCTGCTGCGCTTTACGGATGTCAATCAAACGAGCAATGACTGCTTTTTCTCTGTCTTTTTTTGCGTTTTCAAAATTGATAGGACCCATGATACTGGCGTAGCAGATGTAAACCAATGCGGCAGCACAGAGCACCAATACAATATTAAATACTGTTTTCATGATAAATTATGTTTTTAGTTGTTATATTCGCATCGCAAAAATAGAATAAATATATTTAAATACGATAGTTCCTCGAACTTTTTTCTCGTACAAAAATGATAAATAACTATTTAGAAAGGCAAATTAAGGAAAATTTTCCTTACCAACCAACTTTAGAGCAAGAAATTGCTGTAAAATCTCTTTCAGAGTTCCTGTTATCTACTCTGGCGGATGAAGTTTTTATCTTGAGAGGTTATGCCGGTACCGGTAAGACATCTTTGGTCGGAGCATTGGTGAAAACGATGGAACAGTTGCAGCAGAAGTCTGTCTTGTTGGCTCCTACGGGACGTGCCGCAAAAGTTTTTTCGGCGTATGCAGGCCATCCTGCTTTCACCATTCATAAGAAGATATACCGGCAACAGTCCTATTCCAACGAGTTTACTAATTTCTCCATAAATGACAATCTTGCTACAAACACCTTGTTTATTGTGGATGAAGCCTCCATGATTTCCAACGAGGGTCTGTCCGGCAGCGTGTTCGGTACGGGACGTTTGCTGGATGACTTGATACAATTTGTCTATTCGGGACAAGGGTGTCGTCTTTTGTTGATGGGAGATACAGCACAGTTGCCTCCGGTAGGAGAGGAATTGAGTCCGGCGCTTTTTACCGATGCATTGAAAGGGTACGGGCTTGAAGTGCGTGAGATTGATTTAACTCAGGTGGTCCGTCAGGTACAAGAGTCCGGTATTTTGTGGAATGCTACCAGATTGAGGCAGTTGATTGTGGAAGACGAATGTTACTCTTTACCTAAGATAAAGATAACGGGCTTTCCTGATATTAAACAAGTGCCAGGCACGGAACTGATAGAAGAATTGACAAGCTGCTATGACCACGATGGGATGGATGAGACAATCGTGATTTGCCGTTCCAATAAACGCGCGAACCTATATAATAATGGGATACGTGCGCAAATCCTATGGCGTGAAGACGAATTGAATACAGGCGATATGCTGATGGTGACCAAGAATAACTATTATTGGACAGAGAGGTATAAGGAAATGAATTTCATAGCCAATGGTGAAATTACCGTTGTCCGTCGTGTCCGTCGCACCCGTGAAATGTATGGATTCCGTTTTGCGGAGGTCACCTTGAGATTTCCCGACCAGAATGATTTTGAACTCGATGCGAACTTATTGTTGGATACTCTGCATTCGGATTCGCCCGCGCTGCCGAAAGCGGATAATGACCGTTTGTTCTATACCGTGCTTGAGGACTATGCCGATATTCCCAGTAAGCGCGACCGGATGAAAAAGATGAAAGCCGATCCGCACTATAATGCTTTACAGGTGAAGTATGCATACGCCGTGACTTGTCATAAAGCGCAAGGCGGGCAGTGGCAGAATGTTTTCCTGGATCAGGGATATATGACGGACGAGTATCTGACACCTGATTATTTCCGTTGGTTGTACACGGCTTTTACTCGGGCAACGAAAACGTTGTATTTGGTGAATTATCCGGAGGGGCAGGTGGAATAGGTAATTTGAATAGTAATAGGGGATCCTTTCGGATACCCCTATTAATTTGTGTTGGATAATTTATTGTTTTGTCAATTCGTAATTAAGTCCTGTCGGATGTGCTTCTTGGAAAATAGTATGAGTGTATAACCATGTATTTCCGCCATCATTAGAACAATATGGGACAGCTGTACAGTTTCTATTATCGTTGAATGGAAATGGTTTTAAGGTAATTGAACCGTCGCTGTTTAGTATTGCTCTGAATTCTCCTTCTTTTCCTCCTACTGTCCATGAATTGGCTGTGCGTCCAGGAGTGGCCCAACACATTTTCCACATTAGTGGATCTGTGGCATCTGAATAATGGAGAACTTGTGGCATTGGGATACTGAGTGGATTAGTATCAGAATTAGTATATAGCATGGTTAACGGATACTGTTCTAGCAATTTGCCATATGGTGCCCATCCATATACATAATAGGATTCATTTTTAATGTTTTCTTCTATTCTGATGTTGAACTCCATTTTGCTAAATTTATTTTCCCACTTACTTCCTGTCCAATTATATTGTTGAGCTGTTGAGATTTTCCAATTTCCTAAATAATAGTTGTAATCTTTAATAGCTGATGAACGTGAAGGAGTAAAATCAGTTCTTCCATATACTTGTTCAGTCCATATAATGTTGTCATTATATAGTGTTTGACCTATTTCATTAAACTTTGAACTATAAACTTTTGATGCTTTTAAATTATAAATAGCAAAGTATCCCCATTCGTTTTTGATTTTAGACAGATAGACTGAATTAGGATAAAAATTATCTTCTGTCACATTTATTGCGTATGGGCATTGCTTGGTTTTATCAATATGTGATAATTCATTCCATAAATTATAGTTTCCAAAAACAGTATAATCTAACAAATCATTTACATCCTTACCTTCAATGTCTCCTAATGGATAATTGATAGAAGGTTCACCATTTTCCTGTTTACACCAATATACCCCAATTTGTTTATCAGGCATTATTTGTCGGCACTCGTAAATCAGGCGGCTGTATTGCTCTTGTGATGGAACTACCAATCCGGGATGCCCTCCCACTTGTTCATAGTTTGACCATTCATCATCAAAACTTATACCGTCAAATCCATAAATGTCCACATATGATTTTAGTTCTTTGGCAAAATCTTTAGCGGCTTCATCCCCTAAACTTCTCATGCCCGCCGGTGTATGGTCGCCTAAAATGGTTAAATGGACTTTTATTCCTTTTTGTTGTAACGGACGAATTAGCTTATCAGCATTTTCCAAAACAAAAGTTACTTGCGGATTGCAATGTACATATGGCTTTCCCTCTTCATTTAAACGAATATTGGCGGCAAAAACATTGACTATATCGAAGAATGGTTTCTTACTGTTTTCCATGGTATATTCACCTGCATTCAATATATTTTCATTATTTACCTCTATGTAACAGATTGTTTTGACTCTTCCTTTTTCCGTATTAGGTAGAGTAGCTTGTGGAGTTACAAGATAAATATAAGATTCGTTATTGCTCGAAGTTTCAATACCGTCAGAAGCAGTAGCTGATACTGCTACCGCATACGTTGTACCGATTGTACCTCCAGGTTGAATATCCAACTCTACAGAAGAGGATTTGCGCTTTCCGGCGGGAATGGTTGTTATTCCTTCATTTTCCAATGAAAGTTTATCTGTCGGATACATTGGATAGTTGGTGCCATTTACTTGATTGTAGGTATTTAGCGCTGACTCATCAACTTTAAATGTTACTGTGATGTCTTTATTGGTGGCTTTGTTCAGTTCAAAGTATAAATGTCCTGTACCATGCTTGTCACTATTAATGGCTATGGCAGTGAGAGCTTTTGCTCCGGCGGCTGATTTTACGTAGCCAAAATTACCTTCTATATTACCAAATGAGTTATTTTCAGATGATATAGTAATGTCATCTTCGCAGGCGGTAAATACGTTACTTGTACAGGCAAGTAGCGCAATCCAAAAAGATGATTTGATAAATCTTGTATATTTCATGACTTAATTCTAATTAAAATTGTTGATTATTAATCCTCTTTAGCCGGAAGAGCTACGTCTACCCAAGTCAGTGTTGAAGAAGGGGTTGCATTATTACCATTTACGGAATAATCTTTTATTTCATCAAGACCGTCATTCAGTTTCCAATACGCTACTAATCCTTCAGAGTTAGGATCTACTTCGTATGCATGATCTTTTGCATTAATTTCTTCTTCACTTAATACACGGTTCCAAATTCGTACTTCGGCAATATCAGCATCTAACCAACGTTCATTATTGTATGAATAACCTATCCAGAAGCAACGTGGTTTGCCATTAGATTCGTCAGAATGAGGAATTCCCCAGTTAATAGCGCCAATATTCATTGGACTATTAGTAACTAATTCTCCATTGTAGTAAGCCTTTAAATTTTTTGCTTCAGCGTCATAAGTGATGACAATGTGTAACCATTCTTCCAATGGTACATCCCGATTAATGTGTATGTTTGTAGCACTTGAGGTTCCTGCTATTTGCAAGTGGTTCGCTGGCACGCCATCATCACCGAATCGGAATAGGAATTTGCCTTCAATTCCCATTAATGTACTAATGTTATGGTCAAAGCTGTGTGGGCGAATTAATGCTTCTGCTGTCATCATTGTTAAATTGTTAACTGCTTCAGGATTTTTCCATTCTACATAGATATTGTTTTCTTTAATATTCGCTACTTTATTGATGAGTGACGCTCCTTTAAATACATAATAGAAAGTTTGTGCTGAAGCTAAAATGCTAATATTAGCATTGTCTATACTGACGGGGAGTATGTACACTTTGTCAATATTCAATTGATTAATTTCTTTGAAGTAGACTGTGATTGGTGCGGAGATAACACTTCCTGCAAATATTTTTCCTTCCATATTTGAGAAAGAGTAATGTTTTTCAGGCAACATTTCCACATCATTTGTATAGTAGATATCTTTGTAAGCAGATACTAATGCAGGGTCTACTTTAATTGTAAAATTAATATCACTTTCTTCCGGTTTTGCAATTTCCAACTGGAAAGTACGTTCGTCGGATTCTATGTTAGATTTGACTAAGATGTTTTCTGGACTAACAGAACTCATGAAAATATTATTGGAGAAGTTTTCCATATCATCATTGCATCCTGTAGAGATGAAAGTCAATAATCCTAACGTAATGCCATATAATTTTTGTAGTTTCATAATAGTTTAATTATTTGGTGGGGGCTGGATTCATTATATTAATGGTCTTTTTCACATTGTGGTAATTCCCGCTTGTTTGATAATAATCATTTTGGACATTATTAATAGCTATGCCACATTTATCATATTCTTGAGTGTCTGCTGTTATCCAATAAGCAGTTTCAATAATAGCCCTTTCTGTGCCTATGAAGCCTGTACTTGTGTCAGACGTGTCCAAAGAAGGAGTTGAAACAGCCATGATGAAACGGTCTGTTGGTACTCCTGTTTCCAAACAGTCTTGAATGGCAAGAGTAAATTTATTTTTATCTGTTACTTGGTACATCTCTATGATGAGATGAAGGAATTTGGATAGAATATTCTTATCTACTACATTTTGAGGTTTTCCTTGTAAAGAGAGGAATTTTCCCTCATTTTTATTAATCCAGTTTAATGCAGCATTGAAAAAGATATTTTGACTGGCAGTGTAAGCAGCTTTATCTTCGGCTGTCATATATTTCGGATTTTGTCCGATAAACTTTAGTATAATTCCATCAAAGGGGGCAGCATATGCCAATTGCTTTTCTATTTCTTTTGAAAGAAAATAGTCAAATGTATTTTCATTTTCAGCTTCTGATTGGGTAGAAATAATGTCCTCATATTGCTTATGTATCTCATCATAACTGATGGCGTAAACTACTTTTGTACCCTTTTGTTGTAAAGTCATTATTTCTTCTTTTTCAAAAGCTGCCAACTCTGAAGGATACATCAAACCGACAATATCAATGCTGTCAGGTAGGCTTGTTATATGTTGTGCATAACTGGAAGGATTCTTTTCGCTATTATCAAACCACGCGTACACTTTTTTATGTTCCGTATCGGCTTTGTATTGGCGTAAGTTCTCCAAGTACTTGGTATATAACTCAGGATTCTGCTCCTGAATGTTAGGTTGTTTGATATCTATACCTTCAATATCTGTCCAATCACTGCATGCTCCTAATGTGAAGCTTGTAGTAAAGAACAATAAGGTTGCTATTTTAAATTTATTCTTCATAATATTTAGATTTTATTCATTTGACAATCTAGGATTGCAGTCCCACCATATGTGAGTCGACATTTTATCTCCTCCTGGTAACGTACTGACAATTTGCTCTACATTAACTTTATTCGTATTATATTCTTGTTGCGGATATTTCAACCGACGGGCAAATTTACCTTCAGCAATCTCGTTGCTTTTGTTATTAGGAGTGGATAGCAATCTGGGATAACCGGTTCTGCGGAAATCTGCCCATCCTTCCAAACTTAACGGGAAATTTGCAATCCATTTTTGCGTAATGATACGTTCCAGATTAACTTCATTGTCAGCTCCTGACCATTTTACAGAAACTGCGCTTCCCGGTAATGTTACAGTATATGTGTCTTTAGGATCTTTATAACTGCTAGGTGCTGTCGTTCCTTCCAAATAGCTTTCTACGTTACTAACCCCATGTTGACCAAATGACAAACGGATACCTGCTTTATAATAATTTTCCGGTGTGTCTTTGGTATCCCATCCCAACAGGGCAGCTTCTGCTCTCAGGAACATAACTTCGGCAGCATTCATCCACATTAATGGTGCTGTAGCCGCAACATTCATATTTGAATACATTTTGGCATCAACAGCAGTATGCTCGTTTCCAATACGTAAACCATGATAACCGTTTGTTATCGATGAACCGGCAAATGTGCTCTTCAATGCATAAACAGAGCGACGGGGATCTTCATAAGCATTCATGTATGTAAGTAAGTCGGCACCGATTCTGGAGTCTCCCCAACCGAAAATAGTATAAAACGGATTGAGGGAAACTTTCATAAATGCATTATCGTCATTATTCTCCATTACACCAACCTGACCATTTTCCGTACTGATAGCTTCTTTTACCATTTGTTCTGCCAATATAGCATCCGCATAGCGAATACGTATAGCCATACGCAGTTTTAGTGAATTGGCAAACTTTATCCACTTTTCAACTTTACCACCAAAGACTTGATCAGCATTCGGAGAAAAGTCATTTGTACGGTTGGCGGTCAAAGTAGTGATGGCATCAGATAATTCCTGAAACATTTTGGTGTAAACATCCTTTTGTGTGTCAAAAGGAGCTGTCAGTTTACCATCCTGTCCTACCTGTGAATAAGGAATAGGACCATACACATCTGTACCACGACCAATGGCTGTTACTTTTAGCACTTCCGCTACTGCCAATGGGATAGGATCGGTAGTGGATTTTTTTACTTCAGCAAGATTGGAGTAAATTTCAGGCATGATATCCAGATAGACCTTTCCGTTCCAATCTTCTGACTGATTAAAATATGAGAACGAATTTCCCCATGTTTTAGAGTCTGCCATATAGCCGCTGAAAACACCGCCCAACAAACATTCGGAGAACTGTGCCAGATGTTCTCCTACAGGCACGATTACACTTTGCATACCCACGAGTGCTGCCCCCAATTTGTGGGCATCCCGTTCCATTTCGTCATCGGTCACTTCGTATGGGTTTTTATTATAATCCATATAATTGTCTGTACAGGAAGTTATTGAGGTTATAGTCAATCCTCCTAACAGAAATAATTTTATAATTGATTTATTCATTGTACTTTAATAAAAGAGGTTAAAACTTGAATCGAACGTTGAATCCTAAGCTGCGTGCGCTGGGAGTCATGAAGTTATCAATCCCTTGGTAATAGTTGCCGGTAGTTGCGACCGCTTCAGGGTCAAATGGTGCTTTACAATACAACATCCAAAGGTTACGTCCTACCAATGATACCGTGATGTCTGCAATTCCCCATAATTTATTTTTAGGAATAGTGTATCCAATAGACGCTTCCTGCAAACGTACATTAGTTGCGCTATATGTATAGTATTGGGGAATACCGTTCTGTGCTCCGACAACCGAATACCATTTTTGTGCATTAATCACATCACTGCCATTTACGGTAACTCCACCGAAATCGCGTGCGGCAGCCGAAGCTTCAGATACTCCGTAATAGTCAAGATAAGACTGAGTTGCAGAATAAACAATGCCGCCAAAACGTGCTGAAAGCATAAAACCGAAGTTCAGATTCTTCCATTTGAAATCGTTACGCCATGAAAGATTGCATTTAGGGAATACACTGCCTAACTTAATATCTTCTGATGCTACACTGGCAACTTCTCCTTTTTCATTCACATATATGTTGCCGTTACTATCACGTTGCAGATCTTTAATGGAGTAAAGGTCTCCTAAGCTGCCACCTTTTTTCAGAACAAATTTAGCATCTCCTAAGCCACCTACTTCTAAACGATCCAATGTTATGATAGCACCTGTTTCCGGATGTTTGTAATTTTCCATCAATTCAAGTATTTCATTTTTGTTGGCACTGAAAGTAACAGTGGAACCCCATCTGAATTTTCCATTCCAATCGTTGTCGTATCCTAAAGATAACTCGATACCCTTATTGCGTACACTACCTGTTTGTACATAAATTGTAGAATATTGAGAAGACACTGAGATGTTTGGTTCGAATGTCTGGTTATATGTCTTAGTTGTGTACAATCCTAAGTCGAAGTTGAAATGGTCAAGGAAACGTGCAGTAATACCTATTTCCCATGAATTTGTCTTTTCCGGCTTTAATTCATACATTGGATAATGAGTCTTTACTGCCCATTTTTGTGCTTTCTGATCCCATTCGTATGTAGGATTTGCCAGAAAACGTGGGAAAGGAAGACCTACTGAAGCATAAGAAGCCCTTAACTTCAAGAATGAAATCTGCTTAGGCATCGGTAACAGCTCTGACAAAATCACCGAACCACCAATAGAAGGATAGAAGAAAGCACTCTTTACAGAATTCGGACCAGCTAATTGTGAAGGCCAGTCTGTACGTCCTGTCAATGTCAGATAATAGGTACTTTTATATCCTAATTCTACACTGGCGAAAATAGATTGTGTCTGTTCACGATAACCGGATTGCGAGCGTTTGGTCTTGTCATTATCCAAATGGAAAACATTGAATACATTGGCGATACCTTTTGTATCACTGATAGGACCTTCATTGCTAAATACATCTTGCTGCATATCTGAATAAGATGCACCGAGATTAGCTTGTAGGCTTAATACTTCTTTAAATGTTTTGTTAATGTTGACCATGAAGTCTGCATAAGTCTGTTTGTCATTGGTTTGGCTGATTCCATAAAGACCGTTCTTTGAATTTTCTACCAGAATTTCATTACTGGTTGCATATAATTTGCGGGTATATCTGGAATCCGAATTATCAACACGTACACGACCTGAAACGCTTAACCAATCCAATATCTTGTAATTTAATGCTGCACTCAACATGTAACGATCTTTATCCGTTTCACGTAAGTTACGATAGGCGATCCAGTAAGGGTTTTGCCCGGTTAGACCGGAAAAATCCTGTGGCCAATATTGAGTGTAGATTTTACGTGTGGTGTCATAGCGTTCGTACATCTTAATGTCGTTCCAGTCATCACCACGTGGAAATAAATAAGCGGTGACTAGAGGATTGGAGTAAGTCCCTTGATTGACCATATTGCGGTCGTTTTGTTTAACGTAATTGGCGCTTACGTCCAAAGTCATCTTGTCTTTCAAGAAAGAAGTAGTATTTCGGAATGTAAAATTATAACGATTATAATCATTATTCGGCACCATGCCGTCAGAGTTTATTGCACTTGCAGAAAAGTAAGTTTGATTACGTTCTGTTCCTGTAGAAAGAGCAACAGTTTCGGTCGTAACAACTCCCGTTTGTAAAAAATCATCTACAGGAGAATAACCCATATAATTCGAAGAATTGAGTTTATGCCCCCAACTTTTTTCTACCGAAGAGGTATTGGACAACAAATCCCCCGTTCCGTAACGGTTTTGGAATTCCGGCATTCTGAAAGGGCGCAGAAATTCTGTATTTTGACTTACAGTTAATTGCAGTCGTCCTTCTTTTCCTTTTTTAGTCGTGATGACGATTGCTCCATTGGCTGCATGACTTCCGTAGAGTGCTGCTGCGGCGGCACCTGTCAGTACAGACATGGATTCGATATCTTCCGGATTGATGTCGGCAATAGCTTCTGTTGTTCCTTTAGAGTCATTTTCTTGTCCGCCTTCACTTCCTAAATTGAACATGGGAACCCCGTCAATGACATATAATGCATTGCTGGATTGGTTTATGGCTTTTGTTCCACGCATCACAACTTTACTTGCACCACCAACACCGGAAGATGAACTGTTGATTGTGACGCCTGCTACTTTACCGGACAAAGCGTTGATGAAGTTGGCGTCTTTATTGGTGAGGAGTTCGTCGCTTTTAACTTCTTGCACATTATAACTCAAAGCTTTTGTCGCCCGTTTGATACCTAAGGCTGTGACTACAACTTCATCAATTACTTGTGTGTCATCCATTAACGTTATATTCAAAGAAGTTTGACCGTTTAATGGAATTTCTTGGGTTTTGTATCCGATATAAGAATACACGATAATAGGGCTATTGCTTTTAGTAGTAACTTTGTAATTACCGTTCAAATCGGTGATAGCACCATCGGTTGTGCCTTTAACCAAAATACTGACACCAATCAATGGTTCGCCTTTTGAATCTAATACCTGCCCTGTTATAGTGCGTTCTTTGTTTGTTTGCTGTTGATTGGAATTCAAATCTTCTTTTTCCGACAAATAGATTATATTATCATCTATCTTGTAGGCAATGTTTTTGTTGTTTAAAAGTTTATTCAGGACTTGCTCCAATGAAGCGTCTTTTACTTTGAGAGGATCCACAGCAGTAGTTGACAGTTTGTCATTGTAGAAAAACTGATACTTGGATTGTGACTGAATTTGCTTGATTACAGCTCCTAAAGTTGTACGGGGAGTTGATAAGGTCAACTGTGCAGTAGCCCATTGTAAAGGAACTGCCATAAACAGGAGAATCAATAAAGTTCGAAATAGCTTTGGCTTTCGAAGCGAATGTTTGCTTTCCATACATTTAATTTAATGGTTATAACTTTTTAAAACTCTATAAAGGAGAGTGTCGACTTTCTCTCCTTCTGTTAATAAAACAATAATGATATAATAAACACTTAGTCTGTTTTCTCTTTTTTTTCTAAAAATGAAAATATTGCAATGTATTGTTAAACAGAGAATGATTAAAATACCAAGTACTTGGAGAACTTACGCCAATACAAAGCCGATACGGAACATAAAAAAGTGTATGCGTGGTTTGATAATAGCGAGAAGAAGTCCGTCAGTCGTGCACAGCATCTTGTTGATTTACCCGATAGTCTTGATGTTGTGTCCTTGCTATGTCCAGATAACTTATCAGATTGGGAAATAAGAGAAATGTCAGAAATCCAGATGGAAAAAGGTACGAAAGTGATTTATGACATAAGTTTTGATTCTATAAAAGTTGCTTATAATAGGAAGCAGGGGGATGTTTTGAGTGTAGAACCTGTATCAGAAAGATTTGAAGATTTCCTGATGGATTCTTTGTTGAATGCGTTGAAAATTGTACCAAAATATAATTATGATGGTATTTGTGTGAGTTATACAGGACGGAAAAGTACTCATATGACTGAGGAAGAAAGAGATGAGTATATAATGAATGAGAGTATGTTTACCGGAATTATAAAGGATTGGCATATCCGGAATTCAGGTAAACTGGTTTCGTTCAAAGGAAGACCTCAGAATCTGTACTTCAAAACCTTTTTGAAAGAGTGTGGTATGATTTGGGTATTGGGAACACAAGTTACTAATAAAGACATGCTTACTTATGAATATTCTCTTGCAACGGCGGAAGGTGTAGATGATAGTCCAGTGGGAATGGTAGTTACTATGCCATCGTTGGATACTTCCGATAAGATAACCGGATATCTGGGAAGTGTACTTGCTGCTGATATCGTTGCTGAATGGGCGATATCGCTTCAAGGAGGAAGACAGGTGGGAGGTGTCGGTATTTATAATATCTCAAATGACTACTTCTATGCGGATAAAAACTATAAATATACCAAGAAAATAATTTCATCGCTTAATCCGTCAGTTAAATAAAAGGAGGTTTTTAATATGAAGAAATATAACTCAATTTTCAGTCTTTTTGTATTGCTGTTGGCAGTAAATGTAGTATCCTGTCAGGACGATGCCGAGAGTTTTGACAGCAAGGTGATTACCGGAGATGTGTCTAAAAAGGTTGCAACACATTTGCTTAAACCCGGTGTAGACGAAATGTTGCAGACTTTTCAGGCTACCATTCCCCAGCCGGTGGAGAGTGATATACATATTGTATATAAGGCAGAACCGTCATTGGTTACAACATATAATGAGATTTATTATGATGCAGCTGTTGCGCTGCCGGAGGATTACTACGAAGTAAAAGAGTCGAATGTCATAATTAATAAGGGAAGTGTTGTTTCTACTGATGTTGTATTGCATTTTAAGGACTTGACGGCGTTGAACAGTAATTTGGTCTATGTATTGCCTGTAACTGTAGCTGAGTCTGATTGGGAACTTTTGGAAAGCGCACGTACAGTTTATTATGTATTTAAAGGTGCTGCATTAATCAATACAGTGGCCAATATAAAAGAAAGAAGGTTGAAGCCGAATTATCTTCATGCCGGTGTGTTGAATGGCTTGAGAACAATAACGGTAGAAGCGCTGGTACGTGCTGACGAGTTGAACAATAAAATCAGTACTTTGATGGGAATAGAAGGAAAGTTTCTGCTCCGTTTCAGTGATCAGGGACTTCCGGGAAATCAGCTTCAGCTTGCTACGACTTCCACTAGTGCTACAAATCCCAACTGGACAATAGAAACGGGGAAATGGGTACATATTGCTTTTACTTATGACGGAAATACCGGGCAGTCGGAAATGTTTGTGGACGGTGTGTCAAGGGGATATGGGAATAAAACTATTCGTACCACGGTGAATTGGGGATACTCTTATCCGGTGGAAGAAGAAACCGAACTTAGACGCGGTTTCTGGATTGGTTATTCTTATGAAGCTGCGCGTTATTTGGATGGTGATATTTGTGAATGCCGTATTTGGAATCGTGTTTTGACAGTGGAGGAAATTCAAGCTAAGAATCATTTTTATTATGTGGATCCAAAGTCGGAGGGTTTAGTTGCTTATTGGAAATTTGATGAGGGGCAAGGGATGAGCATAACTGATTATGCAAGTGGAAATAATCTTACTGCTAATAAGGATTTGACATGGAAGCCTCTTGAATTACCGGAGAAAAATCAATAATGTAGATCAAAAATGAAGAATATGAAATATCTGAATCTATTAAAACTGCAATGTATGGCTCTCCTGATGTTGGGAGGCCTGTTTATTTCTTCTTGTACAGAAGATGACATGACAGTGGGTGCTGTTGATGAAAAATTATATGAATTTCATGATGATTTATTAGGATATTTAACTGATAGCCAAGGGAAACAATTGGCCTCAAATGTTGAATTCAGATCATCCGGTGATTTGTTATTGTATCTTAATCTGACAAAAAAAACGACATCGGATTGTGCTGTGTCGGTTGTTTATGACGAAAACGTGCTTGAAGACTATAATGTCAGAAACTCTGCTTCGTATGAATTGTTTCCCCAATCACAAGTAATGTTACCGGAGGAAGCGGTATTGGAAGTGAAAGCCGGTGAAAAGAAATCTTCTCCGCTTCAGATTTCTTTTGTCTCAAATGGTGAACTTTCAATGGATAAAAAATATGTTATTCCTTTGAAAATAAACGTGATTTCCGGTAATTTGGATTTAGTGCAGGAGGAAAATACCTGGTTGGTTTTTGTTACAGACAAAACCGGCATGCCTGATTGCAACAAAGCAAGCGGAGTGAAAATCTTCAGTTGTATGGAAGTAAATGACACCAATCCGCTCAATAATTTAAGTTTCACCTTGAAGAATAGTAAGAAGTTGCTGATTGACGCTTTGATTATGTTCTCAGGCAACATGATGTATAATCGGGAGACCGGCCAGGTTACAATGAAGTATAATGCTAATGTACAGGCATTGCTTGATAAAAATGAGCATTATCTGAAACCTTTACAGGATCATGGGATGAAAGTATTTATGGGTATAATGCCCGATCATGATGGTTCGGGTTTATGCAATCTGGCCCCTGAAACTTGTCGGGAATTTGCTTTGGAAATTAAGGCGATGTGCGATGCCTATAATTTGGATGGTATTTTTCTGGATGAAGAATATGCTGATTATAATGATTATAATTTATATTTGACGGTTCCCGGATTTGTCAGACCGGCTGCATCGGCCTGTTCGCGTCTTGCCTATGAGGTACATAAACTTCAGCCTGAAAAGGACATTGTAGTATATGCTTATGGTACTATTTTTAGTTTACCGTCAATATATGTGGATGGTCGCACGATACAATCCGGTGAGTATGTAACTTATGCAGTGCGTGATTATGGGGTGGCCGGTAATATGAGCAGTTCTTTCCCGGGACTACCCAAAAGTAATATGGGATTATATTCTCAAGAGTACACCGGTAGATTTATAGCAAAGAAGAGCCAATTGCAATGGATGGTCGATGGAGGGTATAAGACGCACATGATTTTTGCTATGGATCCGTATAGATTGAATTTTGAATATCAACAATTACCTTCCATGCAAGATATTGCAGAAGTATTTTTTGATGATGAACTTGTATATGATGGAGTGAAATATCCTAAGGATTGGGAATAATATTATATATGAAAATAAAAATAGATATGAGTATGAAGATTATATATAAAACCATGTTGATGACTGTTGTGGTACTGTCATTTTTCAGCTGTGGTAATGATGATGAACCGGGAATAGATACACCGCCTTCGAATCCTGAATTGATGGTTGCTGAAGATGCATTATTTGTGAAAATCGGAGAAGATACCGACGCCGAGCTTGAAATATTGCAAGGTGGTGGCGAATACAATGCTTTTTCGACTAATGAAAATATTGCAAAGGCGGAAGTTGTAGACGGAAAGATCATGATAAAAGGTATCAGTATTGGTAAAACTTATATCGTGGTATCCGATAAAAATGGTTATTATGAAAAGAAACCGATACTGGTAGGCCTTACAGATGTAATAGAATTGGATAAAACAGAAGTGGAGATTGAATCTCTCCTTAATATATCAGCGTATGCAACAGTTAATATAATAGAGGGCAATGGCGGTTATAAGGTTGTATCTGATAATCCGAAAGTAACTGTTTCTGCTTCGGAAAGCGGAACGATTACCATAATGGGAAAGCCAGAAGACATAGAAACTCCTACAACTGCAGCTGTTACCGTTACTGATGTTTTGGGCATGATATCTGTATTTGACGTTTGTATATCAGCGCATCGTACTGATGTTCTCAAACTAGACGAAACGAATGTGGAAGCAGAAGGTGCTGTTGGAAAGTCGTTCGCTGTAACGATAAACGTTGTAGATGGTAACGGCGGCTATAAAGTTGTCTCTGATAATCAGGATATACAAGTTTCCGTAACTGCTTTAGGAGCAGTTAAAATCACAGGTATACTTAAGAATTCGGATACAGACCTTGTTGCTACAATTACGGTTACTGATATTCTGAATTTGAAGGCGACTTGTATCATACGTGTTCTTCCGACAGACAAGACTTATACAGAAGAAGAAATACAAGCGATTGTTGCCGATAACTCGCGCCGCTATTATTTGGATGACAATGACCAAATTATAGGAGGATTGGCAGTTAGCTTTAAAAATGAGCAACAAAATGGGCAAGTAACTTATGGATGGGAATATTACAATATTTATTATTCCTTATTAACGTTTAGCGGTGATAAGAGTGAAGGAAAAAAGATGGATGCTTCTTTCTCATATTATAGTTATTTTTATCCTAATTATATATATTACCAGAATGAGCCGGTAACTTTAGAGATTATAAAAAATGATGGCAGGCGTATATGGGGAATCTTTTCATTCATTAAAGATGAGGTTTCACATAGAGGGTATTTCTGCGATTCCATTTAGTCAATTATGAGATAAATATAACATTTGTATAAGGCAGTCTCCTTTTTCTTTGTTTGATACAAAACAAAGAAAAAGGAGATTTTTGTTTCTGTTTACTTCAGATGTATTAATAAGGGTTATTCCTAAAATAATAAAAATAAGGCAACTAATTTATAACGAGTTAGTTGCCTTTTTGTGTCTTTAAGCATTCAGTGCGACAAGAAGTCGTACAAGTCATTGCTATAAGCTATAGCCAAAAAGCGGGTAGTCGGGATAGGCTTTGGGAGATGTAGGGTTACACGGATATCATACGGAGGAACATCTCAAGGTGGCATTATTTCCTTGGTTTTAATGATTTGTGCCACCGTAGTGGCATGACTGTGCTGTCACCTTGTCACAAGCGTGCCACCTCGATGGCATAACTGTGCCAATAGAATGTTACTGTCATAGCATTTAAAGCTTGTCACCAATCATAAGCTTCGATATACTCATCGAACTTAGGTGGTTGTAAAACACCACAATATTTAAGGACATTCAAAACTTGCTGCTGCTCGGCAGGAGAGAGTAAACGTTCACCTTTGCGGACACGATAATAGGTTCTTCGACTGAAAAAACTCATTAAATGTATGATTACATTTTCCATTTGCTTATGAGGCAGACTTTCCAAGATGCCGATGAATCCTTTTGCATAGCTCGCTTTGATATTGGAACGATAATAAGGACAATCTCCTTTTGTAGTAGTTAAACGCTTGGGACTAATAATTGTCCAATGTTCGACCTTTTCCGGTATACTTTGTTCGGCGAGTTGTCTAAGGCATATGTCGGCTTTCGGACATTGCCGGTTAAGGCACATCGAGTATTGATAAGGAACTTCTGAAAAGTCAAGTTTTTCTTTCATGCTCATGAATTTTGTTTGTGTGAGCAAAGGTAGTGAAAAAGTAATTAAGAGAAGATAAAAACAACCTGAAAGTAAGAAGATACTTTCAGGTTGTTTTTTATCAGCCGGAATCTTGATAAATAGGATTTTATTATGTCTTAAGTTTTTTTATTCTTTAGAAAAAGAATAAGGCATATCCTCTTCTTTCGTTCCTCTGTTCTTGTTCGGTTGGTTGCTCATATCTACTTTGATAGTGCCACCTTTGAATAAATCTCCATGACAAAGATAATTCTTGGTATAATCGGTTCCGTTGAAACTCATGGAGTTGATATAGAAATTCTTTTTGTTGTTGTTTGGAGCGTCAATGACCAGACTGTTGCCGTTCTCAAAATGAAGTGTGGCTTTCTTGAACAGCGGAGCACCTATGATATATTCGTCCGTTCCCGGACAAACAGGGTAGAAGCCTAATGCCGAAAATACATACCAGGCGGAAGTCTGCCCGTTGTCTTCATCACCACAATAGCCGTCCGGTGTCGGAGTGTACATCCTGTCCATAACCTGACGTAGCCAGTATTGAGCTTTCCAGGGCTGACCTGCATAGTCGTACAAATATATCATGTGCTGGATAGGCTGGTTGCCATGTGCATAGTTCCCCATATTCATAACGGTCATTTCACGGATTTCGTGAATCACTTGCCCGTAGTAGCTTTCATCGAAAACGGGAGGTACGGCGAATACGGAGTCCATCATGGTAATAAATTCATCTTTTCCGCCCATCAGGTCGATAAGTCCTTGAGGATCGTGGAATACAGACCAAGTATAGTGCCAGCTATTGCCCTCCGTAAAGGCGTCACCCCATTTCAGCGGAGAGAACGGAGATTGGAATGTACCGTCTGCATTACGTCCGTGCATTAATTTAGACTCTTTATCGAAAAGGTTCTTATAGTTCATGGCACGCTTGGCAAAGCGGTTGATTTCTTTTTGGGGACGTTTCAACTCTTTGGCTAGTTTATAAATACACCAATCATTGTAAGCGTATTCCAAAGTGCGGGCAGCGTTCTCGTTGATTTTTACGTCACATGGAACGTAACCCAGTTTGTTGTAGTATTCGTGTCCTAAGCGACCTGTTGAAGAAACTTGAGGATGCACATTCTCTGTTCCGTGAAGCAAGCCTTCATACAAAGTTTTTATGTCGTCTACTCTGACTCCTTTCATATAGGCATCTACTAGGACGGAGGCGGAATTGTTGCCAACCATACATCCTCTGTGTCCGGGACTTGCCCATTCGGGAAAGAAGCCGCTTTCTTTGTACGTATTGATAAGTCCTTCCTGCATTTCCTTGTTGATGGAAGGATACATCAGGTTCAATAATGGGAACAGGCAACGGAATGTATCCCAAAATCCTGTGTCGGTATACATATAACCGGGTAATACTTGTCCGTTGTAGGGGCTGTAGTGAATAGGTTTCCCGGTAGCATCCAGTTCGTAGAATTTACGTGGAAAAAGTAAGGAACGATACAGACATGAATAAAACGTACGATATTGATCGAGATTTCCTCCTTCTACTTCTATCTTGCCCAAAACTTGATTCCAGGCATCTTTCCCTTTCTTGGCTAGTTGTTCCATATTGTCTTTGCTCAGCTCTTTCATGTTTGTGGCGGCCTGTTCGAAGCTGATAAAAGAGGAGGAGATGCGGGCGTGCACCTGTTCTCCTTTATGTGTACGGAAGCCGATGATTGCTCCGGCATGGTCAGCTGTTTGTTCGGCAACATTTTCTTGCAGATTGCCATCGGCTACCGTCGCTTTATAGGTAAAAGGTTTGTCGAACTCGATGATAAAGTAATTCTTGAAGTTTTCGGGAACTCCACCGCTATTGCGGGTAGTATAGCCGATAACCTTGTTTTCTTCGGGAATCACTTTGATATACGAACCTTTGTCGAAAGCATCTATTACGATGTATGAATGGTCATTCTCAGGGAAAGTGAAACGGAAAAGGACGGCACGCTCCGTAGGTGCCATTTCCGTCACTATGTCATGTTCGGCGAGATATACTTTATAATAATAAGGAGTAGCTGTTTCTCCTTTGTGTGCAAACCAACTGGCACGTTTCTCTTCGTCAAATACAGGCTTTCCGACTATCGGCATGATGGAGAATTGACCATAGTCATTAATCCATGGACTGGGCTGGTGGGTCTGTTTGAAACCGCGGATCTTATTGGCAGTATAGGTATATTGCCATCCGTCTCCCATTTTTCCTGTTTGAGGAGTCCAGAAGTTCATTCCCCAAGGATGCGCAATGGCCGGATAAGTATTACCTGTTGATAACTCGAAAGTAGACTGAGAACCCATTAACGGGTTTACATACTGCGTCCAATCTTTTGCCTTGGCAAAGAGTGTACAACCAAGTACACAAGCAATTAGTAATGTTCTTCTCATGGTATAAGTGTTTTGTTATTAGGTTTGTCGCTCATATTGATTTCCATTGTTCCACCATTTGCTATGTCTTGGTGGTTGAAAAATGGAGTATTCAGAGACTCGCCGTTTAGTGATATGCTTTCGATGTATTTATTCTTTTTGGAATTGTTTTTTACTATTATACTGAATGTCTTGTCTTCGGGCAGATTGATCACTGCTTTGTCAAACACGGGACGTCCGATGGAATATACCGGTTTTCCCGGACACACCTGATAGAACCCCATGGAGTTGAGAACGTACCACGCAGACATCTGACCGCAATCCTCATTACCGGATAATCCGTCTACACTGTTGGCATACTGACTGCGATAGACACTATCTACCAGTTCTTGTGTCCTCCACGGGCGATTTACGTAATTATACAAATGGATCACATGATGGCTGGGTTCGTTGCCATGTGCATATTGACCAATAAGTCCGCTGATGTCTGACGATGTCGTTTCACCTTCGAGTGATGAATCGGCTGTGAATAACGAATCGAGTTTCTGGGCGAATGCATCCTCACCGCCCATCAGATTGACCAACCCGTCTACATCATGAGGCACAAACCAAGTCCATTGCCAGGCTGTTCCTTCACAATAATCATCGTTGCGGTGGGTGGATGCACGCGGATTGAACGGGATGCGCCATTCTCCTTTCGAGTCAAGTCCGCGCATGAAGCGGGTTGATTTGTCGAAATAGAATTCGTATGCTTTGGCAAAACGTTCATATTTGGCTTTGGATTCAAAATCGTTCATTGCTTCTGCAAAAATAGAGATACACCAATCGTCATATGCGTACTCCAAGGCTTTGGCTACAGACTCATTTTCACGGTCGCAGGGAATATAGCCGATGGAATTTTTATAATATTTCGCTTTCGGCATGAGATGCGGAAGTACCAGTTCCGGGCATTGAATGCCAGTTGTATCATATTCGGCTGCGCGCAGACAGGCTTTGTAGGCTTCTTTGGCGTCGAAATTACGGTATCCTTTCATATAAGCGTCTACAATGACGGGGACTGCGTGGTAACCAATCATGGTTCCGGTATAGTTGGAAGCCAGGTCCCACATCGGATATATTCCGCCTTCCTGGTGTTTCTTTATCAGTGAATTTATAAATTGATTGTTCAAATCGGGGGCGATAATTGTCATTAACGGATGCAATGCACGGAAGGTGTCCCATAATGAGAATACCGTATACACCGGGTTTATCGTATCTCCCTGATGTACTTCGAGATCCATTCCTAAATAACGTCCGTCCGCATCGCTGAGCAGGTTCGGGCTGATTCCCGTATGATAGAGGGCAGAGTAGAAGATGGCTTTATCTTCTTTGTCCGAGGTAGTAATGTCTATTTTGGACAGATATTGATTCCACGCCCGACGTGCGTCTTTGCGTACCTTATCGAAATCCCATCCCGGAATCTCTGATTCGACATTCTTGCGTGCCCCTTCCATGTCGACGGCAGAAATCCCTGTTTTTACAAGCACCTGTTCGTCCTTCTTTGTCTCGAAATGCAGTAGCGCTTTGCATATGGGAAGCCGTTTACCGTCATCCATGGTAATGGAATCCGCAATCAATGTATAAGAGAATGGTTTGGAAAATTTGGCATAGAAATTAATATATTGGTCGAAAGCCCAATAGGTCGTTTTTTTATGTCCGCAGATTTCCGTATCACTGATTATTTCGATTTTCATTTCCGAGTTGGTCTGGCGTTGCAGGCTGTAATCTAAATCAATGATGAAACCGGATTCGGTACTTTCGGGAAAAGTATAACGGTGGATAGCTCCACGTTTGGTGGCTGATATTTCTGCTTTTACCTGATAAGTGTCCAGAAAAACAGCATAATATCCCGGTTCTGCTACTTCATTCTCGTGGGAAAAAGAAGAAGCATAGGCTAGTATTTGACTTTGAGGATCGGTAGTCAGGTATTGTTGTTTGCCGACAGTTGGCATAAACAGTACGTCTCCGTAGTCGCAACAACCTGTTCCGCTGACGTGTGTGTGGGAGAAGCCATTGATAGTAGAGTCGGCATAATAGTAACCGGAACAAGCATCCCATCCGTCAATTCGGGTGTCCGGACTAGGCTGAATCATGCCGTGCGGAACTACTGCTCCGGGGAAAGTATGACCATGTCCGCCGGTACCGATGAAAGGGTTGACGTGAGCACTATAGTCTTTCGTATTCGTGGGGGCTGTACAGGAGCTAAGTGTGAATAAACCTCCTAAACATCCTACTGTTAGGAATGTTTTCAATTTCATGGTATTAATAACTTTTTAGTTTTGTCGTGATACCTTGTACTTCTTATTTGGGAGAAATAAAGATATTGTTTCCGACAATTTTATAATTAATAGGTATGGAGTTCTGCAATGATTTCAATACGGATTCGATGTTGGATTTCCTTTTCAGTACACCGGAGTAAGTTTTATCCGGTTGTATATCGGGAGACAGTATAATCTTTACATCATAGAAACGTTCCAATGTTCTGGTTATTGCAAATATATCCGCTTTTTGGAATGGAATCAGGTTGTTATGCCATACTGCATCTAACTTGGCATCTACTTGTTTCACGGTCAGCCGTCCGTTACTTTTGTTCAGTTCCGCACGCTGTCCGGGAGTAAGGATGATTTGTCCTTCTTCTTTGTTGCCTTTCACTTCGATTTCACCTTCAATCAAGGTGGCTTCAGCTATCCGGCAACGTTTGTCGCATTTGAAATTGAATGTTGTCCCCAATACACGTACGCACATGGCGTCACTTTGTACTGTGAATGGCTTGTGGCGGTTTTTGGTTACTTCGAAGTAAGCTTCTCCTTCCAAATGCACATTACGCTCGTTTTCGGAAAACTCACGCGGGTATTTTAAGGTAGCCGAGTTGTTTAGCCAGACTTTAGTACCATCCGGCAGGATAACTTCCTTCACAATACCTTCACCGGCAACTGCAACCATCATTTGCTGGTCGGATCCATTATGAGACCAATATCCGATTCCACCGCTGATGGCGAATATTATAGCAATGACTGCTGCATATTTCATCCAACGATGTATGCGCAGTATTTTATTCCGTTTCCCTTGCTCTTCGTCCAATTTCTTATAAAGCTGTTTTTCTGCACGAAGTATCCGTTGTCCATCGGTATATCGGCCGAATTTACCTAAATGATAAATTTCTTCCATACGAAATAACCGGAGGGCATTTTCTTCCGATTCCTTCATCCAAGCGTTCACTTCGATAAGTTCCTCTTCGGAACATTGTCCTGTCAGATATCTGTTGATTATATCTTCACTTAGATTACTCATTTTCTTTTCCTTCATATTAATAATACAATTCAGGACATAAAAACACTTATCAGTCTTCTCATAAAAATAAGAAAAGAATTATCCAAAGCGGATCGAGGCGGCTGCGCAAGTACTTCAAGGCCTTGTACATATGGGCCTCTACCGTGCGGAGTGAAATACCGAGAACATCGGCTATCTCCTTGTTTTTCATTTCGTGCAGATAGCTTAGCTTGAAAACTTCCTTGCACTTGTCCGGCAATTCATTAATGGCGTTGTAGATCTCTTTACGGAGTTCTCTGTCTTCAATTCGCCGGATTACTTCATTGTTGTCCGGCTGATAGAATTCTGCACGTCTTTGGTTGATTTCTTCCATAGTAGCACAGTAGCCGTCTTCCACATTGCGATGTTTCAACACGTTGAGGGCACGGGTGTAGACGGCACGGTAGAGAAAAGCCTGTATCTGGTCGCCTATCTCTATGCTGTCTTTCCGTCTCCATAGCTCCACAAAGACATCCTGTACCACATCTTCCGCCTCCTCTTCCCCTATCAGGCGGGTGGCGTAGAAGATGAGGCTGGGGTAGTACTTGCGGAATAATGCTTTGTAGGTTACATCGAAGTTTTCATTCATTCTCTCAATAGATATTAGTTCAGATATACTTAAGGCCGTTTTTCTTCGAATATGACTCCGATTGTTTTTGGGGTACTGCCCATCTCGAATTCTACGGTGGCTCCACTCATGATTTGTTCATGGGTGATATACGTCTTGTCGTAGGGGTGTCCGTTTACTTTGGTTGACTGTATATAGATATTCTTCTTGTTTACATTAGGAGCCAGTACGGTAAATGTTTTACCGTTTGTCAGATGCAACTGCATTTCCGGGAAGAGCGGGGTTCCTATTTCGTACTTGCCGCTGACCGGATTTACCGGATAGAAGCCCATTGCGCTGAATACATACCATGCCGACATTTGCCCGCAATCTTCGTTGCCGCAAAGACCGGCAGGCTCGTTCTTATAAAGTTCGTTCATTACTTTTGCCACGTAATATTGAGTCCGTTCATTGAAGCCTATTGAGTTGAAAAGGTAGATAACATGATGGCTCGGTTCGTTTCCATGTGCGTATTGACCGATCATTCCCGTACTGAACAGTGGAAGTTCGGCGTCTGCTGCTGGATGATAGGTGAACATACTATCCAGTTTCTCGGCAAATCTGTTTTTGCCGCCTACAAGGTCTATCAATCCGTCGATATCGTGCTGTACTGACCAAAAATACTGCCATCCGTTGCTTTCGCAGATGTGTGGAGTATAGTCGTCGGCTTTGAAACCTTTGATAAAGCGCCCCTTGTCATCGCGCGGTTGCATGAAAGAGGTTTCCGGGTTATAAAGATTTCTATAGTTCCGGGAACGTTTGTAGAATGTGTCCGCAATGTCTTGTTTGCCCATCTTCTTAGCCATTTCGGCAATACAGTAATCATCGAAGGCATATTCCAAGGTTTTAGATAATGACCAGTTCTCAGCGTTGTAATGGTCTGTCACGTTGTATGGAATATATCCTAATTCTTTGTAAAGCCCGATACCGCGATAACTGTCCAGATTAGCGGTCGCAACACAAGCGTTCAATGCTTTCTCCGCATCAAAATCACCGATACCTTTCAGATAGGCGTCTGCGATGACAGGAACGGCATGATAGCCGATCATCATGTCTGTTTCACTTCCGTAGAAGTTCCATACCGGCAACCGGTTATTTTGCTCGTAGAAGGCAATGAAAGATTTTATCATGTCGTTGACGCGCTCCGGCTCTGTGTAAGTGAAGAGAGGATGGGCTGCACGATAGGTATCCCACAGGGAGAAAGTGCTGTAGTTCACCCAGCCGTCTGCCTGGTGCACTTTCTTATCAGGACCGTAGTAAGCGCCGTCCACATCATTGTAGATGGTCGGGGCAATCATCGAATGATAGAGAGCGGTGTAGAAGTTTACTTTGTCGTCTTCGTTACTGCCTTTTACTTCGATTTTACCAAGTTGGCGGTTCCAATTCGCTTTCGTTTCAGCCAGGTATTTATCGAAGTCGTTTTCGGGGACTTCCGCTTGCAGGTTTTTGGCTGCACCGTCCATGCTTGTGCCGGAAATGGCAGTGTTGACGAGAATTTGCTCACCTTCTTTGGTATTGAAGTCGAAGCGGGCGATGACGGCTGTACCGATACGTTTGTTGTCTTTGATAATAGCCGTAGTGTCCAGTTCCATTTTCTCGAAAGGCTTGGAGAAACGGGTGCGGAAATAGATGTGCTGGTCGCGTGCCCAGCCATCAGAGAAGCGGTAGCCTTGAATGGTAACGGAGTCTACCTTTTCGATATAAGAATCATTAGTGAAGTCCCAATTCATAGCCTTTTTCAAATTTAGGAAGATGGCGGATTGGGCTTCGGGAAAGGTGTAACGTTGGATACCGCAACGTTCGGTTGCAGTCAGTTCGACGTTGATATTGTAGTCTTTCAATCGTACTTGATAATAACCTGCGTAGGCACTCTCATCTTCATGAGAAAATTTGGAATGAATGCCTAGAGGCGCTTCCGCTTCTTTATAAGGAAGGGTGACAGGCATGAAAGAGATGTCGTACAGATCTCCTGCTCCGGTACCGGAAAGGTGGGTGTGGCTGAATCCGGCAATGGTACTGTCCGGATAGAAATAACCGGAGATGCGGTCCCAACCGGGAAGTCCGTTGTCAGGGCTGAGCTGCACCATGCCGAAAGGAGCTTGAGCACCGGGATACGTGTTTCCGGTGAAGTCGGTTCCGATGAACGGATTTACGTACAATGTGTAATCTGTTTCGTGTTTTTCTTGTGTAGGGGTACAGGAAACCAGCATGCAGGTTAACAGCAAGCATAGATAAATAGGCGTTCTCATTGCTCTTTAGGTATTAGTGATTACTTATTTAATTTATTTGAAGGATAAGAAAATAATTAATCTGTTGGCAAAGATAGAAAATCTTTTCTAGATGTCTTATAACAATGAATTTATTTTGTCGGTTTCTCTCGGTTCTTATCTTTAGCTTTTTTATTTAGCAGTTGAATAGTTCTTAAATATTCCTGTTCGACAGGTGACAGTGTGCGTACTTCGAATTTGTGGTATTCTTGGGTCGCTTTATCCATCGCTTGATTATGGCTGACATTACCTGCTCCTTGCATTCGAACCTGTCGGAATTTCCGACAGGTTGATATTTCATCTGATTCTCTTTCTTCATAAATATGTTTGATGTGTTCCACCACATTGGTTCTCGGGTTCTTGAAGTTTGATAAAGATCGGATAGTTGCTGTTAGGAAAGCCACACGGTCTCCTCTTCCATTCTTACTTCTATACGAGTTTGCCCGTCTTCGGTTTGGTATATGATTATGTTACTTTTATTCGGTTCCATATATGTTTTTTGTCATGTGATTATGATAATAAGACACTATCCTCAAACAATAAAGAGAAACTTGTTGTCCCCCAAGTTTCTCTTTATTATAAACTAGACTTTCAGTTTTCTATTTTAGATTCCTGCCAGCTCTATCACTTTTTCAACTGCTGCCGGTAGTCCGTCGGCATTCTTACCTCCGGCGGTAGCAAAGTGCGGTTGACCACCGCCGCCACCTTGAATCAGCTTGGCGGCCTCTTTCACCAAGTTGCCTGCCTTCAGGCCGGTTGCTACGAGGTTGTCGCTCAACATGACTGTCAACATCGGTTTGCCATTGTCCGTGCTTCCGGCTACGAAGAACAAGTTTTCCGTAATTTCACCGCGAAGTTGGAAAGCAATGTTCTTCACCACTTCTGCAGGCAGTGGAGCGCAAAGCTTAATAACCTTGACACCGTTTACTTCCTGTATATTTTTCAACAGTCTTTCTTTCAAGGCTGCTTCTTTTTCTTTCATGAAGTCTTCCACCTGCTTCTTCAAACCTGCGTTTTCGTCAATGTATTTACGGATAGCGATACCCAGATCCGGAGTATTGTTGAAGAGAGCTTTCAAGTCATTGAGGGTGTCTTGAATAGTGTCCAGCATTTCTTCTACCCGTGCTCCTGTGTAAGCCTCGATACGGCGGACACCGGCAGCAACGGAACTTTCGGAGATGATTTTCACCATACCAATGTTTCCTGTAGCAGCTACGTGTGTACCTCCACAGAATTCGATGGAAGATCCAAACTGTATCACACGCACTCTGTCGCCGTACTTCTCGCCGAAGAGAGCGATAGCACCCAGCTCTTTCGCTTCTTCGATAGGAATATTGCGGTATTCCTTCAAAGGAATGTTGGCACGTATCTTGGCGTTGACAATGTGCTCTACCTTGCGGATTTCTTCATCGGTCACTTTCTGGAAATGAGAGAAGTCGAAACGTAAGGAATCCGGTGTAACCAACGAACCTTTCTGTTCTACGTGTTCACCCAAAACTTCACGGAGAGCAGCGTCCAGTAAGTGAGTGGCCGAGTGATTGGCTGCGCAGGCAGCGCGTTTGTCGGTGTCTACACAGGCCATCATCGGAGCTTCCGGATGTTCGGGTAACTTTTTGGTAATATGTATCGGAAGGTTGTTTTCTTTCTTGGTGTCGATCACTTCAATTGTTTCGAACTCGCTTACCAACACACCGGTATCACCCACTTGACCACCGCTTTCCGCATAGAACGGAGTATAGTCTAGTACAATCTGATACAAGGTCTGGTTTTTTTGCCTGATCTGGCGATAGCGAAGAATTGAAGCTTCGTATTCCGTATAGTCGTAACCGACGAATTCGGTCGTCCCTTCTTTCAGTGTGATCCAGTCACCGGTTTCGATTGCGGCAGCGTTACGGGCACGTTGCTTCTGCTGCTGCATCTCTTCGTTGAACTCTTCGATGTTGACGATCATACCGTTTTCACGGAGAATCAGTTCTGTCAAGTCGAGCGGGAACCCGAAAGTATCATATAAGGTAAAGGCGTCTTTACCGCTGATTTCTGTTTTTCCGGCAGCTTTGGTATCTTCCATTGTTTTATCCAACAGACGGATGCCTGTCTCCAATGTGCGGAGGAATGATTCTTCTTCTTCTTTGATTACCTTTTCAATCAATGTCTTTTGTGCAATCAGTTCCGGATAAGCCTCACCCATATTCTCAATCAGCACAGGAAGCAACTTGTACATGAATGCTTGCTTCTGTCCGAGGAATGTATAGCCATAACGGACGGCACGGCGGAGGATACGACGGATCACATAACCTGCTTTAGCGTTGGAAGGCAACTGACCGTCTGTGATAGAGAACGCAATGGTACGGATGTGGTCGGCAATCACACGCATGGCGATATCTTGCTGCTTGTCTTTTCCGTATTCAGTGTCCGACATGGCTGCAATCGCTTTCAGCATTGGCTGGAATACGTCCGTATCATAATTGGACGTTTTGCCTTGGAGTGCCATACAAAGACGCTCGAATCCCATACCGGTGTCGATCACTTTTGCGGGAAGCGGCTCGAGACTGCTGTCCGCCTTACGGTTATACTGCATGAATACGAGATTCCAGATTTCGATTACTTGCGGATGATCGTGGTTTACGAGGTCACGGCCGGAAATCTTGGCACGTTCTTCTGCCGGACGAAGGTCGATGTGGATTTCGGAACAAGGGCCGCAAGGTCCTGTATCACCCATTTCCCAGAAGTTATCGTGCTTGTTGCCGTTGATGATATGGTCTTTCGGCAGGAATTGTTCCCAATAAGAAGCGGCTTCGTCGTCACGGCTCAATCCTTCTTCGGGACTTCCTTCGAATACGGTTGCGTAGAGATGTTCCGGATTCAGTTTCAAGACATCTACCAGATATTCCCATGCCCAACTGATGGCTTCTTTCTTGAAGTAATCGCCGAACGACCAGTTGCCGAGCATTTCGAACATGGTATGATGGTAAGTATCGTGTCCTACCTCCTCCAAGTCATTGTGCTTTCCGCTTACGCGCAAACATTTCTGAGAGTCCGCGACTCTTTTGTATTTCGCCGGGCGGTTGCCCAAAATAATATCTTTAAACTGGTTCATACCCGCATTGGTAAACATCAGGGTAGGGTCGTCTTTAATCACCATTGGAGCCGACGGAACGATGTGGTGTCCTTTCGACTCAAAGAAATTCTTGAATGAATCTCTGATCTCTTTTGCAGTCAACATATAATGAAGAATTATGAGTTATGAATTATGAACTATGTGGCTGTGGGATATGAGAGAAGGGAGGAATCTCCAATAAATCATAAATCACAGCTCATAAATTCGTAAAAACAGTGCAAAGATAGCTCGTTTTTATTACTTTTGCCGTATTAACAAGCGAAATATTTTCAAAAAGATGCGCAAAGTTTACTATATCTATAATCCACAGACGCAGACATACGATCGAATTTACCCCACCGTACGGCAGCGTGCGCTTAGTATTTTGCGTCGGCTTTTCTATGGTATGGGGGTGGGAGCGGGCTGTTTTATCGTGTTGCTTCTTATCTTCGGCTCTCCATCGGAGAAGGAATTAAGAATTGAAAACAGCCGTCTTTTGGCACAATATAATGTACTTTCCCGTCGTTTGGACGATGCTATGGGGGTACTTCAGGATATTCAGCAGCGTGATGATAACCTCTATCGGGTAATCCTGCAGTCCGATCCCGTTTCTCCCGCCATCCGTCAGGCCGGTTACGGAGGTACGAACCGTTATGAGGAACTGATGGACTTAGCGAATGCGAAACTGGTGGTGAATACTACTCAGAAGTTGGATGTTCTATCTAAACGGCTCTATATCCAATCGAAATCTTTCGATGACGTGGTGGATATGTGCAAGAATCATGATGAAATGTTGAAATGTATTCCTGCCATTCAGCCTATTTCCAATAAGGACCTTCGTCAGACGGCTTCCGGTTATGGTACACGTATTGATCCTATTTACGGTACGACGAAGTTCCATGCGGGAATGGACTTTTCCGCTCATCCGGGAACGGATGTGTATGCTACCGGAGACGGAACTGTGGTAAAGGTAGGATGGGAAACCGGATATGGCAATACCATTGAGATTGATCATGGCTTTGGATATCTCACTCGATATGCTCACTTGCAGGGGTTTAATACGAAAGTCGGAAAGAAAGTGGTGCGTGGAGAGGTGATTGGAAAAGTGGGTAGTACGGGAAAGAGTACCGGGCCGCATCTCCATTATGAAGTGCACGTGAAGGGACAGGTGGTGAATCCGGTGAATTATTATTTCATGGATTTAAGTGCTGAGGATTACGAAAAGATGATTCAGTTGGCTGCCAACCACGGTAAGGTATTCGATTAATTCTAAAAAAAGACAGGGGTATTATGCTTAATACGGATAAAGAACTGAAACTATATTATTCCATAGGAGAAGTTGCCGATATGTTCGGAGTCAATACTTCTCTGCTCCGTTTTTGGGAAAAGGAGTTTCCGCAGATTTCCCCCAAGACTGCCGGTAGAGGAATACGCCAATATCGTAAAGAAGATGTGGAAACAATCGGGCTCATCTATCATCTGGTGAAAGAGAAAGGCATGACGCTTCCGGGCGCTCGCCAACGTTTGAAAGATAATAAAGAAGCTACTGTCCGGAATTATGAAATCATGAATCGGTTGAAGGCGATTAAAGAAGAGCTTCTGGCTATTAAAGGAGAATTAGATGGTCGCAAGTAAAGACGGCATGGTATAAGAATAATAAGAATTAAACGCAGATTTGCGCAGATTGTTCATATTCTCTTTGTGTTCGTTAATCTGCGATAATTCTCGTTTAAAAATAGAATTTACTCTTCTACACGGCTCACCTGTTTGATATTCTGAATCTTTTTCAGATTGTTGCAGATAGTCTTTACATCCTCCACATCATGAACCCATAGCTGTATTTTACCCTCAAATATACCGTCTTCGGTTTCGATGGTCAGCTTGCGGATATTCACATTAAGCTGCCGGGAGATAACTTGCGTCACTTCGTTCAACAGTCCCATGCTGTCTATACCTTTTATATATATATATACGAGGAATGACAGTTCTTTGTGGGTATCCCATTCTGTGGCTAATATGCGGTTGCCGTAACTGCTCTTCAGCTTGGCGGCAACGGGGCATTGGCGTTTATGAATGATAATCCGGTCATTCTCATCCACATATCCCAATACGTCATCACCGGGAATAGGGTGGCAGCATTCTGCCATGATATATTTTTTCTGCAAACTTTCTTCTGTCAGTTTGAGCACTTGTTTCGGGTTGATCTTCTCTTTTTCCTGAGGTTCTTTCTCCTCTTGCTGCTTGTCTTTGTTGCCGTTGACAAAAGAGAAAGTAAGGTACTTCTTCCAGTTGCTGGTTTGCTTTTCTTTCAGTTCATTTTTGTCAGCTTCCCCCAGAATGATTGCTTTGCTGCCAATCGCTGCCAACAGTTCTTCTTCATTTTTGGCGTTATGGAACTTGCGCAACTTTTCGATGACAGCTTCTCCCGGTCGTATTTCCTCTTTTTTCAAGAACTCATTCAGTAGTTCTTCACCTATCTTTTGATTGGCTTTGCGCTCTTTGCGGAGAATTGCCGCTATCTTAGTGCGGGCGCGGGCGGTGGTCGCAAAAACTTCCCATTGCGGTTGCACACGTTGCGATTTAGAAGTTAATACCTCAACCTGATCTCCACTTTGCAGCTTGTGACTAAGCGGCACTAATTTGTGATTGACTTTAGCGCCGATACAATGGCTACCGATGTCGGTATGCAGGGAGAATGCGAAGTCGAGTGCCGTTGAATTCTGCGGCATAGTCTTTAGTTCCCCTTTGGGTGTGAACACAAATATTTCGGAAGCAAATAAGTTCAGTTTGATAGTGTCCAAGAAGTCGATGGCGTCCGGTTGTGGGTCATCTAATATTTCCTTAATGGTCTTCAACCATTTTTCCAGTTCTCCTTCATCCTCGCTGCCTCCTCCTTCTTTGTATTTCCAATGTGCTGCAAAGCCTTGTTCGGCAACGTCGTTCATCCGTTCGCTACGGATCTGGACTTCGATCCATTGCCCGTTGTTACCCATAAGAGTCACGTGCAATGCCTGGTAGCCGTTTGCTTTGGGATGGCTTACCCAATCGCGCAGGCGATCCGGGTGCGGCTTATATATTTTGGAGATAGATACATAGATGTCAAAACAATCATTGAGTTCTTCTTCCATATTGCGGGGCTCGAAAATAATCCGGACCGCCAGCAAGTCATAGATCTCTTCGAAAGGAACATGCTTGGTCTGCATCTTGTTCCAGATGGAATAGATTGATTTTACACGGGCGAGAATCCGGTATTTCAATCCCATCTTATCGAGTTGTGTACGGATAGGGGCTGTGAAATCATTAAAGACCTTATCGCGTTCGGCGGCTGTGGCGTTCAGCTTTTCCTCTATCTCTGCATATTCTTCGGGATGTTCGTATTTGAAGCTCAGGTTTTCCAGCTCGGTCTTTATCTTATAGAGCCCCAGACGGTTGGCTAGCGGAGCGTAAATATAGAGCGTTTCACCCGCAATCTTATATTGCTTGTTGGGCAACATCGAACCGAGTGTGCGCATATTGTGCAAACGGTCGGCTATCTTGATAAGGATAACCCGGATATCATTCGACATGGTAAGCAGTAACTTTTTGAAGTTCTCTGCTTGTGCTGAGGCGCGGTCGCCAAATATTCCACCGGATATCTTAGTCAGTCCGTCTACGATTTGGGCAATCTTCGGCCCGAAGATGTTTTCAATATCTTCAACGGTGTAGTCGGTATCTTCTACCACATCGTGCAATAAGGCTGCGCAGATGGAGGTCGAGCCCAAACCGATTTCGTTGCATACAATACTTGCAACGGCAATCGGGTGCATAATGTAAGGTTCACCCGAACGGCGTTTAATACCTTTATGCGCTTGGTTGGCGAAGTTGAAAGCTTTCGTGATGATTTCAACTTTCTTGCGATGTTTTGTGCTGAGATAATCATTCAGTAGTTGCTGGAACGCCTGATTGATCATATCTTCATCAGCTATTTCTTTTGGGGGCAGATTATCCATAATTGTTATCCTCTCATTTGCTTAGTTTTGCAAAAATAAGCAAATTTCCGAACGGTGCAAGCGGGAAACTGTTTATTTGTATATTTTCAATCGTTTTCCTGCTGCAATCTTCGTGTTAGACATTCCGTTCCATCGCTGTATATCCTTCACTCTGACTCCGTATTTCTCGGCAATGGACGATAAAGTGTCACCACTTTTTATCTTGTAATAGGTTGGTTTCCCTTTACCTGCAACTGCTGTCGTAGCCCTTCGTGTAGAAGGACTGATCTCTTTCACGGCAACGGTCTTACGGTTGCGGAACAATTCATCCGCACGATGTGCGAAAATTGTATCCTGCCTGTCGATAAAAGTGCTGATGGCTTCGATCGGTAGGCGGAGGGTATACGGTTTGTTATCACCCGGAATGATTTGTTTCTTATATTGCGGGTTCAGACTTTTGATTTGGTCCAACGGAACGTTGCACAAGTCGGCTATTTGCTCGAAGTGCAGGTTCTTGTTGACTTGTACGGTATCCGTGCTTGCCGGAATGTTGGTTTCCATCGGGCAGATATTATGATCGCAATAATAAGTCATCACATAGTTGGCTGCGATAAAGGCCGGTACATATCCGCGTGTTTCTTTGGGCAGGTAATTGTAAATCTTCCAATAGTCAGTTTCACCATTGGCGCGGCGGATTGCTTTATTGATAGTGCCGGGACCGCAATTGTAGGCTGCAATCACGAGATTCCAGTCACCGTAAATATCATACATCTCTTTGAGGTAGCGTGCGGCAGCCCAAGTCGCCTTGATTGGGTCGCGACGTTCGTCTACAAGACTATTCGACTCCAGTCCGTAAATCTTTCCCGTACCGATCATGAATTGCCACAAACCGGAAGCTCCGGCACGCGATACGGCTGAAGGATTCAACGCGGATTCGATAATCGGAAGGTATCTCAGCTCCAATGGAAGTCCGTATGCATCTAATGCTTCCTCGAAAATCGGCATATAGAAGTTGCAAGCGCTTAACATGAAAGAAACCTGGTTGCGCAAACGTCCTGCATACATATCGATAAATTTGCGTATGATATCGTTGTAGGGCATTTCCATGACAGCCGGAATGCGCGACAAACGGTCGATGTAAACCGAATCGCTGAACAGAGGGTTGATTTCCGCTGTGCTGCAATCTTTACCCAAGTCAATATAGTTTTTGGCTTTCCAGTCATTCAACAGGCTGTCGAGCGGGTATGTCATACTTTTAGGCAAGTCAATGCTCTCTTTGCGCTCAGTTCCATTTTCACGAATCACTACATCTACACTTTGCGCTTTTACTTGCGATGTTGCCACTAGTAAAAGGAAAATCATCGAACAATAGTTAACTAATTTCTTCATGCTTCAATAATAAGATCAATCTAAATTGTGTTTTTTAAAATCGTAATACACATTGCAATCCCACCGATTTGTTCTTCAAACTGGTAGAGCGGAATTGGTTGTTATTGTCAATAACAGCCGGTTCTACTTTCATACTCAGGTCGGGGGTGATATCGAAGTTGGACAACTCCGCATCTACGTATGCGTCGATGATAGAGATCAAGTAAACTCCGATAAATGCAAATATGCTGAGGTCCCGATAACGACGGAACATATCTTTTCTTCGTTTTATTGTATTTTTCAACTGCTCTTCGTTGTAGGTGGCGTTGGGCGGCAACAAGTCTTCGTAACTTTTTGTGTTCGGATTGCTGTCCATAATGTCCAGATAGGCTTGTGAGTAGTCTTTATACATTTTGCCATTCCAGCTCAATGCGTATGCACATCCGGCAAATCCTCCATATATAATAGGTAGTTTCCAGTATTTGCGGTTGTAAATCTGTCCGCCGCCGGGAAATACGACTGCCAGCCAAGTTGCTTTGGTCGGATTCGGGATGAATATCTTTTTGTTGATATCCTTTGCGGGCGGCACGCTGTCTGCCTTAACCATGATGGATGCCGGCTGCTCAATCTTTTTCAATTCTTTCTTGTTGGCTGCATCCAGACTGTCGGCTATTTGTATACTGGCGGCCGACAGGCTGTCGAGGGGTACAAGCTCTTTGGAGGGAACAATCCGGATCGAGTCTTTCTTCAAAGAATCTTGTACAGCCGGTTCACGATGTCTGCGGGCACGGGCTTTCGGGGCTTCCCGTTGCGTGATAGTCGTGTCCCTTTTCATCGGGGTGACAGTGGACTGTGCATACACATCAATCCCTGCCACCTGTAAAATACAGAGAAGCAGGGTGATGACGAGTAACTGATATTTCTTACTTTTTCTTGTCATTTACTTCTTTAGCGTGTCGAAGATTTCCATGATACGTTCCAACTCTTCCTCGTTGCCGAAAGGAATGCTGATTTTACCTTTCCCCTTTTCGGAGCAGGTGAGTTGTACCTTGGTGTTGAAAAAGCCTGAGAGTTGTTTCTTCAGTAAGTTGAACTCTTCCGGAAGTTTGGCACGCTTCGGAGTTATTTTCCGCGTACCGCTTTTCACAGCTTCTCCTTCGCTTAATGATTTAACAATTTCTTCTACTTTGCGGACTGAATATCCGTGTTCTTGTATTTCCTCAAATATTTTAACTTGCAGTTTCGGATCACCCAGTGAAATCAACGCACGCGCGTGTCCCATGTCCAACTGCTTGTTCTGCAAAGCCATCTGTATGGGAGCGGGCAGTTTCAACAAACGCAGATAGTTGGCGATGGTTGTCCGGTTCTTGCCGATACGTTCGCTCAAGCGTTCCTGGGTCAGTTCATACTGGTCAAGCAGGTGCTGGTAGGCAAGTGCGATTTCTACGGCATTCAAGTCTTCACGTTGGATGTTTTCAATCAGCGCCATTTCCATCATGTTCTCGTCGTCGGCAGTGCGGATATAAGCGGGAATTGTTTTCAGTCCGGCTTTTTGTGAAGCGCGGTAACGACGCTCTCCGGCAATGATCTGATATTCATCGTCCGATATTTTGCGTAAGGTGATCGGCTGGATAATACCGATTTCGGCAATCGAATCAGCCAGTTCCTGTAAAGCTGTTTCGTCAAACTCACGACGGGGCTGGTTGGGATTGACAGCAATCTTTGCCAGTTCTATCTCATTAATGGAAGAAGAACCTTCGGTTTTCACATCATCCATCGAGAGCAAGGCGTCAAGTCCGCGTCCTAATGCATTTCTTCTCTGTGTTGCCATATCTTCTTCTCTTATTTATTTCGGTTGATAATCTCTTTAGCAAGAGCCAGGTGGTTCTTGGCGCCGGTGGAATCCGCATCATAAAGAATGGTCGGAACACCGTAGCTGGGAGCCTCGCTCAGTTTGACATTTCGTTGGATAACGGTGTTGAACACCAATTCCTGGAAGTGGCGTTTCACCTCATCGTAGATCTGATTGGCCTGACGCAGACGTGAGTCGTACATCGTAAGGAGGAATCCTTCGATTTCCAGAGCCGGATTCAGTTTTGATTTGATGATTTTGATCGTGTTCAGCAGCTTACTGATACCCTCAAGAGCGAAATATTCGGCTTGTACGGGGATAATCACAGAATCTGCCGCTGTCAGGGCATTAATGGTGATAAGTCCCAATGAAGGCGAGCAGTCTATCAGGATATAGTCATATTCTTCCTTCAAAGGAGTGAGCACTTCTTTCAGAATCTTTTCGCGGTTTGGGAGGTTCAGCATTTCAATCTCTGCTCCTACAAGATTGATGTGCGAAGAGATTACTTTTAAAGAATCGATTTCCGTGTCGAGGATAGCGTCCTGTACGTTGGCTCTGTCAATAATACATTCATAGATAGTGCATTCCGACTGCTTAATGTCTACTCCCAGTCCGGAAGAGGCATTAGCCTGCGGGTCGGCATCTATCACGAGTACCTTTTTTTCCAGTGTGGCAAGTGAGGCTGCGAGGTTAATCGTAGTCGTTGTCTTTCCTACACCACCTTTTTGATTGGCCAAAGCAATAATTTTTCCCATATTCTCTAAATTTATTGGCAGCGAAATAAGTGATAAATCCTTAGAGCGCCTACGAAAAAAGAGAAACTTTGCAATTTCTGTTGATAAGTCACCTGTTTTGTTAATAACTGTCGGACGAAACAGTTACAAAATCTTGCAGGTTCGTCATCTGTTTTTCTCCTTATGAGTTTGCAAATATACATATTTATATTGGATATCTATTCCTTTTTTTGCTCGCTTGCAGAAGATTAAGATTTGTAAACGGGTGGGAGAGGAGGAGATTCCGTTGCTTTCATAGAGTTTTAAAACTCTCTTTTTATTGTCACTTTTTAGACTTAACATGCTGATAGTTAAATGTAATTTGGTGATAATAAGGTGATAACAGGAAAAATAAGGCCTTTTATTATCACCTTAATCTATTACTGTTTGGGCATTCGCGTGTATTATATGATTGACTATTAGTGTTTTGATGCGTAATCTGACTTTTGTATTCCTATGTATTAAGAAAGTCCTTTTTGACTGTTTAGTGGTTATGTTCTCTGTATATGATGCGGTATTTAAAGCCAAAGCCGGTAGATGTAACGTACAGACGGGGTACTGCTAATGTATTTGGAAGGCATTGCGTTCCCGTTTCACGTGCGTGATTCGTTCGGATGATGTACGTGGACTTTCAGGTTTTCGTACGTGAACCGAATGGCTCATATACGTAAAACGGGTTATTATTACCCTCTAAATACATTAAACCTACTGTATAAATGTATTAAGTAAGCTGTATAATGTATTAAACAAGCCGCATGAATAACTCAATGTCCGGCTTGTATCCGGCTGAGAAAGTCGTTCTGACCGGAAAATGACCGCAGGCGAATTGAGTTTGTCGGTTGAACTTACGAAACTTCAATGGATTATATTTGACCAATGTTGGCATTCCGGCTTCTTTTTGCTACTTTTGTGCGAATAATTAAAAAAGGAAAGGATTGGATATATGGAAAATAAGAGGCCGTTGATACTCGTTTCAAATGATGACGGGATTATGGCTAAAGGTATTAGTGAGCTGGTTAAGTTTCTCCGTCCATTAGGAGAAATCGTGGTAATGGCGCCGGATTCACCGCGTTCCGGTAGCGGATGTGCGCTTACGGTGACACAACCTGTTCATTATCAATTGGTCAAAAAAGAAGTTGGGCTGACTGTATACAAATGTTCGGGAACCCCGACCGATTGCATTAAACTGGCTCGGAATACAGTACTCGACCGGACACCGGATTTGGTAGTGGGTGGTATTAATCATGGGGATAATTCGGCTACCAATGTACATTATTCCGGTACGATGGGAGTTGTGTTTGAAGGTTGTCTGAATGGGATTCCTTCCATTGGATTCTCTTTGTGTAATCATGCTCCCGATGCGGATTTTGAAGCTGCGGGACCTTATATACGCAAAATTGCCGCGATGATACTGGAAAAAGGGCTTCCTCCTTTGACTTGCTTGAATGTGAATTTCCCGGATACGGCTGATATAAAAGGAATAAAGATTTGTGAACAGGCCAAAGGGTGTTGGACGAACGAGTGGGCTGCTTGCCCTCGTCTGAGCGATCCGAATTATTTCTGGCTGACAGGTGAATTTACCGATCATGAACCTGAAAATGAAAGGAACGATCATTGGGCGTTAGCAAACGGCTACGTGGCCATCACTCCGACGACTGTCGATGTGACGGCATATCACTTTATTGATGAACTTAATAAATGGTTTAATTAGTTGAAAATTGAAAGTTGAAAAAGAAAGCATGACACTCTATTGGTCATCTATCCCTACCAACTCTCAACTCTCAACTCTCAACTCTCAACTCTCAACTCTATGAAGTATTATCTGATTGTGGGCGAAGCCTCCGGTGACTTGCACGCTTCTCATCTGATGGCAGCTTTGAAGGTGGAAGATCCTCAAGCTGAATTTCGTTTTTTCGGCGGTGATCTGATGGCTGCCGTAGGCGGTACGTTGGTGAAACATTATAAGGAGTTGGCTTATATGGGATTTATTCCGGTGTTGCTCCATCTGCGTACTATCTTTGCCAATATGAGACGTTGCAAGGAAGATATCGTTTCCTGGAATCCGGATGTTGTCATTTTGGTAGATTATCCGGGATTCAATCTGGATATTGCCAAATTTGTCCACGCAAAGACGCAGATTCCCGTATATTATTATATTTCTCCGAAGATATGGGCTTGGAAAGAATATCGTATCAAGAATATAAAGCGTGATGTGGACGAGCTTTTCTCCATTCTTCCTTTTGAAGTCGAGTTCTTTGAAGGAAAGCATCACTATCCTATCCATTATGTGGGGAATCCTACAGTGGATGAAGTGACGGCCTATCAGGAAGCGCATCCGAAAAATACGGCTGAGTTTATTGCGGATAATCAGTTGGAGAATAAACCGATTATTGCACTTTTGGCAGGAAGCAGAAAACAGGAGATAAAAGATAACTTGCCGGATATGTTGAAGGCGGCTTCTGCTTTCCCTGACTACCAACTTGTTCTGGCTGGCGCTCCTTCCATTGCTCCTGAATATTACGAACAGCATATAGGAGAGTCGAAGGTGAAAATTATTTTCGGTCAGACTTATCGTCTGATGCAACACGCGGATGCGGCTTTGGTTACTTCGGGGACGGCTACCCTTGAGGCAGCGTTGTTCCGCATTCCGCAGGTAGTTTGTTATCACACTCCGATTGGAAAAGTGATTTCGTTCTTGAGGCGTCATATTCTGACGGTGAAGTTCATTTCTTTGGTCAATCTGATTGCGGACCGTGAGGTTGTGAAGGAATTGGTGGCTGATACGATGACAGTGAAGAATATGCAGAGTGAACTGGAAAAGATTCTTGAAGATGACAAGTGCAGGAGTGAAATGCTGGCGGAATATGAGCGTATGGCTGAACGGCTAGGTCCGGCAGGCGCTCCTCGTCATGCGGCGCGCAAGATGTTGGAGCTGTTGAAAAAATAACTTTCTTTTTCTGAATAAACGTAAAGCCGATGCAATATTTGCGCGGCTTTTTTATTTATAAGACAGAAGGTTGAAAAAGAAAGGATCTAACATGAAAAAATTTAAATGGCTTTTAGGAATTCTATTGTTGGCATTGGTGCCAATGTTGCAGTCATGTGACGATGACGACGATTATTATTCTATCGGAGATTTCAGTTGGGACTGGGCGACCGTACGTACAACCGGTGGCGGCGGTTATTTTCTGGAGGGTGACCGTTGGGGAATCATTGATCCGGTCAGCTCTTCCATTCCTTGGTACAGACCGGTAGATGGTGAACGGGTGGTTGCATTCTTTAATCCTTTGGCTGATATGAAAGACGAGAAGGGTGTTCAGGTAAAAATGGAAGGCATTCAGGATGTCTTGACTAAAGGGGTGGAAGAAATGAAAACTACGGAAGAAGAAGAGGAATTTGGAAATGATCCGATTGTGATTTATCAAGGTGATATGTGGCTAGGGGGAAAATACCTGAATGTTATTTTCCATCAGAACCTGCCTCGTTCGACGAAACATCGTATCAGCCTTGTTCAGAATCTGATGGATACGACTGAACCCGGTGAACCTGGTGACCCATCAGCACCGGAGACGGTAAATGTTGCTAAAGACGGTTATGTTCATCTGGAGTTGCGTTATAATACGTATGATGATGTGACCGGTTATTGGGGATGGGGACGGGTTTCCTATAATCTGGAAGATTTCTATCCGACGGAAGAGGATGGTGAAACTACGATGAAAGGTTTTAAAGTTACTATAAATTCAAAAGAAAATGGAGAAGGAAGAGTGATCGTTCTTGATTTCGACCATCCGGTAGGAGTGCCGGAAAAGGCGAAGGATGTGCATTCCACTTCTTCAATCCGATAACCTCTAACTATGATTCGCTGTATGTGAAAAAGGTCGGGAGCACTTCCTATGAAGTTCCCGACCTTTTCTTTTTATGATGTTGGTTTGTTTGATAATCCGATAAAGCGATTGGATTAGAACCAGGTTAGTGCATACAAATAAACGACCGCTGCCGGGATAGCCATTAAAGAACTGTCAAAACGGTCGAGCATTCCTCCGTGTCCCGGAAGAATAGTTCCCGAATCTTTAACGTGCAACTGACGTTTCAGCAGTGATTCTGTCAAATCCCCCCATGTGCCGAATATAACTACGACTAAAGCCAGCCCTGCCCATTCCGGCATGGACATCACTGGGAAATAATGAGCAAGTATGAAGGCTACTCCGATCGCTACTACTCCGCCGCCGATAGAACCTTCCCATGATTTTTTAGGAGAGATACGCTCGAACAATCTGTGCTTTCCGATAAGCGAACCGATGCAATAAGCACCTGTGTCATTCAGCCAAAGGAAAATAAAGATAGATAGTGGTAGAATAGGGTTATAACTTATGCTGCTGTATTCCGGATCGTTGTGGAAAGCTAATACATTCAGTAAAGCGAATGGAAGTCCGATGTAGAGTTGGCTGAACATGGAATAAGCCCAGTTAAGCACGGGATTCTCTTTCTTCAGATACAGCTCGCTGATCATCATATACAGCAATAGCAGTACGTAGGGGATAAAGATTTTGGAATCAGCCGCGTCAATGCAGAATCCCATGATGGCAAGAAACAGATAAGCGCCGCCCAGCATATTGATAGCCTTGTTTATCTGAACCCCTTCCGCACGCATATTAACCAGTTGTCCGAACTCATAAATGGCGAGTGCGCTAATGGTGGTAAATAAGATGCCGAAGCTAAATGCGCCATAGAGGATGCATCCTACCAAAATAGCAACAAAGAGTACACCTGTGATGGCTCGTTTTATAAAATTGTTCACAATCAGCTCGTTTTTTAATTGATTAAACAGTGGCTTATTTTTCTTTATCGGTAGTCGGTTCCGTAGATGTATTTTTCTCTACAGTGACTTTAGAACCTTCTATGGTAACTTTTCTTTCCGCAGCTTTTTCTTCCGCAGAATTCTTGGCTTCCTCTTCTTTTATCTCTTTTTCTTCCCCTTTCAGCTTTTCAGCAAGTTGCTTTTCTGCTTTAGCCGCATCCTGGCTTTCTTTGGCTGCCATGATTTCTTCTGAACGGGAAGCCCAAGGACGCTTTCCGAAAATACGCTCAACGTCTTCCGCAAAGATCACTTCTTTGTCAATCAGTAATTGTGCCAATTGATTGTGACCTTCCTGATGTTCAGACAGGATCTTTTTGGCACGTTCATACTGTTCGTTGACCATCTTTTTTACTTCTTCGTCGATAAGCTCGGCTGTTTTCTCGCTATATGGACGGTTGAAGGAGTATTCTTCGTTGTTGTAATAACATAAGTTAGGCAGCTTATCACTCATTCCTAAATAAGCAATCATACCGTATGCCTGTTTCGTAACTCTTTCCAGATCGTTCATTGCACCGGTAGAGATACGGCCGATAAATAAGTCTTCGGCTGCACGTCCTCCCAGCGTAGCACACATTTCATCGAGCATTTGTTCTTTTGTTGTGATCTGACGCTCTTCCGGCAAATACCAGGCTGCTCCCAATGCACGTCCACGAGGAACAATTGTCACTTTGATTAGAGGGTTGGCGTATTCCAGCAACCAGGATATGGACGCGTGTCCCGCTTCGTGCAAGGCGATAGAACGTCTTTCGGCTTCTGTAGTAATCTTGGTTTTCTTTTCCAGCCCACCGATGATACGGTCTACTGCATCCAAGAAGTCTTGTTTGCCAACGAATTTCTTTCCGTGACGGGCAGCGATCAATGCCGCTTCGTTGCAGACATTGGCAATGTCGGCACCGGAGAATCCCGGAGTCTGGCGAGCCAGCAAGTCTACATCTACCGTGTCATCTATCTTGATCGGGCGCAAGTGTACGCCAAATACTTCTTTACGTTCATTCAGGTCGGGCAGATCTACGTGTATCTGGCGGTCGAAACGCCCTGCACGGAGCAAGGCTTTGTCCAATACGTCTACCCGATTGGTAGCGGCAAGAATAATCACACCACTGTTGGAACCGAAGCCATCCATTTCCGTAAGCAACTGGTTCAAGGTGTTTTCGCGCTCGTCGTTTCCTCCCATTGCGGGATTTTTACCACGTGCGCGTCCCACTGCATCGATTTCGTCAATAAAGACAATACAGGGAGCTTTCTCTTTTGCCTGTTTGAACAAGTCGCGGACGCGGGATGCACCTACACCTACGAACATTTCCACAAAATCCGATCCGGCAAGAGAGAAGAAGGGTACGTTCGCTTCACCGGCAACCGCTTTGGCAAGCAATGTCTTTCCTGTTCCCGGAGGGCCTACTAACAAAGCTCCTTTAGGTATTTTACCTCCCAGATCCGTGTATTTCTGCGGTTCTTTCAGAAACTCGACAATCTCTTCCACTTCCTGCTTGGCTTCCGCCAGACCGGCTACATCCTTGAAGGTGACTTTGATGGCTCCTCCTTTTTCAAAAAGTTGGGCTTTTGATTTCCCTACGTTGAATACGCCACCGGGACCTCCACTTCCACCACCGCTCATACGGCGCATGAAAAATATCCATAGTGCTACTAGCAGAACAAGCGGAAGGATCTGAATCAAGATAGCGGGAAATATGTCCGACTTAGGAGGGTAATCCGATGTTCCGTCGAAATGACCGGCTTCTTTTTCCGTTTGCAGGAATTCTTCCAACTTATCGGTAGACGGTGTCCGGCTGGTAATGACGGGGTTACGTCCCACCTTTGTGGAGTCTGCTCCGAATACAGCGCCAACAGCAGTGGGTTTCAGATAAGCTTCGATTGACTTATCTTCATAACCCAATACTTTGCTGACATATCCATTTCTTACGTAGTCCTGAAACTCGCTGTAAGTAACGTTTTTACTTCCGACACCCTTTGAATCACTGCCCCACCAGAGGCCGAGAAGCATTAGGGCAATAATCATATACATCCAATTCAAATTGAACTTTGGCAAGTTAACCTTATTGTTAGGTTTGTTGCTGTTATTATTGTTATTGCTATTCTTATTGTCCATAATCGTAATTTAGTCTAAATCGGGGATTTGAGTAAGTTTGGCATCAGCCCAAAGGTGTTCAAGATTATAAAAGGCTCTTGCTTCCGGTAAAAATACATGTACCAATACATCTGCATAATCCATAGCTACCCATTCGGCATTCCGGAGTCCGTCTACTGCAAAAGGCTTGCTGCCAGCACCCTTTCGTGCGGATTCTTTGATTGAGTCTACAATAGCACTTACTTGGCTGGGAGAGTTCCCCTGACAGATAACGAAATATTTACAGATGGTATCTTCTATTTTGGTTAGATCGGCAATAACGATATTCTTACCTTTTTTTTCTTGAATTCCCTCTTTTATTTTCTCGATTAATACTTTAGTATCGTTCATTCTTACATTTGATATTAATAATTCATGTTCTCTTTTGGTTTATAACAAAAAAGGCTCACCCTTTGTTTCTGATTATAAACGTGATATTTTTGACAAATATACGCTGATTTATTGGATACAAGAAAGTTATACTTCAATTTTTGTGTTTTTTAGTGGAGATAGTTGCTTAGGGAAAATTAATTTGAGGATTTTTGCAAAAAAAATAGCTGAAATGTTTTGATTTCCCAATTTATTTGTATCTTTGCACTCGCAAACGAAAATCATTGGGCTATGGTGTAATGGTAACACTACAGATTCTGGTCCTGTCATTCCTGGTTCGAATCCAGGTAGCCCAACAAATCACCAGCTTTTTACTGACAAAAACCCGCTAAAAATGCAATTTTAGCGGGTTTTTTTGTGCTTTGACAAATGCCATCCGAAAAAAGTTGACGCTAATTCGGTGGCTAATTCGGTGACACGAATGCTCTTTTTTGATATTTTTTTGAGTGGTTCTCAAAAAAAAATAACGATGAGCCAAAAAAAGCAAACTTTCAATGTTCTTTTCTGGATAAGGAAAGGAAGAACGAATGAAAAACTGTCACCTCTTTCATGTCGGGTTACGATTTCGGGGCAAAGATACGAAATTCCCACGAAACTACACCTACGGTCTGAATCATGGTCGGCAGTTGCTCAAAAGTCACTCGGCAAAACCGCCAACGACAAAGAAGCCAACCGGTATATCGAAGATTTGAAAATCACGATCGAAGATACCATCTCCAAGATTAGGCAGAAGAACTACCCTCTCAACATTGAGAACTTCAAACTTATGTTCCAGACACAAGACAATGAGTTCTCTACTATCAGCACATTATTTGATTACCACGAAATCATGGAGAAGAAAAATCTCCGTGCCAGTACATTTGTCGGCTATCACGTCACAAAGAAACACCTGCTCAACTTTATACGTATCAAATACCATGTCTCTGACTATGACTTGACGGCTATTGACAAAGCTTTCGTTTATGAGTTTTACGCCTATCTGCAAGGGTATAAGAGGGAAGGAGATACTGTATGTGCTGTCAATGGAGCATTGAAGCATATCCAGCGTTTCAAAAAGGTGATGAATGTCGCCCTGCAAAATGAATGGATAAGCCGGAACCCTGTCTGCCTGCTCAACGCCAAGAAAACGAAAGTAGAAAGAGGATTCCTGTCCGAAAAGGAACTGAAGAGCATCGAGGAAGTCCCTTTGCCCGCCAACCTCTCCATCGTGAGGGACGTGTTCGTATTTGCTGTCTACACCGGACTGTCATTTGTCGACATCAGCAACCTGACCAATGAAAATATAAATGTCGGTATCGACAAAAGCTTGTGGCTGAATTACTATCGTCAGAAAACGGACATACACGCCATGCTACCTTTGTTGCAGCCTGCTGTCTGTATATTAAAGAGGTATGAAGCATACCACGAAGGAAAACGGACTAATCATGTATTCCCGGTACCGCCCAACCAGGTGGCAAACCGATACTTGAAAAAAGTGGCCAAGGAAGCGGGAGTAGAGAAAAATATCACTTTTCACATGGCTCGCCACACCTTTGCCACCACTATCACCCTGTCTCACGGCATACCGATTGAAACTGTGTCAAAAATGTTGGGGCATACCAGCATCAAGACGACACAAATCTACGCTAAGATTCTAGATACGAAAGTCATGGACGACATGGCAGCTCTCAAAGAATTGTACACTAGGAAGGAAACGCAAAAATCACCCAACAACAAAGCCGTAAACGAATGAAAGCAACCGCAACTATCAACCAGGTAGAACTAGAACAAAAAGCTATCGACAGCATGATATCGTATGAGAAAGGCTTCATCACCTATTCAGAAATGGAGAAGGCGGTTAGTGATGCGCTGCGGTATTATGGCAGTAGGGAAGGACACCGGAGAATTGTTTTGAAAGGCTGGATTATAAAGACGATCTACGCCCTCGACAGCGTCCAACTGAAAGACCTTGACCGGATTACTTTAGAATACTTGAATGAATATTAATCACATAAAAAAAAGCAGAATTATGAAAACAGAAACCAACAGTATGAGAATCGTGAAACCTGAAAAGGAATCTGAAAAAGCAGCCACAGAATCTCAACAGGAGAAAGCCTCCGGAAAACCGAAATGCCAGCCTGTCCAGTTCGACGCCATCCCCGAAGATTCTGTATTCATCCGCTCCACGGACGTATGCAAATTGCTCAACATCAGCAACTCAACGTTGAGGAATCTGCGGGCTTCGAAAGGCATTCCTTTCTATAAGTTGGGCGGAACGTTTCTATATAATAAAGAGGAAATAATGAACTACCTCGCATCCAATTACAGTAGAAGAATCTAGCGAAAATGGCAAAAACAGGATTATCATATTATCAGGCGGAAACCGACCGCTTTCAGGACATCAAGGTGAAACGCCTGAAGAAGCGGTACGGCTGCGAAGGGTATGCAGTGTACCAGTATATCCAAAACGAGATATACCGGGTTGAAGGCTGTTATATCCGTTTCACAGACGACCAAATGTTCGACGTTTCCGAATACTGGGGCATTGAAGAGGAGAGGGTAGAAAAGATCATTGAATATTGCACGGAAGTGGAATTGTTCGATACCATCACTTGGCATACGAATCATGTACTTACTTCTGTGGATATTCAGCAGCGATACCTTGAAATCTGCCGGAGAGCCAAGAAAAAAATAGTACTGCCCGAAGACATACGGCTTGTCGAGATACAAGATGCGCCATCCGGCATGGATAGTGCACCGCTACCTGCGCCGCTACCTCTTTTCTCCGGTCAGGAAATCGAGACGAAAACGGGAAAAGCAGTTTATGGTTCTCCCCAAATGGATGCCCGAAGCGAGACTACGACCGGTACCGGAAAAGAGACTGCAACTGGTACCGGAAAAGAGCTCGCAACCGCTGCCGGAATATCTTCCGGCGCCATTATTCCGCAGAGTTCTGCGGAAACTCCGGAAACTCCGCGGAATTCTGCGGAAAAACGGCACAAAGAAAAGGAAAGTAAAGAAAATTCCCCCTCTATCCCCCAGGCTATTCCGCAGACAAGGGATGAGGAGGACAACGTTTCACTCTCTCCGGATGGGAATAGGGGAAATATTTCCGCAGAATCCTGCGGGAAACGTCCGGAACATTCCGAAGATTACCGTTTGAAGTTGCAGCGGTTGGGTGAAACTTGCTACAATCTGGGGTGTTCGAAAGGAGATGTCCGGAAAGTCCTGATGATAGAAAGCATAGCCTTGGACGACAGCCCGATATGGCAACTGATTGAAGAATTGAAAGCGAGCGGCGGACGTTATTCGTTCACCGGAGATGTGTTGCCCGCCCTGTGGGGACTGGTGAAGACGGGACGCCTGCGGATGATGGAAGAGTGTACGGATGAGGTGAAAGAGGGCGTTCATAACGTCAGGCAGATGCTGTCGGGTATCGGCGTGCCGAGCTACGACATGGACGAACTATGCGAAGAAGCGAAAGGCAAAGAAGATGTCCTGCAGGAAGTAATACGGGAAATTCGACGATCGAAAGGACGGATTCTTTCGGTGAGCTGCTTCATCAGGTCACGGCTGAAAAAAGCGCAGAAAAATGAATTGCAAAAAACGGCATGAGCCACACGGTTATGAGTGAAGATAAAAACAAGACGCCACAGTATTACCCCCGCAAAATGCGTCGGGGGTGGTGCGTGGCGCACGAAGTGACAGCCGCGGGCGTCACGATCGAGAGATATGGAATACGCTGCCAGACGTATGCGGAAGCATACCACCGGGCGGAAGTAATGAATCGGGAACAGCAGGCGGAAGTGATGAATCGGAAAGAGCCGTTGGAAGCGGAAAACACCGGAGTGCAAACCGGAGAAACCACCGCTATGAAACCCGCCATCGGCAGCGAGAAAGGAGGTGAACGATTATGAGCGAAAAGGTGAGCACTATTACCCTGCGTCTGACAGCGGAAGAAGCCGCCCAACTGGAGATACTCAAAGACATTACCGGGATGAAGAGCGGAAGCGAAGCGATAAAGCACGTCATCAGGGAGTATCCCCGATTCTGTGCACATTACAAGCAGGAAGCCCACGAACACGGGGAACTGAAACGGAAGTACCAGGAGCAAGGCGAAGCCGTTCGAGGATTCCTGTCAGCACTCGGCAGGCTACAACAGGCGGCAAAACCGGATATGAAGCGTAAATAGCGCATACAGGGGTTGTCTGCATCGTTTTCCTGACGTCAGGAAAATGGTTGCTAGCAGAATCCGTTCCGGAAGCTCTTGGCCAATGAAAGATTTGCTAGCAGATTTCTCCGGATCTTGTGCTCGAGCTGCGACAGGTTGCTAGCAGATGTTTCGTCCAGGAAGAAACCTGCAGCCGGATTCTGCTAGCACATTGTTGTTCCCGGAACGGCAGTCGGTCATAAAATTGCTAGCACATTACGGGTGATATCGGGTTGATCAGGTACGGATCCTGCCAGGTGTGTGCTAGCAGGCGACGGTAATGGCCAAGCATCGGACCAAGGGGAATGATTTCCTTTGTTGCAGCAGTTCGTCTGATTGCTGCCCGCAGGGCAGCCGCATCAGGAGCGCAGCCTTTCAGGACTGCACATCCCCATGCGTCCGCCCTGCTCCGGCAGTGTTTGATAGGAACCTTCTTTCACCGTCAGCGTTTATCGGACGGGCGGTGTTTCGCATCCGTGCCGCTTTCTTTGCTTTCCGTAGCCACCCAATTGGCGCAAAGAAAGCCGCCCTCTGGCAGTGATTTTAAAGAACGTTCCTAGGGAAGGTTTCTTGGGAGTTACTCCAGTGAATAACAGTCGATGCTTGCTGCCCTGCGGAATGGGTGACGTCTGAAATGCCCGGTGCGGTTTCGCTCCGCC